>ERZ1673741.30-NODE-30-length-208582-cov-12.660102_pt1 | contig 208582 bp, 189 predicted proteins | sample MGYA00580209_ERZ1673741 | MGnify/ENA primary metagenome ERZ1673741 (study PRJEB41218, sample SAMN15661754) | gut metagenome | host: Homo sapiens | place: Canada: London | collected 2015-08-20/2019-03-30 | study: EMG produced TPA metagenomics assembly of... | reverse complement strand
CTATACCGGCATATAAGAACTTTTGAAAAGATAATCAAAAATTACTTTGTGATTTAAATATAAATACTAACTACTTAAGCGTTGATTATAAATGCAAAAGTGTTAATTAAAACATAAAAATTTTTATATTAAGTTTACAAAATAAAAGTACTTTTGTATATTTAATATATATTTTCACATTATTGCGTATTTTCCTTACAATTTCTTATTTAATTTAATTTCTATTTTTATTTTTTGGTATCCTGTTCAAAACGGTCTAACAATTCATCTAATATTTTAAATGTGAATTGCCTGTCCTTAGGTAATAGTTTCATCATTCTATTAGAAAGTTCATTTAATTTTATTTGAGCACCAATCTGTGTTTCACAGCAAAACAAATAATCAAAAGATATGCCTGATAAGTTTGAAAACTTTATAAAAAAATCTACACTTGGTTCTCTTTTCCCAGTTTCAATATGGCTCATATATGTTGTATCATAACCTAATAATTCCGCAAGCTTTTCTTGAGATAACTTATTTTCTTTACGGTATTTTTTTATAACTTTTCTATAATAATCGGTTTCCATATCAGCACCTCTTTCAATAAATATAGTATAGACAATTTACAAGTTATATTTAATTGCCTATTTGTCATTTATTGACAGCTAGTCATTATTTTGCTAATATATATCCAAATGCGAGGTATAATAATGAATCAAAAAATAAAATTTCTTCGTGAAACATTAGGACTAACCGAGAAAGAAATATCTTCTTTTTTAAACATATCATCATATAAGTACACTTCCTTTGAAAAAGCAATGACAGTTATACCATGTGATATTTTAATACTTCTTTCAAAAATTTATGGAATCAATATAGAAATGTTGATTGACAGTAAATTTGATAACCAAGATTTACTGTCCGAATTGAAATCTCAAGAAATTATTGGAGAAAAAAACATATTAGAAAAGTTAAAGCAAAATTTATTGAAAGATAATATTAAATTAACATATCGTTCAGTAAAAAAAATCAAAACTACTTATCAGGAAAATATTATTCACTTTTTAAAAGAAATCATATATAACAGTGGAATGAGCTTGACTGATTTTGCAAAATGCATTGATATAAATAGTGAAAATTTAGATTTAATACTTCAAAAAAAACGCTTTATTGAACTAAACGAACTTATAAGTATTTCAGAAAAGTTTAAGATTTTAGTAGACGATATAATCGGTGGATAGAGCAAATTGATTTTTTTTACTTGTTTCTTGTTTATTGAATTTTGTTTATATATTACCGTTCAATATAAGACCATATTAAATTAATAAAAGAATACGGAGAGAGCTTTATTCGCCCTCTCCGTATTCTTTTAAAATTTGAATTTGTTCATTGCTTCTGGCTCTTTTGGCTGATGGAAAACCATTAGACATGCAGAATTTGAAGTTGATATGCCAATTAATAATGCCAATGCAGCAAATGAACTTCCAAATTTCATTATTAAACTTTTAAATTTTTGCACCTTTTATCCTCCTTCCAATTTTACTTAGTATTAATGAAAATGCTATTAGGTCTATCCCATAGCAAAATGAAAAACAATATTTATTTGAAATCAATCTATGAAAGCCAAATGTTTCTAAAATAATGAATACTAAAATTAATATAGCAGCTAAGCCTCTACTTATTAATTTAAATCTCCTTTTTTGTTTTTCTGAAAATGGTTTGTTGTCATCTTGAATAGGTGATAAGAATATTATAGTAATTGCTCCGATAACCAAGACAATTGTTGAAACTTCAAATATAGTATTGAATTTTTTTATTATCAATATTAAAAATAGATAGCTGGCTAATGACATTAGCCCACATTTTAAATAATTATTAGCATGATAGCCTCCACAAACTTTTCTAAATGACGAAAATGAAAAAATAAAAATAAGAGAAGAAACAAATTCGTTAAAAATTATTGAAAGAATAAATAATAAACTGTAGCTTAAAAGAATAACTATGGTTGTTTCAAAACAGTAATAATATATTTCTCTATCCTCGAATTTAATAGTATTACTGTTAATAAATTTATTTGTTATTTTTTTTGCTAATGACTCGATCATTTGTAATTTCCCCAAAATAAAAAGCACTATCTATACAATAGTGCTTAAATCTATATAATTTATTGTTTTATGTAATTTCGTTGATTAAAAATACGAAAGTGTCAATTTCCTATTACTACATATGATGTAAAAATGTTATTTAAAAATGAGAATTTAGCATATCCATTATATTTTTTGGCAATAAGGGATATACTTTTTAATCCATAACCATGATCTTTTTTATTAATTTTAGATGTTTTTAAATTATTAGAATCTACAGCAGTGTTTTTTATATTTATTATAATATCGTGCTTGTCAACCATAATAGAGCCCCATATTTCTTTTTCACTTCTAACCTTCTGACAAGCCTCTATTGCATTGTCAAGAATGTTACCAACTATAACCGCTATTTCAATTTCATTGATAGTGATAGATTTTTTATATTGATATGAAAGATTAACATTTATATTTAATTCATCACACTTGTTTAATTTATTTTCAATTATAGAATCAATTGATGGGTGACCGGTATCAATAATTTTACTCGATTCTTCTATAATATCAATATTACTTTTTAATTGTTCTATAGCACTATCTATTCTACCAACCTTTAACTCAGCAATAGTACCGATACAAATGCTTCTCATATTATGACGCATTTGTCTTATTTCTTCATGCGAAGATTGTAAATTTTCATAATGTTTAGTTTGTTCAGTAATGTTTTCTTTTAGCAATTTTAATTCATATTCAGATTTTGCTAATTTATTTTGATTTCTTATAATTTCAAATGTTATTATATTTGATAAAATCAAAAGTACACTTGTAAATATAAATGTTATCTTTAGTTGATTGTTGTCTATAATCCACATTATTTGATACATTAAAAATAATAAAATAATGGTAGTAATTGGTAATATACTTAAGATTAATAAGTATTTAGTGCCCAAATTATTAACATTAAACTTCTTTTTGCTAATTTTTACAATAAGAATTATTAAAAAAGTAATAAATTTTGATAGTAGAATACCTAATGAATATATTTGAGGCTCAGAATTAAGATTCGCAAAATTTCTTGAACTTACAATCATTAATATTCCACTTACAAGCATTTCACCGGCAACGCCTATAATTATATATGTCACAGACAAAATCAACTTAATGTATTGTTTTGATTTAAAAATTTGGCTTATTGAAAAAGCCATTATTATTGAACATAATAATAAAATTGGCCCTTGAAATAAAAAAGATATTATAATTTGATAAATCGAGATAATAGTATAAAAGCAAATAATTTGATTTTGCTTTGTTATTCTTTTATCTGAAAAGGAGCTAATAAATATATTTGCAGAATATACTTCAAGCAATGCACCTAGAATTAAAGATATATTTTTAATTACCATTAGAATCTCCTATTAATATATTCTGAATATGCTTCTTTAGTTTTTAACCTTTTGCGAACGCTCATCAAAACAGATTCTCCATTTTTCATACGAATTTCACTTTCTCCAAAATCTTTTATATGTAGCATATTAACAACAAATCCTTGATGAGATTTCACGAAACCATGTACTTTAAGAAAGTTATATATTTCATCAATTTTGCCAACCATTTCATAGCTTTCCCCATTATACAAATGAAAAACCAGATGTCTGTTGTATCCTTCAATATAACATATATCTTTTATTTCAAGATTAACTGAATCATTTTGCCATTTAATAGGGATACATTTATGTATCTCAGTATACTTCTTGATAATTCTCTGAAATGTTTTATCAAATTCAATTTTATCGATAGGCTTTTTTAAAAAGTTTAATGGCTCTGTTTCAAAGCATGAAAATACATAGTCTGGGTGATTAGTAATATATACGATTATAAGAGTGGGAAACTCATTTCGTAAATATTTAGCCACTTCAATGCCATTTATATCACCGAGTTCAATATCAAGAAACAATACATCCGGTTCATTTTTTAGACAGAACTCAACTAACTCTTTAGCTGAATTAAATATTTCAATTACTCCTTCAGAGTTTTCATCAAAATTAGCCAAAATGTATTCATTTATTATTTGGCAATATCTTTGCTCATCATCACAAACTAATATTCTCATACTTCACCATAAATATTTATAATATGACAATATTATATCAAATTATCTTGAAATATTAAATAGTAAATTCATATTCGTCAAGAAGATTTACATATCTGTATAAAATATAGCATTATTTTATGGAAAATTTATTGAACGAATAAATATCTTATTTATCAACTGTTATATTAAGAAGCATACTTATTAATTTTTGTTGTTATTTTTTCTTATGAAATAAACTATGTTTTCTAGAGTGTTAATTTATTTTTTCATAAAAAATGTTATATTTGACATCCATAAATATTAACGAATGCGAATTTATCGAACAAGTACATAAAAGTGAGCAATAGAAAAAATGGACTAAAAGCGTGGACTAAAAAGAAAAATTAAACTCTTCAGCCAGATTGGGAGATAACCCATTGTTATGTGAATGAGGTCTTGAAGAATTGTAAAAGCCGTTTATATATTGAAACAGACTTAGTTGTAATTTAGACAAAGAAGAATAATTACACCTATTGGTTTCTTCCATTTTCAGATATTTGAAGAAACATTCCATAACAGCATGGTCATAAGGATATGCTTTAGCCGAAAAGGATTGAAACATATTTAGTGTATCCAAATGCTTTCAAAAGCATTTGGATGTAAACTGAGCACCGCGATCGGAATGGAAGATAATTCCCGAAGATTGTCCTCTTTCGGCAACAGCTAAATCCAAAGTATCAATAGTAAGCTGCGTATCCATTCTGTTCTTGATTTGTAAGCAATAATTTTTATTGCTTACAAATCAAGAACAGTGCAGAGATAGTAAAACCTTGTTCCGACTCTGATATATGTAAAGTCGCAAACCCAAACAGAGGTAGCTTTAGATTGAATGTGAATTATTTGTTATTCATATATCATATTTTATTAAAATAAAACAGAATAGCTATATTAAATTACAAAATTCGTATAAATACTATACAGTTAACTAATCTATTAACCAAAGTACTTCGGTAGAAAAAACTTATTTAACACTTTTGCATAATATAACAACGAATGTGATTAAGTTTTTTAAAATTAAAATCAATTTGTTATATTATAAATGACAAGTAAGATAATTATTGCAAAAACTTTAGCTGTTGCGATGCATATTTGTTTGTAAGTATTTGATATATAAATCATTTAGACAAGCACAACGATATCTTTGGTAATTGTTTTTTGCTTTTTCAATAAAAATAACCTTATGGTTCCATTGTTTGAATAATAATCATAGTTAGTTCTATTCTAAGTTAGTTAATAATAGTGTCGTATGCACGAGTTTCAAAATTGCTAAAGAGATATATTACATCTTGGTATGACACATTTCTTTTAGTTTGCTATTTTTGCAAATAACCTTCTTTTTGAAATGCTAGGAAGTGATTTTTGCGTTTCTTTCCGATGAGAATCTTTCTAATTTAATGATTTTAGCATATCAAAAATTATATGCTCACGCAATAGCTAGATTAACACTTTTTATAATGTATTAATGATTTCATGTGTTAATTCTTGAAAAAATTAGAAAAAGCAATATTAAAGATAAGGTATATAAATTTTAAATTTGAGGAGTTTTGCGAATGAAAAAAATAGTGTTTTTCTCTATTCCACTTTTTGGTCATGTTAATTATGGTTTAAAAATAGCAAAACAATTGCAGAATAATGGACACGATGTTGTGTATTATAGTGGAACTGCTTATAAAGAATTTATAGAAAATGCTGGTATAAATTTTCATCCGTACTCAAGTGAAATAGAATATCTATTTACCTTTGAAGATAGCACATATAATAATGAATATATGCAGAATGTTCGAGCCGAGGAGCTAGACCACATTTCGGAGTGGTATAAATTTTGTCATCATCTGTATAGTATAGCAGATATATTTATGAAAACAGATATAGAAAATATGGAAAAACCAGATTTGATTGTTTATGATTCGGCAGCACTTTGGGGAAGATATGTTGCTCAGCATTGGGGCGTTAGTAGTGTCGCTTCTTGCACCCCATATACTTACCCTAAGGATTTTGCAATAAAATATCCAAGCAGATTTGCTCGTATGATATTCCAGAAAGAAATGGCTCCATTGGAGGTGTGTCGTTTAATTTATATGTTGCAGTATAAATTAAATCACTCCTTCCCAATAAGCCATTGCTCAATATATGAACCATTATCACCTCTATCAGATTATAAGCTAATATATACAGTTGAGGAATTCCAATCAGGTGCAGAATATTTGGATAAGAATTCAACATTTTACTGTGGTGTAATGCAAGGCAACGAAACGGATGATGTTGATTATGACGATTTGTTGAGTAGTGATGTCCCCAATATTTATATTGCTTTTGGTTCAATTTATAATAATCCAAGTGTTTTTCGGCAAATATATGAAAGCTGTAAATCTTTAATTTATAATTTCATTTTGAATGTTGGTTCAACAATTGATTTGGATTGTTTTTCTAATCTTCCAAGCAACTGGAAAATCGTTAAGCGTTTAAATCAGTTTGAGTTGTTAAAAAAAGTGGATGTTTTTGTTTCTCATGGTGGGGTGAACAGTGTTCGTGAGGCAATGCATCATGGCATTCCCATTATTGTTTTACCGACGGAGGGAGATACTCTATGTACTGCAGAAGATATTAAAGATGGAAATCTTGGATTAGTTCTAGATATCAAAAATATTGATTCAATTAATGTTGCAGTGGAAAAAATAATTCAAGATGAAGAGATAAAAGAAAATTGCAAAGCACTTTCACAAATAATGCAAAAAAGTTGTGGTTTGAATGGCGCAGTTAAAATAATAGAAAATATATTAAGGAGATAATAATTATGGAAAGAAATGTTGTTTTTAGTACAATCAAGGAGTATTTAAAATCAAAAATGGAAGAACAATATGAGATAGCAGATGATGTTATATTAACAAATATTGGAATTACATCTGCTGAGTTTGTTTTACTTTTAGTTTTTGTTGAAGATGAGTTTGATATTACATTTGAGGATGAGGATTTATTAATGCCAACAGATATAACAGTGGGTGAGCTCGTTGATAGAATTGTAAATCTATCTAATAATTAAGGGGAAAATATGAAAAACGGATACTATTTATCGGCATATATATCTATCGATGAAATTGGAAATTTATATAATTTAATAAGCAATAGGCACGATATGGCAATTGCGCTTTGGAAAAAAGAGGATGAAAATATAACCCTTGTTAGATATTGGGAGTTAGAAAGGCTCTCTAGAATAAAACATCACGATGTTCCGTTTTATAATGAAGAAAGTGCAAAAAAAGCAATATCACAATTACTAGCAGAGGAAAATTTAACTTTTGATGATATTATCGAAATTTGGGGATGCCCTAAGCTGGGAGAATCATCAACTTGTAAGGATTTCTATTATCATAGCATTTCTCATCTTTTTTCTTCTTTGTTGATTGATTCGGATATATTTTATAACGAAAAGATATTATCACTTGCATTAGATCTTAAATCCGATAATGAAACGGATGAAAGAAAGCAAGATAGCTATGGAGAATATGTTGGTTGCTATTCTAATAGAGGAGAAATCACATTATTTAATATAAGTTCTCCAGCTATATTGTGGTCTATTTGTAAAAATGAACTGGGAATGCAAGAGGGAAGCTTAATGGCTTTAGCAACAGCAACTGAATGCCGTTTGAAAAATGCTGTTAGTGTGGATGTATCAGGTGGATTTGAATATATCAATTTTGCATTGGGATATGATATTTTCAATAAGATTTTTCAATCAATAACTTCAGATGATGTTATTGATATGGATTCAAAATTTTCAACTGAAGAAAACCTAATTAGTGCTGGTATGAAGGAAATAAATAGAGTTACTACCGAAATGATGAATAATCAAATATCAGCATTATTAAATAGGTTTAACATTGATCCAACTGAGGCATATCTTTCTATATCTGGTGGATTTGGATTAAATTGCCCAACAAATTCTCATTTGGTAAGAACATATAATTTTAAGGGGTTTTTAGGCGTTCCTTGCATGGATGATTCTGGCGAAGCTCTTGGAATAGGTCTTTACGAGTTCTATACAAGAATGAAAAAATTTAATTTTAAGCTAGATCATGCGTTTTACGGAAAATCCTTCGATGATGAAGCAATTTTAGCCTCACTAAAGGAAAGAGATTTTATTGAAAGTATTTCTAACTTAAACGCTCAAACATTTGTTGAGGATTTAAAAAATGATATTATTGTTTGGTATGATTCTTGCGCAGAAATTGGTCCAAGAGCGTTAGGTCATAGAAGTCTGTTGGGTGATTCACGAAAAATGGAAACAAAGGATAGACTCAATCAAGTTAAGCAGCGTCAATTTTGGCGTCCTGTTGCTCCAATTGTACTTAGAGAATTTGTTGGAGAGTGGTTTGAAGACGATATGGACTCTCCTTTTATGCTTCATACAAGCATTGTGAAAGAAGAAAAGAAGCCTTTTGTTCCAGCAATTTTGCACTTTGATGGAACTGCAAGATTGCAAACAATAGAAAATCGATCAGCATGTAGCACATTATATAATTTAATAAAGAGCTTTTACGATTCAACAGGTGTTCCAATTATTTGTAACACTTCGCTTAACGATAAGGGAGAACCTATTATAAATACTCCAAATGATGCAATTAGATTTGCAATTGAGAAGAAAATAAAAATAGCATATATAAATGGAAAAAGAGTGGAAGTGAATATTGATAATCATTTTGTTTCAGAATTAACTGGAAATGTTGAGCTTGAAATGGTTTTTTCAAAGGAAAAACGCCAAGAACTCATTCATAAGAAAAATCCATATTCACTAACTATTGGTGAACTATTGTGGAGAAAAACCTTCCCTTATGATATAACGACAGAAAATGGTGCAAAAAGGCTAAAGCGAGCAGTAAATTTCTTATATGCAAATAAGCCTGAAATGAAAAGATTATACACGATGGAGTTGAACGAAACTCTTTTAAAAAATCTTGATATTAGTTAAATTAAAGGTATTGTGTGGGGGAACATTATGAGCGAAATAATGGACTTAATTTTAAAAAACGAAAATGAGGCAAAGGATGTAATCCGTTTGGTTGCGAGCGAAAACTTGCCATCAGTTGAGGAAAGGCTACCTTTTCTGCTAGATATGTATGCAAGATATTCGTTTGATGATGATTCTGTTTGGAAGTACCCTACTTATTATTTAAGTGATATTGAAAGAATGACAGAAAACTATTTAAAGGAATATCTTAACTGTAAGTATGTTAGCGTTAAGCCAATTTCCGGATTAAATGGAATGCTAAGCGTTATTTCTGCCTTTTGTAGTGTGGGAAATACTGTTTTGTCGTTTAACCCTAATGACGGAGGACATTTTGAAACCTCAGCTATTATTCGAAAACTTGGTTTAAAGAGTGATTATCTTCCTTTTGATCGAGAAAAATGGGAAATTGACATTGAAAAATTTAAGGAATATACAGCGAACAATAAGGTTAAGATAGTCTATTTGGATTTATGTATGGTTGCTTTTCCTGTCAAAATAGATAAGCTTAAGGAAGCAATGGACAAAAACACATTGCTAATTTATGATGCTTCTCACGTGTTAGGCTTGGTAGTTGGAGGCCAATTTCAAAATCCAATTAACGAGGGTGCAGATATTCTTATTTCTAGCACACACAAAACATTCCCAGGAACTCAAAAGGCAATTTTTGCAACAAATCGTATGCTCTTAAAATGGGGATACGATAAAAACTGTGATCATTTTATATCTCATCATCATATGGCTGAAGTTGCTTCTTTAGGAATTATTTTAAGCAAAGGGAAAGAATATTTCAAAAAATACTCATTCGATATTATTTCCAATACAAAGCGCTTATCTAAAAATCTTTACGATAGTAATATTGATGTTCAATTTGCAAAGCGAGGTTTCTCTGAATCACACCAAATATGGATAGGTAGTGGCGATAAAGATGATGTAGATAGCATTATTAATTGCCTTGCAGAGTTAAAAATTGTAGTAAATGGTGCAATAATTCCTTCCCTAAATGGAAACTGGGGAATAAGAATTGGAATGCAGGAGGTAACTAATCGTGGAATAACTGAAGAAGGTATTGATTTGCTTTCAAATATTTTAGCAAAGGTTATTAAAGAAAGAGTTATTTCTGATGATATTATTGATATGAAAAAAGAGCTAATTGAAAATGGCTTTACAAAAAAAATTAGTCAGGATAAGGTTGAAAAGATTATTAAAATACTGGCAGAGAATTAATAAATAGCAAAACAGAAGGGATTAAATGATGGCTGATAATACTATAATATATTTGGACGATTGGAATATAGTATTTCGCAAAATACCAAAGAGTATAAATGATAATACATATGAAGTCTTTAGTGGCGATAACTACTATGTTGATTTAGATAAATACGCTACTTTAAAATCAAAACTAGCATTGCTAACAAAGGATATTGGAGATTTTGATTTTATAAATCATGCTACTGGAGATCAGGCTGTTACTACTGCAATAACTCTTTGCAGAAAGTATTTAGGCATACAGAATTTATATATTGCAGAGCAAGCTTACCATGGAATCACTTTGAAATCTTTTAGAGAAGGAATTTTTAGTTTTAATGAAATTTCAATATTTGAATTAGAAATTGAAACCTTAGTGGATTCTCTTGATAAATGCTGCGATAATTCTATGCTAATTATTGAGCCATTTTTGTTTTATGCTAAATATGGGGAAGCAGGAATCGATAGAGTTAGAACTATAGCTTCAAAGGCAAATAGTATCGGAATGTTAGTTATGCTAGATGAAACTCGATCAGGAGCGTTTAGCACTGGAGAATTTCTTTTCACTCAAAAATGTTTGCCAATAGATGTTGATTTTATGTGTTTTTCAAAAGGTCTAGCATTAGGCGTCATCACTTCGGTTTTAGCAATAAGAAATGGTATTTTACCGGAAGGGGCGTTAAAAAAAGAGGACACCTTGAAATCTTGCATGGCAATTTCAAGGGTCGCAATGCAACGCTCTAATGATTTACTGGATTATTATTTAAACGATACAGACTCATTTAATCAAAAAATGCAAAGTGTTACAGAAAAAATAAAAACTGCTTTTTTTCCATTTATTGACTATTCAATAGTTGAGAAAGTTAACATAATGGGGTTAAGCTGTGTTTTTGTGTTTAACGAGAATATAAAAAAATCCAAACTAAAGTTTTTATGGATGTATATGTTTTCAAAAAAACTAGAGGTTAGATTCACCGAAAAAAATTTGTGGTTCTTTAGTTTTGCCGTGGATAGTACCGATGAAGAAATTCAAAGGGTAAGCGATACTTTGCACGAGGCCATAAGAATGAGTGGATTTTAGTATTTATAATTAATATGTAAAGAAAGGGTTTAAAATGAAAAGGCTTGGAGAAACTTCATTACTATCGTTTGAAATAACGAAGCACTGTAATTTGCAACACGAACACGATATGTGCCCTGTAAATTGCAGAAGGTATTATAAAAAAGGTAAAGCGTTAGATAAAACTAGCATCGTGCAAACAATAAAAAAAGCAAGAGAAATGGGATTTACAGGAATGGTTTCATTCCACTATTATAATGAGCCATTATTGAAAAAAGATTTAATCCTATCTGTTATGGATGAAATGCCTGAATGCAAATATTTAGTTTGGACAAACGGAATTCTTTTATCAAGAAATGTTAAAGAAAATCAGTTTTTGAAAAGATTTACAAAGGTTTGTATAACTTGTTACGATATAAAGGATATGCCTTTTTTTGAAGAATTAAGAGATTATTATAAAAACATTGAAATTTTTGATTGGGAACTAGATGATAGGCTTGAAATCTATAACAAAACTAAGATTAACAGACTTAGCTGTAAACGTCCATTGTTTGAAGTTCCTATTGATTATTATGGAAACATACGCCTTTGTTGTATGGATTGGAATAGCTCATATAATATAGGTAATATTTTTGAAGAAGATTTTATCAACATAATAAATGGAGAAAAATATCAGGAGCTTATTGCAATGTGTAATCAAAGATTAATAAATGAAGATAATTCCCCTAAAATATGCAAAACCTGTGATAAAAAATGGGTTTCATATCCTCATTATTACGACTAATAGCTCTGCCAAAGGAAACTAATTATGATATCATACACGATAATAGATGAATTCATTAAAACAGCAAAAGAAAATATGAATAATGTTTGTCTTGTTTTTGATAATAAGGAATATACATACAAAGATATAGAAGAAATATCAAACGGCGTAGCTAAGAGCATTGAAGAAAGAATAAATGATATTCAGGTTCCAATTTTGTTATTTTGTGATCATCCGTTGCAAATCGTATGTTCACTTATTGGCATTATGAAATCAAGAAATATTGTTGTTCCTATTTACAATAATACTCCTACAAATCGTGTGTTAGAGATAATAAAAACCTGCAATATCAAAACATATATTTCGTTAAATGAGCATAACGAAATTAATTTGCAATTTAATGAATTTAACTATAATCGAGTTGATAAATTCTTTTATAATGGATGTATAGAAGATGATGCATATATAATTTACACATCTGGAACAACAGGAAAAAGCAAGGGCGTTCTAGTTCAACAAAAAGGGCTTATCAATAGTGTTACTCAAAGAAATGCTGTTTTGAAAATTGATTCGACTTGCCATACAATAAATCTTTTGGGATATTCTTTCGATGGATTTCTAATGACGCTTTTTTCTCCACTTGTTACAGGATGTAGAATTTATTTTCCAAAGAGCATCTCTAATATGGACGAAATTTGTTCAATTATTGAAAATTCACCAATTTCAACATTCATATGCACTCCGACATTCTTGAAAAGTTTATTAAGCTACGAAGCCGGGGACATATTAGATAATATTAATATGATTTCGTTAGCCGGAGAAAAAATACCTAACTCTCTAGTTGAAATGTGCATTAAAAAATATCCTCAAATATGCATAGCAAATGAATATGGCCCAACCGAAAATACTATTTGCACAAGTATTAATCCTGATGTTCGGTATCAAGAAGTTATTTCTGCTGGAAAGATAATTAAAAATGTTAAAGCACAAATAGTTAATGAAAACGGAGTATGCACTCAGCAAGAAATCGGAGAGCTGTTTGTAACAGGCGTTGGACTTTCAAAGGGCTATGTTAATGATGCTGAATTAACTAATGAGAAGTTTATAAATATAAACAATCAAATTTGGTATAAAACAGGAGATTTAGCATATTGGAATAACGATGAACTTGTTATTCTTGATAGAAAGGATAGTCAAGTTAAAATTAATGGATATAGAATAGATTTAAGTGAAATTGAAAGTGTTCTTTTAAAATACAAGGGTATTGACGCATGCACAGTTATATATGACGATAGCTTAGGAATTAGTGCTTATGTTGTTTCGCAAGTTCCTATATCAAGAGAAGAAAGCATAAAATTTCTTAGAAACTATTTGCCAGAATATATGATTCCAACAAGCATTATTCAGATTGAAACAATTCCAATGCGAGAAAGTGGAAAAATCGATGTTAAAGCATTGAGCAATATGGAAGTTTTAAACGATTCTAATTTAAAACTTCGTGAAAAAACTAGTGTAATAGTTAGTGAAATTTGCGAAATGTTTAAAGCTGTTTTATCAATTGACAAATGCAGTGAAAATAGCAATTTTTATTCTCTAGGTGGTAATTCGCTAACTGGAGTTATTCTTTCGAAAAAAATCAATAAACACTTTCATTCCGAAATCGAATTAGAGGATATTAGAGCAAACGCAACGCCAATACTATTAGCAAATAGACTTTTGAATTTGCAGTCGGGTTTTGAGTCGGTTGATGTTAAGCCATTTAATAAATTTTGGTTTGCAACTTGTTATTTTACTTTGGTTTTAGCTCTTTTGGAACATTCTTCTATTCCGTTAGCTCCGTTCATTAGAGCCTTTACTATTTTGAATGTTGAGTATAACAATTCATATTATTTAGAATACAATTATAAAAAGAACATATCTGAAATATTTAATGATTCAGGGATGGCTTTTGATGGTGAAATTTTTGATGATGACTTTGATTCAAAAATACTTCCTCATATTATGAAAAATAGAGTTATTATGCTTCATGTTGATTGTTATTATCTCCCCTATTGCAAGGAAAAATATAATAAAGAGCATTATGCTCATGTTGTTGCAATAACAAGCTATAACGAAGAAAATAAAACCTTTAATATAATTGACCAGGAAACCTTAGAAAGTGTTTCATTTACATATTACAAGGTTGATTTAGATAACCTTAGAGTTGCAGCGTATGCAGAAATTATTAATCGTGAAGCCTTTAACAATGTTGATTTTGTTGCGGTTTATCCATTGCCAAATTGGAAGAATAATAATGAAATTCAAAATTTGGATGGTTCTCAGTTTAATTTTGTGGTTGCACAAACCATTGAATACTTAAGAAAAAAACCAGAGGATATTGTTATTGTTATTCAGCGTTTTTTAAACTATATTAAGGTCGAAAAAGAAGTGTTTGAATATCTAAAGGATGATGAAAAGCTAGCATATCTAAAAAAGAAGGAAAGCAAACTTATAAGATTGCTTATGGAAATTCTTGCCTCGAAAAATATAAGTGCAGATAGTTTAGTTGAACTTATGTTAAGTTGGGAGCAGTTTTAATGAATATTATTGTTTATACATTTCCTTTTAGAGGTCATTCCATGCAAGCAATAAAGATTGCTAATTATCTTTCAAGCAAGTGTCATAAAGTTATTGTTGATGCAAATTCAAACTTTTTTCATTATATATCTCCAAATATCGTAAAGCAGGAATGCTTATATGAATTTTTTGAATTTGAAGATGATAGCAAAAAAGATAACATTTTGAATTGTGCTGAAGGTGTTTTGGTAACAACTAACAGATACGCAAATCAATTTGATCAAAATGTTGATTTGATAATTTATGATTCAATGGCATATTGGGGAAAATATATTGCCGATAAGTATAACATTAAATCAATTTCATTATTCACAATTCAGCCGTTTGATAAACAGCATTTTAATGACTATGCATTTGAATATTTAAGAGGCTACACTTCAAAATATGCAACTCAAAAGGATTTTTTTAGAAATATACATATATATCAGGTCGTTGCTAAGAAAAAGTTTAATTTGATAGATGATTTTTCATTTGATGATTTTTTCTGTGCGAGAGGGCTTTATAATGTTGTCTTGCTACCAAAGTCCGTTTGTAAATTTGCTAATGAGCTAGAAGATTCATATAGTGCTTTTTCGCCAATGCTAGAATGCAATTCGGAACAACCAGATAAGAATGATAGCATTTATATTGCAACAGGCAGTATGATTAGCAATTTGGATTTATTAATATCTTGTATAGATTCATTGCTATGCTTTGAAAAGGATATGCATATTAGCTCTGGAAAGCATACAGAATTTTTGCAGAACAAATATAGCAATTATAAAAATATTAATTTTTATGAATTTGCACCTCAAGAAAAGCTGCTAAAACAAGCATCAGTTTTTATTACTCATGGAGGAACAAATAGCATGTGCGAAGCTATTGCCTCTAAAACTCCTATGATAGTAATTCCACTTGTTAATGATGAATTCTTAAATGCCGAAATGATTGTGCAAAGCGGAATTGGTATAGAGCTTGAAAACGATTTATCTGTCATAAAAAACAATCTATCATATGCGTATGAAAGTATAATTCAAAACAATTCATATGCAGAAAAGATTAGTACCATCGCTAAAGAAATAAACTATAACAGGGTTTTGAAAATAATTGATGAAATTGTTGAAGGAGACAACTATGAGAAATTATGATGATTTTTCCTTTTTAGAAGTTATATCAATAGAAATCGGCTCAGATTGCAATCTAAAAAACATACACAAATGTTGCCCAGTGAATTGTATAAAAAGAACAGGAATGCAATTGTCGATTAATCAAATTGTCGAAATTATGGATAAAGCAATTCAGTTGAAATTTAAAGGTCAATTTGCTTTTCACTTTTATAATGAACCATTGCTTTATGCAAATGAAATTCGCAAAATCAAATCAAAAAGACCAGATTATAAGTTTATGTTATGGACAAACGGAACACTGATTGGAAAGCTACTTAAGGAAGGCTTTGATTTTAATATTTTCCAAAGTATAGTAATAACAAGATATAAAGGTTTTGATGATTTTGCGTTTTGGCATTTGAAGTCTATTCATAATGATGTAAATATATTTGATGAAGAAATGGACGACAGATTAAATTTCTACGAATCAAAAAGAGAGAACTTTATTTCTTGTAAGAAAATTTATTATGAACTCCCCATAGATTGTGAGGGTAATGTTTATATTTGCACCTATGATTGGGGAAAAAAATATTTATTAGGAAATGTTTTGGAACAAGATTTAGAAATGATTTTGAAATCAAGTTTGTATCAAAAACTTTTAAAAGGAAACGAAAAAAGATTTAGACATTGCGATGACATTGTTGATTTATGCAAATATTGTCCACGACCATATACAACAAGCCGATGACGAAAGCTATTATTGCAGATATTGCTAATTTATCAAATCTGGACTTCGATGATATTTATAAAATTCTAACTCCTGAAAGAAAAAGCAAGATAGATGATTTTGTGTTCGAATGGGATAAAAAGCTTTCAGCACTTAGTGAGCTATGCCTTTATTACTTGATTTCAACCGAATTTGAGTATAATGGGAATTTGATTGAAAAAGGATGGAGTAGCAACAAAAAGCCTTATTTAAAAAATATACCAAATTTAAGATATAGTGTTTCTCATTCTGGAAATAAGTGCATTGTTGGTATATCTAATCAATATGAAATAGGACTTGATATTGAATTTGTCTCAAGATATAACGATATTGATATGCAAAAGTATATTAGAAATATTATTAGCGAAAAAGAACTTCCATTTGCAGAGTGTGGAACAAGTGATTTGCAACGAGCACTAGTTATATGGACTAAAAAAGAAGCCCTGTTTAAATCAGTTGGAAACGGCTCATTAACCCAGTTTCTCAAGAGAAAACTTTCTTATGAAGAAGTAAAAAGTGTAAAGAGCTTTTTAATTGATGATTATATTGTTTCAATAGCTTCTGTTGCGGAAAATATAAAAATAATTGATGCTGAGGATATTGGATTAAGAAATATTATTAACCAAATCAAAGCTTGGATGCATATATGAATTTAAACATTTAACTAAGGAATTAGTTGAAATTGAGATTTAAGATTATGAACATTAAAGATACCCAAAATTTTTTACATAGCACAAAATTGGTTAAACATTTAATAGATATTTGTAATGTCAATTCAGATGATGTAGTTTTAGAAATTGGACCAGGAAAAGGTATTATCACCACTGAGTTAAGTATTTGTGCGAGCAAAGTGATTGCTGTTGAGTTTGACAAAGAGCTATATATAAAGCTTAGCAAAAAATATGCAAATAATGACAAGGTTGATGTGTTTTATGGAGATATATTAAAATTTACACCAAGTGTTTCTAATTATTGCGTTTTTTCAAATATTCCATTTAATATAACATCCAAAATTTTAAATAAGTTTTTAAGCGATAAGAAAAATGACAAAATGTATTTGATAATGCAATATGAACCATTCATTAAATATGCGGGTGCTCCATATTACAATGAAACCTTAAGATCTATGCTTTATAAACCTTTTTTCGATATGGAACTTAAATATAAATTTAATCCATCTGATTTTAAACCTGCTCCACAAGCTAGAATTGTTTTGGCTTCCTTTGAAAGAAAGATATTTCCGGATGTAAAGATGGAAGAAGAAAAACTCTATAAGGATTTTCTGGCATATGTTTACACTAACAAGGGTGAAACATTCTTTGCAAAAATCAAAACACTATTTTCTGATAATCAAATTAAACGAGTTTGGGGACAAGTTGAAATAGATAAAACAACAAAAATTAGTGAAGTTTCATATGAAGTATTTTTAAAAGTGTTCAAATTATTTTTCCTATATGGAACAGATAAGAATAAACAATTGGTTACCGATTCATTTAGTAATATGAATAAGCAAAATAATAAGCTTCAAAAGAATCATAGAAATATGAATCGATTTAGTCGCTCGAACCATTTTAGTTCAAGAAAATAACCGATTCTTTTGTGTTTTGGCAGTTTTTGAAGTATAGTACAGGTTTTCATTTTCTGTAAAAGAAAATGAAAACCTGTATTTGTATTTAGGACAAGGATCTGAACAACCCTATTTTGTTTTATGGAATTGAGTGTATAAATGATGGAGCAGAAAGTATCATAAAACAATATCTTTTTTGAATGAGAATTGGTACACGATTTATCTATGTTAACCATAGCGTAAGTACAATATACAGTTAGATTACAATTTCGGTTGGTATAGTTCCAGTAACTGATCTATATAGAATCATAAAAAAAGCAAAAAATGGTCGAACCCATTTCAAATAAATATCTGATAGTTTTTGTATTTTCATCAAATGTTTGGACTTGTCTGTAATAAAAAGCCACTAGATAAAGATGTTTTTTCGATGTAATTTTACTACAAATATTATCTTGTTCGTTATGTGGTTGATTGCATAGTATTAGTATATTTCTAAATGCATGATAATATGTAATTTAATTCCATATTTTGAAAAAGACTTTTCGTTTTAGTTCTTTTCAAACTTCATGTAAATCTTGGCGTAAATTTTTTTATGAAATCGGGTTCTCTTATCAATCTTCATAATACTTAAACAATCCCATTTTCGTATATTTACATGAGTTATTCTGTTCAATATGTCTTTTATCATTGCTTTAGATGAGCTTTCATATCAGTATATCTTTTTCCAAAATACTGATATGAAAGTATAATGGTTGTATTATCTGAGAAGTCCTTTAAATGTCGCTTACATATTTTTTCAGCCTGATACATACTTAATATTTGGTATAATTTTTCTTTCATCAAATTTGTGACTGCTATTCTTTCTGTTTTAATTTGGTTGAATGTTTTATTATATAAGTATACAGTCCTACATATTTACGATAATTCAATTCAAACCAATTATAACCTTCTTTAAAATATTTTTTGTTGGTTTTCATTTTTTGTTATAGTCTATTTTTTGAACTGTGTTGTTTTGAAGTTTTATTTATATTTTGTACAAATCATTAGGTTATTATATGCAGTTTTTATGAGATAATCTTGTTCCTTTATTATGTCTTGGCAGCATTCTATTCGTTCTAAGACTAGTTCAACTACTTTCTTATGTTCATATAGATTTCTGATATCTTGTAAATATATATTTTTTTATTTTCTGTTAATGTAATATTAAATTTTTTAAAATGTTTTTTTTAACATTTTAATAAAAAAATTAATACCATCAATGTAATTTAAAATATATGGGACATGATGTGGTTGAAATATGTGAGGATTATAAAAATGCTTTAATTTTTTATTAATTTTTTGTTTGATGTTATTTTTTCTTTATAGGAATGGTTGATTTTTAATGAGTGATTTTGTGATTTGTGTGACCTGCATCGTGTGAACGATTTAGAAACTTTTTTAAAGATGTAATAAGAGTATTATATTTAACTTTTATTGTTCCATAATATTCCCCAATATATTTATTGCATATGTATCCGCAGCAATAAAACTCATTAGCTAAATCGTCACACCCATAAATTAGCCAATCATGACAACGATCACAATTCCAATGAATTTCAGAAACACCTAGGTACCTTTCATTCAAATTCATCATCAAGTAAAAATTATTATAAATTTTGCTTTTTATTTTATCAATACTAACCGTTTCTAATTTAATATCATATTTAGTAATAAATCTATTTTTTTGACAAAACCGCTTCCACAAAATCAATGTGCCAGTCTTTTTTATAGTAATAACAATGAAGATTAAAAAATTCGTTTATTAGTATGTCACTAATATCAAATCCATTAGCTTCTAAAATTCCAAGATAAAATGCATTATAAGGATATGTTTTTATAAATGAATCTGTATTAAGTAGTAATATTTTTGTGTGTAACATTATTTTACCTCTGGTTAGTTTAAATAGTACTCGGCTTGAGCTTTCCACAGTTCTGCATACTTACCATTTAACTTGATTAAATCTTTGTGTGTTCCTATTTCAACAAGCTCTGCTTTGTCAAATACAGCAATATTATCACAGAAAGCACAACTAGATAATCTATGAGATATGTATATTGCAGTTTTATTTTCTACAAAAGAATTAAATCTTGAGTACATTGAACTTTCAGAAATCGGATCCATTGAGGCGGTAGGCTCATCTAAAATTACTATTGGGGCATCTTTATATAATGCTCTTGTAAGAGCAAATTTTTGAGCTTCACCTCCTGAAATTTCCACACCATTTTCATCTAAATCTTTGTAAAGAAAAGTGTTTTCCTTATTCGCCATTTTCAGAATACGTTCTTTAATATCCGCTTTTTCAAATGAGTCATATAGCTTAGCTTTATCATAATCATCACTAGCCGCAATATTTTGAGCCACGGTAAGTGAAAAGATTTTATAATCTTGAAATACAACAGAATATAGTCTAATAATGCTGTCTTTTGTATATTCTTTTATATTAGTACCATTAATATATATTGTACCCTCAGAAACATCATATAATCGACATAACAATTTTATAAATGTCGTTTTTCCACTACCATTTTTACCTACTATTGCACAATGCTCACCGCCATTTATTTTTATATTTACATTTTTCAATGCATATGTTTCACAATTAGGATACTTAAAAGATACATTTTTGAATTCAATATCAAAATTATTAGCCAAATCTAACTCTTTCGTTCCATATGTCATTTCATCACGAGTATTTAATATTTCAAAATAGTAATTAACAAGCGGAATAATTTTTTCAGTCTGTCCAAATGTCCAGGTCATTTTCATAACGCCTTTAACAATTTGCAAAAATGAACCACAGTATAGAACTAATGAACCAACACTGAATAATCCTAAAAGCCCTTTCACACCGATGAACAAATACACTCCGAAACCAACTATAGATGCTAAAATTGCTACGATGGAACTAGAACGAGCACACTGTAAAGCTGTTTTTTTCATTATGGTTTCGCCATCGGTAACTATTTTGCTAGTAGCGATGTCATTAATAATGTTTTGTTCTTTATATAATCTTATTTCTTTTCCTGTTTTATAATCTGAAAACAAGTTTAAAAAGTAATAATAGATTTTATTAAGAATCGCATATTGATTTTCTGATTCAAATTGGTTTTGGTTCATTTTCAAAGCAATAAGTAAGATTATTACTGCCATGACGATCACAGAAACAATTACACTGAAAAGAAATATCGGCTTTTCAAAATAGGTATTCCCTGTAGAAGTAAATCCAATTTTAAATAATGGAAGGATTAAAATTATTGGCATTACAATCGTAACTATTCCATAAACAAAATCTCTAATCATTTGTGCAAATGTTGAAAAAGAAGAATACACCCTTTCTTGAGATTCTGCATGTTTATGAATTAATTCTTTGAAATCACTATCTTCGAGTTTTGAATATTCAATTTTATATAATTTTTCAGCAATATTTTTCAACTCATTATTATACATCAACGTTTTATGAACGAATTGAATATCACCTATATAATTGTTCATGAAGAATAGAATTAAATTTATAATTAGAGCCAATCCAATATTTAATATAATCGTATGTACTTCAGCGTTATAGTTAAGTAAATCAATAATCCTTGAAGTAAACCAAATGTTAACAAAAGGCATAACAGCCGTTATTATTGCAATAAATATTGAACTCGGAATAGTATTTCTTTCTAATTTCTGCATTTCCTTAAACGCCAATACTATTGATTTAGATTTATTCATAATTTGCATTCATCTCCTTATAATAATAACTTTGTGATTGATACATTCTGTAATAAGCACCCTTTAATGCCATTAATTCTTCATGTGTTCCTGATTCAGTTATTCTTCCATTTGAAATGAACAATATTCTGTCGCAAAATACTGTTGAAGATAAACGATGTGAAATAAAAAAGGAAATTTTATCCTTAGTTATTTCATTATATTTTTTATACAGTTCTCCTTCGGCAATAGGATCAAGTGCCGCTGTTGGTTCATCTAAAATTAGTACAGGAGCATTTTTATATATTGCTTTAGCTAATAATAATTTTTGTTTTTCCCCGCCTGAGAACTCTACTGCGTCCTTATAAACATCTTTAATCATTAAAGTATTTTCTTTGTCTTTTAACGATTCTATTTTTTCTAATATTCCAGCTTTTTCAAATGAAGAGTACAATTTTTCTTTATCATATTTTTGTGTTGTACTTATGTTTTCAGCTATTGACATAGGCATAAAAAAGTAATCTTGAAATACAACGGAAAATAAATCGAAGTAACTATCTTTTGAATATAAAGAAATGTCTTTGTTGTTTACTAAAACGGAACCTTCTGTTATGTTGTACAATCCACAAAGTAATTTGATAATAGTGGTTTTACCAGCACCGTTTTCTCCTATAATCGCAATATTTTCACCTTTATTTATTTTGAAAGAAACATTATTGAGTGTATTATGATTTGAACTCGGATATTTAAATGATACATTGTTAAATTCTATAGATTCTACGGAGTTGAGATCAATTTTATCATTATTTTCATTTATTTCTTTTTCTTCAACATATTCTCTATACAAACCACAAGATTTACAACAATATTCCATTCTTGATATAGAACCAACTAATTTTACAATCCAATTTGAAAATCCTGAAATTATTCCAAAGTAAAATATAAAATCGGAAACATTTATTTTTCCGTTGTAGGTTAAATATACAAGATAATAATAAGCAACCAATTCTCTTACAAAATTCAGTATTGCTCTGATACTGCTTACTTTAAAACTCTGTGGACCGTATTGTTTAGTTATTTTTTCTAAATTGGATATTATTTTTGCAAGTGTATATGTAAAGTAATCTTCAAAATTATATAATTTTATATCTTTTGAAGCGGATGTATCTTTACTTAAATTATAGAAATAGTAGAATTTTACTGTCGCTCTGCTTCTTGTTTTATTTATAACCAATTCTTTATCATGTAAAAATCTCAAAAGAAAGAATTCTATAGCACAGCTAATAAGAATAATTAAAATCATAAATATATTTATTCTGTAGAGTAATGTCATTGAGGTAATTACGCCTACAACACAAACAATGATTTGTCCCAGATTATCTATAAATGATGCAGCAGGGGAATAGCCACTTTTATAAAATTCGGATGCTTGTTTATTCCTTTTTCGCCCTTCAAGACTTTCAATATCAATATAGTCCATATACAGATTTTTCCTAAATGCAATTATTGAATATCGCATTCTTATAATATTGGAACTTCCTTTTAAAAGTTCTTGCATAAAAGGGTCTAACCATGTAATTAGAGTAATTAATAGACTCAACAGAGCAATAATTAATACGAGTTTATTAACGGTTACACCATCTGTAATACAATCAATCATAGCTTTAGGAATATATGCTGTTATAATTGGTTGCAGGACAAGCGCAGGAACTTTTATTATAAAATAGATTAAGCTTTTTCTGTCCCAAGTTAGCCAATTTTTAATCATATATTTAAAGTTATCCATAATTACATCCTCCATTTTATGGCTTGTGTGTTTTTAAAATAAATTTTAATATTTTTCTTTCATCTTTATTTTCTGTTTTCAATTTTTGATATATTGTATTTAATGTTTTTTTGTTCCCATTTTGATTGTATTTAAATGACAATAATAAAATCTTATACGTTTCGGTTACTATAGTCCCATATTGAGCTATAGTAACTTTATCTATATTCATTCTTTTTAAACATAAAAGAACATTTTGCCTAAAATCATATATTGTTCTTATATTTTGAATAAAAATAGCTGTTCCTTTACCTTTTCTTAGATTAACCTTTTTTATTTTTCTCAATAATTTATCTAACGAATATATTCCTGCAACTGGATGCCAATATCCATCTCTTGCAGTATGTTTTGGAAAAAACATTCTTTTTATATTACCATACAAAGTTTCTTGGGTTATTTCGTTTTCTATCCAATCGAAATTTATTTTGATAAAGTGATTTCTAAAATATGATGGGAAAGGTTTGATATATTGGGGCAAAACTTTTTTAAAAGATATTTCTATTTCCGAATAACTTATTTTAATCGTTCCCATTATTGCACTAACATAACTCGAACAATAAAATTGCTTTGTTGAATCATCATATCCATAAATAAGCCAATCATGACAAAAATCCCATGTAGAATGAATATTTTCATCCAGAAAATATCTTTGATTCAACATAAGAATCGCATAATAGCCATTATTTATATGTTCTTTTATTGTCTCTATAATGTTATTTGTTTCAGGAAACTCAATTGACTTAAATCTATTAAATTCAAACATGCCGCTATTTCTAAAATCAATTTTATGTACTTTGCATTTTTTAAAATAATATAATTCCAAAAAATCATTTAATATAATATTGTCGTAATCAATATTATTTGCTTCAAGAATTCCAAAATAAAAAGCATTATACGGATACGTAAGCATCATTTTTGGTATTTTATAAGGCAATATTTTTTGTGACACTTTTAGACCTCCTAAAAACACTTAATTATTTAATAAAATATCACAAAATAGTACTTTGATTATTTAAAATTCAATTATGTTGACAATATATGCGATAAAGATATTCCTGTAACAAAAAAACAAGTCCTCCATTTGATAGAGAACTCGTGTAAAATCAATATTCATTATTTGTTTTATTTGTATTATTTATATATTACCGTTCAGTACATAACTACTATATTCATATACAGTATTATGTTGAATTAAAATTATATATTTGTTAAAATAGTTTTGAGATAATATGATTGTTTTATTTGAAGCATTTATGGAGTTATATATGTATTGGACATTTGAAGAGTTAAGACAACTTGGTTTCGGTTTTGTATCGGGAAGCACAAATCAGAAATTCAAAACTATACTTGATGAAAATAATATAAAGAAAATTGAAAAGCAGCATTTGCCTGAAGGTATAGCTAATAGTTTTAAGAATGGTGAATATAACACATATATCACAACAAACGAGATTATGTTATATAGAGTTTATGGGTTGACTCCTTCAGGACAAGCCGGAGCCAAGCAGTTTGGTGCGTTTGCAACTACTGAATTTGCAGAATCTCGTATTGATGTCAAGATGCGGCTTGCATTAAATCCACAGTGGAAGAATGCTTTATATATTGAAGAAAAGATAGTTGTTCCTAAAAATGTGATTTTGAATATTGGGATTGTTGCGCCTGTCAAATTATTGTCGAGCACTATTCTTGAGGGTGGTGCGGATCAGGTTCTACTGCCGGAAAATTGGTCTGAGAAGTGGGTAGTAGGATATCGTTTTGTTACATCAGAACCATTAATGGATTATCCAGAATACACTACGGAGAAACCCAATGAAATTAGGCTTAAGTAGTTTTTATGTTTATAATTCAAAAAAAATCAGTATTGAAATAAATAAAAAATGTGTACATCTTAATTCGGCAAGATGTACACATTTTTTGATATATTGTTTGATAATAAAGTATTATATTTGATATAAAAGTTTGTCTTTATAAAAGATTTTCAAATTGTATCTTTATCCAATATGGAATACTTTCAATATTCTGTTTTAGTAAACTTCTTATTTCTTTATTTATATCAATATCGTCAATATCTGAAATATCAAATTCACTAAAAATATGTTCATTGAGATATAAGGATGTTTCTCTTGGTATTCCCATTTCAATTAGTTTTCTTGTTACGAGATCAAAAGCTCCACATTGCATACAAGTCAGAAAAATGCTTTCTGGATTCTTTATATCGAAGATAGGTTTTAATAAAATAGGGACATGAAAAGATACAGTATTTTGTAATATTTCAATTGTTCCCTCGATTTCCTCAGGATTATCATACTTTTTGTTATCTAATATTTCATATAATGATGTTCCTTTTGCCCATTTCATACATAAATTTTTCAACAATCCTCTTCCAGGTCCTTTTTGTAGTTGAGGAGCTATATGTTTATTATACATATAATTTGTGGATTCGTTATCTCTTAAGAACTTTAACATTCTATCTAATTTTGCTGTAGCACCACGCTCCGTTGGAGTAGAAGGGACATCTTCCGTATAATTATTGTAAATTTCTTCCAAAACAAATGGATCCCAATATCTATTTTTCAAACATATTTCTTTTGGTATTGATAAATTATTCAATTTATAGATTATAGCTGCTACTTGATCTTTTGATAAATCAATTCCGACATTACTCATTTTTTCAAAAGACTCTTCACCATATCTTAAAACAGACTGTCTAATATACGAAACCAAATATCCATATTTTTGCATACTAATATCTACTGGCTTTTCAGTATTTATAACATCTATTATATCGGTTTTATACTCATCAAACTTTTTTTCATAACCAGATGGTAATTCCATATTTACATCTTCAAATAAACTTGTTTGTTCATATCCATCTGTTTCTTCAAAAGCTGATTCATCCATTACAAAAGTTCTACCAATAAAATCTTTAAGAAGTCGACCAGCGCGTCCTCTTAAATTTGCCATTTCGTAATTTGAAAGTTCAGCAACATTATTTGTTCTTCTAGTATATAAATGTGGATTTCTTATTATGATATTTTGAGCTGGCATATTAACACCCTGCATTAATGTAGTAGTACAAACAACTGTACCAATCCACTTTTTTGAAATTGCTTTTTCAATGGTGCTTCTAACATGCATTGGTAATTTACCATGATGATATGCAACACCATTTTTTAAACTTTCACACATCGAATAGTTTGCGTTTATTGTATCTCTAAAATAATCAACTAAATCCTCAATTGGTTTCTCTGAATTAAAACCTGAAATGTTTGTTGCAATTTTTCTGGCATAATTAGATGTTGGTGCAAAAATTATATTTTGTTCTTCTTTACCGACACAATCAATAAAATTTTGTAAATATCTATAATAACATTCATCATAATTATTTTCTCCATATCCTATGATAGATGTGGAATCTTTAATTTCTTCGCAAATTGGTTTTTTAGTTAAAATACAGTATTGTTTAAAATAGTATTTTCCTTCTGCTTTTTTTATACTATATGTCAAATTTAAAACAGGGCTAATTTCTGTAACAATTTCTTCAGTTTCAAAACCAAATATTGATTCACCAACATTATCTATTTCTTGAATTCTCGGTCCAGACAAGATTACTTGTTTAAGATTTTCTTTATATCTAAATTCCGTTAGAGTGTCAAAAAGAACTTTAGCTCTTTCTTCAGTAGAATCAGTAATTCTTTCAATATTTTGTATTTCATCAACTACTAATACTAAATTATTGTTGAATACATTTTCTGCTGATGAAAATGCTGATATTGCTTTTTCTTGTGTCAAAACATAAATATGTATTTGTTCATTGTTGTTTTCTTGAATATATGAATTAGAAATTGTAAAATTCTCTATGCCAATTTCTTTCAACATTTGATTAAAATCTTCTGTTACTTGAGTCATTAAACATAATGTTGGAACAATGTATACAATATCAAAAATACTTTTTGTTAACTTCTCAACTAATTTTAATAGAATGACGAAGGATTTTCCGGCAGATGTTGGTGCAGAAATGCCTATACTTTTTCTTTGCTCAATGCTATTCCATATTTGCATTTGAAAGTCTGTAAGTAAAAATTTTTTATCATTTACTTGAACTTCATTATTATTTTGATTCAAAGTGGTTGTAATTTCATCAATTAGACTATTCAAATGAGAAAAACTTATGTTGTTCTTATCAAATTTTTGGTCAACAATAATGGCAGATGTAGGATACCCAATCCTAGATAAGAATTTAATAATAACATCTTTTAAATTGAATTTTTCTTTATCAGCATGATTCCATAACAATGCAATTATGGTTACCACAAAATTCACACTGTGTTTTTCCATTGAAGTTAAATAATCAAGACACCTTATTGTATTGTAAATCAATTCATCGGTCACTTGATATTCTTTATCTGAAAAACCTAGTTTTTGAGCCATTAAATAATAATCAATTTTTAACCATTCGTTTAAAATGTTTTCTTTAAAGTTCTCCATATTCTCCACAATTAGATTTTATTTTGAAATTCTGTTGCTAATTCTTCTAACTTCCATACAGGAAACACTATGTAATTTATCCTACTTAGAATAGGATGGGTTTCTATATCTATTTTTGAATTATCAAAATTTTTAAATCTATCCTCTATAATTCTCTCAATTTGACTATATACACTATCATCACTTAAAACATTTATTTTTTTATTTTCATTGTACATTACTAAACAAACAAGTTCTAAATGCGGATTATCGATTGTATTGTTTAAATAACTTTCAGCAATTTCATCAAGTTCTGGAGATAAAAAATCTTCATGAACATACAAATTCAATTCTTTACTTAAATTTTCATAAGTATTCAAAATACTATCTAATGAATTCTTAAATGCTGAATTAAACTGATAATCACTAGTATATACTTTTGCTTCTCCTAAAACAAAAACATTCTTATCGTCGTCTTTTCGATAATGGATTGCATCTGCACCAAATCTTTCCATCTCAGAAGATGTTGTGATTTTCATTTTTCTTATTAGTGGTGTTGCTTTCATAAATTTCTGTATAAAATGAAATAGTAATAATTCACCCATTTGGCCTTGACTGAGTAGTTTATCACATTCACCGTCACCTCTAAATTTTTCTTTTGCTTTTCTTTGAACAGCAGAACTAGCTGCAGCACGGCTTTTTCCGTTTTGGATCTCTTTTTTTAGAAGTTCCTGATATTTTTCAGAATCATACACCCAATCCACTATTGTATCATAAAGTTCATTAATAAATTCTGTGCGCAATTCTCGAATATCTTGATAAGCTATATTTGCACCAATATGAGTGTCTTTATTTGGAATAATATCAAAATTTTGTTGTATTATGTGGATGTTATTAAATAACGCATCATTATTGATCAATTTTGATTCAATATCTGTTTTTGTTAACATGTTAATTGTATCCTCAATAAAATTAGTATAGAAAAATAATATTCCAGATTTATTATATAACAATCAATAAATTTTTTCAACAATATTGGTATTTTGAAAAGTTTCTATTTTCGACCACAATTGTGACTACATGCGAAGTACAAACGATTTAATTATAAAGTTTCATTTGGAATCGTGAGCAAATTTTATATATTTGTATCGTATAAATGACTTAGACTTCAATTGACTCCCTCTGATATAATTGTTCTTGCCAACTCATAATATTGTGATATAATTATATAAAAACTTAAAATATGGTGATACATATGAATAATATAGATTCTAATATATTACGAACAATAGTTGATGAAGCTATTTCTTCATTTAATGAACTTGACTCATATCTTATAAAAAATGATTTAAGCGAACGGTGTATATGTGCAAGATTCGCACTTCATCTTACCAAAGCACTTGAAAATACATCATATAACAATTATGTCGTGGATGTTGAATATAATCGTGGTGCATGTGGAAAAGAAGACGGCATTAAAAAAATGGATGGAAATCCAATTACTGTCGATCTTATCGTTCATAAACGGGGCTACGATATTAATCTTGGATTCATCAATTTAATATGTATTGAGATGAAAAAATCCACCAATAGACAAGGCTGTGAAAGTGATGAAACACGACTTAATAAAATGTGTAGTTACGAATATTGTTTTTGTTATTCAGTTGGATATATGATTCTCATTAACATGGAAAAAAATTGTTTAGAAATAAAGAAAGCTTTTGAAAAACACTAGGACTCAAGGATTTTCATCCCTGAGTCCTTTCGTTTTCTTTATCTATTGCTAAACTGTCATGGATATTAATAACTGTTTGTTTTATTGTATCTGTCACATACATATATGTATTCAGCGAAAAGCCTGTACTGATATCATTTACATACTACGATACAACATACCACCATTATTTTTAATATATGAAACCATCATTTTATTATAAAACTTGAAAAACTGAGTAAACTATAGTATAATCAAATTAGCAAAAATGACGATAGCGGCAAAAATATTAAATGAGGTGATATTTTGGAAATCAACAGAGATATCTACTTAAACAGACTTATTACAAGAAAACAAAACGGATTTATTAAAGTCATCACAGGTATCAGAAGATGCGGTAAATCTTATCTATTAAATAAAATCTTTTATAATTATTTACTGTCCGAAGGTGTAGACAAAAATCATATTATCAGATTTGCTTTTGATTCGGCAGATGATTTATTGCTTATAGACGAAGATATTTTAGATATCAGTGAGCAAAACAGAAAAGTCGATCCAAGAAAATTTATGAAATATCTTACGGGCAAGATTGTCGATGACGAAATGTATTATCTTCTCCTTGATGAAGTTCAGTTGCTTGGAAATTTCGAGGCTGTATTAAACGGATATATGAGAAAAGACAATTTAGATATTTATGTTACCGGCAGTAACTCTAAGTTCCTGTCGAGTGATATTTTAACTGAATTTGAGGGTCGTGGCGACGAAATACATGTTTTGCCTTTGTCTTTTTCGGAGTTCTACTCTGCATATAACGGTAGTAAAGACGAAGCTTTTGACGACTATATGGTGTACGGCGGACTGCCTGCGGTCGCTTTAATGAAAACCGATGAACAAAAAAGCAATTACCTTATTACGCAAATGAAAAATGTATATATTAAGGATATTGTCGCTCGAAATAATCTTAATTCCGATCAGGAAATCAGCGAGCTTGTTGACATTTTGGCATCGGGTATATCTTCATTAACAAATCCAAGAAAGCTGGAAAACACTTTTAAATCGGTTAAAAATGCAACTCTTTGTGCATTTACGATTGATAAATATATAGGTTATCTAAAAGATTCATTTTTGATTAGTGAAGCAGAAAGGTATGATGTAAAGGGCAAGAAATATATCAGCACGCCTTATAAACTTTATTTTGAAGATACCGGACTCCGAAATGCCCGATTAAATTTCAGACAAATAGAAGAAACTCATTTGATGGAGAATATCATTTATAATGAACTCAGGTACAGAGGATATAATGTTGATGTCGGTGTAGTTGAGTTTAGAGAAAAGACCGATGAGGGTAAGGATATTAGAAAGCAAGTGGAAATTGATTTTGTAGCTAATCAAGGCAGTAAGCGATATTATATTCAGTCTGCATATGAAATACCAAACAATGAAAAATGGCAACAGGAAACAAGACCGTTTGATAAAACCAATGATTCATTTAAGAAAATTGTTATTGTTGAAAAAAGTATAAAACCACGCCGAGATGATAAAGGCTATCTTATGATGGGAGTAAAAGAATTCTTACTTGATAGTGATAGCTTGGAGTTATAGTCATTGAATGTTTAGTGTAATTTGGGAGAATAAAAATGACATATAAGTATTATGATGTTCGCAGAGACATATACAATGAATGTTCAGATAAATCTTTAAGAAAATTCCGAACATTTAAAGAAATGAGGAAATTATTCAAATCAAAATTTTGGCTTATTTTTGGTTTAATGATGATATGTTTAATTTTAATGGGTGTATTATCGTTCTGTCTTCCTAATAAAGGTTGGTATTTTATTCCTATGATAATATTTCTGATACTAAGCATAATATCAGAAATTCAAGGTGAAAGTTTGTATAATTCAGCAGAAAGGAAAGAAGAACTAGACAAGCAAGGCAAGTGTTATGATGAATATGTAAAAAATATTATTACTGTCTTGAATTCTAATGGTTTATATACAAAGGAACAATGGAGTTCGTTAAAAGAAGAATGCAAGCTAAAATTAGAATCATATGAAAATTCGTATAAATCGATAGGAAATCAAATATACAATATACTTATAGGTGTTCCGCTTGGTGCCTTAATATCATCTTTAATTTATAAAAATAGTAATGCCGTTATCAAATATATAATCGGAATAATTTCATTAGGAATAGTTGTTATAGTTATTACTAAAATTATTAAAAAGATTGCTTTCTATACTGACGGATATTTTAAAGATGAATATCTTATGAGTGCATTATGTGAGTTGGATTATTATAGTGAATCTCAAAATAATTAAATAAAAATTAAATTTCAAGGACTTTTGTATTTTGACCACAATTGTGACCACTTGCAAAATATAGACGAGTTAATTATAGAGACTTATATAAAATTGTGTGCAAATTTTGTATAGTAGAAACGGCTTAAAATAGCCATATCTGCTGTATTTAAGTCATATCTTAGCTGCTACGAACCAGTAGGTCGGGGGTTCGAGTCCCTTCCAGCGTACCAAAAAAGCCATTAGGTATTTTTACCTGATGACTTTTTTATTATTTTTATGGTTGTAGGGACTCGAACACGAGTGTCCAAATTTTAAGCAAAGCGAAAAAATTTGGGAGAAAGGTCCGGTGGACCTTTCGATACTGAGTGACGGGACCGACAGCGTACCAAAAACGAGGAATGTTCTTTAGAATGTTCCTCGTTTTTATTATGTTGTGAAAGTGTGCGAGAATACTCTTTATTTCGGGGTCCCCACAAAGTCAAAGACTTTGTGGGGAGAGGAGAAACATACGAAGTGATTGTTGGCAAATGCTTGCATTTTGCCTTAATCACGGAATGTGTTTCGACGAGTGGACCTTTCGATACTGAGTGACGGGACCGACAGCGTACCAAAAAAAGTCCAAAGTAGATTTGTCCGCTTTGGACTTTTTGAGTGTTACTCAGTAAAAAGCATTAATCATCGGATTTTAAAGTACCCATATTTTTATCACTCAAACATACTTGATAAATAGATTAAGTTTATATATAATAAATTTAGATAAGTATACGCAAAATAAGTGATTTTATTGAGAGGGAAAATTATGTATAGTGTGCTTGTAGTTGATGACGAGATACGTCAAAGAGAAGCTGTTATTAAAAGCGTAAATTGGGAAAAAGCCGGATTTAAAGTTGTGGGCGACGCTGAAAACGGAATTGAAGCACTTGAACTTCTTGAAAAGCTGGAACCTGATTTAATTTTGACTGATATCAAAATGCCGCTTATGACAGGACTTGAACTTGCAAGAAAGGCAAGAGAAATAAGGCCTGCCACAAAGCTTGTTATTTTAAGCGGATACGATGATTTTGAATATGCACAGGAAGCGTTTAAGTATAACGTTATCCGTTATCTTTTAAAACCTATTTCCGCAAGTGAAATCAGCGAAGAATTCGTAAAAATCAAAGCGGAAATGGACGAAGAATTTGAAAGGCTTAAAACAGGAACATCAAATGAAGAAACCGAGTTAAGACTTAAGAAAACGGAATTTCTTTTGCCGTTGCTTTTAGGAACAGGAGAGGATATTTATACACCTCAAGAGTTGAAAGACAGTGCCAAAAGGTTAGGTCTTATTAAAAGCGACAATGACTGCTACAGCGTTGTTGTGTCAAAATTCAAAACTTTCAGCGGTGAAAACTGTACCGAGGCACATCATATTGATTTTGTAAACAGCATTGTAGGAAAATATGCAAATTGCGAAAGTTTTTTTGTAAACGGCAGAATTGTTACGCTTGTGACGAGTGAAGCAGAAGAAATGTCAACAAAATTAAGACTTCCTGTAATTGAGCTTGTGCAAAGCGCAAAAAAACTTTTCGACCAAAAATGCACAATCGGTATCAGCCAAACAGTTGAAAGCCCGGTGCTTTTGTCGCTTGCTTGCGCTCAGGCTATCACGGCAAGACGATACACCTCTGACGGTGCAGGCGATATCAGATTTATTAACGATCAGGAACGCAAAAGCATATATGAACTTGAGGACATAGAAAAGTCCGTCCATAAGCTTGAGCAGCTTTTAAAAATAGGCAACAAGGAAGAAATAAGTGAATTTCTTAATGATATGTTGTCAAATAAAAATCGTGACGAAATAAATTATTTGATTATTCAAATACTTGCAACGGCGCACAGATGCGTAAGCGTTTTATCTGACAATGACGCATTATCTGAGCTTTTCTCATCAAATAATCCTTTCACCTCTCGCCTGTCATTCGATTTTAACGAGCAGTATAAAAAAGAACTGATATCGCTTTGCCTTGACGCAAGAGATATCATTTCACGCTCGCAAAGGCACGAAAGCGAAACGATTTGTGACAGAGCACTTCAAATTATAAACGATGAATATATGAATGAGGATTTATCATTGACCGACGCAAGCGACAAGCTGGGTGTAAGCCCAAACTATTTAAGTGCGCTTATAAAGAAAACGAAGTCGCAAAATTTTATTGCCCTTGTTACAGAACGCAGAATGAAAGCGGCAAGCGATTTACTGTTGTGTACGTCAATGAAAATTTTTGAAATATCACAAAAATGCGGATACAGTGACCAGCACTATTTCAGTTATTGCTTTAAAAAATATTACGGTATGTCACCTAACAAATACAGAGAGGAGCATTTAGGAAAAAACGATGTTTAAGCGTAACAAAATAAAATTGTCTGTATTGATTATAGCAATCGTTGTTTTCGGCGTTATATTTTCAACTCTTGCTTCTACATTATTTTTTGGCATATTTTACAAAAATTCAATGTTTGATTCGGCTTATGTATCGAGCAGGCAAGCCGTATCGCAGGCTAACGAGACCGTTTCTAATTATGTTTCGTCAATAAAAAACAAGCTTGATAACCTTTGCGATGAAATGAATAGCTGTACCGATACCTCATCGCTTCAAAATGCGATATCAACAGCATCCAGACTTGAAGAAGATATATATTGCGTGATGCTTTATGATATGCAGGGCAATTTGCTTTTAGACGGAAACGACAACAATGACAAAGTAAAAAGCAATCCTACTAATTTATCGTTTGACAAAGCCGCTTTTTCCGGACTTACTGACGGATACGCAATTACTCAACCCCACGTAAATACTATTTACGAAAACAAATATCCTTGGGTTGTAACAATTGCAAAAAAAGAATATTCAAATCTTTATGCCCGCCAGGTTTTTGTTGTGATTGATTTCAAATTTTCGTCAATTGCAAAATATATTGATAAGGTGAGCATCGGTCAAAGGGGTTATTGCTACATTATCAATTCAAAAGGCGAAATTATTTATCACCCACAGCAACAAATTCTTTTTTCAGGATTGAAAAAAGAAAATACCGATGAGATTTTTGACCTTGCAGACGGAATACACAGGAAAAGAAATAATATTTATAACATATCCTCCCTTGCCTCGTGTAATTGGAAAATAGTAGGTGTAAGCTTTAATGACGAAATAACACAAGCAGTAAAAAGCCAAATAATCATCGGCTCTGCATTTGCGATTTTATTCAGCCTTTTTATATCGGTTTTGGTTTATTTTATTCTTTCAAGAACTGTTACAAGACCTGTCAGAAGGCTTGTTGATTCAATGCAAAAATTTGAAAAGCAGGCGGAATCATTTGAATACAAGGCAGATATGAGTAACGTTGTGGAATTCAAAACGCTTTCGTCATCGTTTGAACATATGGTGCTTATGATTCAATCGCTTATGGAAAAGGTTCACAATGAAGAAATTGTTCTCAGAAAGACGGAATTGAAAGCCTTGCAGGCTCAAATCAATCCTCATTTTCTTTATAATACGCTTGATTCAATTCAATGGATGTGTGAGCAGGACAACAGCAAGGACGCAGTCAAAATGGTGGGTGCACTTGCAAAGCTTTTCAGAATAAGCATAAGCCACGGCAATGAATTTATAACAATAAGCGACGAACTAAAGCACGCAGAAAGCTATCTTATTATTCAAAGCTACAGATACAAAAACCAATTTACCTATTCATTTGATGTTGACAAAAGCGTTTTGGGCTATATGTGCAACAAAATTACAATTCAACCGTTTATTGAAAATGCAATTTATCACGGGCTTGACCGAATGGTTGACGAGGGCGAAATTAAAATTATTGTCCGTCGCCAAGGCAAGGATATTGTGATAATCGTTAAGGATAACGGACTGGGAATGACGCAGGAGCAATGCCAAACCATTCTTCAAAAAGACCGAAGCGACTCAAAAGGTATCGGTGTTAAGAATGTAAATGACCGACTGAAAATATATTTCGGAGAGGAATACGGAATTACGATTGAAAGCGAACTTGACGTAGGCACAACCGTAACGATTAAAATTCCAAAAATTGAGAAAGGACAAGAACATGAATATTAAAAAAGCGACTGCCTTGCTCACTCTTACTTTTTTTCTTATTGCAGTCCTGTTTGGCTGTGCAAAAGGCGCAGAATTTGACAACAAAAGCAACAATATTGCAATAATAACAAAAGGCAGCGACTCAACTTTTTGGAACGATATGAAAAACGGAGCGCTGTCTGCCGCAACCGAATACAATGTAAAAGTTACATTTGAAGGTCCTGAAAACGAAGAGGATTACAACGCCCAAAACAAAATGATTGAAAACGCAGTTTCAAACAATGTAGGCGTCATAATTCTTTCAGCGATAGATTTTGAAAAAAATGCCGACGCCGTTCAAAAAGCCATTGACAGCGGAATTAAGGTAATCACGGTTGACAGTGACGTTGATGTAAACGGCAAGGAGCTTTTTGTGGGTACAAACAATATTGAAGCCGGAAAAAAAGCGGCAAAGCAGGCAGTTGATTTGTGCAAGGAGCAAAAGTCTATTAATATAGGTATAGTAAATTACGGCGCAAATACCGAAAATGGCAAACAGCGATTAAAAGGATTTACCGATTATATAAACAAAATAGATAATGCAAAAATTGTTGATACGGTTAATGTTGAATCAAACAAAGAAAGTGCAACCGCCGGTGCAAAAAAGCTACTGAAAAAGCACAAGCAAATCAATGTGCTAATAGGCTTCAACGAATGGTCAACCATCGGGGTGGCGTATGCAATAAAGGAATTAAATTTGAATAACAAGGTTTTCGGCATAGGCTTTGACAGCAATGTCAACTGCGTAAATATGCTTGAAAGCGGAGAGATAGATACACTGATTGTTCAAAATCCTTTTTCTATGGGTTACACCTCGGTTTCAAAAGCGTCTGAAATACTGTCGGGCAAAAAATTGCAAACAAGCACAATTGAAACCGATACCTATGTTGTAACTCGAAAAAATATGTTTTCACCTGATATTCAAAAAATACTTTTCAGCTTTAGCGAAAGCAGTAATTAACAAATATTCAAAACGGCTTTGACGGTCAATTTTGGCTTGTCAAAGCCGTTTTTTATGCTTTTTGGGTAGTAATTTTAACATAATAAATCATAAATATCGTAATTTTTTATACACTTTGAATAAAAAATCACATTCAATTTTAAATCTACCAAAGATATAATAAAGACACACAATGACTTAACGAAAATTTTAAGGAGGTAATCTTTATGAAAAAGATGAAAAAGTTATTGGCATTATTATTAGCAGTAGTAATGGTAGTAGGTTTTGCAGCTTGTTCTTCAAAAAAGGGTGACGGCGGCACAACAAAGGCGGCTTCGTCTGCCAAAGGTGAGATATCGGTATTCTATTACACCTTCAGCGATGCATACATTTCAACCGTTCGTTCATCAATGGATAAAATTTTGAAAGACGGCGGCTATACCTATAACGATTACGACGCAAACGGCAACCAGACAACACAGACCGAGCAGGTTCAAACAGCACTTGCAAAAGGCTCATCAATGCTTATAGTCAATGTAGTTGACACAGGCTCAAATGATGCGGCTCAAAACATTATTAATCTTGCAAAGGCTAAAAACGTTCCTGTAATCTTCTTTAACCGTTCTGTTGACCAGTCGGTTATTGAAAGCTATGAAAAGTGCGTATTCGTAGGAACAGACTACGAGCAGGCAGGTCATATGCAGGGCCAGATGATTGGCGAATACCTTGTAAACAACTATGACAAGCTCGACCTTAACGGCGACGGCAAAATCAGCTATGTAATGTTCAAGGGTCAAGAGGGCAATATGGAAGCAATCGCACGTACAAAGTACGGCGTTGAGGACGCTAACAAGGTTCTTGAAAAAGCAGGCAAGCCTGACCTTGAGTTCTATGATGCAGCTAACAAGAACAAATATCTTGTTGACCAGGACGGCTTATGGTCATCAGCAGCAGCTACAAACTATATGAGCACAGCTCTTGCTCAGTACACAGAATCAAACAAAAATATGATTGAACTTGTAATTGCCAACAACGACGAAATGGCACTCGGCGCAGTATCTGCTCTTCAAACAGCAGGCTACAACAAGGATGGCAAAAAGGTTATTCCTGTATTCGGTGTTGATGCAACAGACGCAGCTAAATCAGCTATCAAGTCAGGCTCAATGATTGGTACAATCAAGCAAGACGCACAGGGTATGGCTACAGCAATCACAACAATTATGGGTAATTACCTCAACGGTGCAAACGCACTTGACAGTATTGACACTGCAAACGTAGTAGGCACTTGGAGAGTAAATATTCCTTATTCGGCTTACACAGCAGATTCAGAAAAATAATATAAATTAACTTCACAAAATACGGTTGGGGCTTTTTGCCTCAACCGTACTATTCAAAGCAGATAGGAGAGATACATATGCAAAACAATATAAATAAATCCGTTTCTGCGACTGACAAAGATATATTGTTAAAAATGGTTGATATAGAAAAGACTTTTCCGGGTGTCAAAGCGCTTGACCATGCACAGCTGACGGTCAAAAAAGGAACAGTTCATGCACTTATGGGTGAAAACGGCGCCGGTAAATCAACACTTATGAAATGTCTTTTCGGTGTTTACAGCAAAGACAACGGTCACATTTATGTCGATGGAAAAGAGGTTAATTACAAAAACAGTAAGGAAGCCCTTGAAAACGGTGTTGCAATGGTACATCAGGAGCTCAACCAAGCGCTCAAGCGTAATGTTATGGACAATATGTGGCTCGGCAGATTTCCAAAGGTTTCAAAATATCTTCCTTTCACAAGTGAAAAGAAAATGTATGACGAAACAATGAAGGTTTTTAAAGACCTCGAAATAAACGTTGACCCGAAAGCCGTTATGAGCACAATGTCGGTTTCGCAAAGGCAAATGGTTGAAATTGCCAAAGCCGTTTCCTACAATTCAAAAATAATTGTTTTTGATGAGCCAACCTCCTCGCTTACCGAGGAAGAGGTTGAACATCTTTTCCGTATTATTAATATGCTTAGGGACAGAGGCTGCGGCATTATTTATATTTCTCACAAAATGGAGGAAATTTTGCGCATAAGCGACGACGTTACAATTATGCGTGACGGCAAATGGATTGCCACAAAGGCAGCAAGTGAGCTTACTATGGACGAAATCATTAAGCTTATGGTTGGCCGTGAACTTACAAACCGTTATCCTGAAAAAGACAATAAAATCGGCGATGTTCTTCTTAATGTCGAAAATTTAAGCGGCGAATATACAAACCTTAATAATGTTTCGTTTCAGGCAAGAAGAGGAGAAATCCTTGGTGTGGCAGGGCTTGACGGCTCAGGAAGAACTGAGCTTCTGGAGCAAATATTTGGAATAACCACCAAAAAAAGCGGAAAAATCACACTTGACGGCAAAGAGGTTAAAAACAGAAATCCGCACGAATCAATCAAAAACGGCTTTGCCCTTTTGACTGAGGAAAGACGTGCAACAGGTATTTTCGGAATTTTGAATATCAGAGAAAATACTACAATTTCAAGCTTAAAAAAATATCAGACCGGTCCGTTTCTTAACAAAAAGAAAATGAAGGACACGACTGACGAATATATAAAATCCCTTAGAGTTAAAACTCCTAATCAGGAAACAAAAATCAGCTCGCTTTCAGGCGGTAATCAGCAAAAGGTTATCCTTGCAAGGTGGCTTTTGACTGACCCTACCGTACTTCTTCTTGACGAACCGACAAGAGGTATCGACGTAGGCGCAAAATACGAAATTTATCAGCTTATTCTTGACCTTGCCAAAAAAGGCAAAACAGTCATTATGGTTTCTTCCGAAATGGCAGAGCTTTTAGGCGTATGCGATAAAATTCTTGTTATGTCTGGCGGCAGGCTCTCAGGTGAGGTTGACGCAAAGACTACTAACCAGGAAGAGATTATGACACTTGCGGCAAAATATGTATAAGGAGGATTTCATTATGGCTGACACAAGTATAAAAAAGGTTAAGCGTTCACGTATCTCCCTTTGGGTTGAAAAATTCAAAGCGGCAGACAAGGACGACAAAAAAAGATTAATTACAGATTTATTATTTAACAACGCAATGTATATCATCATTGCAATAGCGGTGATTTTTATTGCAATCAAGGTTCCGGCATTTTTGAGCATATCGTCAATAGTTAATATTGTTTCGCTCACCGCCGCAAAGCTTCCGATTGCTTTGGGTATTGCAGGTTGTATCGTATTAACAGGTACGGATATTTCGGCAGGTCGATGTGTAGGTCTTACCGCCTGCGTTGCGGCTTCGCTTTTGCAAATGACAGGCTATGCAAACAAAATGTTCCCAAATCTTAATACAATGCCGCTTTGGATTGTATTTCTTGCAGTAATTGCAATCGGCGCAGTTGTTGGCCTTGTAAACGGATTTTTTGTTGCTAAGTTTAAGCTTCATCCGTTTATAGTTACTCTTTCAACCCAGCTTATTGTATTCGGTACTGTTCTTATGTATCTTATGATTGGCGGAAACAACGGTCAAACTCTTTCAGGTCTTGACTCGTCTTACACAAGCTTTATCACCGGTACGCTTTTCAATGTCGGCGGTGTTGCCATTCCTAAATATGTTCTTTATTCCGCAGTTTTAACAGCAATTATGTGGGTTATTTGGAATAAAACAAAGTTTGGCAAAAATATGTTTGCCGTAGGTTCAAACGAAGAAGCAGCAAGAGTATCGGGCGTAAATGTATTTATGACAATCTTAATGGTATTTGTGCTTGCAGGTGTTATGTACGGTATCACAGGCTTTATTGAGGGCGCTCGCATCGCTTCTTGCTCTGCAAACACAGGTCTTAACTACGAATGTGATGCTATTGCGGCTTGCGTAATCGGCGGTGTATCATTTGTAGGCGGTACAGGTAAAATCAGCGGTATCGTTATCGGCGTACTTCTTTTGCAGATTATTTTTGCCGGTCTTAACTTCCTTTCCGTATCCGCAAATATGCTTTACATTATCAAAGGTGTAATCATTCTTGTTGCTTGCGCAATTGATATGAGAAAGTATCTCGCAAGAAGATAATAATTAACCACCGTTTTTGAAAGGCAGTGAAAAATATGAACGAAAACAACACAATAAATCTTAACACCGAAAGGAAACCTGGAGGACTTTACCGAAACATAAAAATGTCTGTAAAAACGGCAGACAAGCTCATCCTTGTCGGAATTATCGTTCTTATCGCCTGTATGATTTTTGCGGTAAGTCATGCAGGATTTACTGTCACATTCAATACAGACGGCGGCTCGCAAATAGATAACCAAAAGGTTATGTATGGTCAGCTTGTTGATATTGAAGAAAATCCCGTTAAAGAGGGCTACACCTTTACGGGTTGGTATTTAGACAAGGATTGCACTAAGCAATTTGATATTAATAAAGACACTGTAAGCGACAGTCTGACTCTTTATTCAGGTTGGGAAAAGAAATAAAGGAAAAAGATATATGTATTTTGCAAATGACAAAAGATACGGCACAATGATTTATAACAGATGCGGCAACAGCGGCTTAAAGTTGCCCGCCGTATCCCTCGGTTTTTGGCACAATTTCGGCGATAATTGCCTTTATTCAAATATGAAAAATCTTTGCTTTACGGCATTTGACAACGGCATTACCCACTTTGATTTGGCTAACAACTACGGCCCTGAGCCTGGTAGTGCAGAAAAGAATTTCGGCAAAATCTTCAATCAGGAAATGAAGGCATACCGTGACGAAATGATAATAAGCACTAAAGCAGGCTATGAAATGTGGCCCGGCCCTTACGGTTGCAAAAACGGCAGTCGAAAATATCTGCTTGCAAGCCTTGACCAAAGCCTTATGCGAATGGGCATTGATTATGTTGATATTTTCTATCATCATTGTCTTGACCCTGAAACTCCACTTGAGGAAACCATGATGGCTCTTGCCACGGCAGTTCAAAGCGGCAAGGCGCTTTATGTCGGAATTTCCAACTATGACGGCGAAAACTTGGAAAAAGCGTGCAAGATTTTAACCGACTTAAAATGTCCGTTTATCATAAATCAAAACCGCTATTCAATCTTTGACAGAACGATTGAGAAAAACGGTTTAAAGCAAACGGCGGCAAAGCTTAACAAGGGAATAATTGCTTTCAGTCCGCTTGCGCAGGGGCTTCTTACAAACAGATATTTAAACGGTATTCCGAGCGACAGCCGAATTGCAAGGGATAACAGATATTTAAAGCAGTCTGCCATAACCGAAGATAAGCTTGAAAAAATCAAGGGTCTTTCAAAAATAGCCGAACAAAGAGGACAAACTCTTGCCGAAATGGCACTTGCTTGGGTGCTTAAGGACAATGGCGTAACCTCCGTTTTAATCGGCGCTTCCAAGACGGAACAAATCCTTGATAATATCAAGGCAATTCAAAACACTTCTTTTTCTGCCGATGAGCTAAATGCAATTGACAAATTGAGCATAATTTAATAAATATACAAAAATAAGCCAATGCATGGGGATAAACGTCCTTTATGCATTGGCTTGCTTTTATTAAGTGAAATTTTTATTTTAAAAGGCTTGTTTCTTGATATTGACACAATTATAATATATAATTAAAACAAAACAGATATATTAATTTAGGAGATAAATATGGGAGATAAAAATTTTATTGCCGGAATAGGCTGTACCAACGTTGACATTCTTTATTCGGGAATTGACAGATTGCCGAACGAGGGCGAAGAAATATATGCAAAGCATTTTTCGCTTCAGCTCGGCGGCGGTGTTCCCGCAACGCTTATAAATCTCGGCAGGCTCGGTATTAAGACTAAAATTGCGACAGAGCTTGGAGATGATATTTTTTCAAACTATGCAAGGCAGGAATTTGAAAAATGCGGCGTATCCCCTATTAATCTTTATAAAGGCGATGACGATATTCCGCTTAATGTTACAAGCGCTATGATTACAAGCAGGGACAGAACGTTTATGTCCTACGGTCACGGAAGCGTTGAGGCAACGCCCGACGCACTTGATGCGGCTTACAAAATGTGCACCGGCGCAAAGATAGTGATTATGCACACAGGCGGCTTTTTGCCTGTATACAAAAAGCTTAAAAGCGAGGGCACAATGCTTGTTTTCGACTGCGGCTGGGACGATAATTTGAGCCTTGAAAACTACAAGGAGCATCTTGAACTTGCCGATTATTATACACCAAACCAAAAGGAAGCACTTAAAATAACAGATACCGACACTCCGGAAAAAGCGGCTGACGTTTTATCAAATTATTTTGAAAAGGTTATCGTTAAGCTTGACAAAGACGGCTGCCTCGGAATGGAAAACGGAAAGAAATTTTACGTCAGTCAAGTTGACGATTTCAAGCACGTTGACTCAACAGGTGCAGGCGACGCATTCCTTGCAGGCTTCATTTACGGCTTATACCACGAAAAAAGCTTTGAAGATTCAATCAAATTCGGCAATATTACAGGCGGAAAATGCGTTACCAGCGTTGGTTGCTTAAGCTCATCTTGCACCGAGCAGGAGCTTCTTGAAGTAAAGGAAAACTATTATAAATAAGCAAAAGCCGACTAATCAAACGTTAGATTAGTCGGCTTTTTTTAATCATAATATTTATCAAGCTCGTATTCGCATTTTTCGTATTTTTCAATCTTTGGCTCTTTATAAATCTTACCTCGGCAAACAACCATATACGGCTGAGAAAGCGCACGAAAATCATCAAGCGGATTTGAATTTGACACGAGGATATCGGCACACTTGCCAACCTCGATACTGCCTGTAATATCATCAATTCCCAAAATTTTCGCATTATTAAGAGTAGCGGTATAAAGCGCAAAAGCAGGCGATACGCCGACGTTCTTTTCAAAATAATGAAGTTCACGCCACATATTATAATGGGTGGTATAGGGGCAGCCCGTATCTGTTCCCAGCCCGACGGTGATTCCGTTTTCAAGCGCTGTTTTTGAGCCTGAAATCATATTGTTATAAACAATATTTGAATTATATTGCACCGCCTCGCTGATACCCAAGGTTTCACGTTCAAATTTTGCCATAGGAAGCGCAGGCGAAATTGTGCAAACCAAAACGGCATTATGCTTTTTGAAAGCGTCAATTTCCCTTTGGGTAAGAGTAGAGCCATGCTCGATTGAGTCAACTCCGTTTTCAACGGCACACCTTACACCCTCAGGGCTTTGAACGTGAGCAGCAACTTTAAGACCGTAGCCGTGCGCCCTGTCACAGCAAGCCTTAATCATATCTGCCTTCATCATAAGCTTACCCGGCTCGCCCTTAACCTTAGCGTCCATAACTCCGCCCGTAATCATCAATTTAATTAAATCTACGTTTTGACTCTTTAATTCGTCAACCATTTTAACTGCGTCCGCCACGCTTTGGGCAGGACGTGTAACAGAGCCTACCATATGTCCGTTCGGTACGCCGATAGCAAAATTTGCCGCCAAAATCCTCGGCCCGTCAAGCTTTCCGGAATTAATCTTATCACGCAGGCGAGTATCAAGATTATCAAGTCCGCCGACCGCACGAACAGTGGTAACACCTGCCATCAAGCCCTGCATTGCATAGGCATGGCACATTTTAAGCACAAGCTCTCTTGAAATGGCTGAGGAAAGCGCAATTTTAGTTAAAAGTGTAGTTTTCATCGGCTTGTTTTGCGGCTTGCCGCCTGCAGGAAGATGAACGTGCAAATTGATAAGCCCCGGCATTAAATATTTGCCGCTTAAATCAATAACTTCATCGCTTACACTCGGAGTAATACTGCCGATTTCAACAATTTTTCCGTTTTCAATCGCAACGTCAATATTTTCCCTTGCCGCCATATCCTTCGTGCCGTCAAGAAGAGTGCAATTTTTAAATATCGTTTTCATAAAATCACCTGTAACAATTATAATAGAAAAAGGTCTATTTTTCAATTTGCCATAATGCATAAAAATTAGGGGCTTTTATGTACGAATTGCACAAAAGAATTACAAAAAATAAGAGGCGATTGATAATCGCCCCTACGGTAGATTTTCTTTTATCATTGTAGGGGCGATTATCAATCGCCCGTATGCATTATTCTTCTATAATTGCTTCGGTAACTCTTTGAGCCGCCTTGCCGTCGTCAAGATAATTAAACTTATCATTAAACGCCTTATATTTTTCGTCATAGCTTCTGTCAGCCTCGGCATTCTTGATAGCCTTAATCAGCTCGTCCTCAGTTTGAACAATCGGGCCTGGGAGCTCATCAAGGTCAATATAAAAGCCACGGATTTCATTACCGTATGCCTCAAGGTCATACATATAGAAAATTTCCGGTCTTTTGAGGTTTGCATAATCGAAAAATACCGATGAATAGTCCGTTACAAGCAAATCGGAAATGACATAAAGATGATTGATGTCATTCACCTTTGACACATCATAAACAAAGCCCTTGTATTTATCAAAATCAAAGGAATTTGCAACAAGATAATGCGCCCTGAAAAGGATAATATATTCATCGCCGAGATTAGCTTTCAGCTTATCAAAATCAACCTCGGTTTTATATGTGTAGCCTATGCCTGCCTGATGCTGATTGTCACGCCAAGTAGGTGCATAAAGAATATATTTTTTATCCCTGGGAAGCTGTAATTCACTTATTATATCTTCGATATCCTTTTGAGTATAATTTTCCAAAAAGTCATTTCTCGGATAGCCAAGCTCCAAAACAGTATCCGTTCTGCCGATAGCCTCCAAATTCCAAGCGGAAATAAACTTTTCTGCCGCAAAGTGCGACGGGGCAAGAATATATTTAAACTTGCTTGCATCAACCTTATATTTTTCACGGATTTCGCTTTTTGAATTCATAGCGTTGTCGGAAATATTAATATCATAGCCAAGACGTTTAAGCGGCGTGCCGTGCCAAAGCTGAATGTAAACTTGGTCGTCCTTAGGATAAATATGGTCGCTCATTCGATAGTTATAAACCCAATACTTCGCCGTTGCCGCCGCAATTTCATAATCCTTTGTATTAACCGTGACTATATAAGTATTAGGGTTGTCCAAAACAAAGGTAAACTGCTTAGGATTGCGAAAAGCCCACACAAAAGTATAATCCTCAAATTTTTCCTGAGTGAGCATATATTCGTAAATTGCCTTTGGACTGTCGCCGTAGCTTCTGCCGTCAAAGGTCGAAAACAAAATAACCTTAGGGTCGGTTTTAATCCTGTCTCTTATTTCATCATAAGATTTCTTTCTGCTTTCAAGGAGAATTTTACGTGACTCTTTACGAAAACCCGACTGCTTTTTTGCAATATTAATCGCAAATTTCTTAATAGCCTCAAAAAGTTCTTTTTTATAATTTCGCTTTTTCGGAGCATAAAGAGTTTCAATATTATCTTTATCAAGCCACATACTTGCGCCTCCTCTTTAAATACAACTTATAATATATTATATATTATAACAAGCAAATCGTCAACAAGCATTGTCAATAAAATAACAAGTGCGTTAATAGGTTTTAATCATTTCAAAATTTTGACTTTTAAGAACTCTTAATAAATCGCAATTATTATTAATTTTCTCTTTTGTAATAATACCGCCTCGTGCCGTGTGAGCCTTGGTATGAAAATCAGAGCCTGAACACATCAGCTTGCCGCTTTCCCTTGCCCAAATCTCTGCCTTTTTGTTAAGCTTCTCATTCGTTTTTCCGTTATAAATTTCAATACCGTCAATATAATGCTCATCGCATCTTCTTATGCCCGTTCTAAACGGGTGTGCCTGAAACACAAGAAATCCTTTTGAATGACAGAGAGAATATATTTTCTTTTCCCACGGCTTCATCAAATTGCCTGAGCTATAAAGAAATCCCTCGTCAATGCCGTAAATAAGATAATCGTTAGCCGTGCCGTAATGGCGAAGTTCCATTCCGAGTAATACCGTAAAATCTTTGCCCGATTTTTCAGCTTCCGCTTTCATTCGCCTGTATCCCGAAAGGTAAAAATCAATCTGCTTTTGCGGGCACCAATTAGGCTCAAAGGTCATAGGGCTGTAGTGGTCGGTAACGACTATTCCGTCATATCCTTTTTCAATATATAATTTTACAATTTCCTCAGGCTCAACCCTGCCGCAACGTGAAACACAACCCGTGTGGCAATGAAGCTCATATTTATATAATTTATTTTCCATAAATTTTAGGATATCACAAACCTAATCTTATAGCAAGAAATTTTAAATATATTTATATCATAAACATTCAATCGTATAAATCTTAAAAAAGTTATTGACACGCTGTTTTTTTAATTATAATATAAAATCGTAAAACAAGAAAGTTTTGGAGATATGGTATGACACACAGAGATTTTGCAAAAAATGCGCCTATGGGGTGGAACAGCTGGGACTGCTTCGGTGCGGCTGTAAACGAAAAACAGCTCAAGGAAAATGCCGACTATATGGCAAAAAATTTAAAGAAATACGGCTGGGAATATATTGTTTGCGATATTCAATGGTATGAACCAAAGGCAAAAGATAACGATTATAACAATTTTACCGAGCTTGATATGGACGAATACGGCAGACTTATCCCTGCCGAAAACCGTTTTCCGAGTGCTAAGGGCGGTCAGGGCTTTAAGCCTATCGCCGACTATGTTCACTCCCTCGGCTTAAAATTCGGAATTCATATTATGCGTGGTATTCCACGTCAGGCAGTGCACAAAAACACAAAAATAAAAGGCAGTAAATTTACTGCCCGTGAGGTTGCGCACCATTTCAGCGTATGCTCATGGAACACCGATATGTACGGAATGAAAAACTGTGAGGGTGCACAGGATTATTATAACAGCATATTTGAACTTTATGCTAAGTGGGGCGTTGATTTTATAAAGTGTGACGACATTGCGGTAACGGAATTTCGCCAATGGGATACGCCATACAGCGCATATTATGAAATTGAAATGATTAGAAAAGCTATTGACAACTGCGGCAGAAATATGGTGCTTTCGCTCTCTCCCGGTCCTGCTAAAATCGAAAATGCAAAGCATCTTGCAGAAAACGCAAATATGTGGCGAATGACAGGCGATTTTTGGGATAAGTGGGACAAGCTTCACGATATGTTTGACAAATGTTTTTTGTGGCAAAACGAAGTTAAAAGCGGAAATTATCCGGACTGCGATATGCTACCGCTTGGCAAGCTTTGCAAAAACTGTTCATATCACGGTCCTAAAGACAGATATACTCAATTCACAAGGTCTGAACAAATCACAATGATGAGCCTTTGGGGAATTTTTAAAAGTCCTCTTTTCTTCGGCGGCAATATGCCTGAAAACGACGAATGGACGCTTTCGCTTTTAACAAACGAAGAATATCTTAAAATGCACAAAGATTCAAACGGCGCACACCAGCATTACAGAAAAGAAACAAACGGCAAAGGTACCGTTATTTGGGTGGCAAACGGAAAGAAGTGTAAATATGCAGCACTTTTTAATACTAAAGATAAAAAAGCTAAAATCAAATTCAATTTAAGCGATGTTTTGATGCCTGATGAAAAATACAACATTTTTGACATTTGGGCAAAAAAAGAACTCGGCAAGTTCAAAAATTCATTTACTGCCGAGGTTGAACCTCACTCAGCCGTACTGATAAAAATATACAACTGACGAAAAAAAATCCCGTATCAATTCAGATACGGGATTTTTTAAAATTTACTTATTTTTTTGTTCTCTTTTTTTCTTGGCCTTTTCAGTTTTAAGCTGTTGCTTCATTTCTTTTTGCTTAGCCTCAAGCTCCTTAGCCTTTTGCTCCTCAAGGCGTCTGTTTTCCTCATCACGTGCCTTTGCATCGTCATACATAGCCTTAATATCCTCATAATGCTTGTAATTCTCAGCCTGAACAATGAGCTTGCCTGCGTCAATATACGGCTTTGCAAGACGGTTGTAATACGAATTTTCATCCGTCGCCTTTTTAATTAAAGCCTCAATTTCCTTTCTTTCAGCCTTAAGCTTTGCCTTTTTTGCTTTAAGCCTTGATTCTGTATTCTTATCCTTAGCCTTTTTTGCTTTAGAAATTTCAGTTTCAAGTTCTGCCAAAGCGGCAAGATTGGCGTCCTCTTTTGCAAAAAGCTGTTCAAATACCGCATTATCAAAAGGAACAATTTTTCCGCCTGCTTTTGCAATGGCTTTCTTGCTGTACTTTCTGTTTCTTGCGGTTTCGATTGCAGCGCTTCTTTCCTCTCTGTGCTTCTTGGTATCCTTCGGCATAGCCTTAGCATTTGCCATTGCACGTTCAAGTTCTTCGTCGCTTACATCTGACAAGCCGTCAATTCCGTTTGCATAAATTCTTTTTGCCTCTTCAAGCCTAAGCTTCCATTCCTCACGGTCAAACTTTTCGACTTCTTCGTTTACCATTTTTGAAATTTCAATATTTTCGTTATATGCTATTGCATCTTTAAGCGCCTTTTTAGCTTGCTTTTTGGCAGCCTTGCCTTTGGCACTTTTAACTGCTTTTTTGAACGAATCAATATCTTTCGGCTTGGCATTTTTCATACTTTGCGCCTCTTCAATAACATCTATTGCATCAACAATATCTTTATCGTTAAGCACGCCGTTGCCATAATCTTCAAACATTGCACGAAGTTTAAGCACCTTAACAATTGCACGCTGGCGAAGCTCCGTCATATCATAGAAGAAATACGGAATAAAGTTGAGCGTTGCGCCTATAACCGATAATATAACAATAACGACAAATGCTTTTTTGAAAATATCGTTAATATAAAGAACGTTATAAGGCGAGTTCATTACTTCGCTGATTGATTTGCCTGTTATTGCCGATATTTCGCTTGCACGAGATGAAAGTGTGTTTTCATTAATACCGACCTTTTCGTATACAGCCGGCACAAGACCGCTTGTCAAAAGAGTAATAACCGTTCCTATAAGACCGACGGTTGAAAACATACCGTCAATTCTTTCTCCGGTCAAATATTGCTGATAATCACGAATATCGGCATTAACTGCGGGAGTCAAAATAACGCCAAACGAGCTCATAAGATAGTTACCGAAAAGAATAATTGCAATATACACAATCATTTTAGGCGGTTCTGCCTGAACAACGGGATAAAGTGCGAAAAGAATTACGGCATTGAGCGCATTGGTGAAAATAAGCACCGCTTTTTTGCCCCACTTTTTAATACAAAACGGAGCGGCAAGCATTCCCCAAAGGTTAGCGTTTGCAACAACCATTGTGATTATTGTATAAAGTCCGGCGCCGACACCGTCTTCTTTTGTGTTATGGTACTGATAGCACCACTGGAGCATATTGCCGTATGTAGATTCAAGAAATCCTATCCAACCTGCAAGAGATATAACCCAGAAAAGCTTATTCTTTGCAACTGCACGAACGGCATCAAGAAATTTGATTTGCACAACGTGGCTTCTTGCCTGAACAATCTTTTCCTGAGTATTTGCAAAAATATATACAGAACAGATTACGCCGAGAATTGCGAAAGGCGGATAAAGAATTCTGTATAATTTCATATCATAAAGGTCATTGTTAGTTGCAACCTTTGCAACAAGCGGCAAAACAGCAGTTGCAATAGACGGAGCCATAGAATAAACAACAGACTTAATTGTTAAAACATTTGCTCTTTCCTGAGTATCCGGCGAAAGCACCATAATAAGGTTTTCATACGATTCATAAAAGAACATATAGAAAAATTGAAAACCGATATTAAACAAAAGAACGATAAGAGCCTTAACGTTTTGGCTTTCAATTTTTTCATACGGCACCATTACCATACCCACCACAAGCAAGCATGCCGGAAGCGCCATTGACAGCAAATAAGGTCGATACTTTCCCTGCTTACTTCGGGCATTATCAATAATATTAGCCCTTATTGCGGTGGCAGGAAAAGAAATAGCAATACTGATTGCATAAATAATATAAACCTTAGTCGGAGAAATGCCGATAGCATTACCTATAATTACATTTGTAGTGCCCAACGTTAACTGCTGAACACAATAAATCAGGAAATAAATTCCTATTCCGCCGAAGGAATAAGCAAATATCTCCTTAAACGGCATATATCTGCCGGGCATAGGTCTTTTCCAATATACCTTTGCGTCAGAAAGAGTTTGTTTAATCTTTCCTATTTCCATAAAAATTAACCCCTTTTTCTTTTTGAGCTTTAGAAGTACATACTTTTTTTATAAGTATATTAAATGCTTCAAAGCCGTTCTAACTAAATATTATATAACATATTCACTTGTAATTAAATATAAAATACAGTATAATAGATACATATTTCGGAAACGGTGGAGTAGAAATGTATCATAATAAATCTTTTTATTTAGGATATCAAAGCGAAAACAATTTATTTTTACCGAATGTAATAAGCGCTTTTAAAATTCTTGTAGATGAAAGCTTTTTTTATTTTATGGATGACGAGGAACACAATTTGTATCCCAAAGGCACAGTAGCTTTTATTCGCTGCACGGCAGGCAACGGCAAAATCTATACAAAACACGGTGAATTTGAATTAAGCGAAAACGACTATATCTTTTTGAATTTCCACGATATTATCAAATACAAGGCTATGGGGCAATTTTGGGGATACCGTTGGACTAACTTTACATATCACGGCTGCAAAGATTTTGTCCTTGGCAAAATAGGCAAAAGTAAGGTCAGCGACGACGAGGAAAAATATTTTGAAAAGCTTATAGGAATAGGTCAAAACGCTGAAATTTCAAACTATGTCAGTTTCATTTTTCTTGCATATTACTTTAACGTTTGCAGAAAAGAAGAAATAAGCGAAATTCTTAATCTTGACACCCCACACCGCAGGCTGATTGACGATATTTGCTCATTTATATCGCAAAAATTATTTACGAAAATAACGGTTGATGCCGTGTCGGCATTTTTCAATATTACCCCTCGCAGACTTCACCAAATCTTTATCAAGGAACTTAATATTTCACCAAAAAAATACATAACCAAAAAGAAAATGGAGGAGGGTTACAGGCTGCTTGTTCAAACCTCTATGCCGATTAACAAAATAAGCGAATTACTGTGTTTCAGCTCACCGTATCATTTTACAAATGAGTTTAAAAAAATTTTCAACCAAACACCTACTCAAGTAAGAAATATCGAAAAATAAAGGAATGACTATATAGCATACTATATATTGTATATAATATACAATAAACGACTATTTTAAAAATTTGCTTTACAATTCGGGCGTAATATGCTATAATCTTTTCGCTGTAAACGAATTACACGGTTTCGGGGTTTAACTGCCTTGCAGTATTCACCTGCCCGTTACTGAGTTTTGCGTGATACGGCAAATAATATTAAATGAGGTGAAAATTATGACACAGGCTGAAAAGCAAGCAATTATCAAGGAGTATGCTACTCACGAGGGTGACACAGGTTCACCGGAAGTTCAGGTTGCAGTTCTTACAACAAGAATCAACGAGCTTACAGAGCATCTTAAGGTTCATAAGAAGGACCATCACTCAAGACGTGGTCTTTTAAAGATGGTTGGTCACAGAAGAAACCTTCTCGTATACCTTTACAATAAGGACATCGAAAGATACCGTGCTCTTATCAAAAAGCTTGGCATCCGTGATACACTCGACAGATAATTTGTCACTTAGGCAAGCATGGCTGACGGTCAATGCTTGCCTTGTTTACTTTTTTGTAATTTAAGGAGGCGCAGACAATAGTAGTAAACCGAGTATGTAAATTATAATTTGTATATTGGGTTTATTACTATTGCACCTCCTTGATTAAATAAATAAAATTTAAAGAAATGAGGTACTAAAATGTTTTTCAAGAATTTTAAAGTTTGGGAAACCGAGCTTGCAGGCAGAAAGCTTACACTTGAAACAGGCAAAATGGCAGGCCTTGCAAATGCTTCAATTATGGCTCGCTACGGCGAAACAGAAGTTCTTTGCACAGTAACAGCGTCTGCAAAGCCACGTGAGGGCGTTGACTTCTTCCCTCTTTCGGTTGACTATGAGGAAAAAATGTATGCGGTAGGCAAAATTCCGGGTTCATTCCTTCGCAGAGAAGGCAGAGCAGGAGAAAAGGCAATTCTTACATCCCGTTGTATCGACCGTCCTATTCGTCCGCTTTTCCCAAAAGATTTAAGAAACGATTGCTCAGTTGTTGCAACAGTTATGTCAGTTGACCCTGACTGCTCGCCTGAGATTACTGCCGCTATCGGTGTATCTGCCGCTATCGCTATTTCGGATATTCCTTGGGCAGGTCCTATATCTTCGGTAAACGTCGGCCTTGTTGACGGCGAAATCGTTATCAACCCAACTCTTGAGCAAAGAGCAAAGACTGACCTTACACTTACAGTTGCATCAACAGCTGACCTTGTTGCTATGATTGAAGCAGGCGGCAACGAAATTGATGATGAAACAATGTTTAACGCTATTATGGCAGGTCACGAAGAAAACAAGAAGATTGTTAAGTTTATTCAAGGCATCGTTGACGAAGTCGGCAAGCCTAAGTTTGAATATGAATCATCAGACCCTGATCCTGAAATTATGAAGGAAATTGAGGACTTCTGTATTGAGGACGTAAAGAAAGCTCTTGACACAGATGACAAGCTTGTTCGTGATGAGGCTCTTCTTCCTATTTATAATGCAGTTCACGAGAAGTTTGACGAAAGATTTGAGGGCAACGAGGGCAAGATTGAAGAAATTATGTATCTTGTTCAAAAACACGTTGTTCGTGCTTGGCTTAAGGACGAGCACAAGAGAGTTGACGGCAGAGGCATTGACGAAATCCGTCCTCTTAACGCAGAGATTGACCTTCTTTCAAGAGCACACGGCTCAGGTCTTTTCACAAGAGGTCAAACACAGGTACTTTCAGTCACTACTCTCGGTCCGATGTCAGACGCTCAGCTTCTTGACGGTCTTGACGAGCAGACTGAAAAGAGATATATCCATCACTACAACTTCCCGTCATACTCTGTAGGCGAAACAAAGCCTTCAAGAGGACCGGGCAGACGTGAAATCGGTCACGGTGCACTTGCTGAAAAAGCACTTGTTCCTGTTCTTCCGTCAGTTGATGAATTCCCTTATGCAATCAGAGTTGTATCTGAAGTTCTTTCATCAAACGGCTCAACTTCGCAAGGCTCAATCTGCGGCTCTACTCTTTCACTTATGGCTGCAGGCGTTCCTATCAAGGCTCCCGTTGCAGGTATCAGCTGCGGTCTTATCACAGGCGACGACGGCGTATACGGCGACTTTATGACAATGGTTGACATTCAGGGTCTTGAAGATTTCTACGGCGATATGGACTTCAAGGTTGCAGGTACTAAGAAGGGTATCACTGCAATTCAGATGGACCTTAAAGTTCACGGTCTTACTCCTGAAATCATCAAGGAAGCTTTTGCTAAGACTCATAAGGCAAGAAATTACATTCTTGATGAAATTATGCTTCCATGCATCAGCGAGCCGAGAAAAGAGCTTTCAAAGTATGCTCCTAAGATGTATACACTTTCCATCAACCCTGACAAGATTGGCGATGTTATCGGCAAGGGCGGCAAGGTAATTCAGGAAATTCAGGCTGACTACGATGTTAAGATTAACATTGAAGAAGACGGCAGAGTATATATCAGCGGCATTGATGCAGACAAGTGCAAGGGTGCTGTTGAAATTGTTAAGCTTATTGCTACCGACCCTGAGGTTGGTTCATTCTACAACGGTGTTGTAACAAGAATTATGAACTTCGGCGCATTCGTTGAAATTGCACCGGGCAAGGAAGGTCTTGTTCATATCTCTCGCCTTGACGTTAAGAGAACGGAAAAGGTTGAGGACGTTGTAAACGTCGGCGATTCCGTTATCGTTAAATGCATTGAAATTGACGACCAGGGCAGAATCAATCTTTCAAGAAGAGATGCTTTAATCGAGCTTGAGGGAATGAAACCTGAAAACGAAATTGACGAAACACCAAGAAAGCCACGCAGAGATAATCACAGACGTGACAATAACAGAAAGTAATTAATCTTTCAATAAACCTGCCGAATTGAGTAATTAAACTCGGCAGGTTTTTCTTTTCTTTTTTTGATACAGATTTTGTTATTTTATTGACAAAATTTGTAATAGTGCTATAATTGTATTTGTACGTTTTTAGGAAATTAAATCAAAAAATTACGCTTTGCGTAACGGAGGAAAAATTATGAATATTTTTATGATTGGCGGCACAGGCCTTCTTGGCTGTGAAGCTGCAACCCAGCTTATCAAAATGGGTCACAAAGTAACAAGCGTTGCTTTGCCACCTCTTCCTCAGGGTGCTCCTATTCCTGAAGAAATGAAAATCGTTTTCGGCGATATTAACAAAAAGAGCGACGAAGAAATTGAAGAAATGCTCAAGGGCAACGATGTATTCATCTATGCCGCAGGTGTTGATGAGAGAGTTGAATTCCCTCATCCTGTTATGGATTATTATGACAAGTTCAACAACGCTCCTCTTAGAAGAATCTTCCCTCTTTGCAAAAAGGTCGGCGTTAAGAGAGCAGTAGTTCTCGGCTCATACTTTGCTTATCTTACAAAGAGCAGACCTGATATGGGACTCCAGCAGAGAAACCCGTATTTCAAGGCAAGAATGATGCAAGAGGATATCTGCAAGAATGCTGTTGACGACAACTTCTCAACTTGCGTACTTGAACTTCCTTACATTTTCGGCACACAGCCGGGCAGAAAGCCTGTATGGACTATTCTTATTGAGCAGCTTAAGATGATGGATAGCCTTCCGTTCACCCTTTATCCAAAGGGAGGTACTGCAATGCTTACTTGCCGTCAGGTAGGTCAGGCTATCGCAGGTGCTGCTGTTAGAGAAAAGGCAGGCTTTGAGGCAATCCCTGTTGCTATGTATAATATGAAATGGGATAAGTTCCTTAAAATCGTTTACGAAGCAAGAGGTATGGGTCCTGACAGAAAGATTGTCGGCGTTCAGCCTTGGATGATGAAGCTTGGTATGATCGGCATTGCCAAGGATTACAAAAAGAGAGGCATTGAGTCAGGTATGGATCCATTCAACCTTCCTGATATTATGAACCTCGACCTCTTTATTAACAACCAGTATACTAAGGAACTCGGCGTTCAGGAAGACGATATTGAAGCAGCAATCACTGATTCAATCCGTGTTTCTCAGGCATCATACGACGGCAAGGTTAAGCTTCTTGAAATGAAGGGCGAATAACGTCGAAAGAAATTCCGTGTTTGAATAAATTTTTTCAAAATTTATAATAAACACTCCGTTCCTTTCTCCTTTTCCCCAAAAAGCTCACGCTTTTCGGGGACCCCGAATATTAAAGAGGCTACACTTTAATCATTATCATTACATAACAAAAAACCAAGGATTTAACGTCCTTGGTTTTTATTTTACTGATTTTTTGAATTGATATGATTTTTAAGCACAAGATTTATATATTGTGAAAGCGAACGGTCATCACATTCCGCCTCATATTTAATCTTTTCCAGAATGTCGGCGTCAATTGTTATGCTTATTTTTTCCTTAAGCGGTTTCAATGGCTTCATTTTGTCGCATCTCCTAATATATAATATCCTTTGGTCAATGAGATTATACTATAAAATGGTATTTTGCATTGACAAGTAGGATAAAGTAGGATAAAATAAGATTGATTTAAAGTTTATTTTATCAAATTCAGGCTTTAAATTTTAGGAGGTAGAATATGAAAAAGAAAGCCATTATTTCAGCAGTGGCAGGTGTGATTATTGTGCTTGTGGGAATTATAGTATTCCTGCTTGTTAGAGGGCACTTTCCTGCCGACACAAAGGAAAAAACAACGCTCAAAAACGAAACAGGTGTAACGGTTGAGCAAGCATCAATCAGCTTTGCAAATATGAAGCTTGATAACGATAAACTACACCTTACAGATGAGCAAAAAGAAGTTTTAAAATACTTTGATAATGATTATTTCAGAGTATATTCGTATGAGGATTTGCAAAGATATCCCGACGTTTACAAGGGTGCACAAATCGAAATCGGCGCAGTAGTCGAAAAAATAATCAAGTCTACAGATGACGAATACGAACTTCTCGTAAAAACAACAGGTCCTTTCAGTATGGAGGATTGGGGTGTTAATGTTGATTTACCGGATGACTATGCAGTTATCAAGGGTAAGCAAACGTCAAAAAGAATTATTGAAGGCGACCGACTTAATGTATACGGTTCTTATAAAAGCATTGACACATACACGGTTGACGGCAAGAGCTATACAGTTCCGACTATAAATGTTTATAATGTAACAACAGACGACAAGCGCTTCGACCTTGACACAATCAAAAAGGTTGCAACGTACATTTTCGGTCCTGACATCAAGCTTAGCAATCCCAACAAGGACAGTATGGTTACTTGGTTTTATTCATACCTTGTAACGCTTGACAATCAGTCTAACGATAATTTCAAAAGTTTTGTGTTTTCTCAGGAATCCGGATTTGTTTCCGATTTAAGAAATTTCGGTGATGACAGTTACGGCTCTCGCCTGCTTTATATTGCTGCGGATTTGGAGCATTACTTAATCACGGTTTATGACAAGGATACAAAGATTATGAACCTTGAATATTACGACAAGGATTTGAAAAAGCTTTGGAGCCGTGAATTTGAGGACGTAACCGACTTCCCAATGGACTACACAAGCGACGAAATAATGCTTGTTGCCGACAATGACCTTTATGTAATCAATACAAAGGACGGCAAGGACAAAATCGAGCCAACCTTTGTTGGTGAAAAGGTCAGGGTTATTATGGCAGACGACGGTGCAATCCTTATCAGCAAAACTAAAAAGGATTTAGTAACCAAGGTTGACAAAAAGGGCAAGATTGTTTGGTCAATCGATGCTAAATACAGTATTTTGAACAACAGCGACGATGCTTATTATGACAGCGCAAACAACAATATCAACGGCTTGCAGGTTATAAACGGTAATTACGTTTTATCCTACAACGGCGACGACGGCAGTCAAAAAGACGAAAACGAATATAACTTCGGAGTGGGCACTTGCTATCTTGTTTTCGACAAGGACGGAAACATCATTCTTGAAGAGCTTGAAGAAAAAAAGACTGACAACGGCAATGACGAGGAAGCTTATACCGAAAATTATGACGACTACGACGAAGAAAACTATTAATAAGGAGAAAATATAATGAAAAAATTATTAGCATTAGTTTTATCATTAATTATGATAATGACGTCGGTTTTTATTGTCCCATTCAGCGCACAGGCAGAGCAATATCCGATTTTGCCTATACCCGGAACAATCAGCGATCAGTGTCCTACAAATAAAGATAACTATCAAATTGATGATAAAGGAATGGTTTATTACACATACAATATTCCATGTGCCGGCACATTAAGGCTAAACATTAATGCCACACTTACCGGATATGACAGCGACGGTCAATTTAGCATGCGCTTTGAAACAAGTTTTTCAAACACAGAATTTTATTCAGATTTTGAAAGCGGATTTAAAGGATATATAAACGATTACATTGAATATGATATATTACCGGGTACATATACGCTTACGTTTTTTTCTTACGGAAACGAATCTCCTGTTAATTGCACAATTTCAACAACATTCACTTCTAAAGCACAAAGTTTTTATGCAGATAACAATACTGTTACAAATGTAATCGCTTACGGTAATGAAATATCCCTTGACAAAAGATATTATGGCGTATTTCCTGCTGCCGTTAAAGAAAACTATACAAGTGATTATATGGACATCACCAAAGCGAAAACATCTTTTTCGTACAAATTCAACTTCAAATTTAACGGCGGTAATTTATATGCAGGCTTTGAGGGAGAAAGAGCCAAGCAATTATATCCTTATCAAGATTCATATATAAGTGATGCATTTTATTTATATGACGGAAACGGACATACTGTTTGGCCTTCTAAATATAATTATGACAATTTATTATACGAAAATTTAAAAGCAGGAGAATATTTTATAGCTATCAAGGATTGGGCTGGTCCTTACAGTTTTTACCTAACACAAAACTTGTATAGATTTTATAGAGCCGAAGCGAATGCAAACAATCCGCAAACCAAAAAGAAAATTACCAAGCCGAAAAAGGCAAAAATCAAAAAGGTTAAAGGCTATAAAAAGGCGTTAGAGGTAAGATATGCAAAGGTAAGCGGCGCAAGCGGATATCAAATTCAGGTTGCGACCGACAAGAAATTCAAGAAAAATAAGAAAACCGTTACCGTAAAGAAAAGCAAAACAAAGGTTAAAATCAGCAAATTAAAGAAAAAGAAAAAATATTACGTTAGAGTTCGTGCTTACAAAAGCGTATCGGGCAAAAAGGTTTACGGCGCATGGAGCAAAGTAAAAACCGTTAAAACCAAATAAGCAATAAAAGGAAAAAGGAAGAACAAAATTTGTTCTTCCTTTTTTAGATTTTATACGATATTTTATTGATTGCTCGTCGCTTTCTTGCCCGTATTTACGACAAATTGAGCGTGGCAATGAGGGCAGGTCACGTTGATTTTGCCCTTATGGCGAGGGAGGCGAAGTGTTTTTTTACAACCCTTGCACTTAACGAACTTATGAGTTTTGCGTTGCTTGAATTTATCGTTTTGAAATTTGAAAAAGCCCTTAACGCTGTTTTCAAACTTAAGCCACTTTGCATTTTCCGCTCTGCGAGCCTCGATATTTTTTGAAAAAACTCTGAAAATTGCGAAAACAACAAGCACAAAAGCCATAATCTCAATCGCATAATATGTTATTTTTGACACCTTGTAAAAAGCGTTTGCCAAAAGAATTATGACAAAGAAAAAGATTAAAAGCACGCTCCAAAGCTTATCAATGCCGTATCTGCCTATCATAAATTGCTGAAACTTATATGCCTGTTTTCTAAAAAATTCTTTCATAATTTTCACCTTTGTTGATTATATGCACCGCCGTTAGGACTGCCAAAATAGTCCGACGCATTCGAACTGTCATTTGAACCGTCATTTGAACTGCCGTTTGAACCGTCATTTGAACCGTCGTTTGAACCGTCGCTCGAATTGCCGAAATCCTGCGACTGAGAGTACGAGTTTCCGTTATTAAAATGCGGTGTATAGTAGTAAGTTCTTGACGCAAACAAGCCGCTGATAAGACTAACGACAATCCTTATTATAATTATAATCAGGATAATTTTTAAAATTCTTGAAACGCAACCGCCACGCCTTGCGGTATATGTGCGTGTGTTTTGATTAGGACTGGTATAAGTGTAGGTATGCGCACCGCCCATATCGCCGAAATCGAAAAAGCTTGAAAACGGGTCCTTTTTAAGCGGATTAATGCCATTTGTAATATCGCTGTATGCCTGATGATACGTCATATTATCAGGCTCCTTTGCATAAGCGGTACGGATATGGTCCTGCGCAACATTCCACTTGCCGACTGCCGCATTAGCAAGCGCTGAAAGATAATACCAGCGGGCATTTCTGTCCTCAATAGTATTGAGCAAATTAATTGCCTGAGTGTATTGCCCCGTATTTATAAACTGCGCAACAGATTTTAAATAATCGGGTGCACTGTTTGCATTCGCTTTAGCCCTCGTGCCGCTAAACGGAGAATAATATTCACTTTGATTAGCTGTGCCGTTTTTAATTTGGTCATAAGCCGCATTGATTTGCGACATTTTTTCCTCGGCTTCTTTATCGTTTGGATTAAGGTCGGGATGATACTTTTTAGCAAGCTTTTTATATGCCTTTGTGCATTCTTCAACGCTTGCCCCGTCAGGCACTCCCAAAACCTTATAAGGATTAGTTATCATATATATTCCTCAATAATTGATTTTATCAAATGTTACCACGCAATTTTTAAGACGTTATTAACAAATAACGTATAAGAGATAAACAATAGTTTAAACATTTTTATTGAAATTTTTAACTTATTTTGGTAGTATAATATAGTAATAAATAACAACGGAGGTTTTAAGCATTATGTATCCTATCTTGCTTACTCTGGGTGAAAATATCGACAAGGTTTTTTCATCCTTTGATTTGTGGGTTTTCCACTTTTTCGGCTCAATGCAATGCACATTTTTAACATACGTTGCAAAATTTTTCACAACCTTTGGAGACGAGGGATTTATAATTCCGCTTGTTGTTGTGGGCGCAATTCTTTGCTTATTTAAAAGAACGAGAAAATTCGGCTTATCTCTTATTTTCGCAGTAGTCATCGGCACACTTGTTACAAACATTGTGGTTAAACCTATGGCGCTTAGAGTAAGGCCTTACAATACGCTCCAGGGCAACGCAGATTATTGGAAATGGTATATCGGCGCCGGCGCACTCAGCGAGAGCGACTATTCATTCCCGTCGGGTCACACAACAGGCGCATTTGAAGTCGCAACGGCACTTTTCCTCTGCTTCAAGAGCGAGAAAAAGAAAATTGCTTATATTTTCCCTGTAGTTGCACTTTGCACAATGGGCAGCCGTGTTTACCTTATGGTGCATTATGCAACAGATGTACTTGCAGGCCTTGTGGTAGGTATTGTTGCAGGCGTGCTTGGCTATCTCATTGCTAAGTTTATCGTTAAATTTATTTTTGAAAAGACAAAGCTTGATAATATCGATTTAGGCAAAGTTCTTAAAAAGATAACTGACAAAACAAACGGCAAAGCCGCACCGGTTGCAATCGTTCTTGCAGTAGTTTGCATCTTCCTTTATGCATTTATTCCAAGCCTTACGGAGGGCGGCGACAAGGCAATCAGATGCGCATACAACGGCGAATACGATTGCTACAACGAGGCAAGAGTTGACGATAAGGATTATCCGCCGATTGACGGCAAAAATTATTGCAAAATCCATTGGAAGCAGTTCAACGGCGTTGATTGATAATTGCAAAAAATTAACCACCTGTATCAATCGAATACAGGTGGTCAGCGTGTAGAAAAAATCCAATTACAAATTTCTACACGCTGTCAGACTTCGAGAAAGTGAGATAAATTTCGTATTTTGCGAGTGGGTGCTGTACGTTGGTACTGCCCCCGAGCAAAAGACGAAAAGTGCCAAAAGTGGCTTGAACGTTATGTTCAAGCCACTTTTCTATAAATCCGATTTTTAAATTATATTTCGGCAAGAGCAAGCCCTTGCCCTACGTTACGTCGAAAGAAATTCCGTGTTTGAATGAATTTCTTTCTCACTTTCCGCCTAAAATCATCAATTCTACGAAGCGTAGGGTGACAAATGAGGCAAAAGCTGTTATACTCAAAGCAAGAGGTGAGGAAAATGAATGCTAAAAAGGTCGGCTCATTTATCAAAGAACAACGGCAGGAACTTGGGCTCAGCCAAAAGGAGCTTGCCGAAAAGCTATATATTACCGACAAGGCAGTCAGCAAGTGGGAAACGGGGCGAGGCTTGCCCGATATATCATCGCTCGAGCCGCTTAGCAATGCCTTAAACGTAAGCGTGAGTGAAATACTAAACGGCGAAAAATCGCAAAATAACGAAAGCGAAATTGACAACGCAAAGCTTTTGAAAAAGCTGAAAATAAAAAAATATATTCGCCTTGCCGCCGAAATTGTAATAACAATAGTCTATGCCTATTGGCTATATATTTTTAAAGACACGTTCAAGGGATTTCAAAATGTGCTCGACTTAGCGCTTCATAAAAATGAAATTGAGCTTTTGAGCGTATTTACGCTTATATTTATTTTTCTTTTCGTTTTATGGCTGATTGTTGAAATAATCACAACGATAATTAACAAAAAAGGTTCTGTTATCAAGGCGGTTATAATTTGCCTGTCCGTCTGCTTCGTTATCGGAGCGTCGCTTAAAATGGCTGATATGGAAAACAGCAGAAGCATTGAATTATATGACGAACCTATTAAAACAGTCAGTTATATTAATTATGACGATTTTTTCAACGACAAGTTCACCACTCAAATACGCATTAATGATACAAACGAATACATAACAAAAAATTATGCTGCAATGTTTGACGGAACTGACAGCGAAAACAATCTGCTGTACACAAAATGCGTTGCCGCTTCAAAAACCGACATTGCAAAGGCTTATTATAACGAGAAGAAAAAATATTACGAAAACAAGGATAAATATTACACTTGCACAAGCGATTATTGCAAAGCGGCAAATTTTGACGAAGGATTTTATGTTTTAGACAATTACGGTAACAATGATTTTGAATTGATATTTATAAGAGGTAACGAAGTTTTTGATGTCAATATTACACAAACAAATATCAATGATGAAAAATTTATTAAAGCAATTAAAGATATAAAATAGAAGAAAGCCAAGAGCAAAGGTTCTTGGCTTTTCTTATTTCGTTTATTAAAATATTTACTTTCTTCTTGCGGCAAGTTCGGATGAAATCTTTGCTTTCTTTTCGCCTACGATATCATATTTGAACATAGGGAAGATTGAAATAAGAGCAAGGATACCCGGCAAAGCGGTATATGCAAAGAAGATAATATCCTTAGTTTTGGTAGTGAATGTGCCGGCAGTAAGCGACTCGTAATAGCCTGACTTTTGAACAAAGATAAGGCCAACGGCAGTACCGAGAGCGAGGCAAACCTTAATTGTAAGGGTGAGGATTGAGTAGCAAGCGCCCTCCATTCTCTTGCCTGTTTCATACTCGTAATAATCTACTGCATCTGCCGTCATAATCATCGGCATAAGAGTAACTGCACCGAACTGCAAGCCGATAAGGAACAATGACGCATAGAAAAGAACAGTAAGCACCATATTTTTAGGCGACTGGAACCAGAAGTGACCGATTACAAATGAGAAAATAGAAGCCGCAAAGCCGTAAACAGAGAGGAGAATATACGCATTTCTCTCATTAAGCTTTTTAATAAGAAGCGGGCAAAGCGCCATACTTATCATTGAGCCGACAGCGGTAACGATACCCAAAACGGCAACGAGGTTTTGGCTGCCCAAAATAACGGTAGCCGCCTGAACCTGAATACCCATAGCCATCTGCCTGCCGAAGCCGAGGAAATAAGAAATGATTACAAGCAAAAACGGCTTATTATTCTTAAGTGCAAGCGCCATATCCTTAAATGTTGTTTTTTCCTGAGAAGTATTAGTAACTCTTTCCTTATTAATAATAGGAATAAGAGCAAAAAGAACACAACCCAAAACAGCAGTCAAAAGAGCTGTAAAGAAATACTCCGAGCTAATCATCGGGGTATCGGTTTCGCCGCTTTTAACAAATACCTTTGAGCCGTTCGGAATAATAAGGCAAACAATAGGCACGATAACAACGCAAGCGGAAAAGCCGATTTGCTTAAACGTGTTTGAAATAGAAACAACATTTGTTCTCTCTGTCGGGTTAGGGGTTAAAACGGAAGCAATGCCCTGCGACGGAACGTCACCCATTGTCATTGCAATACTCCAAACAAGATATGTAAGGAAAATCCAAACATAAAGACCTATGCCTTTAAACGGAACTTTAACGAAAACCACCGCCGTAAAAATAAGAAGCGGAGCGATTGAATATACAATCATTGACTTGAACTTGCCGAGCTTGCTTTTTGAGCGGTCAACAAGATTACCAACAACAGGGTCGGCAACGGCAGAAACAATCTTTGCAACCAAGATAAGAATTGCAACAACGCTGACGTTTGCGCCCAAAATCGAGCCGTCAAATTCCGCCTGATACGAATTAAGAAGCCCAACTATTGCCTGAAATCCGAAAAGACCGAGCGAATAAGCGGCTATCTCTTTAAATGACATATGTTTTTTCTTAGTGATATCTTCCATAATTACCTCCTAAAAAGATATTTAAAAGCATAAAAGGGTAAAAGTATCGCCATTGATACTTCTACCCTTTTAAATAGATTAATTAATCATCAAACACTTCGCTGAAAAGGTCAATATCAGCCATCTTCATAATTGCAGAGAAAAGCTCTGAGCCTGCAACAGGAAGAAGTCTGTTAAAGATTGACATTGCATGAGCGTCAAGACCGTGAACCATCATAGGTCTCTTATGCTCGATACCGAACATAATCATTTTAACCATAAGGTCGCAATCGGTTGAAATCATATCCATAACCTTTTGACCCTTGCCGCCTGCATTTGACTGGTCACGGAAGATATCGGTCTTAGTAAAGCCGGGGCACACAAGGCCTACATAGCACTTGCCCTTAAACTCAACTCTGAGTGCTTCGGTAAAGCCTTTAAGAGCAGCCTTAGACGAACTGTACATAGAAGTACCTGCCAAGGTCATAAGAGCAGCAGATGAGTCAACATTAATGATACCAGGATCATCCTGCGTTAAAAGAACAGGTAAAAATGTCTTTACACCGTAAACGCAAGAATAGAAATTGATGTTCATTGCCCTTTCAATTTCTTCATAAGAATATCTGTCAAATCTCTTAAACTTAGGAAGAATACCTGCGTTATTAACGAGAACCGACGGAACAATACCCTCCTCGGCAAGCTCAGCTGCAAAACTTTCCCAAGCCTCTCTTGAAGAAACATCAAAAAGTTTGTATGAAAATTGGTCTTTATACATAGGACCAAGTTCTTCAATAAATTTAAGCATTTTTGCTTCATTTCTTGCAACGCCGACTACACGGCAGTTGTGTTTTTTAATAAGTGTAGCTGCGATTCCTGCGCCCATACCGCCTGATGCGCCTGTAACAATTACAGTCTTGCCGTTGAGCCAATCACCGCAAATAGCTTTAGTAAAATCACTCATAAGTAGTTATCCCCCTTTTAAAATACGTAAGTATTATACAATAGTTTTTCAAACTAATCAATAGCTTTTATTTTATTTTTTTACAATACGGCATAATAGACTAAAGCCTATTGTAAACCCTGTTTAAATTTTTAGTTGACAATAGAGCATTCAAGTGGCATAATCTTTAAGAAATTTATTTTGAAAGGCAAAAATTATGAGTGAAAAAGCAAAAGAAACAAACACAAAAAACAGAAACAAAATTTTAAGCATTGTATATATCGGCGTATCTGCGGCACTTATTGCAATATGCTCGTGGATTCAAATTCCACTTACTGTGCCTATCACACTTCAAACCATGGGTGTATGCTTAGTATCGGGACTGTTAGGGCTTAAAAGAGGCACACTTGCAACGCTTGTTTACATCGTTTTGGGTGCAATCGGCGTTCCCGTTTTTGCAGGCTTTTCGGGCGGTATGGGCGTAATCTTAGGCTCGACCGGCGGATATATTGTCGGCTTTATATTTACAGCACTTATTGTCGGTTTTGTATCAGACAAATTCAAGGGAAAACTTATTCCCCTTGTTATTTCAATGGTAATCGGAATTCTTGTTTGCTACGCTTTCGGCACAGCTTGGTTTGCGGTAGTTTACAATAAAGCAAATGACCCTGCATCTCTTGCAACAATCCTCGGCTGGTGCGTAACTCCGTTCCTTATTCCTGACGCAGTTAAAATTGTTATCGCCGCAATACTTACCAACAGACTTAAAAAATTTGTAAAATAATGGATATCAGATATCATCATCTTTTATGCCTTCCGAGATTTGAAGGCAAAGGATACAGCGCTGATTTTTGCAAGAATATGGCAAATGTTAAAAAGCGATATAATAATGAAAAAATAACGCTTGTAGAACATTGCGATGAGATTTGCTCGCACTGCCCAAACAATAAAGGCGGAAAATGCAAAGAAGAAGAGAAGGTAAAAGGCTACGACAAAAAGGTTAAAAAGCTTATTTCCCTCGGCATAAAACCTACGCCAAATGACGTTTGCAGCGACTGCAAATGGTATTATATATGTAAAAATCTTGATTAACTGTTGAAAAATTAACGGCAATATAGTAAAATTATTCCATTAAGTTACAGGAGATTTACTATGCATCTACTTGAAATAAACAAAGAAAATTATATCGGTCAGGCAGACCCGTTCATTTTTGAGACAAACGGAAAATTCTATATCTACACCACAGGAAGCGACGGAATTTACGCATATTTTGCCGATGACCTTTTCGGTAAATGGAATTTTTACGGCAGAGTTTTTACTTATAATGGCAAGGGCGTTCACGATTTTTGGGCGCCGAGCGTAATTGAAATCGACGGCACTTATTATCTTTACTGCTCGTTTGAATTTTTCGACGACGAGCCTGACCAGGGCGGTCACCATCAGGCTATGCACGTTTCATCATCAAAAAGTCCGCTCGGTCCTTTTGAAAATGCAAAACAGCTTTTGCACCCATTTTCAATCGACTCGCACGTTGTTAAAAATGAAAACGGCTTGTTTATTTTTTATTCAACCAACACCTTTGAGGGTGAAAGACCGGGCACATATATTGTTTGCGACCGCCTTTTGACCCCGGAAAAGGCAGAGGGCAAGCCTGTTACAATGCTGACACCTACCCTTGACGAGGATATCTATATGCGTGACAGATATAAAAAGGGCGAAAATTGGCACACAATCGAGGGCGCTTTCTATTTCAAAGAGGGCGATTGGCAGTATCTTATGTATTCGGGCAATTGCTATTTACAGCCTACTTATTATATCGGATATGCAAGGGCAAAGACGGACGAAACCGACCTTACTAAGATTAAGTTTGAAAAATATCCCAATGAAAACACATATCACCCTGTTATGAAGGCAAACGAATTTGAAGAAGGCACGGGCCATCATTCAATGATTAAATACAAAGGTCAATGGTATGCGATTTATCACGCAAGGGATATTGAGGACGACGGACTTGCAGGCGACAGGCGAAACGCAAGAATTTGCAAGTTACACGTCAATGACGGAATAATTACTTCTGAAGTTTATGAAAATCATATATAAGGTCGTGAATAAGCAGCCATAACCGTGCCGAAACAGAAAAGGAATTAGAAATACGTATTTATCTACGTTTTTCTAATTCCTTTGTTTTTTATATCAATAACATTTGAACGTTTCGTCTTAATATCCTAAAGGATACGGCGACAAAACGTTGGGCACTTTGAATTTTTAGCGAGAGGGCAGTACCCACGTACAGCTCCTCTCACTAAAAATCCAATTCTGACTACTTCTTCGCAACCTAAAAAATCATTCTTTTTTATCCTTTTTCTTGCCCTTTGTGGCGAAAATGATAAACTTACTGAAAAAATAATTTAAAATAACAACTATTACTGCAAGCAATACTTTTGCAATAAGCTTTCCTGTTACTTCAAAATTGAACACGGTAAACGAATACCTGTCAAATCCGAATATATCAACAAAAAGCCACAAGCCGCCTTCTTCAACACCAAGGCTGAAAAGCCTTGCCGCAAAAAACTCAGGCACTTCTTTTAACAAAATCTTAAAAGCCCAACTTTTCGACTCGAAAACCCAAAGCTTATTTGTAACATAGGCAAAAACAACAGAAATAAACCAAGCAATCACATTGCTTACCAAATAAAATTTTTCGCCTAAAATTTTATTAAATACCCAAAATGAAACAAAATTTACAAGAGTTGTAAGTCCGCCGAAAACAACGTACAAAATTACTTCTTCGTATTTTTTATAAAGCTTTTTTATCATAAATTATTCCTCCGGCTCGCCGGGAAGCTGGTCAATTCCGCTTACCGCCTCCTGAAGCCCAAGGTCCTTTTTAATTTGAGTGGTTGAAACACCCGGAGTTCTGTCAAGAAATACAAGCTCGCAATAATCCTTAAGATAATCAAACTTGTCGCTTCCTGCCCAGTCGCCGCCCATAACAACGGTATCAACGTGATATTCCTTGACGTCGTTAATCTTCTGCTCCCAGCTTTCCTCAGGGATTACAAGGTCAACATATCTGATTGCTTCAAGCATTTTCTTTCTTGTTTCGTATGTGTGATACGCTTTTTTGCCCTTGCCGGCGTTAAACTCATCGGTGGAAAGGGCAACAATGAGATAATCGCCCATTGCCTTTGCCCTTTTTAAAAGACGAATGTGACCATAGTGGAGCAAATCAAAAGTGCCGTATGTCAAAATTCTTTTCATAACTGTCCTCCGTTATTACTTATTATGTGTTAAAGCAAGCTGACCGCCGTTTAATACCCATTGGCTGAGCTTTACAGACGGGTCAGGATACTTCATTTTATCAATATCCTTTGAGGTTTTGCCTTTGTTATAATAAATCTTATGAATAAGCGATGTGTATTCCAAATGAATCTTGTCATTATATTGATTTGCAGAATCGTTAAGACTGTCCACAAAAGCTTGATTAGTCATTACATCATAAGGCAAATAGCGATAATTGTCTTTCTTATATAATGTATCCGTGTAGCAAGATTCAATATTGTTGTTAGTATCGGTATATGCCACAACATTCTTATATCCCTTGCTTGTGCACTTATTATTAATTGCAAGCACACTTCTGATAGAACCGCAATAGTCGTCAACTATTTCTCCGCAACGTGTGCCGATAATTGTATTGTTTTTAGAAATACAATTGATTATTGCATTGTTGCTGTTACTGCAAGACCTTGCAAATACTGCTGCGCAAAAGCCCTTAAACGTAGAATTTTCAACTGTTAAGTTTACGATTTTTCCGCAAAGTTTACCGAAAAGCGCAACGTCATTTTTAATGTCATCATCAAAAACATCTTTATAGTTTTCTACAACTATATTTAGATTTTTAATTGAATATCCGTTTCCGTCAAAAATGCCCTTAAAATAATTGTTGTTGCGCTCATAGCCTATCGGCTTAAAGTCCTTGATATCCTTCATATCGATATCATTGGTAAGCATAATATATTTATTTTTAAATCTTGCTCCTGCGTTGACAAACTTTGAAAAATTATTAAGCTGTTCGGCAGTTGAAATCAAATAAGGATTATCCCTTGTTCCCTTTCCGCCGCTTGTCCATTCTTTCTTGTTTTTGCCGTTGCCACGCTGCCATACGGTAATATCAATATCGTCATTTACGGTAAAGGTTTTAAGTTCGTTATATCCCTTTGACCAGCAATATTTGCTGATTTGCCTATACATTTGCAAGTATTGATTTTTTTCATTTTTAGCTAATTGCTTATCTGTATTGTTGATATCCGCCTTCATTGCATTATAAATAACAATATATTCAGCTTTGCACTTTTCAATGCCCTTTTGAGTTTTAACGCTGTTGTCATAATATGAAATATCATAATATGAAACATTGGAGGCAATATCAGAAAGCTTAGTTGTTAAATCAATTTTAGGGAATGCCAAAACCTTTTGATTATTAAAATTCTTTTTTGCAAATTCATAAAAATCTTCTAATGTTTTTTTGTCTTTCTGATTTTCCTCATCTACTTGGAAACAATCAACAGAGGTTATGGAAAAACCTGATTTTGTGGGGGTATAGTAAACCGAAAATACACAGCAAACAAACACAATTCCTGCCATTGCAACGCTTGCAACAGCCTTTGTGGGAATGTGCAAAATCTTCTTGCCCTTATAGCTTTTAAACGTTGTGATAATGCCGTCAAGATAAAGCATTGCCATCATCAAAAGCAAAACAACACTTTCAATCAAGGTTGTTATATTAAGCGCAAGCTCCGAACCTTCAAATTGAGAGAAAAGTTCGTCCTTTTTTGCAATAAATAAACCGAATTGCAAAATGAATAACAAAAGATATATATAATCTGATTTTCTTGTTTTCTTTTCATTCAAAAATGCTACAAGAGGAATGAGCATATAAGCAATTGAATAAACGTAGCTGAAACCCGGTACCATTACCAAGAAAAGAGAAATAATTGCATAAAGCTTCCAATTGCTGTTGAATTTTCCGAAAAGTATTAATAATACACCGATTATTACAGCCGAAATCATTACGGCATTACCGATTGATTCAAAAATATAACTGTGATGAAGCAAATCGCCGAACATTGCAAAGGTGTTTGTTATATTAACCTTAAAGCCATATCCCTTGTTGCCGAACATGGAAGAAGTATAAAGAATATTTTTAATTAATACAAATAACTGTGAAAATCCGCCGATAAAAATAAACGGAACAAAGAAAAATATTATGCCGTAAAATACGCACCAAGCAATATTTTTAAAATTCTTTTTCTTTCTCAAAAGCAAAAGACCGAATACCACAGGGTAAAGCTTAATTGAAACCGCAATAGCCAAGCAAATATATGCCAAATGCCTTGTCGAAGCCTTTTCGCTGTCATATCCGTAAAGAAAAACAAAAAGCAAGCTTATTACAAGGATTAAAATGTTGCCTCTTTCCAAGAGAAAAATCATAGGAACACTTAAAAACATTGACACGGCGAATAAAAATTTATCAAGACCGTTGCCGATTTTGTATTTTTTTATGCATTTAATCAAAAGCATAACGCACGCAACGGTATAAATTGTAAAAATAATCATACCGAGCGAGGATGCCTTTATTTCCTGTGCAGCAAACTTAGCAGGGAACAAAAGCGAAGTTGCTTTATAAAAAAGCACAACAAGCGGAGGATAAATAACGCCGAATTCATCATAAGCGTCATAAGCAAAGCCGCAGTTATTAACGCTGTTGAAGAAATCCATAAAAACGTCATCGTGATTGAAAAGAACATTTTTTACGGTTTCGCCTTTTGTAACTATACCTGCTATAACAGCCGCCAATGCAAGTAAAATAATACCAATATAGTATATTTTACTTTTTATATCTATTTCTTTAATACTTCTTTTAATCTTTTGATTCATCACTTAATTCCTTTTTGTCCTTATTTTCGTCAAAATTAATTCTTTCCTCTTCAACAACAAGAGGTCGGTTCATAATTCTTGCGTTCATACTCATAATGTATTCACCGAGGAAACCGAGGAAGAAAAGCTGAATACCGCCGATAAACATTGAGCAAATAATTGCAGGAGCAGTACCGCCGGGGAATCTGTCCCACCAAATAAGCTTCATAATAAGATAAACAATTCCGATAACGAAACTTAAAATACCTATACCGAAGCCTGCAAACGTTGCAATTCTAAGCCCCATTTTAGTATAAGAAGTAAATGAAAGCATTGCCGCATCATAAAGAGAATAGAAATTGTTATGAGTTTTGCCTGCCTTACGCTTTGGCTGTTCAAACTCGATATCCTTTCTCTTAAATCCAAGCTCGGCAACAATTCCACGAATAAACGGAGTCGGGTCATTAAGATTTTTAAGCACATTGATAAAATCTCTGTCATAAAGGGCGAAGCCTGTAAAATGCTCAATCTGCTCAACCGATGACATTTTTTTAATCATCTTATAGTAGCAGCTTCTTGCCCAATACATAAGCTTATTTTCTTTACTTGACGATTTGATTGCACAAACAATTTTATATCCGTTTTCCCATTCGTGAACGAACTGAGGAATCATCTCAACAGGGTCTTGAAAATCGGCGCAAATAGGAATTACGCAGTCCCCGTCAACGTGGAGCATTCCATAATAAGGGGAATTGAACTGACCGAAGTTTTTAGCATTCAAAATAGCCTTGATTTTCGGATTTTTTTTGCAAATTTCCCTAATCAGCGGACGGGTATTATCCGTAGAGCAGTTATCCATAATAAGTATTTCATAATCATACTGAGGAAGCTCCTCGGTAATTTCCTTAACAACGGCATTGCAAATTTGAACAATATTTTCCTGCTCGTTGTAGCAAGGAATCATAATTCCTATTTTTTTCTTATCCATTTATTTTCTCCTTCTTAGCAGTTTTCTTTTTTATTAACTGTTTTATTTTTATATATAAAATAACAAACAGCACATTAACAAAAAATGATACTGTACCAATTATTAATGCTTGAAAATTGGTCATTCCCATAGAGGCAAAATTTGTATTAAATATTTTATTTATCGTGTCAATTACAACCTGATGAATAAGGCTATGTGATAAAAAGAATATTAATGAATATCTACCTATATAAGAAAGAAGTTTATTTTTATTAATAAGTATAGAAAAACAGCAAGTCGCTAAAATACCGCCAATTGCACCCAACATATATAAAATAGGGTCGCCATAAGTACAATCGCATAAATTAATATATGTATTATTTAGCTTTAATGAACAAATATATAACATTGCAAACATAAACAAAAACGAAATTAATACGTTTTGTTTTTTTACATTATCTAAAAGTCTGTACTTCTTTACATATAAGCCTAGTGCCAAAAAGATTGTTGCAACTAATGCAGCATCCGTTTTAAACGGAAATCTTGTAAATAATTCAGGTTTAATTATAAAACCTGAATTTATTAATTTTGAATATATAGTGAAAATATTTATTCCGGCAAAATACACTAACGTATATACAAATAATTTTAGAGCTATATTCAATTTTTTTGTGAGTTTTTCAAGTATATACAAAAAAATTGATGCAAAAAACAACGCTACTAAAAACCAACTTGGACCAACATAGCTATGTGTAGGTTGCGCCATATAAAACATATTAAGCAAATGAGTTTTGTAATTAGCCAATAAATTTTCCCTGTTCATAGCTCCGATAGGAATAAAATACGCTTGAACTAATCCCAATAATGAAACCACAAAATAAGGAATTATTAATTGCTTAAATTTCGCTTTAAAAAATTTTAAAAAATTCGGATATTTTTCAAAATTCAAAGTATAACCTGACAAAAAGAAAAATGCGGGCATGTGAAAAGCAAAAATCAATCTGAAACTTTCGCTGTCAAAAATTACAGAGTGACCGATAACAACAGTATATAACAAAATTCCCTTAGCTATATCAACCCATTCTACTCTTGCTTTTTTACCATTGCTATTTAATATTCTATTTTGATTATTATCTAGCACAATATCACTCATACATAATTTTCCTTATACCATTCAACAGTATTTTTTATTCCTGTTTTGAAATCGACCGTAGGCTCAAAGCCGGTATCTCTTTTCAAATCGTCAATATCTGCGCAAAGATACATTACCTGATTAGGAAAATAATCAACTGCGCCGAAATTACATTTAGCGCTCGGACAGGCAATGTCACGAATATCGGTTATATAGTCCTTAAGGCTTCTTGTTTTGCCCGAGCCGACGGTATAAATTGCGCCGTCTTTGCCCTTTTCGGCGGCAAGGAAAAATGCGTTTGCGATATCGCCGTTATAAAGGAAATCCCACTGCTGCTCGCCGGGGGTAAAGTCGCAATCCTCACCGTTTAAAAATTTAATAATCGTGCTCATAACCATAGTATGCGCACCGTCACCGGGGCCGTAAGCAGACAAAATTCTGCACCAAATATGCCTTATGCCGAGTTGAGAACAAAGAATCCTGCTCATTTTGCCTGCTGCAAGCTTAGCAATGCCATAGCCGTTATTAGGATTGGTAGGAGAATCGGGAGCAACCTTTTGCCCGTTTTCAAGCCTGCCGTTTTCAGCCTGACTGCCTGCGCCTACGAAAACATCACAGCCAAATCTTTTTGCAAGTTTAACCGCTTCAAGCTCGTTTTTAATATTATTAGATTGCAAGAACATATTGTCCCTATCCTTACCGTAAGGGCCTGCCCACGCAAGATGAAAGAAAGCATCATATTTTTCATCATTTTCATTTTGAAAATCCGCCATTTCATCAAGCGAGCAATATGCAATTTTAACAAGAGGGTTTGAAGGAATTTTATTAACCCTGCCGCCCTTGCGAACAAGGACAAGGGTTTCAACCCCCTTACTTATAAGTTTATTAACAAGTGCCGTACCGACAGCGCCGGTTGCACCTGTGACAATAGCTTTTTTCATATATCTCTCCGTATGGGGTGTTATTTTTGAATCGGCACGAAAATGTAATATTCTTGCTCACCCGGTGCCGAAATATCATCCCATTTTATAACTTTGGCAAGCCTGTAATTTTTCACGGCTTCCTGCCAATAATCAGGGCAACATTCACTTATTTTGGAAAGTGCCTGAGTGTCAATAACAAACGCCTGCGTCTTATCATCATTAATGCAATCAACATAAGTTTTAACGTTATCATAATAAAACCAATCGATTTGCTCGCACGCTGAATAATTAGTTTTTTCATGATTGATTTCATTAACAAAAGCAGCCCAATAAATCAATAATCTCGGATTTTTTCCGTCATTTTCTTTTTCTGCCCACGATTTAATTTCGCCGGCAAGTTCGTTTATTCTTGTGTAATCAGGGTCTTTTTTCGTGTCGGACACCCAATAGTTATCAAATGCTGAGTTCGCACCGTTTTTCAACGAATCAAGCATTATCATAGCCGCATTAGACGTTGAAAATCCCAAAACAAGCATACAAATAATAATTTTAGATGAAATTGATACTGCGTGAGCTGCCGAAAGCTTACGGTTGCTATTCTTAACTTTAAGCAAAGTGATTTGCTCTTTAAGTTGAGGATAATAAGCTTCAATAAGCAAGCCGACTATTAAAACGGAAACATATATCAATACAAATACATTTGTAGGGTAGCTTCTGCCGACAAAATACGAAAAAGCACCAAATCCAATAATAGCCAGCGTAAACAAAGCAGTCAAATTTTGCCTGTCACCGTCAAACTTTTTGCCTTTTTCTGCGGCAAGCGCCAATTTAGGCAACAACATATTAAGTGCGCTTACAAACGAAATTATAATAAGAATCCAAACGCCGAATGTTATCGGCAAAAGGAAAAATCCTTTGCCCTCAAAGGTTAATATTCCGAAAAATATTTCGTCCTTGCCGATTAATTTGCCTGCTCTTTGATAAGTAATTATTTCAACCGTTATCAAGAACACGGCAATTGAAAGCACAGATGTTACAATCGCTTTGGCTATTGCTGTCCAAAGATTTTTGCTGTCAAACCCATAGTCAAAAGCCTTTTCAAGTATAATATAGCCTGCCCAAACGATTACGCCGATAATGCCGCTTTCAAAATTCCAAAAAAGACCGAAAGCAAACACAAGGCATGCAAAAACTCTGAAGAAAGATTTTGCTTTATTATTTTTTAGAATATAATCAACAGAAATCATAATCATTGCCACGGCAGGAACGATTGCTCTTGTCGGGAAATACTGAATATAAAATCTGTTTTTAAATAAATCAAACGGTGCAAGAAAGCAAGCACCTGTAGCGGCAATAAATGCTAAAATCTTATTTTTAAAGAAAACAAATGAAAAAAGATAATAGCAAAAACCGATTATCACTAACAATGAAGCAATTAGAATTGCGGCATTTTCTTGATTTGCGCCGCCGAGTAATTTCAAAACTCCGACGCAAATATACGGATAAAATCCATATATATTATTAAAATCAATGCCTATTGTTTGCCCGGTACTTACCTTAAATATCGGATACCACCAAGCATAGTAATGATGGGTAAGATAATAATCGTCGGTTGCCATATAGTTTTTTGACGAAATCCTTACAAATGCAAAAACAAGAATTGCTGCTGCCAACATCCAATATATAATACCGCAAAGCGTTTTGCGCCGTGTTTTATCTCCAAGCCAAAGAGGAAAAACAATCAACAATGCCGACAATAACCAAATCGGTAATCCATAACCGTAGCAATAATAATTGTTTATATAATCATACGGCGTATCGGATTTTTTCAAAACCAATATTATGAGTATACCTACAATAAAAACAGAAACAAATTCCCAAATCGAATACTTCTTTTCAGTAAACATCATAGGGCTTTTCTTGCTTATTTTTCTAAACACAAAAATAAAGCAAAGATATAACACCGGAAACAAAATTGTAAGCAAATAGTATTGCAAATTTTCCGCTCTCTCCGGTTTGCACTCGGCAAGAACTTCCGGTATTATAATTTGTTTATATTGAGCCAAGTCAATATTATTAGGAACAAATGATAATAAATATCCGATAAAAACGCAGCAAATCACACTGTAGTATAAAGAGTAAATGTATATCATTTTATCTCTATACTGTTCTTTTTTTAACAATGAATTCAACACAATTTATTCACTTTCGTTTTCTTCTTTTTTCTTAGCTCTGAATGCCCAAAATTTATTAAGCACGAAGTTAAGCGGAATTGTAATCAAAAGATTAAGAATCGGAGCGACATAATCGCTTATATGGCAAATCGAAGTAAAGAACCAAAGGAGAATATTATGAAGCACCAAGCCCGTTCCCGCATACGAGAGGAAAAGCTTGATAAAAGCCTGCAAAGGCGAGCGCTGCTCCTGATCCTCCTTTTTGAAAACGTAGCTGTTGTTCCAATAAAACGCATTAGCCACGCTCAAAATAAAACCGATTACACTTGCCACATATTTATTAACGTGGAAAGGAACAAGAATATAATAGGTTGCATACGAAATGACGGTATTTGAAAGGCCGACAAGTCCGAATTTAACGAACTGAACAAAACCGTTCCAAACGTCATCCTTAATTTCAACCTTTGTAATTTTAGTAAATACTCTGCGGCACCAATCCATAATCACTCTGATTATATGCCAGCACCACGCCGCAATTTTAATTAACATAAAAATTCCCTACCGTTTTTTATTCATCATCAAGAGGCTTAATATAAAGATTTTCCCTGAGTTCCTCACGTGGTAAGAACGGTGCAAGGTCCTCAAGCGGAGGGCTTACAATCGTTCCGTCGTCAAGCCTTCTTGCGCTGCTCTTAGGCTCCCAAACCTGAATTGTATCCGTAAATATTTCGCAAAATGCAAATCCCGGTTTTGCAAGCACTTCATCAACAACTTTTTTCATATCGTCATTATTATGAGCGCTGTAATAAGGGAAGCCGAAAGCCTCGGCAATCTTTGAAAATTCAGGGAATGAAAGGTCGTGCGATTCAGGACCGATACCGACTTTAGTATGCTCTGAAAAAATGTTATTTTGAGTAAGCCTGATTGAATGATAGCCCTGATTATTAATAAGGAAAAGCTTAATCGGAAGATTGTTTGTAACAACAGTCTGAAGCTCTTGAAGATTCATCATAATAGAGCCGTCGCCCTCAAGGCATATTGTATCTTTTCTTCCGTCGGCAACACAAAGACCGATAGCGGCAGGCAAGCCATATCCCATACTTGCAATTGCACTGTTAATAATAAATCTTGTGCCGCTTTTCATAGTATAGTTTTGGTGGCCTACCACGCAACAAGCGCCGTTTGATACTGCGGTATAACTTTCCTCAGGAAGTCGGTCACTCAAATACTTAATAAATGCAAATACATTTGCAAATTCACCGCCGTTATTCCAATGCCTGTCAAGAGTTACAGGATATTTATGCTTCCAATTTTGGCAAATATCAAGCCATTTTTGATTAGTAAATACTTTATCTTCAGCAATTTCATTGACTTTTTCAAGAAAATCTTTAGCGTCTGCCCAAACAGCCTTATCAACGTGGAGAGTATGCTTCATCATTTCCGATTTATCAATATCAACCATAATAACCTTAGCTTCTCTTGCCCAGGTATCATAGCCGTAGCCGACCTGACGAATAGAAATTCTTGTGCCGATAGCAATAACAAGGTCTGAATTTTGCACAGCAAAGTTGCCCGGGCGGTCACCCATATTGCCGCCTCTGCCGACATAAAGCTCGTCGTCATTTTCAATAAGGTCAACACTGTTCCAATATGTTACAATAGGAACATTAAGCTTTCTGATTGCTTTTTTAAATTCGTTATATCCGCCTGAAAGACGAATACCGCCGCCGGCATAAATAACCGGTCTTTCGGCTTTTCTTATCTCATCAAGAACATACTCAACCTCGCTGTCAGCCACGTGCGGCGGAAGAAGAGCATCATCCTCTGATGCATTGTAAGTCTTAACAAGGTCATCTGTTTCAATAACAGTACCCTGAATATCAACAGGAACATCAAGCCAAACAGGGCCCGGTCTGCCTGTTGTTGCAAGGTGCCAAGCCTTTTCGCAAGCATAGCGGATATCCATAGGGTCTTCAATCATAACCGCATACTTAGTCATAGGCTCAACAGATTTAACTATATCATACTCCTGGTCGCCGAGCGAACGCAGGTTAATTTCAGGATTTAAAGTTTTAGCATAGCGGGAAGTAGTTGTATATTTTACCTGACCCGAAACTATAAACATAGGAATCGAATCAAGCCAACCGCCGCAAACACCGGTAAGAGCGTTAATTCCGCCGGGACCCGATGTTACGCAAACAAGCGCAATTTTATTTTCAAGCCTTGCATAAGCCTCTGCGGCAATTGCGCAAGCCTGCTCGTGATGATTATATGTGGTGTGCAAGCCTTCCTGATGGCCGAAAGCATCATTCAAATGCATTGCACCGCCGCCGACAACCGAAAAAGCGTCGGTTACGCCGTGGTCAACAAGAAACTGCGAAATATAATTTGCAACTTTAATTTTCATTATATAAATTCTCCCTTATGTCATTATTTATTATGGCGATAAGAAATTAAATAAAATCTCCATTCACAAAAGCAAGCCTTACCCTCAAAATTTTAAAAATAAAGAGGGCAAAGCCTTGCTTAAAAACATTTAAATTAAAGATTTACTGCCTCAATAATTGTTTTAGCCATATAATCAATCATTTCGTCAGTCATTCCCGGATATACACCAATCCAGAAGGTATTGTTCATAATGCTGTCTGTAACCGAAAGGTCGCCGATTACTCTGTAACCCTTACCCGACTTTCTCATTTCGTCAAATACAGGCTGCTTTGTAATATTGCCGGCGAAAAGCATTCTTGTTTGAACGCCGTGGTCCTCGCAATACTGAACTACTGTATTTTTAGAGGTGCCCTCTTTACAAGTGATAAGGAAACCGAACCATGAAGGAGTGCTGTTTTGGGCAGGAACAGGAAGAATAAGCTTATCGGAAACAGCTTCAAGAGCCTTATGAAGTCTGTCAAAATTATGGCGTCTTCTTTCAACAAATGAAGGGAATTTTTCAAGCTGAGCACAGCCTACTGCTGCCTGCATTTCAGTTGCCTTAAGGTTAAATCCAAAGTGTGAATATACATACTTATGGTCATAGCCGAGAGGAAGCTCACCGTATTGCTTATCAAAACGGTGACCGCAAAGGTTGTCCATACCTGACGGGCAAACGCAATCACGTCCCCAATCACGCATTGAACGTGCAATCTTGTTAAGAAGCGGGTCGTTAGTATAAACAGCACCGCCCTCACCCATTGTCATATGGTGCGGAGGATAGAAACTTGATGTGCCGATATCGCCGATTGTACCGGTGAATTTTTCCTCACCGTCAATTACATATTTACTGCCGAGTGCATCGCAGTTATCCTCAATAAGCCAAAGGTTATGCTTAGTACAAAAATCCTTAACAGCCTGAAGGTCAAAAGGATTGCCGAGTGTATGAGCAATCATAACTGCCTTGGTTTTATCGCTGAGTGCTGCTTCAAGCTGTGAAGCGTCGATATTATACTGCGGAATTGTTAAATCAACAAATACAGGAACTGCGCCGTACTGAATAATAGGAGATACAGTTGTAGGGAATCCTGCTGCTACAGTAATAACCTCATCGCCTCTGTTTACTCTTCTGTCACCGAGAAGCGGCGAAGTAAGCGTTGCAAAAGCAAGAAGGTTTGCAGATGAGCCTGAGTTTACAAGTGAAACATATTTAACACCGAGATATTTGCCGAAGTCCTTTTCAAACTTATCGCAATATCTGCCGGCTGTAAGCCAAAACTCAAGAGCCGAGTCAACAAGATTTGTCATTTCTTTATTATCAAACACACGGCTTGCATAAGGGATTCTGTCGCCCTCTTTATATGGCGGTTTTGCCTTAAATTTGTCGCAGTATTCCGCAACCATTGCAAGTATTTCTTCTTTTGCCTGTTCCTCTGTCTTATTTTCTAACATTCAGTCAGTCCTCCAATTCAAAAAATTCATTAATTTGTTTATCCATAATAGCAGAAATATCTCCGCCGTCAAAATATACTTTGGTCCATTCAACAATCTTTTCAACTGCCTCTTCAACGCTCCAGCGTGGCTGCCAGCCGAAAACTGTTTTAACCTTAGTTGTATCAAGCCTTAAAAAGTTTGCCTCGTGAGGCGCATTAGCCTCGCTTACATCTTTCCAGCTTGCACCGTCGCCCCAAAGCTTGCAGAAAAGAGTAACAAGCTCACCCGTAGTTCTGCAATCGCAATCATTAGGACCTACGTTATAATATCCCTCAAGCTCGTGATTTTTATATTGAGCCTCAACTATCATAAGATAAATTTTAAGCGGCTCAAGCACGTGCTGATAAGGTCTTGTCGAATTAGGGTTACGAACAATAATAGTATCGCCTTTTTCAACCGCCCTTACACAGTCGGGAATAATTCTGTCATTTGCAAAGTCACCGCCGCCGATAACATTACCTGCCCTTGAAGTAGAAACAGCAACACGACCGTCGGTAAAAAATGACTTTTTATAGCTGTGAGTAACAAGCTCAGAGCAAGATTTACTGTTTGAATAAGGGTCATATCCGTCAAGCGGCATATCCTCTGTAAAAGCAACGTTAGTTTCCTGATTTTCATAAACCTTGTCCGTCGTGATATTAAGGAAAGACTTAACGCAATCAAAAAGCCTTACACACTCGCAAATATTTACAGTGCCCATTACGTTGGTTTCATAAGTATAAACAGGCATTTTATAGCTGTCACGAACAATCGGCTGAGCGGCAAGGTGGAACACAAGTTCCGGCTGCTCCTTTTCAAAAACTTCTTTAAGCTTATCAAGGTCACGAATGTCCGCAATATATGACGTCATTTCATTTTTAATACCCGAAAGTTCAAAAAGACTCGGATTTGTAGGCGGGTCAATTGAATAACCTACTACATTTGCGCCGGCATTTACAAGAATTTTGCAAAGCCAAGAGCCTTTAAAACCCGTATGACCTGTTACAAGCACTTTTTTTCCTTTATAAAACGATAAATCCATATTTTTTACCAAACCTTCCACGGAGCAGTGCCATTTGCCCACATTTCTTCAAGCTGCATCTTCTCTCTAAGAGTATCCATAGGCTTCCAAAAACCGTTATGAATATATGCATCAAGCTCACCCATAGAAGCAACTGTTTCAAGAGGAGCCTTTTCAAATACTGTTGAATCGCCCTCGATAAAATCGAAAATCTTAGGTTCAAGCACCATAAAGCCTGCATTGATGCGGCTGCCGTCCATATCGCTCTTTTCTCTGAACGAAGAAATGGTAAGGTCGTCCTCAATACCGAGGCAGCCAAAACGCTGACCTACCGAAACAGCAGTCATAGTTGCAATATGGCCGTGTTCCTTATGAAATTCAACAAGCTTGTTAATATCAACGTCTGCAACGCCGTCGCCGTAAGTAAGCATAAAAGGCTCATCGCCGATATAAGGCTGAATACGCTTTACTCTGCCGCCTGTCATTGTATCAAGGCCGGTATCGACAACAGTAACCTTCCAAGGCTCTGCATGCTCGCTGTGAACAGTCATTTTATTAGATGCGGTAAAATCAAATGTAACATCCGAGCAATGAAGAAAATAGTTAGCAAAATATTCTTTAATTGCATATTGCTTATAGCCTGCGCAAATTACAAATTCGTTATATCCATAATGGGAATAAGTTTTCATAATATGCCAAAGGATAGGATAGCCACCGAGCTCAATCATAGGCTTCGGCTTGTTTTGGCTTTCTTCGCTGATGCGGGTACCGTATCCGCCTGCAAGAATTACTACTTTCATTTTTAACCTCCGTTATGTTTATGCCGAATATATATATTCTGACATATTATTATAATAAACCATTTACAGTTTAACATATCAACATACTCTTTGCAACAAAAATATTTTTCGTTCTGCAAAAATCGAGCATATTCGGCGCTTTTACAAATCATTTAAAAAAGCTTATGATAAATCAAAAAAGCAAAAGGAATAATGTAAACCGCAACACCTGCAACGCAAAATGCCAATGAATAAAGCACATAAACAAACGAGCAAAGCGCCTTTGGAGCAAGCCTTTCTTTTCTTCTAAGAATCAAAACGACAGCAAAAAGCATGGCACTTACAACACTTATTATCACGCCGGTTTTAAAGCCTGTCGGAATAAATTTCATTGAAATATTATTGTTTTCGCCGTTTAATTCAACCGCAGTCAAAAGCGACATAACACTTCTGACTTCGGCATTGTTACCGTTTACATCGGCACTCCAGCAGCCGTTATATTGCAAAGGAATCAGCAATACTTTATCTTTGTTTTCAGCCTTTACATTCTTAATATCAAGCGAATAATTCTGAGCCGAAACGTCGCCAAAATTGTTATACATATCGCAAACCCTTTGAAGCTTTTCAAGGCTCATAAGACCAATTTCAACGCCGAAATTTTTATTTCTTATATCATCGTCGCCGAGATTGTTTTTCCTGAAATTCTTTTGGTCTTGATACTTGCCCTCTTTAAGCTCAAGCCTTATTTCGACCTCTTTATCCCCCAAATCGCCGAGGCAAATAAGATTTCTGTTAAATCTGCCGGGATACTTTTTTGCTTTTTCCCTGTCAATCGACGGTATTCTTAAAGCCTTACCGTCAACGTAAATCCTTACTCCGCCAGCACCGTCAAGCTTAAAATAGGAAATATTGCCTTTTTTTGATTTAAAGGTATAAATTTCCGTTTCATCCGTCTTTGATTTAAGTGCAAGATTTCCGTTTTCAACTATATTTTCATCAGTCGAGGTAAGGGATTTATAAAGCTGATTGTTAAGTTCCATCCAATTTGCATTTTCAACCTTAATATCCAAAATGCTCTTATCAACAGCCATTGCATAAGGCAAGGTATATTTGCACTTATAGTAATTATACCCTTTTTTCTTGGAAATTTTATCGTAAAGCTCAGGGCTTTCGCTTTTAACTGAGAGAACATTTTTAATGCCCAAAATAGCATCCGTAAAAGCAGTTCCTCCGCTGTCATGAAGGCGTGTGTATTCACTGCTGTAGCCAAGTGAAATAAGCGAGCTTTGAATATCGGACGGAATAAGATGAGTCCAATCGGCAAGCGTTGCTCTTTGCATAATTGTGCCGTAATTGCAGTTTAAAGTAGTGCCTACGGTTTTAATTCTGTCTGTTTTTGAAGCTTCGATATCAAGCTTTTTGACAAGTGACTGCGACGTTGAAATATACTGAGGATTATGCTCTTTTTCAAGCATATCCGTCTGCCAATAAGGAATAAAAATCATACTCAAAGCAAGCGTTTCGGCAAGCACAAGCGAAAGCGCTGCTCTGTAATCAACCACCTTGTTTTTACTGCAAAAAATAACAAGATAAATTGATATCAAAACAGGCATTGCATAAAGCACGGAATACTTAAATTCATAAGCGCTGTCAAGCTTTTTAAGCACAAAATACGTTAATACCGTAAGGCAAACAAACAAAGCAAAATTGAATAAAACAAGCAAAGCGTTTTTCCCTGTTTTTTCGTTAAAATTCAGCTTGTTTAATTTTAAATATTTTGAATAATATCCTGCTGCCCAAACAAACGAAAATGCAAGCGCATAGCCCATTCTCATAGGGAAATATTTATAATCGCCGAAATGCATTAACGCATTGGCGCCCTCACAAACGATAAGCACGGCAAGAAGCAAAATATTAAGCACAAAAAAGATATTGATTTTCTTGTTTTTTCTGTTTTTAATTATGCCCAAAATCATTACGGCAAGCGGTAAAGAAACGCAAAACAGCATTGCCCATTTATCGTCACTCTTGCAAACATAAGTTTTTACGATTTCAAGATACTGTTTTACGATTTGTGAAAAATCAAAACCCGTTTCACTCAAAAATCTTTCGCTTGAAAGAGTTTGCGAAAGCTTAGGCAAAAGAACAACACCGGATAACCCAAAGCCCAAAGCGGTTGAAAGTCCGAGTTCAAAGGCACGTCTTTTTCTGTTTTCTTTATTGTCTATTGTTTTAATATACAAAAAGCTCATAAAGAAAACGTAAAAAACAAGCAAAATAAAAACATAGTATCCGCAAAACACATTAAGCACCGTCATTAATATATAAGGCAAAATTTTGCCTTTTTTCATAAGTGCATACCATGCGAGCATATAAAGAGGAAAAAGCAAAACGGTATCCTGCCATGCATTCGTGTAATACATAACGGAAAAGCCGCAAAAGGCATAGCAAATTGACAAAAGAGTTGTCATAAACGGTTTGGCTTTAGTTGCTTTTTTCAAAAAAATCGCAGAGGTGAAAGCCGAAAGCGAAAAAGTCATTATGACATAAAGCCCCATCGCTTTTCCCACAAGGCGCCTCGGCAAAACAAGAAGCGCAATCCAAAATACAGACAGCGAAGCATTTGCCGTATCGTTAACACCTAAGCCCGAATACCAATTAAAGCAAAGCGCCGTATCCTTAGTGTGCAATGCATCCCAAATATGATAAAAATTAGGGATAATCCCCTGCGCCATATCATAGTATTCAACATTATTGCTTCCGAAAGGATATATTTTTCCGATTATAAAACAGACAAGAAGTATTGCCGCCGTTATGAACGGTGCAAGCAATAAGTCATAATTTTTTCTGATACTGATTTTGTATTTATCGTACATAAAATTTTCCTCGACTTTGTTAATATAAACAGTATAACACAATGAATTTTATTTTTAAAGAGTTAATGTAAATACAACATATATCCTAAACAAAAAGCATGTATCGCAATACCTTGTGTATATATAATTTTATACAATAAATTTTAAAAAACGCTTTACTTTTGGGTAAGATAATGTTATAATTGATTAAAATCCCGATACAATTGTATTATTTAGATTGAGGTGTATTAATTATGAAAAAAATCATTTCATTAGTTATTGCAGCTATGATGGCTGTATCTATGTTTGCAGTAACCGTTCCTGCTATGGCAGCTAACGTAAGCAGCCCTACAGCAGCTACTCTTGAAGAGGGCAAAGCTCAAACTACAGTAAACGGTGAAGCAAGACAGGGCGTTACTTACAGCGTAAACGCTCAGACTAAGAAGTCAGTTACTTTCACTTACAACGGTGAAGGCACTTTCAAGAGCTGGACAGATAACCTTTCAGCACTCGGTCTTGCTGAAGGCACTGATTATACAAAGGTTTTGAATGCTGACGGTTCACAGACTATCACATTCATTTCTCAGAAGGCTATCACTTCTTGGAACAACGGTTCAGTTGTTGTAAACGCAGTTGTTGAATTTGCAGATGATGCTACAGGGGCAACTGAAAAAGACACAACAAAGGCTACAGAGCCTAAGAAGAACTCTTCTTCAAAATCTCCTGCAACAGGTGCATCAAGTGCTGTTATGGCAGGTGCAATTGCAGCAGCAGGTGCAGGTATTGCAGTTTTAGCAGCTACAAAGAAGAAAGAAAATGACTAATTAGTATTCATATAAAAAACCTGTTTGCTTTTGCAAGCAGGTTTTTTATTTTGTTGTAATAAAAATAATATAAATTTACATTATTACTATATTAATTTTATTTAATTTATGATATACTATACTTGTTTTAAAATGAGATTGCTCGGTGATTAAAATGAACGATAATGAAAATGCAAAAGAAAACGAACTTGATAACAAGAAAAAAAAGAATATCAAGCTGATTGTAATATTTTTAGTTGTTTTCGTGCTGATTTTTGTCGGTGTTTATTTCGGCGGCTCATATCTGCAAAAGAGAAACGAAACGCCATCGCAAAGCGGCACTGTAAACACAACTGCATCTCAAAGCGTTGAGAGCACAGTTAAAAACCCGATAGATTTCAAATCTCTTAAAAAGAAGAACAGCGAAATTTATGCTTATATAAAAATAGACGGCACAAAGGTTGATTATCCCATTGTGCAAAGCAAGACAGACGACGCTTTTTATTTGAGGCATAAGGCGGAGGACAAATCGTGGTCGGCAAGCGGTGCGGTTTATACCGAGGCTGCCAACAGCAAGGATTTCAACGATTTTGTGACCGTGATTTACGGGCATAACGGATATTCGGACACTTTTTTTACAACACTTCATTATTTTGAAAAAGAGGATTTCTTTAATTCTCACCCATATTTTTACATTTACACCCCTGAAAGAAGGCTTACATATCAAATTATTTCAGCCTTTAAATATGACAACCGTCATATACTTAACAGCTTTGACTTTAACAAGGAAGAATCAATCAAGCAGTGGCAGGATACAATTCAAAACCCGTCTTCAAGCCTTAAAAATGTGAGAACACAGCTTGATAAACCGCTTGGAATTAACAGCAAAATCGTTGTTCTTTCAACATGTATTACAAACCAAAAAAGCAGTAGATATTTAGTTTGCGGAGAATTAGTAAAAGATGAAAAAACCAATTGACCCTAATTTAGACAATATTCTTGATGATATTTTGGCTTCGGAAAGCAAAGAAAGTGAAAGCGTTTTGCCTAAAAAGGAGCAAATCAGCGAAGAAATAAAAAATGAAATAGAAGAAACGTTAAATTCGAGTGACGAAGGAGAAAATATTGATTTTTCGTTTGGCGAAAGCGTACCGGCAACGGAGAAAAAAGAGAACACGGCGCAAAAGTCGGATTTTGAAATTACTCCGAAAAGCGAAAGTGAAATTCATCGTTCGGCGCACAGCTCATCAGGCGAACATCATCATTCAGGCAAACATCATCACTCATCACACCATCACACCGACGGCTCGCATCATTCACATTCTTCAAGTCATCATTCCTCACACCACCATCATCACAAGAAAAAAATGAGTATTCCGGCAAAAATCGGAATTTCGGCACTTGCAATAATTTTAGCGGTAATCCTTGCATTTGTCGGCACATTTGCTTTTCTTGAATCAAGAGGTAAGAATGAGCTTAAAAACGTTCCTGACCAAACAAATTATCAGGAAACAATTGAATATAACGGCAATAAATATGTTTATAACAGCGACGTTATCGCAATTGCATTTATGGGTGTTGACAAGCGTGATTTAGGTCTTGACAACGGAAGCGTAGGCACAGGCGGGCAGAGCGACGCTGACATTTTGCTTACAATCAATACAAAAACAGGCAAAGCAAAGGCAATTGCCATTCCACGTGACACTATGGTTGACGTTGACCTTTACAGTGAAAGCGGAATTTTCCTCAGAAGTGAAAAAATGCAACTTTGCTTAAGTTACGCTTACGGCGACGGCAAGGCAAAATCAGCAGAGAATACCGCAAATTCAATCAGCCGTATTCTTTATGATGTGCCTATCACCAAATATTTTGCGCTTGACCTTAACGGAATTGCTCCGATTAATGATTCAATCGGCGGTGTAACCGTTGAATCGCTTTATGATTTTAATGACATTGGAATTAAGAAGGGCGACAAAATCAAGCTTAAAGGCGATATGACTGAAAAATATGTAAGGCAGAGAGATATGGACACTGTAAATGCCTCTCTTAACAGAACCGCAAGGCAGGTTCAATATGTTAAGGCTTTTGCATCTCAGGTTATTCCTGCCGTTACCCAAGATTTCAGTGTTGTTACAAGGCTTTATGACACCGCAAGCAAATACAGCACAACTAATCTTTCGCTTTCCAATGTAACATATCTTGCATCGCTTATGCTTTCAAAGGGTATTACTAATTTCGACACCGTAACTCTTGAGGGCGATATGCAGGAAAGCACGAAAAAAGATTATGCCGATTTTGTTTATGCGGAGTTTTATCCCGATAAGGATAAGCTTATGCAGTTAGTGCTTGATACGTTTTATACCAAGCAGGACAAATAATTAAATTTCTAATATAATCCCTCCTTGCGAGGTTTATATTATATATTATACTTAAAGCTTACATTGTAAGCAGAAAGGCTATAAGTTATGAATAAAGAAACTAAAAAAATGCTTTCTTTAAATGCCACAAAAATAAGAATGGGCATTATCGAAGGCACACATTCGGCTAAAGCAGGTCATCCGGGAGGAAGTCTTTCCTCGGCTGATTTATTTGCGTATTTATATTTTGCCGAGATGAAAAACATTGACCCTAAAAACCCTAAAGCGGAAAACCGTGACAGATTTGTTCTTTCAAAAGGTCACTGCGCACCCGGTCTTTACAGTGCGCTTGCACTTAAAGGATTTTTCCCGTTTGAGGATTTAAAAACACTTCGTCATATTGACTCATACCTTCAGGGCCATCCTAATATGAATACCGTTCCCGGAATTGATATGTCAACAGGTTCTCTCGGTCAGGGTATCAGCGCTGCCGCAGGTATGGCAAAGGGAGCTAAATATTTGGATAAGGATATCAACGTCTACACTCTTTTGGGTGACGGCGAGATAGAAGAAGGCCAGGTTTGGGAAGCTATGATGTTTGCAAGCCAATATAAGCTTGACAATCTTTGCGTTATCGTTGACGTAAACGGTCTTCAAATCGACGGCAAGTGTGAGGACGTTATGAACGCTGAGCCTATTGATAAGAAAATGGAAGCTTTCGGCCTTAACGTTATCAAAATTAACGGCAACGATTTTGACGAGCTTGAAAAGGCATTTAATGCTTTCCACGAAAATATCGGCTCAGGTAAGCCTTTCGGTATTATTATGAAAACAGTTAAGGGCTTAGGCGTGTCATATATGGAAAATCAGGTTGGCTGGCACGGCAAAGCACCTAACGATGAGGAATATGAAATTGCAATGAACGAGCTTAAAGCAAAGCTTGCAGAAATTGAGGAGGCGTAATTATGGCAGAAATTAAGAAAATAGCTACACGTGAAAGCTACGGTAATGCGCTTAAGGAATTGGCAAGCGAAGGTGCTGACAAGCTTGTAGTATTGGACGCTGACCTCTCAGCAGCAACAAAAACAGGAATTTTCAAAAAAGCATATCCAAACCGTCATTTTAACTGCGGTATTGCAGAGTCAAATATGATGTGCGTTGCCGCAGGACTCAGCACAATGGGGCTTGTTCCGTTCGCTTCAAGCTTTGCAATGTTTGCCGCAGGCAGAGCATTTGAGCAGGTTAGAAATACAATCGGTTATCCACATCTTAATGTTAAAATCGGCGCAACACATGCAGGTATTTCAGTTGGTGAGGACGGCGCTTCACACCAGTGTTGCGAGGACTTTGCGCTTATGCGTTCAATTCCGGGTATGGTTGTTATTTGCCCGGCTGACGATATCGAGGCAAGGCAGGCTGTAAAGGCAGCATATAAGTATGAAGGTCCTGTTTACCTCAGATTCGGCAGACTTGCTGTTCCTGTTTTCCACAGTGAGGATTATAAATTTGAAATCGGCAAGGGCGAAGTTATTAAGGAAGGCTCAGACGTTTCAATTATCGCAAACGGCCTTATGGTAAACGAGGCGATTGAAGCAGGCAAGGCTCTTGAGGCTAAGGGTATCAGCGCAGAAATTATCAATATTGCAACAATCAAGCCGCTTGACGAGGAGCTTGTTATAAAATCGGCTAAGAAAACCGGCAGAGTTATCACCGTTGAGGAGCATAACATTATCGGCGGTCTTGGCGAGGCGGTTTGCGCTTGCCTTAGCGAAAATTGCCCTACTCCCGTTAAACGTATCGGCATTAACGACGAATTCGGACACAGCGGTCCTGCTGTTGAACTTCTTAAGCAGTTTGGTCTTTCGGCAGAGCATATTGCAGAGGTTGTTCAAGATTTTGTAAAATAATCAAATATAAAATAAAAAACAGCGTTCCTTTTGGAATGCTGTTTTTTTATGCTGTTAAACTGTTATAATTGAATGTGCGAGGTTTAAAAACTAAATTGTTTTAACAATATTCATTTCCATTGATTCTTCTGCGTTTTTATTAACCTCTTCCGGACTTTTAAATGTAGGAATAACACAGCGAAGCGCTTCTCTTGCCAAGTCGTTATTCTTAGAATTAACCGCATTTTTAAGAACAGAGAGCTTTTGCTCGACCTCGTCGTAAGAAATCGGCTTTTCCTTTTCAACAAAAATCAAATCATTTTCCGTAGTATCCAACTCGTCAGTTCTTACAAGCAGTTCCTCATAAAGCTTTTCGCCCGGACGAAGACCTGTTTCAATAATTTCAATATTTTGTGCGGCAGAAAGTTTAATCATATTCTTTGCAAGGTCATAAATCTTAATCGGCTGACCCATATCAAGCACAAAAATTTCACCGTTTTTAGCTATTGCACCCGATTGAAGCACAAGCTGCGAAGCCTCCGGAATAGTCATAAAATAACGAATAATTCTCTTATCCGTAAGCGTTACAGGGCCGCCTGCCGCAATTTGCCTTTTAAACAGCGGTATTACTGAGCCTGCCGAGCCGAGAACATTACCAAATCTTGTGCAAGAGCACTTAACCTTGCCCCTTGTGGCATAAGATTGCGCAATCATTTCGCACATACGCTTTGTTGCACCCATAACATTAGTCGGATTAACTGCCTTATCGGTAGAAACCATCATAAATCTGTCTACACCGTATTCTTCGCAAAGCTCAAGCACATTTTCAGTTCCGAAAACATTATTCTTAATTGCCTCGACACAGTTATGCTCCATAAGCGGAACATGCTTGTGCGCAGCCGCATTAATCACGATATCGGGATGATATTTTTCAAACACAACGCTCATTGCGTCTTTATCCGTAATTGAAGCAATTTCGACCTCTAAATCAAGCTTGTTGCCGTATTTAAACTTCAATTCCTGCTGAACATCGTAAACACCGTTTTCATAAATATCTAAAATTATAATTTGCTTAGGGCTCATTTTTGCAAGCTGACGGCAAAGTTCACTGCCTATTGAACCACCGCCGCCCGTAATAAGGACGACCTTATTTGCATAATAACCCAAAGTCTTTTCATCTGAAATCTCAATCGGCTTTCTAAAAAGCAAATCCTCAATCTCAAATTCACGAAGCTGTCGCTTTTTACCGGCAGTTTTAAACGACGGATAATCATATATTTTAATCTTACAATTCGTTTTTTTATAATAATCGTAAAGTTCTGCTGTATTTTCCGTTGAAGGAGGAAGCGCAAAAATAATTTCTTTCACGCCGTAATCTTTAAGTATATCAAAGGTATTTTTCAGTTTCGCCTGAAAAACAGGTATCCCGTAAATATCCCTGCCTGCTTTGTCCTTATTTGTATCAAAAAAGCATACGGGAGTATATGATGTATTTTTATTGTCAAGAAGCTCCTCCGCAAGGCTTACACCGACATTTCCCGCACCTACAATTGCAACATAAATTTTATGAGACTCGTCATCCTTCCTTATACTCATTCCGAAGGCAAAAATTCTGATAAGCAGTCTCATAAGTTTTCCCTTTGTGCTAAGTTCATTACCGTATTTAAAGCAATAGCGATAACACATCCTCATTCCGAGAGCCAGAAGAGTATTAAACGACATCATTGCGATGATTTTTGAAATGGTAAAGCGTTGGAAACCAAGCAAATTGCAAAGGCCGCACTCAAAGCCCAAATACAAAACCATACCGAGAATATCGGTACAAAGCAATCTTATGTAGCATTGTATTCCGCCGTAGCGCCAAATTTGGTTATATATTCTGCCGAAAAATCTGCACAAAAATACAATTAAAAAGCCGACGCACGAATTAATAAAAACATCAATTATCTGCATATTTTTTATGCTTTTATTAAGTACAAACATTAAAATAAATGAAGCTAAATACAAAATTGCATCATATAAAACAAGCGTCCATTTTATATTAAATAATTTCTTTATTTTCTCCACAAACAGATCCTCTCTCCCCACAATAATCGAAAATCAATAAAAAAAGACTTTTGACACGGGACATCGGTTGCGAATTGACCGCAACTATTTCAAGCATCTAAAGTCTTAAAACATACGCATAAGCTCTGCCGGTATATAAAAAGCAAAACTTTATGCTTTATCCCACATTGATACAAATTAACTCCCCATGAACCTTTAAAAACTTATTAAAAGAAAACGAGAAAAATAAACTTTTTTCATTTTTAGTACCGCATATATTATGTAATATTCATTGTCAATGAAAAGCTTGTCGAAAAAGCAATATTTTTGTTACAGTATGTCTCGTATTTCACATATTGTCTTATAATAATATAAAGTTATATGCCGTAGAAAAAGCGTTGGTATAACTAATTACCAACGCTTAATTTTATTTGTTATAATTTTTTGATTTTACTGCCTTTAGCCTCGGCAATTAAGGCAATGCCCTGCAAAATCACCAAAACAAACGTAAATATTCGCATGGCTTTTGCAATAATTTCAAGGACGGTTGAAATTTCTCTAAACGATGTTAAAAGGCGAAGATTATTAAAATGCTTCATTTTTTCACCTCTCAAGTAAAACCGCATGGGCTATACCCGGGATTGAATTGCCTTGCTTGCTTGAAGTAGGAGACATAAGTGCGCCCGTAGCAACAAAAAGTACCTTTTTCAAAATTCCCTTGTCCATTTGCTTTAAAATATGAGAGCAAAGCACGCTTGCGCTGCATCCGCAGCCGGAACCTCCGGAATTTACATCCTGCTTTTTTAAATCAAAAATGAGTGTTCCGCAATCCTTATGAAAGCCTTTTAATTTAATATTGTGTTCCTTTTCAAGAAGTTCATAGAGAAGCTGACTGCCCGTGTATCCCAAATCACCTGTCAAAATCAAATTATAATCCTCCGGCGAAGTTCCGGTATCATTCAAAAAACTGCTTATAGTCCTTGCTGCCGCAGGTGCCATTGCCGCACCCATATTATTTGCATCAGTTATGCCGAGGTCGGTAATAGTTCCGATTTGAACTGCCTTGATTTCAGTACCTCTGCCCTCGTTTGACACAACGCTGCTGCCGGCTCCCGTAACAGTCCATTGCGCCGTCGGCGGACGTTGACCTCCGTATTCAAGCGGAAAACGAAACTGCCTTTCGCTTGAACAGAAATGGCTTGACGTTGCACAAACAACGCAGGAAGCGCCGCCGTTTACAAGCATTGCGCCCGTTGAAAGCGAAAGCGCCATGGTTGAGCAAGCGCCGAAAAGACCGATTGACGGAATTTCCAAATCCTTAAGCGCAAAAGCCGAACCCATACATTGGTTAAGCAAATCGCCGCTTAATACAAAATCGACCGAGCTTGGCGCAACTCCCGCATTTGACAGACTTCTGATAATCGCATCGTGAAGCATTGCTGACTCCGCAAGCTCATACGACTGCTGACCCATAGTTGTATCCTCAAAAATCATATCAAAATCCTTGGCAAGCGGACCTTCGCCCTCTTTTTTGCCTGCCACACCTGCGTGGCCGATAATTTTAGGCGGCTTGTCAAAAATTACCGTTTTCCCTATTTTTCGCATAAAAAACACCTCAAAAGTATTTTTAACAAAAAATCGCAAATTACTAATTTTTATAAAAAAAGCCGAGATTTAAACAAATAAATCTCGACCTATAATGTTTAATTTATATTCTTACGCTGATATCATTTTCCTTTAAATATTTTTTTAATTCGGGAATAGGAAGCTCGTTAAAATGGAAAAGGCTTGCCGCCAAAACCGCATCGGCTTTGCCCGCCCTGAATGCATCAAGGAAATGCTCCGCCTTGCCTGCGCCGCCCGAAGCGATAACGGGAATGCCTGCATTTTCGCTGATTGTGCGTGTAAGCTCGATATCATAGCCTGTTTTTTGACCGTCCTTGTCCATAGAAGTCAAAAGAATTTCACCGGCTCCTCTCTGCTCAGCCTCCTTAGCCCATTTGACAGCGTCAATTCCCGTGGGGATTCTGCCGCCGTTTAGGTAAACCTCCCAACCGCCTTTGCCGTCGCTTTTTGCATCAATTGCGCAAACAACGCACTGAGCGCCGAATTTATACGAAGCCTCATTAATTAAATCAGGATTGCGAACTGCCGCAGAGTTTACGGAAATTTTATCCGCACCTGCTCTTAAAAGCACCTTAAAATCATCAACCGTTTTTATTCCGCCGCCGACGGTGAACGGTATAAATACAGTTTTCGCAACACGCTCAACAATATCAAGCATTGTGCTCCTGCCCTCGTGAGTGGCGGTGATATCAAGCAAAACAAGCTCGTCCGCACCCTGCTTGTCATAAGCCGCCGCACATTCAACCGGGTCACCCGCATCTCTTAAATCAACAAACGAAACACCCTTTACAACTCGTCCGTTTTTCACATCGAGGCAAGGAATAATTCTTTTAGCGTACATATTATTCTACCTCCGTATTTAAGAAATTCTTTAAAAGCGCAAGACCTGATTTACTGCTTTTTTCAGGGTGAAACTGCACCGCACAAAGCCTGCCCTTTTGAACCGCACACTCAATCGGCACGCCGTACTGCGTAACCCCTGCAACAACGTCCTCGTCAGCACCGTCAAGATAAAACGAATGAACAAAATAAAAATAGCTTTCGTCATCAATATTTTTAAAAATTCCGCCCTTTTGCTTGAGCGAAACACTGTTCCACCCGATATGCGGAACTTTATGTCCGTTAACTTTGGGAATGGTTTTGATTTTACCGTTTAAAATTCCCAAGCCCTCAACGTTTGGGCTTTCCTCGCTGCTTTCAAAAAGCAACTGCAAGCCCAGGCAAATGCCGAGAAAATTCTTTTCTCTCGCCGCCTGCTTCACGGTATCAACAAGACCTCTTTCTCTCATCGACTCCATAGCATCACCAAACGAGCCTACACCGGGCAAAATAACGTGACTTGCCGATAATATTTTTTCCTTGTCCTGTGTGATTTCACTTTCAGCGCCGAGATAATCAAGCGCTTTTTTCACGCTCGACAGATTTCCCGCACCGTAATCAATAATTGCTACCATAACTTATCTCCATAGTATGTATTAGAATTATTTTATCACAAAATAAAATCACTTGCAATATTGACAAAAGAATAAAAACAGTATAGAATATATCTACTGTTTATATATGCAGCGGTACCGAAGAGGTCATAACGGCATGGACTCGAAATCCATCGTGTGAGCAATCACCCGTGGGTTCAAATCCCACCCGCTGCGCCATCGTCGTCACGGACTACATATCGTTCGTGACGACTTTTTTATTGCTTTTTATAGATGAATTTCAAAAGAGTTAAGTAACCCACTTGCTACGAAACAGTACACTGTACTGTTTCTCCCAAATTCACACGTGAATTTGGAGCCACGTGTCTCTTGTGCTTCGCACAATTCACTCCTCTCCCCAAAAAGCTTACGCTTTCCGGGGACCCCGATTTTTTCATTCACGGTCTCCATATCGCTTGTGACGACTTTTTTACATTCAGTTATTTGTTGGCTTTATTACAACCATTCTTTAATAACTTCGGGATTAAGGAAAATTTCATTTAGTTTTTCCATAAACGGTTTTACGTCGCCGAGGTCGAAAGCACGGTGGTCAAATGCGATTGTAAGAGGCATTACGTTACCTGCAACAACATTTCCGTTTTCGTCAACGACCGGCTTTTTTTGAATTGAGCCAATTGCGATTGCGCACGTTTGCGGCGGGATAATTTCAAGAAGTGTGCAAGCACCGTTCCAATCACGGCAAATTGAACCGAGGTTTGAAACAGTAATTGTGCCTTGCTCGATATCATGCTTTGTAAGCCTGTCTGTTTCAGGGATTGAATAATACTTTTTCTTTGCCTCGCCCTTCAAATTTTTGACTTTATGCTTGCCGGTTTTTGAACCGATAAGACGGCAGACGGTTTGGGCAATTTTACCCTGCTTAAGACCTGTCAATGTGTTGTCGAGCGAAACCTCATACATTACCTCGTTCAAATCCGTGTTATTTGCACGGCGGATTGTTTCCTTAATCGTGTCACGCATTTCAGACATAGTTTTCTTTTCCATATTGTGAATATTGAGCGTCATCATTTCCCCGTTATGAAGAACGGTTGGCATTGAAATATTAATTTCTTTAAACGTTTTAACTTCGCCACGAACAAGCTTACGGTTGAAATAAATATGAGAATTAATTTCGGGGCAAGCCTTAATTGCCTCAACAATAACTCTCAACATTGCAGTGTTGACTGTGATTTTTTCTTCCTTTGGAATTGTTGAATTTATTTCTTTTAACACTTGCATAAACTTAGTAACCTCTGCGTCATACGTTGCCGCACAGTGAGGAATTGTTTCCCAGCTTTCAGTTGTCATATTAGATACAATTTTTCTTGCGATGCCGAAATGTTCATCCTTAATAGTTGTTAATGTTTGCTTTGCCATAATATTTTTTCTCCCTATATAATAATTTGGTTATTGTCATATTTTTTGTGCCGAGTTCCTCTCGACTACAGCTATATTTTATCACCGAAAAAGGTGAAATTCTATATACTGCGCTTTACATTTCACACCGCAACCGGCGGTTGCAATCCTTTATTTATGCGCCTTTCGGGGTTTTTGTTGAAGTTCAAAGAAAAAAGTTGTATAATTTGGTTATGGAAAATGAAAGCAAAAAATCACGAAAGAAAAACAGATTAAAAGATTTTGATTATTCGTCAAATGCATCATATTTTTTAACGATTTGTTCCGACAGACGAAAAGAAATTTTTTCAAAAATTGTATATGATGAGACCGTAGGGGCGAACAATGTTCGCCCGTCAGCAATCGGTAAAATAATTGAAAACGATATTTTGAAAATTGAAAATATTTACCCGTGTGTGTTTGTTGACAGCTATGTAATTATGCCGAATCATATACATTTGATTTTGACGATTGATACCATCAGGCGACCAATGGTCGCCCCTACGATTGCAACGGTTATAAAGCAATTTAAAGGTGCAGTTTCAAAAGAAACAGGAACGACTGTTTGGCAAAAAGGATTTTACGACCATATTATTCGTGATGATGAGGATTACAACACAAAGGCACAATACATTGACACAAACCCATTAACGTGGGAGCGTGACGAATTATATACTGAAAGGTGATAACGATATGGAATGGGAATTTATGCTTCCGGTAAAGCTTGTTTTCGGCAACGGAAAAAGGAAAGAAATTGAAAAATATATTGACATTCTCGGTGGCAAAAACGGCGTGCTTGTTTGCGGAAAGAGTTTTACAAAAAACGGCGTAGCCGATGAATTTGTAAAAATGAGCGGTGGTAAAATCAAAAAGATTTTCAGCGACGTTCGGGCAAATCCCACTACTGACAATGTTGATTCTTGCGTTAAAATTATGCGTGAAATTAATGCCGATTTTGCGATAGCTCTCGGCGGAGGCTCACCGATGGATTGCTGCAAAGCGGCTTGTGCCATTGCAAAGGGTGACGGCAAAATTCGCTCATATCACAGCGAGGGTAAAGCGATTAATAAAGATGAGGCAATTCCAATGATTGCGGTTACAACCACGTCGGGAACTGCAAGCGAGGTTACAAATATTTCCGTTTTGACAGACGTTGAAAAAAATCTTAAAAACCCGATGAATGACCCGGCTATGTATCCTAAAATTGCAATTATCGACCCTGAGCTTACACTTACTGTTCCGCCGCAGGTTACGGCATCAACAGGTCTTGATGTTTTGGCACATGCAATTGAAAGCTATTGGGCAACAATTCATCAGCCTATCTGTTCGGCTTGCTCAATTTACAGCGCAAGGCTTGTTTTTGAGTGGCTTGAAAAAGCATACAACAATCCACTTGATTTAAAGGCACGAGAAAAAATGGCAGAAGCATCAATAGTTGCCGGCGTTGCATTCAGCCATCCGAGAACTACCGGTTCTCACGCATGCTCCTTCCCTCTTACTAACATTTACGGTTTACCTCACGGCGAGGCTTGCGCATTCACTCTTGATTATTTCTTAAAATTCAATGCAGAGCATGCAGACGGCGACGGAAGAATTACTGCACTTGCAAAGGACTGCGGATTTAATGACGCTTTTGAAATGGCAGACGAAATCACGGCGATGAAAAAAAGAATGGGTATGAAATGCACACTAAGTGAAATCGGATGTGAAACAGACGAGCAGATTGACGAGCTTACAAAAAAGAGTATGTCGATGCTGATGACAAGAAATCCTATAACATTAACGCAAAAAGACATCAAGGAAATGTATATTAAATTGAAATAAGCTCCAAACAGTTAATAAAAATCTCTTCAGTTATAAACGGCTGAAGAGATTTTTTACATTTTAGTAAAAAAAACATCTTGAAAAAATAATCACAATATGATACTATTCGCTTAACGGCTGAATTAATCGGCCGTTTCAGCGTGTAGAAAAAGTTCAATTACAAATTTCTACACGCTGGGAGACTTCGAGAAAGTGAGATAAATTTCGTATTTTGCGAGTGGGTGCTGTACGTGGGTACTGCCCCCGAGCAAAAGACGGAAAGTGCCAAAAGTGGCTTGAACATTACGTTCAAGCCACTTTTCTATAAATGTATTTTTGATTTTATTTTGGCAAGAGCAAGCCCTTTACCTACGTCATTACTTTATGATAATTTAAGCACGGCACGGTTTAGCCACTTTATCGACAGTCTGTAACGACCGAATTATCGGTCGTTTGCACCTTGAAAATTGAATATAATAATGCGTTTTATGCAAAGCTTTTCTCTATAGCGCCATGTGCCCGCAATGCGGGATAACGAGGATAAAGAGTTATCGAAAATTCGGCGGATGCTCTTTCGCACCCCTTAGTGCGTGACGAAAGCACAAAAACAGACGGCAACGTCTGAACAAAAGCTTGAGATAAGGGAATAATAAAAATAATTAATCATATTAAATAATATAGAATAACTGTAAATGGAGAAAAGCTATGTGTGGAATTATTGGTTACATTGGATATGACAATGCAAAAAATGTATTAATCAAAGGACTTAAATCACTTGAATACCGTGGATATGACAGCGCAGGTATAGCGGTATTAAAAAACAATAAGTGTGAGATAACAAAATGCAAGGGCAGAGTGAGCGCTCTTGAGGAAAAGGTTAAAAATATTGAAGCCACGGCAGGAATCGGACATACACGCTGGGCTACGCACGGCAAGGTGAGCGACGAAAATTCGCACCCTCACAAATTCGGTAAAGTTACGCTTGTGCACAACGGAATCATTGAAAACTATGAGGCACTTCGTGACAGCTTGGGAATTGAAACAAAGCTTAAAAGTGAAACAGACAGCGAGGTTATCGCCGCACTTATTGACAGGCAGTTTGAAAAATATCAAAACTGCGAAAAGGCAATAATTGAAAGTGTAAAAATGCTTCAAGGCACTTTTGCGCTTGCGATTATTTTTGACGGAGAAAACGAAAATATTTACGCCACGAGAAACGTCAGTCCGATTGTTTGCAATCAAAACGAAAAGGGAGCCTATATCGCTTCGGACATTATAGCCATTGGGCAATACAGCAGGGATTATTTTGTTTTGCCTGAAATGACGGTTGCAAAAATATCTAAAAATAAAATTGAGATAAAGGACTTTTCAGGCAACGAAATTAAGCCCCAAATGCTGAAACTCGATTGGGATATAAACGAAAGCACCAAGGGCGGATATCCTTTTTATATGGAAAAGGAAATTTGCGAGCAGCCGAAGGTTTTAAAGAAAACGATTGAAAAAAGAATTGTTGATTTTCTGCCTGACTTCAGAGATGACGGAATTGACGACAGCTTATTTAAAAACTGCCGTGATATTTCTGTTATTGCGTGCGGAACGGCTATGCACGCAGGTCTTATCGGCAAGCACATTATTGAAAACACATGTGAAATCCCCGTCAATGTTTATATGGCAAGCGAATTTATCTATTCAAACCCTATTATAAACGAGGATACGCTTGTAATTTGCGTTTCGCAAAGCGGAGAAACAATTGACACCCTTGAAGCGCTCAAATATGCGCAGAAAAAAGGCGCAAAAAGTCTTGCGATAGTCAACGTAAAAGGCTCGTCAATTGCAAGGCAGAGCGACTTTGTTATTTACACCGAGGCAGGCCCTGAAATTGCGGTTGCATCAACGAAAGCGTACACCACTCAGGTTGCGATTTTTTATCTTATCACGGCAAGGCTTGCTTACATCAGGAAAAATCTCAACTATGAGGGAGTTACTAAATTTATCGGTGAACTTCAAAAGCTTCCGAGTGCCGCAGAGGATATACTAAAGCGTAAAAATGAAATTCATCTGCTTGCAAAAAAGCTACTGTCAAACGAGCATACCTTTATGATTGGCAGGGGGCTTGACTATCCGTCACTTCTTGAAGCATCGCTTAAATTAAAGGAAATTTCGTATATTCACAGTGAGGCTTTTGCATCGGGAGAGCTGAAACACGGCACAATTGCGCTTATCACCAGCGGCACGCCCGTTATTGCGCTTATGACTCAAAGATATTTAGCCACAAAGCAAATGTCAAACATTAAAGAAGTTCTTTCCCGCAAGGCGGAAGTAATTACCTTTATCAAAAAATCGCTTGTTAACAAAGATATCAAGTGTGATTTTGTACTTCCCGATTTAGACGACGATTTTATGGCAGTGCCGAGTGTGATTGCACTTCAGCTGCTCGCCTATTACGTTTCAAGCGATAAAGGGCTTGACGTTGATAAACCGAGAAACCTTGCAAAAGTTGTCACGGTAGAGTAAAATCAAACTGTAAAACATTTAAAAAACGAAAAGCTTTGCAAACGCACTATTATAATCAAAAATCAAGGAGAGATTATGCCATATTTATTTGCACATTTCAGAGAAAAGCTCACACCCGACGGAGAGCAGATTTACTTTGCAGTCAGCAAAAACGGTTATGATTTCACCGCAGTAAACGGCTCAAAGCCTGTTATCACCTGCGACAAGGGAGAAATGGGTTGCCGTGATATTGACGTTATAAGAACGAAGGACAATTCGTTTGTTTTTATCGCAACCGACCTTTGCATAGTAAATCGAATGGACGAAAATCACAACGTAAATTGGGCTGATATATCGTCAAACGGAAGTAAATTTATTTCCCTTTGGAGAAGTGACGATTTAGTTCATTTTACCCCACAAGAATTAAAATATTTCGGCAGGGACGATTTCGGCTGTATTTGGGCGCCTGAGATTTTTTATGACGAGGCGGCAGACGATTACATTATCCATTTCAGCGCAACCGTCAAGGCGGACAATTTTCAAAAAATGGCAATTTATTACACCAAAACAAAGGATTTTGAAAGCTTCACCTATCCAAAATTATTTTTTGAAAAAGAGTGCGGTATTTTCGATTCTCATTTGGTTAAAATTGACGGCACGTATCACCTTTTTTATAAAACCTCAGCAAAGCCGCTGATGAATATGCACGAAACGTCAAAAGACCTTTTCACCACTTGGCAACACGATTTTGATTTTCAAAATTATATGGCAAGCCTTTACCGTCCCGGCTCACACGAGGCAGCAACTACATATATCCTCCCCGACGGAAAATGGTGCTTAATGCTTGACTTTTTTGGCTGTGAGAAAGAAAAAATGGGATATGTTCCCTTTATAAGCGAAAAAGCAGGCGATGCACATTTTCATCAGGTAAATCAGCTTTTTTCATTCCCCTACGGCTTCAAGCACGGCAAAGTAATTGAAATCAGCGATGAGGAATATAAAAAAATATTGAGTTTTTTCAATAATAAGGCTGGGAATGCGAGCTTGCGAGCAGACTGAGGGATTAAAATATGAAATATAATTTTGTTAGGGGTGATGGCTTTGGACATTGCACAGGCAACTAAGGAAAGAATTGAAGAATTGTGCGAGAAAAAGAAAATGAATTTTTGCCGACTTGCAACAATATCGGGTATTCCGTACACTACAATTAAATCGATTATTTACGGCCAAAGCAAAAATCCGGGAATAACAACAATCAAAAAAATTTGTGACGGCCTTGAAATAAGCGTTACGGATTTTTTTGACACAGAAACATTTAAAAATTTAGAACAGGAAATTAAATAAATTATATAACGGTCGACCGATGGTCGCCCCTACGTCGTTGAAAGAAAATATCGTAGGGGCGATTATCAATCGCCCGCAATAATAAAAAAAGCGTTGGAAATTTGAAATTTCCAACGCTTTTTTATTTATTTTATCTTTTCATTTATCAATGCCATAAGTTCCCTTACAAGAAAGGTCGGCAAATAAAGCGGCTCGGTTTTGGAGCTGATTGAGGCAAAGCTCAAGCCGTTTTTTTCGCAAATATGCTTTGCTCTGAGCTGATGATATTCGCTTGTGACAATCGCAACGCTTGTATCAAAGCCGTTTTCGTCAATAATTTTCTTTGAAAAGCGGATATTTTCATCGGTCGAGGTGGAAAGTTCCTCGCAAAAAAGCCTGCTTTGCGCAATTCCCCTGTCCGTCAAAAGCTTTTTAAGGCAAGCGGCTTCGCTGATATTTTCATCCTTACCCTGACCGCCGCTTAAAATTGCAACACAATCAGGATTTTTAAGCAGATAAAAATATGCGGCATCTGCCCTTTTTTGAAGTGCAAGGCTTGGAACATCGCCCTTTACCCTACATCCCAAAACTATTAACGTTTTTTGGTTTGTTGCAGTATTTTTGCCGAATTTCATAACGTAAGCGCAGGCAAAAATCAAAATAAGCGAAACGACGAACAGCGCAAAAACGGTATATCTTTGGGCGGTAAAGCTCATTTTATTATAAAACAAGCCCTCTGCGCCGAAGCACAGCCCCAAAAACACACCTGCCGCCATACCTAAATTATGAACACCTGTGGATATAGGAAATATGAAAATTATTAAAAGCAAAACCGCAATAATTAACGATATAATTTGCATTATTTCTTAGGAACAATTCTGTCCTTGCCGCCCATATACATACGAAGTGCCTCAGGAATAAGAACGCTGCCGTCAGCTTGAAGATTATTTTCAAGAAAAGCGATAAGCATTCTCGGAGGAGCAACTACCGTATTATTAAGCGTATGAGCAAGGTAATTTCCGTTTTCACCCTTTACTCTGATTTTAAGTCTGCGAGCCTGTGCATCGGTAAGATTTGAGCAAGAGCCAACCTCAAAATATTTCTTCTGTCTTGGTGACCAAGCCTCAACGTCAACACTCTTAACCTTAAGGTCTGCAAGGTCGCCTGAGCAACATTCAAGAGTACGAACAGGAATATCAAGGCTTCTGAAAAGGTCAACCGTATTCTTCCAAAGCTTATCAAACCACATTTTTGACTCCTCAGGCTTACAAACAACAACCATTTCCTGCTTTTCAAACTGATGAATTCTGTAAACACCACGTTCTTCGATACCGTGCGCACCCTTTTCCTTACGGAAGCAAGGAGAATAAGAAGTAAGAGTAAGCGGAAGCTTTTCTTCGGGAGTGATTGTATCAATAAACTTACCAATCATTGAATGTTCGCTTGTACCGATAAGATAAAGGTCCTCACCCTCGATTTTATACATCATTGCGTCCATTTCTTCAAAGCTCATAACTCCTGTTACAACGTTTGAACGAATCATAAACGGAGGCACAACATAAGTAAATCCCCTGTCAATCATAAAATCTCTTGCATAGCTGATAACTGCAGAATGAAGTCTTGCGATATCGCCCATAAGATAATAAAAGCCGTTGCCTGCAACTCTGCCTGCGGCTTCAAGGTCGATGCCGTCAAAGCTTTCCATAATATCTGTATGATAAGGGATTTCATAATCGGGAACAACCGGCTCACCGAAGCGCTCAACCTCAACGTTTTCGCTGTCGTCCTTACCGATTGGAACGCTGTCCTCGATAATATTAGGAATAGACATCATAATTGAGGTAACCTTTTCGTTAAGTTCCTTTTCCTTAGCACCAAGCTCTTCAAGCTCCTGTGCCTGAGCCGTAACCTTTTCACGAATTGCCATAGCCTCGTCTTTTTTGCCCTGAGCCATAAGTGCGCCGATTTCCTTAGAAAGCTTGTTTCTGTTTGCACGAAGCTCGTCAGCCTTAGCCATTGACGCTCTACGCTCTTCATCAAGTTCAATTACCTCGTCAACAAGCGGTAATTTCTTATCCTGAAACTTTTTTTTGATATTTTCCTTTACAACGTCAGGATTTTCTCTTAAAAATTTAATGTCAATCATTTTTTATTCTCCTAATTTATTTGCAATTTCTTTTAAATCATCGGCGGAGTAAAACTCTATTTCAAGAGTTCCCTTTCCTCTGCCGTTATATACCTTAACCTTTCTGCCGAGAACTTCCGTAAGCGTAAGCTCAACCTCATCATAAAAACTGTCACGTCTTTTACTCTTTCTTTTTGCAGATGGTGAGGTTTTTTCGCTTGTTTTTGCTAAACGTTCTACATCACGAACAGTAAGATTATTATTAACGATATTTTGAGCAACCTCATAAATCATTGCCTCGTTATCAAAAGACAGAAGCGCCCTTGCGTGACCTGCGGAAATTTCGCCGTTTTTAGTCATATCTCGCACTTCCTGCGGCAATTTAAGAAGTCGCAAAGCGTTTGCTATAGCCGGACGTGACTTGCCGACCGAGGTTGCAACCTCTTCTTGAGTGAAACCGCAACGGTCAATAAGAGCCTGCAAACCCTCTGCCTCTTCAATCGGATTGAGGTCCTCACGCTGCAAATTCTCAATTATTGCGATTTCCATTGTTTCAACGTCGGAAAGTTCCTTAACAACAACAGGAACTTCTTTAAGCCCTGCCATTCGAGACGCTCTCCAACGTCTTTCGCCGGCAACAAGCTGATATCCGCCTGTCACAAGCGGTCTGACAAGAAGCGGTTGAAGCACACCGTGCTGAGTAATACTGTCGGCAAGCTCCTGCAAAGCGCCCTCGTCAAAAGTCTTTCTCGGCTGCTCTTTATTAGGCATAATCTCGTTAAGCGGCAACGTGTTTGTTGCTACCATTTCGTCAACCGAGTTTTCAAGCATAAGGGCGCTTAACCCTTTACCGAGACCTGATTGCTTTTTAGCCATTATTCTCCTCCTATTTAGAGTTTATGTTAAATCCCTCACATAAATTTACAAATTCAACATATTGTTACATATTTACTGTTTTTTCAAAAATTCATCTGCAAATTTTTTATATGCAAAAGCGGGTTTTGAGTATTTTTCATAATAAAAAATAGGTTTGCCAAAACTTGGTGCTTCGGCAAGCTTAACACTTCGTGGAATAGTTGTTTTATACGCTTTATTCGGAAAATACTGATTAACTTCATCAATAACCTGCGAATTAAGCTTAAGACGTGTGTCATACATTGTATAAAGCACACCTTCAAGCTCCAAATGCTCGTTGTAATGCTGTTTAACAGTTCTGACTGTTCCCAAAAGCTGGCTCAATCCCTCTAACGCATAATATTCACATTGCAACGGTACAATAAGTGTATCCGAAGCGGTTAATGCATTAAGCGAAAGAAGCCCTAAGCTTGGCGGGCAATCAATAATAATATAATCATATTCCATCACAAGCGGAGCAAGTGCTTTTTTAAGCGCTTTAAATCTGTTTTCTTCCTCTGCAAGCTCAAGTTCTGCACCTGCAAGGTTCATATTGGCAGGGAGGACTGAAAGATTTTTAAATTCCGTATTAATAACTATATCTTTAGCAGCTTCGTCATTAATAAGGATATCATACGTAGATTTTTCTATTTCTGTTTTATCTATTCCGACACCGCTTGTTGTGTTACCCTGAGGGTCAAGGTCAACAAGAAGTGTTTTCTTTCCTTTTAAACCGAGAGCGGCAGCAAAGTTTACGCAAGTGGTAGTTTTTCCTACTCCGCCTTTTTGGTTAAATATAGATACGGTTTTTCCCATACGTTCACCTCCGTATTGAAGATTATACTACAAGAGAGGGGAGTAGGCAAGAGGTTTCACGTGAAACATTATAATTATTTTTCAACTTTTGTGCCTGACAAAGTAAGGGCATACAATATATAGACGTTTCACGTGAAACAATGATTTTTTATGTTAAACAAACGAAAATCGAACTAAATTAAATCATTAGAATAAGAATTTCACATTATACAAATATATAAACATAATATAATATGAAATAAATATAATTTAAACTGTGTTTATCCTAAAAACTATATATAGGGTAGCTGTTTCACGTGAAACACAAGAGTTCTTTATAAATGCAGAAAAAACGGACAATTAAGCCCGTTTTTTCCACGTGATGAAAAGAGGAGAATATGTTAAAACGGATGTTATCCGTTTTAAGCGAAGTTAATTATGCAGTCTTGTCCTGCATTTTAGCATCCTTAGGTATTCTAACCCTAAATTCTATATATTCGTCAGTTTCTGTCTTATCCGATTCAGCATTAATTCCGCTTTCTTTCATTGTAGCGATAGCCTTATTAACCGTATTGACAAAAATCCTTATGTCTTTAAAAACTTTAATTACGTTTTTATTATGCTTAATCTCTTTATTAGTCAAAGACTCGATATAAGCCTCCGTTTGCTCAACATTCAGATGACGTTCTGTTATGACTTTAAGAGTTGTCCACATATCCTTTTCATTATCAATTTTAAGCAAAGCCCTTGCGTGACGCTCAGTCAATCCCTCTTTGTCAATAAAATATCTGACATCGGCAGGGAGTCGCAGAAGCCTAAGCTTATTTGACAATGCACTTTGACTTTTTCCAAGCTTTTTGCTTATTTGCTGTTGAGTTAAGCCAAATGTATTCATCAAGTGAGATATTGCAAGTGCCTCTTCAAAAAAGTTGAGGTCAGAGCGCTGTATATTTTCTATAATAGAATAAACCGCACTGTCCTCGTACTCACATTCAACCACAATGCAGGGAACGCTTTGAAGATTTGCAAGAATTGCCGCTCTAAGCCTGCGTTCACCGGCGATTAATTCATAATAGTCGCTGTGATTAATCTGCCTGCACAAAAGCGGTTGAAGTACACCGTTTTCTTTTATCGAGTCAGCAAGAGACAACATATCCTCGCTTTTAAACTGCTTTCGTGGCTGATAAGGATTAGGTAACAGCTTTTCCGTAGGTATTTGAACGATTTGCTCCACGTCTCTCACTCCTTGATATAAATATACCATAAAGTATTACAAAAATAAAGGATTTCTCATCGTGAGAAATCCTTATAATTCGACATATTCCGTTATAATCAGAGCGGTCGGGTATCAATTTTTTTGGGTTTTCTGGGGTATTTTGTCGGAGTTTGCGATATCTTTTTAATAACAAATATCGTTCTGCCGTCGCCGTTGGGCAAAACGTAGCTTTCAGCCGTCTCAATCTCTCCGCCAAGTACCATTATTGCATTTTTCGCCGCTTCAAGCTCCTCCAATCCGTTAGAGCCTTTCAGTGAAACAAAGCGTCCACCAACCTTAACCAGCGGCAGGCAGTATTCGCAAAGAACATTAAGCGGTGCAACAGCTCTTGCCGTAGCAAAATCGTATTGCTCACGAAATTCGGGATTTTTGCCGACGTCCTCGGCTCTCTCATGCGTACTTGTTGCAATGATACCTATATTACTGAGTACATCTTTTATAAAATTTATCCTTTTTCCCGAACTGTCTATAAAATTGACTGAAAGTTCAGGATTGGCAATCAGCAGCGGCATACCGGGGAAACCTGCACCCGTGCCGACATCGGCAATGCTTTGCCCTGCCTTAAAATCAACAAATTTCATAGCATAAAGACTGTCAATAAAATGCTTGATAACTATATCGTCAGGTTCAACAATCGCTGTGAGATTCACATGCTCGTTCCAGCGAACAAGCCTTTCTGCATAAGTGTCAAATCTGTCGGCTCCGTATTCACCGAGGTCAACTCCGATTTTCTTTGCTTCGCTTAATAAAAGGTCGTAATCTATCATAACGTCTCCAAAATTATGTTGAGAGCGGCAATATCGGCAGGGTTTACACCGCTGATTCTGCTTGCCTGCCCAAGATTTTCAGGTTTAATTTTAGATAACTTCTCAACTGCCTCAAGCCTAAGACCTTTAAGTGAATAATAATCAATATCGGCAGGGATTTTTTTGCACTCAATTCGGCGCATTTCTTTAATTTGCTGCTCCTGCCTTTTAATGTAGCCCTCATATTTAACCGCAATTTCAACCTGCTCAAATACCGCACGTGGCAGGTCGGGTCTGTCATCATCAACACTCGTCAACGCTTTGTATGTAATTTGAGGTCTTTTAAGAAGTTCTATCATTTTGCAGCCACGCTCAAGTGGCGTTGTGCCGCAATCCTCCATAATTTTTTGAAGAGCATCGGTAAGGGGAATTGATTTTTGCTCAATTCTTTCCCTTTCCGCCTTAACCATTTCTTCTTTACTTATAAATTTATCATATCTCTCTTGCGAAATCAAGCCGATTTTGTAACCAATCGGTGTTAAACGAACATCTGCATTATCCTGCCTTAAAACAAGACGGTATTCGCTTCGGCTTGTCATCATTCTGTAAGGGTCAGTGCAACCTTTAGTTACAAGGTCGTCAATAAGAGTACCGATATATGAGCCGCCACGGTCTAAAATCATAGGCTCTTCACCTTTAATTTTAAGCGCCGCATTAATTCCTGCCACAAGACCCTGCGCCGCCGCTTCCTCATATCCGCTTGAACCGTTGAACTGACCTGCGCCGTAAAGCCCTTTAATAGAATTAAATTCAAGTGTCGCATTAAGTGCCGTCGGGTCAACACAATCATACTCAATCGCATAAGCCGTCCTCATAACTTGAGCATGCTCCAAACCGGGAATAGTATGAATAAAAGCAAGCTGAACATCCTCAGGTAGGGAAGAGGACAAGCCCTGAAGATACATTTCCTCAGTTTCAAGTCCGCAAGGTTCAATGAAAAGCTGATGGCGCTCCTTGTCTTTAAATCTTACAATTTTATCCTCAAAAGACGGACAGTATCTTGGCCCTTTGCCCTCAATTTTGCCCGAATACATAGGGCTTCTGTCCAAATTTTCAAGAATAATCTGTTTTGTTTTTTCATTAGAATAAGTTATATGACAGCAAACCTTATTCTTCGGCGGTGTTTGAGTTTCAAAGCTAAACGGTACGGTTTCTTCGTCGCCGTCCTGCTCTTCAAGATTTGAAAAATCAATTGACTGCCTGTTCACTCTCGACGGAGTGCCTGTTTTAAATCTTCTTAGAGGAATGTTAAGCTTTTTAAGCGCTTTTGAAAGCTCTGTTGCCGGGAACATTCCGTCAGGTCCGCTTTCGTATGAAACATCACCGATATATACTCTGCCGCCGAGAAAAGTTCCCGTTGCAATAATAACAGCCTTGGCATTAAAAAGTGCTTCAAGTTTTGTTTTAACCTGCCACTCTCCGTTTTCCAAGCGGTAAAGGTCAACTATTTCGCCCTGCCTGATATCAAGATTTTCCTGAAGTTCGAGCGTATGCTTCATTCCCTGCGAATATTCTCTCCTGTCAATTTGCGCTCTGAGTGAATGAACGGCAGGTCCTTTTCCGAGGTTGAGCATACGGGATTGCAGGGTGTATTTATCTGCCGCCTTGCCCATTTCACCGCCGAGTGCGTCAATTTCACGCACAAGGTGACCTTTAGACGTTCCGCCGATTGACGGATTGCACGGCATATTGCCTACCCAATCAAGATTGATTGTAAAAACGGCAGTCTTAACACCAAGTCGGGCAGCTGCAAGGCATGCTTCAATTCCTGCGTGACCTGCTCCGATAACTATTACATCATAGCTTCCTGCAAAATATTCCATAGCTTTACCTCCTTAATTTATTTGCCTACGCAAAAACGTGAAAAGATGTTGTTTACTACCTCTTCGGTAGCCTTTTTACCCGTAAGCGCCAAAAGTTCGTCAACTGCGCTGTCAATCATAACGTTAATTGCATCATAAGTTAAGCCGATTTCGGCTGCCGATAATGCCTCGTTTATATTTTCATAAGCCATTTGAATACATTGCTTTTGACGTCTGTTTGCAATGAGCGGGGCAGAGGAGTCAAATTCCTCAACACCCAATATATTTTTAACCGCCGTTTCAAGCTCTTTAAGCCCTAAATTATTTTTGGCTGAAATATAAACAATGCTTTCAAAATTATCTTTTATTTTATCCGTATTGATTTTGGGGGAGAGGTCGGTTTTATTAATAACGGCAACTGCCTTTTTGCCCTTGCAAGAATCAATCAGCATTTTATCGTCATCGTCAAGCTCACGTGAACTGTCAAAAACAGCAAGCACAAGCGAGGCGGTGTCAATTCTTTCAAGCGCTTTTTTAATTCCGATTGCTTCCACAACGTCGTCGCTCTCTCTAAGCCCTGCCGTGTCGGAAAGGTGGAGCACAAGCGAGCCGAGCCTAACCGAATTTTCAACAATATCTCTCGTCGTGCCCTCAATATGAGTAACGATGCTTTTCTCTTTGCCCGAAAGCATATTCATAAGCGTTGATTTTCCTGCATTCGGTCTGCCTGCAATAACGGTATTTACACCCTGCGTCATTATCATTCCGCTTTCATAATTATCAAGCAGCTCTTTTAATTCGTTTTTGGCGAAAGACAATGTATTTTTCAACGTCTTTTCGTCAAGCTCCGGTATTTCCTCATCAGGATAATCAACCCATGCCGCCATTGACGCACTTAACGACACGATTTTATCAAGAACATTTGATATTTTATTGCTCAAAGAACCCTGCAAAAGATTAAACGATGCCTTAGCCGCCTCCTGACCGTTTGCCGATATCAATGTGGCAACAGCCTCTGCTTGCGTAAGGTCCATTTTTCCGTTTAAAAATGCTCTTTTGGTAAATTCGCCTGCTTCGGCAGGGCTTGCACCTGCATCTAAAACAGACTCCAAGGTTTTTTCAACAATAAAAATTCCGCCGTGTACGGAAAGCTCAACAACATCCTCACCCGTGTAGCTTTTCGGAGCACGAAAAACAAGCGCAATCGCATTGTCATACTTTTCGCCTTTTGAATAAACATTGCCGAATTTTGCCGTATATCCTTTAAGCGAGGAGAGGGGAGTATTATCCGCTGATTTAAAGACTTTTTGCGCAATTTCAATTGCAGAATCCCCGCTGATTCTTATTACACCTATTCCCGAAACGCTGTTTCCCGTGGCAATTGCCGCAATAGTTTTACTCATTGTTATCCCTCCTGCTAAAGTGTTCTTATGCAAAATAATGGCGAACAAAACTGTCCGCCATTATAATATAAATTGGTTATCAGTCGTTATTTTGGCTAACTTCGATTTTGCCAAACTTTGGCATATCCGCTCTGTCAGCCTTCTTTTCTCTGTTAGCGTCAACAGTGCTTTGAGCAGGAGCCGGACGTCTGCCGCCTCTTCTGTCATTTCTGTAATTACGTCTAACTCCGCCTTCAGGCTCAATAAGAACTCGTCTGTCCATTCCGCTGCCTACCGAACGTGAGGTAACACCCTCAACCTCCTGCACTGCGGTATGAATAATTCTTCTTTCATACGGATTCATTGGCTCGAATGAATAACGTCTGCCTGTTCTTGCAACGAAATTTGCATTCTTTGTTGCAAGTGCCTTAAGAGTTTCCTCTCTCTTAGCTCTGTAGTCGCCTACATTAAGAGTAACTCTTACATATTTATTAGTTCCATTTTTAATAGCAAGACTTGTAAGATATTGAAGTGAGTCAAGAGTTTCGCCTCTTCTGCCGATAATGATACCGTAATCCTCACATTCAATTAACATCTCAACCGTGCCGTCAACAACCTTTGCCGTAATCTTTGGGTCAACAACATTAAGACCTTCAATCATTGTCTTAAGATATTGGCAAGCATAGTCAAGGTCAATGTCCTTCTCGCTAATCTCTTCTTCCGGTTTATCTGCCTTGGTTTCCTTAATAGGCTTTTCATTGGCAGGCTTCTTCGGTGCCGGCTTTTTAGGAGAATTTGCCTTTTTTTCATAGCTCTTTTTTGGAGCGTCGGCCTTTTTCTCTCTTTTGCTGTCATCATAGCTTACCTTAACCTCGGCATCACAGCCACCGATTAAACCAAAAAACTTCTTCTTCTCCGGATACTTGATAACTTCAACGTGAACGTCAGCCATCTCCGGAGCGTTGAGCTGAAGCTTTGCATTTTGGGTAGCTTCTTCAACTGTTTTACCGGTACCGATAAATTCCTTTATCATCTTTATCCTCCGATAATTATTTCGTCATCTTTTTAATATTTTCTTCACGTGAACGACGTTCAATAGTGTTTTCAACCATCAATTTTGCCTGAGTCCTCTTAGGCGGATGAACCTTGAAAATATAAATCTGCTGCAAAATAGCAATAACATTTGAAATAGTCCAATAAAAACCGACTGCAGCCGTTACCTTAAACGCAATGTAGAAGGAGAAAAACGGCATCATAAGCATCATCATCATCATTTGCGCATTCTGCTGAGATGCTGCCGGGTTATTTTTCTTTTGAATGATTGTAGAAACAACGCTTGAACCGAGCGATGTTACAAGGGAAAGAATAGGAATTATAACAATAATGCCGTCCTTCCAATGCGGAATACGTGTCATATCAAGACCGAATAACGTCATACCCTGCCTGTAGGTTTCAATATCACTGCAAACATTTTGGGTAAATATCTTCGGGAATGACTGTACAAGCGCTTCCTTGTAAGCAGGGAAGTTCTCGAGTATGTTCAACTGAAAATAAGTTATTTTTGCATCAGCATTACCTGTAATTTGCTGATAAATCGGCAAAATTACCTTGTAAATATCGTTTGATGCGTCATTAAATCCACTTGCACCTAAAACATACTGAATAGGATAATAAATAATACCGATGACACCCATAAGGAAAACCATTTGGAAAATCATAGGTCCACAGCCCATTTGCATAGGGTTATGACCCTCTCTTGCATAAAGTTCCTGCATTTCCCTGTTAAGCTTGTCCCTGTCTCTTGGGTCAGGATATTTTTTATTAATCTTTTGGATTTTAGGTTGCAGTCTTGTAGTTGCCGCCATAGATTTCTGCTGCTTAACGTTAAGCGGCAAAAGAAGCAAACGGGTTACTACAGTGAAAATAATAAGTGCGATAAAATATTGATTGTTAAGCACGTCGAGCAAAAACTCCATACATTTACCAAACAACCAATAAAGCGGCTTAAAAACTGCCATACCGTTTGAAACGGCATTAGCTGCCATTATAATACTGCTCATTATTTGTCCTCTTTAGTTTTTTTAGGGGGAACAGGGTCCCAGCCACCTTTGGAAAAAGGATTACATCTCAAAATTCTCCAAGCTGCAAGCAAGCACCCTTTAAAAATACCGTGAACTTCAATAGCTTCAAGAGCATACTGCGAACACGTGGGTGTAAATCTGCAACTTCCGTGGGAAAACCGAGGGCTTAAGGTCAATTGATAGGTCTTAATTAAAAAAATCAATACCTTTTTAATTGCGTTTCTTAAAGCACTCATCAGTCTATTACTCCTAATGCTTTAAAGTGCTGTTCCATTTGCTCAAGCACTTTCTGCATTTTAACCTTTGAGGTTTTTGTGCGTGCAACAAAAACAAAATCATAGCTGCCGTTAATTCTTCCCTCAAGCTGAGAAAAGGCGGCTCGAATAACTCTCTTTGCTCTGTTTCGTTCAACTGCACAGCCGATTTTTTTACTTGCGGTAATGCCTATCCTTGTTCCTTTTGCCCCGCTCTTTGAGGCGTATGTTACAATGCAGGAGGAAGCACGGCTCTTACCTTTATAGTAAAGTCGGCGAAAATCTTTATTTTCCTTTAAGGTTTTGCTTTTCACCAAATCGCACCCAATCTGTAATTAGTAAGAAAGTTGCTTTCTGCCCTTTGCACGACGGCGAGCAAGTACCTTTCTGCCGTTCTTTGTTGACATTCTCTGTCTGAAACCGTGTACCTTCTGTGCGTGTCTCTTCTTTGGCTGGTAAGTTCTCTTCATTTTTTTCACTCCATTTCTGAAAATCAAACTTGTCTTAATTTTCGTTTGCTCTGTGCGGTATAGCACAGGCGTGCGGAATTTGCTTATCTTTAAAATTATCGATAGCAACACTTTCCACAATATCGGTAGATATTATATATTAGTTTTACGCCTTTTGTCAATAAAAAAATAATTATTCTTGTATTTATTTTATTATTATATTATAATAGCACTATATCTTGGGGAAAGAGATTTCATATACACAATCTTATTTAAGGGAGATACTGTTATGATAGGAATTATCGGTGCAATGGATACCGAGGTTGATAACATCAAAGCTCAGGTAAAAGGCAAAACAGTTAGCGAAATTGCCGGGGTTGAATTTGTTTGCGGCTTTATTGAAGACGTGACCGTCTGCGTTGCAAAATGCTCGCCGGGTAAGGTCAATGCCGCTTTGTGCGCTCAGGCTATGATTGATAATTTTGATATTGAAATGATTATCAACGTCGGTGTTGCCTGCTCGCTTTCAAACGACGTTGTTATCAAAAACGTTGTTATCGCAAGCGACGTTTGCGAATATGATATTGATATTACCGCTTTGGGTGAGCCGAGAGGCTTTATCAACGGGCTTAATGTTATCAAAGTTAAGGCAGATGAAAAAATTTCCGAGCTTTTGGCACGTACCGCCATTTCCTGCGGTGAAAAAATTCATAGGGGAACAATAGCAAGCGGTGATACTTTTATAGCAAGCAGCGAGCTTAAAGATATGCTCAAAAATGAATTCGGCGCAATTTGCGGCGAAATGGAGGGCGGCGCAATAGGCCACACCTGTGCCGCTAATAACATTCCTTTTGCCATTTTGCGTTCAATCAGCGACGGCGGAGATGAAAATTCCCAGCTTGATTATCCCACATTTAAAAAAATCGCCGCAGAAATCTCTACGACGATTATACTTGAATTTATTAAGCTTCAAAAAAACCAATACACTTTATTCTAAAACGAATGTATTGTAAATAATATTCTCTGCATTTTCAATAAGGCTGTGAAGCGCCGTTTTCTCGCCGAGGTCAGAGCCTGTTCTCGATTTATCCTCAATGAAAACGAATTTTGCGTCCTCAACCGAAAGTGCAGCCGAAGCAAGCTCTCTGCCGAGAGTATAGTCAAGGCTGAACAATTCCTTAGGAAGCAACCCTGCTTTTGCAAGTGTAATTGCTCCACGATAAACGCACAACGTATAGTAATCCGAAACATATTTCAGCGCACCCTCGTCGCTTCCTGTTACAACAAGGTCAAGCAAATATTTTGTTGCTTTGCCGAGAGTAAAAACGGAAAATTCACCGCTTTCCTCTTCCTGCTTATTCATAGCGTCAAAGTCAAAGCCGTTTCTGCTTTCGCTTACACCTAAAAGATAATCGGTTGTAACGCTGTAATATTCACTGCAACGTACAACAAAATCAAGCCCACATTCCCTGATGCCTTTTTCATAATGGCTCAAAAGCGCTTGAGAAATTCCAAGGTCAGTTGCCGCTTTCTTTTGGCTGATACCTCTTTCTCTTCTGAGTTCAGAGAGTTTTAATGCAAATTTTGAATTTTTTTCGTTTTTATCAGCTTTTGCGGCTTTCTTTTCATCTTTTTTTGTACTCATAGCAACCACCTCATTTATTACAAATAGTATTATATCACCGTATTACTATTTGTAAAGTGCGTTGTCCTATTTGTAATATTTTGTAATAATTGGCTTAAAAAGGAGCATTTCACAATGAAATCTTATAATTTATATTTCTTCCGTCACGGGATAACCAAGGGAAACTTAAACGCACAGTATATTGGGCATACGGATTTGCCACTCACTACAGATAGTATAAACGAGCTTCATTCAATCAAAGCAAAGTATCACTATCCAAAGGTTGACGCAGTGTTTTCCTCACCGCTGAAAAGGTGCAAAGACTCGGCTGAGATTATGTTTCCCGATAACACGATTATAACAATCGATGATTTTATCGAATATAACTTCGGCGAATTTGAGCAATGCACGGCTGATGATTTAAAAGATAACGAGGATTTTAAAAATTGGATAGGCGGCGACATTTATGCAAAAACGCCGTATGGCGAAAGCAATGCGGAATTTGCACAGCGAATTTGTGCCGCATTTGAAAAGGTGATTGACGGCTGTATCAAAACCGGAACGCAAAATATTGCAATTGTCAGCCACGCAGGCGTGCTTATGACCCTTCTTTCCTGCTACGGCTTGCCCGAAGCGCCTATGGCTCATTGGCAAATGGACCCGGGCTACGGCTTCAGGCTTCGTATCACCCCATCGCTTTGGATGCGAGCAAACAAGATTGAGGTTATCGATACCGCACCTGAAAGTATGCAGTCGGTCACGAATAAACAGCCATAACCGTGCCGGAAAAATAAAAGGATTAGGTATTCGTATTAATTTACGAATATCTAATCCTTAATTTTTTATATCAATAACATTTGCTGTGGTATACCGTAGGGGCGAACATTGTTCGCCCGTTTCTCAAACGTGAAATTTCAATCGGGGTCCCCGGAAAGCGTAAGCTTTTTGGGGAAAAGGAGAAAGGAATGAAGTGTTTATTATGAATTTCAAAGAAATTCATTCAAACACGGAATTTCTTTCGACGCTATGGCTGCTTATTCACAACCGCCTTATTTAACACTACCGCCGTTGTTTGACGATGCATATCCAATCCAGGTTGTGCCCACGTTAAGCTTTACATCATTTCCGTTTGTATCCTTAATTACAAGAACGCCGTTGTTTACGCTCCAGTTAATATCAATAACTGTTCCGTTTGTTGCAAGCTTGCCCTTGCCGCCTGCAAGTTTATAGTTGCAGTAAACCTCGGCTGAGCCGCTGTTTTTGTAGTTAGACTTTGAAACGTATTCGGTCTTATCAAAAAGAACAAGAAGATTTTTTCTTGCAACATCAGTCTTGTAATCGTTTGAATGATACATCTTGTCGCTTGAGTCGTATGTCCAATCTCTTGTAGATGTTCTGTTAGAGAAAGTAAGTCCGAGAGCTTTGCACTCTTTATCGCTTACCGTCGATTCCTCGCTTGCGAAATTGAACTTTGTATATTTGCTTTCATTAGCGTCTGTTCTAAAGCCCTCACCTTTAATAGCGCCGGCAATTTTTGAACCGTACATAACGCCGGTATGCTCGGTTGATACACCTCTTGAGGAATCCCTGCCAAAGAGTGCAACCTTGCCTGAATATGTCATTTGGTTGATATGGTCAACTTTGTCCTGCCTAAAGATTGTGTTAGCACCGATATAGTTAGTGCCTCTCTTCGTCTGGCTCTGTCCCCAATGGAGGAAAATAGCGTCAAAAAGCTCTGAAAATTTAATGTAAGGAGGCCTTGCACTTCTCATCGGTCCGATTTGTGACGGAACGGCAGTGTAATCTGCATACATCCAAAGCATTCTTGTTTCTCCGCCTTCAACCTCACCTTCAACAATAATGTCAGGCGGATTCTTGCTGTCGGCAATACCCCATTGCGGCCTTGCCGAAACAGAGTTTTCAACTACGCAGGCAATCGGTCTTTTGCCTACTGCCTTTTCATTAAAATCACTTTCGCCCGTAAGCGGATTTGTTTTGGTCACTACAGGTGCCGCTGTTGTTTGCTCCTGAGTAGTCTGTGGTGCAGTCGTTTGGGGCTCCTTGCTCTTGTTTTTAACAATAAATGCGGCTGCAACTGCAATTGCAACGATTAATACTGCAACAATCGCAATAATAATCGGCTTTTTGTTTCCTTTTTTTGGTGGCTTTTTGTCATTAGCCATATTAACAGCTTCCTTTCTTATTACCTTTGGGGCATTATCCCTATCGGCTGAATTAAAAGCAGAAAAATCGTCAAAGCTTAGGTTTTCCTTTTTAGGCTCTTCCTTAATTTCCGGTTTAAATTCAGGTTCAGCCGCCTTCGGCGCTTCTTCCTCCTGCTTTGCAAAACTAAGCGGCGCTTCCGGCTTTTTCGGCTTTTCTTCCTTCGGCGCATTTATATTTTTAATTTCTTTTAAAATTTCATTTAATTCTTCTGAATCGGGCATTTTGATGCTCCTTTCAATTTTTAATATACATATTGTACCATATATGTACTTAAATTTCATTATATTTTTGTTAAAATTTGAAATTTTATTGATTTAAAAGAACACGTGTAGTAAAATACATATTGTCGGGAGGCGATTTTTTGGCTAAAACAATACCTATGATTATCACTAACAACAGCATATTGATTAAGGATAAGGAGTCGGGTGAATTTAAAACATTTACAATGCCTGCGCTTATTGAAACTCCGAATATTCCTTTTTATCATCAATTTGCCGAAAAAATTGCCGAATGTCAGTATTATTTTAAAGAATTTATGAAAACGATTTACGGAAAAAAGCTTTCTAAGTATATTTTTGCTATAATCGTGCCTGATGATACAAGCAGGCTTGAATCAATTTTTATTAACGAATTTTTTGTTAATTCCGACACGTGCAAGGCGGTTGCGCAAATGCCTATGGCGCTGGCACTTCAAAAAGACGAAAATAAATATGTTTCAATTTCAAAATCAAGCAGAAACATTGTTGTTGAATATGTAAGAAACCACGAAAGCGTTGTTACAAAATATTATGATATGACAACTGCCGACCCAAACGTGATTATGGCAGACGCCGCTAAGCTTCATATTGACCTTGAATATGAAAGCGTACCCGTTTTTATCAACAATTTTAATATGAATATGGACGAATATCTCTCTTTCGGCAATGTCGTAACGCCAAAGCAATTTTTGGATAAAATTGCAGAAATTGATGTTGAAAAACTATAATAAAAAAATCACCTTTGCAAATCATAATTATTGCAGAGGTGATTTTTTATGAAAAATAATGATAAAAAAGATAAAAAGAATAAGAAAAACAAAAGCAAATTCAATGATTATACGTCGTTTTTAAATCCTGAAATTGTTGCAAGCGACCCGCAGGGAATGTATACGGGTGTGCCTGCCGATATGTATTATAACGGCGAACTTGAAAAACCAATCCAAGACGCAGACGATTTATAAATAATCAACATAAAAAGTAAATAAAATGAGATACGCAATGTCAATTAAGGCGTTGCGTATCTTTTTAGATAAACACAAAATGTATAAGCAGCATATATCCTATTGTGCCGACGGCGATTGACAAAAGCGTATTCTTTTTCCAAATATGCACCCCGGCAGTCAGCGCAACGCAAATAAGCTGAGGAATAATATAATTTACATCACCCTTTTCAAAATCTTTAAGGCAATAAACTATAAGAATACCTAAAATTGCAACAGGCAAAACGTTGCCGAGATATTTAATAAACTTCGGCACTTCCTTGCTTTGACCGAAAAGTGCAAAAGGGAAAAGCCTTGTTCCAAACGTGACCGCACCGGCAACGGCAATCATTAAAATAAGGTGAGAAGTAGTCATTTCGCCACCTCCTCGGTTTCAAAAAACTTTTTAAACGAGGATAAAATCACAACCGTGATAAGTAGTGAAGGAAGTAAAAATTTATCTGCCCCGAAAATAATTAAGCAAATTACGGCGCAAAATACACCGACTGCACCGATTATAGCCGATTTTCCTTTGTTATTTCTAATCAAATCTATAAAAATAACTACAAAAAGGGCAGTCATTGAAAAATCTATACCCGTAAAATCAATCGGAATAAGCTGGCTTAAAAGCGAGCCGAGCGCAGAGCCTGCTATCCAATAAAAATGGTTAAACTCGCCGATTAAAAATCTTGCCTTTGGCTCGTCCACATTTTCAGGTACGCTTAAAATTGACGAATTAACGGAATACGTTTCGTCAGTCAGCGTAAAAATCATAAAAGGATAACGCCATTTGCCCGCTTTGAATTTTTCAATATACGATAAGCCGTAAAACATATGGCGTGTATTTATAAATAAAGTCATAAGCGCAGTTGTTGCGATATCCGCTTTTGCGCTGATTAACGACACGAGCAAAAACTGCCCCGAACCGGCATAAACAATAAGCGATATAAATATTGCCCAAAGCCAATTGTAACCTGCCTTATAAAGCATTATGCCGAAAGCCGAGCCTAAGAACAAATAGCCAAACAAAACAGGAAGCGATTGCTTTAGCGCAAATTTTACAGTCGCACCTTTAGTGTATTTCATATTTCCCTCTCTTTTATGTAGTATTAAGATTATAACACTAAAAAGAAATTAATCAAGTAATAATGTATAAAATCATAGGAATGCCTCGGACAGCATTCCTATTTTAAGACAAAACGTTCAAATGTTATTGATATAAAAAACAAAGGAATTAGAAAAACGTAGATAAATACGTATTTCTAATTCCTTTTCTGTTTCTGCACGATTATGGCTGCTTATTCGCAACCGTAAAATTATCTGCCCATTTCGATATATGCAGGCCTGTTCTCGCTTAATTTAATATTTGATTTTCCGTAAATTTCCATTTGAAACTCGTATGCGTCCTTTGGAATATCGGCAAGCCAAATCCAATTGCCCGGAGCGGCTGAGAATCTTGAACCGCCCTTACAGTTTTCAACAGCAGGAACATTCTTGGTTTTCATTTCGTAATCAAGCCAGCCGTCCCTAAGCGCAGTATTGCCGATAGAGATAAGTTCCTTTTTATTGTAGCCCGTATATACATAGCCTGCAAGCTGATTAACGGTTTTAACCGTATCAACTGTGCCGCTCTTTTTCACTTTATTAAGAATTGCGTTGAGAACGGTCTTTTGCCTGTTTGCCCTTGCGCCGTCAGAGTCAATATGCCTGATTCTGCAATATGCAAGCGCCTGCTTACCGTTTAACTTCATTGTTCCCTCAGTTCCATCAAACGTCTGCTTGATAGTAACCTTGCCGTAAACTCTCGGATGATTGTTAATTTCATTAATCTCGGCAGAGGTAATCTTGATTGGTACACCGCCGAGTGCGTCAATAATCTTAGGGAATGAATTGAAGTTTACAACCGCATAGTTGTTAATAGCGATTTTATAATATCTTTCAATAGTGTTGATATAGCATTTCATACCGCCCATTGATGCCGCAGCATTGATTTTGCCGTACTGACCCTTGCCGTCAACCTCAAAATAAACATAAAGGTCACGCAAAACAGAGGTGAGATGAATTTCCTTAGTATCAACGTTAATGCTTGCAATAATTGCGGAGTCTGCACGGGAAGTATCGGTTATCTTTTCATCCCTTGTATCCTCGCCGATAAGAAGAATGTTGAGAACGTGAGTTGAGCTTACAGGGTCGCCGTTTTGATACCATTGCTTGAGGTATTCCTTATAGCTGTATACGTCGCCTGCATTTGCCTCCTCAATAGTAGGGAAGTTCTCTTTAAGAAAGTCCATACCGTTATAGTAGGTGCCCATTTCATAATCGGTTCCGCCTTTATTATCGTCCGTAACCTTATTAAGCATATTATTTGCATAAAAAATCGCAAACACACCTGCCGCAACAATCATTACAAGAAGAACTACTATAATTGAAATTATTGCCTTGCCCTTTTTTGTCTTGGAAAATTTAACCTTTTCCTCTTTTTTAGGCTCCTCTGCCTTTTGCGGCAAGATTACTTCTCCGCCTGCAAGGGAAAAAAGGTCAACCATACCGTTATTTTCCTGCGACTCGGCTTGCGATTGATTGCTTGATGCAACACTTTCGTTTTCCTCAACCTCATCGGTATCGGTAAAACCGTTTTTTTCCTCCTCAATGGTAGGAATAACAATATCAGCCGTGTCACCCTTAGCGGTGTTTTCCTCTTTTTCAACGAAAACCTCGGTTTTTGTAGGCTTGTCCTCGGCAACGCTTACCTTAACCTCAGGCTGTTGCACTTTTATATCATCTTTAAGCTTTGGCTCTGCCTCGATTTTCTTTTCAGGCTCTGCCTGCTTGTATGTTTGAGCTGAGACTTGCGCCTCGGTATTGGCCTGCTCTCTGTTTTCGCTCTCTCTGCGCCTTTTGACTTCAGAGAGTATATCGTCAATACTGTAGGATTCTTTCTCCAACGCATTCACTCCTCTTTTTCAAACTAAAAACTTTTGACATTATATATCATATCTTATTAAAATACTATAGCTAAATTGTAAAAATTGATTTTTTGCACTTTTAATAGACATATTTAGATATGATTATCTATTATTCGTCGCCATTTTCCTGTTCTTCGCCTGCGTTTTCGACATTTTCGGCATCTTCTGTCTCAATTTCGTCTTCCTCAAAGCGGTCAACAACACTGATTGTAGCAAGCTTTTCGCCCTCGTTTACTCTCATTACCTTAACACCCTTTGCAGGTCTTTGGAATGTAGAAATTTGGTCAACAGGCATACGAATAATAATTCCGTCGGTGGAAATCATAACAACGTCGTTTTCTTCCGTAACAGCGGCAATATTAGCAACCTTGCCGAACTTTTCAACCCTGTAGTTAAGAAGTCCCTTACCGCCTCTTGACTGAACACGGTAATCGGAAAATTCACTCTTACGTCCGTATCCCGTTTCAGATACAGTAAGAAGCTTAACTCCCTCGTGCTCTGCAACAAAGCCAACAACATAGTCGCCCTCACTTAATGTGATTGCCTTAACACCTCTTGCCGTTCTGCCGATAAGCCTTGCATCGCTTTCCTCAAAGCAAATGCTCATTCCGTCGTGAGTTGCGGCAACAAGCTTTCTGTTTCCGTCTGTAATATCAACCCAGCAAAGCTCATCGCCCTCGTCAAGATTGATAGCAATAATGCCGTTTTTCCTGATATGGTCATATTGGTCAAGAGCAGTCCTCTTGATAATGCCGTTTTTAGTCATCATGCAAAGGAATGAACGCTCCTCGTCCTTAGGCACTCTAACCATGGCGGTAATCTGCTCGCCTTGTTCAATAGGAAGAATGTTTACAACATTCATACCCTTGCCCGTTCTTGACGATTCCGGAATTTCATATCCTTTCATTTTAAATACTTTACCCTTGTTGGTGAAAAGCATAATAAAATCGTGAGTAGAGCAGGCAAACATTGTTTTTGCAACGTCCTCTTCTCTTCTGCTCATACCCGAAACACCTCGGCCGCCTCTGTTTTGAGCCTTATAGGTGTCAACAGTTTGGCGCTTCATATATCCCTTTTCGGTAAGAGTGAGAATACAGTCCTCAACGGGGATAAGGTCCTCGTCCTCAACGTCGCCGACTGCGGCAGAAATCTCTGTTCTTCTCTCATCGCCGAATTTAGCGGCTATTTCTCTTGTTTCGGTTTTTATAATCTCGTCAACTCTCTCGCTGTGCTCAAGAATGTCAGTCAAATCCTTAATTCTTTCGTGAAGTTCTTCGAGTTCATTCATTATCTTTTCAATTTCAAGACCTGCCAACTGACCCAAACGATAAGCCACGATTGCGCTTGCCTGCGGGTCATCAAAGCCAAACTTGTCCATAATAGCTTGCTTTGCCTCGGCTTGTCCGCCCTTGCAGGCACGAATTGTTGCAATAACCTCGTCAACAATATCTATAGCCTTTGCAAGACCTTCCAAAATATGCGCTCTGTCCTGCGCCTTTTTAAGGTCAAAGCGTGTTCTTCTTGAAATTACATTTCTTTGGAAATCAATATACTGCTGTAAAATTTCCTTAAGAGTTAATACTTTTGGAACGCCGTCAACAAGGGCAAGCATAATCGCACCAAACGTTACCTGCATATCTGTCATTTTGTAAAGATTGTTAAGCACAACCTGCGCATTTGCATCACGCTTAACGGTAACCTCAATGTGCATACCCTTTCTGTCTGAATAGTCCTGAACATCGGCTACGCCCTCAAGCCTTTTTTCCTTAACCAAATCGGCAATACGTGTAATAAGCCTTGCCTTGTTTACACCGTAAGGAATTTCAGTTACAACAATTTTGTATCTGTCGCCCTTAGTTTCAATAATTTCTGCCCTTGCACGAAGATAAATCTTGCCTCTGCCTGTTGCATAAGCCTCTTTAATTCCTCTTGTGCCCATAATAATGCCGGCAGTAGGGAAGTCAGGTCCCTTTATATATTGCATAATTTCTTCAAGCGATGCGTCGGGATTATCGATAAGGCAACACATACCCTCAACAACCTCGTTCATATTATGAGGCGGAATATTTGTAGCCATACCTACTGCGATACCCGATGAACCGTTTACAAGCAAATTAGGGTAACGTGACGGTAAAACGGTAGGCTCCTTGCTGTTATCGTCAAAGTTAGGAACAAAATCAACAGTATCTTTCTTGATATCCTCAAGCATTTTCATAGCGATTTTGCTCATTCTGCTTTCTGTATAACGGTAAGCAGCGGCAGGGTCGCCGTCAACAGAACCAAAGTTACCGTGACCGTCAACAAGAATGTGCCTCATTGAAAACGGCTGTGCAAGCCTAACCATAGCGTCATAAACAGATGCGTCGCCGTGAGGGTGATAGTGACCGAGCACTTCACCGACGGTGGTGGCGCATTTACGGTAAGGCCTATCAGGATAAAGATTGTTAGTATACATAGCGTAAAGTATTCTTCTGTGAACAGGCTTTAAGCCGTCACGTACATCGGGAAGCGCACGCTGAACAATAACACTCATTGAATAATCAAGGAATGCCTTTCTTATCTCATCACTGATTTCTACATCTTTAATTTTTTGATTGTCGTAACGAATTTCATTACTATCCATTATCTAACCTCCAAAACAGAGTTAATTCTACTTTTTTACGGTATGGCAGGGATTTTTCTGCCTAAATACTTTTAATTTTTGTTAAAAAATAAATAATTCGGATTTTTCTTAATAATTTTTAATACATTTTCTTTTATTTCTTGCGGAATAATTGATTTAGGCACAATGTTTGTACCCGTTGTCGCAATAAAATAAAGATATTCCTTTGTTTCGATTATTGCGCCGAGAGTCAAATAAGGGTAAAAACCGATAAGCATCGGCTCGCCTTCATTTTTAGGCAACGTTTTAAACTCAATGCTTTTCTCGCTTATCGTAACCTCTCTTGGCTCACTGTATGTAACATCGGCTTTAATACAGCGCTTGACCCTTATATCGGGTCTTATCTTTTTTACATAAAAAAGATAAATTCCTATTGCAACAATATAGAGTGCAGGAATAAGCAAATACGCATAATTTTTTTCGCTGAAAGCATAATATGTGTTCATTACAAGCATAATAAGTACCGTAATATATATCATGCTCATAAACTTGCTGCTTTTAAGCTTAAAAAGTTCAAAATTAATTAAATCATTTTTATCAAGAGAATAATTGAATTTATAATCCATTATTTCATTACCCCCTTACTTTTAAGCACCTTGATTATTTCATCAAGTTCCTTGCCGTATCTTTGTTTACTGATAACCGCAATGCCACGGCTGAGGGTAGGTAAAATTATAAGTTCACTTTTAGTTTCCTTAATTGCATAAATGCTTTGCCACGGGGCATAAACCTTTTCAAAACTTGAAAAAATTTCCAATCCTTCATCATAAAGTCTAATCGTATTTTCGTCATTCAATATAATTGAGCGCTGAAATTCGATTGTAATGCTGTTTTTTGCCGAAATTTGTTTATAAACAAAAAGTATGCAAAGCAAAATCGCAAAAGGCAAAATAACCGTTGCATTAACAATGCCCAGCACGGAAACGATTATTGACGCAATCATTATAATGACAAGACTTACAATTTCCGCCATATTATTCAAGCCTATTTTTTGAATTTTATAATTATAGCCCTTATAAAATTCATCGGCTGTCATTTTATAAGTTAATTTCATATTTTATACATCCAAATTTTGAACAAATTTTGCGTTCTTTTCAATAAATTCTCTTCTCGGCTCAACATTGTCGCCCATAAGGATAGAAAAGTTTTCGCTTGCTCTTTGTGCATCCTCAATCGTTACACGAAGCATAGTTCTAAACTCAGGGTCCATAGTGGTTTCCCAAAGCTGTTCAGGGTCCATTTCACCAAGACCTTTGTATCGCTGAATGTCGCAATCTCCGCCAAGTTCTGCAATCTCAGCGTCTCTTTCCTCGTCAGAGAAAGCGTAGCTGCTCTTTTTACCCTTCGATACCTTAAAGAGAGGCGGTTGAGCAAGATAAACATAACCGTCCTCAATAATCTGCGGCATATATCTGAAGAAAAATGTTAAAAGAAGCGTTCTGATATGAGCACCGTCGACATCGGCATCCGCCATAATAATGATTTTGTGATATCTCAATTTATTGATATCAAAATCCTCGCCGATACCTGTTCCGAGTGCCATAACAACAGGAACAAGCTTTTCGTTAGTAATAACCTTGTCCACTCTTGCCTTTTCAACATTAAGCATTTTACCCCAAAGCGGAAGAATTGCCATGTGTTGCTTATCTCTGCCCTCTTTTGCAGAGCCGCCTGCCGAATCACCCTCGACGATATAAATTTCGCATTTTTCAGGGTCGTTGCTGATACAGTCTGCAAGCTTGCCCGGAAGTGAATTGCTTTCAAGCGGAGATTTTCTTCTTGCATTTTCCCTTGCACGTCTTGCCGCCTCTCTTGCACGGGAAGCGTCAAGTGATTTATTAAGTAAAGTTTTTGCAACGTTCGGATTTTCTTCAAAATAAGTCATAAGCTTTTCATAAAGCATTGTTGAAACAAGACCTGTTATATCCGTGTTGCCGAGTTTGCCCTTAGTTTGTCCCTCAAACTGAGCCTCTGTAAGCTTAACGCTTATAACTGCCGTTATACCCTCACGAACGTCATCACCGGTAAATTTCTTGTCACTATCCTTAAGAATACCGAATTTTTTGCCGTAATCGTTAAATACTCTTGTAAGCGCAGTTTTAAATCCTGTTTCGTGAGTACCGCCGTCAATAGTGTTGATATTATTAGCAAATGACAAAAGCGTTTCGTTATATGAGTCTGTATAGCAAAGCGCAACCTCCGCACTTCTGTCACCCTTTGTTGTTGAAAGGTGAATAACCTCATCCTGAATAGGATTAAGTCCACGGCTTGTGTTGATATATTCAACAAAAGATTTGATACCGCCGACGTAGCAAAATTCTTCACCGCTGTCCTCATCTCCTCTTTTATCGGTAAGAGTGATTGAAAGACCTGCGTTAAGAAATGCCTGCTCTCTTAAACGTCTTGCAAGAATTTCATAATCGTAAACTGTGGTTTCCTGGAAAATTTCTGCGTCAGCCTTAAATCTTATTGTAGTTCCGTGGCCGTCGTGGTCTGCAATAATATGCAAATCATTAACAGGCTTGCCTCTTTCAAATTTTTGGCTGTAAACGTGGCCGTTTTGCGTAACCTCAACCTCAAGCCACTCTGAAAGCGCATTAACAACAGACGAACCTACACCGTGCAAGCCGCCCGATACCTTATAGCCCGAACCGCCGAATTTACCGCCTGCGTGAAGCACGGTAAGAACAACCGTTACTGCCGGAAGCCCTGTTTTTTCATTAATGCCTGTAGGAATACCACGACCGTTATCCTTAACCTCTATGACATCACCCGGCAAAATGTTACATTCAATGTGAGTACATACTCCTGCAAGTGCCTCGTCAATAGAGTTATCCACAATTTCATAAACAAGGTGGTGAAGTCCTCTCGGTCCTGTTGAGCCGATATACATACCCGGCCTTTTACGAACAGCCTCAAGTCCCTCAAGCACCTGAATATCCTTTGCCGAATATTCCTCGGTTACTTTTGTATCAATGTCAGCTTCTTCAAGTTCAATCTTGTTTTCTTCGCTCATATTGAATTAAATCTCCTTTTATATTTAACTTGGTAAATAAATTACATTATCCTTTTTGCCCTGCCTGTACCCTTTTAATAAGCGTTGAGGTATTTAGAGGGCAAATATATATTTTGTCCCTGCAAACTACAAAACTTTTCGGAAGTTCAAAGTTTACATAAACTGTTTTTTTATTTTTTTCGGCGTTTGATAAATAGTCACGTGTAGCTTTATTAACCGTTGACGTGTCCATATCAAAAATACCGAGTATATCGTTTGTACTTATAACGGTGTTTCCGCCTAAATATATATACATCAGCCTATACACCTGCCGTTTTCAATATGAAAGGTTTTGCCTTTTTTAAGCCTTAAAACCGTGTTGGCATCACAGCACGTAATAAATACCTGCCAATTTTTAATGTGATTGAGTATATAATCCTGCCTTGACTCGTCAAGCTCACTCATAACGTCATCCAACAGCGCAAGCGGCTCATCGTCAGTCATTTCCTTAAGCAAACTTGCCTCTGCAAGTTTAAGCGCAAGCACACAACTTCTTTGCTGACCCTGCGAGCCGTAAAGACGTGCGCTTTTGCCGTTGATAAGAATTTCCATATCGTCCCTATGCGGACCTACGGTTGTTATTTTATTAATTAAATCATTGTTTCTGTTTGAAATAAGCTGTTTTGCAAACTCATTTTCAATTTCAGATACAGTTAAATTTTTACATTCAAAGCCACAGTTAAGCCTTAAATCAATTTTTTCTCGTCCTTTTGAAAGACCGTCAAAAATTTCCGTCGCAAAGGGGAGCAATGCCTCAACATATTTTTCCCTTTGATAAATAATCTTGGCACCGCTTTTTGCAAGGTTTTTATCCCAAATATAAAGCATATCCTCAAGGTTGAAATTATTTTTTATATCCTTTAAAAGCATATTTTTCTGTGCAAGGCAACGGTTATATTCTTTTAATACGCTTCTGTAATTTGATTTAAGTTGGCAAAGTGAATTATCAATAAATTTTCTTCTCTCAATCGGTCCGTCCTTAACCATAGAAAGATGAACCGGTGAAAAAATAACTGCTTTTAATTCATCACCCAGGGCAGTTGCACTCTTTTTTTCAATTCCGTTTAATTTAGCCGTTCTCCTGCCCATAATTGACAGTTCGGCATTTTGCTTTCTTGATTTATTTTCAAAATCAATTTTAAGTTCTGCCTTTTTCTCGCCAAATTTGACAAGTTCCTTATCCCTTACACCTCTGAAACTTTTACTTCCTGTAAAAAGATAAATTGCTTCAATCAAATTCGTTTTGCCTTGTGCATTTTCGCCCCAAATTATGTTTACATCTTCAAAATTGAGTTTTAGTTTTTCTATATTTCTGAAATTTTCAATTTCTATTGAATTAATTTTCATCTGTAATAATCTTATAGTCAACCGAAAAAATTGAAACCGTGTCACCTGCATGGATTTTTTTGCCCCTTGCCGTGCAAACTTCACCGTTTACTTTAACTATTCCGTCTTGAATAAATGTTTTTGCCTGACCGCCTGTTTCGGCTATTCCTTTAAATTTCAAAAAAGCGTCAAGCCTGATAAATTCGGTGGTTATTTTTACATTTTCATTTTTTCTCGGTGTTGCTTTTGCTTTAATTTTCATTTTTAAGCCTCATTGGTAATACTAAAAATAAAAAGGAATCATCATTAATCGGCAAAACCTTAACCGGGCTTACCGCACCGCCGAGTTCAATTCTTACTTGGTCTGTATCTGCGGCGTGAAGAGCGTCAAGAACATATTTTGAATTAAATCCTATTTCAACTCTGTCACCGCTTACATTTGCGTGAGTATAGTTTACAACTCTGCCTATGCTTGAAACAGTTGAAACTCTCATCTCGTCAGCGTCAAATAAGCATCTGATTGGGTTTTTCTTATCATTTTCAATAACCGGAAGTGTTCTTTCAATACAGTTAATTGCATCGTCTGTATTAATTAAAACAGTTGTGTTGCAAGTTTTAGGAACAGCAGCGTTATAATCAAGAAAATCACCGTCAAGTAAACGGCTGATAATACTGTAATTATCAACATCAAAAACAATATGCCTTTTTCCTACGCTGATTGAAATATCTTTATCATTCTCGGCACTGAAAAGCTTAATAAGCTCTCTTATTGTTTTTTTAGGAACAATAAAGCTGATATCTTCGCCGTCATATTTAACCGTTTCTGTTCTTATTGCAAGCCTGTATCCGTCAACACCTATAAGCCTTAATTGATTTTGAGTAAGTTCAAATTTAAGACCTGTATGTACCGGCTTTGAAGCCTCACTGTCTGCAACGGCAAAAAGAGTTTGAGAAACCATATTTTGAAGAACACCCTCATTTAAAAATAAAGGATATCCTCCCGATACGGACGGAAGCTCCGGATAATCGTCTGCGTCAATACCTGAAATGTTATATTGTGCCGCACCGCTGATAATTGAAACAGATGTACCGCTGATTTCAAATGTAACCTTACCGTCAGGTAATTTTCTTATAATATCGCTTATTACTTTTGCATTAATTACGATTGCACCCGGCTCTACAACGCTTGCCTGAAGTGTTGTATTAATTCCGAATTCAAAATCATAACCGGTAAGGCTTAATGTATCAGAGCCACATTCCATAAGTATACCCTCAATTGTGGGAATAGTTACCTTTGTGCTTACCGCTCTCATAACATTTGAACAAGCTTCGCTTAATTCTTTTGTATTACAGGTAAATTTCATTTTTTAATACCCTCCGTCTATCTATATAGTCTAATTGTAGTAGTATGTAGTATAGGCTGCGGAAATTGTTGAAATCTTTTACAATCATTGATAATAAAGGAAATTTAATGCAATTTTTTTAATATCTCAATTGTTGAAAGATTTATTAAATTGTGCAAAAAATAAGTTTTCCGCATCCATTGTTAATTAAAAAGTAAAAAATGTTGAAAATTTTGTGGAAACTATTGAATACTTTTTGCATTGGAAATTATATCGTTAATTTGCCTTGCAAGCTTTGTATCCGTTTCAATATCCTTTTCAATTTGGTCAATGTTATACATAACCGTTGAATGATGCTTTTTAAATTCTGCGCCTATATCCTCATAACTCATATTTGTTACTTTTCTTATAACATAAAAGGTAATCTTTCGTGCGTCGGAAATAGTTTTCTTTCTCTGACCGCCGTAAATATCTTCAACAGATACACCTGTTGTTCTGCTGACCTCCTCAACAATTTTTTGAATTGTAACGGGAAGCGGCTGTGTATCCTCCATAACAACCTTAACAAAATTTTGCGCAAGTGCTATGGTAGGTGTGTTTTGATTAATGTCGCAATAAGCGTAAAGTTTCTTTGTAACGCCCTCAAGCTGACGAATATTTGATTTAACCTTGTCAGCAATGTAATCAATAACAGGGTCAGGAATTTCAAAATTAAGCATCATTGCCTTGCGCTTGATTATTTCACATCTTGTTTCATACTCAGGTGGCTGAATATCGGCAAGAAGCCCATCCTCAAATCGGGATTTAAGCCTGTCGGTAATAGATTGAATTTCCCTCGGCGGCCTATCAGAAGTAATTACAACCTGCTTGCCTGCAAAAACAAGAGTGTCAAACGTATGGAAAAATTCCTCAATCGTTTGTTGCTTACCGGCAATAAACTGAATATCGTCAATTAAAAGCAAATCAATGCTGTTTCTAAACTTATCGTGAAATTCATCTGTTGTTTTATACTGAAGTGCCTGCATAAATTCATTTACAAATTGCTCTGCACGAATGTAAAGAATATTCATATCGGGAAATTTCTTTTTAACTTCATAGCAAATAGCATTTAACAGGTGAGTTTTGCCAAGACCCGAATTACCGTAAATAAAAAGAGGATTATAGTTTCTCATTTTTGAATTTTTGGTAAGATTAAGCCCCGGGTCGCTTGCAACAGCCTTAGCCGCAACATAAGCAAATCGGTTGCTTGAACCGACAATAAAATTTTCAAACGTGTATTGCTCGTTTTTATAATCCTCAAGGTGCTGCTTATCCTGATAAAATTTATGTTCCTCTCTGTCATTATCCTCGGCACAAACATATTTAATTTTAACCTCAAATCCCATTACTGCCGCAAAAGCCTCACTAAACATTGTGCCGTATTGCGAAATAACAACGTCCATATACATGGCACTGGGAAGTCTTAAAGTAATTGTTGCCGCCTCAAAGCTGACAAATTCAGTCTTTTTTATCCATAAATTGAAAGCCGTTTCCGTAACCCTTTGCTCGCAATATGAAAGCACGGCATTCCAAATTTCATTATATGTATCCATTTTTACCTCCGTATTTTTACATAAAAATACAATACTCCAAATTAAATTTTAATACGTATTCTATATTAGCATATAAAATGTATTTAATCAATACTTATTTTAAATATTTATATATATTATTATATAGAATATTATATAAATAGATATAAGAAAATTAATTATATTAATTTTACTACTTTTGTTGTAAAATAAAAAACGATATTGTATAATAAGCAAAACGGGGGATACAATATGAGAATTTTTAAAAATCGAGGAGATATTTATTTTTCAAAAACAAATAAGAAAAAATCGACTGAACAAAAAATTCTTCTTATTGCGCTTACTATTATTGTTTTGTTTTCGGTTGTATTTATGTTTATAGTCGGAGCTAAAAATGATTTCAGCGCAAAAAAATTTTTTGAGCCTGAGGATTTATCAACTACCGCCGCAGCAGAGGAAAGCACGATTGCTCTCCCGCAAGTCAGCGGCAAAACGAACTATATTGTGACTGTATCGGAAGATGAAAATTTGCTTTTTGTTGAAATGATTCAGGTTGATTTGGATAATAAGTCATATAAAGTTTGTACGTTAAAATCTTCAACGGAATATGACGGCAGTACGCTTGGATATATTTATGCTCATTCGGGAATACAAAATGTAAAAAGTGCGGCTGAAAATATGTTTTCAACCACTTTTGATTATTACATTGATTTTCAGCGTGACGCATTTTGCGAATATTTTGACTCTTTGGGTGATGTAAATTATGCCCTTGTGTCGGATATCAAATATAAAAATAATAAATCGGCTGTTGCGTTTACCGTAAGAATGAAGGCAGGCGAGCAGGTAATTAAAGGCAGTCAGGCGGTTAATCTTGTAAGATATTTTCTTGAATCAAATAACCAGCAAAATGCAAATGATGTGCTTTTAACTTCTCTTTCAAAACAAATGAATCCTGATAATTTTGCAAATAAGGACAGCCTTTTTCAAAATTTGGTTACTAAGTCGACTACTAATATAACAGTTCGTGATTATTCTGCGGCAGATGACAGTATAACCGTACTTTGCAACAGCCAAAACGGTATCAGCGTTTACGGCGCAGAAATTAAATATAAGAAAAATAAAATCACAAAGGATACCCTCCAAAACGCAAAGGGTTACTTTGTGAAGTAAGAGGAAAACATTATGGATAAAGAAAGAATACAAAATGCAGTCAGGGAAATTCTTATTGCCGTAGGCGAGGACCCGGACCGTGAGGGTTTACTTGAAACGCCTAAAAGAGTCGCAAATATGTATGAGGAAATTTTTGCAGGCTTGACGGAGGACCCAAAACAGCATATTAAGCTTTTTAACGAGCAGTCAAATGACGAAATGGTAATTGTAAAGGATATTCCTTTTTATTCAATGTGCGAGCATCATTTGCTTCCGTTTTTCGGCAAGGCACATATAGGCTATATTCCGAGCGACAATAAAATTATCGGTCTTTCAAAGCTTGCAAGAATTGTTGATAATTTTGCAAAAAAGCCGCAGGTGCAGGAAAGGCTCACAAGCGATATTGCAGATTTTCTTAATGATAATCTTCAGCCTAAAGGTGTTGCCGTAATTATGGAGGCGGAACACATGTGTATGACTATGCGTGGCGCACGTGCCGCAGGCTCAAAAACTCAAACTTCGGCGCTCAGGGGCATTATGCGTACCGACGCCAAAACAAGAGCGGAAGTTTTATCGCTTCTTAAATAAGCAGTTAAAATTTCCTTTTATAATACGAAAGGGTAAATTATGATTTGGAAATGCAAAAATAAAGAAATAGAATACGGCAAAGATGTATTGATAATGGGTATTGTAAACGTTACACCTGACAGCTTTTCAGACGGAGGCGACCATTTTTCACCTGATGATGCAGTTGATTGCGCCTTTAAGCTTATTGAGGACGGTGCAGATATAATAGATATCGGTGCACAATCCACCAGACCGGGCCATATTCCTGTTTCGGATAAAGAGGAATGGGAAAGGCTTGAACCCGTTTTAAAAGCATTAAACGGCAAAATAAGCGTTCCTGTTTCGATTGATACATATTATCCCTATGTTGCCGAAAAATCGCTTTCTCTCGGCGCAGACATAATTAATGACGTCAGCGGTGTAATTAATCCCGATATGGCAAAAATAATTAAAGAAAGCGGTGCAGGCTGGGTAATTATGCACAACGGTGCAGGCTCGGCTGAGGATATCAAAAACTTTTTTGAGGCATCTTTGGCTGAATGTAAGCGCTTAAATATAGATAAATCGCAAATTTGTTTAGATATGGGCATAGGTTTTGGAAAAAATTATAAAGAAAATCTTGAACTTTTGACAAAAATGGATTATTATAGGATTGAAGCCTTTCCGCTTTTGCTCGGAACTTCTCGAAAAAGAGTTATCGGCGAGGGAAGCAGGCAGAGCGAACCAAAGCAGCGCATATACGGAAATATTGCCGCAGATACCGTTGCAATAATGCAGGGTGTTGATATTATTCGTTTGCATGACGTTTTGCACGAAAAGCAGGGAATATATATGGCGCAGGCATTGCGTGACGCTTATGTTAAATAAAATATAGGGGCTTTGATATGGATAAAATTTTAATCCGTGATTTAAAAATATTTGCCTATCACGGAGTCAACGAAGAAGAAAAGGTCAACGGTCAGAATTTTATTTTTGATATTGACTTATCCGTAAATATGATTAAAGCGTGTTACAGTGATAATGTTGATGACACTGTAAGCTATGCTAAGGCCATTAAGACGGTAACAAGAGTCTTTACTGCCGAGAAGTACAACCTGCTTGAAAAAGCGGCTCAAATCACGGCAGAGGCAATTTTAGAAGAATATCAGGATGTTGCCAAGGTTGAATTAACACTTAAAAAGCCTGAGGCACCGATGAAAGCAGATTTCTCCTATGTAGGAGTAAAAATAGAGAGGGAACGCTAATGAGATACGTTATTGGCATCGGTAGTAATATCGGAGACAAGAAAGAAAACATTGAAAGGGCAATTGCCGCTATTGAAACATTGCCTAAAACGAGAATTGTGCTTAAAAGCTCAATTTATGAAACTCAGCCTGTAGGTTATGAAGAACAGGATGATTTTTATAATATCTGCCTTGAAGTTCAAAGTGTTTTCAATCCTTTTGAAATGATTGGGGCTGTTTTGGGAATTGAAGCAGGCTTCGGAAGAGTACGTACAATTAAGGACGGTCCGAGAATTATTGATATTGATATTATTTTTGTTGAAAATATGGTAATTCAGTCGCCTCATCTTACTGTTCCTCATCCTCAATATAAAAACAGACGTTTTGTTTTAGAGCCACTTTGTGAAATGTATCCCGACGGAAGATTTATGGGCTACATATTTGGCGGTTTGAGTGAACAAATCGAAAATCAAAAAGTTAAAAAGCTTGAAGATTAACATATAATAAAGGCAGATACATTTAATTGTATCTGCCTTTAGACTGTCGATAAAGTGGCTAAACCGTGCCGTGCTATAAAACGAAATTCCATTCGACGTATCGTAGGGCAAGGGCTTGCTCTTGCCGAAGTAAAATCAAAAATACATTTATAGAAAAGTGGCTTGAACACTACGTTCAAGCCACTTTTGGCACTTTCCGTCTTTTGCTCGGGGGCAGTACCAACGTACAGCACCCGCTCGCAAAATACGAAATTTATCTCACTTTCTCGAAGTCTCCCAGCGTGTAGAAATTTATAATTTGATTTTTTCTACACGCTGAAGGCAGACACAAAAAATTGTGTCTGCCTTATTTTTTGGAAAAATTAAAATTTAATAGCAAAATTTCTTTGCTTTATATTATTTGCTTTTTGCAAACAATATTATTGCACGATATGTGCAAGGAGGTAAAGAGATGAATAAAAAAGACACATCGAATATGATGAAAATTATGGGTGCAACGCTTGCCGTTTGCTCGGCGGCAGCAATTATGGGCGGTATGAAAACAAATAGCTTTTCAGCCAAAAAAACGATGAAAAAAGCAGGCGAGAAGGTAGTTGATTTCGTCGATACCGTAGCGTCGTTTATGTAAGAGCAAAAAAGCCAAGGAAAATTTTTCCTTGGCTTTTTTTAAATCGACGTAGGGGCGAACATTGTTCGCCTTATTATTTCAATTTATATTAATTTTATACAAAAAGAGGCGACCGATAGTCGCCTCTACGAATTCAAAGGTTATTGATATAAAAAACAAAGGAATTAGAAAAACGTTGATAAATACGTATTTCTAATTCCTTTTCTATTTTGGCACGGTTATAACCGTTTATTCGCAATTTTTAGTCGTTTGCGTGACCTGTTGAACCGAATACTACGTCAATCTTGTGAGCAACAACCTCTTCAATAAGGTTTCTTGCAGGAGTGAGATACTGACGTGGGTCAAAGTGAGTCGGATTCTCTGCAAAATGCTCTCTGATAGCTGCTGTCATTGCAATACGGATATCAGAGTCAACATTAATCTTGCAAACAGCCATAGATGCAGCCTTACGAAGCATATCCTCAGGAATACCGATAGCATCAGGCATTTCGCCGCCAAACTTGTTAATAATCTTGATATGGTCTTGGTTTACAGATGATGCACCGTGAAGAACGATTGGGAAGCCCGGAAGCTTCTTGCCTACTTCTTCAAGAATGTCAAAACGAAGCTGTGGCTTTTGACCAGGCTTAAACTTGTATGCGCCGTGGCTTGTGCCGATAGCGATAGCAAGTGAGTCAACACCTGTTCTTGTTACGAAATCATAAACTTCTTCAGGTCTTGTGTAAGATGCGTTATCAGCGTCAACCTTAACGTCATCCTCAACACCTGCCAATGTACCAAGCTCGCCTTCAACAACTACGCCGTGAGCGTGAGCATATTCAACAACCTTCTTTGTAAGAGCAACGTTTTCCTCATAAGGAAGAGAAGAACCGTCAATCATAACAGAAGTAAAGCCGCCGTCAATACATTCCTTGCAGGTTTCAAAATCAGGGCCGTGGTCAAGGTGAAGAGCGATTGGAAGACCTGTTTCCTCAGCTGCAGCCTTTACCATAGCAACAAGGTATTCGTGAGATGCATACTTTCTTGCACCTGCTGAGCACTGAAGAATAACAGGAGCGTTAAGCTTCTTTGCAGCACGGGTAATACCCTGAACAATTTCCATATTGTTTACGTTGAAAGCACCGATAGCATAGCCGCCTTCGTATGCCTTTTTAAACATTTCAGTAGTAGTAACTAATGGCATTTTAAAAATCTCCTTACATACTTGAAAAATTAGTTAGTGGCACAGTTAATACCTAACCACTTAACGCAGTTATTATACAACATTTAAAATTAAATATCAATAAAAATATGTGAACAAATAATCAATTTAGTCTATATTTGCGCATTTTCATCATAATCTATGATTTCACGTGCAATATAAATCGGTCGTTTCTTTGTTTCAATATAATTTTTGGCAAGATATTCGCCCATAATTCCGATTGTGAAAAGCTGAATACCGCCCAAAAAAGAAATGAGAATTACAAGCTGAGTAAAGCCGTCAACATTAATATTGCTTACAAGCTTTCTTATAACGGTAATTATTGCATAAACAAGGCTTAAAAATACCGTCAGTCCGCCGATATAGCTTGAAATTTTAAGCGGCATTGTCGAAAAAGCGATTATTCCGTCAAGGCCGTATTTTAGAAGCTTGGAAAAATTAAAACTGCTTTTTCCGCTTTTTCTTTCCTCTGCAACGTAAGGAATGTATTTTGTGTTAAATCCTACCCAACTGAAAATGCCCTTGCTGAAACGATAATATTCTCCCATTGAAAGAATGGCGTCCTTAACCCTGCTGCGAAATGTTCTGAAATCGCTTGCACCGTCAACAAAGTGCGTTTCGGTAAACTTGTCGGCAAGTTTGTAAAAGTTTTTTTTGCAAAATTTAGCAAATGAACTTTCGTGCCTGTTTTCCTGGCAGGCACAAACGCAGTCGATATCATCGTCATTTTCTAAAATATCAACCATTTCCTTTACTATTTCCGGGCTTTGCTGCAAATCCGTATCAATAATTGTGATATAGTCGCCCTTGCAGTTTTGAAGCCCTGCATACATAGCGGACTCCTTGCCGAAATTTCTTGAAAAATTAATTATTTTAATATTTTGCGTGCTTTCTTTTTTTAACTTTTTAAGTGAGCCTATCGTGTTGTCACGGCTGCCGTCGTTAATAAATACAAGTTCATAGTCTTTTGTATTCGGAAAAGCGTCAAGCACCGCTTTTGCAAACGCAATGACGTTATTTTCCTCATTAAAGCACGGACAAATAAATGATTGTTTCATTATTTCACTTCCTTGCAGAGTATTCTACATTAAATAGCAGATAATGTCAAATAGAACACTTGTCTATAAAATCTATTCTAAATTATTGCTCAACAGCATAATTGCGGTAAGCGCCGCAACCGGTGCCGTCTGCGTTCTTAAAATGCGGGGGCCTAAGGAAGCAATTTTTCCGCCTGAGGCTTTAATCAGCTCAACCTCTTTTTCCTCAAATCCACCTTCAGGGCCGATATATATCGAAACGCTTTTAATGTCTTGCTTTATCATAGATTTAAGGCTTTCGCCGCCACCCTCATAAAAAAGAATTTTCAGCTCGCTGTCATCGTTTTTTACCGCTTTTTCAAGCGAGGTCATATCCATAATTTCAGGCACAATTCCACGTCCGCTTTGCTGAGCCGCCTCAAGCGCAATTTTTTCATATCTCTGCTTTTTCTTTTTTGCGCTTTTTTCGTCAGGCCTGCTTACACTTCTGTTGGTAAGCGTCGGGCAAATTGCCGATATTCCGAGTTCGGTGCATTTTTGAATAACGTCCTCAAGCTTGCTTGATTTCGGCACGCCCTGATAAAGCGTAACCTTAACGCTCGGCTCGCTGTTGTTTGCCTGCTTGTAGCAAACCGAAAGGGTAACAAGTCCGCCGTTTGTATTTTCTATTATACAGCCATAATCGTTGCCGTTGCCGCTTGTAAGCGTGAGCATATCGCCTTTTCTCATTCTAAGCGATTTTGCAATGTGGCGTGATTGCTCCTCATTTAATGTAACTTGACCGTCAGGCTCAAAATCTATAAAAAGCTTTTGCATAATTAATTTCCTTTATATATATTCAAATAAGTTTTGGCACAATAATAATTATAAATTATTCCTTGCCCAATGAAACAGATATTGCTGTGCTATTCCGCCGATACCGTCAAAGCATTTCGGCAAGCCGTCGGGGTAATATTCCATAACCCTTTTCATCCAAACGTCAACGGGGAATGCATCGTAAAAGCCGAAGCCGAAAAGAAGCGCACAGTTTGCAACCTTAATGCCAACTCCGTAAATGTTTAAAAGTTCTTTTCTTGCCTTTTCAAGCGGTAAATTTTTTATTTTTTCAAGGTCAATTTCTCCGCTTGCAACACCTTTTGCAAGTTTTTCAAGGTATTTTGCCCTATATCCCGTTCCGAGTTCTTCAAAATCCTCAACAGAAAGCTTTGAAAGCCTCTTTGCACTCGGAAAAGAATAAAATCCTTTTTTGACCTCTTGCCCGTATTTTTCGCAAAGCCTTTCTATAATACCTTTAATTCTTTTGATATTATTCTGCTGGCTTATAACAAACGAGCAAAGCGCCTCCCAACTGTCCTGATTAAGTATTCTTATTCCGTAATATTCGTCAATCGTTGAGGCTAAAAGCTTATCTTCCTTCAGCGTTTCGCATATTTTAACATAATCCCTGTCAAAATCAAAATATTTTCTCCAAATATTTTCAAAATCGTTTTCGCTTGTGTCCTTTAACAAAAAAGTATCTTCGCCGATTTTGCTTATATTGAGATAAACACCGCTTGCAACACCGCTGAAGCTTGCGTCTTTTTCCTTAACCCAGCGAAAAGCCTGACCGCAATCGAGAGTTAATTCAAGGTCAAGGCATTTTACACCGTGCAAAATTATATCGTTGTTTTTAATTTCAATTTCCATAACGTCCTCTTGTCAACCTATTTTGAAAAATTGTATTACTTTTGTAACAAATGCGTACTTAGAGTATAACATTTTTTTGTCAAGAGTGAAAGTTAAAAATAGCAAATTACACAAAAATATTAGTTTAATCTCGAACTTTCAAAAATGTTGAAAACTATGTGTAAAGTTATGAAAACTCTTAAATTTTAACATTAAAACGAGTTTTCAACAGTGAAAAAGCCCCAAACTGCGTACTTTTCGCCATAGTTTTTAACATTTTCCACAGAGTTTTCCACAACGGTTTAATTGTAAGGTTAAATATACTTTTGGTTATATTAAAAGCTTGTCAAGTAAAAAATTTTATAAGAATTAACAAAATTCGACAAAAACTTTTTAGTATATTTGCCACATCTTTTTCCTACACTAATTGTATAAATTTCGAGTGAAAGGCAATGAGAAAAAAGATGATTAAGGGTGTAAGCAAGCAAATTTTAGAGGTTACAAATACAGATAATCCGTATTTTGAAAAAATAATATTTTTTGTTAAGCCCGAACATCAGTCTACTGACAGAAAAAAATTGCAAAAAGAGGCGGAAGCAGTTGCCGCATTAAAGCAAAAGCCGCCGAGGCTGAAGCTTACAAAAAAGCAGATTATTAAAACTGCGCTTTTGTCGTTGCTTTTCACCATGGCAGGGTGCGGAATAACTTTTGTTATTTCATTATTAGTATAGGAGAGAAACAATATGACAGTATATAAAGCATTTCGTAATTTTATTATTGCGCTTGCAATTGTCGCACTTATCGTGACAGGCTCGCTTATAGGCTTTTCGGCTTATAAAATTTACGATTATACCCAAAACAGCCAATATGTTGTGTCAAAGCTCGGCTCAAGCGGTGAAGAGGTAAAAAATATTCAAAAAAAGCTTTCCTCTCTCGGTTTTTACGGCGGTTCGGTCGACGGAATTTACGGAAATAATACTAAAAGCGCAGTAAAAGCATTTCAAAAAAGCTGCGGTATTACAGCCGACGGAATTTGCGGCAAAACAACGCTTCTTTATCTCGGTCTTTCAGGCGATTCGTCTTCCAATAATACCGAATATTCAAATTCCGATGTTGAGCTTTTGGCAAAGGTAATAAGCGCTGAGGCAAGGGGAGAGTCGTATGAAGGGCAGGTAGCAGTCGGTGCAGTTATTTTAAATCGAGTGAAGCACCCTTCTTTTCCCGATTCGATAAGCGGTGTGGTATATCAAAAGGGCGCTTTTTCCTGCGTTAATGATTCAAACTGGTATGCCGCCGTTGCCGACTCCTCCAAAAGAGCTGCAATTGACGCTTTAAACGGTTGGGACCCGTCAGGCGGTGCAATCTATTATTTCAACGCCTCCAAAACGTCAGACGCCTTTATGCATTCCCGTCAGGTAATCAAAACAATAGGCAACCATAAGTTCTGCATTTAATTATAGGATTTGCTTAATGAAATACAATACCGTAGGGGCGACCATTGGTCGCCTGTCTGTTATAATCATTAATCATCCGCATACCTGACAATATAATACCCCGTCATAACGCATTGGTCGTTTTTGATTTGATATTCGGTATCGGCGTTCACAATTTCATACCCGTCAAGCTCTCTTTCAGCCTCGATTGAGAGCTTTTTTCTTGCAAGGCTTACCATTTCGTCGTTTGTTAAATCGTATTTAACAGCGCTTATTGCCTGTTCGCTTGTGATTGTATATCCTATCGGGAGCGCCTTGCCCTTGATTTTTAAATATTTATCGCTTGTTTTTTCAAAATCGCCTTTTTTAATTTTGAAATAAAGGGGAATGTCAAGCGAGAAAAAGCGAAGCGTATAATAATTTTTTGTCTGCCTAATGCTTAATTTGCTTTGCTGTCTTTGTGCGGTAACGTTTATTTCTTTTCTTATTGCTTTAATTCCTTTTAGGCTGTATTCGTCAATTTCGTCAATCTCTTTTCTTGTTTCGTTAATCTCAACTACGGCAGTTGTCCCTTTTCTGTTGATATGTACCCACGCAATATCGTCAAAATCGCTCATCATATCCCAAGCAATTGATTTTCTGTCAACTGCGCTCCACATAACTCCGCTTTTGAATTTGTGATTTTCAAGATAAGTTGAAATTGTGGCTTCGCTAAGAGTGTCGCACCCTTTTATTTCAACATTCCAGATAAACGAACTTAAAAACGAGAGAATAAAAGCAAATAAAACAGCGCCCAAAATAAAACCTGTTCGTTCATTTAGCGGTGCAAGGAAAAACGGTAAGCCGTGCTTTTTTAAAATTTTTACCTTACCGCCGTTTTTAAGTGCGATTTTGTGCAGTTGTTTATACGTGCTTATTCTGCAAATTGCATTAAAACCGTTTTCGCAAAGCGTAATGTTTTGAATAAGTATTTCCTTTTCAAAACAGTCGTTTATGAAACCCTCGCTAAAACCGTTTATAAACTCAAATTCAACATATCCCAAAAGAAAACGAAAAAGCTTAATCAAGATGAAAACTCCATTGACGTTATATTGCCCTGCACCACTGCGCCCTCACGTGTAAAAGAATTTATTTTCAAGTCGTCGCCCCAAAAAGTTATTTCCTGACTTCCGAGCGACACGGTGATTTTTGTGTTTGAATATTCTATTATTTTTTCAAGGCCGTCAACAAGACATTCGCTCCCTGCCATTTCAATTCTCGGCTTTCCGAAGTAATAGTCAAGCGGACTTTTGTTTTCTTTTTCCGTTTTTTTATTTTTAATAAGCTTCATTTTATCACCGCTAATATATATGCAAGGGGGATAAAAGATATTAGTTATTAAGAAAAACAAAAAGGAGAAGCGTCAAATTAACGTTTCTCCTTAAATTATCTTAATCTTATTTACTTTCTTTGTGCTTTGCCGCTGCCGTAACAAATCCACGGAAAAGAGGATGCGGCTTGTTAGGCCTTGACTTAAATTCAGGGTGGAATTGGCAGGCAACAAACCATGGGTGCTCCGGAATTTCAACCATTTCAACAATGTGGTTGTCAGGTGATGTTCCGGCAAAAATCATTCCGCCGCTCAAAAGGTCGTTTCTGTAATCGTTGTTGACCTCATATCTGTGCCTGTGTCTTTCATAAATCATAGATGCGCCGTAAAGCTCGTATGATTTTGACTCCGGATTAAGGGTGCAGGGGTATTGACCGAGGCGCATTGTGCCGCCCATATCGGTAACTTCTTTTTGCTCCGGCAAAATGTCAATAACAGGGTACGGAGTTTCAGGATTGATTTCAGCCGAATTAGCGTCATTCATACCAAGCACGTGCCTTGCAAATTCAATAATTGCAATCTGCATACCAAGGCAAATGCCGAGATAAGGGATACCGTGAGTTCTTGCATATTGGCAAGCATTAATCTTGCCCTCAATTCCTCTGCTGCCGAAACCGCCCGGAACAAGAATACCGTCAACGTCGCCCAAAATTTCGTCAAGGTCAGCGTCGCCTTCAAGTGTTTCTGAGTCAATCCAATCAATGTCAATTGCACTTCTCGTTTCAATTCCGCCGTGCTTTAAAGCCTCGTTTACCGAAATGTAGCTGTCGTGAAGTTCAACATATTTGCCGACCATTGCGATTTTAACCGTCTGCTTAGGATTTCTCAAAGCCTCAAGCATGTGCTCCCAATCCGAAAGGTCACGCTCGCCGCATTCAATGCCGAGTTTTTTAATTACAACATCATCCATACGCTGCTCTTTAAGCATCATAGGCACGGCATAAAGAATGTCGCAGTTGTTGTTTTCAATTACACACTCCTTGTCAACATTACAGAAAAGCGCAATTTTATTTTTAATATCGTCTGTAAGCGGATGCTCCGTTCTGCAAACAATAATGTCAGGGCTGATACCGATAGAAAGCATTTCCTTAACCGAGTGCTGAGTAGGCTTGCTCTTAAGCTCGTCAGAAGCGGCAAGATAAGGAACAAGTGTTACGTGAATGAAAAGGCAGTTTTCTCTGCCGACTTCAACCGCAAATTGACGTATTGCTTCAAGAAACGGCTGGGATTCGATATCGCCGACCGTACCGCCGATTTCAACAAGGCAAACGTCAGCTCCTGTGTCGGCATTTCTGTTAATATAGCGCTTAATCTCGTTTGTTACGTGCGGAATAATTTGAATTGTTTGTCCGCCGTAAACGCCCTTTCTTTCGTCAGATATAACCTTCCAATAAACTCTGCCCGATGTAAGGTTTGAGTTTTGCGAAAGGCTCTCGTCAATAAATCTTTCGTAATGGCCGAGGTCAAGGTCGGTTTCCGCACCGTCATCTGTTACGAAAACTTCGCCGTGCTGAACGGGGTTCATAGTGCCGGGGTCAACGTTAAGATACGGGTCAAGCTTTTGCGCCGTAACTTTTAAGCCACGTGATTTTAAAAGTCTGCCGAGTGACGCTGCGGTAATGCCCTTGCCAAGACCCGATACAACGCCGCCGGTAATGAAAATATACTTCGTTTTGTTCATCAAATCACCTCTGAAAGTAAAAATAAGATAAAAAATTAAAATAAAAAACGGCTGTACGCACTGGTACAACCGTCTGTACTTATATATTATAAAGCAGTTTATTTCCTATTTCAATAGGAAATTTTAATTTTTTAAAATTTTTTTCAGCACGAACACGTCAGCCTTATGCCGAGCTTTTTAAGCACGTTTTCGTCAACCTGCGCAAGCATAACGGATGAATGCATTTCGCAATTTTTAAGCTTTGAAATCTGATTTAGCGCAAGCTTTGCTTTTTCGTCATTCACTGCCGAAATTGAAAGCGCAATAAGCGTTTCGTCTGTATGAAGTCGTGGGTTTTTGTTGCCCAAATGATTGATTTTAAGCTCCTGAATCGGCTTGATAACCTCAGGTGCGATAAGAAGAACATCATCGTCAATTCCCGCAAGCACCTTTAAAGCGTTTAAAAGCATAGCCGAAGCGCAGCCCAAAAGCGCAGATGTTTTGCCGGTGACCGTTTTTCCGTCTGAAAGCTCAATTGCCGCAGCAGGCGCACCTGTTTTTTCTTCAAGCTTTGTAGCCTCAAGCGCACATTTTCTGTCGTCAACGCATAAGCCTGCATTGTTCATAAGAAGTTCAAGCTTGTAAATCTCATCTTTGCTTGCTCTGCCCTTGATTTGGTTGCATTTTGCATTGAAAAATCTGCGTATAATCTCCTGATTAGCCGCCTCTTTAACCGCCTCGTCATCAAAAATACAGTTGCCTGCCATATTAACACCCATATCCGTAGGCGATTTGTAAGGGCATTTTCCGTAAATTTTGTCAAACGTTGCCTTTAATACAGGGAAAATTTCAACGTCACGGTTGTAGTTTACCGTTGTTTCGCCGTAAGCCTCCAAGTGCCACGGGTCAATCATATTGACGTCGTTAAGGTCAGCCGTCGCTGCTTCATAAGCAATGTTTACAGGGTGCTTGAGCGCAATGTTCCAAATAGGGAATGTTTCAAATTTTGCATATCCTGCCTTAATTCCACGCTTGTTTTCGTGGTAAAGCTGTGATAAGCAGGTAGCCATTTTACCGCTTCCCGGACCCGGTGCGGTGATTACAACGAGCGAACGGTTTGTCTTGATATAATCATTTTTGCCGTATCCTTCGTCACTTACGATTTTAGAAATGTTTGCAGGATATCCGTCAATAAGATAGTGGTGATAAAAAGGAATACCTCTTTCCTTTAGCTTCTGCTCAAAGGCGTTAACTCTCGGTGTTGAAACATATTTTGTAAGCACAACGCTTCCTACCATAAGCCCCATACCCTCAAACGCATTAACAAGCCTTAAAACGTCTGTTGAATAGGTAATTCCGAGGTCGCCCCTGATTTTGTTTTTCTCAATATCGCTTGCGCTGATAACAATAACTATTTCTGCCTGCTCTTTAAGCTGAAGAAGCATTTGAAGCTTGCTGTCGGGCTGAAATCCCGGCAAAACTCTTGATGCGTGATAATCGTCAAAGAGTTTTCCGCCGAATTCAAGATAAAGCTTTCCGCCGAATTCGTTTATCCTCTCCTTGATTCTTTCACTTTGCATTTGTAAATATTTATTATTGTCAAATCCTACCTTATACATATTCCCTCTCCAAAATAATACAAAATAAAAACGGCTGTACCCACGTACAACCGTTTGTACTTAAATATTATACAGAAACAGAGAAAATAAATCAACAGTTAATTTATAACTGCTTTTTTGTAGCCTTATTATTTACGTAAATTCCTGCCTTGCCGTTTTTCCAATCCCTCCGAGTGCAACAAGTTGCACCCACCTCCCTTTGCAAGGGAGGCAAATATGTTTGATTAATTCGGGGTCCCCGAAAAGCGTAAGCTTTTTGGGGAGAGGAGAAAGGAACGGAGTGTTTATTATGGATTTCAAGGAAATTCATTCAAACACGGAGTTTCTTTTGACGTTGTAGGGGCGAACATTGTTCGCCCGATTAATCTTTTATTTCATCAAAATCTGTTTCAATCAGCTTTGCGCTGTCTTTTGGGGAATACAGCCAATATGATATATGGCTGTCGTTATTGAAATACACAAGCTCTTTGCCCTTTTCGTCATAGTCGTAAGCCTCAACAATTATAAGCTTGATTTTCATTTTCTGCTTAATTATCGATTTAATGTAAACCGCTACGCTTTGCCCCTCAAACAAGCCGTCCTCAAGCTCGGCAAGCCCTGCCAAATTAGGCATAAGTTCAATGAATACGCCGTAATCCTCGATGCTTCTTATAACTCCTGTCACCGTTTCGCCCGGAGTGAAAAGTTCTGCGTTTTCCTCCCACGTGCCAAGAAGTTCTTTTAGTGAAAATGTCAGCTTGTCGCCCTCTCTTTTGCGCAAAACAACCTTTATTTTTTGCCCTTCGCTTAGCCTCTGCCTTGGGTGACTTATTCTTGAAACAGACAGCATATCAATCGGTATAAGTGCATTTATTCCTGCGCCGATATCAATAAAAGCGCCGAATTTTTCAAGATGAGTGACTTTTGCGTCAATGATATCGCCGAGCGCCAAATTATCCAAAAATTCTTCCTTGCACCTTTTTTGCACGTTTTTTCTTGAAAGTACGGCGCACGTGTTGCCGAAAACGTCACGCTGAAAGCCCATAATGTTAAAGCAAACGTTTTTTCCGACCTTGGAAATGAGCGCAATATCCCTGACTGTTCCGTCATCTATTCCCAGCGCACCCTCCTCTCGTTGAATTATGCCTCTTATTGCACCTAAGTCAATATGTAAATTATGCTCTCTGTCGCAAAGCAGTACCTTGCCCTCGATTATTTCGTTTTTCATCATAGCGTTTTTTATTTCTTCAACGCTTTCAAAGGTTTTTGCAAGGCTCTTGCGGCAACCCTCCGGATAAAATTCCATTTGTTTCACTCTTTTCGATAGTCTTGTAGTTATATTTATATTCAAATAAGCGTCGTTTTATGATAATATTTTGTTGTAAATAATAGGCGATAGTGATATAATGTTTTAAATAATTAATAATATAGTATCTTTAATTTATATAAGGTGAAAAATATGCAACTCAAACTCGGTGATATTGTTGTGATGAAAAAAGCGCACCCTTGCGGCTCAAAGGAATTTGAAATAACAAGGCTCGGAGTTGACTATAAGCTCAGGTGCACAGGCTGTGGCAGAGAGGTTATGATTCCGAGAATTAAAGCAGATAAAAGCATTAAGGTGGTCAAAAGTGATGAAAAATAGCGCCCCTATCGGCTTTCTTGATTCGGGAATAGGCGGAAGCACTGTGCTTATAAAAAGTCTTTCCGTTTTGCCGAATGAAAATTATGTGTTTTTCAGCGATTCTGCAAATTGCCCCTACGGCGATAAAAGTGATGGTGAAATTATTGAACGCTGCGATAAAATCGTTTCGTTTCTTATTAAAAATTACGGCTGCAAGGCAATAGTTATTGCGTGCAATACGGCTTCTGCCAAGGCTTCGGCTTATCTTAGGGAAAAATATTCTCTGCCGATAATTGCAATTGAGCCGGCATATAAAATGGTGTATGACCAAAATCCCGACGGCTTTACGCTTGTAATGGCAACCAAGGGTACGCTTGAAAGCGAAAAATTCCATAAACTTTATTATAAATATAATAACCACAAAACGGCGCTTATTGCCTGCGTCGGCCTTGCGGATATTATTGAGCACGGCACAAAGGAGGAGCTTTGCGATTATCTTGATAAAACGCTTGATGAATATAAGGGCAAAGCGCAAAATGTTGTTTTGGGTTGTACTCATTATCCGCTTGCAAAAAAGGAAATTAAAAACACTTTGGGTGACGTTGAGTTTTTTGACGGTGCAAACGGTGTAAGCAGGCAGCTAAAAAGAGTGCTTGAAGAAAAAGATTTAATAAGCGACGCCAAAGTTAAGGGAAATATAACCTTTATTGATTCAAGTTGTGACGAAAAAATAAGAGAAGAAAAGAAAAAGAGATTTTTTAATATTATAAGTGAGGCAGAGATATGATAGAAAAATTGCAAGAGGTTGAAAACAGATTTGAGGAAGTAAACGAGCTTGTTTGCAATCCCGATATCGTTAGCGACCAAGAAAAATATACTAAGCTTATGCGTGAGCTTAAGCATTTAACACCTGTTGTTGAAAAATTTAGGGAATATAAAAAGGCTAAGGCAAGTGAGGAGGAGTCACGTGCAATGCTTGATGAGGGCGGAATGGACGCTGATTTTGCCCAGATGGTTAAAGAGGAATACGAGCAAAGCCGAGAGGATATGGAAAGAATTGAGGAGGAGCTTAAGGTTCTTCTTTTGCCACGTGATCCTAACGATGATAAAAACGTAATTATTGAAATCCGTGGCGGTGCAGGAGGAGAGGAAAGTGCACTTTTTGCAGGCGTTCTTTTCAGAATGTACTCGATGTATGCCGAGTCAAAGGGTTTTAAAACAGAGATATTAAATGCTAACGAAACGGGGCTTGGCGGATATAAGGAAATCAGCTTTTCCGTTGAAGGCGACGGCGCATATTCCCGCTTTAAGTTTGAATCGGGTGTTCACCGTGTTCAGCGTGTACCCGAAACCGAAAGTCAGGGCAGAATACATACCTCCACCACAACGGTAGCGGTTTTGCCGGAGGCTGAGGACGTCGATTTTGAGATTAATCCTAAGGATTTGCAGATAGACACATTCCGTTCGTCGGGCGCAGGCGGTCAGCATATTAACAAAACATCATCTGCCATTCGTATTACCCATATTCCGACGGGAACAGTTGTTGAATGTCAGGACGAAAGAAGCCAGCATAAAAACAAGGAAAAAGCGCTTAAAGTTTTGCGTTCCCGTCTTTATGACGCTGAAAAAGCTAAGCACGATGCAGAGATTGCAGGCGAAAGAAAGGCGCAGGTCGGCACAGGCGATAGAAGCGAGAGAATAAGAACATATAACTATCCGCAAGGCAGAGTGTCCGACCACAGAATAGGGCTTACCCTTTATAAGCTTGAGCAGTTTTTAAACGGCGATATGGATGAAATGATAGATGCGCTTATTACTGCTGATACTGCCGAAAAGCTTAAGGCACAGGGCGAAGAATAATTATTTCAGAGGTAAAGTATGTCAATTAAACAAGGCGAATATTTAAAAAATTTAAGAAACGGCAAAGGTATAAGCCAAGATGCTCTCGGTGAAGCACTCGGTATTTCACGTCAATCCGTTTCAAAATGGGAGCAGGGCAATTCCACTCCCGATATTGATAATATAGGCAAGCTTGCCGAATTTTACGGCGTGTCTATTGATTCGATTGTTAAAGGCGAGGCTGACGAAGCAAAGGAAAACGAGCAAACAGTGCAAAGCGAAGAGGCAAAAGCTGTTAATGAGCTTATAGATGAATTTGAGGGCAAGGAAGAGCCTGAGAATAAAAAGGCAGAAGAAAGAAAATTTGATATGCCGCTTTCCGCTCCTGAGCCGTCGCTTAAGGAAAAGGAACTTTTAAAAGAGCAAAAGGATGAAAAATATATTCTCGAAAGAGAAAAAGAACGTGAAGAAAGAAAAAAGGAAAAGAAAAGGCGAAGCTGGCTTTTCCCGTCCTATCCCATTCTTGCGGTTATTGCATATTGCTTAATCGGTGTATTTCTCGGCGCAAACGGCTGGAAAATCGGCTGGATTGTTCTTTTGACAATTCCTCTTTTTTATACTAGCATAATAGCGATTGAAAAGAAAAAGCCTGTCATTTTTTGCTATCCCGTTTTGGTGCTTATTGTATTTCTTCTTTTGGGATTTGCAAAAAGCTTGTGGCACCCTGCATGGATTCTTTTCTTAACTATTCCTATTTTTTACATAATAGCTGCAAAGGCAGGTAAACATAAGCATAATGGAAACTAAAGTATTATCAACAAATGATGAGGATATAGCCCTTGCGGGTAAAATCCTTGCAAACGGCGGTCTTGTTGCGTTTCCTACAGAAACAGTTTACGGCTTGGGTGCGAATGCACTCAATGAGGACGCCGTCAAAAATATTTATAAGGCTAAGGGCAGGCCGAGCGATAATCCGCTTATTGTTCATATTGCAAATAAAGAGGACATCATTCCTTTGGTTAAAGAGGTCACGCCTAAGGCGCAGGCACTTATTGATGCCTTTTTCCCCGGCCCGCTTACAATAATTTTGCCAAAGAGCGATTTGATAGGCAAGGTTGTCAGCGGCGGTCTTGATACGGTTGCCGTTCGTATGCCGATAAATGAGGTTGCAAATAAGGTGATTAAGGCAGCAGGCTGTCCAATTGCCGCACCGAGTGCCAATACCTCAGGCTTGCCGTCTCCTACAAGAGCAAAATATGTTATTGACGATATGTCAGGCAAGATTGAGGCAATCATTGACGGCGGCGATTGCGAATTTGGCGTTGAATCAACCGTTATCACTCTTGCAACCGATATTCCCACGGTTTTGCGTCCGGGCGCAGTTACTAAGGAAATGCTTGAGGGTGTAATAGGCGAGGTCGAGGTTGCAAATGCCGTGCTTCACGGAATGAAAGATAACGAAACGGCGGCTTCCCCCGGTATGAAATATAAGCACTATGCCCCAAAGGCAAGGGTGGTTATTGTTGATGCCGACCGTAAGACTTACGAGGATTTTGTCAATAATCAAAAGGGAGCATTTGCGCTTTGTTTTGATGAGGACGAGGTCAGCGTGCCGAGAGTTAATTTTGGAAGCGAAAACGACGATTTGTCGCAGGCGAGGGAGCTTTTTGACGCACTCAGACGTCTTGACGAAATGGGAGCAAAGACAGTGTATGCCCGTATTCCGCATACAACGGGTGTCGGAATGGCGGTTTACAACCGTCTTATCCGTGCGGCGGCATTCACGGTTATTGATTTGACTAAGCCGTTTACTCTCGGTTTAACAGGTCAGTCGGGCGCAGGCAAAAGCTATATATGCAAGAAGCTTAAAGAACGTGGCTTTAATATTATAGACTGCGACGAGGTTGTTAAAAATATTTATGATACCGACGAAGCCTTGGTTAAATCTCTTTGCGCCCAATTTGGCGATATAATGACAGACGGCAAAGTTGACAGGAAAAAGCTCGGTAATATTGTGTTTAATGATAAATCTAAGCTTGAAAGGCTTAATGAGCTTGTTCACCCGGCTGTTATTGACAGGTGTGTGTCGCTTTCAACTCTTTTAAGCGTTCTTGACGCACCCCAGCTTTTTGAGGCAGGTGCGCAGGATAAATGTTTTAAAACGATTGCCGTTTTGGCTGACGAAAAAACAAGATTAAAGCGCATAATTAAGCGTGATAATATCAGCGAAAAAGCGGCAAAAAGCAGGCTTTCCTCTCAATTTAGCGAGGATTATTTCAAAGCCAATTGCGACTTTGTGATTTATAATAATGACGGTAATGATATTGACCGAGAAATTGACGATATTCTTCATTCTCTCGGATTTTAATAAAAATAATTTTAAGAAAGGTGATAAAAATGAGCGAAAAAGCAAAAGAATTGCAAAAAAAGCTTTTTAACAAAAAAGAAAACGGCGTAGATTTTATGAGCGATGAAGAGCTTAAGGCTTGCGACGATTTCTGCGAGGGATACAAAAAATTCCTCTTTGAAAATAAGACGGAAAGGGAATTTGCCGCATCGGCACTTAAGCTTGCACAGGAACACGGCTTTTTAGAGTTTGATAAATTCGGCAAGGCACTTGAGCCGGGCGACAAGGTTTATTATTTCAACAGGGAAAAGGCAATTATTCTTGCAGTCAAGGGTAAAAGACCTATTTGTGACGGTGTAAGAATCAGCGCTGCTCATATTGATTCCCCACGTCTTGATTTAAAGCAGTGCCCTGTTTATGAGGATGGAAATCTCGGATTTTTCAAAACTCACTACTACGGCGGAATTAAAAAATATCAGTGGACAGCTATTCCACTTTCTCTCCACGGCAGAATTTGCAAAAATGACGGCACGTATGTTGACGTTAAAGTAGGCGAGGACCCGGCTGACCCTAAGTTTTGCATTACGGATATTCTTCCTCATCTCGGCGCAGAGCAAATGTCAAGAAAAGCAAACGAGATTGTTAAGGGCGAAGAACTTAATGTTGTTATCGGCTCACGTCCGTTTAAGGATGACGAGGTAAGCGAAAAGATTAAGCTTAATCTTCTCAACATTCTTTTTGAAAAGTACGGCATTGTTGAAAGAGATTTTCTTTCTGCCGAGCTTGAACTTGTGCCGGCATTTTCAGTTGACGATATCGGCTTTGACAGAAGCTTAATCGGCGGCTACGGCCATGATGACCGTGTTTGCTCATACCCTGCGCTTCAGGCAATTCTTGATATTGACGAAGTACCGGAGTATACCGCTTTGACCGTTCTTACCGATAAAGAGGAAACAGGTTCTGACGGCAACACAGGTCTTAATTCAAGCTATCTTAAATATTTTGTTGAGGATTTGGCAAGGCTTGAGGGCTATGAGGGCAGAGATGTTCTTTCTAATTCTAAGTGCCTTTCAGCCGACGTTAATGCCGCATTTGACCCAACATGGTCAACTCCTTTTGAAAAAAATAATTCCTCATTCATTAACGAGGGTGTTTGCGTAACCAAGTTTACGGGTGCAAGAGGTAAGGGCGGCACGTCAGATGCTTCTGCCGAATATGTAAGCTTTGTTAAAAATCTTCTTGAATCAAACGGCGTTTTGTGGCAGAGCGGCGAGCTTGGTAAGGTTGACGCAGGCGGCGGCGGAACCGTTGCTATGTATATTGCAAACCTCAATGTTGACGTTATCGACGTTGGTGTGCCTGTTCTTTCCATGCATTCTCCTTACGAGATTGTCAGCAAGATAGATACGTATATGGCGTATAAGGCATTTAAGGTTTTCTTTACTAAATAAGATTTAAAGCGGGCTGACAATGTCAGCCCCTACGACGTCGAAAGAAACTTCGTGTTTGAATAAATTTAGAAAAGGCAGGAGTTTTCTCTTGCCTTTTTGTGACGCAACAGGGAATTGACATTATGAAAATTTTGATTATTTCAACAGGCGGAACAATTGCGAGCAAAAAAGACGATAATATTCATCTTGACGCACCGTTTAAGGTAGTTCATTTTGCCGATGAAAATTTAATAAAGGGTGTTGAACTTTCGTTTTCCTGCCCTTATACGATTTTGTCGGAAAATATGGATTTTTCGCATTTGCAAAGCCTTGTTGACGAGATAAAAGAGAGCGACAGCGATAATATTATCATTCTTCACGGCTCAGACACGCTGGCTTTTACTTCGTCGTTTATAGCAAATCTTTTTTGGGATAAAAATATTGTGCTAACCGCCTCCGATAAGCCGATTGAGGATAATTTGGCTAACGGAGTTTCTAATTTTAACGAGGCGCTGAGGCACATAAAAAAAGGCGAAAAAGGCGTTTTTGTAAGTTATGACGGCATTTTCCCAGCAGACACAATAACGAGCGCAGACGGTCTTGATAAATTCAGGCAGACGGGCAAGTCGCAACCGAAGTTTAAAAATCCCTGCCTTGCGCCAAAGAATATATTGGTAATTAAGCCTTATATTAATATTGATTATAATAATTATAATATAGAAAGCGCCGATTTGGTTTTGCACGAGATGTATCACAGCGCAACCGTGCCCGAAAGCGCAAAGGCTTTTGCCAAAAAGTGCAGGCAAAGCGGTGTGCCGTTTTATTTTGTGACTCCCAAGTCCTCGGCTGATTATGAAACCTCGGCAGATATTTCGGATATGATTATTTTTAACACCACGCTTGAAAATGCATTTGCGAGATTTAATATTTCGCAAGCGGGCGATTAATAATCGCCCCTACGATATTCGTTTCATTTTAGATAACGTAGGGGCAACCATCGGTCGCCCGAATAATACGTATAAAAATATCTTGACAACCGTTTTTTAACATGTTAAAATGTCTTTACAAATTAAAAATGTAAACCGTTGAAACGGAGATAAAAACGAGATACGAACTTACAGAGAGTCCTTGGCGCTGAAAAGAGGGCAGTAAACGGCTTGTTAAATGGACCGTTGAGGGTACGGTGAAAGGCTTAGGCTTATTATTCCGTAACGTGATGACCTACGTTAGTGGTCGGAGATATGATAGTATCTTGCAAAGTGTATGGTAACCCATAAATCAAGGTGGCACCACGGAAAGTAATTTTCGCCCTTGGTAATACGTAAGTATTGCCGAGGGCTTTTTTGTTGCCCTTTTCAAGAGGAAAGACAAGGGGAAATCAAATGAAAATTTATCCATCTGTTGAAGAAATTAAGGAAAAATATCAAAACTTCAAAACAGTTCCCGTCAGCACGGAGATTGAAGCTGAGGTGTCGGCACTCACGGTTTTGAAAAAGCTTAAAAACGTAAGCTCTCATTGCTATATGCTTGAGTCAAACGACGATGCCAACAACACGGGGCGTTACACCTTTTTGGGCTATGACCCAAAGGCAGAGGTTAGCTGCACAAATTATAATGTAAGATTTATTGATTCGTTTGGCGTTAAGAATTATACGGGCGATCCGAGAAAATATATAAAGCAAATACTTGACGAGCATAAAGCGCCTAAAATTGAAAATTTGCCTACCTTTACGGGCGGACTTGTCGGCTATTTCGGCTACGATTATGTAAAATACAGCGAGCCGAGCCTTGAGCTTGATGCACACGATGACGGCAATTTCAAAGATGTTGACTTAATGCTTTTTGACAAGGTAATCGCTTTTGATAACCGTGAAAATAAAATTATTCTTATAGTGAATATTCAAACGCAAGAAGTTAACGAAAATTATGCAATCGCCTTAAAAGAACTTGAAATAATGAAAAATATTATTTTAAACGGTGATGAATCTGAAATTGAAAAGCCTAAGCTTAAAACAGAATTTAAGCCTCTTTTTGACGGTGAAAGATATGCGAAAATGGTTGAAAAGGCTAAGCATTATATTAAAGAGGGCGATATTTTTCAGGTGGTTCTTTCAAACAGGCTTGAGGCTGAAATGGACGGCTCACTTTTCGGCACTTATGAGATTTTGAGAAAGCTTAATCCTTCGCCTTATATGTTCTATTTTTCGTCTGACGATATTGAAATGGCAGGCGCTTCGCCGGAAACACTTGTTAAGCTTGAAAACGGAAAATTAAGCACTTATCCGCTTGCAGGTACCCGTCCGAGAGGTAAAAACAAAGCTCAGGACAATGAGCTTGAAAAAGAACTTCTTAAAGACCCAAAGGAGCTTGCGGAACATAATATGCTTGTTGACTTGGGCAGAAACGATTTAGGAAAAATCAGCAAGTTCGGCACGGTCAAGGTTGACAAGTATCATCAAATTTTAAAATTCAGCCACGTTATGCACATCGGCTCAACCGTAACAGGCGAAATCAGAGAAGATAAAACGGCGCTTGACGCAGTAGATGCGGTGCTTCCTGCTGGTACACTTTCGGGTGCGCCGAAAATCAGGGCAATGCAAATAATTAACGAGCTTGAAAATAACAAGCGTGGAATTTACGGCGGAGCAGTCGGATATATTGATTTGACAGGTAATCTTGATACTTGCATTGCAATTCGCTTGGCATTCAAAAAGCACGGCAAGGTATATGTTCGTTCGGGAGCAGGCATAGTTGCGGATTCGATTCCCGCTAAGGAGCACAGGGAATGTATAAACAAGGCGAAGGCGGTTGTTACGGCGCTCAAGCAAAGCGTGGAGGAAATGTAATGATACTTTTGATTGATAATTATGACAGCTTTTCATATAACCTCTTTCAGCTTGTCGGCACAATAAACGAGGATATAAAGGTGATAAGAAACGACGAAATGAGCGTTGATGAAATAAGAAGCCTTGCGCCGAGCCACATTATTTTATCTCCCGGCCCAAAAAGACCAAAGGACGCAGGAGTTTGCATTGACGTGGTAAAGGAGCTTGGAAGTGAAATGAAAATTCTCGGTGTTTGCCTCGGTCATCAGTCAATATGCGAGGCTTACGGCGGAGTTGTAGGCTATGCAAAAAATCTTATGCACGGCAAGCAAAGCAGGTGTGAGGTTGATAACACGTCTAAGCTTTTTAAAGGATTGCCAAACACGATTGACGTCGCAAGATATCATTCGCTTTCGGCAGATGAGACGGCGTTGCCCGATTGTTTAAAAATTACGGCAAAAACAGATGACGGCGAAATAATGGCACTTGAGCATAAGGAATATAATGTTTTCGGCGTTCAATTTCACCCTGAATCCATAATGACGCCAAACGGTATTGATATTTTAAGAAATTTCTTGGAGGTATAGCAAAATGATTAAAGAGTTACTTGCAAAGGTATCGGCAAAGCAGGACCTTACATTTGATGAAGCAAAACAGGCTATTGATGAAATAATGAGCGGCGAAGTAAGCGAGGCGGTTATATCTTCGTTTCTTACGGCGCTTGCAATGAAAGGCGAAACAGAGGAGGAAATCGCAGGTGCGGCAACGGGTATGCGCTCAAAGGCAATGGAATTTAATATCGGCGGCCACGCTCTTGATATTGTCGGCACCGGCGGAGATAAATCAAATTCCTTTAATATTTCAACAACCTCTGCTTTCGTTGCTGCGGCAGCAGGCGTAACGATTGTTAAGCACGGCAACCGTGCGGCTTCGTCAAAGTGCGGTACGGCAGATTGCCTTGAGGCACTCGGAGTTAAAATTGACTGCGAGCCGGAGGTTATGAAAAAATCACTTGATGAAAACAATATCGCTTTCCTTTTTGCACAAAAATATCACAGCGCAATGCGTTTTGTGGGTCCGGTAAGAAAACAAATAGGTATCAGAACGGTATTTAATATTTTAGGCCCTCTTACAAATCCGGGAAAGGCTGACAGAATGGTGCTCGGTGTTTTCAGCGAGGAATATGTTGAAAAAATCGCAAAGGCACTTGTTAAAATCGGCGTAACCGACGCTATGGTGGTTTACGGAACAGATTGTCTTGACGAAATAAGCGCATCGGCTGAAACAAAGGTTGCCGAGGTTAGGGGTGAAAATATCACTTATTATACTGTTAAGCCTGAGGATTTCGGATTTGAGCGAGTAAATAAGGCTGACCTTGTAGGCGGCACACCTGAGGAAAACGCAAAGATTACAACGGCTGTTCTTCAGGGCAAAGGCACAAAGGCTCAAAACACAGCCGTTGCGCTCAATGCAGGTGCGGCAATTTATGCGGGTGAACTCGGCATTACTCTTAAAGACGCTGTTAAAAAAGCAGAAAATATCATTTCGTCAGGCGAGGGATACAAAATTCTTGAGGGCTTTGTAAAGGTAACTAACGAATAATGAATATACTTGACACTATTGCCGAAAACACAAGGCAGAGATATAAAGAGATAATTAAAAATAACCCTTTAGCTAAGGTGAAAGCCGAGGCACTTGAAATGCCAAAGGGCAATTTTGAATTTGAAAAGGCGCTTGGCGGCGATACGCTGTCGTTTATTTGCGAGGTTAAAAAGGCTTCGCCGTCAAAGGGTGTTATTGCAGAGGATTTTCCTTATCTTCAAATAGCAAAGGAATATGAGGCGGCAGGCGCAAGCGCAATAAGTTGCCTTACAGAGCCTAAGTGGTTTATGGGAAAAGACGAATATTTAAAGGAAATTTGCGAAAATGTTTCCATTCCTGTTTTGCGCAAGGATTTCACAATAAGCGACTATCAAATTTATGAGGCTAAGATTTTGGGCGCAAAGGCGGTTTTGCTTATCTGTGCGCTTCTTGATACGGATAAAATCAAGGAATATATTTCAATTTGCGACACCCTCGGCTTGTCGGCTCTTGTTGAGGCGCATAACGAGGACGAGGTTAATTCGGCTTTAAGTGCAGGCGCAAGAATAATCGGCGTTAATAATCGCAATCTTAAGGATTTCAGCGTCGACGTCAATAATTCAACAAGATACAGAGATATGATACCTCAAAACGTGCTTTTTGTGTCTGAAAGCGGAATAAAAACTCACTCTGACATAAAGGTTTTGCAAAATAATAAGACAGATGCGGTGCTTATCGGCGAAACGTTTATGAAAAGCAAGAATAAAAAGAAAATGCTTGAGGAATTGCTTTATGGCTAAGCTTAAAATATGCGGTTTAAAAAGAGTTGAGGATATTGATTATGTCAACGAACTGAAAGTCGATTATATCGGATTTATCCTAAGTGACGGTTATAAGCGAAGCATTGATTTTAAAACGGCGCAATCGCTTAAAAACCGCTTGTCAAAGGATATCAAGGCAGTCGGAGTTTTTGTTGACGAAGATAAAAAATATATTGATTATTATATAAAAAACAATATAATAGATATAGTTCAGCTTCACGGCAACGAAGAGCCTGAATTTTGCAAAGGCTTTGACGTGCCGGTTATAAAGTGTTTTAATCCTGATACTTTCAGCAAAGTTGATGAATATGACACGGATTATTTCCTTTTCGATTCCGGTGCGGGAACGGGCAAGGAGTTTGATTGGAGCATTTTGCCTGAATGTGAAAAGCCGTTTTTCCTTGCAGGCGGAATAAATAAGGATAATTTAAGACGTGCGCTCGACGAGGTAAAGCCTTTTTGCATTGATTTATCCTCGTCTGTGGAAACGCACGGTGTTAAAGATTATAACAAAATAAAAGAAATTGCGGAGATTATGAAAAAATGAGTAAAGGACGTTACGGTATTCACGGCGGACAGTATGTTCCCGAAACACTGATGAATGAAATTATCAATCTTGAAAATGCTTATGAGCATTACAAAAACGACCCTGAATTTGTGCAGGAGCTTGACACACTTTTGAGGGAATATGCAAACAGACCGTCGCTTCTCTATTATGCGGAAAATATGACCAAGGATTTAGGCGGCGCAAAAATTTATTTTAAGCGTGAGGATTTAAACCATACGGGCGCACATAAAATCAATAACGTTCTCGGTCAATGCCTTCTTGCAAAAAAGATGGGCAAAACAAGAGTAATTGCAGAAACGGGAGCAGGTCAGCATGGTGTTGCAACAGCAACTGCGGCGGCTCTTATGGGGCTTGAATGTGAAATATTTATGGGCAAGGAGGACACAGTCCGCCAGGCGCTCAACGTTTATCGAATGGAGCTTTTGGGCGCAAAGGTACATCCGGTAACTACAGGCACAATGACTCTTAAAGACGCAGTAAACGAGGCTATGCGTGAATGGGTAAGCAGGGTTGATGATACTCTTTATGTTTTAGGCTCTGTTATGGGACCTCACCCTTTCCCTATGATTGTAAGGGATTTTCAGTCTGTAATTTCTAAAGAAGCAAGGCAGCAGATACTTGAAAAAGAGGGCAAACTTCCTACGGCAGTTATGGCTTGCGTAGGCGGCGGCTCAAACGCTATGGGTATGTTTTATAATTTCATTAATGATAAGGATGTAAGGCTTATCGGCTGTGAGGCGGCAGGCAGAGGAATCCATACGGGTGAAACGGCGGCAACAATTTCAACCGGCTCTCTCGGTGTTTTCCACGGAATGAAGTCTTATTTTTGCCAAAACGAATACGGTCAAATTGCTCCTGTTTATTCTATCAGCGCAGGGCTTGACTATCCGGGTGTAGGCCCTGAGCACGCATATCTTCACGATATCGGCAGAGCGGAATATGTTGCCGTGACGGACGACGAGGCAGTTGATGCATTTGAATATATTGCCAAAACAGAGGGCATTATTTGCGCTATCGAGTCGGCTCATGCAGTTGCTCATCTTATGAAAATTGCACCTACCATGAGTAAGGACGATATAATTATTTGCTGCCTTTCGGGCAGAGGCGACAAGGATGTTGCCGCAATAGCAAGATACAGAGGAGTTGATTTACATGAGTAATATTTCTGACGCATTTAAAAACGGCAAGGCATTTATCGGCTTTGTAACGGCAGGCGACCCTGATTTGGACACCTCGCTTGAAATTATGACCTCTATGGCTCAGGGCGGTTGCGATTTGATAGAAATCGGTATTCCTTTTTCAGACCCTATCGCCGAAGGACCTGTTATTCAGGAGGCAGACCTTCGTTCTCTTGAAAACGGAACTACCACCGATAAAGTTTTTGACCTTACAAAAAAGCTTAGAGAAAAAGTGGATATTCCGCTTGTTTATATGACGTATCTTAATGTTCTTTTTAAATACGGCTATGACAGATTTTTGCAAAATGCAAAAGATTCGGGTGTCAGCGGTGTAATCGTTCCCGATTTGCCTTTTGAAGAAAAAAATGAACTTCAAAGCGTTGCGGATAAATATGATATTGACGTTATTTCCCTTGTTGCTCCCACGAGTGAGGACAGAATTAAGATGATTGCAGGCGATGCAAAGGGCTTTATTTATACCGTTTCTTCTATGGGTGTAACAGGTATAAGAAACGAAATCACAACAGACTTAGGCTCAATCGTCAGCCATATCAAGAGTGTGACTGATACTCCTGTCGCTATCGGCTTTGGTATTAACACACCTGAGCAGGCAAAGAAATATTCCGCTTTTGCAGACGGTGTAATCGTCGGCTCAGCAATAGTTAATCTTGTTGCCGAGCACGGCAAGGATGCACCGAAGTATGTTTATGATTATGTAAAGTCGATGAAAGATGCGATAAAGTAAAAAAAGGCGAACATTGTTCGCCTTTTTTTATACCCACAACTCCTTGTGGTTTGATTTTGACTGTGTTATTGCAGTTGTGCCGTTTATGAATAGATTGTAAATCTCATTATGAACAATTCACTATATATTGAAAATATCGGCGATATATGGTATAATAAGCACAACATATGGAAATGCATTTTATGTGTTCATTTTTAAGGAGGTGACAGTATGTCGCTTGAAAAAATGTATATTGTGTGGATTTGTGCCGCCGTGCTGTTTGGCATATTTGAGTCGCTGACCGCCCAGCTTGTATCCATTTGGTTTGTTATCGGGGCGGTTGCGGCGCTTGTTTCAAGCCTTGCCGGTGCAGAGTTTTACGTGCAAATCATTGTCTTTATTGCGGTTTCGGTTTTAATGCTTTTGATTACACGTCCATTGGTTAAGAAGAAGCTTATAGTTAAGTCAGAGCCTACCAATGCCGACAGATGCATAGGCAAAACGGCAACCGTCACCGAGGATATAGATAATATTAATGCAACAGGTCAGGTAAAGGTTGACGGGCAAATATGGACGGCTCGAAGTATAAATTCATCAATAATCAAAAAAGGAACAAACGTAACCGTTGAAAAAATTGACGGTGTAAAGCTAATAGTAAAAGAAGATTAACATATACTTATATATTAAGGAGGAAAAATTATGAAAGTTGTTATTGTACTTCTTGTAATCATTGCAGTAATTATTTTATTTGTGCTTACAAATATCAGGATTGTGCCGCAGTCAAAGGCATTTGTTATTGAACGTCTCGGCGCATACTATGCAACTTGGGACACGGGACTTCATGTAAAAATTCCGTTTATTGACAGAGTGGCTAAAAACGTATCGCTTAAAGAGCAGGTTGTTGATTTTAAACCGCAACCGGTTATTACTAAGGATAACGTAACTATGCAGATTGATACGGTTGTATTTTTCCAAATCACAGACCCTAAGCTTTATTGCTACGGTGTTGAAAGCCCTATCTCTGCTATCGAAAATCTTTCTGCAACCACCCTTCGTAACATTATCGGTGAGCTTGAGCTTGACTCGACTCTTACCTCACGTGACACAATCAATGCCAAAATCAGAGTTATTCTTGATGAGGCCACAGACCCGTGGGGCATTAAGGTAAACCGTGTTGAACTTAAAAACATTATTCCGCCACGTGAAATTCAGGACGCAATGGAAAAGCAGATGAAAGCAGAACGTGAAAGACGTGAGGCAATCCTTCGTGCAGAGGGTGAAAAGCAATCACGTATTCTTGTTGCCGAGGGTCATAAGGAGTCAAAAATTCTTGAGGCTCAGGCTGAAAAGCAGTCTGCAATCCTTGCCGCAGAGGCTGAAAAGGAAGCAAAAATCCGTGAGGCAGAGGGTGAAGCAGAGGCTATTGCAAAGGTGCAAAAAGCAACGGCAGACGCAATCAAAATGCTTAATGAGGCAAACGCCGATGAGTCTGTTCTCAAACTCAAAGCCCTTGAAGCATTTGCAAAGGCAGCAGACGGTCAGGCAACAAAGATTATTATTCCGTCGGAAATTCAGGGTATGGCAGGCTTAGCCGAGGGTATAATCGAATCGGTTAAAAAATAATAATTGATAAATAATAATCGATAAATAATAAAAGCGTTGGAAATTTTTTCCAACGCTTTTTGTGTTTTTGCACTATTTTTAATCATTATTTTCCGGTGTATATTCTTTGTTGAGCTTCTGAATTTCGTCAACCGTATCATTGAGCGTTTGCTCAAATTCGCTTGAATTTTTACCTGAAAAATAAAACAAATCATATTTTGACGAATTAACGCTGTCCTCATCATTTAAGAAAAGCGGAATATTATATCCCTTTTGCTCCCATTCACGGCTGTAAACTCTCTCGTCATTAATATAAAACGACTTGTATCCGTAATCGTTAACCTCTTTTGCACTGTAAACCGGAGTGAACGCTCCTTTTTTCAGCTTATATTCTCTCGAATTAGCCGTGAAACTGTATTTGTTTTCCATATCATAGTTGTTTGTGCAAAGATTGGTTGTTTTTTTACCCTTTTTAAGAAGCAAATAAAATACCGTGTCATCGTCAAAGTAAACGGAAACACATTCCTTGTTTAAAATTCGCTTTGCCGAACTGCCGTCCCATTTGTAAATATCAAGGCTGTACTGCGGTTTGTCATAATAAATATAATCGCCTGAAAATTCGTCATATTTGCTCAAGCTCTTGTATGTTCGATATACCATACAAAGCTCTTCGTTGCCGTCACCGTCAAAATCAATCTGCCTTACATAAGCAAGGCCGTCAATGTATTTTTTGCCGCTATCGCTTTTAATACTTGGGTCGCCGTATTTGTCAATCCTTTTTTTAACAACCTCGTAGTAAGCGTTGGCTTTGCGCTCTTTTTCGTTCAATGTGTTGGTGATTGCCTGTGAACTTATGTTTCCGAAAGCGTCAATGTTGGAACTTACAAGGTCAACCGTCACTTCCGCTTTTGACTTTCTTAAGCATGAAAGCTCAATCGTTTCAAATTTATCCTTAACGTCTTTGCCGCCGATTGAATAGGTGTCGCTTCCTATGTCATAAGTGGCATTGCCGCTTTTTTTGAATTTGCCGTGGTGAAGCGAATAAAGCGTGACCTCGCTCGGCTTGCTCTTGTCGCTCTTGCAAATCAAATATCTGTCGCCTTTTCTGTAAAAAGCAGTCCAATATCCCTCGCTGACTTTTTCGCTTGAATTGGCTTCCTCTTTGTAAAGCTGAACGAATTTGCCGCCGTGATAACCCCATACCTCAAGGTAGTAAACATTGTTGTCGTTGTAGCAAATCATCAACTCGTCAGATTTGTCGCCGTTAAAGTCCATTTGCCTTGCATAGCAAAGGCCTGTAAGCTTTGCCTTGTTTTCGCCGTATTTTGCCTCGTCAAGCGCTTCCCATTTAACGGCGCCGTATTTTTTTATGTAATTAATGCAAACGTTTCCTGCGTCCTTGTCAAAGCGCTCCGCCTTTTTGTTCTTGTTGCCGAGCGAAACGGAAAACGAAACCGCAATAATTATAATAAGAATAATTATCCCGAAAATCCATAAGCCTTTTATTACCTCGTGGCGCAAAAGAGGAAACTTGTCAATAACTTCAACGTCCTCCTCCGCTTCCTCAACAGCGGTGGCTTCTATTTTTTTGAGCTTGTTGATAACAGGGGATAAATCTATTTTAATTTTTGTTCTTTTTTTATTTGTCCTTTTTTCGTTTTCTTCCTCAATTTCATCGTCAAAATAATTATATTTGCTCACCGTTTCACCTCTTTTTGCAAATTATAGGCTTATTAAGATTTTTTCTTTTTTGATTTAGTCGATTTTTTGTCTTTGTTTTTATCGTTCTTTTTCTTGGTTGTCTTTTTCTTGTCTTTATCCTTCTTTTTTGTGGTTGCACTTTTCGGCTTTGCATATTTGCTGTATGTCGTGTAGTTTACGTTGCCGTCAACCGTTCGGGTAAGCACATAGCTTTTGCCGTCTTTTTTGATTTTTATGTCAACCTTTTTGGGCTTTATGTCCTCTTTCGCTTCAACCGTGCAGGTGAGGTTTCCGTCGTTTGCCGTAACAATTAGCCTTATGTCGCAATTTGAATTGTTTACAAACTGAAAATCCTGACTGTTCCACTGCACCGTAGCGTCACCGCCGAGAGGAACATAGCTTATTTCAAGCGAATGGCACGCCCTTATCTTTATTTGAAGATTTGCACGCAGTACGCTTTGAAAAACGGTTGAACTTACCTGGCAAATTCCGCCGCCGAGCCCGTCAACAAATTCGTCCCCTTGAACTACCTTTGCCGCTTGATATCCTGCAAGAACAGTCCTTTTGCCGACCGTCTGGTTAAAGGAAAATGTTTTTCCTGCCGGAATAACAATGCCGTTTAAATGGTCAACCGCCTCGTGAATATTTTTCGTTCTCGTTTCGTTAGACGAAAGATAATATGACGAATAGCTTGCAATTTCATAAGGAAAGCTTGAATCAAAATCCTTTTTCAGCGCCGGATAGACCGTGTTTGTTTCAGCCTCTTTAAACGTGGTTGAAAGGTCCTCCGTCGTTCTCATTGTTGTTGATTCGGTTGTGCTTGCAGAGCCGGCCGAGCTTTGCACATTGTTACCCGAAGCCTGCTGAGAATTTGAGCAAGCGGCAAGCATTGACGTAATTAATACTGCCGTGCAAAATACGGCAATTATCTTTTTCAATTATTTTTTCTCCTTGTATGGCTTTTTAATGTTAACCCAATTTTCTTTTATTACCTGCCTTGCTCTCGCAATTGCAAGTGCATCTTCGGGAATGTTGTCAGTAATTGTTGAGCCTGCTGCAATGTATGCCTTTTCGCCAACCTCAACAGGCGCAATAAGGTTGGTGTTGCAACCTATGAATGCGCCGTCGCCGACTTTGCATCTCGTCTTGTTCTTTCCGTCGTAGTTACAGGTTACCGTTCCGCAGCCGAAGTTTACGCCGGCACCGACATCGCTGTCGCCGATATATGTTAAATGAGCGCTCTTTGTGCCTTCGCCCACAATTGAATTTTTAACCTCAACAAAGTTGCCGATATGAACACCTTTTTTAAGAATTGAGTTAGCCCTTACCTTAACGAACGGACCTGCGTCAACTCCGCTTTCAATCTCGCTGTCAAGGATTTTGCAATTGTCAAGTATAACGTCGTCGCCGACTGTAGCATTGTCAATATATGTGTTAGGGCCTATTGTGCAGTTTTCGCCGATAACTGTATTGCCTAAAATAATTGTGTTAGGCAAAATAACTGTTGATGAACCGATTTTAACGTTTTTGCCAATCATAACTCCGTCGGTGCACGGAATGTCAACCCCGTTAATCATATGCTTATCATTTATATTTCTTCTCATAATGTTGTTGAGATTGTTAAGCTGTTTTCTGTCGTTAGCGCCTAAGGTAACCTCGTTATTTTCAACAACATACGCACCTACATTTTTGCCTGCCGAGATAAGAATTTCAAGGCTGTCTGTAATATAGTATTCGTTTTGAGCGTTGTTGTTGGTGATTTTGCTGAGCGCATATGACAGGTCACGGCCGTTGAACCAATAAAAACCGGCGTTTGACTCGTTGATTTTCTTTTCCTCGTCATTAGCGTCTTTATGCTCGATTATTCTTAAAAGTTTGCCGTTTTCGTCACGCTGAATATGACCTATTCCGTTTGTATCGTCAACAATTGCGCTGATAAGAGTGATTGAATTATCGTTTTCCTTGTGATAATCAAAAGCCTTGTTAATAGTTTCGGCGTCGATAAGCGGACCGTCGCCGTTTAATATAATGATATCATCATCCAAGTGCCTGTCAATAAAGCTCTGCGCCTGCATAACAGCGTGGCCCGTGCCAAGCTGCGGCTCTTGAAGCACGGTTTCGATTTTTCCGTCTTTTTCTGCAAGATATTTTTCAAGCAATTCGTGCTTATATCCGGTAATAACGCAAATATCCTGTGCGCCTGCCTCTTTTACTGCGTCAACAACATAGCTTATCATAGGCTCAAAAAGCACATTACACATAACCTTCGGGCAGGTCGCTTTCATTCTTGTTCCTTTTCCGCCTGCCATAATTATTGCACATTTCATAATATAAAATCCTCTCAATTATAAAAATCCATACTTTTAATTGTATCTAATTATGCAACAAAAAGCAAATATTTGCAAGTATTATTTAAAATATACGTAAATTCTTAATTTTTTTTATAAAAATATTTGTAATTTGCATTGTATTGTGTTATAATTCTATCGCATTATACTGTAGAGGCGAGAATTGTTTGGTCCTAAAGTGGATTTTTGGCCTTGATTGAGAGTATAAGAATAATAAAGCTATAATATTTTTTAGGAGGTAACTCAAATGGCAAACAAGTGGGTTTACATGTTTGAAGAAGGCGACATGACAATGCGTAACTTGCTTGGCGGTAAGGGTGCAAACCTTGCAGAGATGACTAAAATCGGTCTTCCTGTACCTCAGGGTTTCACTGTTACAACCGAAGCTTGTACTCAGTACTATGAAGACGGTCGCAAAATCAATGACGAAATCATGGCTCAGGTTATGGAAGGCGTTAAGAAGATGGAAGAAATCAACGGCAAGAAGTTCGGCGATTTAAAGAATCCTCTTCTCGTATCTGTTCGTTCAGGTGCAAGAGCATCTATGCCGGGTATGATGGATACTATCCTCAACCTCGGTCTTAACGACGAAGTTGTTGCAACTATGATTGCAGGTAACGATGACCCTGCTTTCGAGCGTTTCGTATATGACTCATACAGAAGATTTATCCAGATGTTCTCTGATGTAGTTATGGAAGTTGGTAAGAAGTATTTTGAACAGCTTATCGACAAGATGAAAGAAGCAAAGGGCGTTCAGTATGACGTTGAGCTTACTGCCGCTGACCTTAAGGAACTTGCTCATCAGTTCAAGGATGAATATAAGAAGCAGCTTGGCTCTGACTTCCCGTCAGACCCTGTTGACCAGCTCAAGCTTGCTATCGAGGCTGTATTCCGTTCATGGGACAACCCTCGTGCAAACGTATATCGTCGTGATAACGATATCCCTTATTCATGGGGTACTGCAGTTAACGTAATGCCTATGGTATTCGGTAACCTTAACAACCAGTCAGGTACAGGTGTTGCATTCACTCGTGACCCTGCTACAGGCGAAAACAAGTTGATGGGTGAATTCCTTATCAACGCACAGGGCGAGGACGTAGTTGCAGGTGTTCGTACACCGATGCCAATCGCTCAGATGGAAAAAGAATTCCCTGAAGCTTATGCTGAATTTATCAAGGTTTGTGACACTCTTGAAAATCACTACCACGATATGCAGGATATGGAGTTCACTGTTGAAAACAAGAAGCTCTATATGCTTCAGTGCCGTAACGGTAAGAGAACAGCTCAGGCTGCTCTTAAGATTGCTTGTGACCTCGTAGACGAAGGCCATAAGACAGAGGCTGAGGCTGTTGCTATGATCGACCCTCGTAACCTCGATACTCTTCTTCACCCTCAGTTTGACGCTGCTGCTATTAAGGCTGCTACTCCAATCGGTAAGGGTCTTGGCGCATCTCCTGGTGCTGCTTGCGGTAAGGTTGTATTCACAGCTGACGACGCAGAGGCTTGGAACGAGAGAGGCGAGAAGGTTGTTCTTGTTCGTCTTGAAACTTCACCTGAGGATATCACAGGTATGAAGGCTTCACAGGGTATCCTCACAGTTCGTGGCGGTATGACATCTCACGCAGCAGTAGTTGCTCGTGGTATGGGTACTTGCTGCGTATCAGGTTGCGGCGATATCGTTATGGATGAAGAAAATAAGAAGTTTACTCTTGCAGGTAAGGAATACCACGAGGGCGACTATATTTCAATCGATGGCTCAACAGGTAACATTTATGACGGTATCATTCCTACAAAGGATGCTACTATCGCAGGCGAGTTTGGCAGAATTATGGGCTGGGCTGACAAGTTCAGAAAGCTTAAGGTTCGTACAAACGCTGATACTCCTGCTGATGCTAAGAAGGCTCGTGAGCTCGGCGCCGAGGGTATCGGTCTTTGCCGTACAGAGCATATGTTCTTTGAAGAGGACAGAATTGCTGCATTCAGAGAAATGATTTGTTCAGACACTGTTGAAGAGAGAGAAGCTGCTCTTGAGAAGATTCTTCCTTATCAGCAGGGCGACTTTGAGAAGCTTTATGAAGCTCTTGAAGGTTGTCCGGTAACTATCCGTTTCCTTGACCCACCTCTTCATGAGTTCGTTCCTACAGAGGAAGAAGATATTAAGAAGCTTGCTGATGCACAGGGCAAGAGCGTTGAGCAGATTAAGGCTATCATCGCTTCTCTTCACGAGTTTAACCCAATGATGGGTCACCGTGGTCTTCGTCTTGCAGTTACATATCCTGAAATTGCTAAGATGCAGACAAAGGCTGTTATCCGTGCAGCTATCAATGTTCAGAAGGCTCATCCTGATTGGACTGTTGCTCCTGAAATTATGATTCCTCTTTCATGTGATGCTAAGGAACTTAAGTATGTTAAGGATATCGTTGTTGCAACTGCTGATGCTGAAATTGCTGCTGCAGGCAGTGATATGAAGTATGAAGTTGGTACTATGATTGAGATTCCTCGTGCTGCTCTTACAGCAGGCGATATCGCTAAGGAAGCTGAATTCTTCTGCTTCGGTACTAACGACCTTACTCAGATGACTTACGGCTTCAGCCGTGACGATGCTGGTAAGTTCCTCAACGCTTACTATGACGCTAAAATCTTTGAAAGCGACCCATTTGCAAAGCTCGACCAGACAGGTGTCGGCCAGCTTATGGAAATGGCTGTTAAGAATGGTAAGGCTACCCGTCCTTCACTCCACTGCGGCATCTGCGGTGAGCACGGCGGTGACCCATCTTCAGTAGAATTCTGCCACAAGATTGGTCTTGATTATGTATCTTGCTCACCATTCAGAGTACCTATCGCAAGACTTGCTGCCGCTCAGGCTGCTATTGCAGAAATGGACTAATTTTTATATAGCTTTATATAATCAATTGCAGGGGCACTTCGGTGCCCCTGTTTTTTTATTGTATAAATAGTTTTATGTTTTGAGCAGGAAAAATTAAAAAGGCATACAACGAAAAAAACAGGATATGTTCCAAATTTAAAAAACAGTGGCGAAATTTTATATATGACGTTATAATATAAGAAAGCGAGGGCGGTTAATATGATTGAAAAGAGATTTGAAGAATTAAATGAAAGAGCATACGAAAGAGGGTATAACACCTTTTCCGATTTTCTTAATATTGAGGAGCAAAGCGTACTGAAATCAACATATTTGCCGTGCGTTCTTTTCGGCGGATATCCTATGGCGGAGCGGGTTGTGGCAGGCTTTGGCGATGATTTGAACGATGAAAAATTCCCCATTGTTTGTATTTGCGTAAAGCCGCTTATGCAAAAATTTGCAGATGAGCTTTCTCACCGTGATTTTTTGGGTGCGCTGATGAATTTAGGTATTAAAAGGGAGCTTTTGGGCGATATAATCGTTAAGGATAACTGCGGCTATATTCTTTGCCTTGAGCATATTGCGCCTTATATTTGCGAAAATCTTGAACGTGTGCGCCATACGAGTGTTAAGTGTGAGAAAAGCAATTTGCCAAATGATTTGAAAAACGATCCTGAGCCGACGGAGATTTTTGCCGCTTCAAAAAGAATTGACGTTGTAATTGCCGCTGTTTATAACCTTTCGAGAAATGAAACATCTAAGCTTATCAAGGCAGAAAAGGTTTTTGTTAATTCAAGGCTTGTGACGTCAAATTCATATATGCTTTGCGATAACGATATTGTATCCGTTCGTGGTTATGGCAGATTTTCTTTTGATAAAGAAATCAAAACTACCAAAAAAGGCAGGCTTGTGCTTGAAGTAAAAAAATATTGACAGTCCAAAAAATCGAACTGCCAAAAATAAATACTATATATAATATGTATATGTGATATAATCTGTTTGAAGGGACGTGAATTTATGAATACTGTTTTACTTTCGGCTATAATAATTTTGCTTATTGTGTGCCTGGTGCTTTTGATAAGGCTCGGCGCAAAAAAAGACGGCTCGTCAAATGAGCTTTTAAAGCAGCAAATTGAGCTTTCGTCAAAGGCGACGGACGAAAAAATTTTAAGGCTCAGCGATCAAATGGATACGCTGACGGATAAGAATTATAAACAGCAAATCGAACTTATGAAAACGCTTAACGACGGCACGCAAAAGCAAATGCAAATGACAGCACAGTCGCTTGAGCGTATGCAACAAAATAATGAAAAAAAGCTTGAGCAAATGCGAAAAACAGTTGATGAAAAGCTTGACGAAACGCTTACGCAAAGGCTTAATTCCTCGTTTGAAACCGTGTCAAAACAGCTTAAAGACGTTTATAAAAGCCTTGGCGAAATGAAAGAACTCAGCTCAAATATTACAGACAGCGTCGGCTCGTTAAACCGTGTTTTGACTAATGTTAAGGCTCGTGGCACGTGGGCAGAGGTTCAGCTTCAAAATATTCTCGACCAAACGATTGCAAATATGTATGAAACGAACGTCCAAACCAACCCGAATTATAACGGCAGGGTTGAATTTGCGGTTAAAATTCCAAACGGCGATAATGACGAATTTTCATATTTGCCGATTGATTCAAAATTCCCTATGGAGGATTATGCACGCCTTGCCGCTGCAAGCGAGGCAGGGGACGTTGACGCTCTTGCGCAGGCGAAAAAGGCGCTTGAAGTCAGGGTTAAGGACGAGGCAAAGCTGATTAAGCAGTATATTTGCCCGCCGAATACAACTCCTTTTGCAATAATGTATCTTGCGACCGAGGGGCTTTATGCCCAAATTATTTCGTCTAAAACGGGAATTGCCGAGGCTTTGCAGGCGCAGGGAATTATGGTGGCAGGTCCGTCAACCGTTACGGCGCTTCTCAATTCCCTTGCCATGGGATTCAAAACCGTTGCGATTAATAAAAAGGCAAACGAGGTTTATAAGGTGCTCGGTGCGGCAAAGGCGCAGTACGATAAGTTCGGCATCGTTCTTGCCAAGGCTCGCAAAAAGGTTGAAGAGGCAGGCAAAACGCTTGAGGATGCCGAGAGCCGAAACCGCATTATTCAAAAAAATCTTAAATCCGTCGAATCACTCTCCGCCGATAAGGCAGACCAAATTCTCGGCTTGGAATTTGAAAATGAAGAATGATTTGCCAAAAAGAAAACCGAATAGGTTAAAGGGTTTTGATTATTCAAGTGACGGAGCATATTTTATAACAATATGCACGAAAAATAAAGAGCAAATTTTTTCAAAAATTGTATATGACAAAACCGTAGGGGCGACCATTGGTCGCCCGTCAGCAATCGGTAAAATAATTGAAAAAGATATTTTGAAAATCGAAAAAATTTACCCGTGCATTTTTGTTGACAGTTACGTAATTATGCCGAATCATATACATTTGCTTTTGACGATTGATACCATTAGGCGACCAATGGTCGCCCCTACGATCGCAACGGTTATAAAACAATTTAAAGGCGCTGTTTCAAAAGAAGTAGGAATGTCTGTTTGGCAAAAAGGATTTTACGACCATATTATTCGTGATGATGAGGATTATCAAATTAAATATCAGTACATTAATGAAAATCCGATTAAATGGACAGAAGATGAACTGTATAATTTTTAGGGGATACTGGGACTGTATTCCTGCTCAATCAAACAGGGCGATTTGCCCTGTTTTTTTTTATACATCTTGACAAACGGCAGAAAATATTTTTTAATAAAATTAGAAATCTTTGTCACAAAATCAATTTTTTTAGGGATATAGTATAATGATAGGACTTTTTTTAAATCTGCTTGATACTCAAAGTGAAAAAGATAAATTCATAAAGCTGTATGATAAATACAAAAATATGCTTTATTGGATTTCGTACGGAAAAACGCAAAGCTGTCAGGATGCCGAGGAGTGCGTTCAGGAAACGTTTTTCTATGTTGCAAAGCATTTTGAAAAAATCGGCGATGTCAATTCAAGCCAAACCAAGGGCTATCTTGCAACGATTGTAACGGGTTTTTCGATTGACGTTTATAATAAATCAAAAAAATACGGCTTCATTGATATTGAAAATAACAACGAGGCGGAAAATTTATCGTATTTTGATAATATCGAAACCGTTGAGCTTTCTTCTGCAATTGAAAGCGTGCTTAGCGAGGAAGAAAAAATTTATATCTATCTCAAATATGTTTACGGCTACAAGAGCGCCGAAATTGCGGAAATTTATAATGTTACGGATATATCGGTGCGCAAAAAACTTGAAAGAGCCAAAGCGAAACTAAAAAAATATTTTGAGGAGGAAACAAATGACTAATTTTGAAGAAGCCTGCAAAATGTCGGCTGAAAAATGGGTAGCTTCTTTTCCCGATGAGGTTGAGGCGCATAAATTCAGCCAAAAGCATATTGATGCCATAAATGAAATTATATATCCAAAGCCTGCACTTAAGGTTAAAAAGCTTTCAAAGAAAACAGTTAGGTTTATCATTATTGCGGCTGTTTTGCTTGCGCTCGCAACTACTGCCATTGCTTCCCCTGCTTTCAGGCAATTTACTTTAAAAGATTTCTCAAACCATAGTGAATATAGGGTTGGTGATATTAAAAATGTTCCGGCGCTTACTGATTTAAAAGTGAATTATATTCCAAAAGGCTTTAAAAAAACTTATAGTTATAAAAAATGCTCGTACGGTTATACAAATGCAAATAAATATATTTATGTAGATAAGCTGAGCTTAGATACTAAAATAGCTTTTGATAACGAAACAAGCAAAACCGAAAATATTACAATAAAAGGAGCAAAGGCGATTTATTATATTACTGATAATAACGTTGGAACAATAATATATAACGACGGTAATTATATTTATAATATTCATGGCAATATAAGCAAGGAAGAACTTGTTAAAATTGCACAAAACGTAGAATGATGAATTAGGCAAAATGCCAAATTTCCAATTTTTTTTAAATTTCTTGTCACAAAATGACCTTTTTTAAGGATTGTGTATAATGAAAGCTTAAATTGGAAAGGAGGTGTAATTATGCCTACGCAAAGCATAAGGGTAAAACAGATTTTTGCAATTTTATTTTCTGTTTTATTAGTGTTTTCAAGCTGTATAGCTGCTAATGCCGATACAAATGACAATTTGAGTACATGTTATGCTGAAATAAACAGCAGAGATGTTCATTTGACTATATCGGGGATAAAGGCAACTTGCAAAGCAAGCTTGTTTGCTAAAAAGTCTACGGCTCTGAAAATAAAAATGGAGCTGCAAAAGAAAAAGTCCGACGGATATGAAACTGTTGAAACTTGGACGAAAAGCGGAAATGGCTTGAAACTTGACTTGCAGGAAACAAGAAACATTAATCGGTTTAGTAAATATAGAATAAAAGCTACATTTACTGCCGGCTCAGAAAAAGAAGTGATTTATCAGTATTGATGAGGAAAGGTGTTAATTATTCGAAGATTTATTCAAGCGAAAGAGGAAATATTGATAGATTCTATCAAAGCCAAAAGTTTAGTCGGTGTTAAAAGTAATGGCTCATGAACTTCTCCAAATGGATATATGAAAATAGATACAAGTGCAAATGCCTCAAAAAACAGCTTGACAAAGCAAAAAGAAGGTGGGCAAAATGAATTATTAATTCGGCATTGTTAAACAGCAATGCCAACAAAAGATTGCGCACTTGTTAGTTAAGCACAAACAATAAACAAAAATAATTTTACGATGAAAGGAAACTAAAAATGAAAAGAATATTTAGCTTGTTTTTGGCTTTTTGTATGTTCGTATCGTGCATACAGTGTGTATCGGTTTCTTATGCAAATGAAATGAATACGGACAGCGAAATTGTCAGTGTAAATGGTAATGAATACAAATATGTTGAAACTTGTATTAATGGTAAAAACATTACAAGAATTTATAATTTGACGGAAAATACGGTTGATGTTATTTGTTATGATGAATTTTCCGGTAAAGTATATTTAAATAATGAACAAATTGCGCAGGTTGAAAACAACTATTCGAATCTGAATGATAATGTTTCAACATGTGCAAATAAATACTGGACGCTGCATGACAAAACTGATAAAATTATTACATGGAAAAAAGCAGTAGCGGCGGCGGTTTTGGCAGGAATTATAGCAAGTGTTATTCCAAAAGTCGGACCGGTAACAGTTATTGCTAAAATTGGATTGAGTGCTTTGTCCGTTGTTGCTTCAATGTGCGTAAATGGACACGTGAAATGCGCTAGTTACGTACATGTTATGCCTGATGCTTCTGTTAAGGTTAAATGTAACTGGACGTTTGCGCCTGCAAAAGGCGAAAGTTATGGTCCATTTAGTGCATATTATTAATGAGTAACTGGACATTTCAACCTTGGATTTGTCATGAACCTTAATGATTGAAAAGCCAAAAACTCTCGTGGTCAGTCGCAATGACCACGAGAGTGAAATGTATCAAACAATATTTATGTATTGTTTTGATTAAAAATTTTAAAGAAAAGGAAAACAATAATACTAACTTTTTATTATGGGTGATTATAATGACAAAAAAACAATTTCATATTACTTTCTCCGCATTGTTAGCAATATTATTGATTGCAAGCGAGGCTGTTATTTACATTCTGTTCGGCGAAAAGCAACTGACGGACAATGCGCAGATTAGTCGATTGACCGGTGTTGTTCTTATCGTGCCGATAATTTTGAGTTTTTTGAAAGATTTTGTTTTAGAAAAAAGGCAAAAATTGCAACTTGCTTTTCTTGATTTTTGCATAGCCGCATGTGCTTGTTGCAGCGTTGTTGTAGCGGTGGCATATCAAAAAAACATTGTTTTGTCTGCTCCGCTTTGGGAAATTTTGGCAGTGATTGTTTTTGCTGTTGCGGTTTTGATGATAATTTTGTTTGTTATATATAAATCGGTTAAAAGCAAAAACGTATAAGGTTTCAGGCTGTTTTGACTGTTATATACATAATTTTGCGCAAGTGTGTTAATAAATAATTAATTGAACCGAAAATAGAATACATTTTAATAAGAACCTTTTTTATTCTATTGATTATAGAGCGAGTATATGCGACTATATAATTGACAAAAGGACAAAGGATGTGTAATTATTATGAAAACAGTTTTAAATAATTTAAAACCTTTTATCGCCTATTGGATTTCTTTTGCCGTTTATGCGATAATTAGCTCATTTGAAATATTGAACATTGAAGCTTTGATTATTATTTTCTTTGTTGTGTATATAATTTCGGATGTTCTAATAGGATTTACTCAAGATATAAAAGAAATACTGCCCGGAATAATTTTATTTGAATTGCAATTAATAATATGCGCAATTATTTTTTCCATAAATACAGTATCGTCGGGCATAAATACTTTCGCTTCATCAGGCAATATATTTTATTCGACTTATTTTGAAAATATAAATGATATTTTAAGTTGCATTATATCTATTTTGCTTTCTCCTGTTTTATTCGGTATTGGTATCGGTTTAAAAAAGTTGACGAATAAAAGAAAAAATAGTTATAAATAAACGCAGACATATATAATTTGATTTGAACAGTTCGACGAGCAATGAGGGGAGCGTGAACTTATGAAAAACTTGAAACCGATTATGGCATATTGGGCGAGCGTTATGATTTTTTATATCATAAGCTTTTTCGATTTTTTTAGTTTTAAAAGCACCTGTATTATTTTGTGGGTATCTTTTTTGATTATTAATATACTTGTCGGTATATTCAATGAATTAAAAAAGATTTATATCGGCACTATAATAGTTGAACTTCAATTTATTATATGCGGGATAATTTATATGCTTGTTGTTTCGCCGAAATCGAAGCCCGCAACGCTCACGATAGCCGATAAAATAGTATCATATTGCAATCTTATGCTTGCTTGTTTTGATAAACCTAATGTTTTATTGGCTTTTATAACAATGCTTCTGCCGTTGACGGTGTTAATAGGTGTCGGAGTTAAAAAATTAACAAAGCATAATAAAACGGCATAAAATCGGAATTTTAGGTATAAAGTGTAGAGGAAAACATTATGAGTAAATCAAAAAAATCAGTTATTATAATAATCTCGGTGATATGTGCGGCTTTGATTATTGCGCTCGGAATTTGCGTGGGTCAATTTTATTCGTCAACAACGGCGAGCATTGAAGAATATTGCAAGGAAAATTCGTTCAAGGGCGCTGAGAGTTTTGATATTGATAAATCAAGCGAGCTTGACGGATATGTATTGTGCGTTTCAAAAGACGGTGACGACAGCAAGGGTCAAGAGCTTTTTATATTTTATGAAAAGCCTTTTGGCGCTATAAAAAATACAAACAGATATACCCTTGAATATCAGTCAAACGAAAGCGGCGCACAGCTTGTCGGTTCATATCTCTTTAAGCCGAGAGGAAGCGACGAAAGCCGAATGATTTTCTATTCAAACAATAATGAAAAAGCAACGGATTTTGAATACACGTCGGAATATAACTTTGACGGAAAAGATTGCAAAAACACGGTTTCGTATTCATTTGGTGAAAACGACTGCGTTATTGCGATTTCAAATCCGCTCCAAAACGAGGAAGCGGTTAAGTCCGCAAGCCTTAAAAAGGGCGCAAAGATTATTTATTCATATTGATTTTAAGTTTAAATTAGGAAAATCGGGGTGTGATTATGAAAAAGAAAAGTATAATTGTTATTTTGGCGTTTTTGATTATTACTGCCGCACTGAGCGCAGGGATAACATATTCGGTTATGAATAAGGGAAATGATTTGAGCCTCAGCGGCAGCTATTCAATGGCAGGCGAGGGTACGGGCAGTAAAAATGTGCTTGCACTCAGCGTTATTGACGAGAAAAACGAAAGCGGCGGAAATTATAAAATTTACCGTGATAACAAGCTGACGCAAAGCGGAAAATATGTTATTTCAAGCGATAAAAAATCAGCCACGCTTTATCAAAACGATAAGCCGTGCGCAATGATTTGTATTAATGACGGCAAGTATTATTATACGGATTCAGACTTTTCGCCGTATGAGATAACAAGAATAAGCGACAGCGAGTTGGAATTTTAGTGTGGTTTCGGCTTGATAAGCAGAGGGTATAAATTATGATTTTTATTAAAGCTTTTATTAAATGTTATCCCTATCTTGTGGCTATAGCGGTTATTTGCTTTGTATGCTATGCGGTGTGGATTTCAAATATTTATTATGATATACTTACCGCTTTACCATTATGGATGATGATTGCATACGGCGCAATATTATGCGTGGCGGCAATAGCCGTTTTGACTGTTATATACATAATTTTGCGCAAGTGTGTTAATAAATAATTAATTGAACCGAAAATAGAATACATTTTAATAAGAACCTTTTTTATTCTATTGATTATAGAGCGAGTATATGCGACTATATAATTGACAAAAGGACAAAGGAGGTTTTCATTATGAAAAAGATTTTGAAAAATTTAATTCCGCCGGCTCTTTATTGGATTACTTTTGCGGTTGGATTTTTTATCGTTTTGGTTTTCGATTTGCCGTCGGGGTATTGGTATCACGCTTTGCTTGCGGTAATGATTATCGTTAATTTGCTCGTGGCTTCTTTTGTAAATGCAAGGCAAATGAAATGGGGCATTTTGGCGCTGTTCATTCAGCTTTTGCTGTCAGGAATTATTCAAATCGCTTTGACAGGCAAGAGCGAATATCCTGAATTTTTCGCTTTGGGAAACTGTTTTTTGTATGGCGTGTTTTATTATGACAGCGCAACACCGCTTATTGTTGAAATTTTCCGCTTGCTGTTTTTATTGATAGCAATAATTATGCCTTATTATTTAGGCTGGTTGATTTATAAACGCAGAGACAAGAATTGTAAATAGGTATAAAAAAGACCGTCGGGTGACGGTCTTTTTCTTTTGTATTATTTTTTTGTGTAGCATACGTGGGAGAAATGTATGCCTTTGTCATGATAGCTTGCAAGAAGCTCTTTTTTATATTCAGCCTTATTAAACGCAGGGAAATATGCATCCGCATCAGGACATTCTGCTTCAATCTCGGTCAAATAAAGCTTTTCAGCCTTCGGCAAAAACTGCCTGTAAATGTCACCGCCGCCGATGATAAACGCCGTGTCGCTTTCAACTTCATTAAGTGCCTCACTGATTGAATGAACAACGGTTGCGCCCTCCGCCTTGTAATCTTCTTTTTTGGTGATGACTATGTTCTTGCGCCGTGGAAGGACTTTCGGCAGAGATTCAAATGTTTTTCTGCCCATGATAATCGAACTGCCCGTTGTGGTTTCTTTAAAGAAAGCCATATCATCTTTAAAATGCCAAATTAAATTGTTATCCTTGCCGAGCTCAAGATTTTTGCCTACTGCGGCTATCATACAAATTGTCATACGCTTCTCCTGCTTTTACTGCGAAATAGGGAATTTGATTTTGCCCATGTGTTTATAATCAATAAGCTTAACGTCGTTGCAATCTCTTGAATTGTCAAACTTAAAGAAATCGTCAATTTCGGGATTGAGCCAAAGCTTCGGCGCAGGCAAATCGCCATGCTCGTCAAATCTTTTAAGCTGCTCCTTAATTCCGTCAATTTGATTAACATAAATATGAGCGTCTTTAATACTCCAGTCCATTGTGCCGGGCTTTAAGCCGCAAACCTGAGCAAGCATACAAAGAAGTGTTGCATATTGGGTGACGTTAAACGGCAAGCCGAGAGGCACATCGCAAGAACGTTGATGAACCCAGCAGTTGAGCTTTCCGTCTGTTACATCCCATTCGCTTGACCAAACACAGCTTGGAAGAACGGCGGTGTCAAGGTAATCGTTTTGCCAAAGAGTCATTACCATTCGCCTGTCCTCAGGGTGATTTTTGATTTTATCAATAAGCTGCTGCGTCATTTGGAATTTGTTTACAATATAGCCGTAAGCCGTGCCGATTGTATGCGCCCATTCTTTGCCGAAAAACTTGTGAACAGGGGTTTTGACAAGCTTGCCGTTTTCGCCGGGAAGCATTTGAGATGCATTCCAATAGCCTTCGCTGTCAATTTCCCATTCGTTCCAAATTTTAACGTCCCTTTCCTGAAGCCAGCGCACATCGTTTGACTGCGCCTGATATATCCACAGCATTTCAAGAACTGCCTGACGGAGAAATAACTGTTTTGTTGTTAAAATAGGGAATTCTTTTGATAAGTCAAAATGAAAATTGTGCGACGGCACCTTGATTGTGTTTGTACCCGTGCGGTTTACAACCTCTGTGCCTTCTTCAAGTATTCTTCTGCATAAACACAAATAATCCTTATCCCATTGCGACATAATAACAGCCCTTTCAAAATAAACTAACGGTATTTTAACACAAAGTTACACCCTTTTCAACATTAAATGCAGTTGAGAATATAATTGCTTAACTTTATATCAAACGAATATCAAATAAATATCAAGTGTTTATTAAATTTTTGTAAAATCTATTTACTATCATTTTATTTGTGATATACTTGAATTGTTAATTTTTTATGAACCGAGGTGTCCTTATGGGAAAGGTTAAATCTTTTTTTAACAGCAAAATTGTTAAAAAAGATGTAGGCGAGCCGACATATCTTACCTGGAAAGAAGCATTGTCTTATGCAATGGGCAGAGGTGCTCAAGGAATGAGCACAAGTATGACGGCTTCTAAATATGTCAACTTCTTTATCACCGATGTGCTTCATATTAAAGCACGTCATGCAAGTAACATTCGTCTTTATTGCGGTATTTTTGATGCAATTAATGACCCTATAATGGGTGTAATTGTTGATAAAACACGTTCACGTTGGGGCAAAATGAGAGGCTATATCAAATTTGCACCTTATTTTGTTTCCCTTTTTATGATTCTTTTCTTTGTAGGCAATAACGATTTGTCATACGGATTTAAGATGGCACTTACTGTTTTTGCTTTTGTAGGTCTTGATGTTACTTATACCGCATTTGACGTGCCTATGGGAGCGCTTGCCTTTTCTATGACGCCTAACGGAACGGAACGAACGAAGCTTTACGGCATTGCGTCAATCGGTCGAATGATTATCGGCGCTCTTCCTGCGGCTCTTGTTGCATTTGCCGCTTGGCTTCCTTACTTTAATTCAAATCTTGATAAGGCATATTTGGTTGCCGCAGTGTTATCCGCAGTATTTATTATTGTATTAACACGATTTACCTTTGCAAACTGTCAGGAGCGTATGGAGCATAGCGAGGATACTCCGTCGCTTAATGAATGTATCCATCTGCTTTTGACAAACCGTCCGCTTTTAATGCTTTTCCTTTGTAATATCTTTTTTGTTATTATTAAGGTTTCCGAGCAGTGCTCGTTTTATTTTGCGTATGACTCACTTTTCAATGCAAAATATAACGGACTTCTCGATGTTGTTAAAGCTCCCGGTTCTGCTTTGGCAGGTGTGCTTGTTCCTATCATTGTTGAGCGATTGGGCGCAAAGAGCGACAGCAAAAAATTCTATCAGGTTTGCTGTGTTATGGGTATAGTTCTCAACGGTCTTTTTGCACTTTTAACATATAACGGCATTATGAATAAGCCTGCCGATAAGCCTGTTTCAACGCTTACGGGTATTATTGTTCTTGTTTTTTCTATGCTTGTTACATTTCCGCTTGAATTTAAAAACCTTATGCAAAAGGAAATGGAAGCCGAAACAGTTGACTATGTTGAATGGAAATCAGGCAGACGTGTTGAAGGCACAATGCTTTCGATTATGTCGTTTACAGGTAAGCTTGAGGGTACGCTTTCGTCATTTATCTGCCTTCAGGTGCTTGCAAGAACAGGCTATGTTGAGCATACAAGCGATGTTTCAACCGTTCAAAATCATTCAACCCTTTTAGGTCTTTTCCTTATGACGACCGTGTTCCCGATAATAGGCTATCTTCTTATGCTTGTTCCTATGCATTTTTATAATATCACAGGCGACGGACACAGAAAAATGATTAAGGAAATTATGGAGCGCAGAGAGGCTGAAAAGGCTAAAAAAGAACAGGAAAAATCCGAAGCTGACGCCGTAGAGCAAAAAGCATAATAAATAATTTTATACATAAGAGGTTGTTGAAGGACAGCCTCTTATTTTTATTGACAATAGGGCATAATGTGATAAAATAAATAAAAACGATATTTATCGGGGGAATATATATGAAAAAAATAATATCGCTTGCATTAAGCGTTGTTTTGGCATTGTCAAGTCTGTCGTTTGGGGTGGTGACTGCGTTTGCAAATACTAAACAAACGGCGCCTAAAATCATTTTGAATGAAACCGTTGAGGCTTATGTTGATGTAAATAATAAAAGTTATGTTGAATTTACTCCTGCCACAACGGGATATTATGAGTTTTACTGTTTTACTCAAAGCTATGACGGAAATATAATGGCGTCGATAGTGGATTTCGACGGCGAAACGGACAACAGTGTTATTAACGATAATTATAATCCGAATTTGCTTTGTGCGGCGGAGCTTATGGCAGGAAAAACTTATTATTATGTTCTTGAGTCCTCTCAGCCTGCTTTTTCAAGTGTTGTAAGCGTCAGAACGCATACTCACAGCTTTGGCGCAGTTGAAACATATCCTGCGCATTTTGACCAAAATGACAGCGCTTTGAGCTATGACGGATACAGCGAGAGCATTTGTGCCTTTTGCCCTGCAAATACAATAACAGCGTATTATGTTGCACCGGGCAAGGCAAAGGCTAAAACAAAAACATTTACATATAATAAAAAGAAAAAAACAACCAAGATTACGGTTTATGACAGGGCAGGAAATATTATTTCGCCGTCAAATTACACCGTCAGCTACAAGAATAATACAAAACCCGGATTTGCAACGGTTAACATTAAGTTCAAGGGAGTTTATACAGGCTCAATGTCATATAGATTGACAATTAAGCCTAAAAAGCAGTCGATATCCTCAATTAAAAGCAAGAGCAAAAAGAAAATATCCCTTAAGTGGAAAAAGGATTCAACCGTTACGGGATATCAAATTCAGTATTCTACCTCCAAAAAATATACTAAAAAAGCAACTAAAACTATCACGATTAATAAAAAAAGCACAACCTCTAAAACGATATCAAAGCTTAAATCAAAGAAAAAATATTATGTAAGAATTCGTGCCTATAAGCAGTCGCAGGGCAAAAAAATCTACGGCGCTTGGACTAAAACAAAAACTATTAAGGTTAAATAAAGATTTTAATATAAATATAGCCTTGAAACGTCTATTATAATATGATAAAATCAAAACTGATGAATAATTAATTCCTAAAAAGGAGGCAAAAATATGCAAATGACTTTTCGCTGGTTCGGCAAGGACCTCGATACAGTTTCTCTTGAGCAAATCAAGCAGATTCCGGGCGTAGTCGGCGTTGTGCCTGCGCTTCATTATCTTCCTGCAGGCGATGCGTGGGAGATGGAAGACGTGCAGAAAATGTACGACGAAATCACGGCAGCAGGCTTGACGATGGAATGTATCGAAAGCGTAAATGTTCACGAGGATATTAAGCTTGGTTTACCTACAAGGGACAAGCTTATTGAAAACTACAAAAAATCCATCAGAAATCTTGCAAAAGTAGGAGTTAAGGTTATATGCTATAACTTTATGCCTGTTTTTGACTGGACAAGGACAGACCTTTATATGCCTTTGCCTGACGGCTCTACCTGCCTTAGCTATGACGGCAAGCAGGTTGAGGGCAAATCTCCCGAAGATATGTTTAAGGAGATTGACGATAACTCAAACGGCTACGCAATGCCGGGTTGGGAAACCGAGAGAATGGGCGAGATTAAAGAGCTTTTTGCAAAATACAAGGGTGTAACCGCCGATGATTTATGGGCAAACCTTAAATATTTTCTTGAAGCTATTATGCCGACGTGTGAGGAATGCGATGTCAAAATGGCAATCCATCCGGACGATCCGCCTTGGGGTATTTTTGGGCTTCCTCGTATTATTACGGGCAAAGAGGCTGTTGAAAAGCTTCTTAATATGGTGCCGAGCAAGTATAACGGACTTACTCTTTGCACAGGTTCACTCGGTGCAAGCCCTGATAACGATATGGTAGAAATTATTAAAGCAGCAGGAAATCGAATTTATTTTGCTCACCTTCGCAACGTCTCAATAAACGACAGATGGTTTAACGAAACCGCCCACGAAAGCGACTGCGGTTCGCTTGATATGTATGAGATTGTTAAGGCTTTGCAGGAGGTTGGATTTGACGGATACGTCCGCCCTGACCACGGCAGAATGATTTGGGGCGAAGTTGCACGTCCGGGCTACGGTCTTTATGACAGAGCCTTGGGTGTAAGTTATCTCAACGGTCTTTGGGAAGCTGTTGAAAAAAGCAGAAAGGATAAATAATTTTATGTTTAATCACGAAAATTTAAAAGGCAAGGTTGCTGTTGTAACAGGTGGCGGCGGTGTTCTTTGTGCCGCTTTTGCAAAAACTCTTGCAGCTCAGGGCTGTAAGGTAGCGGTTCTTGACCTTAATGAAGGTGCTGCGCAAAAATGTGCAGACGAAATCAACGCAAACGGCGGAGAGGCTATTGCAGTCGGCTGTAATGTTCTTGAACTTGAATCTATGGAGAATGCTCGCAAGACTGTTAATGAAAAGCTCGGTACATGCGATATTCTTTTAAACGGTGCAGGCGGTAATAATCCTAAGGGCACAACTACTAAGGATACTCTTGAAAAAATCGACCTTGTTCAAAAGGATGAGAATGTAAAGACATTCTTTGACCTTGACCCTAACGGTATCAGTTTTGTATTTAATCTTAACTTTCTCGGCACTCTTATTCCTACTCAGGTTTTCGCTAAGGATATGGCTGAAAAGGAAAAAGGCACAATCATTATGATTACTTCAATGAATGCCTTTAGACCTCTTACACGTATTCCTGCTTACAGTGCTGCAAAAGCCGCTGTTAAGAATTTCACCGAGTGGATGGCAGTTCATTTTGCACCGCTTGGAATCAGAGTAAATGCTATTGCTCCGGGATTCTTTTCAACAAAGCAGAATGCCACTCTTCTTTGGAACGAGGACGGCACTCCTACTGAAAGAACGGGCAAAATTCTTGCCGCAACACCTATGGACAGATTTGGCGAGCCTGAGGAGCTTGCGGGCACACTTCTTTTCCTTTGCGACGATACCTATTCAGGTTTCATTACAGGTGTAAACATTCCTGTTGACGGCGGATTTAACGCTTATTCGGGTGTTTAATTAAATAATAAATATTATTTAGGGCGATTTGATTTACATTTCGCCCTTTTTAAATAGGTGAAGAAATGGATAAAACCAAAAAGAAAAAAACACTTGCAATAGTTATTTCCTGCATTGTTGTGATTTTGGCGGCAGTAGTTTTGTATATCGCCTTCGGCGTTATCGGAACTGACAGCAAGGTTGTTTACGGTCAAAGTAATTTGGTTAATGCAAACAAAAACGGCAGTAACACTACTGTTATCGACGTTAACACAAATTATCAGATTATGAACGGCTTTGGCGCTTCAGCTTGCTGGTGGAGCCAAGACGTCGGCGCTTGGGACAATGCAGACGAGATTATGCAAGCACTTTATGATTCCGACAAAGGAATAGGGCTTAATATTTATCGCTATAATCTCGGTGCAGGCTCAAAAAACGACACTCATATTTTGACAGAAAACCGCAGAACAGAGTGCTTTTTGAATGCTGACGGAACTTATAATTTTAATAACGACAAAAATGCACAGGCTTGCCTTGAACTTGCAAAAAAATATGCAGGCAAGGATATGCGCTTAACTCTTTTTTGCAACAGCGCTCCCGTTTATCTTACCAAAAACGGTGCATCTTATTGCACACCTTATAAAAATGAGGACGAGCCGTGGATATCCAATCTTGATAAATCAAAATATCCCGATTTTGCGGATTTTTGCTATAACAGTGCAGAGTATTTTGTAAATAAAGGATACCGTGTAACAAGCGTTTCGCCGATTAATGAGCCGCAATATAATTGGGCGGCTTGGTATAATGACGATAACACTTATAGCGTTAATCAAGAGGGTTGTTATTATTCTAAGTATGAGGCAAGGGATTTGCTCAAAATATTTGTAAAGAAATTTAAAGGCTCTGATTTAGATAAAAAGGGCGTTAAGGTTTCTATGTTTGAATCAGGCTCAATGGAGGGCGACGATTCAAGCTGTGCGGCATATATGGACTGCATTTTAGGCAGGGGTCCAAAATATGTTTTTAAAAATGCAAAGCTTCGCAAATATTTTAAAGAAGTAAGTATGCATTCTTATTGGTCGGGTGCAGATACTAAGAAAAATGCGGAAAATTATATCAGCGATAAGTATTCCAAGTATTCTGTTGCCGCTACGGAATATTGCCAAATGACCGACGATAAAAATACAGGTGTTTATGACCTTATTGCTAAGGAGAAAAAAGGCACTAACGGCACATCTATAAAATACGGCGTCGCAATGGCAAATACCATTGTTGACGATTTGACTATAATGAATGCAAACGAATGGGATTGGTGGACTGCGTGTTCTTATGGAACTTATACCGACGGACTTATTTATCTTGATGAGGATAATCACGAAAATCTCGATTTTTCAAAGAGATATTACTGCCTCGGCAATTTTTCAAAATTCATTAAAGAGGGTGCGGTAAGAGTTGCGTGTTCTTCGGGTGTTAAAAATGTAAGAAGCGTTGCCTTTGTGAATGAGGATAATACTGTTGTAACTGTATATGTTAATAATAATGATAAAAAAGCATATACAACAATTGACTGCGAAGGCGATTATGCTGTTTATACAACCGACAGGGACAACGATATTGCAAAAACCGACTTCGGCAAAGCCAAAAAGGTTAAGGTTTCACTTCCTGCTTCAAGCGTTGTAACCGTAGTTTATGAAGCAAAATAAAAATGTATAATTAAACACCTCAGGGGTAATAATACTCTTGAGGTGTTTTTTATGGCTACAAAAGATAAACCAAATAATAAAAATTTAAGAGCGCTTTTCTCTGTCATTTGCCTTTGCATTGTTGCACTTGGGTTGATAGTTTATTTTTCAACCAATTCCGCCCACACAACGGATGTAAACGAGGCGACAACGGTTGTTGATAAGGCTAAGGACAAAGAAAAAAAGATTACGACTCAACCGTCAACCGCCCTGACAACGCAGGAAAATACGCAAGTTCAAACAACAAAAAAGAGCGAAAATAAAAAGCCGACAACAGTTACCTCAACCGAGGTTTCAACAATGACGTCGAGTGATACAAATATTCCCTATAAATCTTTTTATAAATACCCTTGCGATGAAACGGTATTGACACCATACAGCGAGGAACTTGTTAAAAACAAAACTATGAACGATTACAGAGCACATACGGCAATCGATTTTAAAGCGGCAAAGGGCACAAAGGTTATTTCTATCAACGACGGACTTGTGCTTTCAGTAACGAAGGACGCTATGCTCGGCACGGTTATTGAAATTGACCACGGCTCAAAGCTTGTCGCTCGCTATTGCGGTATGGATACGGTTAATGTGTCTGAGGGGGACTATGTAACTATCGGAGAAGTCCTCGGCACTCTCGGTACAACTCCGTTTGAGGAAAAAAGCGAAAGTCATCTTCATTTTGAAACTTTGCTTGATAATAAATATGTAAATCCGCTTAATGTAATGGGCAAAACAGAGTAAACTTTTGATAAAGCGAAAACAGCGGCTTGAACTTATCAATTCAAGCCGCTGTTTTTGTATAAATGTTATAATATATAATTTGTAGGGGTGAACATTGTTCGCCCGTTTTTATTCATTTATATCCGTATTTTCGTCTGATGGCTGTTGCTCGTTTTCGTTATCCTGAACTTCAACCGAAGTGATTTCGTCATTTGCCTCAGGCGATTGAACGGTAGGATGATAATATTCATCAACCTCACTGTTTGCCGCCTCGCTTGGTGCGCTGTTGTTTTCGGCTACTGTATCGTCAGTATTCGCATACGACGGATATGAACCGCTTTGAACAGGCTCTTGCTCTGTCGGTACACTGTTTGGATTGTAGGAATAAAACGGAGCTGCATTTTGATTTTGTGCAGTTTCGTTTTGAACAGTGCTTTGTGTATTGTCACAATTATTAGGATTGTAGTAATAATTGCTTTGATTGTTGTTATCGTTATAGTTTTGATTACCGTTTTGAGCACCTGCAAAAGCATATTTAGCCGCTCTTTGCTCTTGCGAAAGAAAATCATCCTCAGTAATTTTTCCCTCTTGAAGCGCCCTGAGTTTGAAGTTTTCATAATAGAGTGCCTGAGTGGTGAAATAATAAGGAATTACATAAATGCTTGCAATACCGAATGTGATGCAGGTAAGAAGCCACCAGCCGATAAAGCTTAAATCAAGAGCGAAAAGCTCGCCTCTGTTGCCGGCAACCATTTTTTTAGATAACTTGAGAGCCTCTGTCGGCTTCAAATTCGGGTTTTCGCACATAAGCTGGAATGCAAAGTATGAACTGTAGTGATAAACTATTCCCGGGATTACGAAAAGAAGCGACCAAAGGAATTCAAAAACTCCTCTTAAAATATAAATAACGATTTTGTTGCCGTATGTAGGACCGAACGAAATCTTGAAAATATTTTGAATTTCTTTGCTAAGCCCCAATTGCTCGTTAGGGTCACGCTTAATAAGCAAAACGTAAAAGCCGCAAAGCGAAACAAAAAGAGGCGAAAGTATCACCGAAACAACAGTAAGGCTTTTTAATCCTATATCTTCAAGACCAATGTTACCGTTTACAAACATCGTTGACGGCTTGACTGAACTGCCGATTATTTTATCTGACGGAGTATATTTTTGACCGAAGCTTTCAATCGGGTTGTCGCTTGAGCTGTCGCCTGAATCGTTACCGTCATCGTAGTCATCGTAATCGCCGTTTCCAAAATAATTAAAGAAATCTTCAGGCGTGTTTTGACCCGAACTGTTATCGCTTGAGCCGTTGCTTGGACCGAAAATGTCTTCCAAATTATCTCTGCTGTTGTATGCGGAAATGCCTACCGTTAAGCCGTTTACCAAAAACAAAACGATTGCGCTTAACACAAACAGTGCAAATATCTTTTCTTTAATAATCTGCTTAGCCTGCGATTTAACTAAGCTTCTGTTGATTTTGTTCATAATTTTATCCTCCTTTGGATAAACTAAAACTCAACCTTTTCCTCAATAAACTTTGCAAGTTCATCAATAGAAATTCTAACCTGCTCCATAGTGTCACGGTCACGTACTGTTACGCAGTTATCCTCAACTGAGTCAAAGTCATAGGTTATGCAGTAAGGAGTACCGATTTCGTCCTGACGGCGATATCTCTTGCCGATAGAGCCGGCGTCATCATAGTCAATGTTGAATTTTTTAGAAAGCATTGCATAAACCTCGCCTGCCTGCTCGTTAAGCTTTTTTGAAAGCGGAAGAACAGCAGCCTTAAACGGTGCAATAGCAGGGTGGAAGTGCATAACAATTCTCTTGTCGTTCTTTTCTTCGTCAAGAACCTCTTCGTCGTATGCTTCGGTAAGAAGTGCCAAGAATAAACGCTCAACACCGAGTGACGGCTCAATAACGTAAGGAACATATTTTTCGCCTGTTGCCTGGTCAAAATATTCAAGGTTTTTGCCGCTTGTTTTGATATGCTGAGTGAGGTCGTAGTCTGTTCTGTCTGCAACGCCCCAAAGCTCACCCCAACCAAACGGGAATTTATATTCAAAGTCTGTAGTTGCTTTGGAATAGAAGCAAAGCTCCTCTTGGTCGTGGTCACGAAGTCTGAGGTTATCCTTGCTGATGTTAAGAGAATAAAGCCAATCACGGCAGAAGCTTCTCCAATAATCAAACCATTCAAGGTCAGTACCCGGTTTGCAGAAAAATTCAAGCTCCATTTGCTCAAATTCTCTTACACGGAAGATGAACTTACCCGGTGTAATCTCGTTACGGAAGGATTTGCCTACCTGTGCAACACCGAAAGGAATTTTCTTTCTTGTTGTTCTTTGCACGTTTGCAAAGTTTACAAAAATACCCTGCGCAGTTTCAGGACGGAGATAAATTTCGTCCTTAGCATCCTCTGTAACACCCTGAAAAGTTTTAAACATAAGGTTGAATTGGCGGATATCGGTAAAGTTGTGAGCGCCGCAATTAGGGCAAGGAATATTGTGCTCCTTAATATAAGCAGCCATTTCCTCGTTACTCCAACCTGCAACATTTGTGCCGTCAAAGCTTTCAATCAAGTCGTCTGCTCTGTGCCTTGTTTTACATTCGCAGCAGTCCATAAGCGGGTCAGAGAAGCCGCCAAGGTGACCTGAAGCAACCCAAGTCTGCGGGTTCATAAGAATTGCGCTGTCAAGGCCTACATTGTATTGGTTTTCCTGGATAAATTTCTTTCTCCAAGCTTTTTTGATGTTTTCCTTAAGTTCAACGCCGAGCGGACCGTAGTCCCATGTATTTGCAAGACCGCCGTAAATCTCAGAGCCGGGGTAAACAAATCCTCTTCCCTTGCAAAGAGCAACAAGCTGGTCTAAAGTTTTTTCTGAATTATCCATTGCATTTTCCTCCGTTAGTTATATACACTTTATTTTACTATGTTTTTATTAATAAGTCAATTATAACTTGTGAATAAGTAGCCATAGCGTCGAAAGAAATGCCGATGATATGATTGTTACAGCGGAATGTGATTACACTATTAAAAATCAATTTCTAATAATTATAAATATTGGGGCGCAGTTATGGCTATTTATTCGCAACCGTAAAAAAAGAAAAAGGGAAAGCTGTGCTTTCCCTTAAACGAACCTTAATTAATTTAATACTTACCAGCCTAAGCGCATAATTGTAAGTTTGCACTTGCCGGTGCCGTATCTGTAGCAAGCTCTGTGTCCTTCAGGTGTGAAGATATCTACTCGACCTACCTGTGAAAGTCCTGAGCCGCCTCTGTCAACTACTGTGTAGTTTGTGCCGTCAATATTGACGATTGAGCCCATAGGAAGCCAATTGCAGGCAATGTAATAAGGATTTTTCATTCCGTTTGATACATGTCTGCCGCTTGCAGTTTGACCTGAACCTGTGCCGCAAGTACCGCATGCACAATAGTGGGTGTATCTGCCTGTAATAACTTGACCTACCTTGTAGCCTCTTTTTTTCGATACGCCGTTGGTTTTAACCTTTGCGCCGTCTGTTTCTTTAGTGCCAACCTTTACTACCTTGTTTTTTGCCTTGGTAATAACCTTTTTGCTGACAACCTTTTGAGTTTTCTTTTTGCCGTTTACATATTTAACTTTATATGTTACGTTGGCAGTACCCTTTTTGCCCTTTTTAACTACGGTTTCAATACCTTCGTAAACATCGTCGTTTTCTTTTTCAACGGTTTTATATTTGATTTTTTCTTTTTTGGTAACTTGCTTATATGTTACACGGTTTACCGTTACCTTGGTTTTTTTGGTAATCTGCTTGTTTTCAGCCGGAGTGGTGTAGTCGTTGCTTCCCAAATCTACGTTTGCTGCGTCAAGAAGGTCTGATACCGTTCCGCTTACAACAGGCACCTTGTATGTTTCGCCGTCAACCTTGAGTGTGGTTGTCTTAGATGAAATATACTTGATTACCATACCGCTTGTAACTGTATCGCTAAGCTGGCAGTTAAGAGTAACATTGTTTGTGTTAAAGCCGATTTCGTCGAGCGCCTCTTTAACTGTGTCGCCATATACGTTATAAGTGTTGATAGTTCCATTGAATTCTACATTAACATCATTAAGTCTGTCAATTTTGATTACTCCGCCCTTACCTGCGTTAAAAGAGCTGATATCGAGTTTGTCTGTATCGTTCAATGCAATGTTTGCTTGCGACAGGATTTCGATAGGTTCCGTTTCGTTTGTCGTAATTGAATATGTGTTATTATCAACGTCAATTTGAACATTATAGTTAGAAGCCATTTGAGCAAATGCTGTTGATGCAAAAATCACGATTGCCAACACGAATACAATTACTGCCGTTACGACTTTGCGACTTAAGCCACGTATGTCGCCGGTTGTTGATTGGTTAGTCATCTTAATCTCCTTTTGTGATAGAAATATTAGGGTTTCGCTTTGAAACATAGTTCCTAATACCGACACGAATGTAGCTACATAAAATTTCGTATCGAGCAGAGTTGTTTTTTCTGCTTCACCGTTATTATTTCCTCGAGCGATTGCCATTATAGTGACAAATGCATAATGTGTCAATAATTCAGAAGTTAAGATTTTGTATAATATGCACAAACGTTTTTAACATTGTAGTATGGTTACAAAAGGGTTACACCATATCTTGTGGTTATATTCTTTAACGATTTAGTGTACAAAAGTATTTTTTTGTAAAATCCTTAGAAATGCCACTTTTAAATCTTACAATTTGTAACATTTTTATTTGTAACTTTTTAAAAACCCAATATATTGTATAAAATAGCGAAAATAAGAAAACGCACAACATTATATAGATATTGTACGAAAAGCTAACTGTTAGTGTTTCGTACAATTATTTTTGCTGTATTTTAAGCACTTTTGTTCGATAAAACGCTCTGAAATCGCACCGTTACTTATATATGATATTTATTATATATTATATTATTTAAAACTATTATATATAGAAGTGCAAAATGCAGACAAGAAAAAAGTCTGTAACCGTAAAATCAGGTTACAGACTGTAATTATTTGCGATTTTAAGTCGTTATTTTGAATCGAGTGATTTGGTGATTTTAACGTTTGCAAAAACAGAGATTGCCGCAAGCAAAACTCCCAAAACTATGCTTACACAGCAAGCACCGTTTACCGCCGACGTAAATGCCGTTTGATAAATTTGCGGTGAAATGTTAAGCCCTTGCGAAATTCTTGCAATAAGGCTTGCTATGCCTGCTGCGGTGAATGTAAATCCTGTTACGGTAAATGCAACAAAGATATTAAACATAATTTCACGTGAACGCCTAAACAAAACAAGAAGTAATATTATAGGTAATGCAACTAAAAGAACCCCGATTGAAAGAAAATGCAAATAATTGCTGTTGAAAGTGCTGATAAAATCAGCGATAGCTTCCGTGTTCTTCAGCCCAAAGCATTCAGAATAAGCTTGAGCCGCCTTTACCGCCGTGTTGTGAATAAGCGCTTCGTCATATTGCATATTGTTGCCCTCAAGATATTCCTTGCAAAGAGAGTCAAACTGCGCAATTTGATTTTTTGAATAAAGGTCAGGGTTGTCCTGATTGTAAAGCCTTGTAAGTGCGCTTGAATTTGAAATGTCGTTATTTTTGTATACTGCGTCAAAAACTCTTGACGGAATACCGCTTTGCGCCTCAAGCACGCTTATTTGGTCTTTAAATGCTTTTTCACATTGCTCGCTTACATTGCATTTGTCAAAAACATAATTCATATATTTTTGTGACAAAACGGTAGATTTTGTTATTGAAATTCCGAATAATAAAATTGAACCTGCGGCAATAAGCAGGGTAAGGATAAAGCATATTGCTTTTCGTGATTTTGAAAGTGTCATCTGCTCCTCCTTATGCGTTTACCTTGGCGCCGCTTTTCATAACCGCAACGCAAACATAGTATTCGTTAGATATTCCTGCTCCGACGCTATTGTCTGTATAAAGCACAAGTGCTCTTGAAAGCCCTGCACCGGCATTTTTTAGCTCGTACTTGTTATGAGCGGTGTATATGCTTTTAATTGTGTATTCATAAGAAGAATAGAAAGTGTCAATATTTATTGTGTCACCCTCGCTTGCAAGTTTGATTTTTGCACTGTTATTTTTGTAAACTTCTGCAAAGCAGGTGCCGATTTCACCCGGAAGTGATGAGCCTATATTAATGTTAAATCTTTCGTTTGCATTGACTTTGTCCGCCTTGTAAATAAGCGGCAGGCTCTCGTCGCCGACGCTGATTTTGCCGATTACAGAGTTGTTTTCAAGCTTGTTAAACGATGATTTTTTTATACTTCCGTTTTCCTCTTTAATGTCAAAAGAGGTTATTTCATTAACTTGCTTGCCCTGCTCGGCTGCCATTTGAAAGCCTTTATCAGGGGTAAGTGCGTTGATGATTCCCACATATAAAACAGAAAGTATAATCGCTGTAAAAATCGGCAAAAGTATCCCGTTAATTAATAATCTTTTTTCATTTTTTGTCATATTTTTTGCCCTGCTATCTGTTGATATCCTGCGCCTGAAGGGCGTTTTGCATAAAATTATTCTTTTTCTTCTTAGGCTTGTATGCAGGTGGGTTTTTAAGTTTCTTCATAAGGCTGCTGCCTTTTTTTGCGGTGAGCTTGTTAATCTCGTGAACAGGGCCTGACATATAGTCTGACATATACTTGTCAGCCACAGCCATCATATCCTTGTCATTTTGCATAGCGCCCAAAATGGTTACGCCGATAACGTCCTGAACCTCATTTGTGCCGTCCTCATAAACTTCGTTGAGCATTTTGAAAAGCCTTTTTTGGTCAGCGCTGTTTCCGTTTTTGATTACATCTATTACCTTAGGTGTGCCAATCTCCGTGAAAAATGTTTCAGGTAAAAATTCACCGTATTTTACAATATTTTTCTTGATATCTTCTTTAAATTCAGGATATAAAGTGCCAAATCTGTTTGCAAGTGAGTCGCAATCATAGCTGATAACTCCGTTTTTAGCCTTTGTTCTTGAAACAGCCTTAGGCATTTTAACCTTGTCAAGATTAACCTGCTTTCTTGCCTTGAAAATTCCGCTGATTTCGTCGTTGATTTCGTTGCCGAGGCTCTTTGCGTCTTTTTCATTGTAAGTCTCTGCATCAAAAAGCGAACGTGAAATAGTATCAAAATGAGGTTCGCTAGCCTTGTAATCATAGCAACATTCAAAAGCCATCGTGCTTGCACTGCTGTCGTACATAATTCTGTACGCGCCTTTTTCGCCTGCAAAAGTTATGCTCTTTTCGTCCTCGTTAACTTTTTTGAAGTCAAGCTCCTCATTAGTTTGGATGAGCTGCTTTTCTGCAATCTTAAAAACTTCACTTATTTCCATATCTTTATCGTTCTCCAATTAAATTTTAAATTAAAAGCTAAATATTTTAATCAGTTTATTATAACATTAAAGTGTGTGCTTGTCACTATATTTTTTATTTGTTAATAATTATTATATTATAAATATAAAATCTTTATTATAAAATTAACTATTTGTATATAATACATTATTGATTATTGAATGTGATTGTGATAAAATATTATGAATATATATAGATTTAGGTGACTCAAATGATAAATAATGATAAAAAAATAACCCTTGCGGTTATATTTGGCGGCGTATCGTCGGAGCATGATATCAGCTGTATTTCGGCTAAGGGTATCGTTTCAAATATTGATTATAGCAAATATAATTTAATTCTTCTCGGTATTACCAAGGACGGAAGATGGTTTATTTTTAATGATAATATTGAACTTTTGCCTGAGGATAAGTGGCTCAATTCAAAAAGCCTTGTTCCTGCCTATATTTCGCCGGACTCATCTGTTCACGGCATAGTTACGGCTAAGGGTGAAATCATTAAGCTTGACTGTGTATTTCCTGTTCTTCACGGCAAAAACGGTGAGGACGGAACTGTTCAGGGGCTTTTGCAGCTTGCTCAAATTCCTTATGTAGGATGTGACGCAACCTCGTCGGGTGTTTGTATGGATAAGGCTGTTGCAAATGCCGTTGCAGATGCATTTGGCATCAATCAAGCGAAGTGGTGTGCTTTTACCCAGTATGATTTTAATAAAAACAGGCAGGAGTGTATTGATACTGCCGTTAATAAGCTCGGCTTTCCTATCTTTGTTAAGCCGGCAAATGCAGGTTCTTCTGTCGGAATTACAAAGGCTCACGATATTCCTGAGCTTATTGAAGCTATGAACGTTGCGTTTAATGAGGATAAAAAGGCTGTTTTGGAGGAATTTATTGACGGCCACGAGGTTGAGTGTGCCGTTTTGGGTAACGTTGAACCTATTGCAGCCGAGGTTGGCGAGATTAAGGCTGCGGCTGAATTTTACGATTTTGACGCTAAATATAATAATCCTGCAAGCGAGCTTTGTATCCCTGCCGATATTGACCTTGAAAAGAGAAATGAAGTTAAGGCACAGGCTGTTAAGGCGTATAAGGCTCTCGGTTGCGAGGGTATGTCTCGTGTTGATTTCTTTGTAAGAAACAGTGACGGGGCAGTTCTTCTTAACGAAATAAATACTATTCCCGGTCAAACTCCTATCAGTATGTATCCTAAGCTTTTTGAAGCAGCAGGCGTACCTTATAAGGAACTTATTGACAGGCTTATCGGTTGTGCGTTGTCACGTGGCGGCAAGTTTTAATTATGGAAAAGGTATTAATTGAAGTAATAGGAACTCAAAATATCGACAGTCAGTTTGACAAAATGGAGCTTAAAACAGTCGGAACATTTGAGGAACTTGAAGAAAAATATATTATCAGATATAAGGAAGAGCAGGGCGAAGGGGAAGCGCCTATTGACGTAAGCGTTGTTGTTTTGAAGGACGAAAGCGTTGTTGAAATGACTCGTGACGGCGCAATTTCCTCAAGGCTTGTTATTGAGCGCTCGCAGAGAAATCTTTGCCATTACGGCACAGCTTACGGCGATATACTTATGGGCATTTCGGGCCATTCAATTGAGCATGAGCCAAATGAAAACGGCGGCAAATTCTCATTTGGATATGATATTGATATCAACGGTGCCCTTGCTTCCAAAAATCGTGTTAAGCTTACATATAAAAAGAAAAAGCAACCTAAATAACAGGAGTAAATAAGATGTCAAAAATAGTTAAAAAGACAGAAATTGAATTAAAAAATATAATTGAGCAGGCTGTTAAAAAGGCTGTTTCAAACGGTGCTTTGCCTGAGGCTGAAATGCCGCAATTTAACATTGAAAAGCCGGCTAATAAGGATAACGGCGATTATTCAACAAACGTTGCAATGGCGGGCGCACGTGCTTTTAAGAAAGCGCCGAGAATGATTGCTGAGGCTATTGTTTCTTGCATTGACCTTGACGGCACAGCATTTGAAAGGGTAGAAATTGCAGGCCCCGGCTTTATGAACTTCTTTTTATCTCAGCAGTTTTATTCAAATGTGCTTAAGGACGTTTTTTCTTGCGGCAAGGATTACGGCAAAAGCGATTACGGTCAGGGCAAAAGGGTGCTTGTGGAATTTGTATCTGCCAACCCGACAGGCCCTATGCATATCGGCAATGCCCGTGGCGGTGCAATAGGCGACTGCCTTGCAAGCGTACTTGATTGGGCAGGCTTCAGCGTTAACCGTGAGTTTTATGTAAACGATGCCGGCAACCAGATTGAAAAGTTCGCAACCTCGCTTGAGGTTAGATATCTTCAGCATTATGACCCGTCTATTGAGCTTCCTGAGGATGCTTATCACGGTCAGGATATTGTTGAGCATGCCGAGAATTTTATTAAGGAATACGGCGACAAATATGTAAATGCAGACTCAAAGGAGCGTCGCAAAGCGCTTGTTGATTTTGCACTTCCTAAGAATATTGCAGGCCTTGAAAGGGACCTTGGAAGATACAGAATTACTTATGACAAATGGTTTAGAGAGTCAACACTTCATAATGACGGCTCCGTTCAAAGAGTTATTGATGCACTTAAGGAAAAAGGCGTAACTTATGAGCAAGACGGCGCATTGTGGTTTAAAGCAAGCGAATACGGCAATGATAAGGATATAGTTCTTGTAAGGGCTAACGGACTTCCGACATATATTGTGCCTGATATCGCTTATCATTATAACAAGCTTGTTACCCGTGGTTATGATAAAGCTATCGACGTTTTGGGCGCTGACCACCACGGCTATGTTCCACGTATGAAAGCGGCTCTCACAGCTTTGGGGCTTGACGCTTCAAGGCTTGACTGCGTAATTATGCAGATGGTAAGGCTTGTAAGAGAGGGTGAAACAATTAAGCTTTCAAAGCGTTCGGGCAAGGCAATTACCCTTAACACTCTTATTGACGAAGTGCCGCTTGACGCTGCAAGATTTTTCTTTAATTTAAGGGAGCCTAATTCTCATTTTGATTTTGATTTGGAACTTGCGGCTAAGCAGTCAAGCGAAAATCCGGTATATTATGTTCAATATGCTCACGCAAGAATTTGCTCTATTATTAAAAAGGCTCAAGAGCAGGGAGTTGAGCTTAAAACACCGAGTGATGACGAGCTTGCGCTTCTTAGTTCCAAAGAAGAGAAGGACCTTATCCGTCACCTTTCATTGCTTACTGATGAAATTGTTTCGGCGGCGAAATCCTATGACCCGGCTAAAATTACACATTATGTTATTGAGCTTGCAACTCTTTTCCATAAATTCTATAATGCACAAAGAGTTATGCTTGATGATAACGAAGGCCTTATGCAGGCGAGACTTTTCCTTTGCAAGGCTGTTAAGGACACGATTTATAATATTTTGACTATGCTTAAAATAACTGCTCCTGAAGTTATGTAAGAGAGGTAATATATGGCAAATATTAAGGATAAAATGCTTTATTTTGTGGGAAATAAGCTGCTTAAATACGTTTATAAAAACCCTCAAAAAAATATGCTAAAGCTAATAAAGATAGGCAAGGCGGTTGCAGGTAAGATGTACCCTGAAAGCACTTTTACAAAGCCTATCGAAATTATCAGCGACCCTACCAATGTTTGGCATAAATATTTATTTGACGGCTTGAGGGATATCGATCCTGATTTCTTTTGCTCTGCGGCGCTTACTTTTGCGATTGATTTGGGGCTTAACGGCACTAAGACCATTCGTAAAAGACGTGAGCAGGAGCATTGCAATATCCCTTGGGTAATTCTTATGGACCCGACTTCTGCCTGCAATTTGAAATGCAAAGGCTGTTGGGCTGCCGAATACGGCTATAATTCAAACCTCACTCTTGACGAAATGCGCAGAGTTATAAGCGAAAGCAAGGCGCTCGGCACTCATTTTTATATGTTTACGGGCGGTGAACCGCTTATTCGCAAAAAAGATATTATTACCCTTGCAAGGGAAAATAAGGATTGCATTTTCCTTGCGTTTACCAACGGTACGCTTGTTGACGATAAGCTTTGCGAGGATATCAAATCTTGCGGCAACCTTGCGCTTGCGCTTTCGATTGAAGGTTCTGAGGAAGTTAATGACAGCAGGCGAGGCGAGGGTGTTTATCAAAAAACGCTTAATGCTATGAAGCTTCTTAAAAAGCATAAATGCCTTTTTGGCACTTCTGTTTGCTATACTTCTAAGAATTATGACAGCGTAACGAGTGATGAATTTTATGATTTTATGATAGAAAACGGCGCAAAATTTGCGTGGTATTTCCACTATATGCCTGTCGGCGCAGACGCTGATACCGAGCTTCTTTTAACTCCTGAGCAGAGAGAGCACGTTTATCGCACCATTCGCCAAAACCGTAACAGCAAAACGGGCAAGCCTATTTTTACGGTCGATTTTCAAAATGACGGCGAGTTTGTCGGCGGTTGCATTGCAGGCGGACGTAACTATTTCCACGTCAACAGCGAGGGTGACGTTGAGCCTTGCGTATTTATTCACTACAGCGATTCAAATATAAGGGAAAAGAGTATTTTGGAATGTCTTAAATCTCCTCTTTTCCACGAATATTATAAGGGTCAGCCGTTTAATGATAATATGCTTCGCCCTTGCCCTATGCTTGAAAATCCGCAAAAGCTCAGGCAGCTTATTAATAAGACGGGAGCTAAGTCAACAAATCTTCTCCAGCCTGAAAGCGCAGAGGAGCTTTGCTCAAAGTGCGACCTTTATGCTCAAAATTGGGCGCCAAAGGCTAAGGAAATTTGGGAGGAGCAGGAGCGCTTCCACCCATTCACGCAGTACTACCGTGACACTCCTGAGGGCAAAAAAGAGTTTGCAAATAAGTAAATGTAGTGTTGAAAGAAATTGAGTGTTTGAATAATTTTTGTGAAATTTATAATAAACACTCCGTTTCTTTCTCCTTTTTTCAAAAAAGTGCAACTTTTTGGCACTTTCATTTGTATATATTATAAAAATACCCCCGATGCGAATTTCCACATCGGGGGTTAGTGTTTTTAATTATTTATTTCTGTAAATAATTGCTTCTCTTTCAGGGCCGTTTGATACCATTGTGATAGGATAGCCGATTTCCTTTTCGATAAATTCAACGTAATCCTTTGTTTCCTGAGGGAGGTCGTCATAATTCTTGATACCTCTGATATCGCAGTGCCAGCCCTTCATAGTTGTGAATACAGGCTTGCATTTCTTAAGTGTCGGGGTGGTTGGGAAGTCCTTAATAACCTTGCCGTCAACCTCGTAGCCTGTGCAAATCTTGATTTCTTCAAGATATGAAAGGCAGTCAAGCGCTGTCATAACAACCTGAGTAGCACCCTGGCAAGAAACGCCGTAGCGTGTAGCAACGCAGTCAAACCAGCCGACTCTTCTCGGTCTGCCTGTTGTTGCGCCGAACTCGCCCTTGTCGCCGCCGTGAATACGAAGCTCCTGTGCCTCGTCCTCGTCAAGAATTTCGGAAATAAATTCACCTGCACCTACTGCTGATGAATAAGCCTTTGTAACAACAACGATATCCTCGATTGAATGAGGCGGTAAGCCTGCACCTACAGCACCGTAGCCTGCAAGTGTTGAAGAAGAGGTTACCATAGGATAAATACCGAAGTCAGGGTCCTTAAGTGTACCGAGCTGACCCTCAAGAAGAATGTTTTTGCCCTCTTTAAGTGCGTTTTGAAGATATGCATGTGTATCGCAAACGTAAGGAGCAATCTTCTCTCTGTATTCAAGGCAGGTCTTGTAAAGCTCGTCCTCGTCAAGAAGTGGCTTGTTATATACATATTTGATAGTAAGATTTTTGAGTGTGCAGATATTCTTAAGCTTAGCCTTAAGTGTTTCGTCATCAAAAAGCTCGTTTACCTGAATACCGATTTTAGCATACTTGTCGCTGAAAAACGGAGCAATACCGCTCTTAGTTGAGCCGAATGCATTTTTGCCGAGCCTTTCCTCCTCATATTCGTCAAGCAAAATATGATAAGGCATAAGAATTTGCGCTCTTTCGCTTACTAAAAGCTTAGGATTAAGTCCTGCTTTCTTTATGTCGTCAAGTTCCGTGCAAAACTTGTTAATATCAAGCGCAACACCGTTGCCGATAATACAAGTTGTGTGATCGTAGCATACACCCGACGGCATAAGGTGAAATGCAAATCTGCCGTGCTCGTTAATAATTGTGTGACCTGCGTTTGCACCGCCTTGAAAACGAATAACGATGTCGCTTTGGCCTGCGAATAAATCAGTGATTTTACCTTTACCTTCGTCGCCCCAGTTTGCGCCGACAATAGCTCTAACCATTTTAAAAATCTCCTGTTTAATTATTAAATAAAATTTTAAAAGCGCAGTGATGGATTGCTCACTGCGCCCTTGATTTATTATATAATAGGTATCCTGTAAAGTCAACTTTATTTTTTGATTTTACCGCCCTTATTTCCGGAATATTTAATTTTGCTGACTGAAACCTTGCCCGCAGCCGAGCTTATATATATTCCTTTTTTCTTATTTTTCTTTATTTTGCAGTTCTTTATTGAACCCTTCGACTTGCTTACAAAATAAATTCCGTTGCCTTTATTTGATGACACGGTGCAGTTTTTAATGTTCGCCGTGCTTTTTGTAATGTATATTCCATCGCTTTTGTTAGACGATACGGTGCATTTGTTAATCGTTGCGCTTGAACCTTGGGTTAAATAAATTCCGTGAAGCTTTGCCCCGGTCGTTTTATTGCTCGTTAAGGTGTTTGACTTTGATTTGATAAGGAAAATTGCATTGTCAACATAAGGCACACCTTTAACATTAACCGTGTTTTTGTTCAAATTAACCTTGCTTGAATTTGCAAGCCTGATGCCGAAAACCTTTTGCTTTGTTTTGTATTTCTTATTGGTAAATGTTATTTTATTATTCTTAATATTGCTTTTCTTTGCTCCGTCAATCCAAATTCCCGTAGCGCTTCTTGCAACTGAAATGGTATTGTTTGATACCGTAATATTTTGAACGGAGTAATCGCCCTTTTTCGCAATTTTTTCGTTTGATTTAACAACCTCGCCGTAAAGCCTTATTCCGTAAGGCCATTGCTTCATAGACGAGTCCTTGGTGTCAACAATGCTTATTATGTTTCCTGAAATTTGAGATGATTTGTCAACGGTAGGCGAATATGATTTGCCTGAGCATTTGTATGTATTTGGCCTTTGCGATTTGCTGTTAGGTTTGGGATTAATGCTTTTATAATAAATTCCTGCGCCGCAGTTGTTAATTGAATTATTGTTGATTGTAACGTTTAAAAAGCTTGAAGCAAGAACGGCATAGCCTGAAACATTGTTAAATGTGTTATTTGAAATATTAATGTTTTTCATATATTTGCCTGAAAAAACACTGTGAGCACCGACTCCACGATTAACATTTTCAAACACGTTGCCAAAAATATTAATGTTTTCATTCATTGTGCCGTCGTATGAACGATTGTGACCTTTGTAATTTGGGAAGTGACTTTCTTCAAGAATGTCAAGCTGAACGGCTTCCATATTGTCGCCGCTTTTACTGCCCTGACCCGTAAAGGTGCAAGCGGTAATATTCACATTGTTACATCCGGCAAAGGTAATATGATGCCCGTTGTAGCAATCCTTAAAAACTGCGCCGTTAATTGTTATATTACTTGCATGCGCAAAGCTTAATATACTGCCGTTATTTTTATTTGCATCAAAAGTGCCGCCGTTTATTGTTATGTTTTTATAAAAATCCCTGCCGTACGGTGCGTCTTGATTTTGACCTATTGCAAGCATAGTGCTGTTTTGATAATTTTTAATAAAAGTTGCGCCCTCGCAATTGAGTGTTGTGTTTGAATAAACCACAAGTCGGCTTGAAAGGATATATGTTCCCTCTACCGTAACGGTAAGCGGTGTCGAGGAGTCATATTTATTTTTATCAAGCGCTTTTTGAATATCAATTTCGCTTGAAAAATTATTTGCAAGCGCACTTGCGGCAAAACATGTGCAAGAACACAAAATCATCAGTATTGATAAAAATATTGACAGTGCTTTTTTCATAACTTCATCCCCCTTAATTGTTAATAATATTATAACATAATTGTTTTGACATTGTAAACTATAGATAGGGTTTTCCTGTTGTAAATATCAAAAAACTATGATATTATATGTTTGATTGAAATAAACTTATTGAGGTATGAATATGAAAATTTATAATGTTATGCAATACGGTGCAAAGGGCGACGGAAAAACGAACGACGCTTTTTCCATTCAGCACGCTGTTGACGATTGTGCAAAATCAGGCGGCGGCAGGGTTGTTCTTCCGAGCGGATATGTTTTTTACAGTGATTCAATCAGGCTTAAAAAGAATGTTGACCTCCATATCCAAAAGGGCGCTACAATTAAGGCTACAAGTAATATTGACGGGTATATCAGGCCAAACAAGCTTATCAATGACCCTAAAACGGCGCTTATAGGCAATCCTGTAACAGGCAAGCCGAGTTTTGTATTCATTTATGCTTATGAGGCAGACGGCTGTTCAATTTCAGGCGAGGGTACAATTGACGCCAACGGTCACGCTTTTGTCGCTCGTAAGGACCAATATTATGTGACAGGCGATTTTTATCCCCGTCCGACGGTTATGTATGTTGAAAAAAGCAATCATATTTCGTTTAGGGACTTCACTGTTGTTGACGCTCCGTTTTGGACTCTTCATCCGGCAGGCTGCGATGACGTTTTGATTGATAAAATCAGGATTTTAAATGACCTTGATGTTGCAAACAGTGACGGTATTGACCCCGACCATTGCTCAAATGTAAGGCTTCTCGGCTGCCACGTAACGTGTGCCGACGATTGCATTTGCCTCAAGGCCTCCAAGGGTAACAGTGAATACGGCCCTTGCGAAAATATTATAATCGACGGCTGTACTCTCGTTTCAACTTCTGCCGCTATTAAGATAGGCACAGAAGGTGTGGGCGATTTCAAAAATGTTATTGTTTCTAACTGCATTATCAGCCGTTCAAACAGAGGACTTTCTATCCAAATTCGTGACGGCGGTTGCGTAGAAAACGTAAGCTATTCAAATATTATTATTGAAACAAGGCGCTTTTGCCCTGATTGGTGGGGCACTGCCGAGCCTATTGTAATTACTACATTTAACCGTGACGAAAACACAAAAAGCGGTACGATTAAAAATATTCGCTTCTTTAATGTTACCGCAAAAGGTGAAAACGGCGTTCTTATTCACGGCAACGAGGATAATATTATTGAGGATGTCACATTTGAAAACTGCTCAATTGAGCTTACAAAAACAAGCAAGTGGCAGTGCGGGCTTTACGATTTGCGTCCGTGCCTTGACTACGGTGTGGAAAGCTATGATAACTCGGCATTTTTTATCCGCTATGCCAAGGATGTAAATATCAGAAAGACTAAAACACGTTGGGGCAATCTTTGCGACAGCTACAGTTATGCCATTGATGCCGCAAATGTTGAAAATCTTAATCTTTATGAGTTTGACGGCAAGAGCGCTAAGGAAAATACGGATGATATCAAAATTGACCGTGTTAAATTAAATTATAAAAAGTAAGAGGTTTAAATTATGGTAGAGCTTAGAGCGTTTAAGGTTAATAAACTTGAGGTTGAAAACACAGTTGCACCCGGCACTCAGCTTAAACTTCAAAATCAGGTTAAATATAATGTGAACTATATGGACGGCGACAAAAAGTGCATCGGCATTTTAGAACTTAGAGTGGCAGATGCAGATTTGCAGCCGTTTGAAATCAAAATTGAAGCAGTTGCGGAATTTGCCTACGGCGATGAGGATGCAAAGCCGGATATTCATACTTCGTCTTTTGACCAGCTTTTCCCATTTGTAAGAGAGATTATTCATAACGTGACGGGATATACGGGAATGTCGGGGCTTCTTATCCCTATTATCCGTCTTAATAAGGACACCGTCAAGGTCGGCGGCCCTAATGATAAAGAAACTTCACCGCTAAATTAATTTACGGTTGCGAATGCGTCGTCGCAAACTTTGTATCACTCAAAATAACTTTTGTTTATTATTTTGGCAAAAGTTATTTATCATTCACTACGTTGCTCCTCCTTTCAAAATCTGCCGTACGGTAGTGCGTCAGATTTTGGAATACCGTAGGGGCGAACATTGTTCGCCCGTTTTTCAAACGTAAAATTTCAATCGGGGTCCCCGGAAAGCGTAAGCTTTTTGGGGAAAAGGAGAAAGGAACGGAGTGTTTATTATGAATTTTGCAAAAATTCATTCAAACACGGAATTTCTTTTGACGCTATGGCTGCTTATTCGTGACCATAAAAAATGAAAAAAAGCAGACTCGAATGAGTCTGCTTTATCTTTATCAGAAAATTAAGCGTTTACCTTTTTTGCAAGGTTGCTCTTCTTTCTTGCTGCACAGTTCTTGTGGATAAGGTTGTTAGCAGCAGCCTTGTCAATCTTCTTAACTGCGTCTTTAACAAGTACATCCTTATCGGCAGCGTTTGTTTCGATAGCAACGTTAGCCTTTTTGATAGCTGTCTTAAGTGCTGAATTAGCAGCCTTGTTAGCAGCAGCCTTCTTAGCGTTTACCTTTACTCTCTTCTTTGCTGACTTAATGTTTGGCATATTTTTCACTCCTTTTAAAACGTGATGTGTATATACGGGAATACTATTCCCTTGTGTTCTAATGCTTAAACATATTATCACAAACTTTTTGAAATTGCAAGTATTTTTTTATTTTTGGGCATACTTTTAATAAAAAACTTTGATTTTAGGTGGTTTTTATGGAAAATTGTACCGATTTGGCTGTTGAATCGTATGAAAACGGCGGAAAAACCGTTTTGGACGGAGTAAAGGTTGAGGAAAACGGAAAAATCACAACCGTGACCGTTTTTAACAAAAAAGGGGCACAGGCACTCGGCAAGGCAGTGGGGAAATATATAACCTATTGTAGTGATGCGGCGATTGACGATTCACAGATTTTTGACGGCAGACTCGACGAGCTTTCTGAAATTTTGACCTCGCTTTTACCCCAAAATATTAAAAGCGTGCTTGTTGCAGGGCTTGGAAATACAGATATAACTGCCGACGCACTCGGACCCAAGGTTGTAAATTATGTCCTTGCCACACGCCATATTATTAATGATTATAATAATGATAACAAATATTTTTCTGACTTTTTTAATGTTTCGTCAATTTCAACGGGCGTGCTCGGTGATACGGGTATAGAATCTGCCGAAATCATAAAAGGGGTAGTCAACCAAATTAATCCTGATTGTGTGATTGCAGTTGATGCTCTTGCCGCTTCATCTGCTTCTCGATTGGGTAACACGGTTCAGCTTTGCAATGCCGGTATTTCTCCCGGTTCGGGTGTCGGCAACCATAGGTACGAAATATCCGAAAATACTCTCGGTATTCCTGTTATTTCAATCGGTATTCCCACCGTTGTTTCTACCTCTGTTATCAAAGGGAAAAACGGCGGCGACGGTATGTTTGTCACTCCAAGGGAAATCGACAGAATTATTGAGCACGGTGCAAAGCTTATTGCAATGACCGTAAACGTCTGCCTTCAAAAAAATATTGACGCAAAAGATTTATTTTCTTTGGTCGGGTGATATATTTCACTTTTTTTCGCCATATATATTAGGTATAAAATAATATATACTATCGGTGAAGATATGAAAAAGGATTTATATACATTAATAATTAATTCAATTTTGGCTGTGTGCATAACCGTCGGTGTTGTGCTTGGCGCACCCAAAGCATCTGTTATAAGCAATTCAAAAGCGGTTGACGTTTTTTCTCCGTCGCAAATATTTTCTCAAATTAAAGATAAATATAATAAGAACAATACTGATAATAAAACACAAAAGGACGATAAGGAAAAAACAGATACCACTGCACCTGCTCAAAATATAAGTTCAAATATTACAGACATTCCGTCAGATATTCAAGCTCTTATGGATAAAGCGCAAAAGAATATTTCAAATGAAAAGAAAATCGGCAAAACAACGGAAGAAGCGTATTTCGGTGGCGGAACTTTGATTAAAAGCGGCGGTATAGAAATTCAAAGCAAAATTCCCGATAGCTTTTATAAAATAAATGCAAAAAAATTGCTCGATGAAAAAGCCGATTTAAAAATTACCGACCCCTCCAAGCCGACTGTTTTGATTTATCATACCCATACCACCGAAGCGTATTCGCTTCTCGACGTCGGCTACTACACCGGTTCGCTTGATACCCGTTCGTCAAAGGCAGACAGAAATATGGTGCGTGTAGGCGATGATTTGTGCAAATATCTTAACGATATGGGGATTAACACAATCCACGATACACAAATTCACGATGATAATTACACGGGTGCATACAAGCATTCACGCAAATCAGTTTTAAAATATCTTGAGGAATATCCTTCTATTGATATTACCATTGATGTTCACCGTGACGATATAACGTATGAAAATAAAACAAAGGTTAAACCTACCGCCGTCGTAAACGGTAAAAAAGCAGCTCGTATGATGATTATTGCAGGCGCAGAGTACGGTTCGGTCAGTAATTATTCAACGTGGGAGTATAATTTGCGCTTCGATATGGCAGTTCAAAACAGAGTCAACAGTATGTACCCTTCTTTAATGCGCCCGATACTTTTTGCCGAGCGCAAATATAATATGGATTTAACGCATAATTCCTTTTTGCTTGAAATAGGAACGGACGCTAACACTTTGGATGAGGCAACATATTCTGCCCGCTTGTTTGCAACGGCACTCGGCGGACTTTTAAAGGATGATTATATTGAAAAATAAAATTAAGGTAGTTATGATTTTTGTGTTCTCGGCAGTTATTTTAACTCTCGGCATATCCGTTGCATATTACAATACGTGCTCGCTTGCATTTGACGGCGAGCCTGTAATTGCGTGTGTAAATGATGAGAAAATTTCATTTCTTGATTTTTCCGTTTCCAGAAAAGAATTGAAAAAGATAAAAAATGAAATTGAAAAAGCGATACCTGACAGAGCAATCAATATGTAAGCTGTATACTATTATATATAGTAAGCGTAATTTTATAGAGTAAAAATGCGGACAACCTACATTATTTAGTGCTTGCTATATATTATATACATTATATATAGTACAAGTTATCAAAACAGCAAAAACCGCTGAAATGAAACACTCGGTAGAGTGTGACAAAACCTGTTGACAAAGGAGAGAATAGGTGGTAATATGTGTAAGTCGCAACGAGA
>ERZ1673741.28-NODE-28-length-214326-cov-26.275334_pt1 | contig 214326 bp, 179 predicted proteins | sample MGYA00580209_ERZ1673741 | MGnify/ENA primary metagenome ERZ1673741 (study PRJEB41218, sample SAMN15661754) | gut metagenome | host: Homo sapiens | place: Canada: London | collected 2015-08-20/2019-03-30 | study: EMG produced TPA metagenomics assembly of... | reverse complement strand
ACCCTGGGAACGTAGAGTTTCTACGTCTGATGCTTGAGGTTTCAGGTTTGCATCAACCTGTATTTGATATAGAGTATATTGTTATCTCTATTCACTATAATTATATACAAGTGAATATACATTTGTAAAAAGAAAACTCTACAGAAATTAATCTGTAGAGTAAAGATAAAGAATATAGGAGATTATTAAATTAGAGACAGTGGTGGGCCATGCAAGAATCGAACTCGCAACCAACCGGTTATGAGCCGGTAGCTCTAACCATTTGAGCTAATGGCCCATAATCCAGAGTAATATGAACTCTGGATTATATCAAATTTGAAGGTAGTAAAATACAAGCATACTTCAGAGTATGCTCATGGTGCTACTGGCGGGACTTGAACCCGCACTCAATTAAGAAAGGGATTTTAAGTCCCTCGTGTATGCCTATTTCACCACAGTAGCATAGAGTTTGGTGCGGATGACAGGACTCGAACCTGCATGCTATAAAGCAATAGTTCCTAAGACTATCGTGTATACCTGGTTTCACCACATCCGCACGATTTATTTCTAAATTACTTTTATGTTAATCAAATTGTAAAAGATTAACTTCTACAAAAAATAAAAACCGAAAAGCTGGAATTGGGGATTTTTGCACAATCCCCTAATATATATTAGGGAAATGTGCATTTTTCCCCATGATTTCGGTTTTATCTTATATTATCAAGATTCCAGCTTTTCTTCAGATTTCAAAATAACTTAGTCTAAAAGATTTACATTTAATATAAGTCGAGTTATTGTTTCAACCATATATCTAAATTTTTCTTTTAGTTCGTTTTCAGAAAGTTCTGTATACTCTTTTGTTGTTCTAGTAGGAAAACGGATATAATTATATTCATCTACTTGTACTTGATATAAAAATAATTTCGGTAGAATGTTGCAAACACGTTTCTTATTTTCATTATCCCACCATTCTTTTTTACATATTTCCGCATAGTAACGATAAAGATCAGTATTTGATTCATATGATTTAATTGACTTGAATAATCCTGTATCATGTTTTGTCAACTCAAATCTGCATTCATTAAAATCTCTTGATTCAGGTAGAACTATATGGATGTAATGTTCAAATAAAACATTACATTTCGTACAAAGATTCTTCAAAGCTTTTCGCTTCTCATCTGTTAAATCACTGCATTTGAATCTTATATAGAATCCTTCAAAGCAATCATCCAAATGTCCTGAACAGGAAAATGAAGTCGGAAATCCTTTTTTATTGAATGCTTCTAATAGCTGACAAATATAAGCGTCAACCAAAACCTCTTCACCTTTAATAACTCTTTTCAATCGTATCTTAGTAATATCCATTTCGCTATTATTTTTTTCAAAATACTCTCTAAATTTTTGAACGCTATATTCATTAGTCTCCATACACGGTTTCGGTCTCAATGTTTGCTCATAAAAATTCCACCAAACGTAAGGATAGATGAATCCATCATTTGCAAAAATATTCTTCATAGTCATTTTAAATTCCTCCATAAGTAAAAATTTTAGATAGAGAAGTTGGATTCTTCTTTATCACCATTATTATATATAACACAAGGGGACATTGTTCGATAGAACATATACTTATCCTTGTAAGGGTCATAGTGTTTATGTGTTATTATACCTGTCATAGCATCATATGTAACTTCAGATAATAGTCTTCCACTCTTATTATACTCTTTATATGTAGTAAGATAAGTTGGTAAGAATATACTTTCTACAGTCATGCCAGTATTTGTATACTTAATATTCTCTTCATACGTTGTATCTAGAACTTCTTTTCGATAGTAGATTCTGCGATTTTCTTTGTCGTATTTGTAAAAATGACGCACTGTCGCTCCTTCCAGACCTACCGATTCTGAATATACAACATTCCCATTCCTATCATACCTACTAAAATCTTTCATAATCTTAACTCCTTTTAATAAAACTTTTTTAATTTAAATCTAAAAAACATTAATAAACTTAAGATAACCAACCTGAAAGGTTGGTTGTTCAGTCCTGTCGGTCTTCCAGTTCCCTATTTCCCGAGGATGTTTTATATAAACGTTGCCCCGTTTGTAAATAATTATTCAAGGTTTATAAATCACTCTATCAAAAACTTCTAAATAATAATTTAAAGGAGGTACAATATATGAATTATATTCAAGGTCAAAAGACATTCTTTATTGAAGGAGGGGATAATGTAGGTAAGACAACCACTATCAAAGAAATCAATAGAATTCTATCGTCAGATAAATCTATTAAAGAAATTATTACTACAGCATATAGAGATTTGGAATTCTATAAATACCCATCATCAGAAATGACAAAATTTATGGATGCTTATATGAAGTTATTAAACATCGTCAATACAGAAATGACAAGACTTGTAAGTGAATCATTTAATTTTGGTGATACAAGTATTCAACTTATAGAGCTAGCTATGCATTATCTAATTAGAGATATGGAAACTACGTTATCAAGTCCTTACAGTAGCAAAATAAATATTTGTGATAGAGGTGTCTTATCGACATACTTATATCAATTCTTAAGCTATGCTAAGCTAAAGTATGATATTAATAATACTAATACGCAGAATGAAACTATTCTTCTCAAACTATTTGTCAACGAAGTTCTAAACAAAGTCATTCCAATTGCACATAGATTCAATACAGATATCAATGTTATTATTCTATATAATAACTCTGATAGCAAACTCAATATTGATGAATCTGAAACGATTGAATATAAGAAGAATTTTGATCATAATCAAACACTTCAAGATAATATTAATCGTTCACTTAATAACATTGTATCAAATATAACTGAAAGTGAAACTATTAAACTTAAACCTTTTAAAATCTATGATATTACATTTTATCGAGTTAATATTTACAAATATATTAAAGAAGCAGATACTTCTAGATATATACCTGTAAGAAAGATCGATAGTCAACTCGCTGATGAAATTATAAAAATTATAATTGATTCTATCTATAGATATTAAGGAGGATAAAAATGAAGAGTGAAATTATCTATAAGAATGACCATGTAAATAATATCTATGGTGCTTGTACTTGTTGTTATAACAACATCAAAGATATCTCTTATCTTGAAAAAGAAAACTACATTGCAAAGAGAGTAAATGCAGGTCACGACTCTATTCTAGAACATGGTAAACTTGCAATCAAGATTACTGACATTACAAATCTTGAAGAGATTATTGAATTAACTACATCAGAATTCTCCAGATATCTTGAATTCTATACTGAGAACTATTATAAGACTAAGTCTAAACTGTTCAAGAAGAATGAACTAGCATACAACCTTATTATCAACGGAAATATGCGTTCATATAAGTACTTCTTACACAATATCTCAAGCTACGATGTAATGAGTAATCAATTAATTCGTTCAATCTGCTACTTACTATCTGATAATACAGTAAAAGAGTTATATGGTAAAGATTTTACAATTGATGATATCGAATTACCATTTACAAAGGTTGAAAACTTCTTCAATGAAAAATTAGAAGATGGATTTAATGCAGATGAAAAATCAGATTCAGACATGCACTATACAAACATTTCTAGAGATAATATTGTAAATGTACCAGTCGCTGATAATAAAGTAAACAAGACTGTAGATATTGGTATCGATTTAAATATGTTTAAGAAACTTTACAAAGATGAAAAAGTGAAATTCGACCTTATTCCATATATCATTCCTGTAACTATAGTATTTAAAAACGTGTCTAGAACAGCAACTCATCAAATTGTAAGACATAGAAATGCGATCACACAAGAATCTCAAAGATATGTAGATTCTTCAAATGCATCCTTCACTATTCCAATGCAAGGATATACACCTAAAGAAGAATACGGTATTAAGTTATGTGACGCATTTAAATACTATACACTAGATGAATTGGCAAATGAATTAATTTCTGTATACTCTCAACTTCTTGCAGATGATAAATCAATCAAGAAAGAAGAAGCAAGAGGATATTTACCTGCTAATGTAAACTGTAGAAAACTATATATGACTTTCTCATTGTTTTCCTTATCTCAGTTTATCAAATTAAGAACTGACCCTCATGCTCAATATGAAATCAGACAGTATGCAATCATAATCAGAGATACTTTGGGTAATATGATTAATGATGAATTCTATTCCAATCAAGAAGAAATCGGAACTGACCCAATCGCTGAATATATCAAAGGTCTACTCGGTATTTCAAAAGATGTATAAATATAAAATAAAAAGTTCATAACTATATAGTAAAGATAAATGTTGGTTCGTCGTTTATCTTTTGTTGTTCATTTTTTCATAACTCCGATTTAATAACACATTCCTTTGGTCACATCTGTAATGGATGTGACCAAAACTTTGCTGTTTAACTTTATAATAATATTCTATGAAAGGAGATAGTTCTATGCTTGAAACTTATAAAAACATACTGGCTAATAAGTTTATGAGAGATACAAACTATATCATTATTAAAGACACCGATGATATAGAAGAATTGCAACGTGAATGGGATTTATTCCAAACTCAAATGACAAAAAAACAACAAGAGAAAAGTGACGAACGTTCTATAGAAATTTGGAGAATGACAAATCAAGAACATTATGAAACTCTTAGAGATTCTTTAATAGATGAATTTGAACAAACACATTCAGTTAATGATAATACACTAGAACAACAGAATGATTATGAAGAAGAGGAAAAACCTGAAAAAGATGATACTCCTGAAAACCTAGTTAATACCAGTCTGGACAATTTAGAAATCCCAGATGATGAAAATGATATTACAGAACCTATGAAAGAAGACGTATCAAACACTCAAAAAGATAATATAGCGGATCAATTTGAAATTGATACAGGTATTAATATTATATCTACAATTCATGGAAAAGATACCGATGAAATGCTTGATAGTCTTGAAAAACAATTTACAGAATATAATTCCCAATCAAAAGAACATAAGCTTCGCTCAGATGATGAATCAATTGCAATCTATAATAAAACAAATGTAGATCGATATAATGATATAAAAGGATTTTTATTAAAAAGTAAACAGATAGAAAATTCAGAGAGAGTAACTTCTACTGATGGAAAAACTTTAAAAGCAGATACAACTCATTATTTTGGAGAATTCGTGTCCCAAGTCTACCAGAACATGCAAGCTGTGAATGAAGCAGAATCGCTCAAATCAAAGCAACACAGAAGGTTTAATGATTGTCCTTACTTTACTCCTTCAGAGATGATAGATATGGGTGTCTATACAAATGGTAATTTTTATTCACCCTTTGCAGATAATGATGGACTTATTACAGGTGTACGAATTCCATTATGGTTTGATTCTTACAAGAATATGTGCATGGATCATATATTCGAAGATTATAGAAGTGATTGGATTGATACACTAGATAAATTGTATTCTGATTTTGAGGATATTAAGACTTCTGGGAATGAAGAAAAGATCCTAGCAAGAAAACAATCAATACTAGATTTAGGATGGAATCCAGAGATTGCTTTTAACAGAAAGAATCGTTTAAAAGCATCCAAACGAGTATCTGATATATTAGATAAAACTATTCCGAAAGATGTCTTTATTAATTTGGATGATATTCCTGAAAATAATGATGAAATATTAAGCGAATCTGTAAGCAAAAGTACCCATAAACCTGTATTTCTAATCTTCACACAAGGTTCAACACCAATTGTATCTCAAGGAATTAAATTGTTTACTGGTAGTGAATATTCTCATGCTAGTATTTCATTTGACCCTGAATTGAATGAAGTGTATAGTTTTAATATCAGAGAAAAATCTGGATTCATTCGTGAAAATCTAAGTTCCTTTGGAGAAAATGTCATTTCAGTAATGACATTCTTTGCTCCAAATAAGATTGTTCAACAGTTGAAAGACAAAGTAAAAGACTTTGAAGATAATAAGACTACATTTGATTTAAGAATCTTCTTCAATAAGATTCTTCATATAGACCATAAAGTAAGCAAAAATGAATATCATCAAGTTTGCTCTACTTTCGTAGATACTGTATTGAAATCTGGTAGTATCAATCTTACTGGAGATATTAATATTCCAGACCCTGGACAGTTATATGATCATGCTAAATCAATGCCAAATAAAATCATTGAAGTATTTAATGATAAAGCACTAAAGTATGATGGTAAAAAGACAAAACGAAAACTGACTACATTATTAAAATCTTCTGATATTGAAGGAATTGAAGAAGCTTGTAAAGATTTAAAATCCGCTAGAGAATTCGTTTCTAAAGTAGGAGAACTTGCTAAAAAATATGATGCTAATTATTTTATAGTAACTGATGGAGCATCTGGAATACATAACAATGGAAATCCTGCTGTTAAAAATGCTAGAGATTCACAAATAAAATGGGAAAAAAAACATGGATTTGACCCAGATGAAGATTGGTCTAAAAAATCTATAAAAGAAGTAACTCTTCCAACCAGTGTAACTCTGAGAAATGCTACTAAAGATGATATGGATAATATGTTTAAATGGGAAATAGAATCTATTGATAAGAGTGCTAGAAATGACCATAAAGTGATTAAATATATTGAAAAAGATGTACAAGATTCAGTAAAAAATACTAAGATGATTATGTATAAAGATGAAACTATCGGAATGCTTACAATTGATAAACTTAATGATGGTTACTGGTATATTGGAGAAATATATATTGTCAAAGAACACCGTAATAAAGGTATAGGAACTGCTCTCTTAAAAGATGAAATTTCAAAACATGATAAAATAAAATTACAAGTAGCACAATCAAATCATGGTGCTATGAAACTTTATAAATCATTAGGTTTTAAAATTACAGATAGAAATGATGAAAATAAGTTATATGTAATGACTCTTGATAAGAAAGAAAAATCTATAGAAGAATCATCTTTTATTAATGATAAAGGACAAACTGTTCCTAAAAAATGTCCAGAATGCGGTTCTGATGTTGGAGTATTTATAGAAGGTGAACCAATTTATAGATGTACGAATAAAGAATGTAAAAAATATTTTGGTGTTGTAAAACCTCCAACACATAAATCTATAAGAGAACAAACTTCTATTTTTAATGAAGTAAAACAATTTCCTATAGAATTTGATAAGGAAGGAAATCTTATTATCTATAAAGCTCGTACCGGAACATTAGCATTCGGAGATGAAATTGATGATTCTGTACAGTTATTAGAATCATACAGAAATCAATCGAATATTGAAGGGATGAAATATGAAATTGCAAAGTTATGGTATATTAATGATTGTATAGAAAAGAAGTTAAAGAAACGACTTAGTAATGACCAATATAAAGAATTGATTGATAATCGGTCTGTATGCTTAAATTCGTTTAAATATAATTTAGAGTACATTATGAAATATGAGAAAGGATTTAACTTCTCAGACTACTATAATTCAACACCATTCTCTGACAATTCAGTTAAGATAACTTCTAATACAATCGATTATACAATCAAAACAATTAAAGGAATCTTATAAAGTATCACGGATGGCTAATTGTCATCCGTGTTATTTTTGTAATATAATACTTCGCAAACATTCCTATAAATACCCAATAAGGAGGTTGATGAATAAATGCTTACAGCAAACAAGATTTTAAAAGAATTGGATAAAAAGAACATTACAATCGAACCATTTGATATCAAATGTTTAAATCCTAATTCTTATAATATACACTTATCTAATATACTTAAAGAATACGATAATAGACATGTTCTTGATGTAAAACAAGATAATAGTAAATTCTGTATTACCACTATTATTCCTAAAGAAGGATATGTTTTAAAGCCAGGTATTCTTTATATTGGTTCTACAGTAGAAACTATTGCATCTGATAAATTTATTTCTGCAATTGATGGGAGAAGTTCTATTGGTAGACTCGGAATGCAGGTTCATCTTACAGCAGGATTTGGTGATATTGGTTTCAATGGAACTTATACACTAGAGATTACTGTAGTGCAACCTGTTAGAATCTATCCAAATCTTGAGATTGCACAAGTGTATTTTGAGAAGCCAAATGGTAAAGTAGATTTCTTATATAGAGGTAGATATCAAGGGCAACAAGAACCAACCGAATCTAAATTTTATTCGAACTCTAGTGATATTAAAGGATATCATTATAATAAGTAAGGAGAATGTGTTATGAAAATGAACAAACTGGAATTAGGTACAAAGTTTTATATTTTTGAATCTGAAGATGAATATAGAATTTTGTATTTGGTAAAGAAAAACGAACACGATGGTGTCTTCATGGATGAAGAAACCTTCGAAACTAAAACAATCGACGAGAATCAGCTTGGCGTAGATTATACGTTGATGCTTGATTCTAAAAACTTTTTCTTTGCCAGATTCAAACATTGTTTTGATAAGAAACTAGTATTATGGTATAGTAATAACAATATTATTACTTTCGCCAAAGAAGACCCAAACTTTAAAATGTTTGATTTAGATTGTTGTGTCAGAGTAACTTTGTATAAGTATATGAAGAAATCAGTTTTAAACCATCTTATTAACAATATTATTAAACTTAACTATTCCAATATTACAGTAGATGATTCTGATATCAATACTATTTGGAATGAGTATTTTATTAATTATCTTAACAATGATACAATTGTTATTGATTATAACCCATATCTTGAAGAAGTAGATATGGATAAAGTAGCTGAGGAAAAAGCTCAAATTCCAGATAGTGTTATTGACGATGCAGAGAAGTTATTAAATACTTTCATCGCATACTATCAAGTATATGAATATGATAATAGTATTGACCTAGATAAAATAAACATGTATTATTATATGGTATATCAGAATGATACGTATTATCTTGTATTATATGGTATTGATAAAACCCGTCAAGCTGCATATGATGCAGAAGTCATAAGAATCAATTCTGATGTAGCAGCGTTTATGCTTAAGTAAACTAACTATTATTTGTATACAATAATAGTGATAAGCAGAGACAATCTGTTATCAAATATAAATTATATAGGAGGAAATTATCATGAGTAATTTCAACAACAACCAGAAGAAATATGCAAACGTGGCAGACTGCCCAGAGTTGGCAGCAATTAAGGCTTTGAATGAAAGCCTCATCGGTAACCATAATTATAATCTTGGTGAAGCTGATGAAGAAACTGAAAAGCTGAATCTGAAGGAATTGTCTATTCCGGCTGAAGACATCATTCTCAAGGAATCTTATTCTGAGGACTTTTTGATTGAACAGTCTGAATTGGAGAATTCTGTATTTGGTGTATTCAGTGAAATCTTCGCAGATATCTTTTCTGTAAAGCTGATGTTCACATTGGAAAAGGGTTATTATTTCATGTGCTCTTTCCGTTATATGACAGAAGAACAGTTCAAGCAGAAGCAGGCAGATTGTCAAGATACTATGGTACGTTGCATCAATAGTTCTGTAGAACCGGATGCAGCTACAAAGACATCTGTTGCAGCAAACATTATGATGTTGGTTCAGCATCAGACAACTAATGCATATGACGCAACAAAGTATGCAAAGGTGACTAAGGAAGCTAAGGAACTCCTTACAAATCTTTTGTATTTCAGCAAGCAGAATCAGAAGAAGAAGTGGATCAAAGGTGAAAACTATTTGATTACAAATCAGACTGGTTCGAGTTTTGATGGTAGAACTTATTCTAACATCATTGGTAGTGTTTATCTTGATGCAAAGAAGGTAATTGCTATGCTCGGTTCTCCAGCAGGAGAATCTAAGAAGTATGAATATAACATCATTCCGATTACGTCGAATGTTACGAATACGAATGCTATGATTAAGATTGAGAAGATCAATACTAAGACCAAGAATTATATTCGTAACAAGTATGGAGTAATGTTTGGTTAATTACTGAATTCATAAGATATGCACGCAAGGGACACATGTGGGACTTTTCCACATGTGTCTTTTTTTATATTAAGGAGGAAAACAAAATGGCTTTTTCATATACAATTGTAGAAAACATCGACCATACTTTTGAAGAGAAAGGAAATCTCTTTGGAGCAGTTAGAAAAATCAGATGGGGTGATAATCCTACTGAGAGACTTGAGGTTAGAAAATGGATTTCTAATCCAGATGGTACAGAAACCTGTAATAAAGGTTATACTTTTATGACAGAAGATGGACCTTCTGAACTGACAAAAACACTTCTTGGAATGGGCTATGGTAATACAAAAGAAGTACTTGACATTCTTCAAGAAAGAAATGATTTTAGAAAATCTCTGAATTCAGTTCTTGGTAAGGGTGATGAATTATTCGATGAATCAACTGGGACTCTTGAAGATGATTACTATGATCCAAAGAGTTTGATTGGTGATTAAGATGGACAAAGCACTTTATGGCATCTTTGATTCTATAAGCAATAAACGATATAACGATGCTATTCCAAATTATGATAATGATGATGGAGTAGATATTGTTGAATGTATACAAGAATGTAAAGATTGTTCTTATAAGGATTGTGTACAAGATAGATGTTTATTTGAAACTTGTATGAAGAAAATAACACCATTCTCAATTCCATTTCATACAACGTTTTACACAAAATGTAAAATTTGTAATAAAGAGATAGAAGTAATCTTTAAAGAAGGACAGCATCCATTTATTGATATGCCAGTACTTTGTGAAGATTGTCTTAACAAGTTAAAGAAACTGATTATGGGTGATGAAAATTGAACAAAGCTTTAATGTTCCAAAAATTTGTTAAGTATAATATACTTGACCAATTTGTTAACGGCCATTCTGGTAGTGTTTTAAAACGAACTCCTATTGATATCTTCATTGATATTCAATCAGTGTATAAAAGAATCCTATCAGAAACATTATTAATAAATGATGTCAAAGTGTTATCTGTGAATATACTAAATCTTGCAGGTCACTATAGACATTTTTTTAAATCAAGGTATAACGTAAATACAAGAATCTATATTGTAAATGCGTTTGCCGCAAGTGAGAATATATTTGAACAGTTGAATGCTATGAATAGCGATATGTTTACAATCGTTAAAAAGATAGCACCATACTTTCCAGAGGTTTATTATATTGAGAGGTCAAATCATTATAGTAAAGCTTCATCAGTGATATTTAGTCTAATCAAGAGTGAATCAATTCCGATGAATCATTCTTCTTTAGTAATATCCAATGATGTGTATTCTTACCAAATCCCAGCATTTATTCCATCTTCATTTGTCATTCGACCAAGTATCAATACGAAATTCATTACATTTACTAATGTAATTGATATGATGTATCCGAGAAAAGGTTCTACTGTAACCTCAGATCTTAATCCTGGTTTATTACCATTGATCATGGCACATCACAAGTGTTTAGATCTCGGTATGACCATGATTGATAATTTCAAGAATACAATCAAACTGATAAGAGAGATGATCAGTAAAGGACAAATCCTTAATGGTTATAACTCTCCAGTAGTATTGAAGTTAATAGAGTCTGAAGATATATTCAAGAGAATTTGTATTTGTGATCTTATATTCAACACTACGATGTATGAAAACTCATATGAAGCTCTTGTTAATAATTGGACTGTGCACAAACAGTGTGATTATAACAGCTTAGCGAATATATTGGATAAGGCTTTTAATGTAGATGAAGAGAACATTCTTAACTACCTATTCTTACTTGAAGTTGATGGATAAATCATAATACAGCAGTCTATGGAAAGAGATGCAGATAGCTTGACGCTATCTGTGTTTCTTTTTTGTCTTGTAACTTTTTTATAAAGAAAGGGGAGATTATAATGGCAAAAAAGGGAGAACAATATAATTATAAAGTTGTAATGAAGTATATCGATTCTACAAATACTGAAGTTGTGATAGATTCTGACCAATTACAGTATATTCTTATTGATAAAGATTTTGACAATACGAATATGCCTGTGATTACAATATTCGGTTCTATTGAAAAGAATATACTTGATGATATGATTAGACATGTTAATGACAATCTAGTCACACTAGGTATCTATAAATATGATAGTACAAATCAGATGGATAATATTACAGAAAAATACTTCAATGATAAATTCATATACATATTGAATGAAGACTTGTCTAGAACAGATAAAATTGATAATCCAAATGGTATTGATTCTAAAACTGGCAATCGGCAGTATAGAGAAGTTACATTATTCTTAATACAACAAGATGCAATTAATAACAATCGAAATACGATTAATGGTGTATATCATAATGCTAGTATGAACTCATTAATTTTACAATCTACTAACTATTTAGGAAATATGTTATTAGAACCGATTCGATATGATACAAAGTATGACCAAGTAATCATTCCACCAATTGATTCAATTTCTCGGTATATAAAGTATCTGAATGATAATCTTGGGACATTTTATGATACTTCATATAGATTCTTTATTGATTTTGATACTACATATATTGTATCATCATCAGGTAACCCAACACGTGCTCGTAATCAATATATTTATACAATTGTCTTAGATATAAAAGAAATTGATAAAGATGTTTCTGAAGAACCAGGTGCATATGTAGATTTAAGAGCAGGAAAATATACAATCGGAATTGATGCTTCGAAAGTAGAATATTCAAAGAACAATGTTTCGAATAAGATTGTAAATAAAGTTACTGTAATCAATTCTAAAGGAGATGTATTTGAACAGGATATAACTGATAATAAAGCTAATGTAACTAACACGATTAATCAAGTTATGAATGTATCAAATAATGACCAAAATACAATCAATCCAATTGTATATAATATTGAATCTGCTAATGTAACGATTAGCATTGTGAAGAATGATTTAGATGCATCTTTGTTTACTCTTAATAAAGAATATATTATAAATGACCCTGTACATGAATCTTATTCTGGAAAGTACATATTATTACAATCTCAACAGTTATTCATAAAACAAAATGGTAGTTTTATAATGAGTACTGTTTTGAAGTTCAAGAAAGCAAATATTACTTCGGAGTAAAAATCCAGAGCACATAAAAGTGCTCTGGATTTATTTTTATGGAGTATTCATCCAATCATCCATCCAATTTCCAAAATCATTGTTATTAGAATTATTATTGTTATTAGAATTATTAGAATTATCATTTGTTGTTTCAGTTTCTTCCGCAGGTTGGTTTTCAGGTTCAGGATTATTTTCCGGTGCAGGTTTTTTTGGTGCGGGTTTACCTTTTGGTGCAGGTTTATTTTCCAGTGTTTCTTCAGATTTATTAGAAAGTCTTTCTATATTTTCACCTGCATTCATATTAAGAACTCTAGTTCTAGTAGCTTTATTCTCATCTAATTTTTCAGCACCAGGATTAGAAAGATACCATTGAACGTGTGCTTTTATTAATGTAAAGAAATCAGAATTTGCATTTTGAAAAGCGGTAAATGCTTTTCTTACAATAGTAGATGCGACATTTGTCATTTCATTCAATACAACTTGTCTATTCCATATTTCATTTTCAAGTAATGTAGCGGCTTTTTTCTTAACTTCATCGGTTACATTACCTGAAGTCTGATTATTAGCATTAACATCTTTAGCAGTACTGTTTACTTTAGGTGCAGTTTGTTGATGAAGCTTATTATTTGCTTCTACAGCTTTTTTGCTTTCAACTGAACCTGTGTTGTTCAAATTAGTTTTGGATTGTTTATTGGTAGATGATGAATCACTACTAGAAGAAGACCCGTTAGACGGATTATTTAATTTCAAATCTTCATTTAAAAAACTATTATATCCAGACCAAAGATTTGCACTTGATACTTCAGGTTGAACTTTTCCCTGAGATGCACCTTGAGTTTGGGTTGCATCAGTTTCTGTCGTTCCCTGGCCAGTTTCTGTCGTTCCCTGGGCTGCTGCATCTTTAACTTGTTGAGCAGCTTGTTGTTCTTCTTGTTTTGCGTTTTGCTTTGCTTTTTCTGCACCACTATTAACAGCTTTTGTTACTTTATCTTGTTGTGCTTTTACATATGTTTCCATGGACTTATCAAGATCATCCATTTTCTTTGTAACATTATTTACAATCTTTTGTAGTTTGTTTAAATAAGATTGTCCGGCATAAGAAACGTTGATAACTGTTTGGAAGTTGTTATCAATATATGTATCATCCCAAGATACTTCATCAATAGAACCGCTAAACCAAGCTGACATTGTAGCTGGCATATCAGCATTACCATTAGAGTCAGTCTGTTTATATGAATCAAAATTTTTCAATGTTGACCAATATTGTGATTTAGAGAATACTTCATAAACTTTATCTTTAGCTTTAGCATTATCGATTTTTTCTGGTACAGTTGCTTTTTCAATACTTTCTGCACTATCAAATACTTTTACATCGATATATGCAGATTTACCATCAATCTGACCTTGTTCTCCTCCTTGTGCTTTTTCATCAGCATAATTAGTCATATCCTGGAGCATACAAGCAGAATCTACATTATCTACCATGTCAAAGATTCTAGGAATACCCTTAAATCTATCTTTTACATCAGAAGCTTCACCAGCATTCCATTTACATTTTGTAATAATGAAGTTATATTTATCAATATACTTCTTTTGTTCAGCGAATACACCAGATAATGCTGCAGAAAACTTAGTAAAGATTTTCTTAAAGAAATTTTTAATCTTATTAAAGAAATTCTTAACTTTATCAAAGAATGTACCTTCATTAAGAACAGTCATTTCATTGATTGCCCGCTTATTACCACTGGCTTTAATTAAGCATTCATTAACATATCGTTCCATATCTCGATCTTGTTCATAGATTGCATTGAGAAATTCCATATTTCTCCACTGTCTATCTAATGAAGATTCTGTATCGAGAATTGTATTTTCAAAACAAAATTCCATTCATTTCACCTCCAATATTAATAATTATCTTTATTAGAACGCCCTACAATCTTGTTCAATGCTTTATATAGAATCTTCTTGTCTTGCTTAAAACAATCCTTAGCTGCTTCTAGTTTAGCAGTAAATGCTTGTGTATGAATTGTACACATTTCATTTACTTTCGCAGATTGTACCTTCATATAGTTATTCAGTTTATCAAAAGTAGACGAGTCATAAACTGTCTTACCATTCATTGCAGTATTTACATTACCGCTAGAGATCATTGTTCCAATTTGAGTAGCTCCAAATGTATTTGGCATTGCATCATAAATACCTAAAGTCATTTTCTTATCGGCTTTATTCAGTTTGACCAATTTATCCAAATATTTTTCAAGTGCTTCGTAATCTTTAATCATTTCTTTTTGTGTCTTCTCAATTGCTTTAACAGTATCTTTGTACTTATCAAAGCGTCTATATGCTTCTACAACAAAACCGCTATCAATCGTAATACTGGATGGTTCATTATCATCGTTTCTGAAAACTCTAAACAATTCATCTGGGAATTCAGACGAATCAAACTTTTCATTACTTTTCTTAATAACTTGACCTCTAAATTTATCATAAAAATCTTCAAGATTGTCTTGAAGTTCAGTTAATTTAGTATCTAGAGTAGTGTTTAGTTTTGTTGTTTGAGCTGTTCTTAGAGAACCATCTGAATCTGTTGTATCATTTAAGTTTTCACTACCATTATCATACCAAGTATCAAAATAATCCTTGCCTTGAGTTGTGCTAGTAAATGCAGACAAAGCATTTGCAACAGGCATTGTTGAATCTTCGATATAAGTAAATTCATATCCCTTAAATTCAAATTCATCATTATAACCAAACTTCGATAATAGTTTGTGATGTTTCTTGATATATTTTTCATTAGAGAACAGAGAGTTCATTTTAAGAACGAATTGCTTAAATATCTTCTTAATCCATTCGATAAATTTATGAATGATTTCTTTAATCTTATCAAAGAATCCACTAAAGGATTCTGTGATAATTTCATCATCTCCATAAGAACCAAGTACATTCTCATAGAATGTCTTTTCAGCATCGATATAATTTTGTCTCATATCCAGAATAAAGTTATATCCTTCTTGAACAAAAGAGAAGTTCTTAGCACTATCATCAAGACATTGCATATGATCAAAATTAATCATATCTGCCGGAGAAGATGTACCATCTGTAGATTCATTCAAAAGAATATTATCTAAAGAGAATAATGACATTTAATTACCTCCTTTATAGAATAAAGGCTGGGACACCCAATGGTATCCCAGCCCTGATTTATAATCATCTGATATAATCAGAACTTCTGATTTTTATACAAGCTTTACAGAGCTAATGAAGTCATAACCACTATCATAGCTACGATCATCATCATAACTGTAATCATAAGATTCGGTCATCTTCTTAGAAAGATTGATAACCTTAACAGCGATTTCCTTAGCCTGAGTACAAGCATCCTTTGTTGCAGTCATCCACGCAGCAAATGCTTCTGTAATACATTCGGACAAACCGCTATAGATTGACTGATACATAGAAGAAAGTTGAACGATAAATTCATTTTGTTCAACAACCTCCTTCGTCTTAGTCTTATTAGCTTTGATTAAATCATTTTCTTCTTTGTCCATTTTCTTAATAAGACTATCATACCCCTTGGTGAGCTTTTTCTCAGCAGTTGAAATATTGTTGGTAATTTTCTTATAATCTTTTAAGAATCCCATCATAGCGGAAATGCTGCCACCATAGCTTTCTTGAATATCTTTCTTTTCAAGATTATTCTTAGAATCTTGGTCATTTCTGAAGAATTTAAATAGTTCTTCAGAATATTCCTTAGCATCGATACCGGAAGGGTTATCAAAATTAACTGGAATAATTGTTTTAAATGTATCAGTATCTTTTAACCCTTCAATAACAGCTTTACGCATATCGTCTTTAATATCTTCCATTTTTTCTCTAATTTTATGGATATCGTCATCTGTAAGCTTATCACCAGTTCCAGAACCAACAGTGACATTTTTACCGGTTTTAATTTTTAATTTTATTGTACCACCATCAGAATATGTAGGACGGGTTCCTGATAACCCATCAATCATATCATTTGGAATTTCTGTTGTATTATTTGCTAATGAAGTTTTTATTTTTGGATCAGATTCATTAAGCTTGTCTCTAGAATCGGCACCATCATTATCACTAATTGTAAATGTTACTACTTTTTCTGTGAAACCGCCCATTGCAGCCAATGCTCCAGTTAAATTACCATTTGTAATAAAACTTTTAAGAGCATCGCCACCTGTAGTACAAGTTGCTTTAATTTCATCACTACCTACCTTAGTTTTAATTACCTTATCATATCTATATCCCTTAAAATCCCAGTTGTTAGAAACCTGAGACCAGTTCTTGATAACTTCCTTTTCATATTTAGTTGCGAAGTCCTTTGTATCACCAAACCAAGACTGTAGTTTAGCCATGAAAGTGTGGAAAATCTTATGAATCTTTTCGATAACCTTCTTAAAGAACATCTTAATCTTTTCAAAGATGCCTTTAATATTTACAGATTCATATAATACATCAGTATCACCAGTCTGTTCAATTGCAGCCAATTCAGACAATGCAATGCTCTTCATAAATGCATTATGATTTGCATTGATTTCAGAAGCAGCAATAATACCAAGCTGATGATAGTTAAAACTTTCACCAACAAATGGTTCTACCTGAGTATAATTACCAACGAAGCTAGTGCCATAACCGCCGGTATAATTAGTATAAATACCCATTATTTATTATCTCCTTCCTATATTAATAACCTACAGATTCCATTACTGTATAGAGTTGTTCTGCAGCAACATCACCCATAGCATTCGCATATTCTACAGATTCCTTATGAACACCAGAAGACCAAGCAGCTGCAGCAGTCCATACCTTACGAGCCTGAGCTAAGACAAACTTATTTACTTCCATGTATTCAGAAGTAACCTTAGCAATAACTTCTTGGTCGTTACCTGCAATTTTCTGGAGAGCATGGATTGCCTTTTGAAGATCTTCAGTTGTTGCTGTATGTTTACCGACACCACCATTATTTGCAGTACCTGTATCTGTGTCAATAGTCTTTTCGAAGTCCATACCAGAACGTCTAGATACTCTTTTAGTTGATCCGGAAGCAGCGTAATCTGTGTCATTAGTCCATTGTCCAGATTGTGCTTTAATTTTTTTCTCATCATCTTTTGGATGTTTAGACATATATTTAGCTAATGTATCATCATCCTTATTAAGATTGTCAATAATAATATTGATATTTTTCTCAGCATTATCATTAAACTTCTTAATATTCTTAGTCCACTTTTCTCCTTCATTAAGTACTTGCTTAATCCATGCTGCGGAGAAGTAAGAACCAGACTTCACATCATCATCATCAATATCATCTTCATCATCAAATAATTTATCCATTACATCTGTATGTAATTCAGTAAGATCTGAACAAATATTATCTTTTAAATATGCTTTTACAATAGCATTTTTTAGATCTTCTGCATCTGCATCATCGACTTTCTTAGGTGTATTATAACCAGAAATCGGTTCGAAGAAAGTCATCTGACCATCACTATTAACCTTAAGCTTATAAGTTGTATGAATGCCGGTACCAGATGCATCATATTGAAATAATGTATCAATGTCAGTCATGATATTTGATTTAGACTTCGGTACTCTGATCTTCTTACATTTAAAGCCCTTCCAGTTAGAATACTTGATAATCTGCTTTTCATACTGTTTAACAAGATCTTTACCATCTTTAAATGCACCAGTAATCTTAGCAATAAATGCAGCGAAGATGCCCTTAATCTTAGCAATCAATTTCTTAAAAGTTTCGATAATCTTCTTGATCAAATCTGTAAATGCATTTTCATTTACATATCCATATCCTTCTTGGATGGATTTTACTTCTTCCATATCGCTATAGATAGACGATTCGAAAATAGCCATATCATTACGTTGACAATCAGCTAAGATATGTGCACAACCGAATGCAGCATCATATGCTTCATTCATTGGAATTTCGGAAGCATAATCATATGCTTCACCAAAATATCTATTAGAAGTATAAATACCCAATTGTTTTACCTCCTTATATGTAATTTGATTTAAATATCAAAAGATTTACACACATTTTATCTATATGTTTGTAATTATAAATTTAAAGGGAATCTGTGCAATTGGGATGTATAATTGTTACCCAACAGATTCCATTACTGTATAGAGTTGTTCTGCAGCAACATCACCCATAGCATTTGCGTATTCTACAGATTCCTTATGAACACCAGAAGACCAAGCAGCTGCAGCGGTCCAGAGTTTACGTGCCTGAGCTAAGACAAACTTATTTACTTCCATATATTCAGAAGTGACCTTAGTAATAACTTCTTGTTCATTTCCAGCAAGCTTTTGAAGAACATGAATTGTTTTTTGAAGATCTTCAGTAGTTGCACTTTTTACTGATGCGGTCGAGTTATCTGAAAGATTTTTTTCAAAATCAGTTTCAGAATTTTTTGAAATTTTACCATTAGAATCATTTTGAGAATATTTTAATAATAGTGCCGTACTTGAACTTGATTTAATATTTTTAATATTGGAATTCTTAGACATATACTTAGCTAATGCATCATCATCTTTGTTAAGATTATCAATGATAATGTTAATATTCTTCTCTACTCTATCATTAAACTTCTTAATATTCTTAGTCCACTTTTCGCCATCGTTTAAAACTTGTTTAATCCATGCTGCAGAGAAATAAGAACCAGACTTTACATCATCATCGTCAATATCATCTTCATCATCGAATAGATGATCCATTACATCTGTATGTAATTCAGTAAGATCTTTGCAACAAGAGATATATAAATCTACAATAACATTCTTTAGATCTTCTGTATCCATATCATCAAGTTTTCTAATTATATCAATTCCGCCTTTATATTCAGATTTAGATGGAAATGGATTAATTGCGACATTACCAACTTTTTCTCCAAGTACTATGTTATAATTTACATGAATGCCTGATTTATCTGTTCCATATCCAAATAATGTATCGACATCAGTCATGATATTTGATTTAGACTTCGGTACTCTGATCTTCTTACATTTAAAACCCTTCCAATTGCTGTACTTGATAATCTGCTTTTCGTACTGTTTAACGAGATCTTTACCATCTTTAAATGCACCGGTAATCTTCGCAATGAATGCAGCAAAGATACCCTTGATTTTGGCAATCAATTTCTTAAAAGTTTCGATAATCTTCTTGATCAAATCTGTAAATGCATTTTCATTTACATATCCATATCCTTCTTGGATGGATTTTACTTCTTCCATATCGCTATAGATAGACGATTCGAAAATAGCCATATCATTACGTTGACAATCAGCTAAGATATGTGCACAACCGAATGCAGCATCATATGCTTCATTCATTGGAATTTCGGAAGCATAATCATATGCTTCACCAAAATATCTATTAGAAGTATAAATACCCAATTGTTTTACCTCCTCCGTTTAAAATAGAGATGAACTTGATGCAGCAGAATCAGGCAATTCATCTACAACATCGCTTACTTTGTATTTCTTATTGTCTTCTTTTTTGATGTCTTTCACAGCTTTTGGTTCAGCTCCGGAAGTTTCTACTGCAACAAATCTAGAAACTTTTCTAAACTTTTCAGCAGTTTTCATTTGTTTAGAAGAAATATTCTTTCTTTCTTCTTTCGTCAAGTCAAGTCTGTTATTCTGTACATTATATGCATTTACTTGTAGTAAGTCAGCTTGTACTTCAAAGAAGTCAGCAACCCGTACTCTATTATAATAAAAAAGAAAGATAAGTTCTCTGATTACTGGAATAATGCAGAATAATAAACCTGCAATTCCGACAACTGCAGCACCTACACCAATTCCGCCATAAATACCAAATCCAACAAAGTTTTTCTTCTTTGCAGTTTCGTCAAGAATATGCATCATAGCTTTTTCAACTTGACCCTTTTTATAAGCACTATTGAAAGATTCAATATTTTTGAAAATCATATGACCTTTTGATTTGGTCAAAGCAGATTTATCAATCATTACTTTCATTGTATCTTCAGATGGTGCTTTAACAAATTCTACACACATAGATACCATATAGGATGTAGCTTCAATTACAGCTAACACCATTGTATTATATGTAATCATTGGAAGTTCAGCATTTACTGCATATGCTTTCATCCAGATATCTTGACTATCAATCAAATTGTCAATACATTCATTGATTGTATCTACAGGGTATGTATCTTGCTTAAATTCGATAAGAAGTTGATGCATTGTCTGCAGACAATTTATAAGTGTATTATAATTTGACAGTTTTGTAATAGAACCATTGGTCATTTCAATTTCACCAAAGTCAATATCATCTACTTTATCTACGACATTATCGTATAATTTAGATGTCAGAGAAACAAGAATCTTATTCTGATCAGCTTCATTAACAGCAAGAAGAACTTTACGAGTTTCTCTATCAGTAAAATCAAAGAATTCATTAATTGCATGTGTATATTCTGGAGACCGATAGATTACTTCTGCATCTTCCTTCAGCTTTTGTCTTTCTTTCTTCTTTCTATGAATAATATCATCTACTTTAGATCCGATACCTTTTCCTATTTTCTTGCCAGTAGCATTAACAAAATTACCACCGGTAATAGCATTACCGATAGCTTCACCAGTTTTAGCACCAGGCTCTGATTCCCATTCTTGTTTCTGTTTTTCAATACTAACAGCTGTCTTATTAGTAAGATCTCTAGTGATTTGTTCAAGATTAGCTTTTTTAGCTTCTTCCAAAGCTTCATCATCTTCAAGTTTAATATATTTTCTATCATAGGAATCTTTTACTCGTCTATTACCAAGACCAAATTCAAAATCGTAATGTCGATGACCGGTAACTTTTTCTTTTTTCTTTTGGCTTCCTTTATCTCCAATTTTTACTTCAAATTTAGATTCTTTATGCTTTTGCTTGTTAACTCCTTCTTCTAGAGAACAACCAACAATATTACCATCAGCATCTTCTTTGAATGTAACAGTTTGTGTACCAGATTTTTTATTAGCCATTTTTTTACCAATCCATGTATTGTTTTTAGCACGCTCACCTAATTCACTAGATTTATCTTTAAGATCTCTAACGTTTTTTCTTACTGTATCTTTATAACTACCTTCATCATCTGCTTCATTCATAATTCCCATTAGTTCTAAATCAGAAAAAATAGCCATTTCATAAACCTCCTTTCTTATCTACTTACTTTAGATAGAAGATTTACCATCTTCTTATAGCTATTATCACTAGCTTCTCGTTCAAGACCAGAGAAAGGAATCATTTCATATGTATCATCTCCAGTATCATAGAGAATAGAAGCAACTTCTGTAGATTGGTTAAGAATACAAATACACATGAAGTTATAAGAATCTAGAATCTTACGAGCATTTCTAACTTCAAGAATATCTACATTATTAACCTTCTTTAGATAATCAGCATCGTTTTCAGATAATACTAATGTAGTGATTGCAGTAGCATCATTATACATTCTAAGAGAACGTCTAAATTTACTCTTAGCAGAACGTCTTTCTAATACTTTCCACAGTTTATTAGAAGTAGCTCTCTTACTATAAGATAAAGCATCCATCTTAGCATTATCAATTGCAAATAAGAAATCACGGAAAAATGCAATTTCATTAGTAGTCGCTCTTATAAAGTTTGTAAGAATATTCTTATCATCAAGCTTACCACTAATTCTATTGCAAATATCAGCAGAAGAAATAGGATAGATTTTAGCTTTAATACCAATTACAGCGGTGTTAATATTATCACCGTGTTCACCATGACGCATGAAGTTAATAACCATCATTGTTGGCTGTAATTCATTTGCTTTCTTATATTCGGTATTAAGCATAACACTGGAATGATAAGAAGTCATATTCTTCATATAATCTGCATAATCTTTATCATTAGAGAATCCAGATTTATATGTATTTCTTCCTCCATATCCACCGCCACTGATAGAGACATTGATGTTATTACCACTTAAAAGTCCGTTATTATTATTACCGTTATTTCCTCCGGTATTACCAGCATTGCTGTTGTTTCCTCCACTATTACTACCGTTATTGTTATTTTCACCCTTATTCTTTTTCTTTTTTCCTTCGTTGATGATCATATCATTCATACCAGTGCGATATCCAGGAATAATCTTGAAAGATTCAAGACTACTTTCCTTTGTGTCATCAGGTAAAGTATAGTTGGATTCTCGTAAATCTTCCAATACAGTATTCAGTACTTCATGATCGATTTTAAGAGTCTGGTCATATGATTCACCAAATGTAGTTGCTAACTTATCAAGAGAATCTACATAAGAATCCAAAGTCCCATCCATACTCCCTACATTAGAATGGAATTTTCTAACATAGTCGAAAACATCTTCATTGTTTCCGACACTAATTGAAGTGAAAAGAATATGAAGTAAAGATGCCATTTTCTTTTCATGAGCTTTAGCAATCATGATTGCATTATCTGGTTCAATATCAGTACTTACTAAAACAGGAAAAGTAAGAATCAAATCTTTTGTGGCTGAGGTAATAGACTTGAAACTTCTATTTGCTTTAGCATTATTGATGAATTGTACTTCGTCGTAGTCTTTTAGAGAAGTAAGAACATCGACAATATCACGAACAACAGATTCATGAAAATACTCTCTTCCGTACATATTTCTACCTCCTTTTCAAATTTTATAGAAATGTTCAAAAAATAAAGTGTATCATTCAACGAACGTATATAATTATTTCACAATACGATTTACTAAATCATTGAACTGAGCTTCTGTAAGTGTGAATGAAATTCCTGCATTGACATTCTGCTTCGGTGCAAATACAAATAGATTATTTTGATTAGATACAATCATATCCTGAAGTTTGTTTAATCTATTTTCAATATCTGTTAATCTAGACTCGATTGCATTGAGTCTAGCAGTATCCTGATTATTACAATTCATTTGATTTGTCTGTCTTTTATATTCTCTATCATATATAGCATCCAATCTAGCATCGTTTCTAGCTTGAAATTCCATATTTCTCATCATTCCATCATAAATATCAGCCGTATTCATAATTAGCCTCCTATAACATTAACTAAAATTTAGTACAAAGTACAACATAATCTTTGAAGTTATGGGAGTGTTTCTTAGAATGATACACTCTATTCACATTTATAGTATATAAATGTGTATTACTTTACCCAGTTTAACATCATAATAAATCCTGAACATAGGAGGAAGGAGGTACTTATGGCTACGACAGATGAAAAGTTTTCTTTTATGAATACTTATCATAAAGGGAAAGATTTAAAATATGCTTCTGAATTAGCTGGTTGGAATGAGCACGTTCATTCAAGTGATTTATATGAAGCAGGTGAAAATTCAGGTATGTTATTTTCTCCAATTACAAATAAGAAAGAAGAAAGAGGTGCTTTTAAAGAAGAAGACCTAGAAATGCATGATGAAGATTATGAAAATATGCTTTATGATACAACATTATCTTCTCCGGAAGATATGCTTCATAATCGATTTAATAAGTTTAGTCGTTATGGATATCTTGACCCTGCTCATGAATTGGTCACCGGTAATAGAGAATATGTTTTCTTTTCAAAACCGGATTTACATTTAGTAGATACAGGTAATCCTGCAGATATGTATGATAAACTTAAAGTATTCCCGTTCTTTAAAGAAGCATTCTCGAGATACAAGTTAAGTTATTATTCATTACAACAGTATTTTGGGACTAGTACTGGAATATTAGAATCAAAAGGATTAAATATAGATTTGAATAATAAGTATATTAATTTACTTTCTAATATGGTTACAAGTTCTTTTGATTTACCTGATATTACAGCAACTGATGTTTTAAATAACCAAAACTTATATCAAACAAATACAAGTTATAGAGAAGGTTCTATTTCATCAGACCTTCAATATGATTTTAGCCTTGAATTCAAAGATACAAAATATCTAGATGTATACATGCTATTCAAAATCTATGATGAGTATTTTAGAAGTAAGTATATGACTGAGATAATGCCAACAAGATATGCTTATATTATGAATAAGATATATCCTGAAGCACTATCTATTTGGAAGATTATTGTAGATGATACCGGTAGAATTATGTACTGGGCAAAAGCAACTGGATGTACACCAATGTCTGTTCCGAGAGGCACGATCTCTAATATTGAAAATACAATTAAGTTTACTGTAAACTGGAAAGCTCAATTTATCAGAGATATGGATCCAATCAATCTAGCAGAATTGAATTGGTTAACAGCACGTTCATTGGGATTTAGTGGTCCAGGTGCAACTATGCATTTCTTCTTAAGTGAACGAAATATTAGCCCACTTGTAGATGGGAAGACTTGGGTAGGATATCCATATATAATGAGTACTACAGGTTCTTCTTTAAGAACTGGACATCATACCACAGCCTCTTCTAATAGTATGGGTTTTCATAGATTGGTATGGATAAATTAAGTAAGAAGGAGGTAAAATATGTCTGTTAAAAAAACGGAAGAAACTACAGCTCAAAAGATTCTAAATTCTGATATCTATGATATTACTAGATTCGTAGATGATATCAAAAAGAAGAATATAGATGGTATTGATAATGAAAAGGAAACTTTACTTGTAGGTATGTATGGATATATGGGATATCAATTTGCATCTTTATTACAAAATGCAATCGTAACCGCTTCTGAATTATCAAATGAAGCAATCCCAACAAGAGCAAAGTTTGATAGAAATGTGATTACACATGCATTATCATTGGGTGTAGAAAAAGTGGCAGCAACTGCTGCAAATATGAAAGTTCTTTTAATGTTTCCTGAGAAAGCATTAAGAGCAAATATGATTGATGGTAAGTTTACGCTTACGGCAGATACTCCATTACGATTTGATGAATTCGAATTTCATACTGACTATGACATTACAATTAATTATGTAAAACTAGATGATAGCACTAACGGTAGTCAACGGAATTATGTTTATACTGCTTCTTATGATATGACTCATAAGAATCCTATTTCTGATTTAGATAACCCGTTCTTACCACCAATCGCAATTTTTAACTATGAAGAAGATAATATGGTTGTATTATCTACAAATCTTCATCAAGTTTACTACAAAGAAATCTATCAAAAGGTATTAGATTCTGATGTAATTGCTAATAAGACTTTTAGTTTCTCATTTGATAAGCAGATGAGTCACTTTAATATTATTGTAAAAGAACCTGCTGACGGTTCATCTGGTTCTAATTCTAATACAGTTTATTTGAATGCCGTTTATGATGGGTTATATAACCAAGAGATTGCAGAACAGAAGTATTGTTATTATCAGTATATTAATAGTAATACAATTCGAATTAGATTTGACCCATCTAATTATCAACCGCCTGCAAACTCTGACATAACAATACAATTATACACTTCAGATGGTGCCGGTGGTAACTTTGAATATTCTGAAGAAAAGACCATCCGATTGACTTCTGATAGATATACAAATCTTTATGTAATTGTCGCTCAGAGAGGTGATGATGGTTCATCTGGGGGATTGGATAGACAGAGTATTGAACAACTACAACATATCATTCCAAAAGAAGCATTATCTAGAGGAAGTATTACTACATTAACAGACTTAAGAAATTTCTTTAATAGTCTTAATAATGAGAATTCTGTTCTACATGTGTTTAGAAAAGAAGATAATATACTAGACAGAGTCTACTATGTTTATAATCTTATGAAAGATGCACAATTAAATGTGGTACCAACAAATACGATTCCAATTTATCTAGAAAACACAAGACGAGATTCCAATAACGGTAATATCTATCTAGAAAGTGGTACTCCAGTATTCTATTATAAATTTGGCAAAGGTGCTAACTTACCATTACTTAGAGATAACTATATTGGGTACTTACAACAGAAAGTAACAAATGTAGAGACAAACTACTCATTCTATGATGGCACAGGTTTAACCACTTATCAAGGTACTCCAACTGATGAAGAAATGGAAATTTGGAATAGAGATTATTCCGGCTCATTTGAACATGAAAAAGTAATTCCTAATTTTGAATATAAGATTAAGAAGCCAGAAACATCTTATGATTTTCATGAAAATGCGAATATCTATTTCAAACCGTTTTATAGTATCTGGGCAAATAATTACTATACTCAAATTCCAGAGGAAAAAGAATATTATGATAATTGGTTTTATGGAACTTGTAGAAGATGTAGACTAGCTAGAGCACAAGTTCCATTAATTTCATATGTTATTCCTAAACTTTTTGGTCTCAATGAAATCGTTAAGAAAGATTATAATGATACCGTTTTTGATTTAGAATTAGAATATCAGGAAGTAAATGGTAGTGTAACTACAACAACATATTTCCCGAAAAGATATAAATATGATATGTCCGCAGCTACTGTTAAGGTATATGAGGCTGGTACAGGTAAATATTTACCAGATGATCAAATGAATGAATCTGGTAAATATCTTACTATGACATTAATGCGATATCATAATTCAGATGGAACCTATCAATACACAATTACAAATATTGAATTAGATAGAGATTGTTTGAAATATCTTAAAACTGTAAGATTCTATTGTAATCGTATTTTTGATTCTCATAATCTTGTATTAGGTAGTGATAATAAATGTGAAATTGAGATTCCGTTCTCTTTAACCAACAATCAACAAGAAGTATATCTAGATATTTATGCGTGGTTAATCAACATTTCTTTCTATGATCATACATTAGCGTTTAATAATTCACCGGTAACTTTAGACCAGCCTTCTAATATTAATCGTACTTTTTGGGTTCCTGATTATTTTACTGATTTAAGTATGCTAAGTGATGAAAATAAAAAGATGTATGCTGTATTATTTATGAATACTTTTATGCGTCCATATATTGATAGTGATAATTCAGTATTAATTCTAGATACGATTAATACAATTGATGTATATTCTTACGATGGTCAAGGACAATATAGTTTTGATAATATGAGATTAACCGAAGGAGATTTGATTCGTTTTAGTACATATACAGAATCACAACATACCAGTGACTTTGCATACAAAGACCCATCAACTTGGACACTTGGGGAAGTACTGTCGATTGAAAGAAATGATGGTAGAATTCTTAGCCTAGAATTATTAGTTAAGAACGAAGAATTAGGTACATTTGATACGATTCGTTATCGATTACCAAAAGTAGTTTCTAGCGATTACGGTAAAGAAACTTTTGATGATACTTGTATTGTATTAATATCTAAGATTACGAAGTTCTTATATACAAACCCATTGAATATCATTCTCAAAGATGATCCAACAATAGATTCTCATAGAATCACTGCTTCCTATTATCTTGATATTATTGATGAAACCCGTTATCAAGAATTTGAATGTGTAAATAGCAAATCACCAATTCAATTTATCTTACCAAGTATTAAAACTTATAGAAGTTCCTATCTATCTGATAATCGTTATAAGTATACGATTAAGATTAATATCAAACCAAACACTGGTTCAATTGACGAGAATATGATTAATCGTACGCAAGTTATCGCTGTATTCTATAAGAAAGGAACAGATGAAACATCTGTATCTACACCTGTAATGTATGCGATTGCTACATATGTTGGTGGGGATGATTTATCTGCAATAGATGAAACATCTGGTATTCCGTATGAAATTACTTTGTATACAAGACCATTTACTACATCTACAGTTGACGATAAAGACAAAGATATTACTGATATCATTGATAAAAATAATAATGTGTATTTTGGTATAAAAGAACTCTTAAATGAAATAGCAGAAGAAGTTGGTGGAAAAGACCCATTGAAATCAGAAGAAGCAAAGAAAGCATTTTATGAAAGATATAAATGTTTCTTTGCATCTGCTAATGATGCTAGACCAATGAATTATGAACAAGCGGTTGATAAAGGCTTCTTGGATGATTTGAATGCTCCATCGGCATATGCTACACATTTATATTTAAATCTTAATACTGAAATGAAGATATTCACTCTTTATAAGTATGACATTGGCTCTGTAAAACAATATACAGATGGATTGACCAGTGAATACATCTCTATTAATAATACAAATGTACAGTCTTTGTATAACTCAGTTCCACAAAGTACTGAATTTGGTATGACAATTAAAGTCGATAAAGATGACCCAGGATATTTACCTCATAATTATACATTAAAAGAAATGGTATTGACCAATGTATATAGTACATATCAAGGTATTAACTTACTATATGATTATTCTAATATCATGAATTCATATGTAACTTCCATTCGAACAAATGATATCTTTAATCCGGATAATGAACAAATAGAATCTTATATCATCAATCGTGTTCCATGTGTAAGATATTTCTATTGGAATACAGAAGAAAGAGTTCTTACTTTCATTAAAGAAATGAAGAAGAAGATTAATTATGTATTAGATGCAATCGCTCCATTGGAATGTACATTTGGTTTGGATTATAAGTTCTTTAATACATATGGTCCATCTAATATGTATCACTTAACGGATGATGACGGTGATGTCACTACAGAATTGATTGATAATGTAGCATTAACAATGACATTTAGAGCAAAGTTCTATAATGAAGATAGCGATGCTGACAGTGTTACTCAACAAATCAAAGATACAATTAAGAATTATTTGGAACAATTAGATCAATTGGATGACATTCATTTCCCGAATATCACAACACTTGTTGAATCAGAATTCTCTGAGTTCTTAATCTATTTTGAATTTGTATCATTTAATATTTATGATGCGAACTATCAGCATATCATTACAAATGAGAACATGGAAATGTTATCAACTGTACCTGAATTTTTACATGTAGATACAAATGACGTAAGTGGATTACCATATATAAATATAAGAATCGTGACTTCTTAAACATAATAATAAAATAAAGGAGGTTGTCCTATGCACTATGAAGAAACTTTGTTAAAGATTAAAGAAAATGAAGAGAAAGCCGTAAAAGAAGCTTATAAATATAAAAAAGAACGTCTAGTAGCAATGAATGAAGCAGCAGATAAAGCTGCTATCTGGGAAAAGCTTAGTTCTCGTAATAGAGTAGATCATACTTTTCTTGAATATAAACAGAAGATTACGGATGCATTTGTTACAGAAGGGCTAGTAGCAATTGTAGATAATTGTTTAAATCCAGTTCTTATTAGAGAAGAGTATCATCAGAAGCTTGTTAGACAATTGGTTACAAATTTTGTAAATGAACAGGGTTCTATGAAGTTGTTAAGTAAGTTTAGAGGTATGTCTTATATTATGTCTGAAATGGCATATGCAATCGATACAACTGTAGAATCTATTCTAGAACGTGCTGACAAATCTAACTCTGAATCTTTCAAACCAAATAAGAAAGATAAAGAAAAGTTTTATGATAAACTTGATAAGATTGAAGTTGGTGATGCTGTGGATAAAATTACAAATAGAGTAAGAGAACAAACAGCAGACTTCGTAAATAACAATATGAGAGATAAAGCTGCATTAGCAGAATCCTTATCTAAGACACAACAGAAAGTTGAAGATAATAAGGATAAGTTAGCAGAAAAAGCAAATAATGTTAGAGCACAAGAATCTGCAGCAAAGATTGAAGAATCTTATATTGCTCTTGGAAAGAGAAGAGCCACTGATATTAGAAACAGTCGTTCTAAAAATGTATTGGAACAGATGGTTTATAATATGTCCAAAGTATCAATGGTTAATGAAAATGCTTCTAAAGCATTTGTTAAAGATTCTAGATTAGATATTGAAAAGATTGTTGAACATTGTGAAACAATCTGTACTTTCGTTACTGCATTAGATTCTTTAAAGATTATTAATGTAGATGAAGCTTATATTCAACAGATGTTGAAAGATATGAAACAATAAAATATGACAGGTAACCATAATTGGTTACCTGTCTTCTTTATAAATTGATAATAACTTCTCTTGTTCCGGTAAATGATAAGAAGAAAAATTCATATGGATTAGATGTTACAAAATTATAAACTTCTTCAGGAATAGCATCTTTGCATTCTTTTAGAAACTCACTATATCCCTGTGTTATGATTTCCTCAATTGTATCATCTATATTTTCCGTAAATATAATATCAATAGTCATTTTATTAAAGTCTATACTAGAAGATTCGATTCTTTTGAGAATATTAATCTTCTCGATAATCTTATGAAGATAGATATATTTACTATATACTGATTTCCATAATTCTTCTCTACATTTTGCAAAGTTTGTAACACATGTTGATCTAACAAAAGTATTCATTTTGATTTCCTTTCTTTATACAAATGATAAATTCATATTGTCTTGATAGTCTTTTCTCTTTATAATATTGTCATACTGCTGTTTACAATATACAGCATTAAGATAATCAAGATCAATTTCTACTCTCGGTAATATAGAATAATACTTATCAATAGTAGCTGATACTGTTAAAGCGTCATCTATCCAGATATTACTATTATACATATCAGCATATAGTTTTTCTATATTATCGAAATCAGGTTTTACAATTGGTCTATTAAGACCTATCTCTGCCATAAAAGTTTCAATTTTATTGTATGACTTAGGTGTTGGAAAATAAGCTTTATAATGTACATCACATGGTGTACATATTAAATGATTTAATTGAATAAGTTCTTTTTCATCTACAATACGTTTCATATATTGATGATTACTGGCAGCGTCTGGAGAATATACATGAATATATCCAGGATTTGTAATTGCTGATGTGATAAGATTCTTTCGATTAACTGTAAATCTATATCTCGGTCTTTTTGCACCTTGAGGCACTTGATATAATATCACTTTTAGATTAGTATAATATAGAGAGTTCATTCGTCTTTCTTTTTCAAATAAAATGAAATCCATATCTTCTACACTCAATCTATATTTATCACACATCCAATCTAAACGTTCTTTGTAATTTAGTGGTATATCTCCGTACTTATTTTGATAATCATTCATCTTTTTCTTTAGGTTACTCACGCACAAGCACCTCCTTTTATCTAATTGTTTAAGATGTGTTAATTTTGCGACAAGACCGCCTGTCGAGTATAAACCCGACAGGCACATCTTGTTGTAATCAGAAATTCCAAAACACAAATAGAAAGGTGAATCTCAAATGAACAGTTAACCACGCCATTCATTTATCATATAGTTATACACTTGTTAAAAATAAATTCCTGGTAGATTTCTCTACCAGGAATTCTAGGAGACACAAATACCGACAAAGTCAAGAAACTCACTATTGAGCTAAGATATAATCTCTGGATTACATCTTTACTATATAGTTATATATTTAAAACCAGAAATTGTTATAAACATTCAAGATTCTATTATGAAGATACTTTTCAACACCTAATTCGAGATTAGGAATAAAGTCATATACTCTATTTTCGATATTGAATGCACACCATAAACGAATCATTCTAAAGATATCAGGTTCATTTATATTAATACCACATAAGTTTGCAATGTAGTCCATTTCTGAAACATTCTGAAGTGTCTTTCCTTTAAACATACTTTCAGTAGATGTCATACCCATAGCACTATATAAATCTTGAATTGAGAAAGTTACATCAACAACGGTTGGTAAACCATCTTTTGTCCAGGAACCTTCTTTACCTTTATTAAATGTCATTTCTGTAATAATACCCATATCAATATTAAACATTCCTTTATAAAATGCCTTTACTAAGAATGGTGTTGTATATGAGTTTACATATTCTGACCGAGGTAATACAAGTGCCATAAGGTGACATAATGGCACATAGATATTATACCACCAAGATACTTTGTCTGTATTTGGAGTAGTTAGTTTAATAGAAATACTATATGATTTAGAAAATGTACTATTTGACCAAATCTGTGGGAATAGCATACGACCACCTGAAACAATAGTCTTTACACTATTTGCAATAGTAGTAAAAATAGAATTACCACCTGCCACTTTCTCTACAATAGAATTGATTTGATCTTTAATTGCACTTAATGTACCGTCTACTTTATCAAAGGCTTCACCAACTGCTTGACGAGATGTACCTAATAGGAATTGAATTTCTCTAGCTTTATCAGATAAAGTATTAATTGTAGTGGATAATGAAGATTCCGTTGTTTCATTACCAAATGAGTCTGTGAAAGAAGAATCTGAATTTATATAAAATGCAATAGCATTACCATAATATAGCCTACTTTCAAAGTCAGATATAGTTTCACTAATTTTAGAAATAGATGATGTAAAGAACTCTGAATAGTCTTCTTCGAATTTGGCTTTCTTAGGTTCAGTTTCTTCCTCATCTTCTTTTTTATCTTCATCGGTTGAATCAGTTTTATCTTCATCAGATTTTTCATCTTTATCTGCTTTTTTGTCATTTTGTTCTTTGTTATCTGAATCTTTTTCGCCATCTTCTACTTCTTCATCTTCTGTATCTTCTTCATCTTCCCAGATTTCATATGCAATACCTTCATTAATACCCCAGTTAAAATTTCCGAATTTATCACTACCACTACCATTTTCACTATCAAATGATTTTTCACTAATATCTAAGAAGATTGCACCAGCTCTACATAAAGGGTTTACATATTTAAAATATTCTGTATAAGCTGGCATAATAGTATATAATTTACCATTGTACTCTCCAAGCATTGTTTCTAGAGATGTTTCTGTTAATGCATCTTCGGCAGATGCTGCACCAGGTGCTCTATCTCCAAGTGAACCTAATAAAGCAGTTCTATAGTTTTCAGTCGTACCACCCATGAATGATGTATTACCTGGAGTAATATACAATAATGGCATTCTAGAAACAATCTTTTCAGCAAATTCATAGCCAGTTTGTTCAAGTGAATTTGAATAGTTATTCCCAACTCTACAGTCTGTAGTAGGTAGATATTGATACGGAATTCCAAATACAAATCTTAACTTACTATAGTCGATTCCTTTTTGAATTGTATTAGAACTAGCATAGTTTTCATAACTATTATTTTTTGTATAATCTGCCATATTATAGATATAAGTATATGGACTAACTTTTACAGCATATTCATAAGTAACATTTATTTCACCACTATTAGCATTATCATTACTAGATGATATACTACTAACTGTAGATGATGATTTAGCGTCTTCATTATCTTCTGCTGCAGCATTATTTTTTTCATAAGTTTTTATTATCGCATTTTTATCTACAGTTGTTGGATTTGAATTTAATGATTTGTATGAAGCAGAAGCATTATAATCTTTTTTTCCTACATCTTTTAATCTATCTTCTGTTATACCTACATTCATATAATTTCCTTCAGTCCAAACATACGTTTGTCCACGGTCCCTTACATCAATTGTACCAATATAAACCCATCCATCTTTTGAACCGCATCTTATTTTTAATGCTTTTTTACCACCAGATGTCTTACCATAAACTTTAGCAGCATAATTCCCTTTCACTTGCATCATAGCATTACTATTATCACCGGTAACTGAATTACTTAATGCTAAGCTAGATGTAGCATATATATTTGTTGGACCCTTAGTAAGTATATATGTCCCACTTGTTACGTCTTTATTATGTATGAATTTAGCCATAGCACTATTTTTTTCATTATGTAAAAGATGCATATATGTATTTGCCATGTTATTTTCTCCTTTCTTGTTATTTTATCCTAATGTTCTAGACATAAAAATATGAGGACTGGAAATACCCCAGTCCTCATAACTTTTAATTTTGTGCAATTTGATATACAGCTTTAGCAATATCTATACCAGAACTATTTGAATCGAGAGCATTTCTCAATGCAGATAATCCATTTCCTCCAGTATTAGATGATTTATTGTTTTTGTTTGTAACAGCTGTAGTTGTGTTTTCAGTATTAGTTGCGATAGCACCTAACAACTGTAACACTGTGTCTATTTTATCACTATTATTTGCTATAATACCTATTAGATTTATCAATTGTCCTAAATCTATTGATGTATTGGTTGTTAATGTGTTTTCACCGATATATGATGATTTTGATAGATGATTATTTCTCGTATTATTATTTGTGGAACTAATATTAGACGATGATAAGTTATTAGATGATGTTGAGAATAATTTTCTATTTATACTATTTTGTTTAATATCATCTAATGATTTCAATATACCTCTACCAGTTTGATTTTTATATGCTTTTAATCCTTCTCTGCCGATTCTATCTATATTTTGTTGTACTGACCATGGAACTTTTTTAATATGTTCTTCACTGCCAATACTTGCTTTTTTATATTTATTTGTAGTAGATGTATTTGAAATATTTTTCTTGTTTTGATTTTTTTCTTTACCACGTCCAGAACCACTACTTCCTTTATAACGTACGACATATAATGCCTCATTATCTTGTATAGTTCCAGCACCAAAACTACCATCATCTGTAGGTAACTGATTTCCGTGTTCAAGATAATATTTAGCTAATTTATATGAATCTTCAATACCACTACCTTCAGAATCGCAATGTCCATCAGGGAAAAAACCACCTGAACCCGCATTAAAACCTCTAACTCTACCATTAGTATCAGTAAATACATACATATCAATATGACCTACATCATCTCTAATGAGCATATCACCAGGTTGTCTATCATTTGGGTCGAAATCCTTATATTCCCAATCTGGACTTACATTACCGTCTTTATCACATATACGTTGTGCCCAGAAATTAGTTACATTATAACCTAAACCGTGGAAGGTATCAGTATATGTAGATCTATTAGAAGGGTATGTATAATAACCCATATACTGTGCTACAGCTGACATCATACCTGAACAGTCTGGTCTAACTTTATCAATTTTTTTACCATCCCTACATTCAAGATCGAATAATCTATCACAACATGAACAGTATCCAAATGTTGGGTTTGCACGACCCATAGCTTCAAATACCATTGCTGCAGCATATATTACACCACTACCATCGGTATAACCACCATTATTATCTCCGGAACCCTCTTCTACTTCACTACCATATAATGCATCATAGAAATTACCATATACACCTTTGATAGTAGCTTTTGTATAAGAAGCAAGTTTACTTAATAGAGTTTTAGCACCAGTTGTACTACCAGACGAAGAGGATGAACTACTTGTAGAAGTATCGGTATCTTCTGATTCTTCATCATCTTTTGATTCTTCATCTTCTGTATCTGTTGATGATGAGTCATCATCGGAACTGTCAGAGCTTGATGAAGAGGATGAACTACTAGGCTTTGCTGCAGTATTAACTGCCGATGTTATTGCATTTGAAATATTAGTAGCAGGATTTGTTATAGAACTATATAATTTAGCTCTGCCTGAGCCCAATTTATTATTTCTAGAAGTTGCTTTTCTAATAATTTCTTTACCACGTCCAGAACCACTATCTGAATCTGAGCCACTACTACTTCCTGTACAAGCAGCTAATATTTCTTTTGCATATCCAACTCTTAATGAAAGAGCAGCACTTATATTTTCAGGTCTTTCAGCACATTCTAACCAGAGTTTAGTAGCTTCTTCTAATGAATATGAATTAAATGTGTTAAATGAGCCTCTAGCTTTAAATAATTGCCAGTTATATGTCATTGTACCAGCACCGGTATTACCGTTAAATTTAGACGCATTTGCTTCATTTTTTTCAGAATCAAGGTTAATTCCTTTAATCTGTGCAACTATACATTTTGTCTGACCATCAAGTGTATCAGGATCACAGTTATTTGCAGTACACCAGTTATATAGACAAGCTCTTGCTGCAGAACCACACCATTGAATAAGTCCATATGCATGACTTTGGTCATCCATTACAGTACCGGTAGCACCGCCATATAGAATATGAGGATTAAATCCGGATTCAGCTCTAACATTAGCAAGAATACCTGCAGCAAGATTATCACTAAATCCTTGAGATTTCATATATTTAAACATATTCTTCATATTTTCTTCAGCAGTACCTTCGGTCAAACTACCAGTAATTCCTTGATTATTATTAACACCTTGAACCTGTGTATCACCATATAATGCATCATAGAAGTCACCAAATACACCTCTAGTTAGAGCATTTGAATATTGACCTAATAAACTTATTAATCCGGTTGCTTGAGAATTAGAAGAAGAATTTGATGAGGTATCTGTAGTTGTTTCATCAGTAGTTTCTTCATCTGTAGTAGTGTTTTCATCTGTTGTCTCTGACGATGAATCATTAGTATCATTACTAGATGTTATATCATCTTTAGAAATGACCATGTTATCGTTTTTACTTGCTTCTTTAGCATTGTCAATTAAGTCACCAACCCCTCTACCAGAACGTAGTACAGTATTGTTATTTGTTGGTTTTTTCTTAATTCTACCAATTTTAATATATTTTTTAAATTTATCCCACCAAGGTGCTTTTCTAATTGCCTGTAAATTGGCAATTGTATCACCGATTTCCATACCGTTATTACCGATAAATGGCTTTTGAAGATTTTCACCATATCCTTTACCGGTAACCAATATTTTTCTAGATTTTTTACTACCTAGAATGATATTTTTATTTATATTTCCTTTTAATTCTTTAATTCTATCTACAACAGCACGACCACGTCCAGAACCAGATTCTTCGGTAGTTGATTCATCATCAGATTCTGATTCGGAAGTAGCAGATACACTGCTATTACCATTTGTATGAGCTTTAATGATTTCATATAGTTTTTGATAGTCTGCTGGGTGAACGTTGCCAGCTTCATGAGGAACATTTTTAGAATCTTCATAAATATCGATTAAAGTATAACCTTTACTCTGAGCAAATGGTTTAATATAAGTTTCATTAAACTTCTCTACGGCAGCAGCATTAAAACTACCTCCATAACCTGAATTATCAGGTACCCAGATTACTGTTAAGATATAAACATTTGTATTACCTGTATTTCTTCCACCATATCCTAAGATAGTATCAATAGATTCTTGATAGCGTTTAAAGTAGCTTTCTGTATCCATATTAGCAAATACTTCATTCATACCCCAGAAGAAGATAGCATCTGTTGCATTTTTAATAATATCACTATGAGCTTTAAATTGAGATTGATATGTTTGCCCCAAACTACCTTGACAATTGATATCAGTTGTACCAGATATAACACCCATAGCTCTATCACCTAAACTTGTTCTTTCACTCAAACCCCATGTGATAGAGTCACCACAAATAATTGTAGTTTTAGCATCAATATCAACATTTGCACTACCGCTAGAAACAGTTCCTGAATTATTAGAACTAGAAGAACTGTTAGAAGTTGCACCTAATCTAGATAATACATTATTTGTATAGTAACTAATTGTACTAGTAACGTTATTTAAGAATTTTTTAGTAAATGTAGGACGAATAATACTATCATTCTTACCACGACCGGAACCAGAAATGTGATCAGCAATAATAGCTGCAACTTTACAAACTGCTTCACCCCATGGTCCATATCCTGCATTTTCACCACCAGGAGGACAATATCTACCACCAATTTTTTCAGGCGTAGTTAAACCATTTCCATAATATCCATCACCCATAATCAAATCACCGAAAGCTCCAAAAGCATCAGTTAAATCATTATAATCTTTCCAACGACCATTGGAAGAATTAGGGCTACCTTCAATATTAAATACGTTCCAGTTACCATAGTTTCCACCAGTTGTGTTAACACCGACTGGACCATCCCAACCATGTTCTTGAACTGCAACTGCAATTGTAAATAATGCATTAACACCTTTAGATTGTTCAACTGCGATTGCAGCTTCAGGGAATTGCAATGCAGAGCATCCTGGATTAATACTACTAATTGCTGCTTTAAGTTGATCAACTGTATATCCACAAGATGTATTGACATCATCATCTTTAGCAATTTTACCATTAACGCCTTTAGTACCAGCAACTTTATTTGCAGCATTATTACCAGTAGATTTATTAGAACTGTTACCAAGAGTTATACTGCCGGCTACATTACCAATAATATTAGAAATAGCAGCTGATATTACAGAGTTAACTCCACCAACATAACTATCCATAACATTATCTTTTGCTCTACCGTATCGACCTTTACCAGTAGTAATTCGAACTGAAGAATTATTAAGTGTATCAGCAAGACTATATCTTGTAGAACCGTTTTTGTCTTCAGAGTCTTCTACAATTACATTACCATCTTTGTCTAATCCTCTTGCTACAACGTAATGAGAATATTTAGAACCATAAGGTGTTTTACCACTATTGGTTGAATCTCTACCCATAAGGATTACAGGTTTATTATGAATTAGATTATTAACAACGTCATTATTATCAGCATTAGAATTTGTACTAATACCATTCTTATTTAAATAATCATTGAAGTATTGAGGGTATGTACCACCATCTACTTCTTTATATTTATTATTTAATGCATAATTGACAGCATTATTCATATCGCCATCTTTACCATACATTCTTAACAATGATGCTGCTGCAGCTGGACCGCATCCTGAATCAGCAATTGTTTGACTTTCTGAGTCACCAGTTGTATGGAAAGAACCTTTATAATCTCTTTGATAAATATGATATGGGTCATCACCATAACCAGATTCATCATCTCGACCTTTACCAAATAAACCTTTAAACGCACTTACTACTTTTTTACCAATAGATTTACCAGCTTTTGCCAGTTTACTTAACATTCCACCAGATTTATTTCCAGAAGCCGAATTTGTACTAGTATTATCAGAACCACCGTTAGAACCAGAATTGGAATTATTACTTGTATTAGAATTACCTGAAGATTCAGATACGTTACTAGAAATTGTATCCAAACCTGAACCTAATGAAGCTGCTGCTAATGCGAACGGTGCTTTAACAACTCTGTTCATGGATTCCATAAAGTTAAAGATTGAACTTAAGAATGGATTCTTTTTATCCAAACTAATCTTCCAATATTTCTTATCAATTGGGAGTAATGATAAAGTATCAATAGATTCATTAGTACTCTTATTTTTACTAGATAGATTCTTAAACATATCTTCTACATTTTCAAATCCACCAGTTATTGAACTAATTGCATTATCGATAATTTCGGATAATTTCATTCCAATCTTTCCGAATGGAGTATCTTTTACTTTATCACCGATATTAGATACTAGATTCTTACCTTTTCCAAAGATAGCTGCTAATTTTCCCTTGATAGGAGATAATTTACTATTAGCATTTGCGTTAGTTGCAACTCCTTCTATACCAGATGCTGTTTCAGAGCCTACAGCTTGTACACCGATATAGTTAGATTCTTCAGCGTCATATTGAGTCATATTTAAATTATAAACACTATTGTCTACATTTTCATTAGCCCAGTCAATTACATCACTGTCACTACCCTTAGAAGTAAAGTAAGCGGGAATCATTTTAGATACAATAATTCCAGTTATAGTTGCTTTATCGTTTAATGGTTCGAAGATTTCATTGATAATTGCACATACACCAGCAATTGCCTTAATACGCTTCCAACTTGCGTGTTCTTCATCTATATTAAATTGTGTTGTTGGATCCTCTTTACCTTTCTTAAATACTTTTCTCAATCTATTTTTGGAATCTATAAATCCTACAAAGTCATGAGAATTACTATATATATCGCTAATTACATCTGGATCAGCTTGGTCTAATAAAGTAACCAAACTTGTTATGATTTCAGATGCAAGATTTTCAAACTTTAATTGATTTGCATTAAGCTTTTCTTTACCAGATAATTCATTACCATCTTCATCTTCAGCATAGTAATTAAAATCAGATTTACCAAATGATTGCCAAATAGATGAGAATATTGTAGCAAGTTTTTTTCTAGTTTTATTAGATTTTTTATTATCTAATTTAACTTCAGATGTTTTATCTTTAATATCATTTTTTGTTCCAGAGTCATAACCCCAAGCTGCTGACCAGGCGTTAGCAACTCCTTCTTTTCCTTTTTGTTGCACTGATTTATATCCCATTATATTATTATATTCTTCAATAGATATATTAGTATTATTCTTTTCATTATAAGCAGCTACTGCATCTTTAGCATCTTGTCTCTTCTTTTTAATACCAGAAACATCGACGCCAACTGATTCTAATAATTTAAGGATAAGGTCAATAATAGCCGATCTAATAGAATCTATGGAAATAATAACTGTTGCAATAACACTTACTACATACATTGCTATTCCTACACCAGCAGCTGCACCAAATGATGCTCCAGTTATTACCTCAGCAAGAGAAGCAATAATAGAAGGGATACTGTTAATAAGACCACCAGTAATTCTTTCTGTAATAGATGGTTTTTGTTCTACTATTCCTAATATATTTCTGCAATCATCAGCACCTAGAATAAAATCAGCTACAATAGAAATAATACTAAAACTCTTTGCGGCTTGTTTAGCCGTAATACTACCTGCCTTTTTAGCAATCGTTTCTGCATTCTTTTCTATTGTTTCGGTAACAGCTTCTTCTGCTCCTTTAGCAATTGTATCTGTATTTTTTCTTAAAACTTTTCCTAAAAGTTTTTGAATTTTTTCATGTTCTAATACTTTTTTAAGCTTGTCACTAATTTTTCCTTTAAGAGCTTTTACACATTCTTTAATTTTAGTTGCTAATTTACTATTACCAAGTTTTTCACCTAAATTTTTAGCTTTCTTACCAGCATTAAGAATTTTATCTTTAAGTGAAGTTACTTTTTCATTTTGCATTAAGCGTTTAAATGCATTTGTAGCTTTTTGTCCGAGACCTTTTGCTTTTCCACCTATCCATTTACCAGCTTTAGCTGCTTTTCCTCCTACCCATTTACCAGCTTTAGCTGCTTTTCCGCCTATCCATTTACCGGCTTTAGCTGCTTTGCCTGCTAGTCCTTTTGCTTTTCCGCCTATCCATTTACCGGCTTTAGTGTTTGCTGCCCATTTTCCGAATCCTTTTATTTTTCTCCCAAGACTTTTTATTTTTCCAGGTATATTCTTTGCTTTTTTATAAAGAGCTGTTTGAAGTTTTTCTTGTAAACCTTTGGTCATTTTAGAACCGGCTCTAATTCCAAATGCTCCAAGTTTAGGGATAGCTGACAAAAGGGTAAAACCTTTTTTAAATAAACTGAGTATACCACCAGGAGATAGCAAATCTACTGCTGTTTTAGCTGCTTTCTTTGCTCCACCTTTTTTGAATACCTTAAACGCATCTTCAATTGCTTTTCCACCAAATATTTTCAAGTTGTTAAGATTAAAGATACTTTTTCCCATTATCTTTCCAATAGTTCCAGCACTCTTAGAACTATCTTCAACTGCATAACCAGCTTGTTGTTGGTTATTAGCTTCTTTTTTCTGATAATCTTTTATAACATCGTTATTTGTAGCAGCTTCGTTCATAGCCATCTGATATTCAGTAAGAGGAATATAAGTACCAGTTTCTTCATCTTTGATGTAAGATTTATTTGTACCATTCTTAGTATAAATATTAACATCGTCTTTATTTTTACCAGATAGGTACATATCCTTATCATTAATCTTTTCACTTGTAATAGATTGACCAGTCTTATCATTTTTAAAAGTCGCAGTACCATCAGTATTTGTTATACGTTTAATATTTGTATCAAAATTAAACTTATATTTATTTTTATTTGCAGGCACAGTTAGATTTATTGTTTTACCGAAACCAGTATTTAGCGTAACAGTTTTACCTTGAGAAGAAGTTTCACCACCTGCTTCAGCAACAGTTAAATCAGTTCCGAAATCTCCTTTGCCTTTACCATTAAATATATCACCAAGACCTTTAAATAATCCTTTGAAATAATTACCAAGCATAGGTAAGAAGTTTCTACCAGCATTTTCAACAATTTTAGGAAGCCACTCACCGTAAATTGTAGAAGCACCAGATTTCCAAAGCTCAATAATATATTCACCGATGCCTTTAATATTGTTTAATAAACCAATCATACCTTTATCATGAGATTCATATTTACCGTCATTAGTAAACCAGTCATGAATATTTTTGAATTTGTCTTTAAAGAAGTTTCTAATTGGATTTACAATACCAGATACAATACCACCTTCATATTCACCGGTAGTTTCATTCTTAACACCAATAACTTTTTGTCCGACTTTCTTTAAGAATGGAGCAATTTTTTCTTGAACGGCTGGAACTATTTTATTTTTTACAAAACCTACAATAATTGGAGCAGCAATACCACCAACAAATAACCATTTCAGAATCTTTGCTAGTTTACTGTCTTTCTTACCGTCTACAAGTTTTCTTTCTCTCTTTAAGTTCCATTTATCAAGTCTATCAAAAAACTTTCCAAGGAATGTTTCTTCTTGTTGAGCTTTTTCTTTCTTAGCTTTAACGAATTTCAAACTGCCAGCAACTGCATTTTTAACACCAGACTTAATGTTTCGACCAGCAGCTTTTATATTACCAACAAGTCCGTGACCACTTAATTGTTTAGAACGCTTACCAGATACATAGTTTTCGATGAATTGATGATTAACTTCCTTCTTTTCATCTTCACTTAGGTCTTGATAATCAGAACCATACATTTCATTTGATAAATCATTCAAAGCTGGATCATCATTGTCAATAGCTTTTAATAGTTCTTTTCTAGCTTTGCTTCTATATTTTTCATCCTTCTTTTGTTGATGCTTTGAATCCATATCTAGTTCATGAGAACCTAGTTTATGTTTAATACCACGAACTAATTTATTCTTAGCACGCTTTATTTTTCCTTTAACATCGAATTTTTTAGCTGCCCATTTACCAACTTTGAGAGCACCTAATGCGGGAAGTCCAACTACTGCACCAAGAGGGAATAAACTAGCAATACCTAATACACCAGCAGCTTTAATAGAACTCTTAATAATATTTCCGAATGTAAGACTAGGAATTTTATCAAATGCTCTATCGATAGCGGTTTCTTTTGGCATAAAGCGTTCCATATAATCACTTACAAATTGATCTCTGTTTTGTTCAAAATCTTCTTCTTGATCAGTTGGAACTTTAATATCACCCTTATTCGTGCATATATAAGAAACTGTGAAAGTATAAGTTTTCTCAAACTTTTCAATAGTCATTTCTCTTTTAATTGCTTTTGCTGGAGAGTATTCGTCTTTACCTTCTCCAAATTGTTCTTCAATATCAACCTTTACTTTCTCAGGATCATTAAGCTCTGCAATGATAGCGTTGTTAAACATTCTAACACCTCTATCAGCAATCTCACGAAGATGTTTAATCTTTTCTTGGTCTTTTACAGCTTTCATTTTTTGATACAGATTCGTCTGTGGATTAACATGAACAGCATCTGCTAAATTACCAGCTTTACCGATATTTGTTTTTTCAACAGATTCAGATTCAGGCTCAGCTGCCAGTTTTGCTTTATTCTTATTAATATAATCATCTTTACTATTATATTCTGCTTTCTCAGAATTTGATAGTTTGTCATATTCATTGCCTAATTTGATTTCAGCATAAATACCTTTTAATTGATCAAGAATTCCAGATACACCAGTATTTACATTCTTCAAAGGAGATTTATCTGGGTCAGCCCAGATTTCTCTAACCTTATCATATTCGATTTCTTCATCTGTTAAACCAGCATTGTTATGAGCAATTTCTCTTTGTAATTGCTTCTGCATATATCTTACAGAAGAAGCATCACTCGTATCTACATTTAAGCCAATTTCGTTTAATAACTCTTGAGCTGTTTTACCGGAATTATTAATTCTGTCACTAGCTTTCTTATACTGCTCAAGTTTATTCTGATGTCTAGCTATCATAGATGCTACATTTGATTTTGCTTCATCAGATGCTTTTCTAGTTCTAGCAAATCTTTGAGCACCAGCAATATCTCCTTCTTTGATCATCTTGACAATCTTTTTAGAATCAGATCTACTTAGATTTTCTCTTAAAGTTTGTCCAAGAACTCTATAATCTTCATCTCTAGCTTTATCAATATTGTCTCTACTATCACCAAATTGTAATAGAGTCTGAGCTACCATTAAGTCATCTTGAGACATATTAGACATCGCTTTATCAGAGTTATAGAATTTATCATCTTGACCTAGCTTATGTTTTGTTCTGAAAATCATTCTTTCTCTAGCAGTCTTACCAATTTCTGTACCTTTTCTAATTCTACCAGCAGTAAGTGCACCACCAATACCATCTTCACCAAGAAGTCTAAATGGTTTTGTCATTGCTCTACCAATACTACCAGCACCTTTAATAAGACCACCTGATAAAGTATCGAGCTTTTCAATCGCTCCACCAAAGAAATCATTTCCAGCCCATCTTGCCCTAAGTTTCTTATATGTATCACCAAGTAAATGAGCCATATCAGAAACACTATTTGATAAAGATTGGAATACAGATTTACTACCTTCGATAAGTGGTGTAACCATATTATCTCTGATAGCACCAAATAATCCACCTTTACGTCCTTCACCTTCGTCTTTACCAAATATTTCATCCATAATATTATCACGAAGATGCATTCCGAAATCCTTTAATGGAACCATTTCCATTTTGATTCTACCAACAATACCACCTTTACGTTTACTATTAGGATCATTAGGGTCAATCTTTTCACCAAGTAAAGCATCTTTAAATTTATCAGTAGAAGTAATATAGCCTGCAGTCGCACCAATAAGAGCGTTACCTAAAATACCAAATGGACCAGGTAATGTAAGAGCACCAATGATTGCACCAGCACCAATATTCTTAGCACCTTTCTTAATCTTATTGATATTTTTATCTGAGAATACACCGCCATCACCAAACAGAGAACCTTGGAACATTTCAGAATTCTTAGCGAAACCTAATGCAGAACCGGCAATAATACCACCGATTGGACCAAGAGGAGTTATCAATCCAGCAAGTGCACCGCCAAGACTAAATTTCTTTACATCTGGCATTGCCTTCATAATTTCTTTACTAATAAGACCATTATCTTCTCTTTCGATATTTCCTTTTTCATCTACTTTTACATTTCCATCTTTATCCTTGATTGCTTTACCGAATAATAGACTAGAGAAAGCATCAGTAGACTTTGTCAATGAAGATGCCGCACCAACAGCTGCACCTAATAAAGGACCGCCAACAAGAAGACCTAATCCACCACCAATAAGACCTCTAGAAGCAACATTTCCTAAGAATTCTGCTCTTTGTTCTTTACTGGTTAATGTAGTCCAGTCTCTATTTGTCATTAGCTCTGCCATTTTATTAGCATCTTTTTCAGTGTTTTTATCATCTTTATTTGATGCTTCTTCTGGAGCTGCAGTTAATTTATCATTTGCTTCTGCATTTCTTCTAATATTATTAAGATAATTCTTTTCTGCTGTTGCTTGTTTCATTCTAGTAGAACTATTGGCTGGGTTAACAATAACATCACCAGGATTAACAGTATAAATACCCATAGATGGAACAGGTACACCATTATGTAATTCACCAGCAGATAATACAGATTGGAATGGTCGTCCAGTTTTATTAATACCACCAACAGCCATTCTCTTTATTCTAGTTACAGAATTTTGAATCTTTTGTAACTTATTTTTATTTTCTTTTAAGTTCTTTTTAGTTTTTGAAATAACTGGTGTTTGAGAATTAATTCGCTTGTCTAATTCTTGAATTTGTTTTCTTATATTTTCACGTTCAGATTCAAGTTCATTTTTTGTATCACCAGAACTTGTTTGAAGTTCTGATTGGATTTCATATAATCTGTCTTTTAGATCTTCTTTCTTTTCGCATAGATTATCATAATAAGCAATAGCATTTTCTTGATTTTGAATTTTAGTGGATAACTCGCTAATTAATCTTTGTTTTGATTCTGCTCTTTCTGCATCTGTAGTGAAATTCTCATATTGATTTTTTTGACGCATATGCATATTATCATACTGAACTTTAGTATTTATTGCATAAATGTCATCAGGTAAATTATTTAAATATTTATTACGTTTTGCTTCATATCGTTGCTTGTTAGTTAATGGAATATGATTACCACTGTTAGAAGACTGATTTGTGGAACTAGAACTTGTGTCATCATCGTCGTCTTCACGGTCTTCTGGTTTAAGAGAGGACTTTAGTTTTCTTGCTTTTTCAGCAGCTTGTTCTTTTACATATTTTGCTACATCTTCAGCATTCTTTCGAAGACCTTTTTGCATTCCTCCAATGAATCCACCGAATACACCGCCTTCTCGAATTCCTTCAGAATTTGGTTTACCGAATAAGAAGTTCATTGGTTTTTCAAGATAAGGTTTTATCTTATCTCTTACTTTTTCAAAGGTTTCAGAAATCTTATCAGATACTAAAGTAAAGCCATCTCTGATTTCTTTTTTGATATGTCCGAAGAAAGACGTTTTTTGATCTTCTGGTCGTAAGTCTTCACCATAGATTACTTTCTGTAGCCAATAATCTATCTTAAGAATATTATCTGCCATCAGATCTCCAGGCTTGCCTATTTTATCACTTGCCCACTTAGTAAACATTACTAAGTTTGCACCAAAGCCTTGGTCTTTTACTTTCTCCATATTCTTACTTAAAGTTTGTTCTTTATTAAATTTTTCTGATGCTTCTCTAAATTTCTTAGCACGATCTGAACCAAAGATATCTTCTAACTTCTTCCATCTTTCATCAGATTCCTTTTTCTTTCTCTTTTCTTCTTCTACAATTGCACCAGCGACAATATCGCTTTCTGCACCCATCATGATTCTTGCTAATCCGATTTCATCATCAGAACTACGAAAATCAGTACTAGTAGCAGTTTCGAAGCTTTTTCCTTTTTTAGCAGCTCTCTTTTTAGCATTCTGAATATTTTTCTTATAAGATACCTCTGAATTATCAACACTCTTTTTATATTGATCTTGATAATAAGTATGAGAATACTTTTCATCTTTCTTATTATCATATTTTACATCTTGATTAGAAGATGCATTAAATAGTCTATCCCAATTTTCTTGAGATGGACTTGAATTAGATTTTCTTCTTTTTTTACCACGTTTTGAGCTATTAACTGAAGATATTAAATTTCCAAGTCCTTCAATGCCAGCAAGATAGATAGAATTGGCTTTAATGAATCTAAGACTTCCACCCATATCTCTTAAATAGTTATAGATTGTATAACCATATTCATCCTTTGCACGAAGTAAAGATTGAGACATTGGTAATTCTTGAACATATCTATCTGTCATATCACCGTGTTGATTATATTGCATTGCTTTTCCTATGAAGTTCTTAGGGTCAACACCTGCTAATCCTTCAGCATCAATTTGATATAAGATAGAGTTACCAGCATTGATACTTTTGATTGTAGAATTTTGAGATTTAATTTGTTCTCTGACTGTAGTACTTAAAGTACTGATTGCACTTCTTCCTAAACCAGATTCAACTCTCTTCCCATTTCTTTCTACATATCTTCTATCACCGTTATAAGCTGCATTATTATATCCACTATAAGATATTTGAAGAACATGTCGTAACGCATTATGAACTTCTCTTTCAGCACCTCTAAGGTCTGATTCTTTAATAGAACCAACATCACCACCAGCATTTTGAACACGACTAGCATATTGTCTTAGAGCATTCATGAAACTATCATAATCTTTTTTATTTTCAAAAGAATTACTTAGTCTACGTCCATTCATATTACTCTCAAGAATACCAAGTAATGTTGAAGTGGTGCTATTTAATGCAGACTCATTGACATTCTTATGTTCTGTTAATAATGAACGTACAGTCATCCATCTACCAGATTCATAGTTATATGTCATTTCTTGTCCACCGGTTAAGGCAGATGTCATCTTTCTTAAATAGTATGGGATTACATCTGTAATCGCACGTTTAGTTATTCCATCAAATGGAATAGCACCCTTATTATATGCTCCTGGATTAATAGTTTCATTAGATTTATCTTTAATACCAAAAATCTTACCTAAGAAACCCATAATACCATTATCACTTTTCTTGCCAGCATTATTCATCTTTGCGATTAATGATGGGATAATTCCTGCTAAGGTGGTATTTAATTCAGCGGCCGCTTTATCGAATCTAGCACCAAGTGCTTTATTCATTAACGTAGCCATAGTACTTCTAAATGGTGTAGCAGCAAACTGTGCTAACAAGTTAGAGTTTTCACCTGTTGTATCACCAAGTAACATACTAAGACCATTACCTGTCAAACTATTTAACGTATTAAAAGCTTGTCTTTTAACATGCTTCGCATACTCCCTGATATTCAATACACCACCACGACTAATAAGATCGTCGTATCCGGCTCTTTTATTTTGTTCTTCTTGTTTCTGAGGATTATACATGTTTCTCTGCATCTTAAGAAGTTCATCCATTTGTGCAGTTAATTTCGCTACATTATTATCCACATTGGTCATAAACTTATTAAGATTCTCATTCATTTGATTTTGAATCTTGGCAGTTTGTTCACCATTCTGCTTAAGAAAACCTAATACATTCTCAAACCCAGTATCTAACTTATTTAGCATACGTTCGTTTTGAGTATATAACAGCATAGTGTTTTCTTTTGCAACATCCATTTGTGCTTTACCAGTTTTTGCAATTGCTTCAACTGTTAGAGCAGTATTAATCTTACTATTCTTTTTAACAGCCGTAGCAATAACCTTTTCACCAGTAGAAATATCTTCATTATCCCAGTTGAAATCGTCATCATCGATATCAAGATCTGCCATTATGGAACCGCCATATTTTTCAGATATTTCATTTTCTCTATTCTTTGCATAGAAATCACCGGTAGTAATACTATATAGAACAGAATCATACCCTACTCTGGCAGCGTCTATTATTTTATTATTTGTGATAGCTTTTTTCACTCTGGCAAATGTAGTTCTATAATCATGTACAGAATGATAAACTTCTTTAAAGACTTCTTTATTCTCGTCTTTAAATTCTTTAACATATTCAAACTTAGTTTGCAATACATCTGAAGTTGTATAGGCTACAGATTTTGCCATATTTTTAATATATTTCTGAACTGAAACAGCCATATATAATATCCTCCTTTCATTTACACAATTATAGATATGTTAAAGATGATAGAATATATCGGACTTTGTAAAACTACATATATTCACTTATATATAATTATAGTGAATAGAAGATAGTATTATAGTACTATCCTTAGAAAGGTCTATTTAGTCTAAAGCTCTGATGACTTAAAACTGAGCCTTTAGTACATAATGTACAATATCATTATATGGTTATTGGAACAAACCTATATTGATAATTCTCTATGTTCCAGAATGGAGTTTATTATGAAAAACTTTAACGATATTTTTAAGAAATTCGAAAACATCGACACTTGTGATGTAGAATGGAGAGCAAAGAACGTCGCAGAAGAAATCATTGAGAAAGAAGGTGACATTCAGTTGATGTTGTTAACAATCGCAATGAGAAAGTTAATCGATGTATCTGATAAAAAATATATCGAGAATTATCGTCATGACCATATTTCTATTACAATGATTGTCAGCATCTTTGAAAATGCTGCAGCAGGAAACGGTTCTAAGGCTATCAAAACAACCAATACCCGTAGCTTCGGAATCTGACAAACGAAGAAGAATGGACTCTACATCCATTCTTCTTTTTTGTTTAGAATTTCAAAATATTCGTATAGTTTATATACTTATTTTCAATACGGTCTATACCTAATGCTTCACATGGGAATGAACGAAGATTATCGTTTACAATCGTCGCATAATCAATATAATCTTTTACCCATTCTGGAACTTGCATATTATCAAGAATTGCAATACCTGTAATTCCCTTAGCGAATTCTTTTTTTGTGGTCATCAGCTCTAGTGCTTTCTCATAAATCTGTGGATACTTTTCTTTCAACCCATCAACATTCTTCTTATCAATGTTTACTTTGATATTCAGAATACTGTTTCTTTGGTCTAAGTCAATTGCTTCCATATTATCATCTTTCAAGAAGTTAAATGCAACAGATGCTTTAATACCAGATTCTCTCATTGGAGTATCATATGCACTGAATGCTTTAATTCTTTCAGGCTTGAAATAATCCTTACTACCATTTTCGATTGCTTCAATGATTTGTTTTTCCAACACAGCTAGTTGCTTTACAATTTCTACTTGAGAGATTTCTCCAGGATTATCAAGTACTTGGTCAAGTAAAATTCTCTGTAATCTAATCTTAGTAGATTCCGGAACACCAACTTTTTTAATTGGCATACCTGTAATTGATAGTGCTTTTTCTTTTGGAATGATATTAGATTCTTGTCTTTCTTGATATGCACAATAGTTCTTTTTACCATCCGTAATAAGAGCACGTTTAAGTTGAAACTCATTCTTAAGAATGAAGAAACTCTTACGCTTTGAACCGTCATAACAAGTTGTAGAATTAGAGTTATCAGAATACTTACCCATATAGTCAATTGCAAGTTTTCCCATAATACTAGCAAGAATATTGATAATACTACAACGGAATCCTACTTGAGGTGTAATAATGTCAGGTCTAATAATATTCTGACTTTCAATAATTTCATCTGTATAGAAATCATAGTCATATGAAATATCAAAAGCTTCTTTTATTTCACCAGTTTTTTCTTCGATTTCAAGTTCTTTAATCTTCATTGGAATATTGAATGTTTTATCTAGAATATAACGATACCATCCATCAAATGAAATGAAACAACTATCTGTATCTGTAAGCATAGATACGCAACGATACATATTCTCAGTTCTATCGATTCTATCCATATACTGTTTATCATAATAAACCCATTCAAATATCATATCATATAATTCATCCATCATTCCTTTGATAGATTCCGGTGGTTCATTCGGGTCAATAAATGGTGCATCAAGAGTAGACAAAATACTTAAAATTTTATTCATTACGGCGCTATTATCTACAAACCAGAATAGATTGTTTTTATAAAACAACTTGTTCAACTCATGCTGACTACATTGATTAATAATATCCCAAATCAGAGTCATTTCTTTTTCAGTTGGAATCCAATAGAATCCACAACTGTATAAGATTTTAAAGAAACATTCTTCTGCTGTCACATACTTATCTTTATCAAGAATAATCTCATCAGGATATTTTCCAATTGGTTCTCTTCTTACATTATTGATAAATGTAACAACATCGTTTAAACTGAGAAGTTTTACATTATTCGCCATTGTAGCTTCAAACAGCATAATAGCGGCTGCAATACAACTTCTACCTTGCATTGTAATGCTTCTTGCTACATAAAGATTATAGAAGACACTTGTATGATTACCAGATGCACCATACATTGCATTACCAGAAACTTTTTCCGAAAGTTGAAGAATATTATACTTTTCAAATTCTTCTGAACCTTTCGGATACTTGAACATTGTTTTTTTATAGATTCCTCTTTGTTCCAAGAACTCTTGAATTAATCTTACGAATGGGTTTGGACAAGAACCATGTTTCTTAAACATAACACCAGATACTGTAATAATCGGTTCTCTTTGAATGATATAATCTGTAATCTCAAACAGAGTTCTCTTTTCCCTTACTTTTTTGTAGTTATTATCTAGATATGCTTTACTATCCTTACCTCTCTTTACAATAGAATAATCGATTGCTTCTCTCAAATCAAATTCTGTCAAACCAGGAAATGATAGTTTCAGAGCATCCAACATCTCATTCTTATATATATCTACTGTCGGACTGTTAACCATTTGTGTGATATCCATTTTTAATTACCTCCAATATTCTCTCAGACTACGTAATACGTAATCTTATTAATTATTTATCAGATTGTTATTCATGCTTTAAAAACATAACAATTATATAAAAGACTGGGATTAGTATGCAAAATATAATAAACTTTAATTGCAATTAAATTTTATTTTTTTTAAAGGAGGATATATCCTATGGGACTTTATACAAATGAAAGACTCTCTCAGGATTTGAGAGAAACACAAGTTTCTTTAAACATGGATGAATTACAAGAAGCATTCTTCTATGATGATCATTATGCAGATTCTGATTCTGAAAAGCGTGAACTTTTGGAAGAGGCAGATGTACTTATGGAAGCAAAGAAGATTAGTCGTAGAACAATCGTAAAGTTGAATAAGAACGATGACTTGACTCGTCGTACTGGTATGGCTGCTTTACAGTTAGCTAAAGACAATCATGATGCTCTTTGGAATAAGCTTGTAAAGAATCGTATTCAAGAACGTAAGTTACTTGCTGCTATTAAGAAGAAGTATGCAAATAAGGCTCAGATCGTTGCTAGACAGGGTCAGCGTATGTATGTTTCTGGACAGGGTCAGAAACATGTAAATACTCCTAAACTGCAGCCGAGAGAAATGAGTAAAACTCGTCACTAAGTTAACAAAAGTTGGTCAGTAGATTGTTCTACTGACCAATTTCTTTTTCTTCTGTATACTATTAAGATAGTAATAGGATTTGACTCGCCCAAAAACTATTACTATAAAGAATGTATTTTATAGGAGGTAGAAAATTATGAACGCACTCGCAGTGTACGACTATGGTGTGTTTACACCAGTCATTAATGGTAATCCCATTTCAATCAATACGATTGATATTAATGAAGAAACCATTGATGATTATGTGAAAGATTTGAAGGATGTATTCTTGGATTACATTGAGGTTCCGAGAGTACAAAACACAAAGATACAATTTGTATTTGAGAACAATATGATAGTCATTTTGCCACTAGCATATGCTCTTATAAACATTATTGTGTGGCAGTTTGTTATTAAGACCGGTCAAAGAATTAAACCATATCATGTTTTCTTCAATAAGGCTGGTATTACTAACAGCTATATCAAAAAGTATATTGATAATTTTGCGATTATCCCAACAAGAGAACGTTGTGGTAAAGATAATAACATTATGATTATTCATAATTTGAATCGCATTATCTATGATACTTTGAGAAATCTTAAGTTTGTAGATGGATTTGCATGGTTCTTTAACAACTCCATTAACAATGAAGATTTCATTCTTATGTATAACAATTGTCCAGGATTTAAAGAAATCATGGATAGACATAAGAATCACTATTATTCTCAGTTCCCGCCAGAACAGATGAACGCAGAAGCATTAAAAGATATGAATCGATTAATTGATTATATCGTTAATGCGAAACAGTATATCGGTAGAGACCATTGTTTATCAGATGCCTTTAGAGCAAAAGAAGGTGTCAAACCGAAACAAGCTCGTGAAATGTATATTAATATTGGTGTCAAACCGAATGGGGAAGGTAGTATTTTCCCATATGTAGTAGACACGAATTATATTAGCGGTGGTGCTAATAATGTTGCATTTCATATTCTTGAATCTTTGATTGCTAGAATTGCACAGATTCTGTCAAAGAAAAATACTGCTCGTTCTGGACAGTTTAGTAGAATTATGATATTGAATTGTTCTAGAACAAAGAAGTATACAAAACCGTATACGAATACAATCGACCCGTATTTTGATTGTGGAACTCGTAACTTCTTGAAATATAAAGTTACGGATGAAACTGCATTGAGAAAGATTGCAGATAGATATTATCGTACTAACCCAAGAGGGATGGAATATCGGACAAGCGATGTATATAATATCGTAAAGAAGAATTCTGATCTCATTGGACAAGAGATATATCTTAGAAGTCCAATCAAGTGTAAATCAGCAGCAATGGGACTTGGCATTTGCAGAAAATGCATGGGTGAGTTATACAATATTATACCAGCTGTAAACATTGGTATTTATAGTGTAACGAACCTTACTGAACCATTGACTCAGATGATGTTGTCTGCAAAACATCTTCTTGAAGCTAAGATTAATGAAGTGACTTTTGACACAACTGTACTTCCGAAGGAACAAATTGAACGTCTTATCACATTAGATGACGGTACAATTTATATTAATCCGGAATTCAGAGATGGAAAGAAATGGAAGTTTGTCATCAGAGAAGGAGACATTCAGGAAGAAATATTCGCTTCTATAGAAAACGACGAAAACGATGATGACGTAGATACAAGTTTTGAAGATGTGATAAAGTATGTAAATGTATTTTATCTCAGAAACGAATCCACTGGAGAAGATTATCCAATTCGTTCATCAAACCTTGATAACTTCCAGTTGAGTGATTGGCTTTTGGAATATCTGAAACTTAAGAATATTAATACAGTAGATGAAGATATCATTATTCCAGTAAACAATATTATTGGTTCTGATTATCCTTTGTTTGACTTGAATAATATTCATAATGATGATATGTCTGAAAGACTTCAAGCTGTTATCAATATTATCAATCTCAAGGCAAATACAGATAATTATACAGCCGAAACATTCTTGGAAACATTGAGCAATAAGTTGAATGATATTGGTCTTGATAATATCATGAGTGTTCATCTGGAAGTAATTATTATGAATCAGCTTCGTTCGATTGATAATATTATTGAAGTTCCAGATTGGTCAATTCCTGATAATCAGAAATATAAGATTCTCACATTGAAGAAAGCTGTTGCTACTCACCCAAGTATTTCTATATCTCTTCAATCTGAGGATATTGCTAGAATGTTATATTCACCATTGAGTTTCAAGAAGCATGAACCTTCAGGATATGATTTGTTGTATATGGTACAGCCACAGAAGTTCCTTGCAAATGAACCAGTTGTTCAATCTCAGGGAACATCAGATGAGTTGTTTAAGTATATGGGTGATTAAAAATTTCGGGACTACTCTCTATTTGGGAGTAGTCCTTTTATATAGGAGTGTGATATTATATGGATAACCGTAAGATTGTTGTTTATCATAACAAAATCGTGATTAACAACTATAAGCAAAATGATATCCCAGAGTTAGAGAAAATGTTTGATTTATGGGATAAAGCTTATTTCAGGTTTAAAACAATCGGAAGTGTATATAACCGTCAAGAAAAGACTTATACAATTCCGAGAGGAATCGATATCAAAAAGGTTGAAAGACTTGTTGGTAGTTATGCTTTTTATGATAACAAATATAACAAACCAGCAACAAATTCTAATCAGATATTGATTAAGTTCCCACCAAAAGATGAGAAACAAGAGTTAGCACTTAAGTTCTTATCTGGTAAGGGAGAATATAGTTATACGAAAAAATATAATCAATTGTTTTTGGCATTGAATACAGGTGCAGGTAAAACATATTTAGGAATTGTTTACTCTGCATTGTTGAATGTAAAGACAGTTATTATAACAAACTCAGTTGGATGGTTGAATCAATGGAAAGATAGTTATCTATATCATACCAATGTAATATCTTCTGAGATATTATTTATATCTGGTTCTAAGATGATTGATAAAATACTATCTCAAAGATTTAATCAAGATAAGTATAAAGTGTATATGGTAACCCATGATACGTTATTATCTTATGCAAGCAATAATAGCTGGGAACGTATCGATGAGTTATTTCAGACTTTGGGAATTGGACTTAAGATTATAGATGAAGCACATCTAAATTTTGAGAATATCTGTAATATAGATTATGCTTCTCCAGTCTATAAGACTTTGTATTTATCAGCAACTCCATCAAGAGGTGATGATGCACAGAATCGAATCTATAAGAATTACTTCTGCAATGTCCCAATGCTGTCTTTATTTGACCCAGAATCAGACCCACATACGCATTATATTGCAATGTTGTATAAAAGTGGCATCTCGAACAATGAATTGTCAAGTTGTTTAACCACACATGGGTTTAATAAGATGACTTATTGTGACTTCCTTGTTATGAAAGAAAACTTTGACTATATTGCTAGAATCGTATTTGATATGATTAGTAAGATTCCAGGAAAGAAGTTATTCTTCTTTTCCACCAACAATTCTATTGTATTCTTTTATAATTGGTTGCGATATAATTATTCTGAGTATGCAGATGATATTGGTATTTACACCTCTATCAATCCTGATAAAGAATCTGCTAAGAATAATACAATTATTTTAACCACTTCTAAGTCTGCTGGAGCATGCTTAGATATTAGTGATCTTATGGTTTGTGTTAATATGGCAGAGCCAACAAAGTCATTACCACAGAATCAACAACGATTTGGTAGAACAAGACAATACAATTCTTTCTATATAGATTTGGTTGATACTTCTGTAAAGCCAATCTATAATTATTATAAGAAGTCTTTACCAATGTTTGACAAGTATGCATTGGATACGAAAGAAATTGTATTCACAGTGAGACAATTGAAGAATACAGCTTTTAACGTGATGTATAACAGATTAATAAATCATGGTGGAATGCCGTTTGAAAGGATGGATGAAAATGGAAATAAAGTCTGGTGGTAATACCAGACTTTACATTTGTGAAAAGGTGGTGGTAATATGCAATCAGATTATATGTATATGAATGATATTATTTATACAATCAATGAAGATATCAAGATTGTGTTTCATGTAATCGCATCTTTTCGAGTTAATAATAAAGTCTATTCGAATTGTTCTGAATTTAAAATAAAGTCAGAACCTAGTTGTAATACTATGATACGGCGTAGTTTGAGCTATTACCTTTTCATAGATGATAGACGAACTGGTAAAACAGAAAAGATTTGTATTTATCCAGAAAACATGTTTGATTTGTTGGACATGTTTGATCGAGCGAAAAAGACTTGGTTTGAATCCGGTTCATCACATATTTATGCTTATTTGAATAATGGCCTTTATATTACAAATGAAGAGAGTTTTGTAATAAAATTACCATTAGATAAAGTTATAAAGATATCTCCAGGAATCTTTAAGAAAGAATCTGGTGATTGTATGTGTTTGAATATGTATTTGAATACACCAGAACCTGTACAAATATCAGTAGAAACTTTTAAAGGAATGTATTATGTATTATCAACACTAGATATGTTGAATTATGCAAATACATCTTTAACATTTATGATGCTTAGAGATACTCCAGTGAATCGAACCGATTATAGTTCTCCATCGGAAACTAGTCAAACACAATCAATTCAAGAAGACCAGAGTAAAGCATCCGGTTCTACTGGAAGAACTTTTAACGGGAAACCGAACAAGTCTATTTTAGATTGACCAAATAATATTTGTATTGTATATTATTGATGTGTACGAAGAGGATAACGTTAGTTATCCTCTAAATTTTTGTTTGACCTATAGGAGGCTTTTATTATGCAAATGACAAAAGATGAAATGACCACCAGAATCTCTAGAATTGTTAATGATGTATACACTTGCAATGAATGTGGCTACACAGTTTCTAGTTTGGTTGATCATTTGAAAAATGATTTTCCAGATAATGGAAAATGTAATGAATATGTCAAAAAATATACTAGATTTCCTGGTCGGCTTGATATCTATAATTATATTGACATGGTTAAAAAAATCATTGTCAAATTTTTTGATATTGATATTCAGCAGAATGACAAGGATCCAACAGATCAAGTAGTTTATCTGGCAGTGGAAGCATTGGTGAAAGCCTATGGCTTAAAGAGTCCGGAGGAACTCTTGGAGAAGGTTAAAGAATTAACTGGAAATTCTTCTAACGGTGGTCAACCAGATGTAAATCAAGCATTCATTAATGTGAATGATTTGATTACAGCGAACACAGTTTTAAATAGTCAAGTTGAAAGTTTAAGGGCACAAATCTCAGCTCTTGGAATTAAACCGATTGTTTAAAATTGTAAAGGTATAAGGATACTGGATTCCAGTATCCCTTTACCGAAAAGCAACTATGTTCTCAGAATGTAGTTGTTTTTTTTGTTACATACGACCAGGTTTAATCTCTGGATACTTAACAACAATAAGACTATTGCTATAATCGTAACGATAAGTAGTTACATCTGCTAGTTCATCACGTAGTGAATAATACTTTTCTAACAATGCCCACCAGCGTTTATGTTCTGTTTCTGTTAATCGTTCATGATCTAGAAAATCTTCAATTACAGAAATACGAGTATTAATCATTCTCATAAGGTAGTATGCATCATCTTCATCTGATACATGACGAATACGCATTTTATATTCATATAGGTCTTGTTCAAATTTTTTTATATTTTTTATAGCAGCATTCTTTCTTAATCGAGCATATTTACTTTGTTTGACTTCAGACTTAGATTCATTGAATACAAAGTAATTATCATGATTTGTATAATCACAACTCTCTTCAATATTCGAATCATCAATTGTATTGATTGCATTAGTCATGATTTCCATTTCACGTTTTTCTAATTGTGAACCAGAAATCTTATACATCTTATCTAATAGACGTAATGCAGGAATTCTCTTAATCTTAATCTGTCTATAGACAGATAATGTCCATGCTAAAGAAGTTAGTTTATTTACAGAAGTATCATTAATTTTCATACCAGATTTACAAATCTTATTGAAAATAGAATTAAGTTCTTCTCCATATCCACACATATGAACAAATTCATCAGCAAGTACTTCACTATCTTTATATACATATAACATTGAAGTTAATTTTCTTACAGTATCTTTAATACCGTAACTCAGAATTGTATAATACTGTGCAGTCTTTGGAATGTTCAAAGAATCACCATTTTTTGTAAGCTGTAAAGCGATTACTTTTCTAACTTCATCGACAGGTGTAGTATCATTAACAATATGACCAACTTCATGTAATACCATTGTAGTCATTTCTCTAGGAGAAATTTGTAATGCTGGATGAAGAATCTTAGAATCAATTTCAATGCTGAATTCATGGAATCTTACAGGCTTATCATCTTGTAGAATTTCTGTAACAAGTTCTTTTGTAACATGAGGGTATACACACATACCAAAGAACATTTTATCCGAACGAGTAAACAACACTTCTCGACATCTACCATCCTTAAAGAATTTATTAAGTTCTTTCTTTAATTTATCTAAGCCCTTCTTACCATCTGTATCAATAATTTCAGCACATGCTAGTTCAAGGTCACTAAAGTCATAAGAAATTTGTCTAATCATGTTATCCTCCTTTCTCACTTATAAAAACGCCTAGTGCCTAATCAAGACACTAGGCGAATATAAAGACTGAATTAATATGAATTAAAAATCACTTAGATAGCATCGATATTGAAATCGTTCTTACCAATGCTTCTTACACCATCACCACGACCAGTTGGATCATTATTAAATGCATAATCTGTACCATAGTTACGCAGGCCAGTCGGGTTCAAGATGCGGATACGTCCCTGAACCGGCTGATATTCCTTAATAACCCAACGTTCAAATGCATGTACAGCTGGCAGTGCTGGGTTAGAAATGTTTCTGATTTCGTTGCTCAAATACATCTGATAATCATAAATACGATAAATGAATCTTTCAGAGTTTCTCGGGCAAACAATAATCATCAGGTTGTTACAATCACGGAGCTTATCAGAACTAATGAACTGGTAAGTTCTCTTATCAGATGTAACAATTGTCTTAACAAAGTCAAGCTGAACTGGACCAATAGAAGACGGTGACTGATATGTATAATCAGTAGGAGTAATCTTTCTAATCAAGTCATCACGACCAATGATATTGAATGTAACGTTCGGGTCATTCAATACATGGAGCAACTGAGTAGCATGAGTATCAAGACTATCCATAAAGGTCTTATGACGCCATTCAATCGGATCCAAAGCATAGTTGTTAGATGGAGCAAAGTCGAACTGACGTGCAATCTTAGAATCATCAGGCATTTCCAAGAAGCTCTTATCCAGATATCTTCTAATCTTATCATCTTTATAGTTAGCCAAAGAAATCTTCATCAAAGACATAACCTTAGTCAACTGATTAATCTGATACAGTGCAGCAATGTCCTTAACTTCTTCAGGGCTGATGGTTACATTCATCGGAACTGCATTCGGAATTTCGATGATATCAGTACGAACACTCCAAGTAGCAGATGCAGTCTTCAGCATTGCAGAAGAAGTATCAATTCTAGAGGTCAGAATAACACCTGCAACTTTAGCATTAGACGATGTCATACCAAATCTATTATCCTTAGCAAAACCAGAAACGAAACCTACAGTTCTGTACTGACCTGGAATTGCATTTTCATCAGTGGTATTATCAATTTCTTGAGTAGTACCATCTGCCAATTCTACAGTCAACTTCCAAGTACCTGGAAGAGTACCAGCAGCTACAGTCTTTACAATCGGAAGAGCATACTGTTCACAAATCTGACGGTCATAGCCACCGTAAGCTGGAGCGAACGGACCTCTCCAATTAAAGATAGCACCAGTTACAGTCTGTGTTACTGTGGCTTCTACCTTAGGAAGCTGAGCCTTTAAATCAGTTGGAGAATCAGTAGGAATTACATATGCTTGTGCTGTAGTGTTTGTGTAATTCTGGATTGTATAAGTAACAGTTGCAGGAGCAGTAGCAGCATCAGAATTCTTAACAACGATTTGAACGGTCTGACCTGGATATACAACTCTTGCACCAACTAGACCAGAAACATGAGATTCGATAGAAAGATTGTTATTCTGATCTTCCGGTACACCGAACATAGTTTCTAGAATATTAGTGTTTTCTGCTTCAGGAAGTGGCAAATACATAGACTTTAACGGTGCTGCTTTATCAATGGCATCGGTCATCTTGTATTGTTCTCTCCACATATCGATCTTTTCACCAGTTTCAGGATCAATCATCCATCTTGTTTCCATAGAAACAGTGAATCTTGGTGCTTCAGCAACAAACTTCGGAATAGCACCCTTATCAAAGATATTATTAAGCATAATGTTCTTATGAATCGGGAAAGTCATACCAATAACTGGGTTATACTGACCCATACCACAGTGTTCAAGAACAGCTGTCTTATCATTTTCATACATCTGTTCCATCATAAGCATGTGGTCTTCATATTCTTCAGTTGTCATACCACGAGGGTCAGCAGAATTTTCCATAAAGAAATTCTTTACAGTTTCATCTGTCAACGGAGTTCTAAAAACCTTAAAAGGTTCTTGATATAAATCCAATCTTGCTTCTTCAAGGAAAGATTGGGTAAGATTCAAAAATTCTTTAGCATAAGCCGCCATTGGGTCGTGCGAATAACCGGACGAACCAGGTTTACGGCTTGTTGTATTACCGATTACTGGCATATTTAGTATCCTCCTTTTGGAATATTAATTTTATAAATGTTTAGAGATGATAATTGCTGTTATTAAAAAATAATAGTGTAAGCAACATATTTTCTTCACTATTTTATTATATTGTTATGATATTCCATTAATAAATTTAAAATAAGGAATTGAACGCAGATTCTTCCTGATAAGTACTACCAGATGTTGTGTCAGATATATTTAAGGCATGAGTTTCTTCCTCATCTTCGTTATCTACTGGGATACCATTCTTATCTTCTTCAGATTCTTCTTCTTCTGAATCGTCTCTTCCATCTAATTTCGGAATATTATCGATGATTTCTGCAATTGCATTTAACGTAGCAATACACTGCTGATAGATGATGTTATTTTCGATATAGGTTCTGGTTTGATATGCTGTAGTGATATTAAAGTCAATCATTTCTCTCAGTTCTAGTAGTTTCTCTGTAATAAACTTTAATACATTGATATTTTCATTTGTTTTAGAAATGTCATTGATTCGGACCAATGTACTTCCAATAATAGAATATAATTCGATAAATTGATTCTTTAATTCATGATTTTTGATTGCAATTTGTTCAGGGGTTAGACTAGAGAAAAGTTCTTCTTCAATTTTATTAATATCATATCCATTTTCATCAGAGCCTTCTTCGGATTCTTCACTATTTTCTCCTTCAGAATTATCAGTGGTTTCTTCTCCTCCATCACCACCTGAAGCATCGTCTCCTCCACCTTCTCCAGTGTCTTCTCCACCACCGTCGTCCATGAAGTTTTGGTCAGCATCATCATCTCCGGAATCATCTGTGGTTTCTTCGGAAGCATCTGCTGTATCATCTGTAGTAGTATCGTCTCCACCACCGTCATCCATAAAATTCTGATCTCCATCATCTTCACCTGTAGTGTCGTTAGCTGGAGGTGTTGTATCTTCTCCAGTATCTTCTCCACCACTATCGTCCATGAAGTTTTGGTCACCATCATCTTCGGAATCATCTGTGGTTTCTTCTGGAGCATCTGTAGTAGTATCATCTCCACCACTATCGTCCATAAAATTCTGATCTCCATCATCCTCAGAATCGTCGGTTGTATTATCGGCAGATGGTTGATCAGAACCGACATTAATTTCGTTTAAGATACTTCTCAATCCTTCTAGATAATCCATTCTTATCACCTCCATCAATCATCATCATTGTTCTTTTTTCTAGACTTATCTGGCATATCATACTGCTTCTTTCCTTTAAAGATATAATTCTTGTTATAAAGAATTCTAGCACGTTGTCTTTCTAAGTCACGTTTTGTTTTCATAATTTCTCTTACTGCAACTAAGTCATCTTTATCTTCGGCAGCTTTAAGATATTTATCACACATTTTGATTTCTATATCAATATCATCTAGTATAAGATTACGTTCTTTTTCAGTTAATACTTTAGATGAACCAATAAAGCCAATCAATGCAACTACAGCTGCAACAGGACTAAACAATGCAACTACTCCACTTGCAAGTGCAAGGTGGATACATTTAGAAGCAGAAGGTAAAAAAGAACCTCGAATAATGCTTTCTCTACTATCACTAATCATTGCTTTCTTAGCAGATTTCATTGTTCGATTCAATTCACTATCTAACTTCATACTAAGTTGCTTATCTTTATCCTTTGCTTTTAGCATAGAACGTCTTAAGTTTTCCCCTGCAATTTTTACTTTACTTAAGAATGACATCCCAGATTTCTCATCTTTTGATTCTGCTATATAATCAATTATATCATCAATAATATCATATTTATATTTCATTGTTTCATATACAGTTTCTATATCCGGTAAGTCAGTATCATTAGATATATATGCTGTTTCTAATAGGCTATTGTACTTTACACTATTGATATCAGAGATACAAGTTTTGATTGTATCAATTTTTTGGAGAGATGCTATGAAAGAGGATTGTTTATTATTTCTTACTCGTTCTAATTCATTTTCAAGAATTGTGATATATCTTGGACAATCTACTATATCATTACAAACTTTTATAGCTTCAGTTATATTATAGATATCATCACTATCCATATCCTTGATATTATTAGAAATCGCTACCATTAAATCTCCTCTTGTATAAGACAATTGTTCATATAAAGTGGAGAGTAATTCGGTATAATTAATAGCAGCTTGTTCATCGAAATTAAAATCTATATCAAAGTTGAAATCATCATCACTACTTGCTTCAGCTTCTTTTGCATATTTCTCTTCCATACGTTTATCATTTTCTGCCTCTGTATATAGATCATCTCTATAACTTTCTAATTTATATAAATCATTCTTATATTGATTATATAGAGCCTTGTATTTTTCTTTCTTCTTTTCATCATCAGTTTCATTCATTTTCTTCTTATAACGATCACGTTCTTTTTCGTATTGTTCACATACTTTTTCCATTCTTTCTCTTGCTACTTTCATTCTTAAAAAGAATCCAGTAATTAATGTAATAATACCTAGAATAGGATTAATAGCAAATCCACCTAGAACAATACCAAGTCTTACAAATTCAAAGATATCAGGAAGTTCATTGATAATTCCTTCTGGACTATTTACAAAGATTCTAGAAATTGCAATCTTAAACTTTTCAATCGATTTATTGTGTTCTTTCTTAAAGTCATGAATAATCTTTTTGATTTTTAATGATTCTAACTTGTTCTTTTTCTTGATTGTAACTATTTTCTTTTTCTTATATTTCATGAACATATCATGAACTTTGTTTTCTTCCAAAGGAATCTGTTCAATATCTTCTTCATTCTCTACTGCTTCGATAATGGCTTGTTCATCTTCATAAAGATAAGATACAATACTTAGTTCTTCAGGGCTAAAGAACTTAGAATTTTCTATAATATAAATCATATCATGAAGTTTTGCATCTGCAGTTTCTTCATTAAGCTCAGTCATTAAAAAATAATCTGTAACCGTTTCAAGAATAAATTTGTTGTCCACAGGAACACAGTTTTTTGACATTAAATACATGATATTTTCTAATGCAATATCATATCTTACACCAAAAGCAGATTCATATGTATTGATTAAATCACAGATATTATACACGCAATCCTTTAATGCTGCTTCTGTTAATGGGCATTTTCTAACCATATTATCAAGGTTAAATCGTTTTGTGAGTTTAGAATGGTTAGTTAAAACTCTGTCACATTGTTCATTTACAAATGCAATATGAATGAATCTATCGAAACACTCGGTAGCAACATCTTTTTTCTCAGTATCTGATTCAGACTGCTTATTCTCATCTCCATTTGATTTTTTGACTTCTCCCATCTTACGACCATAAATATCCCGTTTATATTTTCTATTTGGGTGTAGAGAATTTCCAAGATATCCACCATTTGCTTTCGCTTTTGAAACTGCATTTTCATTATCTTTTGTATCATTAAGCATAGCTGTATGTCTATGTTTAATCCAACCACGTTTATAATGATTCAGTTTGTTTGTCTGCTTAGCATTACGTAATTTTGGGATAATTTTACCTTCAATAATATTAGAAGCATTTCTGATGTTTGAATCATTGTCATTATCTGCAATGATTGTGAATACTTCTAATACTTTGTCAATAGCAATATCTTCATTCTTAAATCCAGTCCAATTTTCTAATACAAGTTTAGCTTTTTGGTATGAATAGTTTTCTTTTAATGATTCATATACTTGATTAACATTGATATTACATTTTGGTTCTTCGGATAGAAGATTTCTTTGACGTGTAATTATATCACCATATGTAAGCATTATACCGACCTCCTTTTAGTAATTTATAATAAAGTTCTTAGTAAGACCTATTAGGGTCGCTGGGCATAACTTTACTAGACTTATTACCGTAACTTTCTACTCTTACACTATTTAGATATTCAAGGTCAATATAAATTGCTAAGGTTGATACAAGTTTTTCAGTAGGATTAAATGCAGAGAGTTTCATACTTCCCCAATCAATATTAACATCTTTTAGTTTTATTCCATTACTGTATATCTGTACATCTATAAAGGTACTAGGAGAAATAAATTTAGATGTAAGATAATTCGCAATCTGAGATAACTCCCCATCAAATAATTCATTCAAATCAATATTGATTTCTCCAGGTTTATCTTCTTCCCATTGGGCATTAATTGTTAACTTCCAACCACGATCATTTACAGCAGGTGGGTCATCATAATAATGCAATGACATCATTAATGTATTATCGATATTATAAGCTTCTTTACCAACAGAAATACTTGTAAATTCTTCTTTTGTAAAGTATACGTATAATTGCATAGATGGGAATCGAACCTCTACTTGCATTTCAATATTGAAGTCATCAGCAATATGACCGTATTTATTTCCATCATCTTTTGTAACGTCTTTAATTAATAAACGTACTGGTAAATGGTCTACTCTAACAAAGTATTCTTCTCGAGCATTGACATTCGAACGCTTATAAGTAATTGGAATATAAGACCGACTATTCAAATAAGTTAGAAATTTTATTGGCTCACAGATTCTATCATCTTTAATTTTAAATCCTAAATCTCTTGCCATAAATAGCATCATTGGATATGGCATTACATAGTCCAAATCAACATCTTGTGATTCAGATAGATTTGTTCGAAATGCTAACTTCATGTATTTCTGTAAATCTAGTTGCATTGCTCTGGATGGAACTTTTACTCTGTAAGTGAAATTTAATAACATCATATCCATTTGCATCATAATATATTTTTTATTAACTGGATCTTGAAAGAAAGCTTTATCAATCTTTGTTGTGTTAATAAATTGGTCAAGTCCGAATAGATTTTGGTCAAGTCGGTCTCTATTATAATCATCGTCAATCGTTGGTATAATTGTTAGAGCAGCTTTATCGTCACTAAGATGAGACATGATTGCCTTCTTATCATATTTCATAATCTCACCAAAGACATGGCTACCGTCAATATGAATCCAAGAAAAGAAATCTTTTTCAAACTTTTTAAGAAACCAATGCTTCATATATTCTACACACAATGCATAGCTTTGATGTAATGGTGCTACTGTGATATTTCGATTCAATTGCGTATCTACAGTAACATCTTGAATCTTAATTTCTCTATAAGCCATATTTACCTCCTTTTCTTACAAAAAAGAATGAGCCTTTCGACTCATCCTTCTTTTTCTTTAAATTATAGATAATACATTTATCTATCTTCTACATGATTAATCTTATAAAGATAAGGAGATGTATTCTCCAAATATTTATAAAATCTTATACCTGCATCATAGTTCGAGTTAAGTTGTTCGTCATTTACACTGTCCTTAGCCTGTAATACATAATACCATCTACCAGGTATACTAGATTGGTCTATCCTTACAACAATACAAGGAATAAATGTGTAAGTTTCATTAACCTCATCAAAGATGTCAAGGTCAAGTACATAACACTCTTCACCCATTGATAACATTACTGGTTCTTTTCTGCAAAGATTCTCATCTTCAAAGAACCATTGTCCAATTTTGTCAATTCCGTTCATTTTTCAAAACTCCTTTATTTTTATTTGATTACATTGTAATCATTATAATAGTATATAATTAGAACTTATTTATCATATCTCCGAGAACAACAACTTTCCAACTCTGACCAATATTTGTATTAGACGCAATACCAGTAGATATATCAACACTTGTATCGTCTAATAATGAACTACTTGGCCTAGGATAGTTTGGTACAGATAGACCTGTACTAGAATCAATTACTTCAAAAGCCTTCTCTCCTGTATTTGGATCATACACTACAACAGTTTCAATATTAGGATTATCACCCAAAATCATTCTGTTTTGTTCAGGAGATAGATTGCTCATATAGTTTTGAAAATTTTGTTCCTCATTAACTTGAGAAGTATTTACTCCATTCATATATGCATTCATATTTCCACCAATGTTAGAAGATGTATATTGCATCATTGGATTAGAGCCAGCATTTACAGGAGTATTAATATAAGCATTGTACATATCAGTAATAAATTTATCATCATCTTGTTGGTTTGCTGCAGAGTTCTTAATGTCCTTAACTCGCTGTAATTCGAGCTTATGACAATTTGTCTTAACAGCATTAATCTCCTTTATTGCAGAAATTTTAGAACTTACTAAGTTACTTGCAGTAGAACATAAATCAGAAATGAACTGATATTTTCCCTTAAGTGTCTTAGACTTTCTAATTGTATCAAGTTCATTCTTAATATCATTTGCTAATACATCTAATTGCATAATAGAGTATTTAAGCATATTATTTGTTTCATCATAAGTATTTTCATATGGTTCAGATGATTGACACATAGGAATGTCAGATTGTTGTTTATGATGACTTGGTGTTATTTCAATAACTTCGGTTGATTGTTGTTCACTTTTTCTAGGTCTTCCTCTTTTTCTTTTCGGTGGAGTAGATTCTGATGGAGTTTCATCAGAAGTAGTAGATTGAGTAGATAAAGTAGTATTATTAGAAGAGCCTCGTTTAAGAACATCATCATTTAAGATAGCCATGTTATTTCCTCCTTTGTGATTTTATAGAGATGTTTTTCTTATAAATCGTTAATATTTGTTAACATTTAAATAAGGTTGGAAGACCTTAAATCTGGTTGACATGATTTTCCTCTTGTGAAGTTTGTTTGTTTTCCTCTTGTTAATTTTATTTGGATATCTCCACAGTTCATTCTGTGGAGATAATTTTTTCTTTTAACATCAGAGAAAACAAATATATAAATAGATTGAAAGAACGTATTACGTTCGTTGATGATTAGGAGGCTAAATATGAAATATTACGAAGATGATTTTTTGATAGGTCAATATCCAAAAGGATATCCGTTATCTTTATTAAACACGATTTACCATTATCCAAAGAAAGATCCGAATGGAAAATGGTTATCACCGGCAATTGATTTGATTATCAAAGATATTCGGTCAGGTGAAAAGTTTTTGGAAACAATAATTAATCCTGAGTATGAATATTATATGCTACTTGATGGAAAAGAAGTTCCAAGATATACTTTGGAATATGCGATGAAAGAAGATTGTAAGAGAATTATTACACCGTTTATATCTCTTCAAAAAGACATTGCAGACCGATTAGGAAAAACAAATGAGTTCTTTGAAAACATTCGTAATCGGAATCGAGCTGCAAATAAAGTGTTATGTAATTATAACCCAGCGATCTTGATGTCTGATATGGATATTGAAGATAACATTAGGTTTCAATTTGCGAACTCATATGAGAATAGTTATACCAAACCATCGAAATCATTTCTTGATATTGAAGCTGATACAATTGATTGTAAGGGTGAATTCGTAGAACTTGGTGAATGTCCAATCAATGCAGTATCGTTTATTGATGATCAGTCCTTGATTGTTCATTCATTCTTATTACGAAATAAAGAGAATCCATTGATTGAGAAATTTGAAAAAGAATGTAATAAACCATCATTGAATATGCGATTACGACAATTCTTAATCGATGCGGTTGGTGGAGAGAAACAAGCTTGTAAGTATAAGATTGATAAGATGACTGTTCAATTTCATTTCTATGATGAAGAAGATGAGATTGTTTTATTAAAACACCTATTCAATTATATTAACAATATTAAACCAGATACTGTGCTAGCATGGAACATGGCATTCGATATTCCGTATATCATCCAACGAATTATCAATCTTGGATATAATCCAAAGGATATTATGTGTCATCCAGATTTCAGATATAAAGAAGTAAATTACTTTATTGATGAAAAGAATAAGTTTAATTATGAAGAAAGAAATGACTTCGCAAAGATTAGTTCATATTCGGTGTATCTTGATCAGATGATTCATTTTGCGTCTAGACGAAAGGGACAAAAAGCGATTGAGAATTATAAGTTGGATTATATCGGACAGATTACTTGTGGTGTAAAGAAACTTGATTATAGTCATATTACAACGAAACTTGCAGAATTACCATATAAAGATTATGAAACATTCGTATTCTATAATATTATGGACACAATTGTACAGTATTGTATAGAGTTTAAAGTAAATGATATTGACTCTGCATATAATAATGTATTGTTAGACAATACTCGTTGGTCAAAAATATATCGTCAAACTGTATATCTTAAGAATCGAGCAGCAAAGTCATATTATAGATATGGAATGATTATGGGTAATAATACAAATCAGAATACACCGAAAGAAAAATTCCCAGGTGCATTTGTTGCAGACCCGAAATATAATAGTGATTATTCTAAGATGAGAATTAATGGTATTCCAGTATCTATCTTTAATAATCTGGATGACTTTGATTATAAGTCTTTGTATCCATCAATCACATCTGAATTTAACATGTCGCAGACGACATTGATTGGGCATGTTAATATCCCAGAAAAGGTATATGAATTTGAAAATAGATTTCATAGAGATGAAATCAAATGGAGAAGAGAAGCTCAATTCATGGATGATTTACAGTCACATAACTGGATTGAATTCTTTAGTCGTTGGTTCCATTTTGCTGGTTATGAAGAAATGTATGATGACATCATTGAGTATTTCACAACAGTAAGACGACCGAATGGTATATTGACGTATCATGATTTTGACGATGTATCCAGAAAACCAGAAGTTGATAATCGTGGATTGTTTATTAATTGTAAAAATAAACGAGATTTGAAGATTGTTAATGCAATGGCTTGTGGAGATAAGTCTGTATTTGAACAACCTAAATTTGATTTCGATAAGTCTGATTTTAACAACTTTACTGAAATCTATAATAGTCTTAAGGATGGTTATTTGTATAGTAAGCCTAAGGAGATTGGAGCATAATAAATGGATAACATATTTGGAGAAGAACTGAAAAATAGTGGGAAGATTTTTATGCCATATATAAAAGATATGAAACTAAAATCTACCAACGAATATTTCTATATCATAAGAGATAATACACTTGGAGATGTTTTGTTTGTTAATAATCCTGGAAGTGTGATTTTGATTAATTGTGATAACATTCATGAGAAGTATCTAAACAAGATGTATTCAGTTAATGCAATCTTAGGAAAGACAGTTGGATATGAAACAGAAGTTGGGGTTCTTGAGAATATGGATTATATCACAAAGTTTAATGCAATCCAGTTATTCGAGAAAGCTTTGAATTCTTTAAAATCGATTGTTATGGACATCGCAACTGCTAATGATATAAAAAATATATCTGGTCTTAATAATGACGAAATGTTTTACAACAATGTATTATTAAACAAAGCTGCTGATGGAGTATCAAAATATATTTTAGATAATCGAGCTATCTACTTGGCTCCGAATATGCTTCCTGGAACTAAGAAGACAGACTTAGATGCTAAGATATATTATACAAATGGTAATCCGTATTTTCTAGTAGAATTTGTATCTCACAAATCTAAAGATGTAAGAACCTTTATGAAATTTTTATGTTTATAACAAAAAAGAACGCACTTGGCAATAGTGCGTTCTTATCTTTTTCTGTCTTTGAAATAACCTTATCTAACGATAATTAATTCCTTTTCTATGGATTCTTCACAGCAGAGGAATCCCTTTTTGTCTTCATCTTTGTAAGTGATTTCGAAGAACATCCGTTCTCTCTTTAATAACTCAATCAATCTGATTGCATTTTCCTCCCACTGATCATTACGACCAGTGAAGACAAATTCTTCTTCCATGATGATTTCATCTTCGTCAATGTTTGTTTTTACAAACTTGATTTTGGTAGCGTTCAAGAAGTCATTGAACACCTCCTTCATCAGGTTGAGATAGTGCTCAGTTACGTGAGCACCGGTGCGAACGGTGTTGACAACCACCTGATTGAACATGGTTTCAACCATAGTTGTATGAAGAGCATCCGTTACGGATGCTTCATTGAGAACAGCTTCGAATGCGAAGCAAGCTGGTGCTACGATTGAAGCGTTGGCGGTTGCGATTGTGTTGTTTGTAGTAGTTGTGTTCTTAACCATAATATTTGCCTTTTCCCTTCACCCTGGGAACGTAGAGTTTCTACGTCTGATGCTTGAGGTTTCAGGTTTGCATCAACCTGTATTTGATATAGAGTATATTGCTATCTCTATTCACTATAATTATATATAAGTGAATATATGTAGTTTTACAAAGTCATTACAATTTACTCATTTCAACAATTTAGTAATATTAAAAGGAGGTATACTATATGGCTAAAAAGGATGAAAAGAAAAGATCATCTACTAGTATTATCAATAGACTTTCTAATACAATTCAAAATAGTCTAGATAATCTATATAGTAAAACATACTATTCACAAGCATCTAATAAACAAGACCTTGAATCGATTAAGAATAAACTAGACTCTTCTATAGATAATATTGTATCAGTTAATATGGATAATACTGGTAGAGGTACAATGAGTACACTCTATTCTAGAATGCAACAACAGGGAAGTTCTATTAAACCTGGAAATAAAGAAGGTGGGCAAAGCCTCGAATCCCTTATTAATGACAGTCAAGTTATTGAAGCTGGATTAATGGGTTTTATTAATGATACAACTACTGTATTTGATTATGATAATAAGATTGATACGATTCTTAAATATATGCCAAGATTACAAGAAGCGTTGGATACTAGAAAAGATAATGTATTATCTGCTGACCATTTTTCTAAAGACTTTATTAATGTTACTTCTTCAAGTATTACAAATGATTCTGAAACTTATAATGAACATATTAAGTTTATTAAGGAAACATATAAATTCCAGGATTTAACTGATGAAATCTATGACCAGGCTTCTAAGTATGGAGAAGCATTTGTATATATTGTTCCATATAAGAAAGCCGTAGCAAGATTATTAAAGCAAAAGAATAATACTCGTGCTGAATTGGATATTAAAGAGCACACAATTATTACAGAATCTGGTAATATTGAAATGGATAAATTACCAAAAGAAATTACACCAGAAATGTTTGAACAAGCTGGATTAAACAATATACAACTTGAATGTTATACAGGTGCAATTAATTCTGTTGTAGAAAATATTATGCGATTTGAAAAAGCATCTCGTTCATTAAACGAGATGTCGTTAAATTACGAAGGTGCAGATTTTTCTGAGGAAACAATCGAAGAATCAGCTAATAATATACGAGATGTCGTAAAGGGAAGATTCCAGAAGACAATTAAAGACGATTTGTCTTTTGAAGGATTTGATGACAGAGGTCAAGAAGGATTAGTAGATAAGAATAAAGCAAAGAAGAAATCAAAAGACGATAGATATATTAATGTCCCAGGTACAATTGTAAAGATTTTGGAAAGAAAACATGTTATTCCAATTTATATTGAAAATTATTGTTTTGGATATTATTATATTGAAGTAGATGGTCCATATAATCCGGTAGGTGATTATGATAAGATGCAAGACCCTACAATGTCTTTAAAAGGTTCTAATTCTATTTTGTCTACAAATAGTATGCTTGACCAGTCTACAAAACAAAACAATATTATTCGTTATATTGCAAACCAAATTTCTAATTTCATCGATGCAAAATTTATCAATGCAAATCAAGACTTAAGAAACGAAATTTATACAGTTCTTAAGTTTAATTATGATAATAATAGTTCCCATATGAATAAGGTTCGAGTTACATTTATCCCACCAGATGATATGGAACATGTCTATTTCAAAATGAATGAAGATACCCATAGAGGTATTTCCGATTTAGATAAAGCAATGTTCCCAGCTACATTATATTGTGCAAATTATATTACTCATGCAATTTGGAATATGACTAGAGCACAGGATAAAAGAGTATACTATGTAAATCAGACTGTTGATACAAATATATCTAAAACACTTCTTAATACCATTAATCAAATTAAAAAAGGTAACTTTGGTATCAGACAAATTGAAAATATTAACCATATCTTGAATATCACAGGTATGTTTAATGACTATATTATTCCTAGAGGTCCTAGTGGTAATTCTCCAATTGATTTTGAAGTTATGCAAGGACAATCGGTAGAATATCAAACTGAATTTATGACAATGCTAGAAGAAATGTCTGTAAATAGTACAGATGTTCCGATGGAAATGATTCAGATGAGAAATACTGTAGACTATTCTTCTCAGTTAACAATGTCATCTAGTAAGTTCTTAAGAAAAGTATATAATAGACAGAGTAAGTTTCAGATGAATCTTACTCGTATTTTCAATAAGATTTATAACAATGAATTTGATGATAATATTCAAACTTCTGTAATTTTACCACCTCCAATGTTCTTAAACATTACAAATACAAACCAAATGATGACAAACGTAAATGAATATTCTCAGAGTGTCGCACAGTTAATTCTTGACCCTGATGAAGAAGAACCAGTAAAGAATGAAGTAATTCGTGAGATTAATAAATTTAATCTCGGTTCTTATCTTAATATCCCTGAACTTGAAGATATTGCACATAAAGCAAAGCAACGAGTTGCAGCTGAGTCAAATGAAGATAGTGGTGAAGAATAAAAATATCCCAGATGGATTTCTCCATCTGGGAATTTATTTTAATTATTATCACCACTAGTTTTATAAGTATCGTCAGTTAAATGTTCTTTGCTTTGCATCGAAGATACGACGTTCTTATAAACATCCAAATCACCGGTAGCTGTACCGGCAGAAGTACCAGGAGCATCGGTTGTATCTGTATAAGCACCAGTCGGATCCGAAATTACGGTCTTCATATCGTCATTAGAAACAACACGACCTTCACTTTCACTCCAATAATTTGGAGTAGCGAACTTGTCACTTTCATTACCAGCATCAACACCAGCCTTAGCAATTGCAGAATATCTAAAGTTGTTGCTATCAACGATAATTCTAGAATCAGTGAAGTTCTTAGGATTACGCATAGCTAACAACATATCTTCAGCCTTCTGATATACATAGTCGTTGTTGATGAAGAATCCGTTAAACGACAAGGAGATTTCAGCGAATGTGATATCACCCTTATTACCACTATACAAATCACCATAGTTTGCAGTAGTAGGTTGGCAAGCAGCAATCAAGAATGCACGTTCAATCTTAGTCATTGTATTATCAGTGATGAAATACATGAATGTGAAGCATTCTCTATGTGGACCTGGGTCACTACCGCTGTGGTTCGGACCATCAACACCTTTGAAAACCCAGTCGTCGATAAGTCCATGATAATGCTTAACTTGAGTATCTGGGTCTTTAATACCAGTTAGATATAGTTCGTGTGCCTTAGTAAGGATAGAACCAGAACGTTCATAGTACTGTAACGAGAAGTTAGAGTTAGAAGCTTTGGTAACCTTATTAATCAATTGAATCGATCTAATACCGTTGGTAATTTCACCACCAGATTCACCAGTGATATTATCAATGTTATCGATACCACGGAAGTCATTTTCAAGAATATGGACATAGTTGTTGACGATAGTTTTTACATTATCATCTCTAGCAGCTAAGTCTTTCAAGAAGTCAGGAATAGAAACAACTACTAAGAATGGATAACCTTTTTCATACAAATCCCATTGTTTCAGGTTACTGAAGTCTGTAACGCCTCTCATAAGGTTGTAGTTCAAAAGTTCTCTAGGAGTCTTCAATCCCTTAAATGCACCACTATTTGCTACAGAAGTGGCTGTGTTATGAGTTGCCATAGACTATTCCTCCTTTCTTATACATTTGTAACAGTGCTAGACAAAGTAGAGTAATTAAGTGCAGTTAGTTCAAAGATTTCAGCTTGAGCAAATGGCTTAAATACAACTTCGATAGCAGCATAGAAAATCTTACTTTCGACAGCGTTTTCATCTTGTACATACTTGAACTTGACATCAGCAAACTTGTTCTTCCAAGGTTCCATTGCAGCTTCAACAGCGTTCTTATATACAGACAAATCATTTGCTGTAATAAACTGATATCTTGCAGACGGACAAGCCTTTCTAATAGCCTGCATCATTAAGCATACAAGAGCAACGTTATTCCAATAAGAGAATTCACTTTCAGTCGGATTCATAGTATATTCAGTTTCGATAGAGAATCTATCATCATAATAACAACCATAGTTAACCTTAAGGTCACACATAAGTTGCTTTTCATTAATAATAGTTTCGTCTTCAGATGGATATACACCACCGATGTTATTCAGAGATGTCATTTCACTAGTCGGATAAATCTTAGGAATATAGTTGATACTACCTTCGATAGCATTGTTAATTGTAATGCCGTTAGAAATACCAGCGAATACCTTACTTACGTCATTAGCAAAATGATTGATATACAAGTTCGATAGACCATAAGTCGCAGTTACAGAAATAACCTTGTTATCATATGGGTTACGAATCTTATAATACAAACAAGTCAATGCGATATGCATATCTCTTACATAGCTATAACTATTGTTTTCTTCAGTCAATTCCAAACCACCAGAAGTAGATGGAATCATATCATAACAATCAGCATAGCTACTTACATTACCGATACCCATATCCATATAGCACATAAAGTCACCTCTATATGCAGCAAGTCTCTGAATAGCAAGTTTTGTTCTGGTAGAATAGTTTGCATCGAAAACTGCATTCGGGAAGTATACATCAAGATTGAAAATATCCTTATCAAATTCACCAGAGAAGAATCTTCTATAATGTTCTTGATACATAAAGTCCTTAGAATATGGAACATATACTGTTACTGGAGTAATATCAGTGGATGCTGTGAATACATAACCAGTAAATGTAGTCGGAATATCTGCACCATTTTCTAGAACATTTGCTTTATGTAAAGTATTTTCGTTATGAGATAACAGATACTTCTTACCATCAGTAGATTTTGTACCATTCTCATAATATTCAACTTCACGCAAACCAAGAATAACTTCAATAAAGTTACTAGCTACTACAGGTGCTAAACCAATGTCACCTTCTGTTGCAGAAATAACAGTACCATTCTTCTGACCAGTAAGCATAATCAAAGTTGAGATTGCTTCATATTCATCCTGACCATACACATTATCAGATTCGTCAATTACGATGAATGGAACAATTTTTTCAGTCTTTGCAGCATCTGCTGTTCTAGACAGACAATAACCATCAGTACCCATTTCAAGTCTTTCAAGAAGTCCTTTTTGTTGTCTGATATAGTTATAAAAGTAGTACTTAACCTTTGGCACGTAATCCTTAGTTGGGAGAAGTGTCATATTATCGCTATCACAATATGCATTTACAGTAATAACATCACTATCAAATACATCCAAATGTGCATAGTCATAAATATAAGTATTTCTCTTCAGGATTGTAGAAACCTGATAAGAATTGAATGCAGGATAAGAACCATTCAACTTATGACCAAACAGAATATCGTTGCTTTCGATAATTGTATTGTCATTAGAACCCATAATCAATTGCAATGTTTCCAGCAATGCATCATAAGATTCATAATAAGTCTTTACAGAAATCTGTTTGGATACATAATTAACAGCAGATTCAATGTCAAAAGAATAACCAGTATTATTGTTTCTTGCATATGGATTCAAAGAGAAAGAGAACTTCTCCAATTTCTTAGCAGTTGCATAGTTATATACAGACAATGAATACAAAGCCTTCTTAAGTGTCATAGAAGATGCTGCATCATAATCGATAGAAATCGACTTAATAGATTGACCACGACCATTATCAAAGATAGTGAACATCGGGAATACATACTCACATTCTACATACCCACTATTCTGAACCATAAGGTCATTCATAAGACGAATTGTAGAAGTATAACCGTGTGTCTTAACTTCTGTTGTAGCTACATCCGAATCAATGATAACAGCAAAGATATTAGCATTATCGGCATCGAAATCAGCATCTAACCAATCTTGATGCGCATCAACAATTTCTTTTAACTTAGCTTCTGCTTCATTGGCCTTACAATAAATAATTCTTTCAATCGGAATATTCTTTTCGACCGGCATTTTATAAGTAACTTGAGTTATAACAGATTCAAACTTTATTTTAGCAGCAGTAGTAGCATCTTCTTCTTTTGATTTCTTAAGTTGATAGATAGTCCATCCGTCAATATGATTAGTAGAATCAATTCCAGTTCCTTTAACACCTTTACCAGCATCAATGATATCCATTTCTGCATCAAAGTTACTAGAGAAAGTCTTTTGAACTTGATAGTTCAAACCGGTTGTAATGGAGCTTACTTTGCGAACATCGCCTTTACCATCAGCTTCAACATCAACTAGCTTACCGTCTTTATTATAATAAACAGACTGAGTAAAACCACTAAGGATTACATCGTTTTCTGTTTTACCATAAAGCTTATTTAAGAATTCAGCATTTGGTGTATTTTCATTGGCAATAACGTCTTCAATATAATTCTTATATAAATCATATCTTTCTTTATATTCAGAAACTTCAGACTTAGCATACTTATATTCATTTACATTGTCAATGCTAAATACCATAGGAGCAATCGAATATTTAGAAGTCTTATTATCATCAAATGTAATCGACTTAATAAGTTCTGGATATGTTTCGTCTACAGTAATCTTAGCATTCTTATACTTAGTTAATACAACACCAAGTGTAGCATTACCAAGAGAAGCATCATCTAACACTGCTCTTTTTGCAAGTAAAGCTGCACCATTATTTACATTCATAGATGCTTGGAATAACGGTTGACCATACTTTTTAAAATCAATGTTGTCCTGAGTACCATATCTAGTGTAAAAGTCTTCACCAGAGGTAAGAGTAATTCCTTCAGGTCCCTTTACAGATGCAAAGGTAGTTAAATATTGCACTGCATCGGCGGTATTGGCATTAGATACAGGAACAACAGCTGTAGCCTGAGAATTATCATGCACTTTAAATTGAGTGCCAGGATATCTACTCATGTTTTATCCTCCTTTATAAAATAAATTAAAAATGTGTGTGTTAATCTTATATGTTATTTAATGTGGTATTTATGGTTATAGCGTTAGCTATGACCTTTATCAATATGTTAAAATATAACCACCTTAATCCATCATAATTTTCTCTAGAGGAGAATCCTTTTGAGAATCTACTGTAATCGAAGAGATAACAGCTTTATCCCACTCTTCTGCTTGTAACGCTGTAAATGGAGATGTACTTCTAGGAATATCCTTAATTGACATCCATTGATAAGCGTTCATATCATTCGAATCTTCCAATCTAAATGGTTTATCAATGTCTTTTCTAGAGCGACATAGTTCACTAACAACGACACCGATTAATTGTAACGAAACACTATACTTATTTCCAGTTAACTGTATATTTCTAATGAAATAGTTTTGTAATTCATTATATGGCAAGTTATTTGGTAAAGCACCAGTGTCCAATGCAGAATACCAACGCTGAATATTTTCAGCATCTTCTGCAATATTATAATTTACAACAATAACACCATCTTTATGATATTTTAAAATTCTATAATCATCAGGTTTGTTATTAGTTGTAAGCTTAATTTGTTTTGCAATTTCAATTTCATCTGGTTTTGTTAGAAATGAGATTGGGAATTTAAAAGTTCTTAATTTTCCAATCGGTTTGTCATTCTTATCAAAAATAGCATAAGATAACATTCCGAATAAATTAATACATTCTCCTTCAAATACAGCAAGTTTGTTGGAGAAATACTTTTCAGGCACATAGAATTTGAATGTGCCATCATTAGCAAATAAGTATGAATCACCTTTTACTTTAATGAAGCTAGGCGTATCCATTAATACCATCTCCTTACATTTATAATTATTGAAATGTTAAAGAAGTAAAAATGGAAGGAGGGATTATAAAAATCCCTCCTAATGTTTTATCTTCTTACTAAAACAACAGCAATTGCTGTAGTGATTTCTGTATCTGTATGAAGTGTAATCTTCTTACTTTCAGGATTATAACTCCATTTCAAGTCAGCTGGAACTCCTTCAATTGATACATTAGTTTTTTGGTCTTTATTATAAATATTTGCTATTAATTCATTATAAGCAAATTTGTCTTCGGATTCTTTATCTTCATTCTTACAAACCACTAACAATTCATAAGTATGACGCCAATCATAATCTTCTACAAGCTTAGGGAATAATGTTTCGGCATCTAATGTAGTAGTACCTGCTTCAACAGACGTTACATCAGACTTCCATAAATAAGTACCCCATTTATTCTTACCACATAACATAGCTTCTAGAATTTGAGAGACTGTCATTCCTTTTAAAGAATCTCCTACTTTTAAATCACCAATAGCAGTTTTAACTGTAGAGTTTAATACAGTTCTACCACTATCAGTTTCACAAGCATATTCTTCATCATCCATATTGAGGTCTGGATACATCATTAGCTTTACAAATCTGGCAAATGTCATAGAGTCTAATTTAGTGCCCTTTTTAATACCACCTACAGAAACAGTAGTACCTTCTTCTGATAAATCTCTGAAGATATCTGCATCTGCGATATGAGCAAGAATATGATTTAATTCATGCTTTGTTACATATGGACCATCATCATGACATTCAAATGGGTGAATGTTATGGTCTGGGTGACAATGACATTCTGGTTTATGATGATTATGACAATGATGACCAGGAGCTAAGTATGTATTTGGTACTGGAATTGGAGATGCTGGTTCAGCACCAAGAGTCTCATAATCAGGAACATATGGACCAGGAACTGGCATATCAGAATACGGTCTATTAATTACAGTAGGACGTTGATGATATTTCTTAGGTTCTGGTGGTTGCGGTTTTGAACAATCACAAGTTTTAATTCCACAAACTAATTCAGGTTTATCAGAATCAATGAATACAGTCGGAATTTGATTATTCATAATTAATACCTCCTTTAATATATAATAATAGCATGATACGTTCCAGAAGATATTCTAGTAATACCATTGAATGTAATTGTAATTTTATTCGTTTCATCTTTTATATTAGCAAATATCATCTCATTTGAATTATTATAAACTTGTACAACAACTGCTGGTGTTGTATGTTCTAGTTCAATTTCCCATACACATTTGTTATCTGTTCCAGTAATAGTAGGGCAAGAATAATCTGCTTTTGTAACAGTACCAGCAATTGTTTTAATTGCACTATAAACCGCTGCTGATGTAACTAAATTGTTTGAAGATTCTGTTACTTCGGAATCAATCTTAACTCCAACAATTGTTCCATCAGACATAATTTTAAGTACAGAATTTCCTTGTATCTTTTTAATCGAAGATACGATACCACTGAATTCAGATACAGCTAGAGTCACATAATCTACTACAGCTTTAGAACCAGCAGCATTATCATTTGTAGATTGGTCATTAATAACACTATCAATCTTAATTGTAGTTCCTCCACTACCTGTTCCAATGACAATCCATTCTTTCCCATTGAAGTATTTTAATTTTTCTTCAATTCGATTATAAATCATCATGCCTTCATCTTTAGAAGACACAGAAGGATCAGAATCCACTTTATGAATAACCACATTTAAAATTTGGTTTTTAGTCATGTCAAGTTTTGTTAATACTTGCATAATATCACCTCTTTCTAAAGATAGAGATATAATGAGGCTTTTCTTCATCAAACATAATATAACGTATCCAATCATCTAATACAATTGCGAGAATACTAATAAAGAACCAGAGTATTGTAAATGGTAAACAAATTTGTCCTAGAATATTAAACGGCATATTAGAATAATCCCATATATTCCAATCTAAATATAAATTTACAATACATCCAGTTATGAATTCACATATTGTAATACATCCTGCACCTAATAGGGCTTGAAGTTCGATTGGTGTTTTCCAAGGTAATATCTCATTAATTAATCCAATCAGAATAAAACAAATTGCCCCTAAGATAAACATTGTCCAATGACTTCTACCTCTAAATAAAACTTCTAGTGCTACATAAGTAGACCCACCAATCCAAGATAATACAATATATTCAAATATTTTATTCATTACTTTCATTTGTATCACCACCCGTAGTAGTTACTTTACTATTACTAGATACAATTGTATTTATAATTTTTTGATACTCGTCTTTTAATTCAATTCCATAATATACTTTATTGACATCATCTATATTATCATATTCTAGAATCTGATGCTTTAAAAGATTAAAATATGTTGTATGATAAACAACCCAACTAGTTGCAATCTTGGTTAATGCTAGCATTTCTTCAGGTTCAAAGATTCTACAAATTTCACCATCAGCATGATAAGGAACTTTATTACCTAATTGTGCCATAGCACTTAATGCAGATATATTAATTTGATCAGTTGTATTTAAACGATATCGTTTACCACCATATTCTACACCATTAATAATCATAGACTGAGAAATAAGACTAACTTCATTAATTTTTCTTTGTTTTGCTTGTGTTAGCAAATCATTATCATCAGAAATATCCTGTTGAATATTATTAATCGAATCTCTCATCAATTGTCTATTTGCACAGATTGAAGATAAATCACTTTCAAATGGAATACCAATCATAAAGTTTTCTAGATTCTTTAATACTTTATAATCAGTATTATTAAGACTAGTTTGCATATCTTCAATTTTATTTTGATTCTCTTTAATTTTATCTTGTGCAATAGCAGATTCTAATAGAACTTCTTTATTAGTTTCTACAAACTTATTAATTGTTTCTTCAGGAGTAGAATTTTCTGTAAAAATTTCATATTCATCACAACTAACTTTACTTGCAGTAATAGCAGTGATGTTTTCTCTGAATGAAATTTTATAAATTGTTTCTGTTACTTTAGTAATCTCTATAGGAGATATATCATTATTATAGATTCTTTTCATATTATACCTCCTTATTTATTTATAATTACAATCTTATTCATTATTGCTTCATTACCACCTGTATACGGTGTATTAATATATAGATAATAATTTCCAGACAATGCAATATTTTCTAAGTTGAAATATAGAATTAGTTTGGTTAAATTATCATGTGTAGAATTGATTGTATTTGGAAATTGTATCTGTTGTGAGTATACAAAATCATTATTATTAATTTTGGTTTCAATATCATCAACTGAATCAGCTTGAATAAAATTAATATTCAATGTTGTGTTAATCCATGAAGACACAAATCCTCTAATATATAATAATACTGTACTAGAAGTGATATTAATTGGTGTTGTAAAGTAGAATCCGTAGTTATTATCAGTATTATCGTTTTTATATGTTATACCACTAATTAGATCACTATTATTAGTATTATATGCCATTGCTGATATAGTATTATAGACATAAGTTCCAATATCAGCATAAGCCGTTCCCATTTTTGTTTTAATTAAACCTTTCCAATTCGAAACAATTGTTTCTTCTGATGCCTCAACATCGCATTCAAATACTACTTGTTCACTAGAAGAACTTCCACCACTACCTTCATAAATACCAGTAATACCAAATATTTCTACACCTTTTCTAATATTTCCAGGAACAAGTTCAGTATCTCCTGGAATAGAAATACTGTTATAAAATCCAGCTTGTAAGAATTGATCTTTTAAACCAGGCGTAATACTGGTTTCATTTTCTACAGTATATACATTACCAGTTACTTTTTCTCCACCATTTATATAGGCAATCTTACCTGATTTAATATCAGTTTCTGTTGCAGTTGCTTCAGTTAATTCGTCAGCACCAGCATGAATACCAGTAATGCCAAATATTGTAACATCAGTTTTAATATTTTCTGGAAGTAAATTACTATCTCCAAGAACAATTTGTGCTCCAGAAAGATATTGTCCAGAAGATATAATCTGATTTTCAGTAGATGGAGTAAAAGTTTGTTTATCTTTAGATGGAATTATACCAGTTACCTTTTCTCCATTCACATAAGCAGTTTTATTTAATAAGATATCACTAGATGTAGCAGTTGCATCTGAAGTAAAAGTACCAACTTTTTCAAATAAAGTTACACCTGTTTTAATATTCTCATCTAAAAGATTTTCATCACCTTTTATAGTTTGATTACCAGAAAGATATTGTCCAGAAGATATAATCTGATCTTCTGTTGATGGAACATATGTAGTAGTTGCTTTTGACTTGATTGAACCTGTAACTTTACTACCTTTTACATAAGCAGTTTTATTTAATAAAATATCATTAGACGTAGCAGTAGCATCTGATGTATCTAATCCACTACCAGAATTTATTTGTAATACTTTAGGAACTAGAGTATTGAGTTTTTCACTTCTTGATGCAGTTACACCCTTTGTGTTTAAATTATCAACTAGATTATTCTTTTGAACAATCAATGTTGTCAATTGATCTGAAATAGTAGGCATAAATTACACCTCCACGACAGATGAAAGAACATCAGAAATATTACCGATAGTATCATTAAATACTTTAGAATCTATAATAGAAACCCAGTTAGTTCCATTATAATAATAATGTGTATTGTCAGTACTATTAAATACTAATCTTCCTACAAATAGATTAGAAGTTGGTAATGAACTAACCAATTCGAATCTACTATCAATAAATTGGTTTGAATTCATTTTGATATTATCAAAAAATTCCATAACACAACTCCTTTCATAGATAATGGTGAAAGTAAAAACTTTCACCATTTATTAGATATCTTCGAATGGATCATAAATGTGTTCAGGATGATGTGGTGGTGGAGGACAAGGTCTCTCATGACAATCACAATCTTTCTGAGTCGGATAATCCATTCTTCCATCAAAGCATACAATTGGTTTAATAGAGATAATATTATTCACATATAATCTTAACAGTTTGCTTTCATATGCATCAGAATAATCTACGATAAGAGCAGAGATTGTGATTTCGTGCGGTTTATCGATTAACTTTTCGATTCCTTTATTACATTCAAAATCTACAATTCTACCAGCAAATGTACAAATCCCTCTTGTAGAAGATACTGCTTTGATTTCATATGTTTCACCATCTCTAATATCAAATGTTTGGTAATGTCCATGGCAATCAATATATTTAACTGTAAGTACAGTACGTCCAACAACACTTACTTTACCGTGATAATGTGGAACTGGCGGCTTCGGTGGTGGACAAGGTGGGCACGGTGGATATGGTGGAGGACAAGGTGGTCCTACATGATACCCATCAAACCGAGGTGTTTCTTCTGCGTAATAATAAATAGGCTTTTTCATATTATTACCTCCTTATGATAAAATTAATAATGAATATCACAAAACAACATAGAAAAATAATAAGTGACAATATACTAATAAAATTACTAATTGCTTCTTGTCTTTTAAATTCTTCTTTTTCTTGTTCTGTAGCATAATTATTAATATAATAGTCTTTTGCCGATGAAGCAATACACGAATCACTATACATATCGTCTATTACTCTTTCAATTGGTACTAAATAATCTTCTGAACCATCTGTTACTGGTGGTAAAGGTTTAACTGTAGACCAATCTATAGGTATAGGTTTAATACTATTATAAAAGTCTGCTGGTTTATTGTTTAATTCCTCTTTGCTATATTGAAGCATTTGTTCTGTTTCATATGAACAATATTTATTATTTGATATGTATGAACAATTTCTACAAAATTCATGTTCTCTACATTCTCTTTTGCAACAGAAAGCGTAAGGTGCACCTTTCATACATTCTTCACATGCTAAAGCCATATATCAAAACTCCATTCTTTTATATTAAAATTTTATAGTTATGTTGTGTAAACTAAATATGGTGCTATTTAATCACTTCAACAATCTTATAAATTAATATGGAAGGAGAAACATATATGATTATAGATGAAGCAGTTAATATCGTTAAAAACGATACTGATTTTTTTACAGAAGCAAGTACACAACACTTAAAAACTTCTCTTTTGGATATGGAAAAGTTTGTTAAAGTGAATATGCTAAAAGAAGTTACTAACCCAGTATTTTTCAATGGTCCAACACCAACAGAAGATGGCTTATTATCAAATGAAATCTTTGGTATTACAAAAGCAGAACGTTCTGGTATCTTTGCTTATATTGATTTAGGAGGTTCTTTTTTCCATCCAATTGTATATAAGACTTTATGTAAGTTGAATAATAAAATTGAAAGTATTGTAAATGGTACTGAGTATTTTATCATTGATAGTAACGGAGAATTAGTGAAGTCTGATGATGGTAATACAGGTATTGATTGGTTAAGAAAGAACTTTAGTAAAATAAAATTTAAGAAGAATGATTCATCTTCTCGTAATAAAAGAATCGATTTTATTCAAAAAAGCAAAGACCAATTATGGATTACAAAGTACATTGTAATTCCACCATATTATCGTGACGTTGAATCTAGAGATAACGGTATTGGTGTGGGTGAAATTAATAAGTTATATAGTAGTCTGATTATGGCTACAAAATCATTGAAAGGGACTGCTGGTTTTGGCTTGACTTTAAGTGAAGTTACTAAAGCGAGAGTACAGAATATCTTAGTTCAAATCTTTGACTGGTTTGGTAACGGTACTACAATTAATGGACAGGAAACCCCAGCAAATCTTCCTGGTAAAATGGGTCTAATTAAACGTGGTACATTGTATAAAACAGTAGACTATTCCGCACGTTTGGTAATGTCTGCACCAGATGTATCAGGAGAAGAAATAGATGATTTAATGATTGATATGAATCATGCTGCATTACCGTTAGCAGCAGCATTGTGTTGTTTCAAACCATTTATTGTATTCTGGTTAAGACGTTTCTTCGAAAATAGATTTGCTGGTAAAATGGAATATCCAATTGCGATTAATGAAAATGAATTTGTCTATGTTCCTTTGGTCGATTATCAGATAGCATTCTCTGATGTAGAACTAGAGAAACAGATTGAACGTTTTATTCATGGTTATTCTAATCGTTTTATTCCAATAGAACTTCCTGTAGATAAAGAAGAGTTTACAAGACGAGTTAAGAATAATGAATTAAAAACTTCTACTGGAAAGAAAGCCGATTTAAAGACATTAAAATTTAATATGGGTTTCGGTGGATATCGATTAAATAGTGCTAAAGAATATGATAAAACAAAGAAAGAATATGCTCCAGAATTAAAAATAGAAAGAGTTATTACATGGTGTGATTTATTTTATATGGCAGCATGTGATGTTACTGAAGATAAGATGGTATTAATTACACGTTTCCCTATTGACTCTTTCTTAAACCAATATCCATCTAAAGTCAGAATCAAATCTACTGTAAAAACCTGTCCTATGGTTGTTCAATCTGGATTTGAAGATAATACAAAACTTTATAAATGGTATCCTGTTATTGAGGCAAGAGATATAAATTCAAATACGTCTCCTTTATTTGAAGATACTCTTTCTATTTGTAATGGGTTAATCAGTGCAATGGGAATGGACTATGATGGTGATACAGCTATTGTAAAACCAGTTTATACAATAGAAGCAAATCAAGAATGTGAAAAACAAGCAAATGCAAAGATTCAAGTATTAGGTATGAATGGATATGCAGTAAGAGATATTTCTAAAGAAAACATTCTTTGTTTATATGAATTAACTGTACAACCTGATGATTCGGTTAAATTTGTAAATCCAGAATTCTAAAATTACATATTATAAAAGTGATAGAATAAGAAATTCTATCAGAAAGGAGGAATGAAATGAAAAGTAAAGTAGGTGATACGCATGGGTGATGGTTTCATCGGAGTACTAGGAGATTGAGTTTCTTAGTTAAATTTTAAGGAAAATAATTCCGGTAGGTTTGATAACCTACCGGCGTTATTTTTTTATTCTTCAGCGTCGATGTAAGAATAATCTTCAATCTCAGGATTTTCAGGGTCTTCCTGGAATTCTTCTAGAGATTCAGAAAGAACAGTTTCTTGATCAACTTTTTCTTCAGTAGTAGATTCTTCGATTGTAATCGTTTCTTTTTTCATTTCTTCAATTGCTTCTTTATTTTCTTCAATCTGTTGATTGAACTTTGCTCTCAGTTCATATCCTTCTAGTTCATTCTTATATGCTAGTAAGATAGACTTAAAGTTATCTCTTGTCAGTCTTACATTAGCACCACTCTTCTTATGTAAAGTTACTGTGGCATAAGCTGCTAAGCAATTTGCAATTTCAGAAGCATTATATTTTTTCTTACAAGAAGAATATCTTTGAATCATTGGAGCAATTGTCGTAACTGGATAATTCTTAGTTTCTACTGTACACATATATTTTGTAATCATTATATTACCCTCCTTAATCAATAGATTCTCCATCAATCAATGCATCTAAATCATCATAAGGACAAAGAATATCTTCGATATCTTCAATCATATCTTCGTCTTCATTTAGTTCATCGATTGTATCTTGGAAAATATCTTCTTCGCCATCAATATCTTCAATAATTTCTTCATCAAGCAAAGCATTGATTTCTTCATCATCTTCGAGATATTGAGATTCATCATCATAACCTGCATCAACAGAAAGATCAACCATTTTATCGGCAGTTGTAGTAGCTTCAGTCATAATATCTCTTTCGGCTAATAGATACTCATCGACAGCATTTTCAACCATCAAATCTCTACCAGCATCCATAACATCTGTAATGATTTCATCAACAGTTACATCACGGAACATGTATATACCTCCTTACGCATTGAATATAGAATCTTCAAAAGTTTGTTCATAATCGAAATATCTTTCTAATGAAGCTTCTTGTTCATCAGAATGATTTTCATAATCACCATCGTGCTCAATTTTCGGAATATAAACTTGGAAATCTTCTGGTGTGATTTCCGATAAATCTACACCATCACAATAATCGGGGTCATCTGTATTCTTATTATCATCTGGATCACTAAATTGTTTGTTAATTACAGAAAGATAAGAATCTGATTGAATTTGATCAATTGTATCTACTTTTTCCATTACTTTATCTAAGATGTATGTAAATGGTGTATCTACATCTGTATCAGTTTCAAATACACTCTTTTCATCATTCATCATTTCGATGCAGAGGTCATCAATATAATTATCAACACAAGTAAAAATAGAATCGGATAGTTCATCATCAGCAACAACCATGTCTGTAACAAACTCTTCCATTAAATCATCCGGTGTAACTATATTTTTAAGTTCTTCAGACATATACATACCCTCCTTTATAGACTTTATTGGTATGTTAATTCATCAATTTTTTGATGCTATTCTCTAAACAAAAAATAATCATAGGAATACAGTAGAACAAATCTACTGTAGGTTTGAAGTTAATAGACTCTAATAATGGTATAATAGAAGAATCTATCTTAGAATCGTTCATGTATTTTATAATGATATTCATATAAGCATTTTCATCATACCCATCAAATTCTTCGTTTGTCTTGACTCTAGAAATTAACTCAGAATTGATTGGGTTGAACTTGTATAATCCATTTCCATTATAATTAATCATAAAGTAACTTTCCAAAACAGATGCAAATAAAGAGTATTGATTATCAATCTCATTTGCAATACAAGCATTAGAAGAGAACTTTGTAATACAATGTGTTTCTAATGCTCTGAACAAAGTATCAGCGTAATCAATAGAGAATGTTCTTGGAACTGGAACTTCATGATGTACATAAATATATTCATTTGAACCATTTAGGATATCATTTCGTATCAAGAACTCAATCATGTAAGGATCATACAAATTACCATAATATCCTTCATAAGTAAATGTCTGAACTGCATCATTATAGAATAGAGCAATAAAGTTATTTTTCAATTGTACTAGGATATTATCCAAAGTATCAATACAATCATAACTAGTTTCTTTTATAATTGGTTTGAAACTTGTACCTACATTATTGATAATCATTCTATATGTTTCTGTTACTTGATTGTCAATATAATTTTTACCAGCTTGATCAATTGCTGCATCAAAACTATATATGTTATTGTCATTATCTATCGTGTCATAGTTTACCGTAGTAATTCTATATAGATAATCTTTTCCTGCCTGTTTTAATGAAAAATGGTCTCCAGGATAAGGAATCCAAGTGTTTGGAAGAATAATACCACTGATTGTTGGTGGTGATGTAGATAAACCTTCTTCATCGTAATCAAGATTAATTTCCATTTGAATCCCTTGGGAATAAAAGACTGCGTCTTTAATCAATTTATATCTCAATGGACTTGTCTTACCAACACTTGAATATTCTAATCCACTACCCTCATCTAATGTAGTCGCATCTTTATCAATATTATACCAATCACATAAAACAGGAGGTTTATTGTTGAATACATAGTTAGCAGTTTTTATCTTCTGTATCATACCAGAAGTAAGAGAATCAATTGTTTTTGTATACGATTTATTAATAAACTTACCAGCCATTGTATATACCTCCTTTATTATACTAATGTTGAAGAGCAAAAAATAAAGAGGCTGGATGTAAATCCAGCCCCATATAATCATACGAGATTATTGTTTATTTTTTCTTCCCACATGAAATCAGATATTTTCCATTCAGGAACACCATAGTCTTTTTCATGACCATATTGATTATTGTGAATGAAGAATCGATACATTGGAAAGACTGTCTTATACTTTAGTATGATATTTCTAATATAAGAGTTTGATACATCCTTATCTGGAAATAGATGAATCTCTAAATAAGGAGTCACAAGATTTTTAATTGCCCATAAGATTGCATTATCATAAGCTTTGCCTCTACCTGCAATATATAGACAGTTATCTGTACTCTTAATTAGATTATACTTAATACCAAGTACATCCATTGGTCCTTCTGCGATATAAACACTTATTTTTCTTGTAGTATCAATATCACATGGAAGAATATAGAAGTCGTTTTCAGCTGTATTCTTAAACACCTTATAATTGACATACTTACATCTCATTGATTCATGAAATGAATTGTTTATCTCAGGTTTATTGAATACAAGGTTTCTCATATTGACCTCTGAACAACTACGAGTCAAGAATCCAATAAAATAAGAATTCAATTGTTGCATAGCTTGTTCTGGTCTTGAGTAATATGAAATTCCATTTGCGTTTAAAAGGTCAAAGATATTCAATACAATCTTATTATCAGCACAATCTTTATAAGTTAACTTTGTCCCTAACCGTTGATTGATATAAGCCAACTTAAAGTCAGTTAACTCATTCTGCGTGATATAATGATAGTTTAAATTGTATTGTCTATCTCTATCAGAAATTGTCTTCGTAGCATATCCTGGACCTCTATTTGCTTTCAATACACTATTATCAATAGCAGATGATATTCCACAAGTATCTAGAAAATACTGGTCTACAAAACCATGTGCTTTACAGATAAAACAATTAAATCGAATAGGTTCATCTGATGAATCAAATGGACCTATATAAAGTTTTCTTCTTCTTTCTCCACATATCGGACAAGGTGCAGCTATTTCTGTACCACCAGACACCATAGTTGCATCATCAAGTGATTGTAAGAGAAACTCCTTGATTTGTTGTTTCGGTATCATTATCTTCACCGACTTTCTTATCAATATTTATTTCATATCCAAGTGCTTCTGCAATTCTGATAAGACTTCTTAAAGTATAAGAATTATCACCAGATTCGATATTGCTGATTGTCGCTTGAGATAATCCAGTCATATCTGATAGTTGTTTCTGTGTTAGCTTTTTAGATTTGCGAATATTAGCAAGTCTAGTACGGATAAACTTGTCTTGAATATATACATCTGTATTATTCATCTTCTTTGTCTTCCTTTCCAATTTCAACCTCATTAATTGTAATGACATTGTATTTGTATGTAGGAATATAATTGTCTTCAAGAATATCAGGAAATCCGCTATGAATGAAATCAGAAATATCCTCTTCAGACATACTAGACATATTGTATGGATTATTAGATAGCATACTAGGCATATCGTATGGGTCATTAAAATAAGCATGTACGTCAATTTTTTCTTTTTCATCCTCTTTCGGAATAATAATTAACACAATCTTCCCAAGCTGCACAATAGAATTTATTGTATGTGACACTTCAGAAATTTCTTCTTCCGTTAATGGTTCATTCTCACGATTTTTTAACAAATCGATCGGATAATATTTTTTGACACAAGCGATTGCTCTATGAATAAAGATTATTTTAGTTTCCTTTCCATTGCAATAGTCGTTTACAATTTTATCAAACTTCTCTTTAAACTGACTGTTGTTAAGGATTTGATCTCGAGTGGTTATATCTTTTTCAATTTTACCCGCTAAGTTTTGATTATATTTCTCTGTAACCTCCTGCATAAATTCTTTGTATGACTTAATCACTTCTAGATTTTTCATATTCTCTGAGATTTCGGCATACGGTTTGAGTTTGTCTTCCAGTTCTTCAACACGAAGACAAATCTTTTCAATATCGTTAGAGATTTTTTCGTTATAGATTGGGTCGTCTGTTGTGCAAATCTCATCAGCTATCGTGGATAAGATTGATCGAATATGATTTAAAAGAGAAACATCATCAGATTTAATATCAGTTGTACCATACTTACAACGAATAACAACCGCTTCTTCTTTATTAACATACGGTGTTAAATACTTTGATTTTGTTTTAAATACACTATTGTTGTTAACACTAATAACAGCATATTCATCATGTCCCAATTTCTTTACAACGGTAACAAGTGTAGCAACATTTGCCATATCTGTTTCATTCAGGACATCAAATAAATAGGTTTCTCCAATAATAATTCTTTTCTTATTAAACATAATAAGACCTCCATAAAATTTTTCTTTATAAAATAGAAGGGGATATCGAAATCCCCTCCTAAGTTATATTGCAATGATAAATCTTATCATCTCATCGATGATAATATCGTTTTCCATTACTACATCTTTACCATTATACTTACCAGCTTTTTCATTATCTTCATCATAATCGATGATTTTAAAGCTGCTAGATAGTGTTGTAGCAATCAGTGAGAAAATCTGTTTCATAATCTTCTCATTACCATTATACTTTCGTTTCAAAGCAGAGTAATATTCTGACTGTTCGATTTTCATAAGTTCTTTCTTACAAACACCGGTTCTCGTAGAAATCTTTACAACTGCACTCGAAACAATATACGGTAATAGTTTCATTCCACTTCTAAGAAGTATTCTCTTTCCAATTACAATAAGTGTAATATAGTCATCTGCGTTAATACTATTGATTGAAACAGTATCTCCAAAATACTTATAAAAGATATTGTTTACGAGATTCTGTTGAAACTTATTAACTAAGAATTGACCGTTCTTTATCAGAGCTTTCCGATAGAAGTCGATTTCTTTCTTAGATACCCCACCTTCGAGTTTCGTTATCTTATCCATGATAACTTCTGCTCTAAAGTCATTTTGAAGTGCTAAGCCTTCATCAGTTTTCTGAAGATGAGCTTCGAACTTATCAAATTGAGATGTGTTATCTTCACCATCTCTTTTTGATGAGGATAAGGAAACAAAGTCATATTCAAATCCAATATCAGAAATATTATACTTGATATTATTTCTAATAGAAGAGATGTTGTATGAAATGACATTTCCTTTAAAGGTATATTTCGGGATTACCTGCATGATGACAATATCAATTGCATCATTTGCATTGATTGTTGGACAAAATCCTCGGATACTAGACATTTCCCATAAGATTTTGTTTGTCTTATAATGTGCATTCATTGTTGTGATAGCAGTTTCATACAACTTCTGAAAAATATCAGCAGGTTGTAATCCACGCTTTGTCATCACATTATAATCTTTATAGACATCAAACAACCAATTATACACAGTGAATATAATTTTGTTCACTGTATCTGTAGATGTGCTCAGTTTGTTCTTATAAACAAAGTGCATCAACAATGGAATCAATATATTCTGGAATATACTAATTTCCATAAGATACTTACCATGTCTATCACAATACTGAAGAGCTTCATTTGCTTTGTTCTTGTAGTTCAATTCAAGACTATAGTTATCTTCTACCATCTTCCAAGTTTTCTTGTAAATACTATCAGATAAGATATATGTCTTGATATCATTCAAGAAATTTTCTAGACTATATTCAGCATGAACTTTATTACCATTTACATCCTTGTAATCAATACCCATGTCAATTAAGATTTTGATACGATAGATGTAAAATAGTAGTTCGTGCTCTATGTCATAAAATCTCTCAAAGTAATTCAGATACTTAACAATGTGTCCTCTGACTTCATCTGAATTATAGCATCTTTTTGGTATCAGGATAAAATTATCGAGAAGAATTGAATCTTCTTTTAAACCATAAAACTTTGATACCGGAAGAATTATGGCATTCTTTGTTTCGTTAAAAATTCTATCTTCCAGAAGTGGTGTCCATTTATCTACTTCTACCCAATAGTTTGTGCTGTGACAAATTTCCGCTATATCCATTATCTCTTAGCCTCCTATTAAATTTTATATGAAGAAATCTTCATACACAAATATAATATACAACCTTATCGCTTTTTAACCTTTTTGGCAGTTGAAGATCTAGAAGTTGTTTTTACATTCGAAACAGTTTTAGAAACTTTAGCTGGTTCTTGTTTTTTATCAGGTCCTAGAAGATTTTTAGACTTCACAATCTTACTAGATCTTTGTTTTTGCTCTTTGCCAGCCTTCTTCAATTCTTCTTCGATTTTTCTACGTTCCTGAAGCTTTTTATCGAAGGGAAGAATTGTATTTCTAATAGCAGTTATATTCGCATACTTACAATTTCTATTGAGAGTTTCTTTGTTGAACAGTCCATCTCTAACCATTATAAGATATGCATATATAATTCCTTTATTATATCCCATTGCATTATCTGGATTTCGCATCACAGGTTTTTGAGAGATACATCTAAAGGGAAGTAACTTTTCTAGTTCTGTAATAAGAACACCGTGAGATTTAAATGAATAAGCATATGTATAAACAAAGTTACTATCATTTGAAAAGAATTTTACATAATAAGCTTTGATAGTCTTTGTAACTGTATTGTCGTCAGGATTAGAATTTAATTCTATAACGACATCATTAAAGAATCCTTTTGTAGAAGAAGGAATGAGAAAATGAATATAATATGTAAACTTTCCTCCAGATTTGTTTTGCTTGTAAATTTTATATGTAGCCTTAGCATTGTTCGCTTCTAATGTCATAAGTTCTTTTTCGAATTGATCTTTATTGATAGAAGCTAAAACAGCACTGCCTTTACCAGATGGATTATTAATATAATCATCGAAAGTATACTTAAGTTTACCCATAATTTTCCTCCTGTGAATAAGAATATGTTTATAGTTTAGTTTTTACATTGGTAAAAACTAATTTATACATATATTATAGAGGTGATTATGAGTACATTATAATCAGGATTTTTAAAAAGGAGGTCATTTAAAATGATGGCAACAATGAATGTACGGCGGAGATTTAATGCAACCAGAAACTGGGAAAGAAATCGGATTGATACGGCAAAGAACCATGCCTTGGAATCCAACGGAGGTTTCTATGCATTTTGCAATTTGGGGTATAGACCCGAACTCCTCTATTTCTGTATGGAGTTTGGTATACCCTTTTATATTTACAAGAACAGTAGACATGGTTATTGTATCATGTCTGTTCCGTCGATTAATAATTCCTTTGACTTCGATGATACCATGAAGTTTGAAGGAGTTACAATTGAAAATGGAATCGGATATGCTGATTCGAAAGAATCCGCTATTAACGCAGTGGTTGATATATGCTATAAGTAATACTTATAACATTTCAATCGCCTGAAGAAGGGACCCTGGAATTTTCCAGGGTTTCTTTTTTTGGTTTATTTTTTATATCAGAAACAATATTATAAAAATATTTAAAGGAGGTCAATTATAGTGGCAGCATCTATTGAAGTAGATAATACAGAACCTTTATTATCTGTAGACAAATATTATAAGCCTCTTGTTGCAAAAGGTGAAAACTATGCTACATTGATGCTTATTAGATTGATTCTCTTAGAACCTGGTACATTTCAAACACATCCAGGAATGGGTGTTGGTTTGGTTTCCAGATTTCGATATTCAACAGGTGTAGATATGGTAAAACTAGCTGCTTCTATTAAAGAACAGATTATGACTTATCTACCACAGTTTACATTAACTGATGTAAGATGTATTCTAGGTGATGAAGAAGACCAAAAGGTTATTAAGATTTATATTACTTCAGAAGAGCTAAATGCATACTTACCAATTAATGTAGAAACAGGTGAAGTATTACAAAAAATAGCAACTCTAGCTGATTTCAAATAAGGAGGAAACAAACATGAATGAAAATGTAACTTTGTCTGATCTTGCAAATGGAGCAATCCCTACTGCTACTCCGGTAGGAATGCCAGTCAGACCAAAAATGGATGCATCTTCTGTAAAGGAAGCTAATTTAAATGAGGTTGTACAACCGTCTAAGCCGAAGGTTGTAGAAGGAACCGGCAATCCAATGTTAGACCAGGCTTTTCTTGGTGTAGAAGAATCTATTAATCGAATTCAGAATGAAACGAATGATACTTATCAAAAGGGTGTAGAACAAAGAATTGAAGAAGCAATTAATTCCGATACAACAAATGTTGATGATATGGATTTAGATGCAAGCACATCTAATACTGTCGTTGTTCATAAGTTTGATGACTATGTAGAACAGCCGAAACAAGCTGTTGTTGTAGAACGTCAGGTTGAAGAAAAACCTGTTGTTATTGAAAAGACTGTAGAAGTTTCTGCACCAGCTGCTGGTACTAAGAAAGAAAACATTGTAATGGTACAAGATGATTCTGTATATGATGAAGAAGATGAACATTTGTTTGATGGTATTGATGATGAAGACCTCAAATATTTAGATGAGGATTCTTCTGATGAAGACACTGATTCAAAGGAAGATGAAGATGAGAAGGCTAAGACTGAAGCAATCAAGAGTATTATCCGTGAAGAAGTGAATAAGAACTTTGTTCCTGTGGATAAGAAGATTAACTTTGGTAAGTTTACAATTTCTAAGAAGCCAATCAATGCAGCTAAGGTTATTAATGATATTAAGGCAAAGGCAATTGAATGTGCTGATGGTGTTCTATATGCTCAAAAGCGTGCAGTAAGAATGTCTGCATGGAAGCCGATGGAAATCCAATCGATTGACCCATCTAGATTGAGATCTGGCAACTATAATAAGTATATTGAAAATAAGTTGAAGCTTATTTATGAACACATTGTAGATGCCAATAAACCAAAGACATTTGAAGCATGGGCAATGATTACTCCAAATACAGTTATCGATGATTATATGTTTACTGCATATAAGGCTACATTCGGATTGACAAATATTATTACATTCTCTTGCTCCGATGATAAGTGTAATAATGTATTCATGGAATCTGTACCGATTCATTCTATGATTAAATTCAGAAATGATGAAATCAAGGAAGAATATATGAAGATTCTACATGAAGGTAATACTGACTCTACAAATTCTGATTACCAAGTATCCCTATATCAGGCATCTGATGACTATGTATTTGCTCTTAAAGTTCCATCTTTGTATAACACATACATTGAACCTACTTTAGTAAATAAAGAGTTTAATTCCAAATATGAAGATCGTCTGCTATTGTTGTCTTATATCGATGCAATCTATAAGATTGATTATAATAAGAATGAATTGATTCCGATTGATACTAAGCCAGTAGCAACAGATAAGTCTTTGACTTATAAGCGTCGTATTAAGACATTTGATACCATTCTAAAGTCTTTGACTTCTGACCAATTGATGGCACTGTCTGTAGAAACAGATAAGTATGATGGTGGTAAGTTGAATGATGATGGTGATTTGATTAGAGATGTAACTTATGTTTATCCTGAACGTAGATGTACGAAATGTGGTAAGAAGATTGACGAGCAAGAAATTAATCCTGACAACATGCTTTTTACACGTCATCAACTGGGTCTTATGAAAAAGATATAAGGAGATTAGAACAAATTTCAACCTATTATAAAGGTAGAATTACTCTAATGGAATTATATGAAATGCCTTGTGCGATGCTTCAGGTTTTATATACAATTGCATATGAAAAGATGAAATCTGAAGAAGGCAAACAACAGATTCAGGCTGAAGAGATGGAAGATGCATTAGAAGAAGGAGGATTAATACCATAATGGAAGATATACTGAGTTTTACAAAGAATATATCTGGTATTAACCTCGTCGATTATGTCATTAATTATATTAATCAAAATATGATTCTATATTCATTACTAAAGAATTCATCATATTCAGTTAGTGCATGTACAGATGGTACTTGTGTTGTATATGATATTTCTGGAGTATCGAAAGAAGATATAATTAATACATTACCAAAAGAACAGGATGTAATTATTTATGGTTATGCTTATAAAGTATTAACCGTAATGCCAGATAATGATAAACTGATTATTAAGATTACGCAATAAGATAATAGGGTAGATTAAATTCTACCCTATTAATCTTTTAAAAAATTATATACTATTTATATGAATAGCAGAAGAAAATGTTATTCGAAACACAAAACAAAGGAGAGGTTAAAATGAAAATTTTTGATAAGAATTATGACCTAGAAAGCATGATAGAACACAGTAATTTGATTACTGGTACTATGAAAGTGTTTGATTATGACTTAGAAAGCGTGATAGGACGCAGTAATTTGATTATCGACGCTATGAAAGTGTTTGGTGATGAAGAAGTTTTTATGAAATGTAGCGATTCTTTATCATACATTTTCAAAAATTCGACAGAAGCTATTTCCTTTATCATTTATCGGGTAAAGGAAATGGAACCAGAACTTGCAGGAATCTTTACAAAATGTAATTTGTACTATGTTCCTTGTAGTGGTCATAAAATCCTTCATATTCATACAAATGTTGAATCTTATTGGATTAACCCTTTAGAATCATTCTATTACAATAAGAAGCATAAAGAAGCTCAAAAACATCATTTGAATCTGAAATGAAAGAGGCAAAACCCAACAGGTAAAGTATTCATTGATGGATGAGGACGATGTTAACAATTTTTAATCATATGTCAGGTGGTAAGGACGTTAAAACACAGAATGGAGAATTATTATGAAAACAGCAAAGAGAAACGCAAGAACCGTAACCATCTTTAACAATGTTATGCACGCAGTAACTTCTATGTATGGTATTTATAGAAAAAGAAAATTGCGTTCGGTGTACGACATCTTGGAAGAAAAGGATGATTTTATATTCCATTTCCTTGATGCAGACGGAAAGGTTATATATAATACCTTTGGACCAAATAAGGACTTGATTAACAAGGGAAGAAGAGTATCTTTGGTTGATTCTGATAACTATATCAAAGTTATAAATCCTGAAACTAGACAGTTCTTTATTGACATCCACAAATTTGATATCAATCAATTTGATAATGATACATTCATTTCATATCTGATTGATAGAATTGATAACTTATCTGAATCTTACTTTATTCGAGACTTGTGTAAGGATTATATTCGGAGAGCACATCAGGAAAAGAATTACAGAGCATTGATTCTTTTCGAAACAATCTTTGGATATCAGTTCCTTACTCGTAAGCAAATTGATCGAATCCGTTATATCACTTTTAGTGATGATGTAATATATGACGTAATGAATGGTTATATGATTCCAGGACATGTTATCTGCCTTTTAAAGCAAAAGTATTCTGTACGCAGTATTCCAACAAATGATGATGGTAAAATCGCATCTAGATATGGTGATAAGGGAGTTATCTCTAAAGTAATAGATGATGAACTTATACCAAAAACATCAGGAACTGTTTCAACAGTTAATTATGTAAAGATTCTGAATGGCATAGTCTTTAAGAAAATTAAGAATATGCTTTTATCTTTTGGAAGGGGACTTTCACAAGAAGAAATATATGATATTTGTGGATCATTTGTGTATATACTCAATCCATCGCTAAAACATCTTGTGTCCGATTATTATTCGGTATTAAAGGGTAGAGACTTGTTCAAAGATGAGATATAAAGAAAAGGTTAAATATATAATAAGTCAGGTGATAAAGACGTTAAAACACAGATTGGAGAATTATTATGAAAACAACAAAGAGAAACGCAAGAACAACAACCATCTTTAATGGAATCATGACAGGAATAATAAAACGTTATGGTATTAAGGAAGATATGTCTTTAAAGGAGATGTATGATGCTGCAGCTTTAACTATTATTGATGATTTCAATTTCCTTGATAAAAATGGAAAGACTATTTATAACAGTATTGGTGAGAATAAGGAAATAACTAACACTATAAGAGGGTTATCATTTCCTAAACTGGATGCGTATTCGTTTGGAGGAGATGAAACAATCAAAGAAAATATTATTAAAGAGCTTTCTGTATTTTCGTTCGATGATTATAATCCGGAGTTAGTAAAAGATTATGATATCAACGATATCAAAAGGGAATATAGTAAGTATGGAATCGATTATGGCGTTTCAAGATCTGATACAAATAGCACCTTCCTTCAGGAATTACTTGATCAATATAGATTGGATAAATTCCATAAGGAAAGTTATTTATTCTTGATAGAATTTGAAACTATTTTTGGACACCAGTGTATTACCCGTAAAGAGTTTGATCGGATTCGTTATATCATTTTCAGAGATTTGTCTATATATGATGTAATGAATGGTTATATGATTCCAGGGTCTATTACTTGTCTTTTAAGACAAAAGTATTCTGTAATTGCAATAGCTATATCTTCTGAAACAGGGTATGATTATGAAAAGATTTTGAGCAACATAGTCTTTAAGAAAATTAAGAATATACTTTTATCTTTTGGAAGAGGAGTTTCACAAGAAAAAATATATGGTATTTGTGAAACGATTATGCTTGCACTTAACCCATCACTAAAATATCTTATACCCGATTATCATTATCCAATATTTAAGGAAAGGGTTAGGATTTCCGATATTCTTAAGAATGAGTTTCAACTTAGGCATACTATTCTCATAGATGATAAGAAGATCTATCCTGCTTATCAAGAAAGACAAGAATCTAATATCTGATATAAAGATAACTTATATCAATTAATTAAAAGAATGGGGTGGATGAAAATCCACCCTTATTTTTTGTCTTGAACATCATTATAATATAACGGAAGGAGTGTTATATATGGCTTTTAATAAAATGAATATTCTTCTTAACAAAATTGAGCGTAGATTGGGAACGAAACCTCTAATGCTTCCTGAAGATATTGCAAAAGATAAATGGGTTGATGAAACAATTATTCCAGATACACTTCTTACTTTCTCAAGATATATTCCTCATATGGTAAGAATCAAGATTGATACAAGAGATCCAAAAAATAAGAAAGGTGATTACTATGTAATCAATACAGACTTACTTGGTGGTGCTGAAATTCTTGGTGTTAGAGATATTGCTTGGGATGTATATGGGCAAAACGATGGCGGTATGGCTCAGCAATCTGGTATCGGATATTATGACTATTTATCTGCTTATAATAGTTATTCTATGGATGATGTAATGCTATTACAAGCAAGAGCTGACCTTACATCAGTATTTAACAATAGTATCTTTATTGACTTTAAATTTCCAAATATGGTAAGACTACAAAGTGCAACACATGGTGACATTACAGGTGGTCTTGGAGAAATCCCATTGGATGTATTTGTAACTCATCCATCGAATTTATCTACGATACCACCTACCCAGATGCAACTTTTTGAGAATCTTGCAACTGCTGATGTAGCTAATTTTCTAGTAGCTTATCTTCAGCATTATGATGGTTTAGAAACAGTATTTGCAGGGGTAGATTTAAAATTAAGCTATATTGAAAATTGGGCAAATAGAAGAGATGACTTTATAAATGAACTTAAAGATGGATATGTAAACCCAGCAAATGAAAACCAACCAATCATGTACTGTGTATAAGAATACAAGGATACTTAATTGTATCCTTGTTATTTTTTATTTCATCAGATACTTTTATATAAATATATTATCGAAAGGGTGTAGAATTATGTATGTAAACGAAAAAATGAAGGAAATTGCTGAATTGTTTGAAAAAAGAAAGAAAGAAGGCAAAAAACGACACTAAGATTTTTTAAAGATTCCGGTTATCTCGATGCAATTGAAGAGACTGGCGTTGATTTGATAGATCCTCACAATCGAGAAATGGGATACGCTGAAAATTTTTGTTTGTGTTTAAGTTTAGATCTTTCTAATGGTTATGAGCCATATTTAGATTGTGAAATACTTTGCATTGATGAATGGGGAACAGCTATATTTATTTTTACTGAATCTTTAGAACCAGAACTTTCAATAGGTGATTTTCGATATAAATATTGTAATAAGAGACGAACGAAAGAAGAAGTAGACTTAATAGAACGTCAGCATTTATGGGATTTAGAAGATTATGGTGATACACCTCATTCGGAATTAGGTAAACCCAAGAAACAAAAGAAAGAAGCCGAAATTGATCTTTAATTATATACTATTTATGTAATAAGACAGAGATGTCTTAAATATTTATCTTATGGAGGAAACTAAAATGAACAACGACAAAAAGAAGTTGGTAACACTGAAGGACTATATTGATAGTGGTGTTATCGAAAAAATGATAATTGGGTTTTCCCTTTATGATGCTGACTTAAAAAATTATGAAGGTGAATCACTTGATCTTACTTCTAATTTTGATAAGTTTCATGATTGTGAAGTTATGTCTATAATTGTTAGTCCAAATCCAATTGGATTTGCTGAATTAATTATAAACATTTCAACCGTAAATTTTCGTGTAACGAATAATCTTAATGAGGATGATTTTCGGAATATGGTAGTGAGTAACGGTGATTACTATACTAGGACAATGGATAATTCTATCTCGTTGTCGTTTAATAACAATGAGACTGCTAGAGGAATGTTAAAATACCTTCTTGATGGTGGGGTAAAATCTAAAAATATTAACTTAACCTTATTTGTTGATAATCCAATACCTCATTATGTTAATTTATACTCCTATCTATTTAATAGTCTTCATTGTACTGATACCAAGATTTATTCTGATGAAGTAGTGATTGATGAAACAACTAAACTTGTTAATATTTTGGGAGTTGATAAATTATATAGAACTCCTGAAAATGATTACCTTATTTGTGTAGATCTAAATAAAAATAAAGATGCTTTCAATAAAGCACTTTTATATTTATCCGCATACGTAAACAAAACCTATAAAACAAAATGAAAATGGAGGAAACTAAAATGAACAACAACAAGAAAATGGTAACACTGAAGGACGTTATCAACAGTGGAATGATCGAAAGTACAGATATTATTGTATCTGAACAATACAAGAATGGAGCTACAGCAGTAACTACCAATATCATTTCTGATTATTTGAATCATGAAGTGATTGGCATTAGTCCTTTCTCTCCAGATACACTGTGTGTAAAGGTAAAAAGTAAGAAGGATAATGATTTTGTTCCAGACCTTACGGAATCGAAAAACATGACAATCGGTGATTTGAAAGAAGCTATTAAATATCTTCCAAATAATATGAAGGTATTCATTCCTTTATATAATGGAACTGAAGATAACATTGTTCCAATAGATCATTGTTATGCTAACATCGCAGGAATAATTGATGATAAGCTCTATGGAAAAGGCTTTACATTTGGAACACTTTCCGATGTATCGAACGTTACAATGGAACGTATTTATCAAGCTTCTAAGGAAACAATTTGTGTTGAACAATTGTTCCCTGAATTGGATAAGCCTGAGACGAAAAAACAAAAGCCAGAGAAGACAAATAAACCTCAAACTATAAACGCAGAATCTGATGTACCTGAAATAATTGCAGGAACACCTATAATTACAAATATAATCGGTAAATCAGTTGAAGAGGCGATAGAACGTATTCATTTAACCAATGAAAAACAAAAAATTGAGTCTTTTGAAATAAAATTAATTTTAAAGCGTAAATATAACGAAGTTGATTTGGCTTCTTATATCCTTGCTTATTCTAAAATAGATATTGATGATAATATTGAAAATAAGGTGATCAGTGAAAGGCTTAAAGACTTAGTTGTTGATAATGTATCGATTACTCAAGAATTTTTAGGCTCATCTTATGAGCATACGATTTATAGAATCTATATAAATATAGATGAAAGTAAGAATACAGATGTTGTTAATAAGAATATAGATGTTATTGACCAGATAATTAGATCTTTGACACCTAAACAACAATATCATTTGTATGACGATTGTCCCAATGGAGATGCTCCAAATAAAAATAATCTTATTTGTTGGGGTTGTGTTGACAGAAATAAATGTGACAAATGAAGTATCTCAAAAGATAGTATAAGATAGTTTAAGAATATTCACCAACGTACGTTATATGTACGTTGGTGTTTATTTTTTGCTTATTTTTTATTGACTTAGATGATAACTTATATGTAAAATTATTAAAGGAGGTCCATAGTATGGATAAGATTAAAGTAGTAAAACGGAATGGAAGCATTGTGGATTTTGATAAAACCAAAATCTTTAATGCAATTAAGAAAGCAGTCGAAGCTTCTCATGTAGATAGTGAGAAATTCGATGCATCAATTTGTAATAAACTTACTAACGCAATTACCATTATGTCAAAGCAGAAGTGTGAATCTGATAATACAGATTTAATAAATGTGGAAGATATTCAAGATATTGTTGAACGAACTCTTATTAAGTGTGAATATGCAGACACTGCAAAAGAATATATCTTATATAGACATAAGAGAAATGAGATTCGAAATACAAGAGATTCTATCTCTAAATCTATTTCAGAATTGTTGAACCATGAAGCAAATAGCAGTGACCTTAAACGTGATAATGGTAATATTGATGGTGATTCTCCAATGGGTACAATGTTACAGATTGGTTCTAATGTATCTAAGAATTACTATCTGAATAATATGATTAGTAAGGATATCGCAAAAGCACATACTGATGGATTTATCTATATTCATGATTTAGACTTTTATGCTTTAACACTTACTTGTTGTCAGATTGACTGCCTAAAGCTATTTAAAGGTGGTTTTAATACTGGTCATGGACATTTAAGAGAACCAAATTCTATTGGTTCTTATGCTACCCTCGCAGCTATTGCTATTCAAAGTAATCAAAACGATCAGCATAGAAGATAACTGTGCCATTATATAGAAATATATAATTGCAAAGCAACGTGAACTCGTTTATCAGCGAGGTGTGAAAGAATCGTTTAGACTTATATAGGAAATGATATATTAATTCTTTTGCTAACAGGGAATGAGCCCGCAAGAATCCTGTGCCAAGCTTTATATTATCGAATTCTATCATTATTAAAGGATGTGATAGAATAATGATTCAGATAAGTAGTTTATATAGCTTACAAAATATTTCTGATTGTTATTATATTAATTCAAATTTGGATATAATTAATATAAATACTAATCATGTAAAGAGTAAGACCTTAGGTAAAAGAGGTTATATGTACGTTACTTTGAACGATAAACAAAATAAACAGATAAAAGTTTATGTTCATAAAATAGTAGCATTGGCATTTATAAGAAATTCTGAGTATGAAGTTATAAATCATAAAGATGGAAACAAGTTAAACAATTCTATAGAAAATTTAGAATTTTGTACTCATCAGTATAATACTGTGCATGCTTTTAAAAATAACCTTATTCCTATAAACTCAAAAACATTTAGGATAACTTTCTTTGTTCAACCATTTTTCAATTATTATCTTGTAGGAACAATGAAAGAATTAGCTATTAAAACTGGAATTCCAATCCAAACGCTATATTTTATATACTATAATAAAAACATAAGTTCAAAATATAGTATATTATCTATAGATGAATTCGATAATACATTGAAGGTCTAGAGACTAGAAAAAGGATAGGTCTTGCATAAGAAGACCGAGTAACTGAGTATCGTTAGGGCTGAGATTGATACAGCTCCGAAGTGCGTTGGGAACTGACCACTTGAAGGTGAAGTTCGTGATATAGTCCTGTTGATTGTAGTGATCGACAGGGTGGGCAAGCAATACCTAATTTTGATTACGCCATGGCTCCTGGCATTTATAAGACGTTTAGAAAAGCATTAAAAAATAACCTTTATAGATATATGGACTATGATAAGTCTCATCTTAATTATTTTTGGGATCATGGATATTATAGTGAGAGTCATAAAGAGATTATTGAAAAAATTAATGGCTATATTGAATCTGATAACTCTGTGTTAGATGAGTTACTTGGTGGTGTTCGACTTAGATCAATTTTTGATGATACTGATTTTGATATTATAGAAGATTCTGTTAAAGATACAGAAAGAGCTTGTTATCAAGCTATGGAAGGATTAGTTCATAATCTTAACACTTTGCATTCTAGAGCAGGTGCTCAAGTTCCATTTAGTTCAATCAACCTGGGTACTGATACAAGTAATGCAGGTAGAATGGTTACTAAGAATTTGTTACTTGCTATGGAAGCTGGACTTGGTAATGGAGAAACAGCTATCTTTCCAATTGTAATCTTTAAAGTAAAGGATGGTGTAAATTATAAACTTCATGATCCTAATCATGACTTACTTCAATTATCATATAGAGTAACTGCAAAGCGACTTTTTCCAAATTATATTTTCGAAGATGCTACTTTCAATAAGCAATATTATAAACCAGGACATCCTGAAACTGAAGTAGCTTGTATGGGATGCCGGACTAGAGTAATGGGAAATGTATATGATCCTGAAAGAGAAGTTGCTTATGGGAGAGGCAATTTGTCTTTTACTACAATTAATCTTCCAATGCTTGCTCTTACTGCTGACGGTAATGAAGATAAATTCTATGAATTGCTAGATAAATATCTTGAACTTTCTAAGAAACAGCTTCTTGAAAGATTTGAGATTCAAGCAAAACGCAAAGTTAAAAATATGAGTTTCTTAATGGGTCAAGGTGTATGGATTGATTCTGATAAGCTTGGTCCAGAAGATGAAATTCGTGAAGTAATTAAACATGGTACAATGTCTATTGGATTTATTGGACTTGCCGAAACATTAGTTGCTTTGTATGGTCATCATCATGGTGAAGGAAAAGAATATTGGGATAAAGGATATAAAATTATCAAACATATCAGAGAATATACTGATAAGATTTCTCAAGAATATAAGTTAAACTTTAGTACATTTGCTACGCCTGCAGAAGGATATTCTGGTAAATCTCTTAAACAATGCAGAAATAAATTTGGCATTATTAAGGGTGTAACCGATAGAGAATACTTTACAAATAGTATGCATATTCCGGTTTACTTTGATATCTCAGCAGAAGAAAAGATTAAACTAGAAGCTCCTTTCCATGAACTTTGTAATGGTGGACATATTTGCTATATTGAACTTGATGGTGATACCACTAAGAATATTGGAGCAATTGAAGCTGTTGTAAAATGTATGCATGACAATAACATTGGGTACGGTGCAATTAATCATCCTGTAGATAGAGACCCAGTTTGTGGATATACCGGTGTTATTAATGATGAATGTCCTCGCTGCCATAGAAAAGAAAGCGAAGATGGAATTAAAATAGAACGTATTAGACGTATTACTGGATATCTCGTAGGTTCTTTAGACAGTTGGAATGATGCTAAACGTGCAGAAGAAAAAGATAGAGTAAAGCATGGTATCTAATAATCTACATATAATATAACTCTGAGGGATGAGAAATCATCCCTCTTCTTTTTTGATATTTATAGTCCCATTAACAATTTATTAAAATATCAATAAGAAAAGGAGCGTCAATATTATGCCTATTGATTTATATAGAAATAGTGGTATCTACAATATGATTGCTGAAGGAGAAATTGCAGATATCTTATCAAACTTTAATTCAGCTTATGTAATGGATGTAATCGATTCTAATCTTAGAAATCGATTTGCTTATAATCCAACTCTATCGAATCCAAACATTGTGAATTCTTATGAATTGAATTTTAAAGGAATGCTTGCGAACTTTCCTACCGATGCAGATAATATCATGTCTATTCGGCAGGAGACGTATCTTGACATCATTAATAAAATTTGTAATGCATTCAATATGCAATATATTGGTGATGAACCAGATTGTTATACTTTAGCATATAATGTATATGATTTGTTTGTTTCTGGTTATGCTAGAAACATTATTAATTTTTTCTCAAGATATATCTATCGTTACTGTGCTGAGATATATAACAATATGGGTCTTGAAAAATATAAAAAGAATAAAGATAGTACAACTAGCTATATTAGAAAAGCATATGGTAATGTGAAATATGTAGATATTATCATTGCTAGAATTAGAGAAGTTGTGTATTATATTTCTGGATTTGATATCGACTTTTACACATTCTTGACTTTTAATTATTCTAGAGAGATGTGTGATTTCCTATATACAAATATTGCACCGTTAGGAAATATCTTTAAGGATGAATTTTGTAAAGTAGTGGACAATCCAGCAATTCTAACTGAAATTAGAATCGCAATTCAAAGTCTATTAGAACAAGATTTGAAAAGTCAAGAACAACAGCAACAACCAAATTATAATGAAGAACAAAAAGATTCTGAAGAGGAAGACAACGAATTAAATGACGATACTGATTTCAACAATTTATACTAATTTATGTAGAAAGAGGGAACAATATGCAAAGTAGTTATTTAGATAATCTTTCTGATGAAGATTTAAATGCACTTGTAGATACTTTATGTTCAGCCAGAGATAATAATCCGGATGTTGTACTGTTGGATAATATTAAACAAGAGCAATCTCATATTGACCCGTTTATTCAAGAGAAGATGAATGAGGAATATGAGAAAGAAATCATTCAAAATGACATTATCAAAAGTATTTTTGAAAGCAGCACACCAATGACACAAGAAGAAATGAATGAGTTAAAAGCGAAGGGTATTTATAATAAATACATTCGTAATAATAGAAATTATAATCCGTATGAGGAGGAAGATGCCATGCAATCTGTAGAAGAAGAAATCATGAGAACAATGAATGAAGAAACTGTTGAAGAGGTTATTGATATTCCAGAAGAAGAGGTAATCAACGATGACAGTTCGTTTCAAGAACCAGAAGAAACCATCATTGATGAAACAAGTGATGACATTAGTGAAAGTCAGAATTCTTCTAACACTAAAGAAGATCTTAGAGAAGTTTTAAAGAATGAATCAGAATCACTTCATGAAGTGACTGAAGAATTTAATAAGACTCTGAAAGACATTGCTTCTGGTAAAGCAATTGAAGAGATGATCAAAACAACAGAAGATAATTCTGATGATGAAGAATATAAACCGATGTCTGTTGAAGAAATGAATGATGTACCTGCTACAAAGCTTAATGTAGATGAATCATTGTTGACTTCAGCAATCACCAAAGAATATTCTGATGTATCTACAGAAGATGCTATGGAATTGATTAAAGTTATGAATCGGTATAAAGCCGGTGAAAAGTTTAAGGTATTCGATGCTCTTCCAGAATCATTAAGAAATATCATTTCAAAAGAAGCAATGGAATCTGGTGCTGGTAGCAAGTCTATTATGGAATTCTTTGCTAAGAACTTTATCAATGGTCTTGTAAGTGATACTTATATTGATAAGGAAATCAAAGATTTTAATGAAGAAATGAAACAAGTTACAGAACCAATGAAGAATATCGCTGGGTCTGTAATGGATGAATATTCTGACGAAATCTATAATAAGTATACAGTAGAGATGGAAAAGAAAGCAGAAGAACTGAAAGAAACAAATCCTGAAAAAGCAAAACAGCTTCTTACTATTGCTGATAACTATAGAGAAGCTTTTAACTTTAATAGAGTTAAAGCATTGATTGAAAAACAATCCAATATCAATTGGGCTTATAAGGAAGCAAGAGACCATTGGACAAAGTTGTGTAATAAATATAGAGATGTCGTTTTTAAAATAAAACCGACTCCTAGAGATATCAGTCAATGCTTAATGACCTTATCAACACTTGGTTATCCAGAACAGTATACAAAGACATTTATTGTTCTATTAGCAAAGACGATTACAGATGCTATTGAAGTAGGAACTGTTGAAGAGCATATTTATGCATACTATGCTTCTAATGCTATTTATACAATTGCTTTTACTGCAAATAGTAGTAAGGTAAATAAAATTGTAGATGAAAGTATTACAAACATTATGAATAAAATTAATGACTATATGGTTCCATTAACTTCTAGAAATACAAAGAAGAATAAGAAAAGAAACAAAAATACTAGATCTATTGCTGAGGTATATACTTCTGGATTAAAGGATCCATCTTATCCAATTAAAGAATATCATGGTATTATTGAAAATAACGAGTAAGCTCAAACATTTCAATAAATAATTAAAGGAGGTATTCCAATGATTAATTTTTTGAAATGTGACGCCAAAGCTATTATAAAACTTGTCCTTGATTTATCATATCAAGAAAGAAATAGAATAGCTCATGAAGTAATTGAAGTTGATAATAATACAGTATATAGATTTACTGTTGCTGATAATATGTCTGGTATGAAAACACTTACTGGACGTATTACAGCTTTTACAATGTGTCCTGAAAGAGAAGTTATGTCTTTCGTAAATCAAAACGTAAAACCATCTATTGTAGATACAATTACAGTAGATTGCTCAGATGATGGTGTATCTGATATCAAACGTATTAATGTGAACGATATTAGAAATATTGAAGAATTGAAAGATTCTGGTTTTGAAGAAATCAAACAAGATACGAAAGATATTGATACATTCAAATAAGAAAAGAGGTAAATAATAATGAAACAAACAAAATCCATGTATGAATTAATGAAACAGACTGTATTTAAATATGTAAAATCTCATCTTGATGTCACTGATAAAGATGTAAATTTTACTGAATCTGACGTATATATCGTTTGGGCTTGTAAAACTCTACAGAACTGGAAAGCATTAGTTAGTACAACTTTACCAGATGGTATGTATTATGAATGTACCTATAATGGTGATAAAAAGGAAATGTACTTGGATGCTTATAAGAAATTTGAAAATGTAGGAATTAAAATGGAGGATTGTGAATATGTATAATTTAATGAATAAGTATAAAGTAATTGTAGCTGGTTCGAAATTCGGCAAGATTTTCGATATGCTTTTCAATCTTGAAAAGGATAATTATGGTAAGACGTTTCGTGAATACTATGGTATGAGACTTCCTGAATGGAAATCAGATGTTGTTATTAAGGTACAATTTCCTGATAAGTATGATAAGATGAGTGCTCCATATCTGTATGTCGAAAGCCGATTTGGTAGAGTACCGTGGAAGGAAACTTATATTGAACTGTTTGCTGAGAATTGGCAGTTAGTAAAGTTCATTCCAGATAATCAGTCTATTAAGACTGTAGAAAATATCAAGTCATCTATTATGAATGATATTGATAAGCAGTTCAAGACCGAATATCAAAATCAGATGAATAAAGAAACTATCGACACAATCAAAAAGCAGGCTGTGGCAACACCTTGTGGTTGTAAATGTAAGGCAGAAGAATCTTCTGATAATAAAATCACTAATTTTTCTGACTTTATCGAGAAGTTTATCGAAAGTATTGATTTTAATCAAGCCAATACTTCGATTGATGATATTTTGAAGATGTTAGATTAATAGACAAAATACGGGTGGAGCTAGAAATAGCTCCACCTTTGTTTATTCTTCTGAATAGAAATTATTAATGATACTTAGCATATCATATGAACTTTCATCTACACCCATTTGGTCTTTATTTATATTATATTGTCTAGCATATGCGTCTCTACCAGCTTGAGTTTTTAATATCTCATCCATTGCTCTATCATTCTCTGCTTTTTGTTCAGCAAGGAATTGTTGATATAATTTTGTTTTATCTAATTTTGATAACTGGTCTTTAATCATATCATCATTATCAAGATTTTCAATATCTTTTACAATTCCAATTGATTCTGTTGCAGTATAATCTTGGAAGATTTCTTGTGCTTCATCATCTGCTGTTCGTAAAGTAGGAATATCAATATGCCAGTTTTCTCTTACATTTTTACCATAATATAATGGATAAATTGAATATAGATATGAGAATAATCCATCATCGTGACTATTTGCAGAGTGGTCAATTCGACCAGTTTTCTTTAACTCTAGATTCTTTAATTCTTCTAATAGAATTGGAGAAATAAATTTGTCATAATGATCTCTGACTCTATCAGTAAGTAAATCCATTAATCGTTCTCTTACATCTTTAGAGTTATCAACACCATATACTTTTGTTATTTGTTTTCGTTTATTAGACTTTGTACCGAACCCTAATCGTTCTTCAATTGTTCTTTCTTTGATTTCATAATAAAGATTATTTCGAATTCTGGATTTCATTAACTGTGCTAATGTACCAGTACCAACACCGTTTCGTTCAATTGTCACAAGAGAATTAGGAAGATAATTTGTGACCAATGTATAGATAACATTACCTAAATCTACAGGATTAATATAGTTACAGTTAAAGTCAGCTACTAATTTTGTAGTACTAGATTCTGTAACAGAAATTGCAGAAGAGTCTTTAGAATATCCTGCTGCAACGTCGACACCGATTAATGTCTTCTCTCTTGGATTAATTTCAGAATAAATATTGAATAGAAAATTAGAGATATAAATTTGCTTAATTGGGTTTCTAACATATCTTTCTACATTTCTTAATTCATCTTGTGTAAAAGGACAATTTTCAGAACTTGTTGCCCATTCAAGAAGATATTCACGTCTAATATCTGTCCATTTCTGGTTCTGTTCTTTGATTCTTTCTTTTAACCAATCTTCACTTAATCCAAGTTGTTGATAAGTAGTTCTAATATATACGAATATAGATTTCTCATTTGCGTTTAAAGTTTCAGTTAACTTCTGCAAAGAAAAGTCATACCATAATTCTGAGAATGGTGTCATCTTATTTTTCAAATCAAACATATATTGTCCTTCTTCTGTGGTTAAGAACCCAGGTGTAGAAGTTAGACATAATCCATGTGGAGCACCATTTTGCTTACAGTTTCTAAACGCAGTTGTTAATGCAGGCATACCATTCTGCAAAGATTCTTCTAAGTATTGGAAGAACGCAGATTCGTCAATCCAGCAGTTTGTAACAGTACGACCACGAAGTAAAGATATTGCAGATGTACGGTTTCTAGCCATAGGTAGTGCTTCTATCTTATTAAAGTTAATCTTATGCTGTAGATATTGTACTGTATTTGTAGCTTTTAGTTTTTTACCATCGATACCAAATGCTTGGTCAAATCTTAAATAAGATGGTAAAGCTTTAATAATATTCTTCAGGTCATTTAAATTACGTTTGGCATCATCATGCTTTTTGTTTAAGAATATCATATTTGCATTTCTAGAACCAAAATTATATACCCATGAGAACCATACGTTTGTACCAACTGTTTTACCAGTCTGACGAGGTTGCTCTTCATATATATTTAGATTTAAAGTAAAACAGAAATTTAATGCAAGGTTTCCTCTATCCAGTCGATATCTTACATATGGACCACCTTGACTTTGTACTCTAATAACTTCTCTTACATAATACCAAAAATTTCTTTGACATTCAACAAAAATCTTTTGTTTCATATAAGTAGGTAAAGATAAGTCATACGGATCTACATTTGCTAAATCTCTATCATATAATAATAAATGAAATTTATTATTCTTAATTCCTCTAGCTTTTAAATAATAATGCATCTCTAGAAATGACTTATTGAGAGTATTCATTTGATAATATACTGTTACGTAATTACCAGTAGCATCACATCTAGTATCTGATTGGACGGTTTCATTATTTTTTTGTTTACTAAACAAAGTACCTACCAATGGGATATATCTTTTTCTACTAGTGTTATTATCTGGGATTGGATTCATATTGTTTAAATTTTCTCTAATACTGTAACTAACATCAGAATTATCAGAGTCATCATTAACAATTGTAACACCTGTATCTACAATTTTAACAGCCATAATTATACTCCTTTCTAAAGATTTTTATTAATAAGTTAATGTAATCAGAGGCAATGAGGAATGTTACAAATTAATGGAATAGAAACAATCTAATAAAATAAATTGGCAAAAAGCCAGGAGGTATTATTATGAATAATAACAATCAAACATTTCAGGGTAATGGTGGAAGCAATGATGTCTTCACCCCTTCCACTCGTTCGTCTTATAAATTCTTTAACTCAACTTCCTCTTTGGATAAAACAATGCTGACTTTCACTTATTGGAATTCTCTTCTCAGAATTACAATGAATCCGATTGTTGTTCAAGATGGTTCTGCTAATAAGATTGATACGAACAACCGTATCGATATGTATTTCTCTCCATCTAAAGCACAAATGTTTTTACACTGTATTCAGACATTTAGAAAGAACCCAGATGCTTATAAGAACATCGGTGTTAACACAAATAAAGGTATTATCTTTATTGCAAATGGCGAAAAGATGTATGGTGTAAAGGGTACGTTTATTGTAATTAATCTCATTAATAATGAGAATGGTAAAAAAGAAGGAGAAGCTGCATATCAGATTAATTCTGATGTATATTCTATCGTAGATTATGCTGGTGGTACAGACTTTACAAAGAATTTTGATTATTCTGAAGAAATCGAATTGGATATGATTGAGATTCTTCTGAAGAACTTTATCTCTGCATATACAAATGCGGTTGCATCTAGTATCTTGGAAGTAAATAAGTATAACGACCATCGGATGTTTAACTTTGTTAAGGATGTAAGAGAAAAGCTTGGCATCAGTAACAAGGAATCCAAGAGTAGTAAATACAATAATTCTAGTTGGTTTAATAACAATGGTAACAATACTACTGTTGTATCTGATAGCAGTCCAAAGGTTAATACAGCTGATTATGAAGAGGTCATGAATGATATTGCTTCTTTGATGGATTAAACTCATGGAGAAGGATACGTCCTTCTCCTTTTCAATGAAAAAGAAAGGTGTGGAAAATAATGTCATTAATTATTATATTCTTTGTGATAATACTATTATCATTCATTGCACTTGTATTTCAATTTATATATCTCGGTGAGATTAATCCGGAAACTAATAAATTAGCAAAAATTACACATAAGATTATCAATTCAAATAGAATCATTAGAATTCTTTTAACTGGAGTTAATCCTTTGGTATATGCTATATACATTCAGTTTTGTATCTTAGCTATAATCATTGTAATTGCATTATTTTAAAGGAGGAGATTGATAAGATGATTACAGATAAAGTTAATTTGGAATATGGTATTGTAGTTGTTGACAAGGATGATAAGTTTAAAGGATATTTAGCAAAGAACTATTATGATGTTTATTGTCTAAATGAACTTAACACATCTTTGAAATTTTTAACAGAAGAAGCTGTTACGAATTTTATTCACTATAACTATAGTTTCTTTGGTAATCTAATGGAAGAAGGAGATCGATTAATCGTTATTCCTATGGCTAAACCTAATAAGACGATTAGGAGGAGTATGAGGTTTGCATGATTAAAGACATTAATATTGAAGAAGTACAACCAGATGGTACAAAAAAGAAAATTGCAAGTTCCGATTCGAAAGATGCAGCAAATGGGTATCATAATTATCTTATTATGTTCAATGCTGTAGTGGATTTGGATTTTTCTATCTTAAGAATGATTCAGGCTGAATATAACAACCCCAAGTTCATTGATGAAGAAGTAATGCATATGACAACGAAAGAAGTTAAATACCGTCTCATCAATAGAACAGACCCGAATCCAGTGTCAATTTGTATAAAAGATAAAGAGCTTGCAGACAATATCTATAAAGAGATTATGCTATCAAGATATTCTGATTTATTGAAAGAAGAGAAATATCTTGCAATTACAGGTATCTTCTTCCTTGTATCTGTGTTCAGCAATATAGAAAATACGCATGTTAATATCTTATGTACAAGTGAAGAAGAAAAAGAAGTAATTCGTAAATATCATTCTAAAGTAAATGTGATTGTAATGAAAGACCCATCAGACATTAGTCTAGACGAGTATACAGAATTTATATTTAAGAATAAGAATGATGTTTACAAGTTTAAGAATGTCTTTAATGAAAAACGTATCTTGTTATTAAACTATGCATTTAATCTAACAGTAGACGATAAACCATATCCGGATGTTGAATTAGCACATTACTTATGGAATACAGGATATTCTAAAACAGCAATCGTCGATACTTATCAAAAGAGCGATCCAGATTATGCGACCTTTAAATTTAAGGTAAAAAAGAAACATAAAAACAAATAAGTAAATATAAAACTAAGGAGGAAAACAAATATGCTTTTTTCAAATATTGTTGACAAGAAAACTCTTAGAAAGACCCAGATTGAAACAATGAATTTCTTAAAGAAAGCTTTAAGTAAGTCATTCGGTCCTTATGGTTCTAACTCTATTATTTATAAGGAAGGCTCTCTTCCTAGATATACAAAAGATGGTCATACAATCCTAAATAGTATTCAATTCTCTGGTGAAATTGAACGGTCTGTACTTGCAGATATTCAAGAAGAAACTAGAACACAGGCTATTAAGATTGGTGACTCCACCACTTCTATCACAATTCTTTCTGCTATGATTTTCAATGCTCTAGCAAAGTATGAAGAAGAAAGTGATAAGAACATCACACCAGTATCTATTGTAGAAACATTTAAGGAAATCTCTGAAGAAATCTGTAAAGAGATTAAGAAGAACGGCAGAGAAGCAACAATTGATGATATGTATAATATTGCATATACTGCTACAAATGGTAATAAAGCACTTGCAGATATGCTAAAGAATGTTTATACGGAATATGGACTTGATGTATATATCGATGTCAAGGCATCCATGAATGGTACTACTTATCTTAAAGAAATTAATGGTTTGACTATGGATTGTGGTTTTCTTGATCCTACATTAGTAAATGATGTAGAAAAGAATGCTTGTGTAATTCATAATCCAAAGATTTATTCTTTCAAAGATCCAATTGATACAATGGAAATGGGATTGTTCTTGGATGCAATTCTTTATAATAATATTGTAAAGCCTTTGAACGAAAAGAAGACTGAAAATATGATTCCAACTGTTATTATGGCTCCAAGAATTTCTAGAGACTATTCTTCTTATATTGATTCTTTGATGCAATTGATGGCAGGTGCTCCAGCTGCAAATCGTGGATGGTTGAATATTATCACAGATATTCAAGGTTGTGATATGGAACAGTATGAAGACATCTGTGACCTTTGTGGTTGTAAGGCAATTAAGAAGTATCTTGATCCAGAAATTCAGAAGGAAGATATTAAGCAGGGTCTCGCACCAACGCCGGATACAGTTGTTACATTTGCTGGTGAAGCAGAAATGGTATCTTCTGATGCAAATAAGACCACATTTGTAAATCCTATGAAGATGTATGAAGATGATGGTTCTTACTCTGGATTGTTTAATCAGAGAATTGACTATTTGGAAAAGCAGATTCATAAGCTTGAAGTAGAAGGGAATAACACTACTGATGTTTATACTCTTAAAAAGAGATTAAATTCTTTGAAGGGTAAGATGGTGGAAATCTTTATCGGTGGTGTAACTGTAGCAGATAGAGATGCTGAACGTGATTTGCTTGAAGATGCTGTATTGAACTGTCGTTCTGCTGCTCTGAATGGTGTAGGATATGCAGCAAACTATGAAGGATTAAGAGCATCAAATAAGGTATTTGAAGAACTGTATGATCAAGAATTTAGCAACCCACTTAAAACTTCTATTGCTAAGATTATTTCTGAAGCATACTTTGATATTTCTTCTTTACTTTATTCTAGCATTGGCTCAAATCCAGATAAAGTAATTACAGATTCTTTGTATACATATGGCTGCCCAATGAATGTTGTAACAAAGTCTTTTGATAAATCTGTATTATCTAGTATTGATACTGATATCTGTATTATTAATACAATTTCTAAGATTGTTACAATTATGGCAACTGCAAATCAGTTTGTACTTCCAACCCTTAATATCAATAAGTATTAATTATTAAAAGACAAGTAGGTTCTTAATTGAACCTACTTGTTTTGATTTGAAAAACATTATATTAAATATACTATGAAAGGAGGATAAACGATGTCTTCTGCTAGAAAGTATAAATGTATGTTTTGCAATAAGACATTTGAAAGAAATAAATTAGCAAGTCATATTGATAAGTATCATGATGATATGTTATGTCCTGAAAAAGGATTTACTGCAAATAGAATTGTATTTGATACTTGTAATAGAAAAGAACCTGTAGGAGCTTCTTATGGTGTTTGTCGTATTTGTAAGAAACCAACAGAGTGGGATGAGAAGTCTGTTCGTTATAAAGCATATTGTTCTGAGAAATGTAAAGAACAAGCTAGAAAAAACTATGAAAAGAATATGCTTAAAGTATATGGAAAGACAACCTTGTTAGATGATATGGAATGGCAAGAAACTAAAATGCTTGCTAACCGTGGAATATCTGGTAAATATAAATGGTCTGATGGTACTTATAAACAATACGTTGGTAGTTATGAGAAGAAATTCTTAGAATTCTGTGATAATGTATTAAATATCGATTCAGATGATTTATTAACTCCTGGTCCTACAATCTATTATGAATTCGAAGGAAAAGAACATACTTGGATTACTGATGCAATCTATCTTCCATATAAACTTGTATTTGATATTAAAGACGGTGGAGATAACAAGAATAATCGAGAAATGCCAGAATATCGAGCAAAACAAATTGTGAAAGAAAAGTTCATCACTGACCAAGGTGAGTATAACTATATCAGACTTACGAATAATGAATTCGTTCAATTGTTGACAATGTTCGCTGAATTAAAAGAATCTTATTCTAATGAAGATGAACCAAAAACAATTTCTAGAATTCATGAACATACAGCTCCAGGTGCAATTGGTGGGATGGTCGGGACAATGCCTGATACAATGATGCCTAGTGTATTTGTAACAAAGTATACAAATAAAGATACAATGGAATCTGGTTTTGCTTTGTCGAATGATATTACTTCTGAGTATATGATTGCTCGTGATAAAGAGTCCGGTAAATTAAAAAAGAAGAAATCTAAAGAACTCCTATATAATACAGAATGTAAAACATACAAATATGTTGGAGATGATGTCTCCAATATTCTAAGAACCGTATATGAAGATTACAAAAATGAAACTTATGTAGATTATCAATATATTCCGTGTATTGTAACTGAATTCGATAATATCTTATCAGATGACCAATTAGAGTTCAGTGAAGTATTAGAATATGTGGATAAAGAATTGATTCAAGAAAACTTCAATAGTAGCCTTGCTACTATACAATTTCAATCGGATGCAATTATAAATCATTATAAACCGATTGTATTTAATGTACTAGAACCAGTTAAGTATGAATATAAGAAAAACTTATTAAAAGAATACGAAGATTTAACCATTCTTCAAAGCATGAATGGTACTTACTTTGCATATAATAAGCTTAATTGTAAACGTACAAAAGCTGTATCTAGTATATATGAAATAACAGAAAGTATGCTGAAGTCAATATCAGCACCTAATTAAAGGAGGAACTTAAAATGAAGTTTAACGAAAGAGTATTTAGTTGTATTCTAGAATCGAGTGGTTGCCATTCTAAGAAAGTTACAAAAGATGAATGTGTTGAAGCTTGTGAAAGTTTCGAAGATACAATTGGTAATGGACATAATTTTTCTAAGGTTACAGTACCAAGTGGTTTAAAGTTTTCCGAAGAAACTGTTCCGGTTTGTAGTACTACCAAAGGTGAATGTGGTGAAACTGAATGCGGAAATATGAATGAAGCTGCATACTTTATTGATGGTAGATTGCTTGATATTTATATGTCTGACAATGGAATTACAGATGATGCTGTAGCAGTTAAGAACATTTGTGAACATTACGGTATTTATCCAGAAGACGTTTATGTTGTTGTAGAATGTGATGAAATTAATCAAGGATTGGTTGATGATTGTAAGAAAACTTATGCATCTTGTGGACTGTTAAAGAGATGTGACAATCAAATCAAGAACTGTATTAATGCAGGTATTAAGGTAGTAAAGCGTTCATAATTAAATGACTCAGTAGGTTAGTTCCTACTGAGTCAATAACTTCCCTATAAATTAAAGGAGGTAAATACCATGAGTAGTAGAAAAAGAAAGAAACAACCACCACAGCAACCAAAACCAGCAGTTACAGTTAAACCTATAGCTCAACAACCAGCACAACCTAAAAAAGAACCAGTTTTAAGCCATCGTCTTTCAATAGAACTAACGAAAGACCGTTCTCCTATATTAAGGAAAAATAAAAATGGTGATATTACTTATAGTATGCAATATGTAGGTGATGAGAAATACGAATATTGGATTGTTTATGATGATTCCAGAAGACCAATTAAATATATTGATAGTAGAGGATATACTTGGTCATGTACATATAACTCAAAAGGCAATATATCAACTTACTGGGATAATTCAGGATATTCAGAAGTTTATCGATATTATGCGAATGGTTTGGTAATTTGTACAAATTCATATGGTGTTAAAACAAAAAAGAAAATAACTAGAGATGAAAGACTAAAATTTATCTCAAGAAACTCATTCATAACTGCAAATGATTATATATTATCAAAGTGAAAGAAGGTGATAATGTATAATCTAAAACTATGAAAGGAGGTATATCACCAATGAAGAAAGATAAAAATATTAAAGATGTTATATTTGAAATAATTGCATACATTGTGATATTTATCACAATGATTTTATTTCCAGCATTAATCACATTTGGTGTGATTAAAATAATAAAAATGATATTTCCATTTGTTATTATTACAATGGCTACAATTACAGAAACATTCGTTGTAAGTATGATAATCTTTATTACCATACTTATAATGGTTTCATTCAAAAAGAAGTAAATCTTAGGAGGAAAATATTATGGCAAACTGGTGTGAAACTTATTTAACTTTTCAGAGCAATGGTACTGAAGCAGGAAATCAGGCTTTGGAGGATTTTTGTAGTAAATTGATAAGTGCTGGTATAAACGCTCATTGTATTGATTCGGAAGGTCATTGGAGAAAAGTACTATGGGAACAAGATGTCGAAGATTATGTCATGACAAAGATAGACTCTTTGAAAGGTAAAAGCATAAATGCCGACAAAAGAGGCTATATCGAATATATGTCTTATATAGACAATCACACATTTCAGGTATTGTGTTATGATGCATGGGTGCCTAATGTAGATTTTTGGTATATCTTAACCACTGCATTATACCCAGAAGGACTTATCGAAATTCTATATCAAGCCACTGAACCAGGGTGTGACATATTCCTTACAAATGATAGAAGCTTATTGCCTAAATATCATGTGAATGTGTCTATCAATGGGATAACTAATTTATTGAATTTTCCTGATATGTTTAATCAGCAACTTTCCTATGGTCCTTTTATGTATCTGGCTGGTCAAGACGATATTCAAATTTATCAGGATTGTAAGTGTGACTACGCTAACAAAAAGGTACTTCGTAAATTCAACAATATTGAATATTGTAAAGATTTTGAAGGGAATGAAAATGAGATCCTAGCTCAATTTCAAGATTCTGGATTAGGATGGTACAGTTCTTTAGATAACGCAATCGACTCTCTCTGTTCAAATGGTACAGAAATTTGGAAAGATAGATTTGAGTTTGAAGAAATTCAACCAAGCCAAAAATTCTTTGTCGACAAGAAATTGGAGGAGGATTAAATATGGTGCAATTAAAGGTAGCGGGTTTTGCTAAAAATAGCATTGTTGATGGGCCTGGTATAAGATATGTAATCTTTACTCAAGGTTGTTATCATAAATGTGAAGGTTGTCAAAACCCACAAACTCATAATCCTAATGAAGGAAAACTCATTGATATCAATGAGATTCTGGATGAGATATTAGGAAGTACAATGATTGAAGGAGTGACATTCTCCGGTGGAGAACCATTCCTTCAAGCTGATGCATTAGCTGAACTTGCTGTTCAAATTAAACGAGCAGATAAAAGTCTTAATATTATTTGTTATACAGGATACACTTATGAGGAACTCACAAAGATTATTGAATCTGGTGTATTATCGTATTTCAAACTTTTATCTAATGTCGATTATTTGATTGATGGTAGATTCGAACAAGATAAAGCTTCTCTTAACTGTAATTGGAGAGGCAGCACCAATCAACGGATAATTGATGTAAAACAATCATTAGCACAGAAAACTATCGTAGAAGTAGAATTGTAAAGAACGGGGATAGTGTGGTTTCATTACTACACTATCCCTTAACTTTATAATAAAGATTATTTTTTAAGGAGGACTTTAAAATGTTAGTTCGTTATGAAGAAGGATTAAAGGATTTTGTTAGAAACACCACTACTACGAAGTATGAAAAATTTAATGGTAGTGATAAGAAAAATGTTACTAGCGTAACAAAGGATATTACTCACGTAGTCTTTAAGGATGAAGAGGGAACTTATCCAACTGGTAAAATTGTTACGAGCGATAAATTTGTCGATTCATATAAGTATGAATTTGACAAAGATGAAATTGGTAATGTCAATAACTGCCGAGTATTCAAAACAAGTAAAAAGAATGGAAAGTCTTTAGACATCGAAAAGGTAGAGGTTGTTAAGTATTATGATTCACTTGGTAGATTGATTAGAGAAGAAGATAAAACTAGAGATGGTGTTACCTTCCGAACAACTTTATATGACTATACTGTAGACAATAAAGTTTCTAAGAAAACAGTCAAAGGAACTCATACAATTACATATACAAAATTCTACAAAGATGAAGTATCTTCTATTGTAGATAAGACAATTGAAAGTAAGATGCAGCATGTAAAGTATCGTGCAGATTTTGATGCTTTCGGAAATATTATTAAAATCTATGATGGCGATAGACACATTGAAAAGGATTATGAAAGAGATTTAGATACTGATGGAAAAACTTTATCTGAAACAATTCGATTTTTTGATGTGTCTTTGCCTGATAAGAAACTTATCTCTTATATTACAACGTCCTATAATCCAGCTGCAGATTATAAGATTTCTGAAGTAATTAAGAATGGTATTCTTACGGAAAGATATACATATGATTTAAATGGAGATGAAATTTCTATGATGTTAGATAATGGAAAGATTGAAACATTCAGAAGAACAGAACGAACTGTTGATTCTGATACAGGTGATATTACTGAAATCAGTAAACTTATCATAATTGATAAGAAGACACAGAATGTAATTAAGGATAAGGTTGTTCAGAACGTATTTGATAAGGACAAAAAGAAGATTTTATCTTATTCTGATTCTGAAAATAATATCGTTACGACATATGAATATGATGATAATGATAGACGATTATCTGCGATTACAAAACAGTCTTTTGATGGCGAATTAAAGACAATCAGTGAAATCAAATATGAGTATACAGACGATGAAGATAACAATACTCATACTAGAAAGAGAACTGATATTCGTTATGATGCCTCAGGCAATATAACTTCTAAAACAGTTCATTATGAAGAAAACACAGATAGTACAGAAGTTCTTCAGTTTGATGAATACACATACGAAAAAACAAAATAAAGAATATATTTAAACAAAATATATAAAGGGGTGATACAATGTATCACCCCATCTTTATTTTTTAAAACATATGACCAAATTCTCTTTGACATAACTTCACATTGTAATAGGTATATACAAGTCCCATGAATGCACGATAACAATTTTCAATAAACTCGTAATCATATGGATTTGTAAAGTCTAGATTGAACTCTCTAAACTTTGGTTCTTTTTTATCAAATTGTAATATAATACAACCATTGATATTAATATTCTTTAGTGTATATAATAGATAACGATATGCTGCTAATTGCATGAAGTACTTATATCCTACATGATTAGATGTCTTGAAGTCAATCAAATACGGCTTATCATCAATCGAGATGAGTAAATCGTATGTTCCTGCAAAGTATTCTCCAATCAATGCTTGTTCCTGTCCTAATACTTTTACTCTATGACAGTTATTAACTCCATCCCACCATTCTTTAAATGATTGTAAACATATATTATCATTTTCAATTGGCTTTCGTTTTAAATACATTTCAATTGATTCATGTACCATTGTACCAAAATCTGCAGCTTTACTAGCAACTTCTTTATTATCTTGTCCTTGTCTACCGATTCTATTTGCCCAAGCAATTAATCCTTCTGAATCGATAAACGATAATAATTCTGTTACACTCGGAATACCTCTTCCATTAATATGGTAGCGTGCTTTCTTACCTTTGTCAAATTTTGTGATATCGTTTAATAGTAATTCTGGTTTTATCATTTTGTAAATAATCACCTCACAATCTACAATTTAATAATAAGTTGAACCATATATTATTTATGTGATAGCAAAGATTGGTTTAATCTTAATTATGTTATTGGAAGGAGAATCTCAATGTTATCAGAAGAAAGACGAGCTAAATTACTGCAAGCATCTCAAGCTGTAAGAGTTCAAGATGCTCAGATTCAGTCTCATCTGGATACTATGTCTGACGAAGAGATTAATAACTTTGTAGAACAGAATCCAGAAATTGAAGAAATGTTATCGGTAGGTGCAGACCAAGATAATCCTAGAATTGTAGTTGACTATGATAATCAACCAAACAATCAACAAGAAATTTCTATTGCACCACCATGGGAAGGAATTCTTTCCACTACAGCTCAGGCTGCACAACAAGGAAAGGTGAATCTTTTCCAACTTGGAAATCCATCTAATTGTATCTCTTTTGGAAATAATAACTATGGAGGATATGTTGGAAATCAACAACAAGACGAAAGAATCAAAAGATATACACCAGGGATGAGATTATACGGAATCAATCCATATAACTTTTATAACGCTGAAGCAATGGAAAACTACTATCAGTCCTTAGAAGAAGACAGAGAGCATCAATGCAATCAGCAGTATGGATGGGCATTGTTTATTGCCCGTCATAATCCTTCAAAGGAAATGATGGATTGGGCTGAAAGCTTCAAATTTAAGTCAGCTGAACAAATTCTCAAAGAACAAGAAGAAGCAAAAATTGAAGCTGAAAGAGAAAGAATGGAAGCTCTAAAAGAAATGGAAGGAGACGGAAGTGACATCATTTATAATGTTTATGACATTAATGGTATCCGTTATCAAAGAGCAATTTCATTCAAAATTATCGATTGTGAAACTGGAAATGTCATCAGAGAAAAGAATTATAAGACAAAAGACAACAGAGGACAGTCTTATACAATTCATACTAGAATGGAAGATAGACAAAGACAGTATGAAATGGAACAATTCCGAAACGAAGTTGCTCTCTTCGAAAAGAGAATGCAAATCACAGATGCATTAATGAAGAAAGCATATTTCGATAATATCAATCGTTGGAATGCTTGGAAAGCAGAGGGGCTTTCTTTAGCAGAACAGTACGCAAGACGTGAAGATGAAAGAATTGATTGGAAGAAACAAGAACAACTCATCGAAAGAGCTTTGAGAACAGCAGCATTCTCAAAGGATTCGTTTAATAAGATTCTTTCTGCATGCTGCAACACTGATCTAACTTACGATCATCGTTCAAACTTCTTTAGTTTGTCCTATGACTTTGAACGAGATCTTCACTATAGAGCTTTAACCTCAACTCCTGAAGAAATGAGCACTGACCCACTTGTTCATCAAAAGCTTCAAGAAGAATATGAGATAAAGCGAAAGTTATTCTTGGATAAGGTATACTCTGGTAATCTTGGTTGCCAAATGGCAAATGATGCACATTATCATCCTACATTTGGTAAAACACCAATCGATCAATTAACCTTGGATGATTATAAGAAACCTGAGAATCAGTTCATGTATACAAAGCAAGTAACCCCTCAACTTGCTACTGAGAATCTATTTATCCCCAAAGACTTATCAAAAACAAAAGAAGATTTATCACCAGAAGAGTTAAGAGAAATGGGGGTAAATGTAGACGACAACGGCAATATAGTTCCTCTTAAACGAACGATAGGATATGTTTCTGTCGATGATGATACAGGAGAGATATTATCACAAGAGGAATTTGATGTGGGTCCTGGGTCTGGTGCACATGATGTATCTGAGAAAATGTCAGATGATCAACTTTCAAACTTTTTCTAAGAAGGTGAGATAATGAAAATGAATAAGAAGCTATCTGATATTTACAGAAAAGATGTCATCAAAGACTCTGAATTTTTAAGACAGTTAATCTATGAGTATGATTCTTATCAGGTTAATCCGTTACTATCTTATTTCACTACAGAAGATATTGCTGAAATCTATCGATTAGCAATATCTCCTGCTTATAATGGTGAAATTCATGAGAAGTATCGGTTACTTGGTGAAATCATGAATAGAAGAGGGTTTAAGTTAATTGGTGGAGGTACAAATAGACGTGCTTATGAATGTATCTATGACGACCGTGTTGTAGCGAAAGTTGCAACTGATAGGGTAGGTCTTACAAGCAATCTAAAAGAATTTGTAAACCAGAATGTCTTAAAGCCGTTTTGTAATAAAATCTTTTCCGTTTCTCCTGATGGAGCTTTATCCATCATGGAAAAGGTAGTTCCGATTAAAGATGTATCGGAATTTCAAAAGTATGCTCCTGAGATTCATGAAATCTTGTTCTTTCGATTTCGTAATCATGACCTTGCGATGGATGATATTGGAACAAGATCTATGAAGAATTGGGGGTACCGCCAAGGGTTTGGTCCAGTACTATTAGACTATCCGTCTATGTATGTAGCAAATCCAAAGAAACGATTGTGTCCAAATATCGTTGATGGTAAAATGTGTTGTGGAACATTAGACTATGATGATGGATATAATCGTATCGTATGTACAGAATGTGGTAGAACATTCGAAGCATCAACGTTATCTATGCCTAAGGGAGATGAGTTATCAAATCTTCTTAGTGCTGTAGGATATAAAAAAGATAAAGAAAAAGGAGTAAAGAAAATGAGAATTCAAATTACTGACATCGAAACAGGAAAAACCGAAGTTAGAAACTGTGATGCTCGTAGCAAGCATATCGATTATACGGTTTCCAACATGAGTAACAAGGTTGAGTATCGTCAGAAACCATCTACACTGATGAAAAAGAAGAAGAGAAGAGTTATCATTACTTCTCTGAATCCAGAAGAGGAAGTTGTTACAACTCCGACTCAGGCAACAGCGGTAGTAGAAGAACCAAAGACAGAAAAGAAGGAAGAACCGAAAGTGGAAGAGGCTGTAACTTCTAAGTTGGTAGAGATGTTTAACATGTTAAACTCTGGTATCAACTTTACGGTTTTGAACGAAAAGAAAGATGCTATGACACTTATGAAGTTAGCAAAGGAAATTAACGAAATGACAACTGAGAATCATTTCGTTGAGGTTAAGGAAGCAGCTCGTATCTATAAAGATATGTGCACTGCTACAATGTTAACTGATAAGAATGGTGAGGTTTCATTCAATAATATTATTGAATGTGATTGTGTCCTGAATCAGTTGTTGTCTGAAATCTCAGATGATAATCCGAACAGATTTATCGTGTTCTATAAGTTGATTAACAACGTAAAGAACACGAAGTCGTTCTGCAATAGCATCATCAACTTCTGGAAGACGGTTATTACTAAACTGTCGTTTGATATTATGGATGAAGAAGAAGACCATACAGACATTCATATCTATAAGACTGTATATGACAAGTATCTAGAAATTGTGTCGAATGCATTGCATGATTACAAGTTCAATATTGTAATCTCTGGTGGTTCTAAGTATAGTGTTTCGAATGTTCTTTCCTTTATCACTAGAGGATTGAATGAACTCGAAGAACTGTCTTTGAACAAAGATGCTATTGATATGACTAAGGATTTGACAATCTCTTTCCTTGATAGTAGTATCACTTTCACTAATCACTGTGTTAATGAAGTAAAAGAAGAACCTAAAGAACCTGTTGTGGTTTCTTCTGAGCCAGTTAGTACAGTAGTTCCTGAGAATCTTGGTGACAATGGTAAGAGAATGTCTAGATCCCAAGAACAGAGATATGGTGGTAAGAAGAAAAAGAATCGCAATCGTAACCATAGAAGATAATCAATCATAATGGGTAAGTTGAGGTAGCATATTAAAGCAACCTCAACTTACTTATAAATAATTTATAGGAGGAAAATACCATGATTGGAAATATTTCTATTGCGTTAACCTATCAAGAATTGATGAGTCTAATTGATATTAGAAATCAATACAGATCTCAGCTTGCACAAACTGGTAAAACTGATTTCAACAAAACAAAGATTGTTGTAATCAATGATACTGATAGCTACGGAGATAGCTATATTGTTGGTTCAATTTTATTACCAGACTCAAAAGCAATGTTCTCTTTAATCGAAGGAGATTACGAAGGATTCCAAACTCAGTATTACAGAAAGCTTGAATCTGACCCACAGATTCATGAGTATCTTGTTGTATTACTTGCAGGGTTGATTGAAAGAGGATTTGACTATATCTTCTATTTTGATAGCGAAGATCCTCAATTCACGAATATCATTGCATCTGCATTAGCGACATATCTTCATTCAAGATATGGAATTAGTATATTACCTTATAATGCATATGTAGTGTCAAATTCAAATATCATTATGGTTTCATCTGTGAACAAGTACTATCTTCCAAGAATAAATGATGAGATTCGACAGTACAAACTCTCAAATAAACCTGAGTCTTTGTTTATAGAGTTTTAAGGAGGGATTCATATGATTATCTTTGGAGTTGGAAATTTATACAAATATGTATCAGCTTATAGAGTAATCGATAAAATGTATAATCTCAATGAATTAATTGAGTCTGTTCCAAAATTAGTTTATTTGAATCCATATTCTTTTGCTCATTTCTCATTTACTTCTGAAGAAGAATTTGATAAATGGTATGTTCAGTATTTAACGACAACTCCGGAAGCATTCAAAGAATTAATGGATATTCTTAGACATGCGTATAATGGAGAAACCGTATATATCATGTGTAGTTGGGGTTGGGACAATGACATTAATGGTATTGCTGAGAATATCATCGAAGCTTTGATTAAATTCATTGTAGATAATTATGGATATGTCTGCAATGTCGTTAGAAAAATTGATGATATTCAGGATTTAAAAGAAGGTACGTTTTCAATAGAAGGGATTCAACAGTTCGATCGTAATATGGAAACTTATATTAAATATTTCGGAACAAGAGATCTTCCTTCTACGGAAATGTAAGTAAGTAAAGGACGTGTAATATGGATACGCAGTTATACAAAAGAACTTTATATACAAAGAAGGTTAGATTTATTATAAACGAAATATATGAATATGATATTGCTAAAGCAAACATATCCATATTACTTCAATCTGGTATCATTAAACAAAGAGAATATGATATGTTTAGTCAAATGACTAAATATCAAAGAGAAGTAACCCTTGGATATATGCAGAAAACTCCTCTTATTGGAGAGGCTTTAAAAGAAGGATTTAAAATTGCCAGAAAAAAATTGATCGATGCAAATCATTTGACAGAAGATGATATTGTATCAATCAAGAAAGATGCCTTTTATACTTTGAGAAGGCTTGATAAAACAACATTCGGTCATATTGATTTCACCCTTAGAAATCAATATGATATTTATATATATTGTCGTGGTATAGAAATATACTATGGATTAAATGAATTCGATGAAGGTGTTATGGATATTAAGGGTATTAGTGATGGGAAGTTGCAGTATCATGAAGCTTATGTTTCTTTCATAGCTTATATATTAAAACTTGTCATTAAGAATAACGTCGACATGGCAATTCAAGAATTAATGAGTTTTATTCAGAAGTATGATAATCGTGAATTGGAATTAGATTATTATAGAGAGTTTAATGCTGAATCAATGTTTCGAATTGGAAACTTTGGAATGAGCTTCTTAGATGAAGCTTATAAAGGCGTTGTATCTATTGAGAACAATCAGATGTTTAACAGAGAACTATTCTCAATACTGATGGATATTCAATATAAAAAATAAGAACTGGCGTACTCTCTTTGAGGGTACGCTTTTCTTTTTTGTCTTAATAGAAGAACTTTATTATAAAATCAAGAAAAGGAGGATTTGTGATGCCTACAGATTTCTTAAATAGACGTATGGATTTACATCATAATGTAGATGAAGGTAAAAATACCCTTACTATGGATACGAGTTATCCTGTGCGACTTGCTGGCAAAGTATTAAAAATCTTCACTGCAAGTGCTGTATGGTCTTCGTCAGATTGGGTAATTCTTAATACAGATGGTGAAAGTATTCTCACTGTTACAAGTGATAATATCTTTGACTTTGCTGGTAGAGTTATCAAGAATAGCATCGGAGAAGAGAAGTCTTATGCTTCTGAACAAGATGTTTATAAGCAAGGTGACTATGTAGTCGCTATTATTGATTTTGATGAATATAAAATCTATCTCTGTAGTCAAACAAACTTTGAAAAGTTTATCACTGGCAATGAAGATGTCGGTGAGAAATGCCAATTCAAATTGTTTGATGTTACAGGAGAATCATCTGTTCAATTCAATAACAATGAAACAAAGAATATCAATAATGATATCTATAATGAAGCAATTACATTTGATTCTCAAGACGGTTATTATTCCTTTATTAGAAATAGTGATGACAATGTTGTATATCAGATTCCTACTAAAGATGATGATGGTGGTTATTACGCAGTACCGGTATCAAATGTAGATGTAACTAATATCAACGCATTTAATGCTTCTTGTTATCCATTGATGTTTCCTTTTATTACATCAACTTACCAAAACGACTTTGAAATTGTAAGAAGTTGTAGAAACTTTGTACAATTCTCTGGTACTGTCAATGAGAAATTTATTAAGGATTGTTGTTATACTGCTAGTGAATTAAAAGCATTACCATTCATTACTTATAATAGTAGTACAGGTTCTATTAAAAGTAATGTATTGGCTTATTCCACTAGTTTTATTTCAAATATCTTTAACCAAAAGAAAGAAAACGAATACATTTATTTTTTCAGAGATTTAATTGGTTCTGGAGAAATTGAAAACGATGGATATTCTACGAACTTACCAAAAACTTCAATCACAATCATCCCAATTCCATTAGATACTTACCGTTTCTCTGAACTAGAAATTATTGATGGTAATAAGAATATGTGTAATGGATTTGACATGGAATTAAACATGTTAACTGCTGGTGGGCTTGGACTTTCTTCCACTATCATTGGTAACTGGTGGACGGGAAATTTTGTAGATGGTGATACTGCTTGGACATTTAGTTTCAATGTAAAGTCACAACCATCGGCTTTAAGATTTTTAATAACACCAAATGAAAATTGCTTTAATTATCAAGATTCATATGACATGTTTTCATATAAATTAGCACATAGTGACTTATGGAGTGCATTTGAAATAATGCGAGTAAGTCCGTATAGTAGTGATAAATATTATATGACAATGCCATCTGGAGCAGATTTAGCACAAGATATTATTAATTTTAGTCCAGAAGGCAAGAAAGTTAAAAAAATAATAAACTTTTTTTCAAATAAAGATGATCAGTATGAAAATTATATATGCAGAACATTAACTAGTACAATTAATGAAACCGATGAAATGGTTTATTTTACTAAAACAAATGAACAATTCTTATATGATCCTACATCTTCTCCTGTTGCTACATCAATGATGTGTGATGAACAATTAATGATGTATATTGATAATACTAATAGCAAATCATCATTAGTTGATTATTGTAAAGATCTTCTTGATGGTTTTACTGATTTAAAAAGTTATACTTATAAAACAAATACTTGTGGAAGTGGTACTGATTATACAGATATTGATACAGAGGAATTATATGCATTAGCATATAAACTAACAAATTATTCTGTAAGTGATATAAACAGTCCTGATAATAAGCTAGATTATGATGTTATTCAAATTGATAATCAAACAAGATTCGTTTATTCAAATTATGATTTAATTTCAAAAACTCCTAAAAACTTTAAATTTAAAGTGTCAAAAGACTTTCTTCCGAATAGTAATAACTCTAATAGTTCATTTTTATCAGTTAGAAATTCAAAATCAAAAACTTACGATTTATTTATTTGCCATTTCCTTTCAAGAGGTTTAGTAAGGGCGATTGATACATCATATAATTCCGATAAAGTATTACATTCAGATGTATCCACTACTAAAATATTGATGAAAGCAAGAATGTTTCATGCTAAAAAACATCTTATGAACACTATGCCAAAATATTTATATTTTGACAATGATGTACTAAATATATATGAAATAAAAGATAATGAGTATGTTAATAGCGGTAGTTTTAATAACTATAAAACGTGGGTATTTAGTAAGGAAGATAATAATTCCTTAGTCCCTACAACAGTAACTGCATTAAAGAACGCTCTAGCTTTTAATAAAACTGCATATCTATATTATGAAAAAACTCCTGGAATATGGTATAGATTTAAATTGCTTGTTAACAGTGTTTCATATGATTATAATTGGAATACAATTACTGATATCAATAATCATTTTGGAACTTATGATTATTTCTTAGATCCAATTATGATTATTAATACCCCTGGTGGTTTATCTAAATTAAGTTCATATGATAAAGCATATTGTGCGGCTAAAGGAGATACATATAATAACTTAATTTCAAGTCAAAACTTTGATGAAGATCCTAAAGTAAGAATAGCAACAGTTATTGAAACTTATTTCTTATACGGTTCTGGTATTATGAATAATAAGGTTAAACTGCCTCAAGCTCAAGGCCTTTTAGTTCCTTGTTTCGTTGATAAGAAATATATGAAAAATGAGAATGAATATGAGCATGTAACTACATTATCATTAACAACAACATTAGATTATAGATTTCATAGATATCTTAAAAATTCAACATCTGGTGTAGATAGTAATAATAATCCAATCAGCTTTAAATTATCAGATTTTATTCCAGAGAATACATTTACATATACAGATGGTCCTGCACCAAGGTTATCTAAAACTAAAAATTCTAATAATCAATACGTATATAATATAGATACTTATAAAGATTTCATTTCTAATGTATATATAACAAAGTATACTTATGATACAGATAGTAATATTTCTAACACAGTAAAGCCTTTATTGAATGATATTCAGTTAAGATATATCAATGGTAAAGGTATTAGAGAAGAGTATTATAAAGATAAAACAATCTATGATTTCTTTAGATATATGAGTCTTTATGATTTAGCTGTTCCGATGGCTGATCAAAAGATTGATAGTATGAGTGATACAAATATTGCAATATATGATAAGGGTACATTCAATTCTGTAACCGATGTTAAGTTCTTTGATGATGGTGAAAGATACATGGTGGATTCCAGCGAAAATAAAGTAACTGCAAAAGCAAGCAATGTTATTATTTGTAAGATTGATAATAACAATCGATTTGGTTTTAACCAAGTATATATTCAAGGAACTGGACAAAAAGATGTCACAAACGATTATATCTCTGTAGATAAAATCTATGCTTCAAAAGAACAAGCTGGTAATAAATCTGTTTTGAACATTTCTTTGAATGACCAAGATAACGTATTACTAAATATCAATGGTATTCTTGGTACGATTGAATGTAATACATTAAACTGGAATAATCTGTTATTAGCCTTGTCTAATAATAAGACTATAGATATTCTAAGTGATGCTTTGATTAATATGAAGAAATCGATTAATCAGTCGTTCATTAAATCTGGTCAAAATGTTAATGATATAATCACAATTACTAACAATGCTAACCCATCTACAGATATTGCTACATTCAATTCAGACACGAATGTATATGACTATAACTACACAAAAGGATTTGATGATAATGACTATCGTCAAATTAATAATAGAGGTGTTATCGTATTTACATTATCCAACGGTTATTCTAGATTAAACAGAAATGGTAGTCTTGATGAATCGATATGGACAGAAGATGTGAATGCTTCCGTAATTCAAGCAAAGAGAATGTTTGTATCAAAAGACGGTTTGATTTGTACAAAAGAATATTTTGACAGAGAAAGTGCTACTGATGTTGATGAGAAATCTACAATCAAAGCATTACAACAAAAAATTAAAGACTTAGAAACTAGATTAACTGCTCTAGAATCTAAGTAATTAAAGGAGGTATTTATTATGCTTAAAGGTATTGATGTATCTGTATGGCAAGGTTCAATTGATTGGTCTAAAACAAAGAATGAAATTGATTTTGCTATTTTAAGAGCAGGTTATGGACGTCATGTATCTCAGAAGGATGATAGATTTGAAGAGTATTATGCTGCTTGTGAAAAGTATAATATTCCAAAGGGTGCTTATTGGTTCTCTTATGCAACGACAAAAGATGAAGCAATTCAAGAAGCAAAAGCTTGTATTGAATGCTTAAAGGGTAAAAAGTTTGAATATCCAATTCTGTTTGATATCGAACATTCTACTCAGACAAATACTGCTGTAGCTTCTGCTATTATTCCAGCATTCTGTGATACAATTAGAGCTGCTGGATATTATCCAGGTATCTATTCTTATTATTCTTTCCTAAAAAGCTATGTTCCGTCGAGTGTATATAGCAAGTATGATATCGCACTAGCACATTATGCTAGCTCTACTCCATGGACACAAAAAACAATATGGCAATATTCTTCCACTGGTAGAGTAGCTGGTATTTCTGGTAATGTAGACCTTGATTACTGCTATGTAGATAATTATCCAGAAAAGATTAAAGCTCTTGGATTGAATAATCTTACTGGTAGTGTAAATGAATCAAAACCAGTAACTCCTACAAGTTATCTTGTTACTACAGCTAAGGCACCAGAGAACAAGGTCACTTCGTTTGGTGTAAATGACAAGACACAAATCTCTAAGCATTTTAATGTTCAGGAATTTAAGTGTAAGTGTGGTAAATCACATGAAATTAAGATTAACCTATACCTTGTATATATTCTTGAAAAGCTATTTGAAACTTTCGAATGCTCTATGATTATTGTAAATAGCGGATATCGTTGTCCGGATTACGATAAGAAGATTGGTGGATTCGTTGGTCAACATGGTATTGGCAATGCAGCTGATGTTGTATTATATGATAAACATAAAAAGGCAATTTCTACAAAGCTTATTTCTTGTGCTGCACAGGATTTGGGTGTTGGTGGTATTGCTAATATCACATCTTCATATACATCTATTCATCTAGATTGCAGAACAAGTAATATCTGGAAGGGTGATGAATGCGTAAGCAATAACACAGTTACATCTAACTTCTATCAATATTATGGACTAACAAAAGATGATGTATATAAAAATAAAGCTGTTCCAACAACTCCGGCTAAACCGACAACTCCATCTACTTCCACAACAACAATTAAAGCTGGCACAAAAGTAACTCTATCTGGTGCTACACTATATGCTTCTGCATCTGCAAAGTCTGGTATAAGAAAATCTGGTACATTCTATGTATATAGTACAGAAGTAATTAGCAACCGTATTCGTATTACAAACTCTGTTAATAATGTAGGTAGAACACCAATTGGTAATTATGTTACTGGGTGGATTGATGTTTCTTTGGTAAAGGGTACAACAACTGTGTCCTCTTCTTCCGGAACTCCAAAAGCTGGTGATAGAATTACATTGAGAAGTGTGGCATTATATGCTTCTGCTTCTACATCTAATTATTCTTCCAAGAAATCTGGTACTTATTATATCTATAGTAATGAAGTATTAAATGGTAGAATTCGTATTACAAACTCTGCTAATAATGTAGGTAAAGCACCAATCGGTAATTATGTTACTGGATGGGTAAAAGTTTCTGATATTAAGTAAATATACAAAAAAGAAGAATGGATGTAGAGTCCATTCTTCTTTGTTTGTCAGATTCCGAAACCACGAGTGTTAGTCGTTTTAATGGTTTCAGATCCTTTTCCTGCTGCAGCATTTTCAAAGATGCTAATAATAACTTCAATAGAAATATGCTCGTACCGGTAATTCTCAATATATTTTCTACCGGATACTTCAACCAATTTTCTCATTGCGATTGTGATGAGCATCAGTTGAATGTCGCCTTCGTTTTCAATAATTTCTTCTGCCACGTTCTTTGCTTTCCATTCTACATCACAAGCGTCGATGTGTTCGAATCTCTTAAAGATATTGTTAAAGTTTTTCATAGTAAACTCCTGTTCTGGAACATAGTGAACTATCAATATAGGTTTGTCCCAATAACCATATAATGATATTGTACGATATGTACTAAAGGCTCAGTTTTAAGTCATCAGAGCTTTAGACTAAATAGACCTTTCTAAGGATAGTACTATAATACTATCTTCTATTCACTATAATTATATATAAGTGAATATATGTAGTTTTACAAATTTACATTTCCCATATTCTTTAATACCAGCAACTATTTAGTAAAAGTTAAATAAGGAGGGTTATATAATGGATATTGAATTAAATGGGAAAGACTTTCCTAATATATTTAGTTACTTAAATAACGGAAATCCTACGCTTAGAAGTCCAAGTTCTGTTTATGAGATTAGTCTTATGCAGACAAAAGAAACATTAGCGGATATTGATAGTTATGCTAGATTTATCAATAATGCAATTTCTCAATTTAGACATAGTAGATTTTATAAAGCTTATAAAGCAAACCTAATGTCACTAGGATTAGACCATTGTGCTTATCTACATAATATAAATTCCGAAATGGCTGAACTTGAAATGAATCATGTCATTCTTACAATATTTGATATTGCTTTAATGATTAGTGAACACTATTTGAATACATATGGCTATGTTTCTACTTTCCATATTGTAGGTGCTTTAAGAGAAGAACATAAACAGAATCGAGTGCCGATTATTATGATGAGTAAAACGGTTCATCAGCTATATCATAATGATGATTTATTCTATGTACATCCAAATCAAGTATTTGGTAAATGGACAGAATTGATTAAGACATATTATAATGGTATTACACCAGAAATATGTTCAAAACTATTATATTATATTAGACTTGCTCAAAGAGAGAAAGAATCTAATGATGATGAATTATTAACTTTAGGAAACGAAATACAGAATTGGAGTGAAAGAAACTATGGAAGTACTATCCACCCTATTGAATCCAAGAACCCTTATTATTTTTGGAATACTTCTAATTCTAATACTGGGGATTGTGAGTAATGTAGTAATTACTTCAACGATTAATAAATGGCTGAAGTACAAATATAAAGAACTTGAATTAAAGAAGTATAATATTGATATTCATTTGAATGTCACAAAAGATATTGAAACAAGATTGGATGCAATTATTGAAAGTTGTTTCCAGGAATATTCTTTAATGAATCTTATCTATAAAGCAGATTGGTATATTAAAGAAGAGGAAGAAATTCAAATCAGTAAAGATATTTGCACTTTAGTAAGTGATAGAATTTCTCCAGTAATGTTACAACAACTTTCTTTATATTATAATGAAGATGCAATTTATGATATAATTGGTAAGAGAGTCTATTTCAAAGTAACAAACTTTGTCATTGAACATAATAAGACCTCTTTGTAAAATATATTAATCATAGAAAGGAGGTAAGATAATTGGGTAATAGATATGATTATACTTTTAAAATGAAGTATACAGATAATCCTTACATTGATCTTATTGTAAATTGTGTTAAGATACTTGGTATGAATGCAATTACAAAAAATGAGAATCAAGCTTTACATTATGAAGACCTTCGTTCTTCTATGGCTGCTGGTAAATACATTAAGTTCAAAGAAGGAAACTGGAATCAAATAAAAGATGGTCCATATACAGAATATAACTATATGGAATGGAATAGTTATTATAGAATGCTGAATGGTTTACCGCCTGCATATACATTAAATGATGAAAAAGCTTATCTTCAAGCAACAGGATATGAACCTGAAGATATATATGAAGATATTGGTCCAGCATTTATAATTCCAGAATTATATAAAAGATACTTCATTGACATGGGACAGTATAAAGATGACTTGCAAGGAAAATACTTACATGAATTAGATGAAGAACAATTAGCAGTTATCATTGCAGATGGTACACTTGACCAAATCAAAGCAGATTATGCTGAAGATACACATTATCAATATATTTACCATTTAGGTGATAAGCGAATTGATTACTATACAGCAAGAAAAGCTGTTAATTTTTCTCTTCTATATGTCCCAAAACTAAATACATTTGATATCATTGAAAATAAATTCAAAAGAATGTATGACAGAAATAGAAGATATACAATGGCTACTGTATACTCAGAAGCTTATCGATTCATGTCTTATCATTATGACGCATTTATTCAGATTCTAATTATCATACAAACAATGGTAGATATGATTTCTGAAGTACAAGAATACATCATCAATAAAGATGTATTTGATTCTAGAACAATTCGTTATCTATTTGAATCTTATGGGATTGCTTACTATAAAGAGATTCCAGTAAAGTATCAAATAAGAATCATCAAGAATGTAAATAAACTTCTTAAATATAAATCTTCTAATCGAAACATTACTGATATTCTAGAATTGTTTGATAATGATGATATTGTAGTATATACATATTATCTAATGAAAACAAAACGAATCAATCGAGAAGATTTCTTCTATTACACAAAAGATGATATCAATCCAAAGTATCATACAAATAGAGAATATTATTTAGGAAGAATGAAAGACATTACAAATAATAAAATCCCATTGATGAATGTGCCATATATGATAGATGATACTACAGTTGAAAAGGATGAGAATGGTGAAATTATCAAAGATAACTTTATTAGAACATATGTGTATGGTTATTCTTTAAAGGATGAAAAGCATGCTGATACATCTATCAATCGAGTAATCTTGCCATCTGATTATCAACCAATTGCAGGAAAGATTGCTGATTCTATTAATGTTCTACATGGTGCAACAACTTCTAATAGTTTTATTTGTGACTTCCTAGATAATATTGCTTATAAAAATGATCTTCCTTGGTTTGGTACAAGTCGATATAATAAAGATACAGTAAATAGTACAAGATATTTAGAAGAACGTAGCACTCTCTTGAGTAATATTAAAGAAGCTATTTCAAATGTAATCAAACTTGTATTCGATGAAGAGACATCAAATGATCCTACATTCGGTCTTAATGCGTTTCATTATAGACGAATTAAATATAGAATCTATTCTATCCTAGGTTTATTCAAATATGATAAGTCAATTGATTTTGATAATATTACAGATGAAGAATTGAATTCTTCTACATATTTCTATAATGCTGATACAGAAATTGATGAAGCATATTGTGCACTTCATGGATTAGATTATAATACAGAAATAGAAACTGAAAATAAATATATGTTAAACCATACGATTCCATTTATGGTTTGGATGCCGTATAAAGCTGGAATCAATATGTTAGCAGATGATGATGATGAAGATACTCCGAAAACAATTAGTGACTATTTCGGAGATCAATCTAATTATATATTCAATACAAATTCTACATTTGGTGCTACTCCTAGTACATTGGGTGATTTATATGAACGATATACTAGAATCTTTAGAGAAAACTATTGTGTTTCTGTTAGAGTATATGTAGAAGCTGTGTTTGATAGTCTTGCTTATGACGCTCTTAATAATCCTACACCTAGATATGTAGGATGGATGGATATCGGAAATGTTATTGAAATAACTGGAATGTCACTAGATGAATTACAATTAGGTGATATTGTATCTACAATTGATAACGATTTAGTTCCTGTATATAAAACACCATATGTGTATGAAGTTATTACAGAAGACATGATTGGTAAAGAATACTTTAGAAAGAACTATAATCTATGTTTTCTAAAAGTTCCACTTCTTGACCCGAATGCATCTAAAGTTCTTGAACGAAAAGATATGAGAAGAAGCTATGATAGTATTACTCTAGCAGACCCATTCTGGGATGGTGTATCTACATTTGATATTTTAACAGATGAAGAACGTGATAAACTTCATCAGTCTAAGAAACAGCAAATTCTTAATAAAGAATTTACAATTGAACGAACAAAATATATTGCTGTTGAAGCTTCGATTGATTTGGTTAAGATGTCATATCAATTAAGTTACTTTATGAATATGCTATATGATAAGCATATTGATGAAGAAGATTTATATGTAGAAGTTGACCCTGAATTATCCAGTGCAAAAGTAAGATTAAATGATTTGCTTACATTTGCAATTGCGTTGAACTTTATCTACAATGGTGTTGAACCAGATAACATCGCATCTGATATGGAAAAGAATATGTATATTAATGGGTTCAATTTCGATACCGATTGGAATGATATTTATAACTATCTACAAAACAAACACTTTATCAATAATAACTATGAGAATGAAATTCATGACTATTCTTATATTAATGAATTTGGTGAAACAATCTCAAATACAGGTTACGGAATGTCACCAATGGATAAAGGATGGTTATCAGAAAGATTTGATGACTGGTTTGTTTATGATGCCGATAATGATATAAAGGTATATTACGGAATGCCTACTGGAAATGTAGATTCTCCGATACTTCCTTCTAGTAAGATTAATGATATTCCAAATGCAAAACCATATTACTCAGATGAAGATCATCATATTCCAAATCCTAGTATTGGTGCGTTTTTAAGTGGCAGATATAATACTTGTCCAGAGAACTGTTCTACAACTGCTAAATTAAACTTAGACTTTGGACATTCTGATATTTGGTGTTATAATCTAGAGAAGCACCCAATTGTGAATGAATATGGAGAAATTCGAACAATCGATATTTCTTGGAAACCAACTCAATATACAAATGATGATAATAATTCTCATGGTTTATGGTTAGATACAGATATTTTAACTAGATTAGATAGTAGTATGTCTGATTTGGAAAAAATAAATATGCTAAAGAAAATCTATTATAGTAATACAAACTTATATGATCATCTTACTTATATGATGCGACATGCTGAATCGAAACGTATGTATGATATTTATAAAGTCTTATTTGATTCGTTTATGGAAACAAAGATGAATCATGATTATTATGGATTGATTGATGAATCTGGTAGTCCTGTATATAGTGATTCTGAAAATCCAGATGATTTATTCTATCTTACTTCTGCTATAAACGTATTATATGATAAAGATGGATATCCGTATTTTAGAGGGTTTAAATTAGAACCAGATAGAGATATTGATGAAGGTTTGTTTACTTATTCTCATAACGATGATTTCAGTGAATGCCGTTATACGAATACAAATGGATTGTCAGTTGATTGTTTATACTATGATGAAGTATATAAACAAACTGGTAAGAAAGACTATGTAATTCATGATAACTATCTAAATCAATTCCCTAGAAAATATTACATGGTACCAAACTTAGACGGCTATTTCTTTAGAATGGAAGAAATACTAAAACATTACTTAGTAAGTAAACAAGACCCTACTATAAAGATAGAAGTAACTGTTGATGATGAAAACAATATAGTTGATGATGAAGGACATAAGATAACTGATTCAAATTATAAGTGGAAATACATTATCAAAGACGGAAAAGTTATCAGAGTTAATAAAGGAGCTCAAACTTCTCCAGATGATAAAGTTATTACAATTACCCGTAAGATTGCTGATAGTTATTATGACTTCTTACAATATAGAAATCCAAGTCTATACAGTCATCTAATTGATTTAAAATATAATTATACAAATACAGCAGTTACTGACCCTACATCTAAGACAACTTACTATGTGCCTTCAGACGAAAAACGAAGAAGAATAGAAGTATTATGTGAGTTAATTGCTTCTGCATTGGAAAAGTACTTTGATAAAAATGAATGGAAATATATATTCAATCTGATTCCTACCGCTAATATTGAGAATGTCCAGAGATATATCATGAAAATGGTTATCTTCTTTAAGTCATGGAAAACACAGATTCTTGATACTAGTATTAGTTATATTATTGATGACCCATTTAACAATCATGTACATATTCTTGATGATATGTATTATACTACAAAGTTTGATAATCTATTAGAAAAGGTTCGTCCAAAAGATTATAAGTATTTTCATAATCATACTGAATACAAAGATCCTATTAAAATAGGAGAGAAATACAATTTAAAATCTACATATTTTGAACCATATGAAATCAAATTTGGTTTTGGAGAAAAGATGTATGGTCATAACTTCGACTTTCCAAGTTTAACTTCTAAACTTACATTAACGGATAAAGTAAGTCCATCAGAAAAAGTTGAAATGCATTATGTGGAATATAAAGGTGATGTACAAAAGGATGCGAATGGTAATGTGTTATTACCATAAAGAAAGAGAGGTATACTTATGAATAAAAAACTTACTATCTTTGATAATAACGGTGGTACAAATATTATTAAAGGTGATAAAGCTAATGTTAAAGGAACTGATATTATTTTAAAGTCCTTGGCTAATGGTAAGGTAATATTCCGTGGTTCCAATAAAGTAATTGTATCTGGTTCTGAATTTAATGCAATCAAAGACTTTGATTATGATAAGTTTGTATTAGATGATGAATATGATTTCTTAAATTCTATTCCAAGCTATGATATGGCATTTAAGAATGCAAATAGACCTTTTAAATCTAGTAGTGCTGTAGAAATTCCAACAACACTCGATGGTTTTGCAACAGCTGGATTTAATTTCTATACTGGTGAAGCTGGTACAAATAGTACTTTAAGTATATTCAATAACTTATCTATTAGTAGTGAACCTGCACATAAGTTATATAGACATTTTGCTCGTAGAGCTTGTCTATGGTGTGTTGGTATTGATGGTTGTGGTATTGAAGCTTCTAGAGTATTTAAAGTACATAATACAAAGTGGATTGCACCGTATGGATATTGGGATTTTAATGATGGTACAGGTGGTAACAATACTTATCCAACAACTGATACAAGTGGACTAACTTGTTTGATTCCGTTTAAATATAGAACATCTGATGCTGACTTAAGCACATCTTATAGAAAGCAGTACTTTGGTCGTATGGATGCAAATGGTGTTATCGGATATTTCTTTAAAACATTTGATGAAGAACCTAAGTTAATTAGACGCTACGCTGATGATAGTGCAGATTTAATTAATATTACTGGCTCTGGGTTAGATGTATGGAAAGATAAACGTGATTCTGAAGCAGAGGTTGTTGTGCAATTAAAGATGAGTGTATCTGCATCTGACTGTAGAGAATACTTTAACAGAAACGTTGGTACAAACGATTCTAAGATTAATACAATTTCTTTATGTACAGCAATTCCATATCTCAACCCAGAAGGAAATCTTGAGTATGCTGATATTAGACCATTCACAAGATTTAACTTCCCAAATGAAGCATTGATTGATTATTCTAAAGGTATCGAGATTATTTATTATCTATACTATTAAAAAATAAAGGTAGGTGACAATTACGTCACCTACCCCATTTTTGTTTTCTGATTCTATATCTTAGTTTCCATAACGAGTGTTTACAGCAATCTTAAGTTGTGATAAGATTGTTCCAGCTGTTACAACACTATTCTCTAACTGAATGATATGTTTTCTATCATGTTTATATAATGATAAGAGCTTCAGATAAAGCAGACTTTCCAATCCTCTGATTTCTTCAGATGATTGTTTCACGCCCTTGTTCTTAACGTATTGTAAAACAATCCCATTGATGCTAGTGCATTCCTTTGCTCTTTCCTCGAATGATTCCTTTGTTATTTGGTCAATTGAATAACGTCCCATGATTATCTCCTTTATTCTTGATATGATTGACAAACTTCAATAAGTCGTAATTCTTCTTCTGTAATAGAATTGATTCCAAGTTGTGCAAATGAATTAATACAAATCATTGTGTCAGTTTGTAATGACATCTTACTATTAAACATACCATCATTATAAGATACCTGCATACTAAGTCTAGGATTAAATAGTTTTGCAGCGTTCAATAAGAATTCATCATTAATGATAAGTGTGATATTTAAAGTATCACCATCAAAGTCTGCACCCATCGACTTGAGAATTTCATGTGGTAAATGACAACTATATGTGTCATTCTTTGTTACACCAGTTACATGAAGTTGAATAATAGACGATGGAGAAATACTAGGATTTCGATTTAAGATAATTCCAACATACTGATTATCAATGATATTCTGAATCAAATCAGCAATCATCGGATTATACTCAATACGGGCTTCATCCCAAATGCGATAAGCCTCTGCAGGACTATAGGTTTTTGTAAGAACATTAATGATTGTCAAACTCATTAATTCAATCAAAGTTGGATAGGGAAGAATGACTTCATCAATTCTCAAATCTGGGTCTGGAATAATTACATTTCTTGCGGTAAAGTTATAACGTCCACCGTTTAAAGAACGGGTATAACCTTTCTTCTGTGCAATTACTTTTTCCAAGTCTGCATAAATTTCCATATACTTCATTTGAATGTCATACAGAATCTGATTTGTTGGCTTTGAACGGTTTCTAGAATAGATATCATGTTTGTTTAATTTTGCTACTAATCCAGCAATCAAATTATACAAAGCATTATTTCCTTCAAAGTTAAACTTATTCTGTTTAATAGAGAATGGTCTTAACTGAGATGTATATACAGGTAAACAATGTGTAAACACAATATTCTTATTCTGCATAATATCCTCATAATAAGCCATCTTATTTGTATTGGACTTATATTTGTTTCGATAGAACTCCATTACTTCATCAAATCTATCTCTCAATTCCATAAACCCAATACCAGAAAATGGATTTGTTTTAGATGGTGTCTTTGGAATTGCGAAACCATCCTCATCAATCTTCGGTTCTACATTAATGATATCATCGAAGATTTTCTTTCCGATAAATGCTACTAACTTTTTAAACATATTTGGATGAATTACAGTGAAATCATTCATCTTTATCCATCCTGTAATAGAAAAGTCATTTGCAACATATCTTACTTTCGTATGACAAAACGGACAAAATAAACCATTGTTTACCTTCATCATTGTTTTACCACACTTACATTTATAAACGTCCCCAAATGGTGTTACATCATCAATCTGCATTCCAAATCTTGAAGAAAAGATACTGTCAATAGAACGAATATCTTTCTTAATGTTTTGCTTCTTTACGATATAAAACCCTGTACCTTTTACAATATCATCTTCACATTCCTTATCAAAATCAATCGGAACGATTCTAGATTCAAATCTGTATAAAGGTTGTCCATTTTCATTCAACGGAATATTGAATGGGTAATTACCTGTAACAGAAACATTATAGAATTCTTCCAATTTCTCATACAAGTAATCATAATTTTCCGATGTTGAATATACGTCTGACATATTGTACCTCCTATAATTTTTTATTATAAAGTTGACGATAGTGTTTTATACTACAATATCACCAGCTATCATAATGCCCTCTCTGAATTCATTAAAATACTTGTACTTCTTCTGAATACTAAGAGTATATTGATTAATCACAATGTCAGGGTCATTCGTAAAGTATTCCTTATACTCATCCAGAATACCACAACGACGAATGATACTTTCCAGTTTCGCTAAAGTCAAATCATCATCAAATGTGATTTCTTCTTTCGCAGTAATATCCAATTTCGGGATTGTCTTATTATCAGACAATACTCCAGGTTTCGTATCGATTTTGAAATCGATATCTTCATCAAAATCTTGTACAATCGTAACACTTAATTCATTAATCACAAGTGTCTTAGATGGTACAATGTTTTTCTTTGTTGGTATACTAACGTCTTTAATAGACACATACCGACGTGGTTGTTGTTCATGTGGATTATTGTTCAAATCTCTAATTAGAATTGACATATAATCTCCTCCTTTAAATAGTATTAAAGAGTAGTTGACCTTCCTCTTCAATATTATAATATGTAATTATAACCCATTTCAACAATCATATAAATTCGGAAAGGAGAATACAATATGTTTAAGCCAATGTCAACAACTGAACAAAAGAAAACAAAGATTCTTGAAGGCAGGAAATTAGAAGAACAAGAAAGAAGTAAAATATTCAAATGTATTGTTGATGAAGGTGAGTATTATCATTATACTGACCTAAATGGTATTACCCATAAAGAATATAAAGCATTGCCTTCTATTGAAAGAAAGCGAGTAAGGAGGAATCAATATGGCTATTAAAAAGAGAAAATCTAGATATATTACAGATAGTGAAAGAGATTATATTCTATCGTTATCTAGCAAAGATTGTTTGAAAACGAGTATATTCATGGAATGTTTCGGGGAATTTAATGGAAAGAAAAAGTTTAACACTTATGATGTTATAAAAGTGCCACCAAAGACCTATCATAATAATAAGAATGAATTTGTTACTACAGTTGGTTCTTGGTTCTTTAATAAAGCTTGCATCGATTATCCAGGACTCTTTGATGAAATTGGATATATTAATAAACCAATTAGTAAAGGTGTGTATGGAGATATTAATGATAAACTATCTCTAGCCATTCTGGAAGATAGAGTAACAACACAGCAATTTAAAGACTGGATTCTCTGTTGTCAAAAATTCATGAATTATTCTACTGTAATTTGCACTACTTCTTCAGAGGATATGTTATTAATCTCCAAAGTCATTGAACCAAAGAAGAAAGAATTGTTTAAGAAATATGAAAAGGAATTGGCTGCTGGTGATGCATTTACTATGCAGAAGATAGAGAATGAACTATTAGCCTATTGTGAAGATAAATTAAAAGATGACCCTGCATGGGATAATATTAAAGCTGGTGCAGGTGCAGACTTAGGTAACAACTTTAAGAATATGTATGTTGTAAAAGGTGCACAGAAAGACCCTGATCCTACCAAAGGATATAACATTATTAAGTCTTGTTATTCTGAAGGCGTATCAAAAGATGATTATGCAGCAATGGCAAACTCTCTAGCAGCCGGCCCATATTCCCGTGCTAGAAAAACAGCTATATGGGGTTATGAAGAAAAGAAATTCTTATTGGCATTTCAACATATTAAGTTAGGTCCTAAGGGCAGTGATTGTGGTACAAAACGTACAATTACAGTAACTTTAGACAAGAACTATATGAAGCTCTTAATGTATTCATATATAGTAGAAGGAAGTAGACTAGTGCGTCTAGACAGTACAAATATGGATAAATACAAGGGTAAAACAGTAAAGGTAAGATTCAGTAGCTTATGCAAAAACGAATGCATCTGTAACAAGTGTGCTGGAGACTTATACTACCTACTAAATACCCCTAATATCGGTACTGCTACCCCTCAATTAGCTAGTTCTGTAAAGAATATTATGATGAAAGCATTTCACGATAGTACAGAGAAATTTACACAGATGAACGCTATGGAAGCATTCGGAGATTAATTTTAAAAATAATGGAATTTGTCGAGCTTGTTAACAAGTAATGGTTTTATTTTAAAAAATACATAACATAAAAGTAAAAAGGAGGTATAAATATGCCAAAAAATTCAAAATACAAACCATTACTACCAGGTGAAACTATAGGTGATATGTTTTTAATGCGAGCCTATAGAGACACCAAGAACGATCGTAGAATGTTTTCTACACGTTGTACGAAATGTAACCGAATCAAAGAAATAAGTGAACAGACTTTAAAGAGTAATCCAAACAGCTCAAAACATGAAATTGCATGCAGTCGAGATTTAAAGTCATTGGACCCCTTATTCTATGATATCTTTATGCACATGAGAAATAGGATATACAATCCGAAAGATAAAGAATATCATAGATATGGTGGTAGAGGTCTTACTATAGACTATACTTGTCCAGTTGATTTCTTTGATGATTGTTATGCAGCATATCTACAAACAAAATTTAGATATCCAGATACAAAGATATCTATAGATCGAGTTAATAATAATCTTGGGTACGTCAAAGGAAACATATCATTTGGTACACCGTTACAACAAACTCGAAATTCCACAACTGTAAGAAACTTTATTGCAGAGGCTCCGAACGGGCAATTATATCTTACTAATAATCAAATTCAATTTGGTTTAAATCATAATCTAGAGCCTAAGCATATTTCAGATTGTCTTAGAGGTATACAAAGCACAACCGGTGGTGGTTGGAGATTCTATAATCTAAATCCATTGTTCGATTATAATTTCGACAATGATTTAAGATACATTAAAGAATTATATTATTAATCTATGGAGGGTACTGTAATGAATACTTATATTAACATGATGAAGAAAGCTAAGTGCAATGATGAAGCAGTCGCTATTTTAAGAAAGATTAAGACTGATATCAAAGAACCAGAAGAAATGAAGAAAACTATGAAAGAAACAGAAAAGTATTATTTTACACATTTGAAAGAAATTTGCACAAAGAAAGAATATAACAATGTCAGTGAATTTGTTAATTGCTATATTGGAATGAGAAATATGTGTAAGTAATCAACAATGCCAAAATATATAAATAAAGTCCTAGAGAATTTCCAAACACAATCTCTAGGACTTTTCTATAAAGAGGAAAGGCCAAGTGTTGAATATGAATTTTAAATATATACCTTATAGTGATGAACTTGCTAATATGATATTAAATCATAAATCTGATTCTCCTTCTCCACCAGTTATCGTAGCAACAGAACGTTATAATATAAAAGATTATGAGCCTATAGGGGTTGAATTTGATGTTATATTAAGATTTTTAAAGAAAGGATATATTTGCACTAGAAAAGCTTGGAATAAAGATAAATTTTTAAAGTTTATCAAAAGCAAAAATACTTTTGAAGTAATTCGTAGATATGGTGTAGCTGTTGATTATCTTATGACAGGTCAAGATATTTTAGCAAACGATTGGACAATTGCATTTTCAAAAGAAGACAATGAAGGGTTTAATATCTGCGATGAACTTTGGTGATTACATAACGAATAAAAGGAGAATATTTATAAATGGACAATGATAATCTGTTAGAAATTTTAAAAAGTAATGGAGACTTAAATGATGTTAATCCTCAGATTCAAAGTTTAATGAATCAAAAACAGAATAGTAAAAATATTTTACAGGAGGATACATTTATGGACAATACTAAAGTATCATTATTTGACAAGTTCAAACGACAAAAGAAGGACAAAGACCATCTATTTCTAGTCGAAGATGCTTATATCGTTTCTAGGTTAATTGATATGGGTGATAAAACAAAACCTTATTATGAAATCAAGTATCTAGAAGTTGGTAAGGATGAGTATGATATTGGATTTGGGTCTACTGATCGAAAGAATCTAATAGAATGGCTTGAAACAGATTTTGAATTTGTTAATCCTAATAAAGCTATAATTAATATACTTGACCATTTCTCTGAAACAATTGAACAATTCTATCAAAAAGAAGAAGAAACCAAACCTAAGAAGAATGTTCTAGTTGGTGAACCAATGACAGCATTGGAAGCTATAAAGTTACTAAAGCAAGGTAAATTAATTTCAACGAAAAATCCAAGAAGATTATTCAAATTTATCTTTCTTGCAAAGGATGAAACACAATACTTTAAAATGTATTTTGGCGGTAATGCTATCATTTCTTCTACACCTTATGCATTTACTACTAGTGATTTACTATCTGATGAGAAGATATGGTATGAATATGATGATGGTGAAACTTATAACATAGATATGCTGTAAAGGGGTTATGAATTATGTGTTACAATTTTAAAAAGCTAGTAGAGAAGTTTTTAGATCCAGCTCCAGCCGGAAACAATAAAAAATTGCATTCGGATTTTCTGGATAAGATTATTTCGTGTGAATATATAGTTGGATGCTTTAGAGAAGATTTACCGAAATATAGTATTCCGTTCTCTTCTAAACGTCCAAATTATACAAAAGCTAAATCAAATCGTAATAAAGAATTCTTCATTGTTATTGCATTGGGTAATAATAAATTTCAAATTATGAATGATGATATATTTGATGTGCTAACAAAAAATTACTATGTATATTGTGATCATAATTTTTCTGAATTCCGTTATCATGTTGTAGATTTAGAATTCAATGGTGAATGGAATCTTTCTAGAAAGCCTATTATTTGGCATATAATTTCCGAAAATGATAATCCAATTGATATCATTATCGATGAATCTTTAAGTTTAAATCTTGCATTAATGTATTTTCATGAAGGGAAAACTATCTTTAGAAAGAAATGGAAAGAAGAAGGTAATGATAAAGAACTTAAAGAAGGTCCTGTAAATGATTTTCTATTCACACTTGAAGATATTGAAGCTGAAGATTGGTGTGTTAAGAAACAAATAACGCAAAAAAGTGATGTTCCTGAACCTAAGTTAGTAGATTTTATTCAAGCTTCTAAATATCTTAAAGACGGAAAGGAAATCTATAGTAGTGCGTTGGAAGAATATGGGATTAAATATTTAAAGATAATTGAATTGGTATCATCTAATAAAGCAGATAATGATGATGACCATACAGAACAATTTAGATTTATTGGAGCATATTTACATGGTGAAATATATAAATGGGATGAACGAGAATTCTTTGAAAAGCATTCTCTACTAGATAAAATTTGGTATACAGAAAATTGATAATTTACTATGTTCCTGAGATAGCATTGTCTATCTCAGGAATCTTATTTATATATTATAATAGTGATAGATAGGATACAGAAAACTGTTATAAAGAAATCGTCCTATCATCGGAGGCTATTATGTTTGAAAAATTTCATGAAAATATTAAAAGAATGGAGGAAGAAACAGAGAGATGCAAAAAGCAGACAGCACAGATACTGGAATCCAAAAAAGAAATCGATAAGATTTCTACTGAGATCAAGAACGCAGCAGAAATAAATGACGGAAAAAAGATGTTAGATTTAATTCAACAAATGACTAACATGGTCGCTAATGAAATAAAGTAAACTGTCAGCTAAAATAACTTTGGTTCTCTTATAGCATATGCTATAAGAGAGCCTTTTTATTTTTTTGTCAAAACTTTATAATAAAAGATGATAGCTGTTATTTAAGGAGGGTAAAGTCTTAATGAAGCAAGTATATTTAATCCCTATGTCTAGATATGAAGACGAAAATGAAAAAGTAATCAATGATGCTATTTATAGAATCGGTAAAGATTCTTCAGTTACTTGGTTAGCTGATCTTATCAAAGCTTTAGATGATAGTAAGTATATGCTTGTAGCTGATAAAGAAGAAACTGCTGGTAGCGAAACACCAGAAATTGGTGTAAGAGTTATTAGAGGTTCTCAAAATATGCTTAAGACAGAAGAGATTATTAATGAAGAATTAAAGGCGATGGATGAAGATAGTAAGTCCTTTATTTCTATTTGTCATCCTTCTGAATTTATGTATATTATTCTTTTCGAATACAAAGCTGGTACTAATCCAAGAGTTAAGATTGTTCCAAATCCAGCAGATGCGTATATTGGTTCTAGAAAATTAACTGACTTCTTTGAAAGATTAGATAAAGATGATTCTTGGGATTTAGAACCATATGATAGTTTCATACTAGATGATAAGAACTTAATCATTCTATTTAAATAATGGAGGTAATTTATATGAAAAGTCTTGTTATTAATATTGGTCGTGCTGATGTCACAGAAATTGAAAAGCAGGTTAATGAAAAACTTAAGACAGTAGAAAAGTTTTCTTCTATTAAGATGACTGCTACTAGTTCTAATACCGTTGCAGTAGTTCTATATGATGATTCTACATCTACAGTAACAAAGCCACAGGTTAAAATTGTACCATTCTCTATCAATGATACAAAAGAAGCTGCCAAAGTAATTGATAAAGCTTTGGAAGGATTGAAAGTTGTAAGTGTAGAACCAACTACAATTATTGATGATAATCGTCTTATTGTTGTATATGATGATAAAACAACTAGTACTAAAGATGATCCTTCGTCTTCTGATACAGACCAGGGAAAGAAAGAATAAACAATTGACTCCATACCGTGAATGGTATGGAGTCTATTCTATTGGAAAACTATGGAGGTATACCTTATTTATTAGTTGTATTATAAATACCAGAATATTCAAGAATAGGAGATAATGTAGGTGCTTTTTCAATAAGCTTAGATTCAACATTCATCAAGAACTCCTTATCATGTACATCTGTAAACTCTGCCATGATAATCCCCAGAATATTATTATCATGGTCATATACTGCAATTGCACTAGCTGAGCGAATATTATTACCCCGCAGCATACCAATTAACACCGGAGAATCATGTACCAATTCATCTGTTTCATCATTAGAATCAAGGACACTCATTTTACCATTTTTATAAATATAGGATATGCTATTATCAAACATCTGTAATGGTAAACCTGTATGTGGTTTAATATTCTTTACAACACCGGAATTCTTTTTTACAACTTCACATATACATGATGTTTTAAAAAAGGGTAATCCATGAGAACTATAAACACCATTATGAAACACATAAATTGCAACTCTATCAGCATCAATTGTGTCAGACAAATCTCTCAATACTTCTTTCAAACTAGAATTGATATTTAGAAATACCTGAACTAAATCAGGTTCTTTCTTCGTAATTTGTTTTGGTGTATCTTTTTTCTCCTCCTCTTCTTTAGAATTTTTCAAAAGCATATCAACAAGCTCTTGTTGCTGTTCAATAATATGATTATTAGTCTTCTGATTGTTCTTTAAGATATAAGCAACCACCACTAATAAGATTATTAGAAAAACAGCAATGATAACAGCTGAAGCACCATAAGTATGAATCAAATCAGTATATTCTTTGATTTGTTCTGTATAAGTAGATGCTTCAGTATCCATTGTAGTAACCATACTTACTCCTTTCCGAGTATATCAATACTCATAGGTATTATTAAATTGTTGGTAATAAATGAACGAGGGGATAGTCGAAACTATCCCCTCAATTTTATTCTGTATCTGTTTCAATAACTTCTTTATCTGTAGATTCTGTAGAAAATAGTGCTGCTTTATCATCAATATAAGATGTACCGTTTGTTGTATAGTATTTATCTACAATACTCGTGATTACAGAATTTCTATTAATAAAATCTGGCTCATTAATACTGGCTTTTCGATACATAGTCATTGGACCTTTCGCTGTGTCATAATTATAGAATAATTTATTGAGATTCTCATCAGATAAATCATTTAATATTTTATCTAACAAAGTACGTTCAGCATATGACTCTAACTTTGTTAAATCTATTGATCTTACTAATCTTGTATTTCTAAAGATATTCTGATTGGTTGCACTAGTAAATTGATTTTTTGCTGATTCATTATTATCAGGATGTAAACCATCATTAATATACACTTGTTCAATGATATCTTGTGTATCTAGATGGTTTAATACTTCTAGTATTCCTGCATTGATTTCTGGATTATATACAGAGTAATCTGTTTTAATGCTCATAATCGTATCAGATATATCTTCTAATTCATCTAATCTAATCTTCTTACCGTTTAAGAATACAAAGACTGAATGCTTACTAGAAATACCATATAAAGGAGAATGCATTTTAATATAGTTTGTTCGTGTATTACTATTTTCATAAAGTTCATTACCCATTACTCTATATTCATCTTCATTCTTACTCAATTCTATATCACCATTTGTGATATAACGCTCTTTTGTTTTCTCATCATAATACTCTGTATCTATATGGAATAAATCGTTAGTAACATAGAAGATATCAATAATATCTCCTGTTTTAATTGATACGTTAAATACAACACCAACGTCTGTAATAGGAGTATTGATAATAGAATGGAGATAATAATATGATTTTGGTAAGAGGAGACCATTCTTAAAGATTAGCAAATGAGAATTCTTTAAACAGAATTTAAAATCATCATCATCGGTTTTATATACATATGTCTTTTCATTCGGTACTTCATATTCTTTCTTATTTAGTAAATAGATTGTACCAGCATCCATATCTTCTGCAGCGACAAAATGTTTATATCTGAACTGACGTTTAGAAGATAGATATAAAACATATGGAGTTTTAATATCTCTATCTGTATCATAATTACCATCATTAAAATCTTCTGTCTTTTGGTCAGAACCTGTGTTAATACCAGTACCTATTTTAAATACATCAATCGTAGTACCGTAAAAGGCATAGTCACCAATTGTTGTTATATTATCTCCAATAATACAAGTATGACCCATAGAACCACAATTATAAAAAGCATTGTTATTAATTTTAGTAATTGATTTTGGAAATTCTATTGTATCATGAACAGTTCTTGTTCCGTTTTTATATTCGATACCAACTGTGTTAAGTCCACCACCAGAACAGAACAATTCTGGAATATAAGTGATCTTAGTATCTTCTTTAAAATAAATATTATTGAGAGAATTGCATCCATAAAAAGCACCTTCACCAATTTCAGTTACAGAAGCAGGAATTACAATATCGTTCATTGCTGTACAATTCTGAAAAGCATACTTGCCAATTGTTATTAATGTATCAGGAAGAATCAATTTAAACTTGCTTACTTGAAGATTGGATAATGCATAATCTTCAATAACAGTTATTTCTTTTAATTCAATTATTGATAATGAGTTTAAACATTTAGCAAGATTTTCTATAAAGGTTTTTCTTACAGTAGAATTGGATTCATCACCATATATCGTAATCTGAGGGTCATTTCTTACAACTGTACTAAAATCAGTAAGACCACAATATAACATTTGCATTTAACATCCCTCCTTTCTTAAACACTGCCATTCTGTGTTTCTTCTTTTTTAACTTTTATATTTCCGTCTTTGCATTTGATACCACCACCATTATTTAAGTTCGTAGCATCTCTAATCCATGGTAAAGTCTTTGAAATTTTATTCCATTCTTCCATTGTTCCAGAAAAATCAATTTCTCGAACATTCTGTGTTGCAAGAGCCATAAGTCCGATACCAGATATTCCACTAGTACCTCCACCACCACCTGGTTTAACATGTACACCACCGTTAGTAGTGCCATCATTCTTTGGAACTTTACCATCAAATGTTAGGAAATATTCTCCACCACCTTGTTTTGTAACTCTATATAAACCATTTAATTTAGTATCTGTTGTCAGACGAGCATAGAATTTTTTATTTGTATCCATTGTAACGGATTGCTTATATGATAATACATTAAATGACAATTCATATGTCGTATTATCTGTTTTATCAACAGTCCATTTATCATCCTTATTACTTGGCATAATATTAACGAGTAATTGAACATTTTCAGCATCAAATAAACTCGTATTACAAGCGATTGCTGGACTGAAATCTTTATTTTCTGTTATAGATTCATATAGACCTTTATCCATAGGATTGCCATACTTATCAGTACGAATCCTGTTAGGAGAATTAGAAGCATATAAAGTAGGAACATTTATAGATAAGTCATCATCTGTTTCGCAAATCTTCTTCATTATTGAGTTGTTTGCATTTAGAAAGAATACAAATTCAAATACATCACTGTTTAATATATAATCAGAATTGAAATCAACTGAAAAAGCAATATCTGTATACTGAATACTACTATATCTATCATATAACTCTCTATTCTTAAATATCATGACATAGTTATATTGTTTACCAATATTCCATCTAGACATTTCTAATTTAGAATTATCAATCACTTCATCAACTTGTGTTGTGATAACAATATCATCATTGTTATAAAACATAAGTAAATCAGTATCTCTATTATATTTCATATCAGTGTACAATTGTCTAAAGTTCTTATCTACATCTGTAATAGAATTCGATGCAGCATTCTTTGTTATAGTAGGATTAGTCTGGTCTTTAAACATCATTTCAAGATATGTATCTTGTGTAATTTGGATTCTTCTTCCATTCCTAATATAATACAATTCTGAAACTGTTGCTAAGTTACCATAAGATTTGTTTAAAACAACTTGTAATTTCACGTTATCAAACAGTACTTTTTGGTTACTGTTCTTTAAAAATGTCATAATCTTATATCCATCTAAAGTACAATATTTTTTATAAGGATGCTGTGATTGCAGTTTCTTTAATTCAGCACCAGTTTTACTGAAAGAAACAATACTACGTTTGATAGATTGCTCTAGTTTATCGGCATCATACCCTACAATATAATTTAAACCATTCTTAAGATTTTCTTCATATGTTTGATTGAAGTCATAAGTAAAATTAAATACTTCATCTAATAAATGCATACTATCCAATGTATATTCCTTTTCATCTAGACTCCAATAGAACATTTCTGGAAGATTACGTCTTAATCCCCATTCAGACTGAAGTCTATGAGGTTTATTATCTTTATCATAATATCCATAGTTATAATAGAATCTAGGATCATAGATATAATCATAATCTGAAGTAGGTGGTTCTGATGTAGAAGTTGTGATAACATCTTCTCTCGAATCCTCTATTTCTTCTGGAATGATAAAGTCAGCAGAATAGTTCATCTTTATAATAGAATCCAGAACCATGTTAGGATCATACTTAAATATATTCTTAGCAATTGCATTTAAGATATTAGCAGTTTTTCTATACCGATAATTCAGTACGACAGGATACTTGTTAAGATTTATCAAGTAGTCATTATCAAAATAATAGATAAATTCATCAATTGGCGTAGCACCTTCTTCAACGTTATTAAGATAAGCTAATTCAAATCGTAGTTTTAAACTGTCATATGTCAAATCAGTATATTCTTGTTCTAAACCAAATTCTTTCATAATTGGTGTATATGGTAATAACTTTCCTTTTGTATCACCTTCATAATTAATGAAAGCATCATTTGGTTGTGTCTGGTCATCTCTGATTTCATTATCAATTGGAATAAGAATATCAGGAATTGTAGCATTGGTTGAATTTAGAATATTTAATAGATAGTCTTTGTATTTTGGATTTACAGTTCCATCTTCTTGATAGAAATCTTTTTCATCAAGCTTCTCCATAAACATGCTATCTTCATTAACAGGAACAGCGATAAAGCCACCATTCATATAATTCAACACACTGTGTTGATCAGATTCATTAATATTAATAACCAATTTGTATCTATCACTATCAATATTACCTGTATTATGGAATGTAATTACAATCGAAGTAAATCCATCTTTCGTATCAGAATATATATCTGTCAAAACGACTTGATTGGTTACTGTGTCATATACAGCAGTTGCCGTTACATTTCCTTTTACAACTTCTCTCCAAATACAAGTACCATCTTCTTTAGTAATTGCTGGGCAACCTTTAATAATATCAGCATAATACAATGTTACTTTATAAAGGCTCTCTTGAATATTCTGGCTATCTTTATTCATTGTAATAACGATATTATTCTTAGACTCATCGTAGTTAACATCAGCTAACACTTGTTCACCAGTAGCAATTTCAACAATCTTTACAGCTGGACATTGTTTCTGCTCATCATCTACTGAAATAACCCATACACAATCACCATCTTTATTTGCAATCAATTTGGGGTTTATCTGAGTCTTATATTTATTAGAATCAGATTTAATACCAGATACATTAATCTTTCTAAATTCATCGAATGATATCTTTGTATCAGATTTCAATTCTCTTAACGTATTGTAAAGCATAAAGCATTCATATGGTGTTACATAGTTATACTTATATCCGTACATTGTTCCATTTGTAGCAATATATGTACCAATATCTTTCTTTGCTAAAATATAGATTTCATTTAGGTAAGTCTCTATATTTGCAGTAACATCCTTTCGATACTTTTCATATTCATCTGCTAACTTATCATGATTCTTAATACGTAGGATGTTGTCTTGATCGTACAATACCTTTGTATTATAGAATACTTTAAAGATTCTAGGATTATTGAATAGTCTCTTAAATCGAATGTCCATAATATTAAATGGATGCCAAGTTATTGTAAAGTCATCATTCTTTAATGTACCTCTACCCGTCTGGTCATTTGGGTTATATCGATTCAGTTCAAATCCTAAAAAATTAAATTGCTTTAGCTTGCATCTATAATCATTATCACAGAACTGTCTAAAAGACTTTGTATAATTAATACCAGCATCTTTTAAATTCGATTCATCACCATCATATAAAGTAAATTCCATAAATCGAATATTATCATCAAGACAAATAATCTTATCAAAGTTATATCCAGTAGAATTGGAATACAAATCCATAAGATGTGTAAATTTTGTTGTAAGAGATGGTTTTTCAATTGTAAAAATAATCTGTTTATTTATCTTTCCATCAGTAATATACTTATCATACTCAATCGTATTAGCATCTAGAGATCCAATCAAATATGCTACTTTAAACGGAATATGAATATAGTCTAAATATATTTCCTTATCATCATCTAAGAGAGATGCACCTGTTTTAGATAGATTTGATACAATGATAAATGTATCAATACTATCTACAGAAATTAATACTCTATTCCAACTAATAGACAATCCATTTAGAAAAATCAATGCAGCATTCACCCAACCAAGATTATATAAGTTATACAAACTACTAGGAATCAAAGTATCAATATCTTGTCCACTAAGAAGTTTACATTCAAAATCATCGATTGTTTCAACTTTCTTTTCATTTCCATCTTTATCAATTACAGTACAACTTTCTCCAGAAGATTTAATATCTTTTACAATTGCTCTGGCAATTTGTTCATAAGTATATGTAGCAGAGTCTAAATCTCTTACTTTAGAATAGTATTTTCCTTTATAATAGTCAAAGAAAGTTCTCAGAATAACTTGCTTAAAAGAAACATCATTATCTTCATCTTCTTTAAGACTCATAAGATGAATTGTTCTATCATAGATTAGTCTTCTATGACGATCATCAATAAATTTAACCTTATTTGTTCTAAAAACAAATTCTCTAACTGCACCACCAGTTAAAGGAGATTTATATCCAATTGGTGACAAATGGTCTTGAAAAAAATAAGTAAACGACTTTACTTTCTTTTGGATGATTTCTCCTTCATCAGATTCTTCAGTATCATATTCAAATGGTTGAAATGACATACCTGGAATCTCAACTGGAACTAAGCAAGATTCTAATGCTTCATAAGTACTTTCCGTTTTCTTACGAAGCTCTTCTACTTTATTTCTATAATCATCGTAATAAGCAGTATCGAAATCACTTACAAGTTCATTGTTATTATACATATATTGAGTGTCAATAGCATAGTAATCAGAATTTCGAACACCATCGACTTTCTCAATATATCCATATTTAGTATTTGTTTCATTAATTGGATTCGATACAACTTTTCCTTGTATATCTTCCATATATTTACTCATACTAACGTCCCACCTTTAGCAATAACATTCTTTGTATAACTTACTAAAGTATTACCTACCACCTTTTCAATTGTTTTTTGATTGTTGATATATGCACCACAGTATGCATCTGTCAACATAGCAGACAATGCTGGATAATATTCAATTGCAAATACAGTGTTAGAACCGTACAAATACATCCATTTATCAATCACATTATCTACTTTCAATGCAGGAACTTTAATTAAGTCAGCAAGTTTTTCTACAAAAGATTTAATCGATTCAAAATCCTTTTCATCACACTGAGCCATAATCATTTCCTGTTCTCTTTCAGAAAGATTTGTAATTCTACCGGCAATATGCTGATAGTTATTATTAAATTCCTTCTGAATGATGTTCTCTGTAAAGTACATACAAGATAAGAATTGACACTTGGATTTAGAAGAAGGAATTACAGAAATCTTTGCAAGATAGTCAATTATATGCGTAAATAGATTACAGAAAGCTTCCATTGTATCACTGACCAATTGTGTAGAAAGGATTTGATTCTCAGCTTTATGATAAATCATTGTAGTCATAGCATTCACAATATGAGAAACAAGAATATCAATACTTCTACATTTATAACTACCGTCCTTATCCATTATAATAAGTCCGGTACAATCAATGAAAATCTTATAATCTGTATTAGATTTAAACTTAGGGTCTCTTGCACAAATAACCCTGAACTGTGTATTCAACGGTGTAGTATCAGATACACACAGAATTACGTTCTTAGACATCAAAACCTTAAGAAGACAACTGTCAATCTGTCTCTTCTTAAACTCATACTTAATATCCTCAAACTTATCAGTATCTTTATCAATACGATTTGCATTTACTAAGAATCTAAAAATATTCTCTTCATACGGAAATTTCGTATAGATAAAAGTATTGTTATAATTTTTAGCCATAACGATTCCTCCTTTATAGTCATTTATAATAAAGTTCGAGCTATACGACAAAAAAGAAACTGCCCATCTAACGACGGACAGTATTCTTTTATCGGTTTTAAAGGAAAACTATTAATATTCAGTTTCCTTAAGGCAACCCTTGATTGCCTGTTCGAAGCTTACGAAATCAGACTCCGGTCTGTTTTCGTGTTCATCACAAACAACGTTGACGTAGAGTTCAACGCCATTTACGATAATTTCGCCAGTGTATCTAGCCGTAAATACATTGGCAAAAATGAAATCAACACTGAATCCTTCCTTGACATTATACATAGTTGGATAGGATCCAGTGGGGCAGTTGTTGTTCCAAATGGTAATATACTTACCCTTTAATTCCTCCTTTCCAAACATGTTCTCGAGTTTGATTCTCGAGATTTTAACAGCGTTCAGATCAACGCTGTTGATGAGCACAACTGTGCTCTTGTCATTAATAATCATAATGACTCCTCCTTTAATGATGATTCTGTATTCCTCGACAGTGCAGAATAGTATTCAACTACTATTCACTATTATATTATATAATTCAAATATTCAGAAAAAACAAAATGGGTTGGAACTAAATCCAACCCATCTTAATTATGCACTCCAATCATGTTTCTTAAAGTTTGCAATTTTTCCAAGCATCTTACAAACACACCTATCTCGCAAAGTAATATATTGTTGTTTTGTTAAACCATACTTTGCTCTAAATAGATCTGTTCCCATAGATAGCCATTTTTGGTAAATTTCGTATGCTTGTTCTTTTGTTTCAGGATTCATTAATACTGGCTTAGCTGCATTCTCAGCCATTAGTTCTTCATATGTAACTTGTTTAACCTCTGAGAACAAATCGACTGAAGGATCATACATATTATTCACAAATATTGTTTGACCATTTGCATAGCTATTTGCAGTGATTGTATTTAACTGATTGAAGATAGGAGCATTCGGAAATTTCTCTTTAAAAATTTTGACAATCGTATTAATAGATGTAGCATTAGCAACGTTTTGTAGTGTATGTAATGCTACTGCTGCATCTACAATTTCTTGAGAAGCATGTCCTAACTTATATTTCAATTGATATACATTAATCGTAAATATCTGAGATACATCGATGTAATTAGAGTTTGTGTCACTTTTAATGCCAGGGACTTTAATTACTCTCCCAGAAGTAATAGACTCTTGATCAAGTGAACCAGCTTTTGTAGAGAACGGTAACACTTTCACAATATCAGCATTATGTATATCATCAGAAATAATTAAAACCGGTCTATTCGGTTTTGCTATTATATGGTCATTTTCCTCGATATCAGACATAGGTTTGAATAATCCTTCGCAGATAAATATATCACCTCGATGAGCAAACACTCTGTTATAATCTATACCTGACTCAAATAGTAAGTAGTTATCCATATAATACACCTCCTTTATAAAAAAGTTAATCTGAGGTTAAATATAAAAAAATAACAGAGTGGGAAAATCCACTCTGTTATTCGTTACATCACAACTGCATCCACAGGACATTAGAAATTTACTTAGTGTATTCAGTTACCAGTTCATCATAAATCTCGCAATTTATTTTTTTCGTTACACCGCCATTAACACGACTTGATTTGCCGGTGGTTATCTTATATCCAACTTTACGAATTCTAGTTCCTAATATCTTATCAAATTTCAGCTTTTTGAGAAGAGAATTTATTCTCACTATTCTTGATTGAGATTTAAATCCCATTGCATCTGCAATTTCTATCAGAGTCATTCCATCTGCCTTTTCAACAAGTCCTTTAAGAATTTCTTTATTCGGTAAAGTTGAATGATCACAGATTTCTCTGACATGCTTTGCATAGAAGATCCAAGAATCATCAGTAGTAGATGGAACAACTCTGATCTTCATATTGATATCACCTTTCAATAATTCAGATTTCTTTTCAGATTCTTTATCTTCTTTCTTTTCAGATTCCTTATCTTCAATACCAAGCTGGAGCTTCAGATACTGAATCATATCATCTGAAGCTCCAGATAAAAATTCTCTTACAGAGTTAATTTTTTCTTGACGCTTCTTTTCTTCCTCTTCAGCAACCTTACGAGCTTCTTCTTCTTTTCTTCTCTTTTCAGCAGCTTCTTTCCGCTGCTGAATTTCCAGAACAAACTCTGAAGATTTATTAGAGATGTCTTCGGAAATTTCCTGTATCTGCTTCTTGAGATTATTCATTTCTTGTCTCTTGTTCTGGATATATTGAGTAACATACTCAACATACTCAACAACTTCAGATTCAGTCAAACCTGTCTGACCAGTAGCCATACCCATCAAACTGTCAAACAATGCTTTATCAATCGGTGCTACAGTCTGATTTGTCTGTGGCTTTTCTTCTTCCTGTTCTTTTACTTGATTAGCAGGATTTAATGCTTCAAAATGCTTGATCAAACCATTATAGATTCTATCAGCATCTTCGAAGCGAAGACGAAAATTATGCATTTTAAACAGTCTCGATGTGTTGTCATCAATAAGCATTACTTCATTTAAAAACAAGCTATAAGTTTGTCCGTAATACTTAAAGATAATTTTGTTGTTTCCAGCTTTCACTTTTCTTTTCGGATTAACTTTTCTGATCGCCCCGAAAATATTTCCTGTGGAATGTTCCAGCTTCAAGAAAATTCCCTGCTTACCGTTTACACTTTCAGCCAAGTAGAGAATGTAAGGCTCCACTTTATTAAAGCCAATAGCTTCTTTCTCAAAGATAGTGATTACCTGTGTGTTGTTTGTCGTATTCATGATGAATACCTCCTGTATTTTAAAATTCTCCGTAATTCCGTACGGGTCGGAAATAACATTTCTGCTATTCACTATAATGATATATAACTATGTTTTTTTTAATTTACTAAAAAACTTTCCTATAAAATTATTATAAATCGGAGGGTAATTAAATGCAATACTATAATAGGACGTTAGTTGAGATTCATACAGCAGATATTCATTTTGGAGCTATGGATCCAAAACTACAATATGATATATTAATGGAACAAATGATAAATGAAGTTAGAAAGATTCATTTCGATGCGTTCTTTATTAACGGAGATTTATTCCATCATAAGTTTATGTCAAACTCAGATGTTATTATGTATGCTTTACTATTTGTAGATGAAATTGTAAAGCTTTGTATTCAAAACAATGCAACACTTGTATTATTACATGGTACTTTTTCACATGATGCAGACCAATTGAAACTATTCTATCGATATATAAACTCTGGAGTAGATATAAGAATTGTAGAGAATATGCAGTTTCAAGACATCAAAGGAACAAAGGTTTTATGTATTCCAGAAGAATATAACAAAGGTAGAGAATATTATGAACAATTGCTATATTATACTCAGGACTATGATATGGCTGTTCTCCATGGTAATATCAAAGGTGCAATCTATGGATTAGATAGAGAAGATTTAGATACAGTTAAAAGCCCAGTATTCGATATTAACAGTTTTGCTCGTTGTAATGGTCCTATCTTATGCGGACATGTTCATGTACAAGGATGTTACCAAAACCATATTTATTATTCCGGTAGCCCATTAAGATGGAGATTTGGAGAAGAACAAGAAAAAGGTTTTCTCATCTGTTTATACGATGTACCGACTCATCAATATTCTATACAGTTTCAACCAATCAAATCTTTTCGATATGATACTATAAACTTAGATAATATGATAGATTGTGATGTGAAAGAAATCATAAACTATATCATTCAATTAAAGAATTCTGGTATTGACTATTTGAAAATAAGATTTCGAAATGCTACAACTTCAACAGATGCAGTTAAACAATACTTCAGTACAAAAGGTCAGAATATAATTATTGATGTGCAAGATTCTGGCTTCATTGAATCTATGAAAGAGAATCAAAAGACAAACGATAAGTTTGCTCAGTATGATTATATCTTCGACAATAACTTATCTGAATATGAAATCTTTACTAAGTATGTAAACCAGAATAAAGGAGAAGAATTTATAACATCAGATGAACTAATAAAAATATTATCGGAAACTTTATAATATCTATATATTATAATAGTGATAATAGGATACAGAAATCTGTTATAAAGAACTCGTCCTATAATCGGAGGTATATTATGAAAAATGTAAAAACAGAGAAAGCTTTATGTGATGGAATTCTTGATTACGTTATCGAACCAACACCAGAAGAATTTGATGAAGGATACAGATTTGTCAAATTTGAGGTTATCGACATCACAAAAGATGATGAAGAATTTATCCAGAAGCTCGCTATAATTCGTGGAGAAGTATATGAAGTTTGTAAGGGTATTGTTGACAATTGCATAGTTGTTTTTGACTGGGATAATAATGATATTGTAGGGAGTGTTAAAAGTCTTGAACAATATGTGAAAGATGAGAATATGGAGGATGTCCCAATATTCTTCATATTCGACACTGGGTTGCTTAACTTGTCATTTGAATGGGATATTTTGTTACTCATGAATGGGTATCTTGAAGCGAACACCTTGGTTCAGCTAGAAAATAATAAAGTTCTGCTTAAGGCTAAAAATGAGATATATAAATCCATGTTAAAAACTAAATACGAAGTATGGGAATCTTTTTGGCAGAGTACGGGAATCTTTTTGGCAGAAGCAAGAAACTGAAAAGAACTCAAAGTAATCGGAGGTATATTATGAAAGATGTATTTAACAGTATTTTTAATGGAACTCTCATTGAAGTAAAGTTTGTTAATGAAGGAATTTTGAATTGCAAATTCTTCTTGTCCGAACAAGATAAGAAAGATAGAAAATTCATGTTTGAGCTTGATCTTATTGATACTACAATAAATAGCAAAGAATTCATTCGTAGTCTTTCTATAACCCATGGAGATATTGTTTGGGCTTGCGAAGGAACGGTTAAAACTTGCATTATTGTTCGTAATTTTGATGTTTGTAATATTCAAAAATGCGTTAAAATAATCGAAAAACTATTGGAGTATAATGAATTGACAACAAGCGATATTCCTATATTCTTTGTCTTAGAAAAAAGTCAACATGACATTTTCTATACTCAGATCACTAGATTGCTGAAAGAAGGATATGTTGACGCAAGAGCATTGGTTGATTTTGAGAGTTATTCTGTTATGGATAAAACTACCAAACGTTTTGTTATGGTTAAAACTACCAAGCGTGTTCTTGAATCCATGTATAGACATGTATATATTCAAAAATACTTTAAGTGATAATTTTCTAGCAAAGAAAAAGAAAGAAAGGGGGGTGAGTAATTCACCTCCTTTATCTTTTGTTATTAAACGCATTATGCACGTTAACGTATCAAAAATAATATTAGACTCAATATAGGAGGTTATTATGGAAAATATAAATAGCTGTATTTTCGATAAAGGTTTTATTGAAAGAAAGTTTATTAGTGAAGGGATTATGAGATACAAATTCTTCTTATCCGAACAAGATAGGAAAGATGGAAAAATCATATTTGAGTTTGATATGATTAATACTACAGTAAACAGCAAAGAATTATTTCGTAACCTTGCTATAATCTATAGAGATATTGTTTGGGCTTGTAAAGGAACAGTCAATAAATACATTATTGTTCGTGTTTTTGACGGTTATGATATTCAAAGATGTATTAGAACAATCGAAATATTATTGGAAAATGATGAATTGACAACAAGCGAAGTTCCTATATTCTTCGTCCTCGAAAAAAGTAAACGTGACATTTTCTATACTTGGGTTACTAGATTGTTAAAAGAAGGATATGTTGACGCAAATGCTTTGGTCAATTTTGAACATAGTTTTGTTATGGTTAAAACTGACAAACATATCCTTAAATCTATGTATAATCATGTCTATTCAAAATTACTTTAAGTGATTAATTTTACTACAAAAGAAAGGGGGGTGAGTAATTCACCCCCTCCCTTATTTTTTGTTATTAAACGCATTATGTACGTTAACGTATCAAAAATAGTATTAAACTACTATACACTAAACAATCATGTAAAGATATAAACTCAATATAGGAGGTTATTATAATGGCAGTAAAAATTTCTCAAAGATATGAAAACTCAAGAAGAAGTAAATCTTCAGAACCAGTAAGAGAACTTACACAAAAATTAAGTTATGTAATTCTAGATTTGATTTGTTCTTATCTAGTATCAGAAAACAAAAATATCAAGACTAAGGGATATAAAACAATCAAAGAACTTTTCAGTATCATTAACCCAAATGACTATAAAAGTGATGCTGATATTGAAAGAATTGATTTTATTCGATTTGCACTAGATGCAAGATTAAAATATGGTTTGTATGACGCCAAGAAAGTCATGGATTATATTGTTTCTAGAGATGTAACACATGCAGGACATTATAATATCAATCTTCAAGAAATGTCGAACCAAGATGTAGAATACGTAAATACAATGGTAACAAGCTTACTTGATAGTGCAACATTCTCTTCTTATATCCATAGATTTGCAGAAATCAGCAGAGATTTTGATAGTGCGTCTGCATATGAAAAAACAGCAATCGTTAATAATTGGAAAGGTATGATTGCTGATTGTAATAATCATATCAGAAATAATAAAGTTATAAATCCGGAACAAGAATTTGTATCTCTTAGACCTGGTATTTTTGAAGATTATGCGAAAGACACATACACATATGTTTCGAACACTTCTAGTAAGTTATCTACAGGTATGGTAGGTTTAAACTATCTTCTTGGTGGTGGATTTGAAAATGCAAGAGTATATGGTTTCTTTGGATTACAAGGTGAAGGTAAATCATTAACTCTTTTGAATTTAGCGTTGCAGTTAAAGAAGTATAATAAAAACTATAAAACCAAAGACCCTACTAAGAAACCAGCGATTGTATATCTTACACTTGAAAATACAAAAAGAGAAACTTTTACTCGTCTTTGTTCTATGGTAACTGGTCAGAGAATGTCTGAAATTGGAAATAGTGATAAAGTGGTTGAATTGATGAGACAGAATGGATTGGTTGTAAACGATAAAGACCCTATCGATGTTATTATCAAATACGAACCGAGTAATACGATTGATACAGGTTACTTATATGATTTCGCTGATACATTAGCAGAAAGTAATTATGAAGTAATCTGTTATATTGTAGATTATATCAATGTAATCAAGTCAATCGACCGTTTTAGTGCTTCTGAAGAAAGATTAAGACTTGGTGCTATCATTAATGAGATGAAGACGATTTCTGCAGAAATGGATATTCCAGTAATTACAGCAGGACAATTGAATCGTGAAGCTAATAAGAAAGTTGATGAAGCAAGAGAAAAAGGTGCCCTTAATCTAGCAAACTGTATTGACAGAAGTAATCTTGGTGAGTCTATGTTGATTCTGAATAACTTGGATGGTGCATTTATTATTACACCTTCTTATATCAAGAGATTGAAAGAAAAGTATCTGTCTATTAAGTTAGTAAAGCATAGATTTGAACCGTATACAAAACCATTGGATTATTGTACCGGAATTTATCATCCTTATGAGAATATCGATAGTATTAGCTTAATGTGTGACGTCGGATTAAAGAAACCGTTATATGAGCTAGACTTGAGTTGTAAGAATGTAGAAGGGTGTGAAGTTGATGAATCTGTAGAAATTCCAAACAATGATAATCGTAAGCCGACAATTTTGGAAGAAAACACTGAGGTTCCGAAAGTTCAGAACCCCATTGTTTTAAATAGCGATGGTACAAAACCGTTCTATAATGTATATTGGAGAGATGGGTCAAAACTCAAGAATGGAATTCCAAATCTTGATGGTTCATGTCCAGAAGATGTATTAAGAGTAGTTAAAAAAGAGGAGATGGGTAATATTATGAGTCCGTCAATCAATTCGTTAAATGGTATTTCTAGATATTCAGACGAATATACTAGAATCTATAACCCAACAGGAAGTAAAGAAGAACGATTAGCACATGACTATAATATCAAATATGGTAGAAGTGAGATGGATAAGTTTACAGAAGCTGATTTTGGAATGTTGTATTCTCATTTTATGATGATGAAGAATGGAGAAATTCCAGATACAGATAAGTTTGTAAAACCGACTAAAACCTATGTGCCCGAAGATGATTGTTCTTCAAACGGATTGTTTATTAGAGTTCCAGATGTTGATAGAGATGCATATCTGAAGTATCTTAAGAAAGTTATCTCTCAATCAAAAGTTGGCTAATGCAGCTTCATTATAAGCTTTAATAAAGGACTTTTCTGAGGCGTTTATTTTACTCAATGCTTCAGAAAGTTCTGTATTCTTAATCAGTTTTATCGTTCGAAGATTAAAATCTTTTACTGACCACATATCATTTATCCATAAGATGATAAAGTATAGCTCTGTATTACCATATAGATATTTTGCGAGAAGTTTTGGCTTAAATCGATAAGTATAATATTCCGTTTCTGATAATGTTACAGGATGGGACATCTGTTTGAGTTCATTCATATAATCAGATATAACATTAAATACGTCATATTCAATATTTGTACTTGGGTCTTTCTCTAATAGACTCATAGAATAATACGACATATCATTTGATGATTTACTATCAGCAAATTGATCTAGTGTGAATGAAGTATTTGTTTTCGTACTCATTCATAACACCTCCCTATAATTTGACAATTGTTAATATTTCCACCGATAAAAGCTACAAGAAACTTAGTACCCTTTTGGATATACTTATTAGGAAAATCTAACATAAGATATTTTGGTAAGTATAAGTCAATTGTTCTCTCACTTGTCATTGAATAAGTAGATAACCAAGACAAATCCTTATTATAAATATTAGACTTGTCGATATTGATTGTTTGTCCTGATTCTGTTTCCAAAGGAACAAGTGCTTTAATAAAAAACGGATGTTTAATTCCTTGTTCTTCATACTTATCTACTGTTTCATATAGAACAGCTTCATGTATAAAATTGTAGTTAGAATAGTCTTTCATACACAAACCCCTTTCGATTTATATATTATAAAAGTGTTAAGAGTACAACTCTTAAAGTAAATTTATATTAAGGAGACATTTAATTATGGAAATCGGTTACAATGTATCAGACGTGAAAAAGGCAATGGATGAAATCGAGTACAACTTACTATTGGTGTTGGAAATCAATATCAATAATGGTATCTTTGTAGAAAATGGAATGCCTGTGCATATTGATGGTAAGTCCATCAATTATCCTAAGATTCTGTTCGAATTCCCTGATAAGTATTCTATTAACTATGAGCCTTTCAGCAATAGAAAGATTGCTTACTATTTGTTCAATAGATATGCTATTATCAGAATGAAAGAAGATAGTAACTTTAGTATCTCTGCGTTCTTCATTTCCAAGTATCTTAACAATCCGAATATGTTATATGCTACTTGTAGAACAAATAGAGGAGATATTACCTCTCACCCTTTTACAAACGAAACGGTTTGCTGGATTGATTTGATCAATATTATGGAGAATAACAGTATCAGTGATTATAATACACTGGCTTTAATTGACAATCAAGTTAATATTGATCGATTAACTCAGCAAACTTTAAAAGGAGATAAAAAGAAATGATTCCTATTGAATTAAATCAATCACAGACAAAAGTATTCAATGACGCCATCAGATGGTGGCGTCAGGGTACTGAACAAACTTTTGAAATTTCTGGACCACCAGGTTCCGGAAAAACATTCCTTATCAATAAGATATTGGAAGCATTGCATATTGATATTGAGCGTGTTGCACCTATGGCTTATACAGGGTCAGCAACAATCAATATGCGTACAAAAGGAATGCAAAATGCAGGTACTATTTTTTCTTGGTTATATGACTTTATAGAAATGCCTGTATTAAATGACAAAGGTGAACAAGAACTAGATCCTGTCTTTAATAAACCGAAATTTAAGATGGTATTTATTCCTAAAACACATCTTGATAATATTGACTTAATCATTGTAGATGAAGCAGGTATGGTTCCAGCTGATATGCGGTTAATTATTGATAGTATGAATATACCTGTAATTGCTGCTGGCGATATTGACCAGTTACCACCTGTAGTTGGTAAACCTGGGTATTTAAATAACCCAGAAAGAGTTCATAAATTAACTGAGATTATGAGACAAGCTAGTGATAACACGATTATCAAATTCTCACAGTTACTCATTAATGGACAACCATTACCTCATGGTAAATTTAGAAATGTCGCAGTCATTTATGATGATGAAGTAACAGATAATATGATTGCTCAATCAGATATTGTAATCTGTGGAAAGAACGCTACTAGAGATAATATAAACAATCATGTTCGTCATGATATGTTCGGATTCATTAATTCTATTCCAAATCTTGGTGAAAGAGTTGTTTGTAGAAAGAATAATTGGCAAGAAGAATGTGGTGGAATTAGTTTAACAAATGGACTCGTAGGAAACTGTGTATCTATGATTAGTCCAGCAAGTTATAACCATGAAGACAACACATTCAAAATGTCATTCAAACCGGATATTGTAGATTCTTATTTCAAGGATATTGATGTTGATTATAGATATCTTACAGCAGATAGAAAAGAGAGAAAAGCATTACTAGAAACTCACTTTTCTAAAGGAAATAAGTTTGAATTTGGGTATGCTATTACAACACATATGAGTCAAGGTTCTGAATTCAATAATGGTATCTACTTTGAAGAGTTTCTCAATAGAAATATAAACAACAATCTTCATTACGTTGGTATCACAAGATTCCGTAATCATTGTATCTATGTAAAAAGACGACCTAAAAAATTTTGGTAAGTATATATTATTAAGGTAGATATAGAGATATATCAAACAAAATTTTTTAAAATGGAGGAATTTTAAAATGGGAAGTTTATTCACAGAATTGAATGGTCATGTTACACAAGAACAGATCAAACAAATCAACAAGACGGGTGTAGTTCCACCCGACGCAAAATCACCGGAGGAGAAGAAATATTTTATTATCTTCAAATCCTATTTGATTGATCTCAGAAGTCAGCTTGCTGATAATGAGATGACAATTAGTGGCGAAGCATTTATTGTTTATGGTAGATATCATGCTTTCGTATCAATTAAATCGTATCTCGATGAAGATGCAGAACGTGCAGTCGATGTAAGAGAATCGATTGTAATGGTAGAGGGAGTAGATGCTGGAAAGGGTATTTCTCTTTACAGATTCTTAAAGCTCTGCAACAAAGCTTATCCGAATGAAGCTTTCGATGATGATACACTTGAACAGTATCTCGAAGGATTCAATAATGAAGAGGAATTCAGAGCCGAGAATTCTGATGCAGTTGGTAATGGAAATTTCGGTGGAACATTCTTAAAGGAGGACTAATAAAATGGCACAACAGTTCAAAGAAAGAAAATCGTGGATGACAAATCAGAGACAATCTCTTGGTCCAGATTGGACATCCAGAATTCATCCAGACACTCTTAATCGTTATATTGAGAATGTCATCAAAGACCTGTATTTCGGAAATATGGGTGAAACGAATGTAAACACAAATCCAGACTTTAAAGATTTGTGTTCGTATTCAATTGTGTCAGCTTTGTACAATTACTATAGTACTAAGGTGACAAATATGGCTCCACTGTATCAGATTGTTACAGAGTGGAAACAATCTAGAGTAAATACTGTTAACAGTATTGCTGAAGAATTTCGACAAGCAGAACTGGATAAGATTCAGATGGAAATCAATAATATTCCAGTTATTCATTTTGTCGATGAAGCGTATGCTTATTATTATAATGCATGCAGTTTATTGACAGGTTTTATCAATTCTGGTTTATCAGACTTTACCTTTATGGATAATTTCTGTAGACTGGTTTATAAGACAAACAACAAATGGGGTAACCCAGCTGTACGATTTATCTAATCTCAAACATATCAACTTTCATATAAATCAAGGAGGTTGATACTAATGGATAAAAATACAGTAATTAAAATCCGTAAAGAACTTCACAATCTACCAGGTAAAGAACGAGGTATGGCTTTACCAATTAGAATTGTTGGTTCCGATGGTAACTATAGTTTCTCAGAAGCAGATTGTTGTATGTTATGGGACGACACGAATGAAGTAGTATATATCATTTGTCCGAATACAGTTCCAACACAAACCACTGATTCAAGACTCTACCCAATGAGTGTAAGAGTAATGGATTATGCTTCAATTGAAATGATTGGTACAGTTCTAGATAGACTTTGTCTTGACAACTTGTTAAAGGCTAAGGTTGGTGAAGGACTTACTAATGAAGAAACTAGAAAGAGATATTATCAACAGATGACTGACCTATGGGATGAAAGAACTTATTTCATGGGTCATGAATCTCCAACTACTGAGAAACGGGGATTGCGTCCAGATGACGAGATTGTCGATAAGGACGCAACACGTTTCCTATGATAATCATTTACAAGGTCTAGAACAAAAAAGTAAATGGTTATATAATATTAAGGTGATTAGAGAGGAATCTCAATCAAATAAAATTATTTTAAAAGGAGGAAAATGTTATGTTTAACAACATTTTCGCAAATCAGCAAGCACAGGGAAATAATGGAAACTTATTCCAGCAACAGCAGATGGCTATGCCAAATAACTTTGCACAAAACAATGGCTTAAACTTTAACAATGTTCAGAAGCCAAAGCAGTGCAATGTTAATGAAGAAGAAATGGCTATGATCCGGTCAACCACTAAGAATTCTATGTCTGTATCTGATGAAGAACTCGCAGAATTCAAATGGAACTTGAGAGATTCCAACGGTAATCTCGCATTGGAAATTGTAGACCCGAAGACAGAAAGAATGAGAGTAAAGTGGACTGGTCAGGAATTCAATCTGATTATGCAACCAGTTCAGGTTCTCATCGAATACTTGGAAGGTTTGAGAAATTTCGTAATGACTGTAAAGGTTACGAATACTTCTGATGACCAGGGTATTATGGATGAAATCTTTAAGGCATTTGGTATTGTTAATAAGCTTTTACCGATTGCTTACGAAAACGGTCAGAAGAACTATGAAACTCTGAACAAGCAGATTGGTAACATGATGTCTGCCCAGGGCTATCAAGGTTCTTGGGGTAACGGAATGTATAATGGTTCTATCGGAGCTGTTCCAAATTATTATATTCCGTCTAATCCTGGATTCGGTTATCAGCAGCCTCAGCAGCAAATGCAGATGACTCCACAGCAGTTGCAGCAGATGATGCAGCAGGCAGCAAACATGGGAATGCAAACAGCACAGCAGCAGATTATGCAGACTGCTCAGCAGTTTAATAATCCAATGCAACAGATGGGTGCACCAATGCAGTCTGGTGGAACAATGTTAAATAATAATGCATTTGTTCAGAATGGCCAGCCTCAGGTACAACCTCAAATGATGCAGCAGCAAACTCAGACAGTTCCAAATATGAATTCTGTTCCAATGCCAGGTGTTCCAGTAACTCCGTCTGGCACTCAGAATCCAAGTATGGGAACAACAACTACAGCAAACAGTAAGGTATAAGCTGTAAGCACATATTAAAGTAATAATCTAAATATTATGTACACTCTGCCATTAGGTGGAGTGTACATAAATTTAGAAAAGGGTGATTGTAAAAGATCATCCTTTTTTGTTTATAGGAGGTTTAAAATGAAGAAATCAAACACAACTTCATTAGAAGATAGAGCTAAGAACTACGGAAATGAGATTAGGCAAATCTCAGATTTTGTAGAACAAGTAAGACAAACTCCAGATGTGTTTATTGGTAAAGTAAAAGAGAATGCAGCATTCATTACAATGGTGAGAGAAATCTTCCAAAACTCTGTAGATGAAATTTTAAAAGGAAATGCATTCTCACCAAATATCTTTGTAGAGTATGATGAAAGAAATCATAAAGTTACTGTTAGCGATAACGGTAGAGGGATTCCACATGGGAAGATTGGTATCATTTTCGGTACAAGTCATACTTCATCAAACTATGTAAAAGAGCCATATAAGTATTCAGCAGGTAAGAATGGTTGTGGTGGTTCTACAACAAATGCTCTTTCAAGTAAATTTACTGTAGACAGTTATGTATTAGGAAAAGCAAAGCATGCAGAATTTATTGAAGGACATCTTTGGAAAAAAGGTGAAGTTGATATTGAGTGTGGTGACAAACAAGGAACTACAATTTCATTCATTCCAAATGAAACTGTAATTGGTGAAGTTACTACAACTTGGAAAGAGATTTATGATTTGTTAGCACTTATCATTCCATCTACTCCGATTGGAACTCATGTTGAATATCTTGGTATTGATATTACTGGTAAGAAACATGTTGAGTCGATTGAAAACAGAGATGGTATTATCACACACCTTATTAATATGACTCAGAACCCATTTATTGAACCGATTATCATTCGAAATGATGATGGTACAAGAAAAATGGAAGTTGCATTCACTTATGATACTGGGAGTGAAGAAGAAATTATATCTCTAAATAATACTTGTCCAACAGATGGTGGTACTCATGTTGATGGTGCAATTGATGGTATTACAAAGTATTTTAAGAATTACATGAATAAGATTTTTCTAAGTAATTCTAAAGCTAAAAATAAGTTAACTTGTTCAGCAGCTGATATTAGACAAGGACTTAAGTTAGCAATTAGTACGTTCCATCTTAAAGCATTATATAATGGACAAGCAAAAGAATTACTTGATAATGATGATATGAAACCTTTCGTTTCTCAGACAATTATTGCAGGTTTAAATGAATGGTCTAAATCTCATTCCACAGAACTTCAAAAACTTTGTAAGTACTTTAAAGAAGTTATTGAAATGCGGAATAAACAAGATAAAGACAAAATTAAACTTTCTTCGATGTTCGAAGCGTCGCCGTTCTCTGGTCTTCCAGCAAAATACTTGAAACCAAATAGTCGGCACGGAAATGAACTCATAATTGTTGAGGGTGATTCTGCATTCGGGTCAGCTCGAAATGTAAGAGATCATGCACATCAAGGTATCCTACCATCAAGAGGTAAGATTCCGAATGTGTTCGAAAAGTCAAAAGCAGAAGTATTAAAGAACGATGAATTATCAGGTGTTCTTTCTATTATGGACGCTGGCTATGGTAAGAACTTTAATCTTAAAAAATGTAAGATAGAAAGGGTTATTATCATGGCTGATGCAGACCCTGATGGTGCTCACATTAGAACATTATGGTTAAGATTCCTTATGTTATATTGTGCTCCATTGGTAGAAGCAGGTAGAGTATTCGCAGCACTTCCACCACTATATGCAATTCCAGAAAAGAATGACTATCGATACTTTTCAGATAAGCTTGATTTTATCAAGTATATTCAAAAGGAATTTAGTAAATCATATAATATTCAGACAACTAAGAAGGTTGCTCTTAAGCCAGCAGAAATAACAAGATTGTTATATAACAATTCTGATTATATCAGTGAACTTAAGAAAGTATCTTTCAATCATGCAATTGATCCTCAGTTGCTAGAAGATATCTTAGTCAATAGAAAGTTACCATTTGCTAAATTCAAATCAACTTTATCTAAGAAATATAGATTCTTGAATATAGAGAGAACAAACGATACAATTATATTCGATGGAATCGCAAATGAAAAATATCATAAGGTATTCTTTAATAATTTCCTTATAAATGAGTGTAATAAAGTAGTTCCATATATCGATGGATCTGATGCAGAGTATATTGTTAATGGTGAAACAATGTCGTTATTCAATCTTATGAATCTATTTGAAAAATTCAAACCAGCAAGATTGAAGCGATTTAAAGGTCTTGGTGAAATGGATCCAAGTATGTTAGCATCATCAACCTTGAATCCAAATGGTGATAGAACACTGGTTCGATATACAGTAGAAGATATTGAAAAGGAACTAGAAGAAATGAGATATATCAATTCTAATAAAGATCTTTTGTTAAAAGATTGAGTTGGAATCGATATCTAATATAGGCAGCGGGTTGAAATATACCCGTTGTTTTTTACTACCACAGCAACTAATATGTAAAGATTTAGTAAAAATAAATCTACATATTACAAATTTTTTATAAAGGAGAAATTTAAAATGGCTAATTTCAGAAGCAACAAAGGTGATAAAACTAAGAAGACTAAACCGAGATTTACAAAGATTAAGGTAGAAATCGCAGATTCTGATTTCTATAATAACAATCTTGATTCATTGTATAATCTGTTGTGTTCTATTTCTTTCGACAAGGTAGCTATTCCAGTTAGTATGAGTAAGGCAGAATTGTTTGACAATGACCAACTCAAGGGCTTTACTCAGTTTGGTACAATTATCAAGTTTAATACTGATAATACATTCACCGTATCTGTACAGGAATCTTATGCAGGTAAATTCAACTCTGATAAACATGTTATGAGCATTCGTTGCCATAAGGATTTTGAAACCGGTGAAATTACTTATGTAAATTCTTTCTCTATTGTTAAGGGAAAGTCTGTACAGAATGGATATGCAGATCTTGAAAAGGCTATGATGGCTTCTGAATCTGAAGAAGACTATCCGAAGGCAGAAGTTACTGAATAATTATCTCTTATCATCCCTCTCCTCTCTACGGGTTAAGTCCTGTAGAGAGGAAATTTTGATATGTCTATATATTATAATATTGATTAAGCACACAACAGCTTAATAAATAAAATTATAGGAGGTAATAACATGCCTGAGAAGATTATTGATGTGAAGGCAAATACGCAGTTTATGAAAGACTATAAGGAATATGCCTTATATGTCGAAAGACATCGAACCACTCCTGAACTAAGAGATGGTTTAAAACCTGTACAAAGAAGAATTGTCTATACAGCAAAGTTTGTAAACAATGCATTGGTCAACAGAAAATGTGCAAATATTGTTGGTTCAACAATGGGTGAGTTTCACCCACATGGCGACGCCAGTATCTACGGTGCATTGTGTACGTTAACAAACTGGTTTCAAACAAAGATTCCATTGTTTGATGGTCAGGGTAACTTTGGTAACACTTATGAAAACAATCCTGCATCTTATCGTTATACGGAAGTGAAACTTAGTAAGTTTGCACAGGAATGTATTCTTGATGAACTGACATCTTTTAAAGAAGTCGTAGATTGGGAACCAAACTATGATGATTCTAAATTAGAACCGAGTTTTCTTCCTTGTAAAGTACCATTATTATTGATTAATGGTTGTACTGGTATTAGTGTAGGTGATAAAGTAGACGTACCTACTCACAATATCAATGAAGTAATCGATGCTACAATTACTTTGATTAAGAATCCAAAAGCAAAGATTGTATTAATTCCAGACCACTGTCAGTCTTGTGAAATTGTAGATACTGATTGGGCTGATATCAATGCAAAAGGATATGGTAATTATAAAGTAAGAGGCATCATTGATATTGAACCATATTCTGGTGTTGAAAAGAAATACAAGGACTGTCAGACACTTGTTATCAAATCTTGTCCGAATCTAACATTTCTAGAGACAGCGATTAATCGTTTGATAGAAATGATTAAGAAGAATAAGATTATTGGTATCATTGATATGGAGGAACAATCAACTAAAACTCAAATGAGATTTGTTATTGTTCTAAAACCAGGAACTGATCCAAACTATGTCAGAAATGAGATTTATAAGAACACAAATCTTATGCAGACAGCAAGAGTAAATCTTAAAGTTCTTGATATTAATGATAAAGAACACTTAACAAAAAGACTTTCTTATAAAGGATATCTACAAGCATGGATTGACTTTAGAAAGTTGACAAAGTTAAGATATTATGAAAACAAACTTCAAAAGGATATGACACGGTTACACGTAATTGGTAATTATGTGATGGCAATGGAGAAGGGAATTTCAGATGATATCATTAATATTATCAAAAGTAATAAGACAACTGATGATAATGTTCTTATCGAACTTCTAATTAAGAAATGTAAAATCACTGATATTCAAGCGAAGTTCTTTATCAATTGTGAGCTTAAGAAATTATCTAAAGGATATTACAATGTATTCAAGAAAGAAGAAAAGTCGCTCAATGATGAGATTTCTATGTATACTAACATTATTATGACAGATGGAGCAATTGAACAAGTTATTATTGATGAATTGCTAGAGATTAGAGCAAAGTATGGACAACCTAGAGTATGCAAGTTGATTTCAGAATCTGAAGTGAATGGTATAACTGCTGGTACGTTCAAGATTGTTCTTACTGAAGGAAACTTTATTAAGAAGATTGGCGTAAATGACCCGATTACTAAGCCGAAAAATGATAATGTAAAATTTGTCGTTGTTGGTGATAATAGTCGAGGAATCTTATTATTTGATGAATTCGGTAAGGTATACAACATTCCGATTAGTAAGGTTCCATTTGCTGATAAGAATTCAAACGGTGTTGATATCAGATTGATTAATAAATATATCAATTCTAAGATAACAGCAGTTGTTTACGATGTTATTATGGAGCATTATAATAAGGGCTTCATTGTAACTCTAACAAAAGATGGTTTCATTAAGAGAATGACAACAACTGATTTCCTTAGTGTACCTACAAGCGGTCTTGTATATTGTAAATTGGATGGCGACGATAGAATTATCGATATGCTATTGTTTAACAATACTATGGATGTTATTGTATATGGAAACAAGAAAGCTTTAAGAATTGACATTAATGAAATTCCAATTTTGAAAAGAAACTCTAGAGGATGCATTTCTATGTCCAGTAAGACAACCAAGGTTGAAGGAATGTGTGGAGTTTGCAAGGACTTTAAGAATATTGTAGTAATTACAAAGAATGGTTATATTAACAAGGTAATTCCGGATTGTGTTCAGAAGGGACGTGGAAAAGCTGGAAGTAATGTAATCAAACTTGGTAAGACTGACAACATCGTATCGATTTATGGTGTTAAGCAGAATAATGTTCTTAGCATCGTAACTGTTCCAACCGGTGAAACATTTAATATTCCAGTTAATACAATTCCTGATGGAACAAGTATTAGCACAGGTGTTAAGATGATTAAGGGTGGAGAAGTAGTTGAAGTAATGTTGAATCAGGACTAAAATGTTGTCATCACCAATTCATTTGGTGATGACTTCATACTTATTTAAGGAGGATATTACAAATGAAAGAAACAAAAGCAATTGTTAAGTTCTTTATGACCAAGAGCAATATGGAATATCTCTTGAAAGGTATTTCTATCTCTAACTTTGATGAGGTTCGGACAAACTTATTCAAAGACATTTCAAGCAAATTATTGTTATATATCTATGAGCCTAGAAGTGTTGACCCAAATCATCCAGATAATAAGGTGAACTATGAAGGGTCTTATCATTTATCAGAATATCCTGATGACGGTGATAGAATTGTAGCAAAAGTTCTTAGATACATGAGAGATAATAAAGGGGATGATTTTTTGGAAATTGAAGTTATCGATTCTTTATACTTCTCTAAACTTAATCAGCCTGTGATTAAGATGAATGGTTATTATGAATTAAGTGATGGAGCAATTAAGATAAAAGAAATTTCTAGACTCACATTAGCAGATAGAAACTGCTAATCTCTTTACATATCAAATTGGAAGAAAATGGCAGGCGGATTTATTCCGCCTGTTTATTTTTTATAACATCACTAACTTATAAGTAAAATAAATGATGGGATATAGCCAAGCGGTAAGGCAACGGACTTTGACTCCGTCATTCCACTGGTTCAAATCCAGTTATCCCAACCAGGGGTTCTCCTCCCTAAGGTAATTATATATTTAATCGTATGAAGCAATATCCTCATAGGTTAATTCCTATGAGGATATCTGCTGTCTTATACATTCTGTGGATGAAGTATTGGAGAATTAGAGAAATCTTGATTTGGAGTTTGCGGTTCTCCTCTAAGTTCTCCTAATCTCTGTTTCAGCGTTTCTTGTAAATCATGTAATTGATTAATTTGGTCATTTCCTTCCATATCAATTGTGATGTACTTCTTTTCAAGTATTTCTTTATAAGAATCATTATATGTACCAGCAATTGTAAGTTTTTCTAATTCATCAAGTTTATCTAATAATTCTGGATCGATAAAATCTCGATAAGTTTGTACAAAGTTCTTATAATACCCATATACTTTATCTACTGGAATAAATATATATTGCGTATGTACTAATTGATGTACAGTTTCAGATAATGGAATTAAACCAACCATTAACGAATAATGAATATACATAACTTCATATGCTATAGATTCTGTTGTTAAAGGCTCACCAGTCTTCATTCTCTTATTGATAACTGTAACACAGATATCTCTTAATGTAAATGGAGAATGATGTATCTCAATTCTAATTCTTCTAGTAGTATCATTAGAAATATTTGGCATAAAGGCACAAGAATTCATATTCATATATTCTCTTAAATATTGAATCATTGCTCGATATTCATAAGATGAGCGTACTTCTCTTTCTAAGTCTTTAATATACTTTTCTCTATCTTTATCATCTAATAAATCATAATCTTCAATATCCATAGGTGGGATTTCTTTTGGTATCTTCACTACATCAATTTCATTTGGTTGAATTCCCATGATAGAACTTTCATTAATCATACTATCAACCTCCTTTTATAATAATGTTTAAAAGAACGCAATGGGTATGATTTTACCACTTCTTAAACATATCTATAAAATAATTAGGAGGTTAGATATGGAATCTAAAGAAAAATTCATTGACAAGTTAATGTCAATGACAGAAGATGATATTCAAGAGTATATTAAGAAGAATGGAAAAAACAATTCAAATGACCAATTATTCGTTTTCCAATGGGATAATATAAATCCTAGAAAGAAAACGACTAATAATAAATAATCCAGGAGGAACTAACAATGGAAAACAATGTAAATGTACAGGAACTGATTAGTGATATCAAAGAAAATCTGAAACAGAAATCAGCATCAAGACGTGATGAAGAAACTGTTATGAGAGCAATGCTCAATGACAGAAACTTTGTTGTTAAAGATTGGTCATCACAAGAAACACACTGTCCAGCAACAGAATATAGAGAAATGGTTGCTGGTATTATTGCATCTACAACTAAGATGCCTAAAGTAGAGGCTTGTTCAATTGTAGATAGTTATGAAGTAAAGAAAAACGATGCAAGTACAATGGTAACCTTGTCTAAAGACTTTATGAATTGTGCTCTCAGAACAGGAAGAAAGATTAATCTTGGTGCAACTGAAAAGTCTGACATCTCTATTCAATTAAAAGAAATTCCGGAAGCTCAGAAGAAATTTCCAATGAAGGTTGGTGTAAATGATGATGGTTCTCCGAGATATGAAAAGAATGAAACTACAATTCCTGCTCATGAAGGATTAAAGGTAAGCAATCCATGCCCGAAGTGGACTACACTTGATTAAAAATAAAAATATTATCCCAGAGGATTCATGTCCTCTGGGACTTGTCTTTCTTAAAACAAACGATTAAAATTATATCCTTCTGTTGTAGCAACTTTATTTTCATCTTCGAAACAAGAAGATGATTTACCACAAAGAACTCTCTTAATTGTACATCTAGATTCTTTCTCAAGATTTCCGATAATTAAATTACAACTATCAGTAATATCTTTTCTGTCAGACATTCCAGATAAACATTTGAGATATTGTAACAATTCACCAATATTTGTATCAATCATTTTCAAAGCATCAAAATAATCATATTGTTTTTCATCAGCAATTGTCATACCCTCACAATGTTCTTTTGCACGAATCGGATTGTCAATATCAATTGACATAGATTCGGAAGCATATGAATATAATGTAGAAGAGAAGCCTTCAATAGAATAGTACCAATCAGTACACTTACGTCTGATTTCTTCCAATCTTTCACCAACAGCATTAATACCAATATACTTAAGATTCATCATAAATATTGTAGTGGCATATGCACATTTTAAAGCTTTTTCATATACAGGGTCTTCTCCACCGCAACAGCTATCGGAACTATCACTATCTCCTACAACAAGAAGAGCATTAAAGTCCGAATCATTATCAGTAATATCATCAGTTGTAGACGAGTCGTCGCCACCAAGCCCTAAATCATTCATTTCTGAGTCTGTATCATCAACATCAGATTCAATATCGTCATCATCACCCATTAGATTCAGGTCATTAAAGTCATCACTACTGTCGTCATCATCTTTATCTTTTTTCTTTTCAGATTTCTCTTCTTCCTTCTTATCTTCTTTTTCTTCTTCATCCTTTTTTTCATCATTCTTCTTCTTTTCTTCGTCATCATCAGATTCATTTAGAAAAAATAAATCATTCCACATGTTATTAACCCTCCTTAAACAATTTCAGTATTTGAAATAAAGTTGTACCCTTCTTTCAATTCTTGATTGCTATTATAGTTGGATGATCTGAAACCACCCTTCATCATATATGGTAATTCAGACATCTTAAGTTTAGCACTACCACCTAATTTATTATAAATCAATTCCTGCATTACAGCTGGAACAGCTGAAGGTTTATAGAATTTCTTTGATTCTTTAAAATATTCTGACATAGCAGCTTCATAATCATCAATTTCTTTTTCTAGTTGTTTCTTAAGTGCAGGCGGTGTAGATGGGTCATTTAAGTCATATCTTAAGTCTTTTATAATACTCTTACATCTATCTTCAGTAGATGGGTGGCAATCAATAATAGACCAAAGCATTAATCCAGGCATACATGCTAATACATAAAGATGACCAATAATTGGAGTACGCATAATATCATCAGACATAAGTTGGGATCTTGCATAATTCATTCCATCAAACTTTTTTAGACCAGACGCTAATGCTTCTCCAAATCCATAAGAAGCAGCAAAACCATCGGCAAATCTTTCACCATAATAACTTTTAAGATGACTACCTGTTATTAATTCCAATAAAAATGGAAGTAAATTATATAAAGCACCAACAATTAATGCAACCGGTCTACCTGTAATTTGTATAATATCAAGTACAATATTTTTAATAGATGTGCCCATATATAGTAACATACTGGTTACTATATAAATACATTGCATTGCTTTATTATCTAATAAGTCATTCAATGTATTATTTATTACTTTCTTAGTATTATCTGAGGAAACTAAAAGATTTGCAATTGGTTCTATAGGACCGTATCTCATTAAATCAATTAATACATAAAACAATCCAGTAGCAGCAGTTAAAGAAAATACTGTCTTGTTTACTGCTGTTTGAAAATTATGTCCTATTTCGTGAAGAAATATTGCAAAGTTTTCTTCATTCGTATAATAAGGATTAAATACTAAATCTGAATACACTGCGACAATAGCATTAACATTAGAACCATCTTTAAACTTATATCCATTTTTAGTGATTTCTAATTTATTTTTATTTCTTGTTGGAATGAATTCAGTAATTGTAAATGAATTTATTGTTGCAGATTGGACAACAGTATAAGAGAAAGTTTCGAATCCAAATTGTTCACATACACATTTTCTAAAGTATTTCATATCTTCATTATATACATTCTTAATGGTAGCAGTGAAATACTTACTCTTAGAAATGAGTGGTTCTCTCCAATCACAATAAGCATTATATACTTTTGTAATACCAGCATTACGTCCGAAATAAGCTTCATTAATTGCTTGCTGAAGTTGTCTGTCTTGATAAGATTCTATACTATGTTCATTACAAAATATCGACATTTAACTATCCTCCCTTTACTTATTTGCTTGATTAATTAGTAATACAAAATATGTAAGTATTGCACGGTTATAGCTGTTTTTCGTAGCTTCACGACTTTTACGTCGATTATAAGCAATACTATTCTCACATAAGAACTTATCTACAATTTCGTTTTGTCTCAATACATCTTTATCTTTTGTATTTGGTTTAGCCTTAACAGAAAAAGAAATAAACTCAATATCTCTTACGTCTTTTGTTTTACTAGCCTTAAAATAATTGGTAACGATCAATGATACCAACTCTCTAACTGTATCGATGTTATCTGTATTCTTTACAATAGATTCTATGATAGCTTTGATTTCTTCTGTCTTTACATTAGAATCAGAGCACATCTTACATAAACGATAATCAATATCATGTGTTGTAATCCATGTCATTGTTCGTCCTGTAACTGCTTCAATTTTAGTACTATCGTTTTCTGTAATTCTAAAACTATCCTGAGATAAATCATCACTATCATAAGTAAGATATTCACGATTCTGATAACACTTATAATATATTTCAGCAGTATTCTGAATAAATGATTTAATACGCATATGCAACTGTTGGATTACATATACATACTCTTCGTCATCAGTCTTACCCTTTAAACGATCTTTATAAGCATCTACCCAAGTATTACCAATAGATTGAATTGTTCCAACAACTGAACCGGTTTTCTTCAAATCAAACTTATTAGACAATTCGTTATTTACAACATAATCACATACCCATCTATAATCAGCTGGTACAGCAGCAGGATAAGAGCCATAATGAATAGAAGGATAAAATCCTCCAGAAAAAGACATATAGATAATTGCTAAGTCAAGATTCTTTTTATCATTCTTAGTTAGGAAATACTTAATGATACAAATAGACAATACTGTTACTGGACTCTTTGCAGTTCTAGGATTGAAATTAGGAATCTGAGCATAATAAGTTTTATTAATAATCTCTTGTAATTCCTTTTCTGACTTTCCAAAAACAGCATACAATTCATCTGCATCTTGTTGCCCATAAGTACAACGAGTTGCAGGGAAGGTATCATAGAAAGAGGCAGACCGATTGTTCATAAACTTACTCATCATAGACTTATATTTCGTAAGCGACTTCGATAAAGTATTAGTAACAATCGGTAAAATCTCTTTATCAATAACAGATGTAATATTCATATTATTATTTCCACTAGCCATTCATATCATCTCCTCTCATTATATTAAAGTTGAACAGGTAAGACAAAAAAGAAACGCATCATTAAGATACGTTTCTATTTCTTTAAAACATTGCAACTGCTGCACAGAATCTAGTCAACAGATTATTTTTCGTAAACATGACAAGCTTTGCATCGCCATTACTTGTCTTATGACGTTCAATAAAGAGTGGGATTTTTTCTGTGTTTAAAATTGTAATATTTTTGTTGGTCGGTTTGGACATTAAACCACCATAACAACAACAAATATTAATTTTTTCGCCGTCTTTAATCAGACCTTTTCTGATAGCCTTTTCATAGACTTCATCTGGTGTATAATAACTGTAGTTATTATAGAGCATTTTCATATATTTGTCTCCATGACAAACCAAATATTTTTTTCCTTTCTTGTCTGTAATAACATGAAAGATATTCGGTTGGTCTTTCTTTGATGCTGTGTCGTATGCGTCGAATTCTGCCTTTGTAATGTAAGTAGTAAACAACATAATAGCCTCCGATGATAGGACGATTTCTTTATAACAGTTTTCTGTATCCATATCTATCACTATTATAATATATATGTGAAATTCGGAACTTAGACAAAATACAAACGGAGAGTAGCATTACACTACTCTCCAATTCATTATTCATATATTCTTTTGAACTTTCCGTCTAGGTCATTAAATAAACAAAAATCAACAATTGTAAAGTTTATAAAATGTACGATATCGACAATCTTAATATCTACATTTGCAAAATGATTTAGACAAAGATACCCTGATGCTAAAATAGAAAAATAAATAGGAGATAGTTGTTCAAGCTTTTTATACATTTCATCATTCATCGGAGAAATTATAGCATGAATATCGTTACCATCTATCCAAAGTTTATGAATTTTTATAGAGACATTGGAATCTATAATTGAAAGTTTGAATAGAGTATTAATATCCCAAGCATCACGTATACTTTCAGTTTTTTCTTTACAACAAAGATTCCCAGTTTTTAAAAGGTCATTAATTCTTTCACTTTGAAGAATTTCAACTAATTGTTTCTTTTGATAAACCCAACCATTCCTAGATGGTATGTCAAGCTTAAAGATTACACCTTCATACTTAAAGTCTTTAAAACTCATATTATACAACTCCTAACTTATAATTTTATAAGTTAGTTTGTATAACAATAATTCATGATTTCATCTTGGATATATTGTTCCAAGTTTACTAAGATTCTATTACCATCCCGTAGATTCAATTGAACATTCTTTCCACCATTACAAATAATAGCAGATTCATATAGTGTATCGAATGTATTAATGATATCCTTTACATTAGCAGATTCTTCTTTAATGTAGCTTACAACTTCTTTATTCATTACTGGAATTAGAATACCATTAACCGCAGCAGATTCTGTAATTAATGCTTGTTCGTGTACTCTTTCATTTTTCGGTGCTACAAAACCAGTTGTATATGCACGTTTATGAGAAGGGAAAATTACTCTGTCCCAAGTAATGATTCTAATGTTTCTTACATAACATTTACCATTACGTTCTCTATCTACAGAACCTAATGCTCTAAGAGAAAAAGATGGTTTACAACCCTCTAATAAATCTTCCGTAAAAGCTTTGCCATATTGATTGTTTGTACCTCTGAAATTTGCATGTACCTCTGATCCTTCGAGCCAAATCTTTGTATATAATACAGAACAAATCTTAGGATCAATAACAGATTGTACAGATAATTCATTGGAAGATGGGTGACCATCATGTCCTCTCATATTACCAGTAGGAATCAGTTCTTTCTGAATTCTATCAGAATAGATTTCTGGTTTCATATCCTTTTCTTCGTAAATACGTCCATTTCTATTCTCATCCCCTAAAGTCTGGATAATACCAGTAGCTTCTGGTTTTCCATTATGTTCCGAGATGATATTAACTTCAGCAGATTCATGTGCTGCTTCAAGAATGATATTACCAATGACTTGATTATTCATTATATTACCTCCTTACGGCTTTTATATTAAAGTTAATTTCATCACAGACACAAAAAAGAAACGTGTATTTGTTAACACGTTTCTTTTATTGTATTCAGTTTTATCACTATCCTTTCTTTTTGTTTTTAATTAGAATAAATCATCGAAAATTTCATCATTGTCTTCATCCATCTCATGAGAGATGTTTGCAATGTCACATAACTCTTTACGAGTTAATGAAAATCTCATATAGTCATATTCATATGTATACGAATATGTAAATCCTCTTAAAGTTTTAAATGCTCCGTAGTTTAAACGAAGACGTTTATCCTTTAAGTAGATAAAACCAGTCCAATCATAATTAGATTCATCAGTTTTATCATGAACCAAGAAAATGCATTTTCCTGATTGTAACTGATGCAATTTAATTGCATCGAACTTCGGATGAAACTCGTCTATTACAAAACCGTAACAGTCGAGAAGTCTTTTGAAAGACTTGGTAGTTTCTGGTTCAATTAATATGAATTTCAAATTCATATTAAACTGCTTAATAGCAGCTGCGGATGCGGATGTAGCGGATGCGTTTGTGTCCATAGTCGTGTTCATAGTTGTGACCTTCTCCCTTCACCCTGGGAACGTAGAGTTTATACACTACGTCTGATGCTTGAGGTTTCAGGTATGCATCAACCTGTTTTCGATATAGAGTATAGATCTTGTTTGCTATCTCTATTCACTATAATTATATATAAGTGAATATACACAGTTTTACAAACTGAAACATATCTATAAAGTAAGGAGGTAATACAAGATGACAGCACAAAGAAAAAAAGCAGAAGCTTTAATCTATAAATTTTTTGACGCAATTGACCCATCTAAAGCTAATACTAATTTCTATAAAGAAATGTTTTCTAAGATGTCTGACCAACAATTTATAGAATTCTGCAAAAGAAGATTACCATTTAGACTACAAACAACTGCATTTGAGAGAGAACTAAACCCAGATAAATGTATCAAATCTTTAAAAGCAATTAATGTACCTGTATTAGAAAAGATATCATTACCTAGTATCTATACCAATTCAGATGGTGTACCTGTAAACTCTAATAACGAAGCACTTGTAGGATATTTGAACTTAAAGAAACTGAAACAGATTATAACTAAGAAATCTGGTTATAATACAAACATTGATGTTCGTAATCCTAAAACTGGTCAAATTGTCGGAAACGCAAAAGGTGTTGAATCTGACCGTGAATTGGAATCTCTAGTATTACAGAATATGGATGCTACAATTAAAGAATTTACCCGTGCTAAAGCAGATGATATGGAAGCCAAAAATAAGATGTATAACCAAATTAATACAACTGGTCAGGTATCATTAAAAGATTTAACTTCTGATAAATCAAGTCAAGTTGCTAGAAATACAGTAGATGTATATTTGATTGGTTCTGGTATTATGACAAACTTATTAGAAGAAGATTATATGACTCCATATACATTAAGTATGAAGAAAAAGAGAATTGAGAAATAATTTTTTAAAAGTATTATAACATATAAGTAAATTACAATTATTATATATTTCTCATAAAGACTCCTGTTAAATAAGTAATTCTCCGAGTATCCACATACGTTAATTCGTATGTGGATATTCACTGTCTTACTAACTAATATATAAATATTTAAAAAGGAGGTATACTATGTCTGATGTAAAGTTTGGTGTAATCAACGAACAAGGCTATCCTGCCGGTCAGTTCGGGTTTACTCCAGTAAACGAAAGTGAGCAAAAGAAAATTGAAGAAGACGAAGAAAAGAAAAAAACTGATAAGGAAAAGGAGTAAATTAATATGAACAACTCTTATACGTTTGCTTGTGGTCAGGGTGCTACAAAAGCTATGATTCATTGTATTGAAGAAGGTACTATTCTAAAAGAAGACTGCTGTATCGTAAATTCAACTCAGAAAGATATCCCTTATGAATATCGTAATGGTAGTGTAAGTACAATCATTATCAATCCAGATCCAAATGCTGGTTGTGGTAAAGACAGAGGATATGCAAAGAGTCTTATGCTTGATTATCTTAGAAATAATCCGAATGTTATTTCTAATATGCTTCCTGAAGGGAAATATCAGTATGTAAATATTATTGCTACAACAGAAGGTGCATCTGGTAGTGGTGCTTCTGTAATTCTAGCAAAGTTTATTAAATCTGCTATTCCTAAGCATTTAAGAGTACCTGTAGTAATTACACTGATTACTGGATTTGAAACTGATACAAGAGGATTGCAGAATACCATTGAGTATTTCAAAGACCTTAATGGAGGCGATTTTGTAATTAGAACTATATCAAATAAGAAATATCTTGATAAGACCAATAATACTTTCATGGCTGAAAAGATGGCAAATGAAGATATCTCTAAGTCATTTAAGATTATTAGTGCTTTTGATGTAGTTGATTCTGAACAGAATATCGACGACGAAGATCATTACAAACTTATCACAAACCCAGGTATGATGTTTGTTACAGAAGTTGAAATTGATAAGAGATTAAAGAATGCTTCTCAATTTGAACAGATTGTTTCTGATGCAATTGACTATAATACATCTTTGGACTTCGAACCATCTGCAACTAAGATTGGTGTTTATATGAATATCTCTGACGATAATCTGTCTGTAGTAGATACAAACTTTACTGCAATTAAGAAAAAGCTTTGTGGTAATACAGATATTGAAGAGTTCTTCATTCATAGACAGTATGTTGCAACACAGCCTGAATTTGTAAGAATTATTGCATCTGGTATCAATCTACCAAAAGACGAACTGAATGATATTTATAACAAATATCAGAATCGTAAAGAAATTGAAAAACAGGATGACTTTTTTGATTCTATCTCTGGAATGGTAACTGAATCAAATTCTAGACATTCCGAAGAAGATGATATTGATGATTCTAGTACTGATGATTTCTTTGCTAATTTCGAAGGTGAAGTATCTCATGGTTCCGGAAGAAGAAGATCTTCCTCTACAAGATTCTCATCTAACAACGCTGTGAAGACTACAGATGTTTCTGGTGGATATGAAAAGAAAAAGAGTAGTTTCACCGCAAAAAAATCATCCGATGAAAAGAAACCTTATTCTGAAGATGATATAAAAGGATTCTAATTTATACATATAAAGATTACACACATTTATCCCAACACATCTCATGGTGTGTTGGGATTATTATTTTACAATCACAAAAACTATTTAATAAAAGTACCCAATAGGTACAATTAGGAGGTATTATAATGGTAAAACAAGATAATTTTGAATCAGCAGATGAACTAATGCTAGAAATTCAATCAACTCTAGCAAAATCAAAAGACAGCTCTGTAAACAGAATGGCAGAAAGTGACGTATTATATTCTACTGGATTTCTTCCTCTAGACTATAAAAACGGATATCGGAAGAATATGGTTCTTCCAAATGGACAAACTGTTAGATATGATATTGCAGGCATTCTTGATGGAACTTCGAATATGTTTATTGGTCGTTCCGGTTGCGGTAAATCTACATTAGTATATCAAATTGCTGCAAATATCATTAGAAACTTTGACCACGGTCTTATGTTTGTAGATTTGCTTGAAGGTGGTATGTTAGAAGAACGTGGTATTGCACTAACAGGACTATCAAGAGATGACTATTTTTCTAAAGTAAAGATTAGAAATTCCGGTATTACAATTGAATCTGTATATCTTCAAATTAAGGCAATTCATGATGTAAAAGTTGCAAATGAAGAGAAGTTTCGCTATGATACTGGTATGGTCAACAGCTATGGTAGACCGATTACAAAGTTCCAACCTACAGTCTATGTAATTGACTCTATTCCATTGTTAACTTCAGCGAAGTTATCAGAAGAAGAACAACTCAGTGGACAGATGTCAACTACAGCAACAGCAAAACAATTAGCACAGTTGTTTAGACGTATCAACCAAATTATCAAAGAAGCAAATATCATTATTTTATCTGTAAATCATATTACAGATAAAATAGAAACTAATGTTTTTAAGCATACTAAATCTCAAACTGCTTTCTTGAAACCAGATGAGACAATCCCAGGTGGTAAAACGCCATTATATCTTGCTAATATGGTATTTAGACTTGATGATAGTGATAAGCTTACATCCGATAAGGAATTTGGTATTGATGGAATTCATGTAATTGTATCGAATGTAAAGTCTAGAGCTGGTCTAAGTGGATTAAATTCTGCAGTTGATTTAGTCTTTAACTATAGAACAGGATTTGACCCAGATTTGTCTCTTTATATGATGCTAAAAAATGCAGGAAGAGTAAAGGGTGCAGGTGCTTATTTGTATTTCGGTGATAGAGATGATAAGAAATTCTCTCAGAAACAGTTTAAAACTAAACTGATTAATGACCCAGAATTCCTTAATATCTTTGAAACAGAATGTGTTACATTCCTGTATAACGAATTAACTCAGCTTGAAGAAGCAACCAAATTACAATCTTCTCCAGCAACAATGTCTATTATGGATAAGATTCGTCAGATGAATTCTAATCAAAATTAAGATAAAGTGTATATTATAAGTATGAAGATGAGAAATCATCTTCATACAATCTATTATTTAAAGGAGTTGGAAATAATGAAGTACGAAAAATTGTATGACGACCCTAGCATAGACAAGCACATTACTGCTGCTTCTGAAATCTATGACGAAGGTAACATGGAAAAAATGTTAGGTGTTGGATTAAACATGCCTTTCGAAAGTGCAAACTCTGCATCAAGAAAGAATATGTTTTCCAGCCAATATCAACAACATGTTTGTCTAGAAGATGCTGAAATCCCGTATATTAGTACTGGATATGAAAATCTATTCGGACAACATTCATCCTCATTTATCAAAGCTGATAGAAATTGGACAGTAATTGGAAAGGTTGAGAAATTCTCTAACCGTCCAGGACATCACTATTTTCTGTTTGTTATCGACGAGCAGAATAATATGGATGTAATCGAACGTGTTTCTTATTGTCATAATACAGAATCTTATGGATTCTTGTATAACAATGATTATCTGGATTCACTTCAAATAAATAGTGTTATTCCAAAATCTAAGACAATCAAGAAATCTAAATCTTTTGATATTGCTGATAACTATATGGCAGGTAGAAACTTAAGAGTAGCTTATATTGCAGATGCAAGAACAACAGAAGATGCTATTGAGATTTCTAAATCTGCTTCATTAGCATTATCTAGACCCGAAATCAAACAAGTAAATATCCTTATCAATGATAACGATATTCCATTAAATCTCTATGGAGACGATAATGAATATAAGATATTGCCGGATATTGGTGAGGAGATTAAAAAAGGAATTGTTTGTGGAGTAAGAACAGAAAAGAATGATGAAATATTCTTTACACAATCTGCTGAAAGATTGAAGTCTACATTGATTAATGATACTACTTTCAAAACAAAAGGTAGAATCATCGATATCAATATATACTGTAATAAAGATATTTCAGAAACACCAAACGGAATCTATGAAGGACAATTGGATTTTTATATGAAAGACAATGTCAGATTCTGTAATGAAGTTTGTAATCTTCTTAAGAACTATATTGACAATTCTAGTTATAAGAAGAGTCATGAACTCAGTAGACTCTATACAAGATGTGAAGATGTATTATCTGGAAAGCAATACTTTAAAGATAATCTGTTTTCTAATATCTATATAGAACTTATTGTATACCGTAGTGTTCCAGCAGATGATGGTGATAAAATCACATCTAGATATGGTGGTAAAGGTGTTATCTCTAAAGTAATAGATGATGAACTTATGCCAAGAATATCAGGAACTGATGAAATAGTTGACCTAATTTGGAATCAATCTACTTGTGTAAATAGATTGAATGTTGGACAGCTGTTTGAAACTTCGCTCAATTTCATCTCATCGAATATTGTAAATTATATATTGACAGTTCAACAAGACACAGAAATGTGTATAGATATGCTGTATCGATATTTCAGTATTTTATCAGATGATTGGGCAAGATATTTCATGGATAATATTGAAAGTAGCATTGATGACGATGAAGCAATGTTTAATGTTGCTAGTTGTATAACAGAAAATTGGGATGGTTTATATATACCACTTGAACCAATATCTGAAGCAATCACATTTGATACTTTACTAGAAATCTATAAAGAATTTCCATGGATAAAACCAGTCTTTATAGATGTTCCAATTAAAGGTTCTAGGGGTCAGATAAGATGGGTACAGAGTAATAAACCGAGTATCATTGCAAAGCAATATATCTATAGAATGAAACAGAATGCAGAAGAAAAACATTCTGCGACATCTATGTCTGCTACAAATATCAAAGGACTTAATTCTAAGTCCAAAGCAGCAAAGATGTTTATGCGTGTTCACTCCAATACTCCAATTAGAAATGGTGAAATGGAAAGTAATATCTTTTCTATTATGGGTATGGAAGTTCAAATCAAACAACTTATGCTTTATAGCACTTCTCCACAAGCAAGAAGAAATGCTAAGCAAATGTTGAAATCGTTTGAGTTCAATGTTACATTGGATGAAGATGGTAAGTCTAGAAGTGCTGAAATTCTCAATGCTAGCATTAAAGCAATGGGAGTTAGAGTAGAATTCAAGAAAGTACCAATTCGATATGTAAATGTAGCAAATGAACAAACAGAATGTGCATTATTCAGATTCTTGGATTGGGATAAGAATCAGTTATTCGTTGAATGTGGGAAGAATGCTGACAAACTATTCCAAGAATGTGGTAAGAATTCCGAGCAACTCTTTATAGAGTGTGGGAAGAATGCTGACAAACTATTTAAATATATGGGAGACGATTAATATGATTTCATCACCAATGCATTATATTGTCGAGAAACTTTTGAAAGGTGATGCATCCTGTTTAACACAGGATGTCATCGCCAATATCAATTATATCACAGTGTCCTTATTAAATAAGGATCCACTGGATAAAGTTGAACAGGAAACAGTAAATGATATTCTTCATATTTCTAATATCATTTATAACAACACAGATAGAAGTATTTTAGTTCTTGAAGATGGGGTATATGATTTACTTCTCGAGAAGTATAAAAGATATAATCCAAACTTTCAAGTTGGTGCAGAGCCTGTAACTCTGACAAATTTCTCAACTTCAGATGTAACATTTGAAGACGAAGCTGAGAAAGAATCTTTGTTTGTTTATCAACCATATATCAATACAAATGGATTCTTGTTTGGAGATGAACTTACAAGATACAATGTATATGGTCAAACAAAGTTCAGCGATAATCAAAAGAAAGAAATTTCTAAAAGATTAAGAAACACAAGTCATAAATATCCACAACTGGTAGGGACATTGCATAAAGCAAAGTTTGTACTAGATAATGATGCAATTGTACGTGGAGTATATGAAGACCTTAATGTGCGAGTATTTGAACGTGACTTTTTAAGAAAACATGTTCAAGCAGGTATTGTTAATCCGAACTATATTGAACTCGTATTAGAGTTAAAATATGATGGGGTTAGTGTTGAAGCTGAAGTAACTGATAAGGTGTTAAGTGCTAGAACAAGAGGAGAAACTCAGATGGATAAAGCGTCTGACTTAACTCCGATTCTTCGTGGTTATACTTTTACTAAAGCCACTGGATATGATATTAAACCATTCGGTATGAAATTTGAAGCAGTTGTATCTTACAATGCAATCAGACAATTGAATATCGAATGCGGAAAAACTTATGTAAATGCTAGAAATGCAATTATCGGAATTCTTGGTAATTCCGAAGCTACTAGATTTGCAAAGTATATCACATTAGTTCCACTTCAAACTAGTCATGATAATATGACTAGAGAGCAGGAATTGGAATTTATGAATCGTTATTATGCAACTGGTGAGCCTTGTCGTTATGCAGTTGTGAGAGGAAACTATAACGAAGTTTTGTTCCAAGTAAAGAAATTTGTAGAAGAAGCTCAAGCAACAAGAGATATCTTGCCATTCATGTATGATGGTGTAGTTGTATCTTATCTTGATCCTCACATTAGAAAAACTCTTGGTCGTTCAAATTCTATCAATGAGTATTCTATTGCAATTAAATTTCAAACTAAGAAGAAATTAACACGTTGTAGAGGGGTTAGTTATACTGTAGGTGCTACAGGTGATATTACTCCGATGATTCATTATGACCCTGTGGAATTTTATGGTATGATTAATACGAAAAGTTCCGGTCATAGTTACGCAAGATTCATGAAGTTGAATCTAAGACCAAATGACATTCTAGAGATTGAATTCACGAATGATGTCATGGCATATGTTCACAAAGCGAATGTTCCAGAGAATATGTATAATCCAATGAAACCATTTGGATTTATTACAAACTGTCCAGAGTGTGGACAACCTTTATCGGTATCAGAAACAAGTAAAAGTGTATTCTGTAATAATATTGCTTGTCCAGGAAGAACAAGAGCAAGACTTGTTAACATGGTAAGTAAGTTAGGATTTAAAGGATTCTCTGAAGAAACAATCAAAACTTTAGGACTTACTTCATTCAATGATTTAATGACAATCACTGAAGAACGTGCTAAAGTATTAGGCCCGACCAATGCAGAAAACTTGCTTAAAGCAGTAGATTATCTGTATGAATCAAAAGTACCTGATTATATTCTATTAGGTTCTCTTGGATTTTCTGATATTGGTGATAAGAAATGGAAAATCATTCTCAAGTCTATCACTCTTCATGATATTGTAACTGATAGTAATAGTACCTTATTCTTTAAACTTAGAAATAGTGGTAAGGGTATTGGTCCTAAAACAACAGATACAATTGTTAATGAACGTGAGTTCTTTCTCAAAGATTTAGCATATATCTGTAACAATATGCCAAATGTAATTACGAGTAAAGGTATCTCTAATGATAAGGTTGCTCTTAGTAAGACAATCCGATTCTCTGGAGTTAGAGATAAAGAGCTTGAGAATAGACTTAATATGTCAGGTCATGATTGTTCTGATGGTTCTGTGACAAAGACGACAGACTTCTTATTAATTCCATTTGCTGGGTATACTTCTTCTAAGGTAGACAAAGCAAACAAATATGGTGTAAAGATTATTACACTGGATGAGTTCAAACTTAATGAGTCCTCATACCTTAGCGAAGTTTAAAAATTAATACGAGTCAAACTAAGATATAAATGTATATAATATAAACGATAAGAGAGTAATCTCTATCATATATCTAATTATTTTAAGGAGGTACTTGTTATGAGTACAACAGTATTAAGAAATTCGACTATCCCGCAGAGTTACAAATGTGGTGTGGAAGCAAGCATGCCAACATTCAAAAGCAAGATTACAGGTGATGATATCTCTGTAGAAATCACACTGAATCCGAATCCGAGAACTCACTTCAACAGCAGTGTTGATATGTTCCCGAATGTAATTAAGACTTGTGCTGACATTATGTCAACACCGTTCTTCAAGTGCAAGACAAAGGCAGCACTTGTGTTCCAGAAAGATTCTGGAGAATTCATTGCAGCGTGTGTATCTGATTATGACGCTGAAGGTGAAAACTATTTCTTCAATATCACTTTCGATCAGAATGATATTAAGAATATTTCTAAGGACAAGTTGGTAAACTATACTGACTTCTCCGACCCAGACAGAAACATGAAGTACTGGGAATTGTTCAATGCAAATTTGTGCATCGCACATAACTATGCAATTGCAGATGATCAGATGATTTATGTCTTGACCATGCAGGTATTTGAAGTACTGTATCATTGGTTTGACGTAAACGCAAAAGCCGATGAAATCGTTGAACTTGTAATTGACGATTATATCGGTAAGTATTCTAATACTATGTCCGAAGAAGAATACAATAATGCTTTGACAGTCGTTGCAACAGGTTCTGTAGAAGTTGTAAAGGATGTCAAGAAAATCTCCATCCAGTTTGGGGAAGAAATGAAGGCTATCGCAAAGGGTAGCAATGATATGAATTCCTAATCCATTGTAATAGTCTTCATATAAATTTGGCACCTGTCGACCGCATGTCGGCAGGTGCTTTATTTTTAATATCTTAAGAGGGGTTGAAAATATGTTAACAACAAACAAAGCATTCATTAACGGTAAAATCTATGACGTTATTGAATTGAACCAAATCAACCAAATAGGACTGAACACAATTATTGATAGTTTGGCTATTCATATAAATGGTTTCGTCCTTCCAGTATATACTTGTGGTATTGTTTACGATAGACCTGGGTTCTATTTAAACGATTGTATCACTAGTCATATCGTATATCCGAATGAAGAAGAAAGAGAAATGTATTCTGATTCTCATTTAGCGTATTTTGGTTCAGCATCTACGTTCCAGGATGTAGTAGATGCAAAGGAAAAGATATACAAAGATGAATACAATCATCTTATTTCTAACGATGAAGTATTCACTCCTAATATCGACCAAGTTAATGACACAGCATTAATGTTTGCAGTGAAGTCTGCAATTGCAGCAAAGCATTGTAATATTAATAATTATGCTGAAAGATTTGGTTCTGACTTTAATAATGATAAGAGAAAGTTTAACGGTAATAGTATTACTGCCGGTAAAGCTGAATCTATCTTATCAAATACAGATGTCAGAGTTACATTAGTCATTCAAGATATGAATCCTAATGTAGCAAATCCAATTGGAAAGACATTGGTGTTCCCTTGGATTGGAGATGGTATTAATGATGAAGAATATACAAATTATATCAATAATGCCATCTCTGCATTTGGACCAATAAAGTTAGGAGGAAATGAAAATGATTAATATACGACAGATACTCGCAGACTATTCTAATAAATTTCGTGAACCATTCAACGAAAAGTTATTTATTAGAAGCGAGTACGATATCATTGACGCAGTTGAAAAGGTAATTATGTCTGTAGCAGAACCTACGAATGTAAATACCGAAGGCAAACAGCTTTTCATTGGTATTAATTACTTTAGAGTAATTGATGACTATAGAGAAGTCAGAGATGTTATATACGAACTCGAATCAGACGGAAATAGAAGAAACAAGAGAATTGAATATAATATTCATGATTATATTAATCTTAAGGATAGTGATATCATTCTTCTTGAAGTAAACTATCATGTTGAAATCAATGGAGAAATTGCTGATAAATCAGTATTCATCGACATTCCTAAAGTAGTAAATAAATACTACTTTAGAATAGATGGTACAATCTATAGTACTCTCTATCAGATTGCAGATGCTTCGACTTATAACAACAATTCTAACAAAAAGAAGATGCGTTGTGTGAATTTCAGACAAGTATTTCAAAAGCATACTGTATCTGAAAAAAGATATAAGATTAATCAACTCTGGTTTAACGAAGACGGTACAACAAAATCCATTGAAGTATCGAGTATTAATTATACAACAAATCTTTTTGGCGTAGATGTACCTGTTTGTAAATATTTCTTGGCAAAGTATGGGATTGTTCAAGCAATGAACTATCTTAGATTAGCTGAGATTTATATTACAGATAAACCATATCATCCGAACGATGAATTCGTTGTTCTTTTCAATGAAAAGGATAATGTATATGTATCAGTACCATTTATGATTTGGAATAGTTCTCCTGTTACTCAATCTTTCATCACTACAATTCTTATGAATTGTCCTAAGAAAGGTTTAAATCTTGAGAAACTGTTTTCTAAAGATTATTGGCTTTGTATGCTTGGACAGGACTTTAAGAATAAAAGTGTTGAAAAGGGTCAAGCAATGCTTGAATCTACAACAAAGAATTATTCTATCATGATGAAAGAAACTCTTAGATTACCAGAAGAAGACAAACGAACATTGTTAGATATTCTTCGATGGATGATGTATGAGTTTGATGCATTGTGGGTAAAAGACAATTATGATATGTCTTATAAGAAACTGAAGATAGCTGTTTATATTGCAGGATTCTATGCAAATAAGTTATCAAAAGTTCTTATCAATGCTGCGAATGGAATCAACAGTTTAACGATTAATAAGTTCTTTAAGACCTTTAACATTGACCATAAGTTTATTCTTGATTGTCTTAAGAATAGTAACTTGGTAAGTTATAAAAACAATGTTAATGATGATGACATTTTCTCGGTCTTGAAATATACTTTCAAAGGGGCTTCCGGTATTGGTGAAAACAAGGCTAGTGCAGTTCCTGTAAAGTATCGATTAGCAAATCCAAGTCATATCGGAAAAGTGGATTGCGATACTTCACCAGCAGGTGACCCAGGTATGACAGGATTACTTTGTCCATATGCGAAAGTATATGACGGTATGTACTTGAGTGATTATAAGGAACCTTGTAATTGGAGAGAAACTCAAGATAAACTTATTGATGAGTACCGAAAAGTTTATAGCATGGCTTCTATATTCCAGACAAAAGAAGAACTTCTTGGAACTGATTATGGAAGAGAGATGCTCGATACAATTATAGGGAAACTGAATAAGCTCATGGACTATACGATTAAAACAGACCCTGAGTATAACAAGGAGGTATAATATGATGTCAAACAATCTGTATATTCGTTATTTCATGTTTTCAAACGAGCACCTTAATAAGATTAAGGAACTTGCTATTAAGAACGGAAACATGAATCCTAAACTAGGAAAAGTTCTAGTATCAGGAAACTTTAAAAAGTATACAATGCTTACAAATGACCCTGAGAGTTATAGTAAGCGTTATTCTGATGCTAGAATTGTAATGTCCGGAGATATCAGAAAAATAAAATATGAACCGGAGGAATAAAAAATGAATATGTTCGTAGAATTTGATGGATCTTGTCCTTATTGTGGAGGAGAAATCAATATTACAGAAGGTATGAGATATGATTACTCAATTGACAGTGATGGGGTTCCGAATATTCTTAATCAAGAACAATATATGACATATGCATATTGCTCAGGATGTGGTAAAACATCAATAGCAATTGCAGAATCCGATGGAAATACTATTAAATATAAAGTATATCCTGACGGAATAGGTCAGTATATTTATGATTATGAACGAAAGCATAATTATTCCAATGATTCTAAATCTTCATTATTATCTCATTTGATAATGGATAAGAAAGTTACACCTTTCTCAAATGTAAAACTTTCTGAGCATCAACCTTTGGAATATATCGAAGGCTTAGATAAAGAAGATGACGTTCCTTGGTAAAAGAATGGGTGCATATGGACGAAAGTCCATATGTGCCTTTATTTTTTCTAACTTAAATGTAAAGGAGGGTATTAACATGGAAGATATTCTAACTAACTTTTCTGATTTGTTTTTAGGAAACGGGGTAATCATTATTATCGGATGCTTTGTGATTGGTACAATTATTAAAGGTACAATCAGTAAGATTCCAAATAAATTTATTCCATATATTAACTCTGTTGTTTCAGTAATTCTAGGATTTGCTATCCCAGGTACTTATGACGATGAAAGCTTAGTATCTAAAATTATTCTATTAATCTTCTTAGGTTTATCATCTACAGGTATGTATGAAGCAATCTGTATTATTGTAAAAGATAGATTTAGTATTGATCTTAAACAAATATACAACAATATATTAAATAAAAGTAATAGCGGATCTTCTAGTCAAACAGAGGAGACTGAATCTCAAGAAAATAGTGAAAGTGATATAGAAGAATAATGTGATTTACTTTTCCAATTTCTTATCTTTGCTTATACCTAAACCTTAACTGAAATAAGTCACTAGATTCGTTTCTAGTGACTTATCTCTCTCTTTTTTGTTAAAAATTAATATCGGATAACATATATGTAAAAAATCAATTGAGATATTAGCTCAGTTGGTAGAGCATTACACTTTTAATGTAAGGGTCGAGAGTTCGAACCTCTCATATCTCACCATTCCAAAATAAAACAAGAAAGGAATATTACTATGATTAAACTGTTAGAGAAAGCAAAAAAGATTACCGTTGAAGATGGTAAGATTACTGCATCTGTAAATGTAGATGGATTTGAATTTATTGGTGTCGCTAGACTTAAAGATGGTGACGCTAGTAATGAACTAGAAGCTACTAGAATTGCAGAAGCAAAAATGGAACGGAAATATCATAAATTTGAGAAAAGAGGCTTAATGTTCAAGAAAGAAATGCTCGAAGATATGCTTGAACAAGTTAATGCTGAAATCGCTAAAACCGAAAACAGAATCTATAATTGTGACAAACACATTAAAGATATCTGTGACAGATTATAATAACTTCGTAAATGAAAATTTGCGTTATCATAGTTAGTTTGTAACGAACTAACGACCTCCTATTTACTTACGGGATATAAGCTATAATACTTCTCTTATATCCCGATATATGCTCAGAGAAGGTTTGATTGCCCTTTGATGAGCTTTCCAAAGTGTTGTGAATTTATATTCACACATAGTTTGTACTTGTACAGAACCCAAGTTTTTCTCTTCTTGCTCTTGGGTTCTGTACCTCCTATGTACAAAAAGAGGTAACTCCTCCGATTGTACTCTATTCTTTTCCGACATCTACCGTGGTTTAGTATTGTTAATATATCTTCTTACTTCTATTTATAATGAATTAGAGATTTAGCCAGAATATGTGATAAACGATACTAAGCCATAGAATGTAGATAAAAACAGTTTTGGTGTATTCAAATTCATATCATATTCTTAGGGGATGTACGGGACACTCCTGGCATTCTCCGAATAGAATTTGAGATCATCCTAACCGAAAGTGAGGGTTCGTGTTGTAAAATTTGTTATCTTACTTCTATTTGAATAATATGGGTTTATTATACAGATAACGAGATATACACGCCCTCATTTTACTTTTAATCATGAAGGAGAGAAATGAAATGAACAATTATTATTCAAACAGCGAAATGTACGTACTTTCAAAAATTCTTATGAGAAGAAAAGGAAGGATTCTAGCCCCGTGGTATTACGATGGTTTCTATAATGAAATCTTAGAATCGGTTACTTCTAAAACAATCAATGAGACTATTGAAGATTGTAAGGATACTGAAAAAATCTATATGGTATTTACTGTTTATAAAAATATGAAAGATTGTGGCTTTAGATTGTCGTCAAAGACAATCAATTTTTTATTGTCAATTGACAAGGGAGCAATTAGTAAATGGTATACTGAAGTACTTCGTCCAGTAATAGAACATTATACAGGTTCAGATGTTACTCATAAGGTTATGTATCCAAATTTTCCTACTCAAGTAATTGAAACAGATCAATTAAACCTGTTATATAATGCATTAGTTCAATACTATAGTAATCCTCCTGAATCTACTGTAGAATGTGAGAAAGAGGAAAGACCTGAACTAGACAGACTCGATAAATTAGAAGTTCTTGATATTACAGATTTCGATGAGTTAATCGATTTATTCTATAATATCGTTACTGCTAAAGTCACAATGTCACCAACTGATTATACAGATATTGAAAATATAGCAAAAATTCTTGGTGGTAGAGAAGAGTTTTTAAATAGATTTCGTAAATACGGATTTGAAATTCCTAATAAAGCAAATCTAGTTTATGCGACTTCTGTTCTGAAAGACATTGTAGGTTTTGAAAAACTTTCAAAATTCTATAAAACAATAACAGATATTTTACGATTTGCTTATGAAGATGATCCTACTCTTAAAAGTAATGTAAAACTTCATATTTCTAGACCAAAGAGCAGACTTATTTTAAGACTTCTTAATTCTCATATTAGTGATGATAATGCTCTTGAAGATATATATCGATATAGAGAACGTTGGTTAAGAGTAGCTGAACGGCTTCATTTAAATGAAAAGTTTGCTAATAGAAGATATCCAGATGTTTGTACAACATTTAACCGTCTTAGAAATAACAAGCATAAGACAGATGTTAATGTATACTGTTATGCATATCGAATTAATGAGATGTGTAAAAGGTATAAAACGATTCCAACAAGTCAATTTATCAGAGATTTAGTGAATATTGCTAAAGAACGTCCAGGCGAATTCGCAAGAAATCTTGATAGATTCTTAACAATGACTCACGACAGTGAAGTAGATAGTGAAATTATCATTTCTGGATTTGAAGAGATAGCTGATAAAGTTGCTACTAATATTCTGATTCAAATGTATCGACATTTTACTAATCGAGTAGAAGAAGCAAACAAAGAATTTAGAATATTCATTCCTAATTGCAACACAGCAAAAGTTAAAATCGTAGATAACAAAAAACCAGCTTTAACAAAAAAAGTTTGTAGTTATGTTTGTTTGATTTGTGTCAAAGCACTTAGAACTATTCTTATAAAAAAGCCAAAGTTAGGTAAAGTATATATCGATAGCGATTTTAAGAATTTCATTGTTCCATTCTCTTTAAAGAATGCTTCTAAAACAACTAAGAACATTGTTAGAGGAAGTCGTATTAGTATTCCAGAGGAAGTTAATTATATTCGTTCATTTATTTGGTGGACAAATAATATTAACGATAGAGTTGATATTGATTTATCATTGTCGTTATATAATGAAAACTTTGAATTTGTAAGAAAAATATCATTCACATCATTAAAAGATTCATTTGGTTGTCATTCAGGTGATATCACAAACGGTGGTGATATTTCAGGTGATGGTGTATCTGAATTTATCGATCTTAATATTGACAAAGTATTGGAAGTCGGTGCTAGATATGCAGCATTCACGATTCATAGTTATACAGGACAAAAATTCTCTGAATTAAAAAACTGTAGATTCGGATGGATGAATCGAAAAGGCTGTAATGATGGTGAAATATTTGAACCGTCCACTGTGGAAATGTTATTTGATATCGATACCAACACAACTCAATGTATTCCGGTTATGTTTGACTGTAAAGAAAAACAATTTATTTGGACAGACATGACATATAGTTCTAGCTTTGCATATAGCACTGTAGAAGGTGGAGTAAACAAGATTAGTGAACTCATAAAAGCAATTGTTAATATGTATAAAGAAAGACCAAATCTTTATGATTTAATCTTCTTCAATACAATTGCTAGAGGAGAATTAGTTATTACTCCAGAAGAAGCTGATATCGTATTTTCAAATAATCAACTTCCTTTTGACAATAGTGACAATCATGTTAAAGTAATCACTGCATTTGAAACAGATTACTATATCTCTAATATGATGTAACTATTTAACCATAGATTTCTCTCCTGAAAATACCCCTCTCTCTTCATTTCAGAAAAGACTATCACTTCAGGAGAGACCTATCGGGATATAACTCAGCTTGGTAGAGTGCTTGGTTTGGGACCAAGATGCCGCAGGTTCGAATCCTGTTATCCCGACCATCGGATTTTAATATCCGACATTTTCTTATTCCTTCATAAAAACTTTTCTGCACTGTCTGTAGGTAGTTCATTCTACCTACAGACATCTTTTGTTTTTTATACTAATCGAAACTTATATATAAATACATGCATCAGCGTACGCATTAAGGAGGAATTATGATGTTATTAAAACGGTTAAAGCTTGTGAATTATGGTGGTATATACAATGGTATGGGATTATATGAAATCGAAATAGATTTCACTAGATGTAGAAATAAGATTGTTCTTATAAAAGGTGATAATGGTTCTGGTAAAAGCACAATAGAAGGTGCATTGAAACCTTTACCAGATGATAATAGTTCTTTCATCTCTGGTGTAAATGCTTGTAAAGAAATAGAATATATCGATGAAACGAATGGTATAGTCTATAGTATATCTTATATTCACGAATGTAAGAATCAATCTAGAATTAGTAAAGGATATTTTAAAAAGATATTACCAAATGGTAATGTAATAGATTTGAATCCTTCTGGTAATATTTCTAGTTGTAAAGAAATGATAAATGAAGAATTAGAACTAGATGCTAACTATATTACACTAACACAATTATCTAGTACGAAAAGAGGAATAGCTGATTTAAGACCAGCTGAAAGAAAACGATATGTAAATTCTATTTTATCATCTACAGATGTTTATAATACGATGTATAAAACTCTATCTAAGAAAGCATCAACCTATAAAGCTCTAATGAGTAGTATTTCATCTAAGATTGATAATGTCGGTAACACAGTTCAATTACAAGAGGAACTAAAATCTATTGAAAGTAAGATATCTGAAACAGAGAAACTAATGGAACAGCATAATGAAGTAATTAATAAAGAGAAAGGTATGTTATTGTCAATAGACCCTAATAACGAGATATCTAATCGAATCGAAACTTATACAGAAAGCACTAAAACATATTCAAGTAAAAGAGATGAGTTTAATAAGCAACTTAACAAGATATATTCCACCGACCCAAATCTTTCTACAATTGTAATCAATAAAGAAATTCTTGACAAACTTAATCAAGATATCATAGATACCAAGTATCTGATTGAATCTACAAAAGAAAGAATCAATAATCTTATAAAACAAAGAGAACAAGAAGCTTCTAGATTAGAGGAAGAGACAGCTAAGCTAAAATCAATCAATTCAGGAATGAATCTAATCGAAGTTCAACGAATTAAAGATGACCTTACTTCTAGAAAAGAAAAAATAAGAAAAAGATGGGGAGATATCGTTGATCTTAATACAATCACTCATGATGAATTTATGATTGCATATGAAGCAATCAAACAAATGATAGAGATACTGAATCAACCAATTGAATTGATTCCATCTGATGATATAGAAATAGAATATCTTGATGTATTAAGAAATATTGAAAGACTCGACAACGAGATAGAAGATACTGCAGTGTTTAGAAACAAAATTGAGATGAATGAGTACAAGCTTGATATTCTAGAACAACGCCCTTCCGATTGTAATAATAACTCTTGTCCTTTCATTGCAGATGCTTTAAAAGCTAAAAAAATCATTGATGAGTTGATGAAGCAACGTAAAGGATTTACAACGATTAGTGAATTAAACAAACAAAAAGAATCATATGAACAAAAACTTTCAAACGTTGAGCGTAACAAAAGATTACTCGAAATATATAATACCAATCGAATTATTTTATCAAAACTTCAATTGAATTTGGACACTTATGAAAACTGTGTTGTTTCTCTTTCAAGAAATAGACTCATGTTACTACCAACATTGGCAGGATTCATTGAATATTCTAATGACTTGATTGAATATAAGTCAATTGATAAAGACCTTAATGATATAACTGTAAAGTACAATGCTTTATATACTCAAAAGGACTTAATCAATATGATAACAGATAGTATTGATAGACTGAATGTTAATATCAATGAAGACACTGTCAAGATTAATGCAATGAATGAAGAGATTACCTCATTAGCAAAAAAATATAATGATATGTGTAAACTTTGTATAAGTCTAGAAGATATATTCAATCTAAGAGCAAGTCTAAATGAATGTGAAGAATCATTAAGAATCCTTAATGAAGAGATTGAGAAAGACCGTTCTAATATAGATAGAATCGAAAAGCTAAACTCAGACATTGAAAAACTAAATGTGAACATTTCTGAATTGAAATCACAATTAGAACCTTTGAGAAAAACTGCAGAATCTCTACGATACAGAATTACACTTAGTGCGGAATATTCAAAAGAATATGAGCAGTATAATATGATGTATACTAAGATTGAAACACTTAAGTATTATTGTTCTCCTACTACAGGTATTCAGTTACTATTTGCTAATATGTATCTCAATAAGATTATGGATAATGCTAATAAGATTCTAAGTAGATTATTTGGTGGAACATTTGCTTTACTGCCATTGATTATTACAGAATCTGAATTTAGAATTCCTGTTGCAGTAAGAGGTGGTATTAATCATGATGATATTACAAGTATGTCTTCTGCACAGATATCATTAATTTCAATGATTATATCTATCTCATTACTAAGTCAAACATCTACAAAACTGAATATAATTGTTGGTGATGAAATTGACGCTCCGTTTGATTCGGAAAATAGAAGAGAGTTTATGAATATCCTTACTCAACTTATGGGATTAGTAAATTCATCACAATGTGTTCTAATTAGTCACAACTCAGAAATCTCATTGAATGATTGCGATGTAATTCTTCTAAAGAATGAGAATGATGTTATTACCGAAGGAAACATTATCTGGTCTTACAAATAAAAAAATAAGAGGGAGCTATAATAGCTCCCTCCACTCTTTTACCAGATATGTAATTGTTGTTATTCTACATAATCAATTACCCAACAATGAATTGGGTTTCCGTTGTAGTTCTTTGTATTTGTTTCTTCCCATCCTACAAATTTCAAATGAGCTGCTGTTCCTTTAACTGCATCTTCAGTTTCTACAAAGTAAGCAGAAACTTCATTTTGGTCGGTTGAATTTTTATGAATGGTTTCTCCAAACTGTACACCATAAAGATCAATCTTTTTTTCCTTGATTGCCTTGATCAGGGCTGGTGTAAATCTGCATGATGAAAATGATGGTTCATGATTATAATGCTCATTCCCCGCCAATTGCATAAGAACAGTTGTTTCACCATTATGCTGAATGAAAGCATTATATGAAAACAGTGTGGTTAACAATAATGCCAACCCCACTAAAGTAAATGCGACCATTCTAATCACATTTTTCAGAGAGAACAGATTAAATGTTCTTGTTTCCTTCATCTCATCTTCTGGTTCGAAACTTGTTTCGATATCCAGAATTTTTGTGGTCTTCTCTTCGATTGCGGTTGCCTGTGCGGTTGTGTTGTTGGTTCTTTCGATTGTTGTTGTCATAATAATGACCTCCTGAAATTTTAAAATTCCCCGTATTCTGTACGGGACTGGAATAACATATCTCTGCTATTCACTACTATAATATATATGTATAGTTTTTAACTATTTCAATTCAAACAGCTGTCGGAAAACATTCTTATAATGAATGAGAAAGGAGCGAATGCGTATGTCTATACATATTAAAGATATGAAAGATTTAAAGATGTACAATAGAAACAATAAGTTATTCATCCCTTTAAATCCAGATGATAATACACATGGTAGCTTGATATATTTGCTTACTTCTGATATTTCGTCATCTATTGATATGATTAATAGTGATATGGTAATAAACAATAAGAAATGGTTTAAGTCATATTATATTGATAAGTCGATCAATGCTATTATCAAATCGAATGAAATTGAAGAGTTTGTTCATTATGAAGATGAAACAGTAAGAGCTTATATTAATGAAGCTAAGCTATCTAGTAAAGATAGGAAAAAGTTATCCGATAAAGATTTCGGAATTCCTCAAACTAGATCTTATCCGATTAATGATGAAGAACATGTAAGAGCTGCAATCAGAATGTTCAATCATTGTCCAAAAGAATATGAAGCTACTCTCGCTAAGAATATTATCAAAAAACTAAAGTCATTCAATATTACAGATATTGAAGTTGGTGAGGATAATAGATTCTATAAATATTATAAACCACTGAAAGAAACATCTATCAATACTTCAGGTGGTATTCCTATAAACTTAATGACAGATTATAGATTCGAATACTATACTGGGTCGAATATTCAAAAACATAGAAAAGAATGTGAAAAGCTAGTTAAAGACCTCAGAGATTATAAATACATTGGAGAGATGTTTTCGAATGCGAATTATCTTGTAATGTGTTATGACACAAATGATAATCTAGCAGGATTCGGAGTAGCATATAAACACTCTGCACATGGTAATGAATTCGGTGTTTATCTTGAAGATAGTTATTTCGATGATGATATAGAGAAAGAGGAAATTACTAAATTTCTTATCTACTCATATAGAGATAAAATGTATAATAGGGATTTACAGAAACAGATTCTTTCTAAGAAAGGAAGAGTCGTTCCAGTATACTCTCTCAACAGAGATAAGGTATTAATTAAGAATCTTAAAACTTCCATTGTTCAAGATGGTAACTATCTTGACAGAATAACTGCATTGAATCTGGTAGGAAAATCATGTGATTATACTGATAGATTTCCAGTAATCTATGTAGATATGAGTGTGAAAGATGAAAAGGAAGAGAAACCTAAAATTCCAGATAGAGAAGTTAACTCTGAAGGATTTAGATTTGGTGATAGAGCTTTCTTTTTTGGAAATGAAATCTTTACTGAAGATGCAATTGATAATAAGCTACGGTCATATATGTATGATGAAAGAATTAGAACTCAAAAAGAATTGTTCGATGTATATAAAATCGTAAAGAGTCAATGTCCTACTATCAAGTATACAAAGGTGAACATTTCTGATTATAAAGGCTTGAATTTATTCTTTGATATATCTTACTACAACAGACTATTCATTGAAAATAATACGAAGATGGGTGAACAAGGCCTAAAGTTATACTCAGAAACATTAAGACGTTTTCTTAATAATTCTTCTATTGATAAAGAATACAAGGTTAAATCGATTTTTATCCCTGTATTAGACTACTATAGTGAAGACACTGATATAGTTGATTATACTAAAACAATGAATCCTGTAAGCCTCATAGTACGTCTAATTAAGAAGAACGACTTCACTCAATTAAAAAAGATATTTGGTGATAGTAACATTTTTTTCTTTGGTTTAAATTCATACTTCAAGATTAATTTCTCTACATTTAAAAAGACAGATTTGCAAAGATTCACTTCTAATATCAATAATATTTTTAACAAGATTATGCCTCAAGATGATGACATGGCAAAGGATTCTCCAAATGCAATTGTAAATGATATTGTAGAAAAAATAGAGACTTCTAAGAGAGTTGAATTGTATGGTGCAGTTGGTAAAGTTTCTAAGGAGGCTAAAAAGGTTTCCACTAAAGATAAAAACGATATTCCGAAGACTGAGAAAGAAGTTTCAAAAGAAGTTACAGAAAAGAAAAAAGAAGAACTTGTAGAAAATATCAAGACTGCTGCAGAGAATTCATCTTCAACAGAAGAAGCATTAGATAAACTAGATAACGATTATATTGCTAATCTTATCAAAGATATTTCTGATGAAGAATCTTCTAAAATAAAAGCATCTGCTACTCGTAAAGCAAGAATCAATTCTCTTAGTGATGATATTAAAAAGAAGAAGGTTAAGGGTGAATCTGTTAAAGATATGCTAGAATCATCTGAAGATGTTGGTGATGAACCATTACAGGTATCATCTGTTCATATCAACAGTATTAACAATGACCAATGGGATAATCTGCAATATATCAATTTCAATGAGGAATATAATGTAGATGAAGATATTATGGCTGTATTAAACTTCTTCTCAACTAGAACAGTTCCAGTTGCAATTAGAAATGTAGAAGTTGAAGATACAACTACATCTGAAGATTTAAAAGAAACATGGACTGTTCAATGTGAAGATATCGGAGGTACTAGATTCCAATTAAAATTTGATATTCCATTGTTGAAGAATAATAGATTCATGCGTTTGAAAGGTAATGATAAGACAATCAATGCTCAGTTGATGAATCTACCAATCATTAAAACAGAATTCAGTACTGCTCAAATTACGACAAACTATAACAAAATCTTCTTCTATATATTTGGTAGTGCAGTTGGTAAATCTAATGTAATCTCTGGTAAGATTGTAAAAGCAATGAATGGTTATAGTGGTAAGTCTATTACTTCAATGTCTGGTAATAATACAATTACAGCAATGAAATACGAAATTCCACTAGACTATATGGACTTGGGTAAATCTTATTCATATATCAAATATAAGAATACCACTTTCTATTTTGATCAAGATGATATTAGAGATAAGTATCCTGATAAGATTGACTTGTCAAAAGGACTTCCAATTGGATATGATGCCGGAGAAAAGAAAATCATTTATAGCAATGGTGAAAGATTTTGTTCAGCTATTATTGCTGAAGTATTATGTCAAGATTCTGAATTTGCTAAGTTATATGATGAAGCAAAGCCTTCTGTAAAATATGCATATTCTCAAGCATCTATTCTTAATACAAAAATTCCAGTAGTCGTTATTTGTGCATATTGTGAAGGACTTATTAAGACACTTAATAAAGCTGCTATTTCATATGAAATCCTAGATAAACGTCCTAGAATCGATTATACGACACACGATATCATCAAGTTTAATGATGCTTACATTGTATATAAAATTGATTATAACTCTTCTATCCTTATGAATGGATTAAAAGAATGTAATACAGAAGACTATTCAATTAAAGATGTAAACTCTAAAACAATGTGGACAGAGATGTTAGATAACTTTGGTGGTAGAATCAAAGCCGATGGTCTTGACAACTTTTATGATTTAATGTTTGACCCTATCAGTAAACGTATTTGTAAGATGTATGACTTACCAGATGAATTCTGTGAAGGGTTAATCTATTCATCTAATCTATTGTCTGATACAAAGTTTAATAAACATACTGATATCTCTGGTAATAGATTTAGAACAAATGAAATCATTGCAGGATATGCTTATAAAGTTTTATCAAAGTCATATGCAGATTACAGAACAAAATTAAAGAAAACTGGTAAAGCTACAATGACTGTAAAACAATCAGCAATTATCGATACAATTATGGCTGATAGTACAGCGTCTGATGCATCTACAATTAATGATTTGTGGTATGCTGAAGCAAATAATACAGTATCATTTAAAGGATTATCCGGTCTTAATAGTGACCGTTCTTACTCACTTGAAAAACGTACTTATGATGAATCTATGACAAATGTAATTGGTATGTCTACTGGTTTCGCAGGTACTGTTGGTGTAACTCGTGTTGTAACAACAAATGCAAATATCAATAGTAAACGTGGATATATTTCTGATGCTTCTAATGATAAGAGCAAAATGAATGATGTAAATACAATGACAACAGCAGAAAATTTGACGCCAATGTGTACAACCCATGATGACCCATTCCGTTTGGCAATGTCATATGTACAGAGAACAAAGCATGATATGAGAGTTGCAGGTGGTGACCCGTTGTTAATCACAAATGGTATGGATGATGCTCTTACATCATTTACACCAGATGTATTCTCATTCAATGCAAAAGATGACGGTACTGTTATAGAACGAAATGAAGACCATATTACAATTCAATATAAAGATGGATCAATTGATTTTGTAGATTTGAATAATAAGGTGTATAAAAACTCCGATGGCGGTTTCTATACTTCAATCAAATTAGTAGCAGATAAAAGTTTAGGTACAAAAGTTAAAAAAGGACAGTTAATTGCCTATGATCCTATGTCTTATACAGTGAATTGTGGTTATGATAATAGTGCTACTTATAATCAAGGTACTCTAGCAAAGATTGCAATTATTACTTCTGATAAGGGATTCGAAGACTCTTGTGTTGTTTCTAGTTATATTTCAGACGCTTTGTCTTCAAACGTAATTATGGAAGTTCCAGTAACCTTATCTAAGAATACGAATGTATTTAACATGATTAAAGTTGGAGATTCTGTTCAAGAAGGTGACCCGTTGTTAATCATTCAAAATACATTTGAAGATAATGATGTAAACGTATTATTGAAGAATCTTGTAGATGATGAGGATACAGTAACTTCTCTTGGCCGTATCCCTATTAAATCTAATAATACCGGTGTTATCGAAGATATTAAAATCTATCGAACCTGTGAACTCGATGAGATGTCTCCATCATTAAAGAAAATTGTATCTGAATACGAAAGAAAAAATAATGCTCGTGCTAAGCAAGTTGCTAAATACAATGAAAACTTAGCAAAACAATATACTTGTCAAAAGTTACCTCAAGAAGGGAAACTAAAAAATATAGAAGATGGTGTACTAATCGAAATCTTTGTATCATATAAAGATGACTTCTCTGTTGGTGATAAGTTAATCTTCTTAGGTGCACAAAAAGGTGTAGCAAAAGAAGTAATAGCAGAAGGTCAAGAACCAAGGTCTTCATATAGACCAGAAGAACCAATTGATGCAATTGCTTCTATGGTATCATTTGATAAGCGTATGTGTTGTGCTCCATTACAATATACAATGGCTGGTAAAGGATTAGTAGAACTTGACCGTCAGGTTAAAGATATTATGGGAATCAAACAAGATTATACAATACGTCATAAATTTTAAAAAAATAAAGGGCTTGGAATTATCCGAGCCCTCATTTTTCTTCTGCTGTTAATAAAGTTGATATTTAAGAATTTCTTGCTGCTATGAATTTATTATATTCATTGATAAATTTTTCTACAGTGCTTTCGCCTTCACAGAAAAGGATTGCATCATCCTTATCCACAATTTCAATTTCTATTCTATCATCATCGAAATTACCTAACATAATGAGACAATTCTCAATCACAGGATCGGTTTTACCAAAATGTATTGTACATTGAGATTCAAAAGTATCCTGCATTTCCTTTGGTAAATCCTTCAATCTGATTTCTCCAATAACATATAAAACTTCATTATTGAAGTTTTTACTATTGACAAATGTAATTTTTGTCATTACATCCTCACTCTTTTTGGTTGTATCATTCTTAAACATATCTTCAAATTCGCTCTTTACTAGAGCTTCAAGTCTGAAACGAAAATCAACATTTTCTTTTGTCAAAACTTCATTTTTGAATGATAAATCCACCAGCTTTTTGTTTAAAAGATTGACAATTTCAGTTTGTTCTGTCAAGATTCTACTCAAGTTTAAAGCGGTTTCTTTCCAAGTTGTAACATCTGCTAATAGATCATTAGCAGCTGTGGTGGTTGCGGATGCGATTGTGTTGTTAATGTTTGTATCTGTGTTCATATCTAATACCTTTTCCCTTTACCCTGGGAACGTAGAGTTTCTACGTCTGATGCTTGAGGTTTCAGGTTTGCATCA